>OLRX01000002.1_pt1 | contig 435078 bp, 381 predicted proteins | sample 1672991 | NCBI WGS metagenome assembly OLRX01 (sample SAMEA3136744, study PRJEB25190) | human gut metagenome | biome: human gut; feature: human-associated habitat; material: faeces | place: Austria | collected 2013
ATACCCTATATCTGTGACTTTAGTCGCGGCGGTTTGAATGCTCGCTTATGCGCTTATATCCAAACCTTGTTCTGAGGCCACAGATATAGGGTATATTTTCTTTGGTGGTTCTATTTGTTCCAATTTGGCAAATATGCCGTCGTCTGTAGCTTACCTAATGAATTAAATAGCAATCTCTCTCTTGACAAATCTTGAAAGATGAATATAATAGATACAGCGCAAAAAAAGTTTGATATTGAACAATTCAATATTGAATGGTTTGATTCTAAACAATTTATACAAAGGAATAAGAAGATAAGGAGGTACCGTGAAGAGAGAAGAAATGATAGGATTTATTGTGCGCTCTTTGGACAACATGATGATGCGGAATGCAGTGGGCGATGAGAAGTCCGAGAAGAAGGGAATGATGCCGGTGATGCAAGGATGGATCATCGGTTATTTATATGACCATAAGGACGAGGAGATTTTTCAGAGAGATATTGAGGCAGAGTTTTATATTGCCCGTTCTACGGTGACCTGTTTGGTGAAACAGATGGAGCAGAAAGGGTATATCGCAAGAGTGGCAGTGGAGAGAGATTGTCGCTTGAAGCGTCTTTGTCTTCTGGAAAAAGGAGAAAAACTTCATGAATGTTTTCTACAAAATATTGATAATGTGGAAGAAAAGGTTCGTGAGGGAATCGATGAAGAAGAATTGCAGACTTTTTTTAAGGTGGCAAAGCAGATTCGAGAGAATCTTGAACAGATGCAGTAAGGCAATGAAAAGTGCTGTGTGCATCAAGAGAATATATAATTAAAAAAGAAAGAGAAAGGACGGTGGTTTAGAATGATAAAGACTCTTGCAGGACAGGTTAAAGAGTTTAAGAAAGATTCTATTATTACACCAATTTTCATGATTTTAGAGGTGATCATGGAAATGATTATTCCTCTTTTGATGTCATCAATTATTGATGATGGCGTGGAAAAGGGAGATATTCATCATATTTATATTATTGGTATATGGATGGTTGTGGCAGCAGGCATAGGTTTGTTTGCCGGTATTATGGGAGGAAAGTACGGTGCAAGGGCATCAACAGGTTTTGCCCGTAATTTACGACAGGCAATGTTTGAAAATATTCAGACATTTTCTTTTTCTAATATTGATAAGTTCAGTACCCCAAGTTTGGTTACCCGTATGACAACAGACGTAACAAACTTACAGAACTCCTATCAGATGCTTCTTCGTATGTGTGTGCGTGCGCCATTTAGTTTAATCTGTGCAATGATTATGTCATTTTCGGTGAATGTAAAGCTCGCAAGTATTTATCTGGTTGCGGTTATTATTCTTGGTGCGCTTCTTGCAATTATTATCTGGAGGGCAATGGGATATTTTACAGCAATGTTTAAGAAGTACGATGACTTAAATGAAAGTGTGCAGGAAAATGTTTCTGCAATTCGTGTTGTAAAAGCATATGTACGTGAAAAATATGAAAAGAGCCGCTTTACAAAGGCAAGTGGTAATGTATATCGTATGGCGGTAAAAGCGGAGAGAATTGTTTCTTTTAACTCTCCATTAATGATGCTTACAGTATACTCCTGTATTCTTGGTATTAGCTGGCTTGGTGCAAAGATGATTGTACAGTCTGCACTTACAACAGGGGAACTCATGATGCTTCTTGCTTATTGTATGAGTATTTTAATGAACCTTATGATGCTTTCCATGGTATTTGTTATGCTTTCTATGAGTGTGGCAAGTGCAGAGCGTGTATCTGAAGTGTTAAATGAAACACCGGATATTGTGAATCCAGAGAATCCTGTTTATAAAGTAAAAGATGGAAGTATTGTCTTTGACCACGTTTCTTTCCGTTATAATAAAGAGGGCAAGAAAAATGTATTAAATGATATTGACCTTTCTATCAAAGAAGGAGAGACAATCGGTATCATTGGTGGAACTGGTAGTGCAAAGTCCAGTCTTGTTAACTTAATCAGCCGTCTGTATGATGTTTCCGAAGGACGTTTACTTGTTGGCGGAAAAGATGTAAGGGAATACGATATTGAAACACTTCGAGATGAAGTTTCTGTTGTATTACAGAAAAATGTTCTTTTCTCCGGTACAATTCTCGATAACCTCCGCTGGGGTGATGAGAATGCAACAGAGGAAGAGTGTAAGAGGGCCTGCCATCTTGCCTGTGCGGATGAATTTATTGACCGAATGCCAGATGGTTATCATACATATATCGAACAGGGTGGTTCGAATGTTTCTGGTGGGCAAAAGCAGCGTCTTTGTATTGCAAGAGCCCTTCTTAAAAAGCCAAAGATTCTGATTCTTGATGACAGTACAAGTGCCGTAGATACCGCAACCGATGCAAAGATTCGTGAAGCATTTGCAAAAGAAATTCCAGATACAACAAAATTGATCATCGCACAGAGAGTCTCCAGTATTCAGAGTGCAGACAGAATTATTGTTATGGATAACGGAGAAATTTCCGGTTTTGATACCCATGAGAATCTTATGAAATCCAATGAAATTTACAGAGATGTCTACGAATCCCAGACTAAGGGTGGCGGAGACTTTGATGAGAACGGAGGTGAATAGAGATGGCACGGATAAAGAATATGAAAAATGCTAAAAAGGTAGAGAATCCCGGAGTTTTATTAAAACGTCTTATGGGATATATTATGAAGCATTACGGGGCTGCCTTTGTTACAGTATTGATCTGTATTTTGATCAGTGTTATCTGTAACGTACAGGGAACGATGTTTATGCAGACTTTGATTGATGATTATATTGTTCCAATGCTAAAAGATGGAAGTCGTGATTTTTCCGGTCTTGCACACGCAATCACAAGAGTTGCTGGATTTTATGCGATTGGAGTAGCTGTTACACTGTTGTATTCACAGATTATGGTAAATATCACTCAGGGTACGTTACGAAGCCTGCGTGATGATTTGTTTACGCATATGCAGGACCTTCCGATTAAATATTTTGATACACATGCACATGGAGATATCATGTCCGTGTATACGAACGATATTGATACGTTGCGCCAGATGATTTCCCAGAGTATTCCACAGATTTTTAATAGTGGAATTATGGTTGTCAGTATTATCGTATGTATGCTTGTGTTAAGTGTTCCGCTTACTGTTGTCAGTCTGGCTATGGTCGGCATTATGGTTTATCTTTCTAAACGTATTGCAACTTTGAGTGGAAAATACTTCGTACAGCAACAAAAAGACCTTGGTGCGGCTAATGGTTATATTGAGGAAATGATGCAGGGACAAAAAGTTGTCAAAGTATTCTGCCATGAAGAAAAAAGTATTGAAGAATTTAAAGAATTAAATGATAAACTGTTTCATAGTGCGGATAATGCAAATAAATTTGCCAATATTGCCATGCCAGTAAATGCACAGGTTGGAAATATCAGTTATGTTATCGTTGCGATTGTTGGTGGTATTCTTGCTATCAATGGAATTGGCAGTTTTACTCTTGGTGGATTAGCAAGCTTTTTGACATTTAATAAGAGTTTAAATATGCCAATCGGTCAGGTCAGCCAACAGGTAAACTTTGTTGCAATGGCACTTGCCGGAGCACAGCGAATCTTTGAGCTTCTTGACGAAGAACCAGAAGTAGATGAAGGCTATGTAACTCTTGTCAATGCAACAGAAGATGCAGATGGAACGATTCACGAAACAGACAAACATACTGGAACCTGGGCATGGAAACATTTTCATAAAGAAGATGGAACAACAACGTATGCCAAGCTTCTTGGTGATGTAGAATTCCTCGGTGTAGACTTTGGATACGATGAGAAGAAGATTGTACTTCACGATATCAAAATGTTTGCCACACCAGGACAAAAGATTGCATTCGTTGGTTCTACCGGAGCTGGAAAGACAACTATCACTAACCTTATCAACCGTTTCTATGATATACAGGATGGAAAAATCCGTTACGACGGCATTAACATCAATAAGATAAAGAAAGCCGATTTAAGACATTCCCTCGGAATGGTGTTACAGGATACGCATTTATTTACAGCAAGCGTCAAAGACAATATCCGCTATGGTAAATTAGATGCGACCGATGAAGAGGTTATCGAAGCAGCAAAACTTGCCAACGCAGACAGCTTTATCGAACGGCTTCCACAGGGATATGACACTGTTCTTACTGGAGATGGTGCCAACTTAAGTCAGGGTCAGAGACAGCTCCTATCTATCGCAAGAGCAGCCATCGCAGACCCACCAGTATTAATCCTTGATGAAGCAACCAGTTCCATTGATACCCGTACTGAGAAAATCGTACAGGAAGGTATGGATCGACTGATGCATGGAAGAACTACCTTCGTTATCGCACATCGCCTTTCTACTATCAAAAACAGTGATTGTATTATGGTATTAGAACAGGGGCGAATCATTGAGAGAGGCTCCCATGATGATTTGATTGAAGAACAGGGAAGATACTACCAGCTTTATACAGGAAATAAGGCTTAGCTTATTTAGCATCTATTTCTTTATCACATCATAAAGCACCTTTATCGCGTCCTCCACCCCCGTTGTATTGAGATAGGAATAGTTTATGATGAAGGTATGTGCCGCAAAATCATCTGGGCTGTCGTGATAGTAGGCGGAGAGGCTGTTTAGTTTGACACCTTTTTGTAAAGCTCTCTGCATGAGTTCTTCATCGGACAGTTCCGTATTGACCTTGAGTAGAAAATGTAGTCCAGAGTCTTCTTCCATGATGGTGACATAGGAAGCGAGCGGGCTGTTTTTTATGGCATCAAGAAGGCTGTCTCTTTGTTTATGATAGAAGTTTCGCATTCGATTAATATGTTTTTCGAAGCAGCCTTCGTTAATAAAGCGCATTAGAGCGTACTGTTCAAAGTTTGAGACGGTACAGGAATAGAAACTTAACCGTTCCAGAAAGCGGTTGGCAAGTTTCGGTGGGAGTACCATGTAGCTGATTCGCATTGTTGAAGATAGACTCTTAGTAAAGGTATTAATATAGATGACTTTCTGTGTGATATCCATACTCTGTAAGGACGGGATTGGCTTTCCAGTCAGGCGGAATTCACTGTCATAGTCATCTTCAATAATGTAGCGGTCGGTAGAGGCGGCGGCCCAGCCAAGCAGCTCGTAGCGGCGGCTTATCGGGGTAACGATTCCAGTAGGAAAGTGGTGGGATGGAGAAATATGTACCACATCGGCTTCACTTTTTTCTAATTCATCGACAAGGATACCGTTATTATCCATTGGAATATAGTGATATGCCACATTGTAGCTGTTGTAGATTGCGGCAATTTTTTCGTAGCCTGGATTTTCAATGGCATATTTTTTGTCAAATCCCAGAAGCTGGATTAAAAGTCCGTATAAGTATTCGGTTCCGGCTCCAATAAAAATCTGCTCCGGCTGTACATGCATTCCACGAAATTGTTCCAGATGGGTGGCGATTGCCTGGCGAAGTCCCATAATTCCTCCGCAGGGTGGTTTCGTCATCAGTTCTGGACTGTTTGTATTAAAAGTCTCACGCATCAATTTTGCCCAGATAGAAAATGGAAAGTTTTCCGGACGTGTCTGGTTGCTGGAAAAGTCAGCAAGAAAGTCAGACTGCCCAGAGGAAAGTTTCACATTTTCTGTTGTCAGTTTGACTGGTTTTATCACATTATTTTTAAAATCAGAGACATAAAATCCCTTCTTTGGAATGGAGTAAATATATCCTTCCGATAAAAGCTGAGCATAGGCATTTTCAATCGTAATCGTACTTACGCCGAGATTTTTTGCAAAACTTCTTTTGGAAGGGAGCTTTTCCCCGGAAACTAACTTGCCATCAACAATATCCTGACGGATACATTGATAAAGATGCATGTATAGAGATTCATTTTTTAAGTTTGTAAAAGAATAGGTTAGCATTCGAATTCTCCTTAATGTATGTAATGTGCTCTCGGTGTTTTTCTTACAATTACTTTTGTGACCGATTTTCCATCAGCTGCACCTGAAATTTATCAACATGCGTACCGCGTATGCCTCAAAAATTTTGACACAACTGACAAAAAAATCTCATAAAATCAAAATTAAAAAGATTTCAAGAGTACATATGTATTATTGTATACATCTGACCATACTGGCTGTATGCGAATTGGCTATTTAAATATGGCTAAAGTGTACTATAATATTATACTTGTTTCTAATATTTTTACAAGGAGGATATTTTAGTATGGAAGAAAATAAAACATCGGTCCTCAGTAATGGACTGATCTGGTTTGGTGCAGGAGTTTCAATGTCAGAAATCCTGACAGGAACATATTTTGCACCACTTGGAATGAAAACTGGCCTTCTGGCTATTTTAATTGGTCACGTTATTGGATGTATTCTGTTATTTTTAGCAGGATATCTTGGAGCAAAGACAAACAATAATGCTATGGAGACCGTTGCAGTCAGCTTTGGACGAAAGGGAAACCTGCCATTTTCTATTTTAAATATTTTACAGCTTGCAGGCTGGCTTGCGATTTTAAATTATGACGGAGCTTTGGCAGCGAATGGTATTTTTTCTGCAGGAGCAGGTGTGTGGTGTGCCATCATCGGTGTGTTACTGCTTGTGTGGGTTCTGGTCGGTTTAAAACGTCTTGAAAAAATCAATATGGTTGCGATGACGGCATTATTTTTAATGACAGTCGCTTTATGTTTTGTTATCGTGACAAAGGGCAACGCAGGGGCATTTTTAAACGGCGGTAGTGTGAGTGGTGAAACACTTTCTTTTGGTGCAGCGATTGAACTTGCCGCATCCATGCCATTGTCCTGGATTCCGGTAATCAGTGATTACACTTCAAACAGCACAAAGCCAGTAAAGGCGACGACAGTAAGCACAATTGTTTACGGACTCGTAAGCTGCTGGATGTATATTATCGGAATGTCTGCTGCAATCGGTATGGGAACTTCTGATATCGCACAGATTTCTCTTCGTGCAGGTCTTGGTGTAGTCGGACTTCTTATTATTGTTTTTTCTACCGTTACCACTAACTTTTTGGCAGCACATTCTGCAGGTGTTTCTGGTGAAGTTGTCGGGGAGAGTTTTTCTAAAAAAATCAATGGAAAATACATTTCTGTCGTTGTAGTTATCGTTGGTACGATTGCGGCAATTCTTTATCCAATGGACAATATCGAAGAATTTCTTTATCTGATTAACTCCGTGTTTGCGCCGATGATTGCAGTTATGATTGCTGATTTCTTCTTTAATAAAAAGAGAAGAGCTGTGAAAGAATGGGATTGGGCAAACCTGGCTGTATGGCTTATTGGACTTATTTTATACCGTGCATTGATGCATGTAGATATCATAATCGGTTACACACTGCCGGATATTGTAATTACTGCTGTGTTGTGCATGGTTGTACATCGGATTTTACCACAGAATCACCTTGACAAAGCCATTTAAATGTATGACAATATATCCTAAAAGAAGTACCGCTTTTGTGTAAAATGGTATTTCTTTTAGGATTTTTTATAGCAAGAAAGGCGATAAAATTATGTATAACGGAAAAATGGAAACCATTTATGAATCAGAATATATGAACCTGTATGATTTACAGTACAGAGAGGGTGGCCATTACTACTGTGCCAGCCGAAGAAACAAGGATAGAATGGTTGCACTGACACCAGATGAAGAGTGTGGAACCATGCAGCCAGATGCAGTAAGCTGTTTCGTTGTTCTTAATATTAAGGGGCAGCCAAAGAAGCTTCTCTTAAACTGGGAGTATCGTTATCCGGTCGGACAGTATATGTTAAGTGTTCCGGCAGGACTCATTGATAAAGGAGACTGGAATAATCCGAATGCTCTTGTAGATACTGCCATTCGTGAGTTGAAAGAGGAGACAGGAATCGAAGTGGAGGAATCCGATGAGATCAAAGTTGTTTCTCCATGCGTATTCAGTACACCGGGCATGACAGACGAAGGGAACGCTTTAGTATACATTTCCATCAACCGTGATGAGATGCCAAAGATGAACCATGATGGGGCAGAAGGTTCAGAAGTGTTTGAGGGATTCCGTCTGGTAAGTAAAGAAGATGCCGAAGAATATCTTTGTAAAGGAAGAGACGAACATGGAATGTATTATCCATTATTTACATGGGCTGCATTGATGTTCTTTATGGGAGTATAACTATATATGATGTATGGCAACTAAAAAACAGGGGGAAGTTATATGAGAAGGATATTGTTAATTGGAAGAAGTGAAAGTGGGAAGACAACACTAAAGCAGGTTTTACGTGGGGAGAATATTACCTATAAAAAGACACAATACGTCAGCCAGTATGACTGTGTCATTGATATGCCGGGCGAATATGCAGAGAATCTGGATTTGGCGCATACGATTGATCTGTATGCTGCAGAATCCGATGTGGTAGGAATTGTGTTAAGTGCGACAGAACCCTATTCTTTATATCCTCCAAACATAACACCGCTTGGAAACCGTGACGAAGTGGGAATTGTAACCAAGATTGACCACTGGGCAGCGAATCCACAGCAGGCAGCCGAATGGCTAAAACTCACTGGGTGTAAAAAAATATTTTTTACAAGTGCCTATACTGGAGAGGGAATCGAAGAAATCTTTGAATTCCTGCGGGAAGAACATGACATTTGCCCAGTAGAAAAAGTTATGGATGCTCTTCATAAAGAAAGCTTTGGAAAGCAGGCAGAACTTCCTCACTATCACCTTCAGTAAATATATTCAAATATACTCCGAAATGAAACAAGAAGCCTTGACTTTTGTAAGTTACACGCTCTAAGAGTAGTGTACTCTTGGAGTATGTTTCAAGCACGCAATGAAGAATTTTCACACACGTTTTAAAATGTCTGCTTTTGCATTGGATTTTGAGAATGTACAGAATTTCGAGAGTAGATAAATATTTAGAAGGAGAATGACTTAATGATACTTCAGATTTTACTTTTATGTGTCGGATTTGTCCTTTTAGTAAAAGGAGCAGATTTTTTTGTAGATGGTGCAGCAGGAATTGCAGGGAAGTTGGGAATCCCGCAATTGATTGTCGGCCTTACTATTGTAGCAATGGGAACAAGCCTTCCGGAAGCGGCGGTCAGCATTACTTCCGCATTAAAGGGAAGTGCCGGAATCACTATCGGTAATGTAGTAGGCAGTAATATTATGAATGTGCTTGTTATTCTAGGAATCACAGCCGTTATAACAAATGTTGCGATTCAAAAATCTACTTTGTATTGTGAGATTCCATTTATGATAGGAATTACAGCTTTAATGATTGTTTTTGGAATAACTAGACGGGCAGTCAGCTTTCCAGAAGGCGTTATATTTTGGATATTGTTTATCGCTTTTCTGGCCTATCTTTTTGTGATGTCGAAAAAGAATAAAGCGGCTGAAGAAGAAGCTGAATGCCAGATGTCCTATTTAAAATGCATTATTTTCATTATCGCTGGAGGTATTATGGTAGTCTGGGGCAGTGACCTTGTTGTAGATGCCGCATCAGAAATCGCAAGAGCTTTTGGCATGAGTGAGCGTTTCATCGGTCTTACTATTGTAGCCTTTGGAACATCACTTCCAGAACTGGTTACTTCGGTTACTGCTGCTAAAAGCGGTAATGCCGGGATTGCCATTGGAAATATCGTTGGAAGCAATATCTTTAACATTCTTTTCGTAATAGGAACAACTGCATTGATTTGCAATGTACCATTTGAAAGCAAGTTCCTGATTGACTCTGCGGTGGCAGTAGCGGCAGGTGTTATCCTATGGCTTGGAACGATACGCCATAAAGAACTTCGCAGACCATGCGGGGTTGTAATGCTTGTGGCGTATGTGGGATATTTTGCATATCTTTGCATGAATTAAATTTCTTAATTATACACATTAGATTTTATAAGTTAGCGAGCTATCTCCAGCCAAAAACAGCTCTCAAAGAGGAAAGCCCCTATATTTGTGGCCGTTAAGCGAACATTCAATTCTCGCTTTAAGGGCGCAAATATAGGGGCTTTCCTCTTTGGGGCATCTGTTCGTTTAGGAGCATCTCTCCTGCTTGCGGCAGATCAGTGTTTCACACAATATCCCGCCGCATTACAACCCGTATCCCAATACCGGCTGCTACTACTAAACGTACTGATCTTCACTTTCCCCGCAGTCTGTGAAGCATGAAGAACCTTTCCATTTCCAAGATAAATCCCAACATGATTAGAGCCGTTCTGATGGAACACCAGGTCTCCAACTGTTGCCTGTCTGACAGAAGAAATCGAATACAGATAAGAATGCATCAATTCTAACTGTTCATAGGTTGTGTTTCCGATATATTTGCCGGAAGCACTCTTATAAGCGTCACGCATCAGACTAGAGCAATCAGCATACCCTTTCTGGTCTCTTCGGGACTGGCTGTATTTATCACCAACTCTTCTTTTTGCGTAGGAGACTGCTTTTGTTCGGTAACTGCTAGAAGAAGCAGTAGTAGTTTTCTTGGCTGTAGTCTTTGATGATGAAGCACTTTTCCCAACATAAATTCCGTATACATAGCCTTTTTTGCCTTTAGAAGTCTGTACTTTTTTCCAGGAGCCATTTGTAGAACAAACCGTCACAGCCTGACCTGCAGATAAACTACCCTTTACACGGCTAGAAAAAGAAGGCTTTGCGCGCAGATTCACACTACTTGCTGTAATGACTGCACGGTAAGAAGTACTTTTAGAGACTGTGGCAGTAGAGGTATTTTTACTTCCAGACAGATAAGATTTGTAAATATAACCTTTTATGCCATTTACCCTGACGGCAATCCAGTTTCCACTTCTACCAGTTTTCGTTACAGATGTTCCGGCAGAAACAGATGTAAGTACTTTCGAAGAACTATTTGGTTTTGCGCGCACATTTACACCGTCTGTCGTATATAGACGTTGTGCGTGAACAAAAGTTACAGGGAGCATCAAAAAAAGTAGAAGAGAAAAAAGTATTGCCGTATGATTCTTTTGTATAAATTTCGGCAGATGCACAACTTTTTTCGAGTGTTTGTTTGTGTTCATAGATGACACATCTCCTCATATGTAATTTGTAATAAATTGTAACACATTTTTAGGAAAAATTTAAGAAAAAATTTGTTGAAAAGGGCAAGAAATTTGTTCTTTTATTAAAATGTTTGTGGGATGTCGGATAACTATTGAAATTGTGTAATGCTCTATGCTACCATGGATGAGAAAAAGAAAGGAAGGTAATGATGAAAAAGAAATACATAGCATGGATATTGATAGTATCAATATTATTTTTGGGACGGGGAGCAGATGCGATGGCAAAAACAAGTTTAAGTAAACCTCTTGGTGTGCTGGCAAATGGAGTAGATGGTCAAGTGGTACTTTCCTGGGAATCAGTGCAGAGAGCGGATGGTTATGAAGTGTTTGAAAAAGCGGAAGAAGAAAATGTTTTCCTGAAGTTAAGGGCGACAAAGCAATGTAAGCTTGTCTTTAAAAATAAGAAAAGAGGGAGTGTATACCAATATAAAGTAAGGGCATATAAAATATACAAGAAGAATGGCGAAGAGAAGCGTATATATAGTTCTTTTGGGGCGGTTGCCAGAACAACGGTAGCAAAAAACTCAACTTCTACGATTAAAAATTTTCTGACAACGGCACTTGCTCCTGTAGGTTCTACCATGTATATCTGGGGCGGTGGCTGGAATAAGGCAGATACCGGGGCAGGTACAGACGGTCTGCGAATTGGACTGAATGCGAGCTGGAGGAAGTTTTGTGCAAAGCAGAAAGCAAGCTATAATTATAGAAAGCACAGGTTTGCATTTGGAAATGGACTGGATTGTTCTGGATTTGTTGGATGGAGTGTATACAACATAAATAAAACAAAAAATGGAAAACAGGGTCAGGGTTATGTTACAAAGGCATCGAAAGCAGCATCTACTTATGCAAAGTACGGCTGGGGAACCTATAAAAAGACGATAGCGGTAAAGGACTGGAAACCGGGGGATATTATGAGTTCACCTACGCATATCTATATTGTTGTGGGAAGCTGTGCAGATGGCAGTGTTGTTTTAGTGCATTCGAGTCCGGCAGGAGTACGCCTGTCTGGAACCCCAGATAAAAAGGGACGAACAAACAGCGAGGCAGTAAAGCTTGCCAAAAAGTATATGAAGAAATATTATCCATCCTGGTATAAGAGATATCCATCCTGCAAAAAAGATAAGAGTTATCTGACGGATTATGCACAGTTCCGCTGGAGAGCAGGAAAGGGAAAGATGATAAGCGACCCAGATGGTTACCAGAAGAAAAATGCAAGACAGGTGCTTAAGGATTTGTACAGTGATAAGTAAATGTTGTTGTATGAAGTAAAATATAAATATTTTATCACAGAAGAAGTATGTCATGCAATTGCATGACGCGCACCTCGCAGCAAGAATGCCGAGGCATTCTTGAATTGAAGAAGAAAAGTAGAAAAATAAATAGAACCAAAGAACAGAAATTCACAGGCAAAGTAAAAAATAGTTTATGTTCAGTATGGCAATTTCGTGGTAAAATACAAATAAAAACGGTAGAAGGCTATTTTACCGTAAAGTGAATGAAATGAGGAGGGCAAAATGAAAAGAAGGATTGATGCCCATGTAGTGATGGAGAAGCTTGTTCCACGGATTACGGAAGAGTATCGAAAGATTTATGACATCCCGGAGAATCATGAGAGCATGGCTATTTTTTCGGCAGACTGCGAGGATGTTATGTGGCTTGCAGTGGATGATGCGACTAAGAAAGCCAAGATTAAAGTTATTCAGATTGAGACGGTTTATGGCGGAGTGGATTATTCGTGGAGCAGATATGGCGGAGAGATTACGGCGATTATTTCCGGCGAGAAAGTTGCAGATGTGAAGAGTGGACTTCAGTATGCAAAGGATTATATAGAGAATAAGTCGGGAAATTATTCTTTAAATGAAGAGGGGACACTTGGCTATTATGTGGATTATGTACCACGGATCGGAAAGTATTATCAGGAGTCTTTGGGACTTAGTGAGGGAACTTCTATTGCCTATCTTGTATCTGCACCGGTGGAGAGTATGTATGGACTGGATAAAGCGTTAAAAGCAGCCGATGTGAAGATTGCAGAATTATCCGAGATTCCTTCCCGTGTTAATACAGGTGGCGCGATTGTATATGGAACGGAATCGGCATGCCGCTCTGCAGTTGAGGCGTTCGCAGAGGGTGTGGAGTATTGTGCGTTTCACCCAATGGATATTGAGTGATTGAGCAGGATATTGCTTATGTTACATACATGATATGCATATAAGTGTTATGAATGTAATCAGGTATTAAAGTGATACGGTGTTATAAAAGGCAGAATACATTATTTAGAATGATTATTGAAAATATTGTGATGTTTAAAATGATAATAAAAGTTCTGTCGGAAGCGAAAGGATTTTGTTTATGAAAATTGTAAAAATGGAAACGCATATGCTCAGCCAGAAAGTCATTGCGAATGTGACACCAGAGTTTGCGCGTGTGTATAATATACCGGAAGGACATACGAGTGTCGGATTTTTCTCGGCAGATAATGATGATATTGGTTATCTGGCAGTGGATGATGCCAGCAAAAAGGCAAATATCAAGCTGATTCACGCAGAAACATACTATGGAGGAACAACATGCTCCTGGAGTAAATACGGCGGCAGTGTATTTGTATTGTTTTCCGGACCGAAGGTAGAAGATGTGAAGAGTGGACTTCGATATGTAAGAGACTTTATCGAGAATCATTCGGAACTTTGTAACTTTGACGGGGATGAGGGAACTGCATTTTATGCACAGACGATTCCAAGACCGGGAAAGTATTTTCAGGAATGGTGTGAGCTTAAGCCTGGCGAATCTTATGCCTATCTTGTTGGTGGCCCGATTGAGACAAACTATGCATTAGATAAAGCATTAAAGGCAGGCAATACCCGCGTGGCAAGATATTGGTATCCGCCGTCACATGCGAATTCCAGTGGAGCGGTTCTTGCGGGAACGGAATCTGCCTGCCGGGCAGCGACGAATGCATTTGTGGAAGCCTTAGAGTATGCAATAAAGAATCCTCTTGAGGTATAAAATATATTTCAAAAAAATTCTGGACATTTTTTTTAAGCTGTGGTAGACTGATTAAGATTTGATGTAAAGGCGATGACGAAGAGAAGTAGTGGGAATTATCGCTTCCAGAGAGTGGGGATAGCTGAGAACCCTGCAGAATGAATTCCTGTGAATAACACTTTACCAGCCGCAATCTGAACGAAATCTGTCAATACGGACACAGGCAGATTCCTTAGTAGGTGCGCCGTGACTGTGCGTTAGACAGAAGTTGGTTTTTGAGTGACTGCTTTTCATAAGGCAGTAATTCAGGTGGTACCGCGGAATAATCCGTCCTGAACTAGTTTTAGTTCAGGACGTTTTTTATTGCATAAGATTTTTATCTTGTGGGCTATTAAAGAAGAAAGATGGATTTCCTTTGAGAATGAAATTGTGACTTTATTCTTTTTCAGCAAGAAGACTCCTACCTCTAAGATAGGAAATGAATTGCATTTGTTACCCACTTAATTGATAAAAATATGATGAAAAGCTGTATTATAAGAAGGGAGATTTAGATAAATGAATATTGCAAACATTTACAGAGACAGAACTCTTGATATGCTTAGCGAAGAAAACGTTGGTGAAACTGTCCGTGTGGCAGGCTGGGTAGAGAATATCCGTGACCACGGCGGAGTATCTTTTATTGACTTAAGAGATATGTATGGTGTTCTTCAGGTTGTAATGAGAGATACTACTTTATTAGAGGGAATTAACAAGGAAGACTGTATTTCTCTTGAAGGTGTGATCGAGCACCGTGATGAGGAGACTTACAATCCAAAGATTCCTACAGGAACCATTGAATTAGAGGCTCATAAAGTAGATATGCTAGGAAAGGTATATAAACAGCTTCCATTTGAAGTAATGACTTCTAAAGAAAACCATGAAAATGTACGTCTGAAATACCGTTATCTTGATTTAAGAAATAAAAAAGTAAAAGATAACATGATTTTCCGTTCTAAAGTAATCAGCTTCTTAAGACAGAAGATGACAGACATGGGCTTCTTAGAGATTCAGACCCCAATTCTTTGTGCTTCTTCTCCAGAAGGGGCCAGAGATTATATCGTACCATCCAGAAAGTACAAAGGTAAGTTCTATGCACTTCCACAAGCTCCACAGCAGTACAAACAGCTTCTTATGGTGTCTGGATTTGATAAATATTTCCAGATTGCTCCTTGCTTCCGTGATGAGGATGCCAGAGCAGACCGTTCTCCAGGAGAGTTCTATCAGTTAGACTTTGAGATGAGTTTTGCAACACAGGAAGATGTATTCCGTGTAGGTGAGGAAGTACTTACAGCAACATTTGAAAAGTTTGCACCAGAGGGAAGTGTTGTAACTGCAGCACCTTATCCAGTTATCAGCTACAAGCAGGCAATGCTTGAGTTTGGTTCTGATAAACCAGACTTAAGAAACCCACTTCGTATCGTAGATGTAACAGACTTTTTCCAGAGATGTACCTTTAAGCCATTCCACGGACAGACTGTTCGTGCCATCAAGGTTTCCAATAAGATGTCCAAAGGTTTCCATGAGAAACTTCTTAAGTTTGCCACATCGATTGGAATGGGTGGACTTGGTTACTTAGAAGTAAAAGAAGATTTAAGCTATAAGGGACCAATTGATAAGTTTATCCCTGATGATATGAAGGCAGAGATTCGTGAGATTGCTGGCCTTAAGGCAGGAGATACCATTTTCTTCATCGCCGATAAGGAAAAACAGGCAGCACTTTATGCCGGACAGCTTCGTAACGAATTAGGACAGCGTCTTGATTTATTAGAGAAGAATGCATATCGTTTCTGTTTTATCAATGACTTCCCAATGTATGAGTATGACGAAGAACAGAAGAAGATTATCTTCACTCACAACCCATTCTCTATGCCACAGGGCGGTTTAGAAGCGTTAACAACAAAAGACCCATTAGAGTTACTTGCTTATCAGTATGATATCGTATGTAATGGTGTAGAACTTTCTTCCGGAGCCGTAAGAAACCACAACCTTGATATCATGGTAAAGGCTTTCGAAATTGCCGGATATACAGAGGAAGACTTAAAAGAAAAGTTCGGTGCGCTTTATAATGCATTCCAGTATGGTGCACCTCCACACGCAGGTATGGCTCCTGGTGTAGACCGTATGATCATGCTTCTTCGCAATGAGGAGAATATCCGTGAGGTTATCCCATTCCCTATGAATGGTAATGCACAGGACGTTATGTGTGGTGCTCCAAATGAAGTTTCCGAAATGCAGCTTCGTGAAGTACACATCAAGGTAAGAAAATAAATTCAAAGTATTTTCAGATATGTTTTCATGCGCTGTAATGTTAATGAATGACGTAACTTTTATCTGGACTTTTAATATATTTCCTACAACGTGTTTGAAAAATCTGCCAGAACATTTTTTAAACACGTTATAGCAGAGAATTATTAGTATTTATACAAATGAAAATGGGGGTTTATCTTTGGCATAGTGTTAATTATGGGAAAATATCTTTTTGTGTTATATTTTTCTGTATTTTAGCGTGCTATAGATGAATCTCCTTTTTTGTGCGGTTAGTGCAGCCTGCAATGGGCACCTATTCAGAAAAATCAAAAATATCTATAGGCATTAAGTAGTAGTTTGTTTTAGCTTGATGAATATCGTTTACGAAGCGCTTTTGTGCATTTGTTCAGATGAACTTTTCCATAAATTATGATATATATACATCTGTTGGAACAAAAGTTATTTTCGAATGCAGAAATAGAATTTATAAATAAACTTTCTTTTGTATTTATGAAAATACATATAAAGAAAAAATATGATTTCAAATGAAAAGATAAAGGTAAATTTTAAATGCTAAAAAAGATACTTTTTGAGAAAAAATACATAAAAGGTAGAAAAATATGTGTGGAGCTTTTAAAAAAGTAACCAAAAAACAAGAAAAACCGTCAATATTCTTGTTTATAACAATAAAAAACATTTACAAACAAAAGCATTTTTTGGATAATGATATTAACATTTCATAAAGAAAAATAAGTTACAGGAGGATGAGTATGGAACGTTTGATTTATTTCGCACCGGTTCTTGGAATCTGCGCATTGCTTTTTGCGTTTTATCTTACAAAAAAAGTAGGAAAACAGGATGCAGGAACAGATAGAATGAAGGAGATTGCAGCATTTATTCATGAGGGAGCAAGAGCTTTCCTTACTGCAGAATATAAGATTCTTGTCGTTTTTGTTGCTGTATTATTTGTACTGATTGGTATTGGTATCGGTAACTGGGTGACTGCAGTATGTTTCTTAGTCGGAGCATTATTTTCCACTGCAGCCGGTTATATCGGAATGAACGTTGCGACTAAGGCGAATGTAAGAACAGCCGCAGCGGCAAAAGATAGCGGAATGAATAAAGCTTTATCTATCGCATTTTCCGGTGGTGCCGTTATGGGTATGTGTGTAGTAGGTTTTGGACTTTTTGGAGCAGGTGTTGTATATATCCTGACAAAAAATCCGGATGTTCTTTCTGGTTTCTCTTTAGGAGCTTCTTCTATCGCATTGTTTGCCCGTGTAGGTGGCGGTATCTATACAAAGGCTGCCGACGTTGGAGCGGATCTCGTAGGTAAAGTAGAAGCAGGTATCCCGGAAGATGATCCTCGTAACCCAGCTGTTATCGCTGATAACGTAGGTGACAACGTAGGTGATGTTGCCGGAATGGGTGCTGATTTATTTGAGTCTTATGTAGGATCTTTAGTATCTGCCATCACTCTTGGTGTTGTTTACGCAAAAGAGAGCGGAGCTATTTTCCCATTAGTTATTGCAGCACTTGGTGTATTAGCATCTGTTATTGGATGTTTCTTCGTAAAGGGTGATGAGAACTCCAGCCCGCACAAGGCATTGAAATACGGAAGTTATTCTGCAGCAATCGTGGTAATGATTGGTTCTTTAATTTTAAGCAAAATGTTCTTCAACGGATTCAAAGAAGCTATCGCGATTATCTTTGGTCTTGTTGTTGGTCTTTTAATCGGTGTGATCACAGAGATTTATACGTCTGGAGATTACCGTTTTGTTAAAAAAATCGCACAGCAGTCTGAGACTGGCCCTGCAACAACAGTTATCAGTGGTATTGCCGTAGGTATGCAGTCCACAGCCGTTCCGATTATTTTAATCGCTATCGGAATCATTGGGGCATATTCTTTCAGCGGTCTTTACGGAATTGCTTTGGCAGCAGTAGGTATGCTCTCCACAACAGGTATTACGGTAGCCGTAGATGCTTACGGTCCAATCGCAGATAACGCTGGTGGTATTGCTGAGATGTCTGGCCTTCCATCAGAAGTTCGTAACATCACAGACAAATTAGACGCCGTTGGTAACACAACAGCCGCTATGGGTAAAGGTTTCGCTATCGGTTCTGCAGCCCTTACCGCATTAGCATTATTCGTATCTTACGCACAGGCAGTTGGATTATTCGAAGAAGGAATCAACTTATTAGATTATAAAGTAATTGTAGGTATGTTTGTAGGTGGAATGCTTCCATTCCTCTTCTCCGCATTTACAATGGATTCTGTATCCAAAGCAGCATATAAGATGATTGAAGAAGTAAGAAGACAGTTTAAAACAATTCCTGGAATCTTAGAAGGAAAAGGAAAGCCAGATTATAAATCCTGCGTAGCAATCTCTACACAGGCAGCATTAAAAGAAATGCTTCTCCCAGGTGTTATGGCAGTACTTGCACCAGTATTTATCGGTGTTGTACTTGGACCTGATGCGCTTGGCGGACTTCTTGGCGGTGCATTAGTAACAGGTGTTATGCTCGCGATTTTCATGTCAAACTCCGGTGGAGCATGGGATAATGCGAAGAAATACATTGAAGATGGACATCACGGCGGAAAGGGAAGTGAAGCACATCGTGCGGCAGTAGTTGGTGATACAGTAGGTGATCCATTCAAGGATACTTCAGGACCTTCTATTAATATCCTTATTAAGCTGATGACAATTGTATCATTGGTATTTGCACCATTGTTCCTCAAAATCGGAGGATTATTCTAAAGTCCTGATTTGTGAGGCTGCGGAGCAGACGAACTCCTGAAGATCTCCCTCAAATCTTTCTCAAAATAAATTCTGAGTTTGCATAGATAGCCAAAGACAGCTCCCAAAGAGAGAGCATACCCTATATTTGTGGCCTCGGAGCAAAGGTTGGATGCGAGCGCTTTAAGCGAACATTCAACCTGCAGCGACTAAAGTCACAAATATAGGGTATGCTCTCTCTTTGGGAGCGTCTCCTTTGCCTGCGGCAATCAGAATTTGATTAAACTACTGGAATGCTTTTAAATGTCATGATATTATAGTGTTAGAAAACATATAATAGGGTGAGATATATGAGCGGAGAATTGATAAAGGTAGGTAAATATGATCTTAAATATAATAAAATATTAGACATTGATATTGCAGAGTTAGATATATATCGTTCTACAGGATTGCCAGCACATATGGTTAAACGTAAACATTTCAATTGCCTAAAATATATAGATGATATTCCTGATATTTTGGAAAATCCAGACTACGTGGGAGTAAATCCTAATGAAAAGGACAAGTCCATAGAGTTTGTAAAAAAGTATTCAAAGAATGTTTTACTTGGCGTGAAGTTAGAAAAAGAGGGGCAATATCTATATATTTCAACAATGTATGAGGTGCAGGAATCCAAGCTTAACAGACGTTTATACAGCGGAAGACTAAAAGAAATGTCCGTTGACAATGTAAAAAAAATATAGTATATTGTTAATATAACAGAATATAGTAATACTGAGCATGATTATTTTGAGGTCGGAAATGGTTCCCGACACACTCCATAAGGAGTACTTGAGATGATGGATACACCGCCCATCCAAAGTGATTGTGCTTTTTATTATTTAAACCTTGTATTTTCGGATGCATACTCCTATACAGGAACGGTATGTTCAGATGGGACGGAGGAGGAAGTAGAACTACAACAGTGAAAAAAGATATGGAATAAGAGCAATAAAACACAGTTTAAAATATTTGGATGGAAGAGTAAAAAAAATATCTACCATAATAAGGTGTTGTAGTATGATTAAAGAAGAATGCAAGATACTTATTAATGAAAGGAAAGAATGTAATGAAAAACAAAATATCTGGTAAGATAGTGGCACTCTTACTTACACTTATTATAGTAGCCACTTCTGGCATGCCACTTTATGCAAAAGAGACAGGAGATAAGGCAAATAGTTTCCGTTATGAGAATGGACAGCCAATTATAGAGTCGATTCCATTTGCTGATGTTTTTTCTAGTGCATGGAAGAAAGTTGCAGGAAAATATCGTAGTAGTAATGGTTCTGTAATAAGAGATGCTGTAGCAAAAGGAATTGATGTTAGTCACAACCAAGGGGTAATAGATTGGAAACGAGTGAAGGCAGATGGTGTAGATTTTGCAATTATCCGATGTGGATTTGGAATGAATCAGATAAACCAGGATGATACACAATGGTTTAATAATGTAAAAGGATGCGAACAGAACAACATTCCATATGGTGTCTATCTTTATTCTTATGCAGATACGATAGCTAAAGCAAAAAGCGAAGCAGCACATGTATTACGTTTAGTGAAGGGACATAGATTGTCATATCCGATATATTATGATTTAGAGGATAATTATATTTTGAATCATACAACAGCAAAGCAGAGACAAAAGATAGCTGAAACATTTACAAGTATTATAAAAAAAGCAGGATACTCTGTAGGAATATTTGCCCCTAAAAGTTGGTTTGAAAAAGAACTTCCAATTGCGGCATTTAATAAATGGGACAAATGGGTAGCACATTGGAATACGAAATGTACATATCAGGGAAATTATCAGATGTGGCAGGCTACGAATAAAGGAAACATCGCAGGAATAATAGGTCCTGTTGATATTAATTTTTTAATGCTCCCTAAAACCAATATTAATCTTAAGTTATCTTCAAAGAAAAAAGTTCAAGTTTCATGGAACCAAAAAAGTAAGGGGATAAAGATTCAAATTTTCTATTCCACAAAGAAAAACAAAGGCTATAAAAAAGCCGCAACAATAAACTCATCCAAAGGAAAAGCTACTGTAAAAAAACTAAAATCAAAGAAAAAATACTACTTCAAAGTCCGCTGTTCAAAAACAGTCAAAGGACACACCTACTATAGTGCATACTCAAAAATAAAATCAATCAAAATAAAATAACTCTTAAACAAACTAGAGCGTGTTTCAAACATCCCCCGGAGAGGACCAAAATCACTCAGCAGTTTACATCCCCCCTTCCCTTATGGTATAGTATAATCGTTTGATTACAGGCGGATGAGAGGAAGATACTATGAGAAAAATTATGTTTATCGGACGAAGCGAGGCAGGCAAGACTACTTTGACCCAGGCGATGAAGGGGAATACAATTACTTACCATAAAACACAGTATGTCAATCACTATGATGTTATCATTGATACTCCAGGAGAATATCTCCAGTCAAAGAATCTGATCTCAGCATTGGCTGTTTTTACAGCGGAGGCAGATGTTATCGGACTTTTGATGGATGCAACAGAACCCTTTTCCTTATATTCACCCAATCTTACACCAGTCTGTAACAGAGAAGTCGTGGGTGTTGTGACAAAGATTGATCACTGGGCGGCGCAGCCGGCACAGGCAGCGGCGTGGCTTGAACTGGCTGGTTGTAAGAAGATTTTTTATACAAGTGCCTATACAGGTGAGGGGATTGCAGATATTCTTTCCTATTTAAAAGAAGAGAGAGATACACTTCCATGGGAAGAAGTAAAGTCTAAATATGATGAACTTGGCTTTGGTGCAGGTGAAGATGCGAAAGATCAAAATAGATTTCACAATATATAAAAAGGGTGGATTATTTGCAAAGATTGTTTTATAATGAATACAGAATTTTATTTAAATAAAACGGGAGGCTTACTATGAGAGGTTATGAAGCAGCACAGATTTTAAAAGAAAAGGGAATTACGGTAGAAGATGTCGCAGAAGAAATCACATACCGCAAAGAGACGAACGCTTTTAGCAATAATCCAAAGAACGAGGCATTCATGAATATGACCCTGAATGAACTTGTAAGAATTAAAGAGATGTGGAATATCTAATTGCACAAGTGTATACGGAAAAAAGAGCTGTCCTGTGAATGGATGGCTTTTTTCTGTACTATATGAAGTCTGCTTTTACCATGCTCAAATATAGGGTTTTTTCGTATGATGCAAATGAAAGGATTTTATTTATGAAACTAGGTTCAGGTATGTATAAAGAGATTGCGCGGGATGCGCTGAAAGGAAATTGGATGAAGGCGATTGCAGCAGGATTTGCAGCAGGATGGCTTGGCGTTTTTTCGTCCTCTTTTTTGTTTATTGCAGGATATGTTTTAGTGGCGGTTATCCTTGTTTATTTTCTTGAATTCCTTCCGGGATTTTATCCAATTTTATTTCTTGGTACGACAATCATAGCATTGATTTACTTTTTTATTGGAGGAGTAATACGTCTTGGTTATATTGATTTTAATCTGGCTCTCTTAGACAGAAGAAAGAACGGAATCTATCGTCTGGGGAGCAGAATGTCTGATTGGTGGAGAGTGCTTTGTGCAAAGATTACATTGTTTTTTGCTCTGTCACTGGGATATGTCTTGCTGATTGCGCCAGGAATTATCACAAAATATTCCTATGCGATGGTGCCATATATTCTTGAGGAAAGACCAGACTTTACAGTGCACGAGGCATTTAAAGCATCGAAACAGATTATGAAAAAGCATAAATGGGAACTATTTTGTTTAAGATTCAGCTTTATTGGATGGTATATTATTGGAATATTAACGCTTGGAATAGGACTTATTTTTATTAATCCATATCGTTATGCGGCTGAGGCAGCATTTTATAATGAGATATCTGGACGGGCCGAAGCGTATTATGGGAGAAAAGAGGATAGATATTAGTAAAAAATAGCAGAGGAAGGAAGGGGGAGAACAAAAATCTTCCTTGCATCAGAGAAAGTATTTTGTTAAAATATGAGAAGTTTATTACAGGATACGAAGGAAGGAAGAACAATAATGGAAATTTTAGGGAAAGTGCTTTCTGAAAAGACAGAAGCCATTTATAAAGACATTACAGGAGGACTGATTTATCCGATTAAAATCGTAAAGTTAGATCCGGAGAATGAGGAAGACTGCAGCCGTCCGGTTGCAATGGATACCGGAAAGAAAGAATTTATTGTAAAAGTAGATAATACTTTAGCAGATAACCTCTTTGAAAATGCGCTGATTCGTGATATTATTTATTGTCAGCAGATGAGTAATAACGCACCGGTATTAACTGCGAAGAGTAGAAATGATATTGATGGATTTCAGGTGGCGATGATGATTAGCTCTATTATCATGGATATTGATGTAGAGAATAAGTTAAGAAGCTATGATATGCATATTGATGATATTGATACGATGCGTTTGAGTGATTTGTACGCATTTTTGAAATCTGGAATGGCAGACTATAACAGAGAGTTATATAATGTCTTTACTGGACTTCAGATTACACTGTTATATTTTACGACATCAAAGAGAAGTAATATAGAAGAGATTATCGAGACGTTCTATCTTTCTGATAAGAGTGCGATGGATGCGATTGATAAATATGTAGATATTATTGACCGTTACGGGGTAGATGATAACCGCTCTATGATGCGCTGTATGAGAAAGCTTGCAATTGCCTGTGGAATGAAAGGCAGATTGCTACTTGAGTATGAAGGTAAAGTAACAGAAATTTAATGACATAGATCCTGTAGCTGCTGCGACAAGTAATTTTACCTCGACAGAAGTTACAGGATTTTTTGTAACTATGACAATGTATAGTAATTCCATAGGATAACGATAGTATAATGGGTTTTCTGATGTATTATATGGAATTATTATAGATTCAACAAAACGTTTTATGAACAGGATGAATGAGGATGAATATACGGGAATATTTAGAAAATCATAAACTATTAACAGACGGAGCGATGGGAACGTATTTTGATTCTATAGAAAAAGAAAATTACATCTGCTCTGAGGAAGCCAATATTACGAATCCTGCGTTGGTGAGAGAAATACATAGAAGTTATGTGAAAAATGGGGCGCAGCTTTTAAGAAGTAATACTTTTTTGGCGAATGAAGGAACTTTCTTGTCTTTGACACAGGCAAAGGCAGAAGCGTTTGAAAATATAACATTGAAACAATTAATCATTGCGGGTTACCAATTGGCAAAAGAAACTGCGCAAGAAGTATATCAAGAGGAATATCCGATATTTGCAGCGGCAGATATCGGCCCTATTTTAGAAGAAAGAGACAGTGAAGAGGCAGACATTTTACAACAGTATTATGAAATATGTGACAGCTTTTTAGAGGCTGGTGCTGATATTTTTGTATTAGAAACATTTCCGGATACGCAGTATGTCTTAAAAATGGCAGAATATATCAGAAAGAGTTGTCCGGAAGCCTTTATTATCGGTCAGTTTTCATTGACACCAACGGGATATAGCCGTACTGGTTTTCATTATAAAACGATTTTGCAGGAGGCTACCCAGAGTGGACTCCTTGATGGAGCTGGTTTAAACTGTGGTGTTGGTGCAGCTCATATGAAGAAATTTTTAAAGAGTTACATTGAAGAGTTTGGTGTGCCGGAGGATATGGTTCTCACATCTTTGCCAAACTGTGGCTATCCACAGATTGTTAGAGGCCATGCAGTATATTCGGACAGCGTGCCTTATTTTGGAGAGAAACTTGGAGAAATTTCTGAATTGGGTGTGCAGGTTCTTGGTGGCTGCTGTGGCACAACTCCAGAATATATTGGAGAAATTTATAAAACGGTATTTCAGGCGAAGAAAACAGAAGGTGCTGTTAAGATTCCAACAAAAATAGTGTGGGGGGATGTGACAAAGCGAGTACAAAAAAGAAAAGAAGCAGCTGTACACATCACACAGGCAGGAGAACAGAAAGAGGCTATAAAGGAAAAGCAGGTAACAAATACATTTCGTCAGAAATTAGAAATGGGAGAACTTGTTTGTGCTGTGGAACTTGACCCGCCATTTGATACAGATGATACAAAGCTGCTTAATGGTGCGAAGGCGCTGCTTTCTACAAAGGCAGATATCATTACGATTGCAGATTCTCCGCTCGCCCGTTCAAGAGCGGATGCTTCTCTGATGGCAGCAAAAATAAAAATGACAACAGGAATGGATGTGATGCCGCATCTTTCCTGTCGTGATAAAAACAGGATTGCAATCCGTAGTGGATTACTTGGAAGTTACGCAAGCGGTATTCGCAATTATCTGTTTGTGACAGGAGACCCGGTAGCACGAGAAGACAGGGAGTTTACAAAGAGTGTATTTGACTTTAATTCCATCCGTCTTATGAAGTTTGCACAGAGCATGAATCAGGAAGTATTTAAGGACGATACGATTTTTTATGGCGGTGCGCTGAATCAGAACGGGGCGAGTCCTGAAAATATTGCCGGAAGAATGCTTAAGAAAATGGAGGCAGGCTGCAGATATTTCCTTACACAGCCGGTTTATGATAAAGAGGGAATTGAGCGTCTTACATTTTTAAAAGAAAGGACAGGAGCAAAGATTTTAATCGGAATCATGCCGCTTGTCAGCAGAAGGAATGCACTTTTTATCAAAAATGAGATGCCGGGAATTCATGTGCCGGATGAAGTGGTCGCAAAATATAAAGAAGGTGCCTCAAGAGAAGAATTTGAGGAAGCGGCAATTGAGATTTCAAAACAGATTATTGAGATGGGGAAAGGTATCGGGGCAGGATTTTATTTTATGACACCATTTAACAGAGTTTCTCTGGTTAAGTCAATATTAGAATATGTATAATCGGTGCTTTTGAGATAACAAAAAGAAAAATCAATCAGCATCATAAAAAAATTTGAAAAAATGGATCAAGACAAAACCAGTTGAGAAAAATTTGAAATAAAGAATAAGTTAAATAAGCATAAAGAAAATATAAATATAAGTAAAGGGAAAACAAAAAATGAAGACAGAAGAACTTTATACCATGATACAACAAAAACCGGTTATTTTAGATGGAGCGACCGGTTCAAATCTCCAGAAAGTTGGAATGAAACCGGGAGTATGCCCGGAAGAATGGATCCTTGAAAATGAAGATAAGTTAATTGATTTGCAAAAGTCTTTTGTGGAGGCAGGAACCAATATTTTATATGCGCCTACCTTTTCTGGAAACCGTGTTAAGCTAGAAGAATATGGACTGGCAGACCGCGCAGAGGAAATTAATAAACGCTTAGTTGGCCTTAGTAAAAGAGCAGCAGGAGATAAGGCTCTTGTGGCCGGAGACATGACAATGACTGGTGTGGCTTTAGAGCCGGTAGGTCCGATGAAGCTTGAGGCTTTAATTAATATTTATAAAGAACAGGCAAAGTATTTGTTAGAGGCTGGTGTTGATCTGTTTGTTGTAGAGACGATGATGAGTCTCGCTGAGACAAGAGCAGCTGTTATTGCCATTAAGGAAGTGTGCAATCTTCCTGTTATCGCTTCTCTTACTTTTCAGGAAGATGGAAGAACTTTATATGGAACAGACCCAGTCACAGCAGTTGTTGTGTTACAGAGCATTGGTGCAGATATTATCGGTGTGAATTGCTCTACCGGTCCGGGAGAAATGATCCCTGTCATTAAGAAAATGAAAGAGTATGCCGAAGTTCCTATTCTTGCAAAGCCGAATGCAGGACTCCCTGTGTTAGAGGATGGCGTAACGGTATATCCGATGACACCAGAAGAGTTTGCTTCCTGGGGGCCGGCTTTTATTGAAGCAGGTGCAGGACTCATCGGCGGATGCTGTGGCTCTACCCCAGAACATATTCGAATGCTTACTGAAAAAGTTTCGGGCCTCACAACAAAAGCTCCATGCAACATACATCCAATTATGCTTGCTTCAGAGAGAAAGAGTCAGGAAATCGCTCTTGACGGAAAGTTCCTTGTTATTGGTGAGAGAATCAATCCAACCGGAAAGAAAAAACTGCAGGAAGAACTTCGTGCCGGAAAACTTGACCTTGTAGAAGAGATGGCAGAACAGCAGGAAGAAATGGGGGCACATATCCTTGATATTAATATGGGAACAAACGGTATTGATGAAAAGGAGATGATGTTAAAGGCTATCTCTAAAGTAACAATGGTATCAAGCCTTCCTCTTTGTATTGATACAAGTTATGTGGAAGTTATGGAGGCGGCACTTCGCGCTTATCCGGGACGTGCTCTTATTAACTCTATTTCTCTTGAAACAGAGAAAATTGAAAAACTTCTTCCTTTGGCGAAAAAGTATGGAGCAATGTTTATTCTTCTTCCACTCTCTGATGAGGGGCTGCCAAAGAGTCTTGCAGAAAAGAAAGAAATTATTAATACAATTTTAGAAAAGGCAAAGAAACTTGGCGTTTCTAAGAATCAGATTATTGTAGACGGATTAGTAACGACAGTTGGAGCAAATAAAAATGCGGCATTAGAAACGTTAGAAACCATCCGTTATTGTAAAGAAGATTTAAAACTTTGTACTACAATGGGCCTTTCTAATATTTCCTTTGGATTACCAGAGAGACCATATGTGAACGGAGCTTTTGCTTCAATGGCGATTGCAAGTGGACTTACGATGGCAATTGCGAATCCATCCAATCAGCTTTTAATGGGAATTTCCTTTGCTTCTGATTTGCTTCGCAATAAAGAAGGTTCTGATATTGCCTATATTGAACAGATTCAGCGGATGGAACCTTTAAAAGAAGCTGCAATTGCAAAAGCAGCAAAGACAGCCGGAAATGGAGAAAAACAGCCGAATGAAAAGAATGCAGCTGTCGGGGAGGCAGATGGGAATATTAAGAAAAATCCAGTATTTGAGGCGGTTTTAAAGGGAAATAAAGATGGAATCGTTGATGTTGTAAAAAAAGAACTTTCTAAAGGAACAAAGCCAGGAGAAATTCTTGATGGTTTGCTGATTCCTGCGATCAATGAAGTAGGAGTGTTATTTGACAAACAGAAATATTTCCTGCCGCAGCTTATTTCCAGTGCGAATACAATGGAACAGGCGGTAGAATATTTAGAGCCGCTATTAAAAGAAGGCGGCATACAGGAAAAAATGCCGACAATCATTATTGCTACAGTAGAGGGTGATATTCACGATATCGGAAAGAATCTTGTTGCCCTGATGCTTCGCAACTATGGGTATGATGTAATTGATCTTGGAAAAGATGTTCCTGCCGATGAAATTATTGCAGCAGCAAAAGAACATAATGCGTCAATTATCGTGTTATCTGCATTGATGACAACAACAATGATGCGTATGAAAGATACGATTGCCTTAAAAGAAAAAGAGCATCTTGACGTGAAAGTGATGATTGGCGGAGCGGTAACGACACAGAGTTTTGCTGATGAAATCGGAGCAGATGGATATTCTGCAGATGCAGCCGATGCAGTACGTCTTGCCAAAAAGCTCTTAGCAGAGTAAAATGTCTATAAAATAGTTACTCGGAGTCTTTTCTTATACTTATTTTTGCGGCCGTTTTTTTGTCGGCTGCACCCGGTTTTCATGTAAAATCAGTACAAAAAGATTCTACGAGTATATAAAATTAAAAAGGGAGATAAGAATGAGCGAGACACGAAAAATTGATGTCATTATTCCGACATATCATCCAGATGAAAAGTTAGAAAAATGTCTTCGTATGCTAAAAAGACAGACAGTACAGCCACAGAGGATTCTTTTAATTAATACGGAAGAAGAATTTTTTCATAGCAAGGTGTTTTCTACGTTAAAACAGGGGGAGATTATCCATATCACCAAGCCGGAATTTGATCACGGTGGTACCAGAAACCAGGCAGCAGCAATGTGTGATGGTGAGATTATGATTCTTTTGACACAGGATGCCATTCCTGCGGATGAACATTTAATTGAGAATTTAATTAAGCCATTTGAAGATGAAGAAGTCTGTGCGGCATATGGCAGACAAATGGCAGATAAAAAGGATAATCCAGTTGAGGCGTACACAAGAATTTTTAATTATCCAAAAGAAAGCAGGATTAAGAGTAAAGAAGATTTGCCGAAGCTTGGAATTAAGACATTTTTCTGTTCTAATGTCTGTGCGGCATACCGCAAGTCAGAATATAATGCGCTTGGAGGATTCCCTCTGCATACGATATTTAATGAGGATATGATTTTTGCTTCTCATCTTATTGAAGCAGGAAAGAAGATTGCCTATGCGGCAGATGCAAAAGTATGGCACTGGCATAATTATACCGCGAAGGATCAGTTAAAGAGAAATTTTGATCTTGCGGTATCCCAGGTAGATGCCGGCGGGCTTTTTACTCAGGTGAAGTCTGAATCTGAAGGAATCCGTCTGGTTAAGATGACGTTAAAACACTTTATTAAAAAGGGACAATTTTATTATATTCCAAAGATCATTACACAAAATGGTGCAAAGTATATTGGATATCGTCTTGGAAAAAACTATAAAAAACTTCCGAAAAAGTGGATTCTTAAGATTTCTCTTAACCCGTGGTATTGGAAATAAAAATTGGGGAATGCAGATTGCAGGAATGATTTTTCAAACACGCTTTAGCATAGCAAGATATCATATTTGCAAAAAGAAGGTATTACAGACATCATTTTGCAAAAGAATTCGAAATAGTTTAAATAAACTTTAAGAAATTTTGACTTGCAATAGAGGAAAAATTAGTATAATGTATAAAAAGAGTTTTTTTGTACAGGAGGTTTTAAAGTTTGAAAGAGACAGATAAAAACAAAAATATAGACAAAAAAGAAGCCAAAAAAGCGAAAAAGGCCCGCAAACGTGGAAGAGCAGGCCGGAGAATTGCGCAGGTGCTTATGTGCTTTCTTCTTACAGTAGCTTTTGTTGCTTCAGCAGCTGGAGGAGCGGTGGCAGCCTATTATAAAGCAGCAACGAATACGATTACGACAGATACAAAGACAGCATTGAAGAACGCGGATGTCGTAGATGCAGATCTTGAGTATGATCAGGATGTAGTCAATATTTTACTGATTGGCTGTGACAAGCGTTCCGATGAGACAGAAGCCGGACGTTCGGATTCGACTATGATCGCAACGATAGATTTGAAGAATGGTAAGTTAAAGCTTACGTCTCTTATGAGAGATATGTATATTGATATTCCAGGATATGGATACCATAAGTTTAATGCAGCTTATTCTTACGGTGGTGTACAGCTTGAGTATGAGACTATTGCAGAAACATTTGGCATTAAGCTTGATGGCTATGTGGAAGTAGACATGGAAGCCTTCCGTGAGGTAGTTGACTTGATCGGCGGTGTTCCAATGGATCTCACTGAGGCAGAAGCTTATTTCTTGAAGACTGCTTATGTAAATTCAAAACATGGAGAAAAGAATGTAAAGGCAGGGGAGAATATGCTTACACCATATCAGGCATTGGCATACTGCCGAATCCGTCAGGATATTACTGGAGAGTTTGGACGAACAGATCGTCAGCGTAAGATTCTTATTTCTGTATTTAATGAATTAAAGAGCGAAGATGTTATGACAATTACAAATATCTGCATGAAAGCATTAAAATATGTTACAACAGACCTTACGGAAAAGCAGATAAGAAGTCTTTTAACTTCAGTGATCACAATGGGAGCGACCGAAGTAGAACAGTTCCGTATTCCATATGAAGGCTCTTATACAGAAGGACGTCTTAGTGGCAATGGAGCATGGGTAATGCAGGTAGACTACGAAGCAAATAAAAAGGCGTTACAGTACTTTGTTTTTGGTATTGGAGAAGATCCGGGAATCAATGATTCTTATGGAGTTGGTAACGATAAATTTATAAAAGGATACTATCCGGAGAAGACGGAGGGTATCTCTACATATTAATTTATGTTAGTGGAGGAAAGTATTATGAGACAGATTGTTTTATCTCTTTTAGTAGATAATAACCCGGGAGTGTTAGCAAGAGTTGCTGCTCTGTTCAGCCGTCGTGGATATAATATCGACAGCATTACGGCGGGAATCACGAACGATCCGAAGTATACCCGTATTACAGTAGCAGTAAGTGGGGATAACCAGATTCTTGAGCAGATTCGTAATCAGATTGCCAAGCTGGTTGAAGTTCGTAAAATCGTAGAACTTGAGAACAGCCATTCTGTATGTCGCGAGCTTGTCCTTGTGAAAGTGATGGCAGATAAGAAAGAAAAACAGGAGATTATTGCGATTGCAGATATTTTCCGCGCAAAGGTTGTTGACGTAGCTGCTAACTCCCTTATGATTGAGCTTACTGGTAACCAGAACAAACTAGATGCCTTTTTAAATCTTATGGCAGACTTTGAAGTCCTTGAAATGGTTCGTACAGGAATTACTGGGCTTGGAAGAGGCGTAAGTACACTGAATTGATTTTAATATAATAATATACTGTAGTTTGAAATAAGAGCAATAACTATAATTTTTTACTATTAAAGAAAGGATATGCATTTATCCTTTCTTTTTTTACGGGAAAAAGGCATTTTTTTTAAAATAAATGCAGGAAAACCGGTAAGTTGATTCATTTTTTAAGAAAATTTTTAAAAAAATAATCAAATATCCCTTGATTTCTCCTATAAAGAGGAGTATTATAACGATTGAAATTCTTATCAGAAGAGATAAAATCAATTTTGATAATTGAATACATTTATTTTTATAATTTTTACAGGAGGAAACAAAAATGGCAGCAAAAATTTTTTATCAGGAAGATTGTGATTTATCTTTATTGGATGGAAAAAAAATTGCGATTATCGGATACGGTAGCCAGGGACATGCTCATGCATTAAACTTAAAAGAATCTGGCTGTGATGTTATCGTTGGTCTTTATGAGGGAAGTAAATCCTGGGCTAAAGCTGAAAAGCAGGGATTAAAAGTTTATACAGCAGCAGAGGCTGCAAAACAGGCTGACATCATCATGATCTTAATCAACGATGAGAAACAGGCAAAACTTTACAAAGAAAGTATTGAGCCAAACCTTGAAGAAGGTAATATGTTAATGTTCGCTCATGGTTTCAACATTCACTTCGGATGTATCGTACCACCTGCAAACGTTGATGTAACAATGATCGCTCCTAAGGCTCCAGGTCATACAGTACGTTCTGAGTACTTAGCAGGAAAAGGAACACCTTGTCTAGTTGCTGTAGAGCAGGATTACACAGGAAAAGCTCAGGAACTTGCATTAGCTTATGGTGCTGGTATCGGTGGAGCAAGAGCAGGTCTTCTTGAAACAACATTCAGAACAGAGACAGAAACTGACTTATTCGGTGAGCAGGCAGTACTTTGTGGTGGTGTTTGTGCTCTTATGCAGGCTGGTTTCGAAACACTTTGCGAAGCTGGTTATGACCCACGTAACGCATACTTCGAATGTATCCATGAGATGAAGTTAATCGTAGATTTAATCTACCAGTCAGGTTTCGCTGGAATGAGATATTCTATCTCTAATACAGCTGAATACGGTGACTACATCACAGGTCCTAAGATCGTAACAGCTGAGACAAAGAAAGCAATGAAACAGATTCTTTCTGATATTCAGGATGGTACATTCGCAAAAGACTTCTTACTTGATATGTCTGATGCTGGATCTCAGGTACACTTCAAAGCTATGAGAAAACTTGCTTCTGAGCATCCATCAGAAAAAGTTGGTGCAGATATCCGTAAGCTGTACAGCTGGAGTGATGAAGACCAGTTAATCAACAACTAATTTTTGAACATATTTCAAAAGCCCTAAAGCCGCTTAAATAGTGGCTCTAGGGCTTTTTTCTTTTTCTGAGAAGTACTAAAAAGATACTAGGACTACCTACTACCTACGAATAGAATTGTATAATTATGTAAATTTATTTAGTTCAATTTAGCTATATTTATAACCCAATTCAGACAAAGATATGAGAATTTATGATGGTTATGCCAAAATTCTTTGATTTAATATGCTTGACAATTAGAGTAGCTTGAGGTATATTGTATTCCACTTTGACGATAAATTCATTTTATGAAAAGAGAAAAGGTGGGAAATTTATGACATTTTATCAAGAGCTGCAACTTAGCTCAACTGGTTCAAAAGAATTGATCAAAAAGACAACAGACCCGAAGGAAAAGAGAAGGCACATCCTAATTTATAATGTTAAGGTATACCTTGTTGTGGCTTTCTGCTTTGCTTTAGTAACGCTGTTTAGCGCAGTATTTGGTTCTGGAAACAGTGTTGCAGGAGTTGTTGTTCTCTTAGCATTGCTTGTATTAAGACAGGCGGATTTCGGAATTAAAACAACACATGGTCTTTTGTGTATTGCAGGAATTTTCGGGATTCTTATCATAGGGCCGAGATTTACAAACACTTTAGCCCCGATACCTGCATTTTTTGTAAATCTTGTTTGTATTATGTTACTGATGATTTTAGGCTGCCATAATGTGATCATGTCTAATCATTCAACATTTGTATTAGGATATTTAGCGTAAAATCGTATTTTAAAATGTCATAAAGTTTAAAAATAACCCATTAATAACCCAATTGCCTACAGGTGCGATAATTAAATACAAAGAGATATGAGTAGTTATGGGAATACTATTCTCATACGAAACTGCTACAATCATTCAAGAACACTTAATAAAAGCTAGGTGTTCTTTTTATTGCAGTGCTTTAGCCCAGTATTCTCCAATAGGTAAACTACTCTACCCATTCAAGGACATTTAGTGTAAAAGCTAGATGTCCTTTTTGATTGCAAAGCTTTAGTCTGGTGCTTTAGCCTAGGGATTTAGCTAAGCAATCACAAACGTACAGAAATGTACAATAAACTAGGAAAGGAGTACAAAAGTGTACAAAAACAAAGAAAACAACTTCACTGGATTAACAGAAGAAGAAGTCAGACGAAGTCGGGAGGAACATGGTAGTAATAAACTACCAGATCCAGAACTAAAAAAATGGTGGGAATTCGCACTAGATGCTCTTAAAGAACCAATCACAGTAATACTGATTGTAATTACAATCGTTACTTTGATCTTAAGTATTCTAGGTGTTGAACACATTTCAGGACCAATCCTAACATTAATCGTAATCGGATTAGTCACAGGAATTGCTGTAAAAACAAACACTGCCATACAAAAATCAACAGAAAATCTAAGACGTAAAACAGCAATCAGATACTGTGAAGTAATTAGAGACGGTGAAGTCAAAACTATCAATGCGGATGATTTGGTTGTCGGTGACATTACTATGGTCACTTTAGGCCAGGAAATCCACGCAGACGGTTACTTGATTGATGGTAAGATTTCTGTAAGCAATGCAGTCATTAATGGTGAAGCAGAAGAGTGCAAGAAAACAGTAATCCAAGATTATGTCTATGAGAAGGATGAATCCACCGATGCCTACAAAAATCAGAATCACCTCTTTGCAGGAACAGTAGTTGTTGCCGGGGAAGGTCTTGAAAAGGTAACAGTAGTTGGTAAAGACACTGTAAACGGTGAAACCTTAATTAACATGCAGACCTTAGAAGCTCCTAAAACTGCTTTGGACATTGCTTTAGGCAAGCTTGCTAACTTCATTAACAAATGGGGAACTATAGCCGCAATCATTGCCTTTGTAACTATGACTGTCTCTGGCATTATGCAAGCTGGTTTAGCCCAGTACTTCTCAGGAAATGTATTAGAAATCATCAATAAGATTGCTGCCAATGTAAGTAATGCTGCGACTATCATTGTCGCTGCAGTACCAGAAGGCTTACCACTGATCGTTAAGTTAGTTACTAAGCAGAATGTCAATATAATGGAGAAGTTTAACATTTTAGCCAAGAACCCTAACAAGATTCCAGAATTGGCTTACGTTAATCTCATTTGTACAGATAAGACCGGTACACTCACAACAGGAGTAATGTCTCCAGAAGTCATCGTTGATGGCGAAGGCAATGAAGTTAGAGATAACTCCGATTTAGCCAAGACACTTCACGAAAGTATCGTACTCAACAACAGTAGCTTCTACAATGAAGAACATAAGATCATTGGTAACAATTTTATTGACAGAGCTATACTTTCTCTAGTTGTACCAAAAGAGTACGAGATGATAAACGAAAAGTACAGTATTGAAAGAAAGCAGGCATTCTCCAGTGAACTTAAATACTCAGTTGCATACTGTAGCAATGGATACTCGTACTACAAAGGAGCTCCAGAGATAATCATTGACAACTGTACTAAATACATGACAGCAGACGGTAGTGTTAAAGACTGGGATTCCAGTGCCACTTTAGCCAAGCTCTCCGAGTTAACTCAGAACGCAAACCGTTGTATTGCCATCGCAGTTAAGAGTGGCGATTATGAGGACGACACTTTAGCACAGGGAATGACTTTCCTTGGAATCATAGGAGTAAGCGACCCAATAAGACCAGAAGCTATTGAAGCAGTTAAGGTCGCACACAAAGCAGGCATTCAGGTAATTGAACTCACAGGAGACTGCATGGAAACAGCACTCGCTGTAGCTAAACAGTGTGGTATTTTCAGAGAAGGTAAAGACGTTGCCCTCACTGATAACGAAATCAGAGAAATGTCTGATGATGAAGTCAAAAAGGTATTATCTAAGTTAATGGTGGTCTCTCGTTGCTCACCTAATACAAAACTGAGATTAGTCACCTTAGCCCAGGAGATGGGACGTAGTGTAGCTATGACAGGTGATGGTGTTAATGACTCACCAGCACTTAAAAAGTCAGACGTAGGCTTCGGAATGAACAGCGGAAGTGATGTAGCCAAGGCAGCTTCTGATATTATTCTCACAGATAATAACTTTGCTTCCGTCGTTAAATCTGTTGAACTAGGTAGAACATTCATGCACAATATTATGATGTTCTTAGAATTCCAATTACCTATTAATATCAGTTTATTAGTACTTAGTATTTTCTTCCCAATTATGATGGCAATACCAGTACTTACTTCCGTGCAGATTTTGCTTATTAACATTATCATGGACACACTTAATTCACTTAGCTTTGGTGGAGAACCACCTAAAGAGGAGTACATGAGGGAAGCACCTATCAGAAAAGGTGCAGGATTGTTCATCAGAGGTTCAAAACAGAGAATTGCACTTAGCACAGTTTCATTCTTAGTATTCTACGCTATTCTGATCTTCTCACCGATCAAAAACCTCTTTAGAACAGAACTCGAAGCTAACACAGCTAGATTTGCTTTAATGTGCTTTGCCTCTGTAGTAAATGGTCTTAATATCCGTACAGAACATTACAATCTTTTCGACGGTATTGGTAAAAATAATCTTTTCTATCTGATAGGATTATTCATTGTATTAGACACATTCTTACTTTGCCAGTTTACAGGAGGACTATTTAGCACAGCAGCTCTGACACCAGTAGCATGGCTGACTGTCGCAGCTTTAGCCCTGTGTATCATTCCAATTGATTTCGTTCGCAAAGCGATTAGAAATAAAAGATTAGCAAGAGCATAGCTTTAGCCCAGTGATGAAAGGGCAAGAGAACTTAGTTTAAACGCTGGGTTCTCTTTTAATTTAGAAATAAAACAGTAGCAAAACAGAAATAAAACAAACACAGAACAAGAGGAGGTTACTAATGTTAGTATCTTTAGATCAAGTGAATACGTTAGCAAAATCACGCTATAAGAATTACATGATAACTATACAATCGGTAAATTCAATGATGATGGAGGAGATTGCTAATAATGCAGGGACTACAGATGACGTGGACTTTTTACATACCTCTGCCAAAGATGTAGATACAATAGAACAATACTTCACTTTCATTGCTGTAAAAGTAATTGATGTTGAGGTGGAAAAAGTAATGCTAGAGTTAAGATTAACTTTAGCTAAGGAAGACAAAATAAACAATAAAATAAAAGGTAAAGATAAATTAGTGAGTGTTTGTAAACAATTATCAGAACCTTTAGCAAAGAAGGCAGAAGAACTTTGCAAAACTAAATTCTACAAGAATTCACATTTCGAAGTTGGTTCTAGAATTGCTTTTATTGATGAATTACAGATTTACAATTCAAACTTCATCAATTACTTAGTTTTTGTTCTTGATAATCTTAACATAATTCTCAGAGAAAACCTTGGTATTAATTTACGTATTGCAGCCTTAGCCAAGGAAGACACACACTGCCCGTTTGATAAAAACATTAATAATGTTTTAAATGAAGCAGGATTTACTGCAACGCACATAAAAGATTTTTTAATCAAAATGTACGAAGCAAAGTAATAAATTATTACAAAGGAGGTGAGCTTTTGAATTTAGAACTTGTAACAGATTTAACCAAGATAGGATTAGAAATTAAAGTAGTAACAGATCCAATGGAAAGCTGGTTATCCTACAACTTAATTTGCATTCCTTTAACAAAGAACAATAAATTAGTAGGAAAAGAATACTTGTGTGATTTTAGAAATAGTAGTGTGGTAGAAATGAAGAATTCAAAAGCTCTGATCACTTTAACCAAGCATTCCGAATTATTAAGTAAATTTGAATTAAATCTACGTGATATGCCGGAAGAAGTAAATAAGTTGGCATTCTTCCTACTTGGTAAAAAAACTGGAACAACCATTAAAGGTTTAGACAGTATTAATGTGAATCTAATGGATTTCGCACACAGTAGGGAATTAGTATCTCTAGAGGTTTTAAATCTCTCTTGGGGAGTAAAGTGCATTAACCTTTGTAATTTTTATCGTAAAGAGAAAACCTGGATTTTTAAGGAAATCTCCAAAAGAATTAAGATGGATGATTTCTGTTGGAATTTAAATGATTAAGTAAGGGGTGTTTTAATGAATTATACAAGAGATGATCTTTTTAGTGTAGCAAAACGTTATAACAATTCAAAACGTAACTACCTGATTGTTAATAAAAAGCAATCTAAGTATTTACCAACAAAACCAAGTGATACCTTGGAAATGGTAACTACTTTAGCCAAGAAGGCTAAAGAAATTACTACGGATGACAGAATTGATTTCGAAGAACAAACACTAGTAATTGGTTTTGCAGAAACTGCAACAGCTTTGGGACATTTGTTCGCAAATCACTTTAGGAAAGCTTACTACCTCACAACAACCAGAGAAAACTTAGGGAATGATAAGTGCATTGAGTTCAGAGAAGAACATAGTCATGCAGTGGAGCAAAGACTTTATTATAGTGAACTAGAAAACGCAATCAAGAATGCTGGCAGCTTTAGCCAAGTGATCTTTGTTGACGATGAATTCACTACAGGCAACACACTTAGGAACTTAGTAACAGAACTGCTAAAGGCAATGCCAGCTTTAGCCAAGTGCAATAAATTCGCTGTCACTGCAGTAGACAGAATTAGCAGTGAGAACAGACTAAAGCTAGAAGAGTTTGGGATTAAGGTGTGTTCTCTGCTTGCATTCTCTGATGACAATTTTTCAGAACAGGTTAAACACATCAGAGTTTTCGAACCATTAGACACCTGTCTCAGAAAATCTGAAACAATTTCAGATTTTATTAAACAACAGGAGGTAAAACAGGGTAACAATGCTAGACTTGGTTTTTGGTGTTCTTTCGGTATTGAAGAAAGAGCTTTAGCCCGGTCACTTTACGAACAGTACAAAGAAGAGATTAAAAATGTTGATAAAATTTTAGTGTTAGGCACAGAAGAATTTATGTCTGTGCCTATTTATTTTGCACGAGAAATAGAATCACATCAAAAGGAAGTAGTTTGCCATTCAACAGCTCGTAGCCCAATTGGAGTTAATAACACATTAGCAAAGTATCCAATTACAAAAGGTTACAAACTTCCAAGTTTTTACGATGTAGAACGACTTAGTTATTTGTATCACATGGAACACTATGACTTAATTTTTATTCTAACCGATTCAAAAAGTATTCCAAAAGAAACTATCAAAGCCATGAGTTATTTAATGAGTATTTATAAAAATTATAATACACAGTTAATACAGTTTAAATAAGGAGGCTTTATGGAAGACAAAGAAATTAACAAGAATTCTGTTATGAAGACTTTTGGTACTTACAAGGGTGATGATGTTACTATTCTGCTAAAAGATGTGACAGACTTAGTCAAGCCAGTAGGTACTGAAGAAAAAGAGAGAATGATACAGAGTGGTATTCATTACTCCGAGTTGTTGCAAAAGGAGTGGGAACCTAGCAGTGAGTACTTACGGTTGTTTGAAGAAATCATGGGTAGCTTTAGCCCAGTAATTGCACAATTAGTAGCGACAGTGTCAACGCAGATTGTTAAAGACAAATGGGAAAACACCGTTTTAGTCAGTTTAGCAAGGGCAGGAACACCAATTGGTATTTTGATTAAACGTTACATTAAAGAGCGTTGGGGATTTGATGTTTCACACTACACTATTTCAATCATCAGAGACAAAGGGATTGATAAGAATGCAATGGATTACATTGTAAATAAACATGGTGAAAAATGGATTCAATTTGTAGATGGTTGGACAGGTAAAGGTACAATTAAGAAACAGCTTAATGAGTCTTTAGCAAAGTACTACACCGAAACAGGTCATAGAATCAAACCAGATTTAGCAGTGCTTTCTGATCCAGCCAGAGTAGCCGACAAATGGGGAACTCGTGAAGATGTTTTAATTTCGAATGCTTGCTTGAATGCAAACATTTCTGGTGGATTAAGTAGAACCTTCTTAAAAGACGGAATTGTTGGTAAAAATGATTTTCACGGGTGTGCTTTCTACAAAGATTTAAAGGGTAGTGATTACACTTATACTTTTATTGACGGAGTAGTGAAGTGCTTTAGCAAAGCAAAATACATCACTGCAAAAGATGGAGTTACAGTTTGTGTGTATGATGGTGAAAAATATCTTTTCGACGAGAGTGTAAAAGAACTAACACCAAAAGAGGAAATTGAAAAGGTGTGCAAAGAATTTTCTTTACCTTCTGATAAGTATTGCAAACCAAGTATTGGAGAGACAACTAGAGTTTTATTAAGGAGAACTCCATGGAAGATTTTAGTGAATGAGAAGGCTGGGGAGGAAAGCGAAGAACTTCGTTTACTACTAGAGTTAGCAAAAGAAAAAGAAATTCCAGTCGAGCAGTATCCGTTACAGAATTACAAAGCGATTGGATTAATAAAAGTTTTGCATTAGGCAGTATTGGCTTTAGCTAAGTGTGCTTTAGCCTGGTGACAGCTTTAGCACAGTATATTTATCCAACACATTAATTAAATGGGAGGTGATTTGATGGAAAAGGAAAATGTGTTATTCATTTCTGATATTGACAGAACTCTAATCTTTCCAAAACGATTTGCAAGAGATGGAGATGTGTGCATTGAATGGACACAAGATGGTAAAGAATTAAATTACATTAATCCTGATAATTTAAATACTTTAGTACGTTTAAGTAAACGTATCAAAGTAATTTTGGTTACCATAAGAACAAAAGAACAGTACGAGAGAATTAGATGGCCAATTGGATTAGAATTGCATTCAGTACTTCTTTGCTTTGGTAATGATGTTTACTTTAGCCAAGAACTCGAACAACGTTATAAAGAAAAGTACGATTATGGTTTACGTAAGTATGATGAAATTCTTTACAATGCGTTTAATTGGTTAAAATCGAAAAATTGTTTTATTAAGTGTAGAGTATGTGGTGATAGTTTTATTTCTGCACAGTTTAAGTCTGATGTTTCTGATAATTATAAAAGTTCATTAAAAGAAGATCTTTACTGCGAGTTTCGTATGGAGTCCTACATCTGCGATGACAGATTTTATGCTGTACCAATGAACAATACAAAAGGAGATGCAGCATTAGCTTTAGCCAAGTTACTAAAGCCAGATGCAATCGTAGTTGCAGGGGATAGCGCTCCAGATGCTCCAATGTTATCCTACGCTGATTGTGCTATTTATCCAAATACTATTTTGGACAACATTTGTTGTAAAAATACAAGTTTAAAGGAGTCTATGATTCAGTATGGAAAAGAGCCATTAACAAAGTACAACAGAGCAATCAACTGCATCTTTAGACCAGCTGGTTGCGTAGCAGGATTTACAGACTACGTAATTAGAGAAACAACTAATTTCGTAACCAAAGAACTAAAAATAGAGGTGTAGGAGGTGCACTAGGATTTACAGACTACGTAATTAGAGAAATAACTAATTTTGTAACCAAAGAATTAAAAATAGAGGTGTAGGAGGTGTAGTAACTTTAGCAAAGATAAGAAATTACAAATAAAGATTTAAATCAAAAAATTAGATAAGAGAGGTTAAATTGTTAAATGTTAAAAGCATTAAAAAACAAAAAGGATTTTAGAAAGAAACTATTAATTACTTTAGGTATTCTTGCGTTAATTCAGATTGCTTCAGGGATACCAACACCAGGTGTAAATACAGCTTATTTTAGATTGTTGTTAAAGTCAAACGGTACACTAGGGATGTTCAATGCATTGTCAGGAAATGGCTTACAGAGCCTGTCCATCACAATGCTCTCAATCACACCATACATTACCAGTTCAATTATTCTACAGTTAATGTGTTCAATCATTCCTTCACTTGGAGAAATTCAAAAGGATGGAGAAACAGGTAGAAAGAAATTTAAAATGTACACTGTAATTCTTGGTGCAGCTTTAGCCGCGATTGAAGCTGTAGGCTTTGCAGTAGGATTCGGTCAGAGAGGTTTATTACTTTCTTACAAATGGTACTGGGTTCTGTGTGTTAGCTTAATTTGGTTTGTAATGGCTATTGTATTAATGCTTGCAGGCGAGTACATAGAAGAGAAAGCGTTTGGTAACGGTATTTCTTTAATTCTTCTGTGCAATATCCTGTCATCATATCCTTCCGATTTTAGCAGCGTTTACACAAGATTTCTTAAAAGTAAGACTCCTAAAGAGATGGCATTACGAATTGCTTTCATTAGCATTTGCGTTATTTTACTTTTTGTTTTTACTGTAGTAATTCAGGAAACAGAAAAGAGATTAACAGTAAGATATTCTGGAAAACTTCAAGGATGTGTTAGCGACGAGGACAGCTATTTTCCAATTAAGCTGTGTCCTGGTACTGTAGTTCCTATCATTCTTGCATCCAGTATTATTTCCATTCCTAGTATGGTTGCACTGTTCTGGGAGAAGAGTAGTAAATACTGGTTTGTTAAAGCTATGGACACATCGAATTGGTTTAGCCCAGCACATCCATCCTACTCCGTTGGAGCAGTGATTTATTTCCTCTTAATCATCGGTTTTTCTTACTTTTACACACAGTACATTTTAAATCCTTTAGAGATTTCTAATCAGTTAAGTCGTTCTGGAGGAGTATTTCCTGATATTACACCTGGTAAAGCAACTGTTGATTACATTAAAAGTGAACTTAGATGGATTATTGGTCTCGGAGCCTTAGCCATGTGCGTGGTTGCATTTATTCCTTGTATTCTTTCAAATGTATTTGATCTTTCAAAACTTTCTTTTGCAGGTTCTTCAATTATCATCATTACAGGTGTATTCATTGAGACCAAAGATAAGTTTTTAGCAGAGATTCAGAGTGAGTTAAATCATAGTAAGATTTCTCTGTTTTAGCAAAGGAAAGAAATTAATGTAAAGAAATCAGTGCAAAAATCAGTGCAAAGGAAATAAATTAAATGAAAAGAAAGGAAATAGTAAAATGAAGAAGATGATTGGTAATCTTAAATCACTCACAGTTCCAACCTGTAAACATACAGCTTCCATTACTGCTTTAACAGTAATTGGTTCTGTAGTTGTTGCAGCCATTGTAGCCGGATTTACATTTATTGGAAGTGAAGCCAGTTTAGCTGTTATTTCTTTAATTAGTAAAGTATTGTAATAGTTAAATTATGAATATAAGAATGAGTAATCTACTTAAAATAGTAGGTTACTCATTTTGCATTTGTAGGTACATGTTAGAAATTAATTGAAAAGAAATGTAAACAATTGAAAATATGTGTAAATTATTGTCAAACATTGATAATAACTGATAAACATTAAAAAATAATGATAAATAGTGTAAAGTATTGATAATAATTGTAAATGATTGAAAAATATTGATAACCATTGTAAAATAATTGAAAAACATTGATAAGCAGAAGATTTATGTCTTAGTTTTGAATTAGAAAAAGATTTAAAATTTAATTACCTTACATTAGTGTAACTTTAATTATAAAAATCTAACAAAGCAGGTAGAGAGACAGTCAAATGTTTCTTTCCCTTTAATTGCAAAAAGAAAAAGAAATTACTTTAGCAATTTCATTGCATTAAATTTAAATGATTGGAGGTATTCAAAAATGTCTGTTGAAAATTTAATAGCTAGCCGAAATCCTATTAAAATTTGGATAGCAGCAAGATATTTCTACAGAATAGGTGACCCTATTATAACCGATGAGCTGTATGAACAGTACACTAAATTACTTAAAGAACATCCAAATACTAAAAAAGTTTTGCATGAATACTTTATAAGAACTTATGACGAAGATCCAATACCTTTTGGTCTTTTACAGGAATTCGGAATAAAAGCTGATGATAATCTTACCAAAGCTAAAAGCTTTAGCCAAGATCCCGAATACGGTAGGTATTTTGATGCACTTAACGAGGATAAGAGTCTTAGTTGTCGTGCTGTAGTAAGTTACGAAGAAGCCTGGGAATTCTTTAAAAAGTATAGGGAACTTAAGAAAGATTTAATGATTTCTTTGAAAATGGATGGGATTAATACAAAGAGCATTTACAGTGATGGTAAATTAAAGTTATCTCTCTCAAGAGGAAGAAGCAGTGAGTCGTTTGATTTCACTGAGCAAACTAAATTAGTTTTACCATCAAGCATTCCACTTAATAAGAAAGATTTAAAAATAACAGGTGAAAGCTTTGTAACTTATGAAGGTGTTTCAAAACTTAGGAATGACATTGATAACACTAAGTACAAAACTTGTAAGTCATCTGCCATTTCTTTACTGAGAGTTAGGCATGACTTAGAATACTATAAGTTTTTGAAAACAGTCGTGTTTGCTGCAGAAGGGCTTGCAACAACTTTAGCCAAGACCTTTGACACTTTAAATGAAAGCGGGTTTAACGTAGTACCGCATAAGCTAATTAAGTGGGAAGAAATTCCAGACGATTTCGAAAGCTTTAAAGTTTGGGCAAAAAGTGAAATCTTTGACTACATGTGGCAGTTTGGAGAAAAAATGCCATCAGATGGTGTCGTAGTGGAAGTCAATGACTTGACCTTCTTTGGCGAACAAAAAGATCAATATTCTGACAGGCAAATTGCATTAAAGTTCGAGCAATGGTCATTCAATACGTACACTGGTATTGTACGTAATATTCTATGGAGACAGAATAGAGTACATGCTTCGATACGAGTTGAAATTGAACCAATGGAAACCGTTGATGGTTGTACCGCACAGTTTATTAACGTCTTTAACCCAGCAATCTTAATTTCAAATCACATACGTATAGGAAGTTTAATTCATTTCGAAAGAAACAGTGATGCAGTTAATATTTTAATTCAGAATGATAGGTTAAAAGATGGAAAAGTAAATGGTGTTATTGTCAAAGGTAATGAACCTAGTTAGGTGGTGATCATTATGAGCATTCAGGATGATTTACAATCTTTGAAAAACTTAAAACCATACTATCCAACATTTAATTTACATTGTAGTAAATTACAACTTAGTTTGGAATTTGGACTGGGGAATGGTGAAATCACTTTAGACCAGTATAAATACTTTTGTAATGAAATAGATAAGATTAAAATACATGCTCCTAAATTAGTGTACGTTTCTATGTATTCAATCATGAAAACTAATTTCGAATTCTTTTGCAATGTTGAGCAATTAGGAAGCTTGCGGATTTATTTGGATGAAAGCTATGGGTATTTAAAATCTTTAGCAAAGAGTGATTGCACTTTTCTAAGAGAAGTGATTAATGATTTGTTAGAATCTGTTTCAAACAAAGATAAGGAAAAAACTTTTGATCTTTTTTACTTTTTTAATTGCTATGTGAGATGTCACGATTTCAGTGTTTTAGCTGGATTAAGTAAAAAGGATATTGTTATTATTGGAAATGCGTATCATTATGTTATAAGTGAATTGATTACGGAAATGACTAATAGCGATGTGAAAGTATTGCAAGCTTTCGGTAATCCAGGCAACTTTAAATTAGATGCAAATGTAATTGCCACAGTAGTTACAAAAATATTGACAGAAAAAGATAGTAAGATTGTTGAAGATTTTATAGATACTGTAGTTAAATCGTTTTACGGTAAATCCAAAATGGATGCAGTGCGAATACTTAACGATTTAGCAAAGTACTATCAATTTTATTTTAAAACAGAATCTGATTATTCAGAAATTTTCAAAATGATAGAGATGATTAAAAAGTATAGTAAATACAATGTTAGAGATGTCATCGGAGATAAGTTAGTAGATGAATTAATAGATTACATTTACAAATATTTTGAGAATTTTGAAGACTTTGATTGCTACAATTTTATTGTAAAAAATCAAATGTATTTTTCTAATGCTTCAGATAAAAAAACTATAAAAGCTACTAAAGATAAAATAAAATCACTATTAAATGAATGTAAAATTTTAGATTATGATGGTGTTTTAAAAGGATAGAAAAAATAAAGGAATGATTTTATGGTAAAAAAATTAGTTAATGGTGAGATTAAAGACCTCACAGACGTTACCATTGGAGGAATTAAGGTATACAAATGTACGCCATCTAAAGGTAGGATTAATGCCAGTTTTAGCAAAGACAACATTAACGAAGATTTAAAATACAACAAAGACAACATTAGCGAAAACTTAGAAGTTAAAAAAGAAGACACTGAACAGAAATCTGTACTTGGTAGCATGTCAATCTTTAACTAAGAGAAACTTAGGAGGTGAGTTTGTATGCTAATGATAATAATTACTAAAGATGGAATTATTGTTGATTTTGGAAAACCAACAATGTTCATTGACGATAAAGATTTTGAGACTTTTTTAGACAATCCTAAAGAAGCAGTTAATTTTAGAAATGAGTATGGCGAAGATGTTTGTATTGGTCGTTTAGGCCAGAAAGATACTGAAGGCGTCTACCAAGAGAAAAATGTTAAAGATGGAACTGTAAATTTAGATGACAGGAGAGCAGGAGGTGTTTTTTATGGTTATGTCTAAACAATTATTAGAAGAATACAAAAAAATGGAAATTACTGCTCTTGATGAGCAGATTTTATTTTTATGTAAGTATGACAAATATAAAGATGTTATTGACATGAAAGTTATTTATCAGCAATTTAAAACAGCTGTAGCTTTGAAAAATGAGGATGCCATAAAGATCTTTGAAGACATTCTTTTACAATGGATAGATATGGATGATATTGAAACTTTAAAGTTGTACACAACTTTAGCCAAGTAATTCTAACGGAGGAATAAAATATGAGTTTTAAATTACAAAATAGACAACGTGTGGATTTTAATAATTTAATTTATAAAGAAATTCCTAAATTATTAAAAGAAAGCACAAAATTTGTAAAGAATGATTATAAAATTGAATTTTTTCCTTATCCATTTAATGTAAGTGAACCATTAACCAAGGATGGTACAATTTATCAGGTAATTAAAGTGAATTGTGTTATCACTTCTTTAAAAACTGATGAAAAGGTTTCTTTTAATTTAGATTTATTAAATCTTCCTATTTTAGAAGAGCTTGGTTTTAAAATACGTGGAAATTACATTCAGGTTTTGGACTCATACAATCGTAAATCTGGTTGGAGTTTTTCAAAATCAACCAATAGAGATGGTACCCAGCAAGTAGAAGCTACTTTACTTCCAATTGGTGACAATGTTAGATCATTAAATATTAAATATCAAAATAAAGGTATAATGGTCTCAAAGAAGAACAAAGATAAGAATGATAAGTATGCAGATATTGATATTTGTACTTTTCTTAAAGCTATCACTGGTATGAATGAGATCGAGTTAATACAGATGTTTGGTTTTGACAATCCTTTTGTTTTACAAGCCTTTAACCCAGACAGAAAGAAACAGACAGAAATTAAAAAAGAGAATTTCAACAATAGGAATGATTGTATCTACATGACAGCGTATGCTTTCTTTGGACATAAATTAGTCCATGAAGATTCAGTTATTACAGACTTACAAGCCATGCTTGATAGATCTCTCTTTAATAAAAATTACTTTGATTTAGGTCAGGGAAATCTTGAACGATTAGATAACACACAATCTTTTGTAAACCGTGCAAGCAACAAGTATTTAGCACAGACCATTACAGTTAATGGAAAGACCTATGAATCCGGAATTACTTTAATGGAACCTTTACTAAAAGAGATTGATAACAGTTTGATTGATACACTTAAAGTTGAGTATAACAATAAAATTTACACTCTCAAAAAGTTTTCAATCTTTAACTTTAGAGTGCTTGGATTAAAAGTAGCGGAAACGATCACTGTAGGTGATGTAAGCTTTAGCAAAGGTCATACGTTTACGATGGATGACTTACAGGTTCTTAATGATAGTGATTTAAGTTGCATTGAAGTAATTGATACAAACAATAATAAAATTAAAGTCATTCGAAGAACAGATGCTTCAAAGTTATATGTTGAGGATTTATACACGGCAATAAGTATTCTATTTGATAACATTAATGGATTTGATACATTTGGAAGTGACTACGAGTTAACAAATCGTGTTGTAGTTCCATTTGATAAAAAGGTGTGTGAAATTCTTACATCACATCTTAAAATGATTTGCAATACGTTAGAGAATTCATTGTCTGCGGCTAGTAGTAGCAATACAGCATTACCAGAATTCTTTAATGACTTTAGCCTAGATAAAGCTAAAGATAGCAGAAATGTGTATGACTTGAATAGATTTATTTCAAGTATTACAAAAACTGATACTGGCACAGGACAGATGGCTGATACAACCAACATCATGGCTAGCTTGGAACGAGCTAATAAGGTAACCGCAAACATTAGTGCACAATCAATTACTGATGCACTTGTAAGCGTGCAGGATTTACAGAATGGTCGTTTAGATCCGATTGATTCTCCAGAGTCTTCAAAGATTGGTATTGTTCACCATAGAACTATTTTAACCAAAGATGACGATGATGGTAATCTATTGGTACCATTCTTACCAGTCAGAGATGGTGAGGTAGTTAGCGACAAACCTGTTTATTTAACAGCGGTTGAAGAAAAAGATCAGTACGTTGCAGAATGGTGTGAGACATTTAAAAATGAGGACGGCAGTAAAAAACAGAGGGTTTTAGCCAAGTATTGCGGTAACGTTTTAACGGTTGATACACATTTAGTAACATACAAGGAGTATTCACCTTTAGCCTCGATGTCACCAGCACGTAGCTGTATTCCATTTCAGAATCATTCGAATGGTAAAAGACTTTTAATGTGCTGTAATCACCAAAAACAGGCAGTTCCAACCTTTGGTGCTTGCAGAGCAAGAGTAGGGACTGGGTGCGAAAGTATCCTCGATACAGGTAACTACACGGCTAAAAATTTACTACAAGATTTCTATGATTGTAATGTACAGATGTTTCCAGAGATGAAAAATCATGAAGATGCAATTCTCAATAGTAATTTGAAATTACTTAGTGTCGAGACAAGTCGTGAAACAAAAACATTAGTACTTAAAGTAGTAGCAATGGAATCTCTAAAAGAGAAGTTCCCGCAGACTACAAAATTAGTAGTTCCTTTTGCACAGAAAACTACAGAGAAAAATATGTTCTCTTATAGAATTAATGCAGTACCGAATAATGTTTACAAACCAAACGATGTTGTTGCGTATGCTCTTGGTTACTCTTTAGACAAGAAACCAACTGAAGTATTTGCTGACTACGGTGGTTTTAAGGTTGACAAGGACACGTTCAATTCAGGTTTAGCCATGGGTATGGATTTAACCATAGCTTTTAAAACTTATGAAAGCTCAACAATTGATGACGCTGTAACAATTAGTAATGAAATTGTTATGGACGATACTTTGTCCTCTATTTACATGGTAGACATTAAGCATGAATTACACTCTGATGAGGAACGAGAGGAAGTATTCGGTAAGTTAAGCACATCTGATAACAAAAACAATTTTTCATACATCAAGGAGGATGGTTTACCAGAAAAAGGAACAATTCTTCGTAATGGTGATGTTGCTATGACTGTCATTATTAAAAAGAGTAATAGTTCGTACAAGCAAAAAGAAATCACTTTAACAGGTTACACAGAAGGACAGGTAATAGACTCATATATTTATGAAAAAGACGGTTCTAAAATTGGTAAGGTAATTTTAGCTACCAGAGCCACAGCAGAAGAGGGAGATAAAATGTCTGGACGTTGTGGTAACAAAGGTGTTATTGCTAAAATTAAACCTGCTGAAGAAATGCCTTACGACCCTGTTACTGGACGAACTGTACAGGTAGTTTTAAATCCACTCGGAGTTCCTTCCAGAATGAACATTTCACAATTACTTGACTTAGTAGTTGGGGAAGCAATGAGAAAGAAAGATCACAGAATTGTAATCAGTCCTTTCTACAAGGATGATTTGAAAATCGTAAACGATTTAGCCAAGGAGTGTGATGTGCATCCTAAATATTTGTGTGATGGCCGTACTGGTAAAATGTTTAAAAGGCCTATTAACATTGGTACACTTCACATGTTTAAATTAGTTCACATGGTAAATAAGAAAGCACATTCAATTGGTAGTCATGTTAAGGTCGATCCTATTTTTGGACAGCCACGACATGGACAAAAAAATGAAGGTGGTCAGTCCTTCGAGGAAATGTGCTGTTGGTGTGTTTCTGGTGTAGGTGCAACTAAAGTCTTACAGGATATGTACACTGTACAGTCAGACGATTTAGCTTCGAAAAAACTTTTGGCTGGAGAAATTATAGATGACCCTAGTGATATACACATTGACGGAACTAATAACAGTGATTTTATTATGCAGGCCTTTATTCGTTCAATGGGTTGTGAACTCACGACGGTAGAGAACGGCTACGAATTTAGCCCACTTACTGACGAAATGATTCGTTCGTTATCGAGCATTCCTGTAGATCATGTTGATAATTTACATTCTACAGTAATCTTTGGAGATGCTTCAAGACCAGAGATGGGAATTCGAAACAGAAGCAAATGGGGTTACATTGATTTAAAATGTGAAATTATACATCCAACATGGATTGTTAAAGGTTCTTTAGACAAGTTAATTCTGTGTAGATATAAACGAGAAATTAACATTGATTCAGAAAAAGCTCCAGAGGAAATGCCTTTAGGAAAAATTTCTAAAGATAGATTAGCAGCCATCATTAGGTCCGAGGTTTTAGTCAAACTTCCTGAAGATGGGACTAGATTACCTTTTGTTGTTTTAATTGATTCTAAAATTCTTGGAACACTTACAGAAAAAGAACGCGAACAGTACAGAACTGGAATGTCAGCTTTAGTAGAGATTTTCAAACGAATTGATGTTAGAGCAACAAGAGATTACTACCAAAGACTGATTGATAAAAAGGTAGATAACGGAGAAGAAGCAGATTCCGGTGTAATTGAAAGTTTACATTACTGTGATACTTTCCTTGCATCTCATTCAGACAGTAGTGAGACCTCTTTAGCCGAGTATGTTATTTCAGCGTTTCCAGTTATGCCACAATCATTCAGACCTATTATGAAAAATCTTAATGTTAATGGAGTACCTGATTTTGATTGGCATTATAAACAGATTTTGAATGCTGTATCGGATGTTAAAAATAAAAATAAGTCGCAGGATTCTTTACTTAATTTGTATAGAACAATTTCTATTTTTATTGGGTACGAGAAGGTCGATAGACTTGAGTACCAGACGGTTTTACTTTGGTTCTACGGCCATAATTCAACCAATAAAAATCATGGTAAGATTCGTGAAGCTGTACAGAAAAAGAGAACAATTTGTTCAGGACGTTCTGTAATCATTCCAATGCAGAACGTACAAATGAAACCTACTGAAATGGGTGTACCACTTTCAATGGTTGTAAAGATGTGGGGAGATAGAATTATTTCCTACATTGGACAGCACACTTCTGTTGATGGCATTTTCAAGGGAGCTTCGGCACAGAAATTCCTCGACGTTTTAGCAGCGAAGAATAAAACTAAATTCTTAAGTATGTATTGGGAGCATTATGCTAAATATTTTGATATCGAAGAAGATAGAGTTATCACACAGTTTATGGATTGGATTACAGAATTCATTGAAGGTGACGACAGTCTTGGTTTAGACCAGCAAGTTGTGCTTGCAGGACGACAGCCTTCTTTACATCGTTTTAGTGTACGTGCATTTTACGTTAAGATAGTTCAAAGCAAGGCTATTCAGATACATCCACTTTCGTGTAAAGGTTACAATGCCGATTTCGATGGTGATACCATGTGGTTAGTAGCTTTAATCACAGAAGAAGCAAAAAAAGAAGCTATCGAAAAGATGTCTCCAGAACACAATTTTATTAATCCAAAGAATTCAACCATTATTCTGGAGCATAGCCAGGATGAAGTTCTTGGTTGTTACTGCGCTACGATGTTAAAAGACAATGCTGACAACATTGGTGAGATCTATGAAGACACTAAAGACTTTGTTAATGATCTGTTCTATTACAGCGATTTAGCCCAGTTACAAACAGACGTAGAGAACTCTGTCATTGAGACCTACAACTTTGTGTGTTACACTGATTTAGCCACGGGAAGACACTACCTGTCAACAGCAGGTCGTATTCTGTTCAATTCACTTATTCCATACGGATTCACAGACAAGAAGTTTACAAACCCGTTAGCTTTTCCTGGAGTAGACTGTAGTAAGTATTACGATTTAGCCTACGATGGACTTTTAGCATCAGGATCTGGAAGAGGACCAATTAAATACTGTAGTATCTCTCAAATTTGTAAAGATTTATTTAAAGAGATGGGAGAACCTTGCATTTACATTTATCAGAAGATTCTTGAATTCGGTTTCTTCTACAGTGATTTGTTTGGAATTACGCTTTCAATAGAGGATTTGGATTTAAAGACTAAAAAGAAAGAGTTAATTGGTAAAGCAGACAAAATTAAAGCTTTAATTGAAAAGGACTATCAGAAAGGTCTCATTTCCGCAGAAGATAAGAAAGATGCAGTTGTTAAACTTTATAAAGAGACGAACAACAAAATTAAAGAAGATTTAATTTCTAGCATTCCAAGAAACAATAACTTCTTCATAATCTTTGATTCTGGTGCACGTGGAAATGCCAGTCAGTTAATGCAGACAAGCGGTGCTATTGGTATTCTTCAGAAGACAGCTACAGAGGATTTGGAAACTTCCCTTACAAGTAACTACACTGAGGGAATTAGCAGTTTTGATATGCACTTGTCAACGTACTCATCACGTACCGGTGTTGCCACAACACAGAACGAAACAGCTACAGCAGGTCATGCTACCCGTCATGCTGTGTACGAAGCAGCCGGACTTGAGATTGTTGAATACGACTGTGGTAAGAAGGACTGGTGGTATGACATTGAATGGGCAAATCATCGCCCAGAGTTGGATAAGTTCATTCCAACAAGAGAGTGGTTTAATAAGCATCTACTTGGTAAAGTCACGGTTGATAAAGAAACCTTTGAAATCTTTGATTCCACTTTAGCAAAGTCTGACGGTGAAAGAGGAATTATTACTGAGGATAGCTACGATAAACTTGCAAATGGTTTTCATCACATTGCAGTGCAAGCTTTAGACGAGTTATTTGACGATGATGATGACGATGACAACGATGGCACGGAGTTCTTTGGTGGTGTTGCTTTAGCCCAGGGAATCTCAACTTGGGACGTTGCTCTCGAAGGTAAAGGACTTTTCACACCAATAGGTATGAAAATAGTTGGTAATATTAAAGAGTACAAAAAGTTAGCAAAAACATCTAAAGACGGTGGCAAAGATTACTACGTTAATGATAGATGTGTCACAGTGATTAAAGAAAAGCACATTAAAGAACTCAAAACAGAAAATGGTATTTTCACTTTCCGATACAAAATGGCAAAACTTTCACGTAATTTACTTGTTAATAGAGAAGGGCGTAATTTACCATTCTTAGAGTTACATTCAGAAGTTTTTCCATCAGGTCATTTGATGGCTGTGAATTTAATCACAGAAAAAACTCTTAATTGGGTTGAAGAGAACGGAAAAGATACTATTGAAGCCAGAATAATGTTAGATTGTGAGTCAGAGCATGGTATCTGCTCACGATGCTATGGACTTGGTTTCTCAGATGCAAAGTTCCAAGAAATAGGTGCTAACGTCGGTATTGAAGCAGCCCAGTCTATTGGAGAACCAGCCGCACAGCTTACGATGTCATTAGTTAACTCTGGTGGTGTTGCAGGGGAATCCGTAGCTAACGGTGTAGAAATTGTTGGTGCTATGCTTCAAGGCAATTTACCTGGTAGCATTTTAGCCCCGGAAATTGCTAACATGGATGGTTACATTAACATTATTCGGTATGATGATACCGTAGGTATTAGAATCGAACCAGAAGATTCGGAAACAAGTAAAGTGTGTAAGCAGTGCATGGAAGATAATCAGATGTTAGATTGCCCTTATGGACGAGCCAGCAAAGTAGCTTGTTTAGTAACTAATAAGCAAAGAGCAACAAGCTTAAGAGTAGGTAATGGACAGTACGTTCATGCCGGAGACCAGCTTACAAATGGTTTCTTACAACCTTCAGGAGAACAAATTAATGCACGATTTGTACATCCTAACTTGATTACTTCTGAACATATTCCAGATTTAGCCAAGTTACTACGAACAAAGCAAATCATTTGGTTGGATTGTTATTTTTATACATTTAAAGAGAATAATATTTTCATTAATCCTCGTCATTTTGAAATCTTTGCCAGATTGCAGTTATTTAAGGTCACAGTACTTGACAGTAATAGTAAGTCTTTAGCCAAGAATAATGATGGAAATGATGGAAATAATGAAATTAATTATTTACAGGGTGGTCGCTATGATTATAGTGAAATCGCAAAAAATTCTAATAAGCCAAAGAAATTTGCTATTAGAACATCTACTATAGATGAAGTTGTGACTGACAATAGTGGTTTATTAACAGCTTTAAGCTTTGAAGATGTTCCAAAACTTCTGTCTCAGTTTGCCAACGAAAAACGCAAGGTCGATATTCGTTATAACAATGCAATCATTGGTGGTCTTAACATTGGAGCAGACCTTGAACATTTAAAGACTCAGCCAAAGATGTTACACAAACCTGCAGTAATTCAGAAATTCAAGGTAGAACTACCAGATAAAAACAATTCTTTGGTCGAGACATTTTACAATGCTGCCACTGAAACAGAAGCATTGAATGATTTGGATTTATCACAAGCATTGGATGATTTGTTGTCCATGGATTCACTTGGTAGCGTGGCTTCGGATGGATTTAGCAGCGAACTTAATGTTGATAATGAAAATGATGATGACAATACAGGTGTAAACGAATCGGAAGCAAACAGTACTAGCTTAGATGCAATGTCCACTTTTAATTTCGATTTTGATGATGAAGAGGACGATGACGAAGTTGAATTCACTGGTAAAATCGACAACGATTTTACTAAATCTAATACCATGCTTGGCGGTATGGATCTATTTAGCCAAGTAAGAAAAGAATCAGTTGACAGTAACCACAGCATTGAAACCGGTACTGAAATTAATACTAATCAGGAAATTACTCCTGATTTAACAGGTTATTTCGCAGAAGAAAAAGTAGTTGATAGCGATTTTGATGATGAAGATGGTGAAGACTACGAAATCAATGAAAGCGATTTAGAAGAGTATATAAAAGGTAATGATGTTGATGCTACGCCTGTCAGCAATTCAGAAGATGTCGATGTTGATGTTACAGATGTTGATGCTGATACCACAGCTGTTGATAATGAAGATATTGATGCTGCAACAAGCAATACTTCTGAAGAGAATCACACTACAATGAAATTATTTTAATGCTACATAAAATTATTTTAATGCAGAGCATTGCGATGTAAAAGTCACAATGCTCTTTTCTTTAGCCCAGTTTAAAGCTGGGCTTTTTCACGCTTTAGAAAGGAGAGAGTTAATTAAACAGCGTGGAAATATTTTTAAATTTTGTTTTTAATTTTAATTTAATGTAGGTGATAATGTGAAACACAATCAGAATTTGGGAAAACGACATGCATATCGTTTTTACATTATTAATTTAAGAAAAGCTTGGAGAGAGAACAATCAAAGAACTTTAGCCAAGCAAGCAAACAACAATTGTGAAAACGATAAGACTTTTGCAGTGCAGAAACAAAGGAGTGGTAATAAACAAAAAGATTTAAATAACAGTGTTGTAGTAAATGATACTACTAGAAGGACAACCAATGATACTAAAAAGAGAATCAATAATGCTAAAAGGGTAACTAACGATACTAAAAAGAGAACCAACGATACTAAAAGGGTAACCAACAATACTAAAAAGAGAACCAACGATACTAAAAAGAAGTCTAATAGTTCTAGACGAAAAAAGACACAAGGAATGACTTATTCGCAAAAGAAAAGGGCTTCGTTTAATTATCGTAATGAATACTTTAAAAAGAATCCTGGTATTTACGGTAATATTTGGTTTTGCTCACAATGTGGAAAAATACTAATAGGTAAGCACAATGTTGTTATTGACCATATTATGCCACTTAATAATGTGGCAGGAGTTAATCGAACATTTAACACAGTTGCTATCTGTCAAAAGTGTAATAGTTCAAAGTCAGACAGTGTTGATTACAGAGTTGTAAAAGGGTATTTAGCAAAGCTATTCGAAGTGTTTACTTCACATCTTCCAGACGCTTTAGCCCTGGTTCTATCTTTAATTGTATCCTTAGCTTATCAAATTTTTAATTTATTATTCATATTGGTTACAATGCCATTAACTTTAGCTAATGGTAAATTTTTAACATATGCTGTAGTTATTGTAATAATTTTTGCTTTTATTTTTAGTAAACTATGATATCAGCTATACTAAGAATAGGTAAATATTTTTTATTTTGGTCAATTTTGGAGGAAATATGTTAAAAGGTGTTTATAGTTTTAAAAATTTAGATTTAGATATTGCACAAGCTTACATTGCTATCGTTCTTGATTATCACAGTCAATACAAAGCTGCAGAACGAGTATTAAATTTTTACAAGTACGTTAGTAGTGATGAGAATGAAGTGACTGTAATTCGTGAAAAGAAATATCTTGAGTATCTCGCTTTAGCCAAGAAACAAAAGAAGTCTTTTTTAGCCACAGTAATTCATGATATGTACAATAATAAAGTTTTAGACAATGGTCGAAATAGAAATAATAGTTTAGCAAATAAAGTATCTCTGCTGGATTTAAATGTTAACATTAGTGAGAAAGAAATTTATAACGATGTTATGATTTTACAAACTTCACAAGAACACATTTTAATTCATTATATGAGAACACATACTTTCTTTGTGCAATTTAGAAAATGGTTGAAAAATAAGTATCCAAAGGATAAATTTAATAGACCTAATAATTTTACAGATGCTAAATGTAAAGAATTGCTCAATCCAGTAATCACACGTTGTAGAAATTATTTTACTAATAATTTCAATAAATCATCTATTGGATTAGATGATTATATTTTCAAAGCTTTAAATATGTATTTCAAAGATTCACCTGACAAAGATGGTAATTATGACAAGAAATCAGAAGTTAATGAGTTCTTTGAAATTATGAATAGGCATGGGCAGGATAGAGAAATTAGTGGTAGTGATGCAGATTCTTCAACAACGGCTCTTAATTTTGTAGGTATTGATTTACATTTACGAAAATCGGAAATAGATTTTCGAGATATTGCAATCAAAATTTGCAAAGCTTCTAAAATACTTTATACACATAAAGGCGGCGCAGCTTTCTATGATATTTTTTCACGTTATAGAGATTTAAAATTTAGGAGTGATGAAAATGCAATAAATGCAGTAAAAAAACTTCGGGGTTGCTTTGTTTACGATTATGGGCTAGAAGATGCTTTTGATATGCAGAAATCAGATGCCAATGATTCTTTTAGAAACAAATGTAATAGTCGAGAACGCTATTTATATATTTTTGATAAAATTTTAATATCTGGTGGAGTATCAATGAAAGATATTAAAACTATTTATGATAATCAAATCGAAGTATCATTATCAGTTAAAAAGCGTGATCAGAAATGTATTTATAAAGTTGAAGGTGGAAATGTAAAAGGAAATTTTAAGAATAGTGAACGTTTTAAAACTATCTATGATGGATTTATTGCGCTTAAAGACCTTATTAATTTTATTAACAGTTCAGATAATGTTTTGGGCGTTACTCTTTACAATCTTAATACAGAAGTGTTTAGAAATCAGGAGCTTGCGAATACCATCACAGATTTAGAATCGTATGTAAAATATGGAAGCATAACTTCAAAATTAGTTTCAGAAGTTTCCAGTGATTACGATGGCGTAATGATGAAGTCAAACACAGAGGTTAAAGATGAGTTAAATAAACTTAAAGTTATAGACATGTTTGAAATTCTTAAGGACACTCCTTTAAATTCAATTCAGAAAATAAGAGAAATAGAAAAGAAAGAAAAACAAGAGAAAAATTCTCTTGTTTTAAAAATCAACGCTTTCAAAAATAAAGTAAATAGCTTTAACCCAGAAATATCATTCATCCCAAAGAACTTCGCATGTCCTTCAGACTATGTATGCGATTATATTAATCGTGGGGGAACTAATGTAGATAGGGCAGAGATGGAACATTGTATAGTAGCAATGTGCATACTATTTAGCAACGTTAAAGACTTTGATTTGAACGAACAATTTCAGTTCGTTGTTATCTCAAAGTATTTAGCTGCGATTGAATGCGTTATGGCATTGGATGGGGTTCCAATGCTAAATAAACAGGGTCTTTTTGATTATAAAGATACGGACTACATTTTAAATTACATGGATGAAGAGGGTACCGAAGAGTGCTATGTAAGTAAGCATGGTACTAAAAGTATCTATGTATTTGATCATAGTTATAGAAAAGTATTTATTGATAAAATCTTTGATACCCTGATTCCCGGTTTAGCCCAGGAATTACCATACTGGCAGAAATTACGAATTTTATTTTCTATCAATAATTTTTTAATTTGTTTTCTGAAATCAATGTGTGGGATTTCTAATATTCTTGATCGTTATGCGGATAATCCAGTTAGTGTGTATATTTCTCTGTGTGATTATTTAGATGTGTTAAATCTTGATTTAGACAAGATTTCTGTTCCAAGACTGTACAGACTGTATAATTACACAAGATTAATTTATCAAACTGGAAATTCAATTGATGTTTACAAAGCAAAAGAAGTTAAAAAAGAATTTGAATTATGCATTCAAAAATTCTTTATCACTTTGTTTTCCGATGAAGAAAATAAAACTTACTACAATTTATTACAGAAGATGAAAACAGAAATGTTTGACACCTTCAAACCTAAAGGTTGTTTACAAAATGTTGATCCTGCAAAGAGAGATAGCTTAAGAAAGATTGCACGTAAGCTGGATTCAAAAGATATTTCATATGTAAAACAGGCGCATGAAAAGTTCTTTTGCGACAAGGATTTATTATATCGTTTTAGATCTTGTGCAGAGTTTAATGAGGATGGGTTCGCTGTTCAGAATGGAGAATTGTTTGAATCAAGTACAGGTAAATTCTTACATCATACAGGTGCTTCGGTTAAGCCAGACATACTTGGTATCGAAGAAATTATATCACCCATTACAGATAAAGATGTATCAGAGTATGCACTTTTCTCTTGCTCAGGACGTTAAATTAAGAAAGATGATGGTGATAATTTAAATGGAAAACAAACAGCTAAAGGAAAACAAACAATTGATTGAAGAACTGGAAAATGCTTTTGGTGATGGGTTCAGCTTTAACCTGGATGAAATTAATCCAGACGAGTATGCATCCAATAGCTTTAGCAAAGAAAGTGATGATGGGGTGTGCAGCACAGCACACCCCTCTTTAATGTCAATACTAGAAAAGAAAGTAAGAACTGCGGAAGAGCTAAAATTGCTAAAAACAGAGAGTTGTTTTGTAAATATAATATACAACGACGGAAGTGTTTTAGTATTGCATACAACTTTAAATCCCAAAGTTTTAGCAAAGCAGTTTACATATCAAAAAGAGAATGCTCTTTTCGATTTAGATCGATATCGCTATTTTAGAATTGACGATGACGATGATTGTACACAGATTAAAATTACAAAAGAGAACATTTATGAGAATAATGAATTAATTTCATTCATTAATAGTGTTTTATAGGGAAATAGGGAGGTAGGAGTGTGGTAATTGATTTATTCCATGATGATAAATTAAATAAAGAATTCTCACGTGCAGACAACTATATTAATAAACGTAGTTTCACATTAAATGCAGATATAGAGGAGTTAAAACAACATTTAAATGTTAATTGCAATAAACCAGAATTTATTAAGTTTAGAAATGAAGTTGTTAAAGCAGCATGCAGCGAAAGAGATTGCGAAGAATTCGTTGGTAGTTATAGCGATAATCACTTTAGCCTAGAACTACTAGGATTAGAAAAGAATAGTAAAAAATACATGGTTTTAGTGGATTTCAGTGAAAGTCTTGATTACATTTTACATTTACTTTCTCATTGCGATATGGAAAATATCAGGGCAATTCCAAATTATACCGAGGTGTCCAAAGCCTTTTTAAATGGAGATATGGACGCTTTAGCAAAGGAAACATATTCAATCTTTATACAGTGCGATCCAGCTTTAACCAAGTATATGAGTGATCTTTATTTAGAAGTTTTATACACATACAGTGACAATGAAAATTTACTTAACCGGTACATTATCATTTTTTACAAGAAAATCCTAGAACAAACGAGAGCAGCCAAAGCTTACATTATGTCATACATAAGAAAATTTGATAATAATTTCCGTTATAAAAGTAAAACTTATGCTGCATCTTTAGGCACAACAGAAACTGAAATTACTGACACTAATTTACTTTTAAAAGTAGATGGTTTCGATGATTATAATTTACCTTTACATGTGTACAAAAAATATGAATATTTAGAGGAGTTAGAAAAGGAGGGATAATATGGTCTTAGCTGGATTAGTACGTTTAGAGGGTGTTGAATACTACTTTGCTTGGAAAACATTAAAAAAGTCAAATACTTATGTTTTATTCTCCAAAGTACATGCACAGGATTTAGCAACGTATGAAATTATGAATAAGCATGAATTCCCTATTATCCAATCTGCAACACAACTTCCTAATTTCGCAACAAAAGATTACGTTATGGAAATCGTAGAAGAGCTTAAAGTATCTGGAAGAATGAAGAGGTACTCTAGGTTCAATACTAGCTTGCTTAATAAGATATTGAAGGAACTTAGCTTTGCAAGAACATACAGCTTTAGCCAAGAAAATACTTACACAAATGAAAGTACTTTCGTAAATGGCAAAATTCTAAAAGACTTTAAAGCAAAAGATAAAAATCTTTCCTATTTATATGAGAAGTCTGGAGATGAATTTCAACGTATTGAAATCGAACATAATGATTTTAACTTAATGTTAACAACCAAGCTTGCTAACTTTTCTTTAAAAGAATTTAACATGCAAGAGTTAGAAAACTATCAGAAAAAAGAGATTAGTACACTTACATTAGATGCAGTCTCATTCGATAAATTGTGTAACTTATTAGATATGTCATGGTTCTGGGACAGTGAAACCGGTAAAACCAAAAAGCATTATGAGGTTATTCAAACCATTACTGATTTTGAGTACAAGATAATGTATCAGTTGTACAGAGAGTTAGAACATTGTAAGAAGAATGGTACAAAGCTTAATATCTCTGTCGATACCGAGACAACAGGTCTTAACATCTACAATCTCTCGGAGAATAACGAGGACAGAGATCATTGTGTGGCTATTCCAATCTCATGGAAACCTGATACTGCATACGTTATTTTCACCGATATGGAATACTTTAGCAATGTACCCAATCAGTATGCTATCGACCGTTTAGCACAGCTTTTTGAAAACTTCAAAGGAGAACGTACAATTACAGTTTATGAACCTCCAAAGGAGTATTGGAATGATAACGATGTTGTAACATTAATTCAGGAAAATAAAAATGAAGAGGAAAAGAAAAAAGAAGAATCACAAAACAATGTAATAAAAGAAGTACAAGAAAATTCAGCTGAAATAACAGAGAAAAGCAAATCATCTCTTGGTAAAATGAACTTATTTGGAAAAATAAATTCTAACGAAGATGAATTATTCAGTGACGATACATTATTTGCAGTAGACAAAAATAATGTAATTAAACAAGTCTTTAATGCAGGCGAGCAGGATAACGCTTTAGCCAAGCTTTATGAGAAAACTAGTAAAAAGTCTGCAGGTGATTCCGATTTAGCCAAGAACTCCAAACAAATTAAATTTACATTTGTACGTAATCTAATTAACCTCATTGGTCATAATATTATGTTCGACCGTAGAGTTTTCTATATGTTTGGAAAATCATTTTACTTTGACGATGATACACTGCAGATGGGATTTGATCTTAATCCTAAAACTGTACGTGGTTCTGTTGCCTTAAAAGGTTTAACACATCGTTTACTTGGACATGAAACTCCAGAGTTATCAGACATTTTAGGCAAGGGCAATGAGGACAAGTATAGATACCTTTACGATATTTTAGTAGCAATGGTGTACGGTTGTGCCGATGCTGACTACACTTTAACTATCTTTCACATTCTTAGAAAACTCATGTCAAAAAGGATGTACAAAGAGTACAAGCGGCAGGATGTGCAAATGCTAAATATTTTAGCAATTAGTGAATATTATGGCATGAAGACAATCGAAAAAGATGTCGAAGCTTTAGCCAAGGAATCCGAAGAGAATTTGAAAATTCTCAAAGACTTTATGTATTCCTACGTTGGTACATACGTTAATTACGTTAATCAGCGAGAACATCTTAGTATTCAATATCAATCTGGAAAGTTAACGCAAGAACAATACAATAAGGCAGTTGATAATATTAAGGCTGATAAAAATGCTAAGTATGAATTTGATGTAAAAGCAAGCGAGATTCGACATGTTATGTATGATATTCTTGGTTATAAAATCTATGCATGGACTGAGGGTGCTAAGAAGTTACCTAAGACCGATAAATACGTAATGAAAAAATTAGCTTCACAGAAACGTAAGAGTGATAGTCATACATTCGGAACAATGACAGAAGATTTATTGGTTTATGGAGCTAGCAGAGAAAAATATAATGAGTACGTTGCAAAAGGGTTTAAGTACAAAGCGGCCGATATGTGCTTAATCAAAGCGGATGATTTCAACAAGTGTAAAAATCCTTTAGCTATCGTTTTAACCAAGTACGCTGAGCTAAACAAAGAGTATACCAGTTATTTCAAACCTATCAGAGAGACCAACATGGAAGGTAAAATCTTTAAGAATTACTCTTTAGCAAGGATTGAAACACGAAGAATTATGAATCCTGGACAAACAATGAAAGGTAAACTAAAAGCGCTCATACGGTCTTATACAGATGATTACTATTTGTTAGACTTCGATATGTCACAGGTTGAATATAGAATCATGATCTCTTTAGCCAAGTACGTTTCCATGGTTAATGTCATGAACAATCCTGAAAGAGATTACCACACTGAGACTGCTTCCTTACTTCATGGTGTTCCTGCACATTTAGTCTCAAAAAAACTTCGTAAGAGTACAAAGTGTTTTAACTTCGGTATTCCATACGGTTTGTCAGACAGAAGTCTTTGTGATAATTTATTTGGCAAAATAGATAACGATACATTGTTTGCAACAAGAGAATTATTACAGAAATGGCTTAAGAGTAATAAACCAGTTTCAGACATGTTAAATCAGTATAGAGAAGATGCTCTTGTAGAGCAAAACATTTCAGACGATTTCAGAAATTACATTGATGCTTGGAAAAAGGATGAACTTGGTCAATACGAATTAAACGCTAAAGGTGAAAGAATTCCAACACCTATCGGAATGTCCATCAATGAAAAAGGGTTCTATCGAATTTACGATTTGCAGGATTTAGACCAGGCAAAGAAGGGTAGAATTCAACGTGCTGCTGGTAACTTTCCAATACAGTCGTTTGCAGCAGAAGTATTTAGAATCATTTTAACCCGGTTCTATAATCGTTGTGAGGAAGAGGGAATTAATGACAAGATAATTTGGCACATGTTAATTCATGATGAACTATTGTGTTCAGTACACAAGAGTTTACATCCTTTCTATATTTACAAATTAGTAAAAGAGTCGTGTATGATTACTATGCCAGGACATACTAAGTATTTCGTTGGTATTAACATAGGTGATACATGGGCACAGTGTAAGGATGATAGCAGGGAAGCTCCTGTTATCTTCGTAGAAAGAATGATTAAGAAATGGGATAACGGTGAGTTTGGAAAAGGACCTTTCTGGTTCGATGATCCTTGGGGATTTATTAAACCATATAGGGATCAGTATGTCCAAGATAGAATTCTTGAAATTATACAAAGACTTCAGCCAGATGTTATGGAGAAACCAATTAATGTACCTTTGCTTTTAGAAACCTTTAGCAACTACACTGTACGAAGTTATGTAGATGATTACGATATGAATTACAAAATCACAAAGCAGTACGATCCAGACGACCCTGACGAACAAATCCAAAAGAGCAATGATGAATGGACAAGCCGTCTTGAAACATGGGCTTTAGCTGTGTTTGGTGATGGTAAACAAATGATTGATATAGATGGTAATTTAAAAACATTACATAGCAAGCAGGATGATAAGACCCAAACTGCTGATGCTTTAGCCAAGATGCCAAATCAGGCAGAAAATTCTAAGCAAGCAATAGTATTTGATGACATTGCATTAGACGATGAAGAAGACGTTACATTTGGTATGCTGTTTGATGATGATACAAACGTAGATAATTCTTATTGGGAATTTGATGATAACGATTTACGTGTTAGTTACGATAATTACGGTGAAGACGACGATAGTGAGGTTGAGAAGGATGATGTTGAATTCATTGATGTCCAAAATGCTTCTAGCGTAGCAGCGTGCATTAAAATTGAAAAACCAATGAAGAACATTACAATGCTTAATAAACAAGCAATCATCGAAAGTAAGCACTATAAAATAACACAGAAATGTAAAGAGTACTTACAACCTTATATTTCTAAGTCTGGAATACGGATTGTATTTCATGAACCAAATGGATTGAAACGCTGGCAGACCGTTAAACAAAAAACAGATTTAAAGAAATTAGATAATTGGTTAACAAAAGCTAACGAAGTAATTAATCAAATAGTTAAAACGCATCATTAAGAATTAATTGTTAGTGCTCGGTATCGGTTAAGCTTTAGCCAAGCAAGTCCATTAGTGCTTGATATCGGTTAAGCTTTAGTCAAGTAAGTTCATTACAAGACTAGACTTTAGCCAAGCGAGTGAACTACCAAGCTTTAGCTAAGAATTCCAAGCACTAACAATTTAGACCAAAAAACAAAGGAACACTTAACATAATAAATATTCTCAATATTTTTGACACCAAAGGAGATAACTATGGGAATAGGAATGAAAACTAGAAATGATAGTTCTGATAAAGGAACATTTAATCAAGAACCTAAAAAGAGGGTAAATAGCCAACGTAAACAAGACAATACACAAAAATCTTCAAAGCAGTCTCCAAATCAGTCTCTAAAGCAACAGCAGATGCAGAGCAGACCTAGAAAACGTGCTAGTGATGCACAATGGCACTCTGTAAATAGTACAGAAAGAAATAGCAATAGAAGTAAAAGGGTTAATCCACAGTATAAAAATTCACAGTATAAAAATTCTCAATACACAGATTCACCTTATGAAGAAGAGGAAGATTTTACATCACAAATTAGTAATAACAATAAATCACATAAAAAGGCAATACTAATAGTTGCCGTGATTGCATTAATTACCCTAGGGTGTGGAATTTTTTATCTCATGAATCAAGTGAAATCAGCGAACAATAAAACACCAACCAATTCAAAACTACTGACAAAACCATCCGAAGATGATGGTAATGCAGAGGAAGAGGAAGATGCTGAAGATGCTCCCGAAGAAGGGACTACATTTGATAAAGGTTTTGAAACAGGAGACAGTAACAGCGAGGGTGGAAAATACGAAGAAGGCACTTTAACCAAGACAACTCCAGAGCATTATTCTTCATCCGATTTTCTTAAAGATTTGAATGGGTATGAGATACCTGCAGTCTACACTGTTCAAAACGTTACATACGATGTAGCCCATGTAAATTATCAAGCAAAAAGAGCAACCATTGATGATGGTATGGAATTCTATTGGTTAGAGATTGATTACAACGGTAAAAAGTACAGGGCACAGTGTAGCTACAACATGTTTAGAAATTTAGAGTCCGAGGGTATTTGCAAAGTAGCAGTTGAAATCTTAACATTAGATTCTGGACAGCAAGTTGTTTCTTACATGAAAGTTGTATCAGAAGACTACACAGTTGATGATGCCGAAAATGATTTTAATTTTTAAACAAACGTATTAACTTATCATTAACTTCGAATGAGCGAAGCAAGAGCTTTAGCCCGGTGAATCGTTTTAGCAATGCGAGAGCTTTAGCCAAGCAGCCATCAGTGAGCAATGCGACTACCCGTTAGGGTTAACTGCGTCAGCATCGACCGACTATCTTTAGATCTGAGCGTAGTGATTGGAGGCGCGTATCTTTAGATCCCGTTATGGTAGTGCCGGAGGAAGTGGAGATAATTTATCACAGCACATTTAGGTGTCAAAGCCTATATGTGCTTTTATTTTAATTAATTTAAAAAAGGAGGTAAATCATGACATTAAAAGAACTAAAAGAAAACCATGATAGGTACTATGCTTTTTCACATTTTATGACTGTTGAAGAAGCAAAACGATTGGGAAGTATACCAGAAGAGTACTGGGATTATTTTCCTGATACTTGCGAATGTGGTAGTGAAAATATTCTTACTGGAAATTTACAACAACCACAATGTTGTAATCCTAAATGTTTTATTAAACAAGGATATGCACTTAGTGAACTTTTAACAAGATTTAAATGTAAAGGACTTGGACCAGCACGCTGTATTGAAATTGTAAAGACCTTATCACCACAATTTAAATATGATTCTTACATAGAAATTCTTGATATGAATCCGAATAGTTTTCCTATCGCTTTAGCCCAGAAAGCTTACTCTGTGGATTTATTAAATGCAATAGTGAAAATTCGAGGTGAGAAAATAACATTTCCAACTTTAATAAGTAATCTTGCTATTCCGACATTAGGTGATAAAGCTTTGAAGTTATTACAGGGTGTTAACAGTTTTGCAGAATTTGCAGCATACGTTAAAGCAGCTGGAAGTTTACAGAAATTTTGTGATTCAAGAGGTATTCATGATCCAATGGTTTTCTTTTGGATACAACAAAGTTTAATTGATATGTGGTTAGCAGATTTAATTATGCAGAATAGCGTTAGAAAAGAAGGTAAAATTAAGATCGAAATTTGTATTACTGGATTTTTACATTTAAACGGTAAGCGAATTACAAAAGACGAATTCGTGAAATTTTGTAATGAGATTTCTGTTAGCGAAGATGGTACACAGGTTTTTGAAGTAATACAAAATACTGCTAAAGTAGGTGCTGTGCATATTATAGCTGACGCACCATCAAATAGTGCAAAATACTTAGCAGGATTGCGACGAGGAGAAGAAGTAGATATTGACGGAGTCAAACGAAGTGTTTTAATGAGTTCCTACGAATTCATTGATTATTTAAAGGAGTTGTTGGAAAAATGGAAACAGAAGCAAGACGAAATCAAACAAGTGGAACAACAGAAAACGAACTTACAAGTACAGGGAATGAAGCTATTTTAGCCAAGTCTTTGCAATCAAATGATTTATCCGATTCAGCAAAAGATGATGCAATAACAGATGATGAAATTGATTTATCCGATTTAGCAAAAGATGATGCAATAACAGGTTCAACAGAGAATTATGTAAACGAACAGGCAAATAATGTATTTGATTTATTACTCAAAGAGTTCTCTGAAAACAATACAGATACAACAGAATCATTAAAAAACTCACTTGAAAGTGAATTGGAAGACGCACTTAGCACCGATGCTGACGAAGCTATGATTGATGATATAGTCAATAGCTTAAAAGTAAAAGGTTTTGAAAACATCGATGATTTACCATACGAAACCTTAGAGGTATTAATTAATCGTGCAGAGGTTTTTGATGAAAATGGAAAAAGCATTGAAAAATTCATTAATGACGTTTGTGGAAAAGTAATTAATGATTTCGCTAAATTCTATAAAGACCTCAAAGCGTCCCCAGCAATCAACTACATTCACGATGATGACGATGTAAAAGTTTTTAAATCTTATAATATCGATTATGAAGGTGCTTCTGGGTTATATTTGAAACGAATAAGAGAGTGCATAACAAGTAATTTTATGCACGATGTTGATGTGTGCTTGAAAACCGGCGAGAACTTTAGCGAAGAAAAGATTGAAGAAATCATACAATTTGTTTACCAGCGTTTACGTAATGATCCGACTTTAGCTGAGCGAATTGATAATAATTTTGATTCTTTCATTCAAAATGTACAAAGTACTTTGCATAATATTTTACAGGTAAATAGAAGAGCTTTAGCCCAGAACCAAACTAATAAGTTGTACAGAGATAATACTTCTAAATATTTACTCAAAGATGAATTGCAGATGTTTCAGGATTTATTGCCTTCTGCTAATAATGACTTTAGTTCTCTTAATGTTAAGTTTATTAAACAAATTTTTACAGATGGTGATAAGTATTATTTTAAATGTGAAAGCTGTGGTGAGAAGGTTTATTTAGACAAGTCAATTGCTGTAAATCTTAGTTTTCCGTTAAACGGTGCAGCTGGAAAACGTTCTTTGGTTTTGCCAAAGATTTTTAGATGTAAGTGCGGACAAAAGCATTTCTTTACTGATATCGAAATCAATCTTTTAAAAGAAACAATAAAACCTATTGTTAAATCTGGTATTAACGATTTAACAAAAAAATTAATCGATATGAGTAAAGGTTCCGCATTGTTAAAATACGAAATCCCAATTAACTTAGTAAAAGATAATTGGAGTTATTGTATTGTTGCAACAAATTCTAACGAATTACGTAAAGAGGGTAAATCGAAAAGTAGTGATGAACTAAGCTTTAGCACAGTTTCTGACATAGAATTTGAACAGGCTGTAAAAAGTTTTTATACGTTATTAAATACTTTTAATCCTAATGTAATTCCTAAAGTAATTTCTAAGTATGACGCAGAAGAGAAAGAAACAGATATACTCGATTCAGAAAAACTTGATGATATCTCTTTTAATTTCAATCAGAATGATTTATTTGGACAAGATGATGACTTCTTTAGCCAAGTAGATTCATTCTTCGCAGATAGTAGTAACGACCTCGATGACCTCGGTGCAAATCAGTCTATCAGTGGAGAAGCAGACGTAATTAATGATGACAACAATGATAGCATTGCGGCCAAATACGAAGAGATAGGGAATTTAGATGACAGATCTGATTTACTTACTTATAAGGAAATTGCAGTGTATTTCTGTAAAATCCTTAGTATTGATTATCCTGTAGTAAAAAATAAAGCACTATTTAGTTTAATTTTCTCAATCAATAATAATAAAGTTCTAAATGAGTATTTGAATTGTTCAAATATCTATGAACTTAAGTCTATCTTAAAATTCATTGATAGCAGTGCAATACTTCTTGAAAAGAATGTACTGCCTGATGATCAACAGGTTGTTGAATTAGAGTATATCGCTAATTATTATGGTGAAGTCAACACTTTAGCAAAGCTAGAATCTCTTAAAGATGATAAGTCTGCGTATTGCCAAGAGCTTTTATCTGTGTTGGAATCTGAAAAAGTTTTAATCAAAGATGAATTAAAAAAATACGAAAATGAGAGAAAAAAGATAATTCTTGAATTAAATGATGTAATTGAGTCTCTTGCTTTTACACAAATTATTAATATTTCACAGGTTAAACTTGGTGATATTTTAAATATTGTAACTGATAAAACAATTTACAAATTATTCGACTTAATTACTGACAGAATGATAATTACAAACTATGCAGAAGATTTCTATGACAGATACAAAACATTTAATATTTTAAACAGAAATTCACTGAAGAATAGCTTAAATGTAAGAACACAGGCTAAACATATTACACAAAGTGTTATGAACACTATTATGAATAAAAGTGATGATTTAGGAATTACAATTAGTGAAGGTGAACTGTACAATAACTTTAGAATGGTGGATGCTTTAACACAAAGTAATCTCGGAATTCTTAATGATTTAAACAATGCTTTTACCAATGCAGACTACTATGAATTCTGTAGATTAGTAATAAAAGTCAATAATTTGCCTGAAAGATTAAATACGTTAATTTCAGATAAATACACAGATTTATTCTATGAATTCATTAATACGTTCTTGAACGATGCAAAAGCAGTGATGGATGCTTATGAAAGTCCTGAAAGCTATTACTTACAGGACTTTAGCCGAGATGAAATCACTTTAGCAAAGACATACAAGAAGCAGTTACACTTTAATCGTTATATGCCAAAAAGACTTCCAGATGAAGGTATTATTGATTATATTAATCGCTACGAAAAGATGTTGCACAACGGAGATTTAACTAAGTACAATTCGGTGAATTACGGAAAAGGGTTCGATACTTATGCAGAATACTTTGGTTTACTTTTTAGTTGTTCTGCTTTGTATGAAACCACATATCACTCATTTACAACGGCTACTTTTGTAACACAGTTTGTTAAAACAGTCGTAGCTAGTAGAAGTAATAAAATGCAAACCGGTAAACTACTTGGAATTTCTACCCCAGTCTTAAATCTGATTGATTACGAGATTGCAAATAACGAGTCAGAGATTAATTTTGAAAACATTAATTTATTGCTTAAGGTAATATCTGGAATTTACATTACTTCTGTAAAACGTCGTGTAGATGCGTTGTACGAGAGCTTGTACAACTACGTTGTTAAGAATACAGACGCTTTAACCAAGTCTCTAAATTATTTTGATGTAAAGAATTGGTTATTACAGATAGCATCTGACGATGAAGTAAATTTCACTCCTTACAAAGATGTTCCAGAAATTACAGATTATAGTGATTCTATGTCTGAATTATACACATATTCAGAAGACGAGGAACTTAAACAGTACATTTAGGAAAGGAGACAAAGTGTTTGTTATTTTGTTAGAGAATAGTAACAATACTGTTCTTTCTGAAGTTGATACTTTCACAAACCATTATCCTAGAAGTTCTATTAAACGTATTACTAGATACACTACACTGGAAGAATTGCACAGTTTAGCCAATAAACCTTTACTTAGTATTGGATGGTTAATCATTTGTCAAGACACTGCTATAAAAAATTCATACTTAAAATTTCTTGAAGGGCTAGATCAATCTAATCTAGTCCTTTTTAGAATTACAAGCGAACAAAAATGTAGTGAGTTACTATCGGCTCTAAAAGCCGACAAAGTGCAGTATAGAATTATAAATAACTACAAATTAAAAGAGGAAAAGGTCATTGACTATGTTTGCAAAAATTTAAGTATAACAAAAGTTGATGCGAAGTATTTATGTACACGTTCTGGATACTATTTGCCAGAAGTAGTTAAAAATGTACAAACTCTTAAAGTTCTTCCTAGAATTACAAAACCAATTATACGTAAATACACGGAAGACAGACGTAGTATAGCTGTTTATGATTTAGTAAACTATTTAATTGGAATTGACGGGAAAACAACCTACGAAGACTGCATGCAATTGGTATACGAGTATCGCTATGGTTTTGAACATTTACTAAAAACCACTTTAGCCCAGATCACCATGTACATTAAAATTTACAATCTAATTCTAGATGGTGAATTAACTTTAGCCAATTGTAAAATTAAAAAGAAAGATTTGCAGGATAAAGAAATCTCTAATCTTCATGATTTTAGACTTTATAAAATTGTAGAGAGCTTTGATAAAATCTCATACGATTATTTAATACTTTTACAATTAAAGCTGCAACAAATTTCACCGAAATTTTATTCTGGAGTTTTTGACTTTGTAGCTTTGCTAAAAATTAATGCTAAACCAGGAGTTGAAGCCAGAGTATCTACAAAAATAAATACAAAAATCTCTTCAAAAGTTAAAGAAGACTTAAAAACTTCTGAAAAGAGGTTAGATGCGTTCAATCGTAAACGTTACACAATGACTACAGACGATTGCCAAAAAGCTTTCGAATACTTAAAGGAACAGAGGGACAAATGAAAACTTAAAGGAACAAAGAGACAAATGAAAACTTAAAGGAACAAAGAGACAAGAGGACAAACAAATACTTAAGGAGGTAATTAATTTGGAATATCAGAATATTTTAAAGTATTTACAAATTGCAAATAAACCTATTGAATTTCCAATCACAATTGTTGAAAAGTGTAAAGACTTTAGTAAAGAGTTGAGCGGAGTTTATGTTTATTTTGATAATGAAGATATAGAAAATATTAAAGATGCCATCATTGCATTAGGAACTCTAGAAGCACATCATTGTGCACAGCTTTTTACACAAATTCCGGAAGAAGCATACAAAATGATTTTAATGCGTAGTGGTTGGAGTTCTTTTACAGATTATTTCATTAATCAGTATGGTAGTGTTAGTAATATTTTTATTTACTTAAATAAGGGAAAAACTGATCAATTGGTTAAAGAGCAGCAGAGTATTTTTTCCGATGATGTCAATGGTGGTATTGATGCTGATCACAGCTCTGAAGTTGGTGACAATCACAATTCTGGTGCTGATGACCATTCGGAAGTTGATGAAGCTTTAGCCCAGGAGTTAAATGAAATGCCAGAAGTTGATGAAGCTTTAGCCAAGCAAGCAACTAACGAAGAAGTTGCTGACAATAAAGCAAAAGAAATTGAAGACTTTATTGATTCAATGATAATTTCGAGAGAAATTGAGGAAGAAGAAAAAGAAGAAAAAGAAGAGAAGAAAAGACTGGTACAGAAAAAAAGAGAATTACATAGTGAACTTAACTCTTTACTCAAAACAAACAATGTAAATAATGATTCACTTAATCTCGGAATTTCAGCCAGGGATTTAGCAAAGTGGAAGGAGAAGAGTAAAAAGTTTAGTAGCGAAGTTGATAAATCTTCTCCCAGGAAAAACACTTTTAAAGAAAAATCAGACGACAAGGAGTACCCCTCTAGCCAAAACAATAGTCCACCAAAGCCAATCAGTGAGCAAAAAGAAAGCACGGAAGAGCAGAAGATTGCAACGGAAAACCAAGAAGTAAATGCAGGGCAGGAACTCTTTAGCAAAGACCCTACAACAAATCTCTTTAGTAAAGACCCTACAACAAATTTCTTTAGTAAAGAAATGGATGAAGAAGAGTTAAATGATGAAGATGTTGAAGATGCTACAGCTGGTGTAAATGGTGGGATTGCTGATGATTTAAAAGTCCCACACTTAATAGGACATTTAACTGAATTGATGGCAAATTCGGAAGAAGATTTAAAAAAAGATTTAAAAGACACTCAAAAAGAACTTCAAGAAAAATTTAAAGAAGATTTCAAGAAAGAATTCAATGAAGATCTTGAAGAAAGCTTTAATAGATTTCAAGAAAATTTAGGAAGAAGTTTAAAAAATCAGTCAATAGTTGACAAAACACAATTAACTGAAATACACGAAGACTTTTCTATTACTAAAGAGCATTTAGAAGATACCAAAAGACTTTTAGAAAACATTGTTGACAATAATAACTCTGAAAAAGTAACTGAACTTCTGCAACAGATTTCTGAAGTTAGTAACACAATTTCTAAAGATCAATTAGACACCAAAGAAGAGTTAACTATTTTAATTAAAAAAGTAGAGGGAGCTTTAGCAGAGTTTAGCAAAGACACTAATGAGAAGCTTGCAATCAATTCAGATGTATTAGCTGAGATTAAAAAAGTAGAGGGAGCTTTAGCAGAGTTTAGCAAAGACACTAGCGAAAAGCTCACAATCAATTCAGATGTACTGGCTGAGATTAAAGATGTTAAGGGAACCTTAGCAGAGTTAAAAGATAACTTAAGTGATAAATTTAAAGTTAACACTGATAGTGTTTTAGAAACTAAAAACGAAATTCAACTTATGAGAGAAAGCTGTAAAGAAATCATTTCTTCTTTAAATAATTTGCAAGAAAAATTCAGCAATGCTTTCTATGAAGAAGACGACGATGAGTTTGAATAGGAGGTATTGAAATGAACAAAAAAGATAAGGATAACATGTTAATTCTTGGGACATTGGTTGGCTGTATTTTACTATTTTTCTTTTTTAATTTCATTACAAAGAAGATTTACTTTATTGTTCTGGTAGGTATCATTTTAGCTGTGCAAACTTTTATAATCATACCAGCAATATGTAAATACTACTATGAACTAAATGGACTAAAACCAGGCTATGATAGGTTTATTCCACTTTATCAGGAACTTACTATTTTTCCAGAAGCTTTAGCCAAGTCCCTTGCTGTAATGTGGACAGGAACTGCTATTCTTTTCTTAATTATTACTTTAGGAAGTAAGAGTGGAGTTCTTGGTACAGTTTTTGGTTTACAAATCATAATAAACATTGAAAACGCTTTTGGAGATACCTTAGCAAACATTTTAGCATTAGTATTAATAATCAGTAACTTTGCAACAGGTGCTGGCTTTATGCATGTTCGAAAAGACGTTATGCGCATGGACGTAGATTTTAGTGGAAGAGTTAATAGACGTTCAATTGTAGAAGTTCTTTATTATGTCGCATTATACATACCTGTATTTCGTTGCGTAACCTTGTGTAACATTTGGAACACCCTGCTTAGATTGGCTAAATTGAACAAATACAAACCTACAGTAGAAAACACTGATTTATATGAAGATGACTAAATGTAGGTGGAGGTGAAGAATCGGTGAGTTTTAATTTAGATAGTGAACTGGATTTAAATTTTGATTCTAGTTCATTAGCAGATGACCTAGAGGGTTTTGTGAAAAATGACACAGTGCAAGAAAGCATTACAGAGTACTCTAAAGAGCCAATGACAGACGACCTTAGCAAAGAAGAGTCAACAGTAGACAACTTTAACAAAGACAACTCAGAAGAGTCAACAGTAGGTGACTTTAGCAAAGACGACTCTGAAGAGCCAACGGTAGACGACCTTAGCAAAGAAGACGAAAGCGATGAAATTGATTCATTACTTGATGACAAATTAAATCAAATCTTTAGCACAGAAGACTTTGATGATGATTTTGAGCAATCTGCAGAAGAACAAAATGTTGATAAGTACTACCAAGAAGATGATGTCAATCTTGAATCTGTTATAGATGAGTCAACGTATGCAGAAATAAAGTACCCATGCTTGTTGTTGAATGGTGCAAGCACAAATGAAGAAGTTGATTTTCTTCGAAGCTTTAGCACAGAAAAAAACAATAGCAAAGCGATTTATTTGTATTGTGAAGCTGCTCAGGGTGTTTGCGAAATTGGGTACATTAAGTTGACTCTTAAATTTCTATTAACTTTAAGTAGAATGCCAGGATACAGATTGTATAGTTTGTATTCGGATACATCAGAAAGAAATGAAATAAAATTAGATGATCCTGAAGTTCTTAGTAATTTTATTTCATTATAGTAGATAGGATGATTTCGTTTAATAGCGATTTCGTCCTTTTGCCATTTCGGAAAGGAGGTGGAATCATGGGTGAAGGAACCAAAATTTTAGGTATTCTGATCATAGCTGCAATTATCTTTTTCGGCAAAGATAACATTACAAGTGATAAAGGCGGAAAAGGTAAGGGCGGTAGCGGCGGTGGTACCGGTGGTGGAGGTGCTGCGTAATGCTAATGTTTCTAGTATTGGTGCTTGTTACTTTTGGTGTTTGTACAATTAATCTTTCAAGTCTTAATCTAACAGAAAATGAATTACATTTATTGTACGTCAGTGATGATGCAGACTTTAGCCAAGATAAATCGACTAAAGCGAAATCGGACGAAGAAGAGGAAGCTTTGGATTTTGATTTCGAAAAAGATGCAGAAAGAATGACAAATGCAGAAAGCACTGCAGAGAAAGATGCTTGGGATAAATTTTCAAAAGATTTAGAAAAGGATGGAATTGATTTTAATAACTTTGATTCAGAAGAAGAAGCACTAAATTTAGCTAAGAAAATTTACGAAAAGAGGTGATTTAGATAAACGAGTATGAAAAAGCAATTATGTTTAATACAAAATTAATGAAAGTATTCTACATAGTACTTGTAATTGCCAATCTGTTTGTTCCACTAAAAAAGAGTACTGGTGGCTATGTTTTTTCTATTTCAATTTTTAACATAATTGCATTAGGCATTCTATTTTATGCTTTACTGATAGGGTTGGGATATTTTAGACACAATATTCCATTTTTATGGTTAGGTGTTCTTAGAATTGTTCAGGGACTTTATAAATTTTTAATACATCCTGAAAATTTTAATTGGTACGGGTTCTTGGTATTAGTACTGATGGATGTGTTTTTTATTTTCTTTCTATTGATGGATAAGCGTAATTATTCGTATGTAGAGGAAGAAGATGATTCAGATGATTTAGATGATTCAGATGATTTAGATGATTCAGAAAACGAAATGGCAGAGGAGGAAACAAAATGATAATCAAGGCGGCAGACGCTGACAGAACTATGGATCTCGATATTAAAGAGTTACAGGATGGTTTTGAGTATGAAAAGATTTGTTACTTATTAAATTATAAGGCAGGCGTTACACAACAGGAAAAAGGGTTTTACACTTTTTACGTAAAGGATAAAAATGCTAATGTAATTGCAGCAAGAATGTTCGATCCAAAGGATTACGTTAATACAGGATTTACTGCAATGCTGATGAAATCTAAAGCTGTAAAGATTAAATTCATGGCACAGATTTGGAATGGTTCTTGGTCATTAATTGTAAATGATATTGAAGCATGGTCAGGAGAATTTAATTATGAGGACTATGTGGGAAAGGCTGAATACTCAGCAGATGCTCTTGAAGCTGTTTACAGTAATCTCTTTAGCCAAGCTCTAAATCCGGAATACTACAGTGAGTTCTTTCCTGATTTGTGTGATGGAAGAATTGGTGGATTTATCTCAGTTTTAGAGAAGTCCTTTACACAACTTTATTCTTTTAAAATAAAAAGTCTCAATGTTAAGGATTTGCATCAGATTTTCTTTATTGTTATGGACGCATACTTTAATTTTCTTAAACTAAAGAAGCAATACGGAATTGTGCCAAGCCAAAAGATATTTGAAATTGTTAATTCAATACATTTTCAGTATTCTGATTCAGCGTACCTTAATGAGATAACTGACACAGTTTTATCTTTAACAGGTTTAGCCCAGCCGCAACACATTTATAGTCATTTGATTTGTGGAGTAGTGAATCAGACTAAAGAACTGCTGACATTGATTTATAAAAATCAAACAATGCCAAATGGTTCTACAGCAGTTTTAGCAAAGTCTGTACCTAACCATAATGATAAAATAACTTTATTGAAATATTAAAGGTGAAGGGGGTTAGAAAAATTAGTAAACATTCAAAAAAATATTTACAATGTTTTATTTTTCTACTCCTATTCTTTTTAACTGGATGTAATCCTTTAAATAGTTTTGATTCAAATAGTGTGGAAGCCGAAGAACATGTTGCAGCATCTGGAAATGGTTCTGGATACATAATTGACTCGTATGATATTAAACAACCAGATAAAAAAGCGAAAAAGGTTGTAAAGACTTATGATACAGATACGACAGATGTTACACATATTTCTATTGTGTCAGCACTTACGGATGCAACAGAAAGTGTACTTTCTAACATAGCAGATCATGTCAAACTTAGAAGAGAAAAAAGAGAAGAAGAAAAGAACAATGAAGCTATAACTGCAAACAATCTTGGTAAGTACAAGAAAGGAAAAAATCTCGGAACATTTCGTGTAACCGGATATTGCCCATGTAGAGCATGTAGTGGTAGATATGGAAGGCATACTTCTACAGGTGCAATAGCTAAGGCAAATCACACGGTTGCTGCGGATAATAGAGTTTTGAAAGCAGGTACTTGGATAATCATTAATAATAAACTTTACAGGGTAGAGGATGTCGGTGGTGCTGTAAAAGGAAAGAAAATTGATATTTTTGTCAATACACATCCTGAAACATTTACATTAGGTTTTGATTACGCTAATGTGTACTTAGCTGTGAGGAAGTAGAACGCTTTAGCCAAGTGACTTCTTCTAGCTAAAGTAATACACCCTGATGGGAAGTGGAACACCATGATGGAAAGCAATACACTTTAGCAAAGTGACTTCTTCTAGCACAAAGAATAGGAGCTTAAAATGAAACGTATAGCGATTGTGGTATTGGCATTAAGTTTTACATTTGGAGGAATCTTTAGTGTAAAAACAGCAATGGCTGATACTACAAATAAAAAAGACAAAACAGACATTAATTATGACTCTCCATTGATGACAAATGAAGACGATTCTTTAGCAAAGATGAATTTAGCAAGTTATGATGTAAAAGATGCTGAAGAAATTTCGAAAGAATTAGATTCATACAACACAGAAAAAGTATCATCTAATTACGGCATTGATTATGACAAAGTTGCTGATTCAAAAGATAGCAAAAAAGACGCAGAAAAGAACTCAAAAGAAAATAGTAAAACAACACATACAAATTTACCAATGGATGAAAACGATGAAAATTATAAGTCGGCAGACATTACATACTATTCCCCAGATGGTACGGCAGTTAGCCAAAATGGTAGTAATGGTGATGACGATACGAATGAATCTCCAAGCACTGATGAATACTCTAATTACAGATACAGCTATTCCACCTTAGCCAAGACTGTAATGACGCAGGCACTCAGAAGAAATACAGAGTTTAGACAAGCTTCTAAACAGCGTCAAGAAGTGATACTTTACGCTATGCAATACATAGGAAATAAGTACGTGTATGGTGGTGAAAGTATAACTGATGGTATTGATTGCTCTGCTTTCACTCGCTATGTAATGAGACATTTTGGTAAAAAATTACCTAGAAATTCGTACTCACAACGTAGTTCTGGTAAAAGTGTTGATAAACCAAATACAGGTGATTTAATTTGTTATAGCGGACATGTAGCCATTTATATAGGAGATGGTAAAATTATACATGCTAGCAATCATCATGCATATCCTAGAGGTGGAATAAAGGTTAGTAGTTCTTACAAGTATAGAGCAGTTAGATCAATTAGGAGTTTATTTAATGATTAGATTTAAAAAGAAGGCAGTCTTATTAATGGGCTGCCTTTTTGCTATTAGCTTTAGCCAAGGCTGCACAAGTTTTGGAGGTTCTTCTCAAAGTTCCGTTGGTGGTGTAATACTAGGAAATTACGATGTAAAAGAAAAAGAGTCAATTCCAACTGTTAATTACATAAATTACAACACAACAGGAGTAATTGGAGCTAATGCACAAATTGCAAGTGGAAGTGGAGCTTCCATTTTAGCCAAACAAAATACAGTTGAAGGAGTCACATCCGGAATAGATAAAAACAATGGAACTGGAGAAGAAACTGAAGTTATAACTAAAAATAAGAACGGACAAGCAGCTGTTAAAAAAGCTATCAAAGGTAATAAAGAATTGGCCAACACAACTGCAAAAAGAAAAGCAATTGTAAGTTACGCTTTGCAGTGGGTTGGAAATAAATACCATTATGGAGGTACCAGTTTAACCAAGGGCATTGATTGCTCTGGGTTTACCATGAGAGTAATGGAACATTTTGGTATTAAACTAGATAGAAGTTCGGATGACCAACATCATAATGGTAAAGCAGTGGGAAAACCACAGCCTGGAGATATTATTTGCTACGACGGTCACGTTGCTTTGTATATCGGTGATGGAAAAATTGTACACGCTAGCAATGAGGCTGCATACCCAAAAGGTGGTATTAAAATAAGTAGTAATTATAAATATCGGACAGTTGATACCATAAGAAATGTTATTGATTAGAAAGAAGTGATTCAGCTTTAGTCAAGACATTGCGAACTAACTATCAATGGCGAATTAATAAGCAGTCACAGATAACATAAGAAATACTATTAATTAGAGAGAGGTCTTAGTGCTTTAACCAAGTACTAACTTTTCTCCGGAAGGCGGTGAGAAATGAAACAATCTAAAATGACTTTGATTGCGTTGATCATTATTTTAATAGGTTTAGCACTGTGTACAATTCACATTGTGTACGCAGACAATCAAAATAGTAAAGAAGCAAGCAGTAATGACTTAGGATTCATGCAACAAAGTTTTGATACTAAACAAGTCGAACACACAAGTAAAACAGAGTTAACTAGTTACGATAAGTCTGGACAACAGAGCGATGCAACTGGTAACTTATCTGATCTTTCCGGGAATCTAACAACAAATAACAGTACTGGTTCTAATAGCTTAGGTAACTACAGTGAAATTGTTGGTGGTTCAGAAACAAAAATACCAAAAGGTTTAGGTAAGAAACACAGCTATACATCTTGGCAATCTGTAAACTCTTCTAATAAAGATGCCTTTAAATTAGTAAAGAAAACAGGTTTGCACTTTGACAATGAAGGCTTTGCAAAAATTAGAGGTCGTTACGTTGTAATTTGTACAAAAGTGTTCGGTGATGTTGGAGATTACGTAGATTTCTATAAGGAGAATGGAACTGTAATTCCGTGCATAATTGGTGATATTAAAAATAGTTCTAACAAGTGGGGAACTTCTAGTGGAAAAGATGTCTTAGATTTCTTTGTTGATAGAGCTACATGGTATCCAGTTGATGAAGGTGGAAATGCAAGCAAGAAGCATGTTAATCCTGGAACTAAAAGTTTTCACAGTGAGTGGAGCGGTGCTTTAGCCAAGTCTGTTAATGGCGGTAGCTTCTTTAGCAATCCAACTGGAACTAAAACTGTACAAGATTCAACAGTAGTTGACCCTTCAACCGATGAGGTTACTAATAAGACAAGTTCTGAATACGTACATCAGATGATTGAACTATTAAATAGTTACAGTCCTACTTTTAAACAGTATGGAAAATACATTGTTCGATCAAATGGGTATGTACCACGTACTTACAATTCTTTCTTAAAGAGTGTTAAAAAACATAAAACTACTGGTGCAAACTGTGTAACGTGTATTAATTACGCTCTGGAGGACATGGGGCTGATAGATAGTTGTAATCTGTATTTTAAGCACAGAAGTGGTTTTAGAAACGTTACATCAAAACTTGCTAGAGTAACAAAACGAGTTAACAAAGCAAACGGCATGTCTGTCAAAGAAGCAAGCAAAAAAGGACTTTTAAAGTATGGTGATATTGTTGGTCTTAATTTAAGTAATGGAAGTCAGCACACTTTTGTTTACGCAGGATTAGATAAAAAAGGAAGAATTCTTAACTACGAATCTGGAGGTGCTGCTCGTAAAGAAACAAGCCCACATTTTCCATACGGTTGTGGTCCTTTCAGATTTACATACGGTGAAAGCCATAAGATTGGTTCGATCTTAAGATTTACAGATTAGGAGGCATTGAAATGAAACGTTTATTTTGTAAAGTGCTTTGCCTTCTTCTCTGCTTTAGCCAAGTTCTCTGCTTTAGCACAGTAACTCAAGGACAGTTGGTTGTAACAGCTTTAGCAAAGGAAGAATCAGGTTCCAATTCTTTAGGTTTTATTATCGGAGATTATGACGTAAAAGAAAAAGAAAAAGAGAAGAAAGACTCTTATCAAAGCTATGATAAAACAGGTCCTAAACTTGAAAATGCAACAGTTGTTAATGCCGGTGGAACTTCAGAGAGTATTAAAGAAACTGTTAACAACGATAGTGTTAATTCTAATGGCGGAAAATACATTATCACTATTGATCCAGGACATAGTAAAGTGAGCACTGGTTCAGCAGGCAATGGAATAAAGGAAGAGGAGTACACTTTAGAGATAGGGAAATTACTGTACAACATGATGAAGAACGATTCACGCTTTGAAGTACATTTAACACGTAGTTCACCAGCAGGTGTTGCAAATTCAAAAAGACCTCAAATCTCAAATAAGTTTAACTCTGATTGCTTTCTTAGTATACATCTTAATTTTTGGGAAAGTCCATCCGCACATGGTACAGAAACCGAAGTTAATAAATCTGGAAAAGGAAAGACTAGTCTGGGAATGGGCAATACTGAATATGCAAAAATTATACAAAAGTACATGCAACGTGCTACAGGTTTTACAGATAGAGGTCTGACAGATAGAGCACACTTAGCAGTTTTAAACAACAACAAAGCTGCTGCTGCTTTAGCCGAGATAGGATTCCTCAGTAATCCTACAGAAGCCAAAGCATTAAAAAAGAATAAGAAAAAGTATGCAAAAAGTTTTTACGATGCTTTTATTTACATTGCCACTAAGTACCCAAAACCAACAGTAAAGGGGAATGTTACAGAAGCAAGTTCTTCTAAGTTAAATTCATCTTTAACTAGTAATGTGACTTTAAAAAATGTATCCAAAGCAGAGAAGACCGTTAAAAAAGGTAAGTACAGGAAAATCGATGGTAAACATTCAAATGGTACCTATTCTGTTGCAGGGCGTAAATACACTATGTATGCACAGTCAAAAGGTACTTCTAGTTGGTGCCATTCGCATGGTTGTAGTGCCAGTGTTTTAGCCACGATGCTTTCCTCCGCAGGGTACAACTACACAGCTGATCAAATTCATAGTGCGAGTGTAAATAAAGACTACTCTACTAAAGCTGCTATTAAGAAGTATGGTGTGAAAAGTGGTAAGTACAGTGACTACGATGCCTTCAATAATGGTATGCCGATAACCTGTTTTGGTATTAGTGCAATCATGCGTAACATGGGATTAAGCTGCGATTATGTTGCTACATGGTCAAAAGATCAGGATGCAATCAATGACATTACAGCAGCTTTAGCCCAGGGAAAATGCGTAGCAGTCTATGTGAATAGTACAAAAAGAGATGGTATTCAATTTACTGACAACAATCACTGTATTCTACTAGTCGGTTTCCAGAATAATGGAAATCTTAATTTTATTAATCCGGCCGGAGGTAGATTAAATTACACACATAAAACTGGTGAGTGCAATAATCTTAAGTTATCCAATTTAGTTAAGTATTACATGCTTAAGAATTCAGAGACAGCTAATCAGGTTGTTTATCGAAAATCTACACGTTCCGGGGGATACGTTAAGTATTAAAACAGAATAGCGTACATTGTAACTATTGTTAGTGTCAAAGCTAACAATAGTTTTTATTAAAATATAGAGGTATTTTCGCTCCTACTAGAGCATTAATATAATGCTAGAGATTTTTATGCTGTTGTTAGAGTACCTCTTAAACAAAGCTAATAAGTTATAATTTTACAAAATGGAGGTATTTTATGAATCTAAGTGATTTTAACTATTGTTATTTAAATAACATTTACAGGACTAAAGATGTCGTTGCTTTTGAATTGGCGTTAGCCGATAAACTTTTTAAACATTGTGCTATTTATTTAGTAGATTCGGAACATTTAATCGAAATCGAAAAAATGGATGATTTAATAAAAGATTTTAAAATTGTTGATGGATTACTAAAGTGCACAACTGTTAAAATTGTACCTGCTTTTAACGGTATTGAATCAGAGATAAACAAACTGACAGAGATTAAGCAAGACACTGGTTCATTCTACGCTTTAGCAAAGGAAGGTGCTAACAACAATTATGTCATTATAGATGAAAAACAAATTGACATTAACGGAGATCAGGATAATCTTATTGGTCCGGGTTTAGCTAAGTTTCTCGACATTAAACTAAGTAATAGCACTATGTCTGCGTACTGTAGATTTACAACAGAAAGTAAAATCTACAATCGAATGTTAGTAACACTAGAAGGAGAGGAAATTAAATTCCATCCATTTTACTTCGGAGTTCCAAAAGGAGATAAAAATAGTGGTGTTAGAGATGGCGAAGAAATCAATAAGATGGATTTCTTTAGCCCAGATAATTTAAATAAGATAGAAAATAGATTTCTTGGAGTTACATTTGTAGGAACGAAAACAATCAATTCACAAACTTATGATATTTATTATGCAAAAATGATGCAACTTTACACTAAAATAAATATTATTAATTCTTTTGTTAATAAGGCGACTTCAATGCATGTTAAATGGACTAATGCTATTGCAGCATTGAAGTTTTTTATAGCAACGCAGCACGAAGCTTTAGCAAAGGAAAACAAAACACCAGAATGGGCAGGAGGTTCTTCAAGTTACAAAAGCACTTACGGAGTTTATTTCAAATCAAGCAAAAAGTTTTTTAAACAGTCAGAAATCACAAATCTTTACAATGCAGTCGTAAGTTGTATTAATGACAAAGGTTCTATCGATGCAGTTTGTACTTACATGGAAAATAGTTTTTATTCAAAAGATGAATTAACTATTATTTATCTTTTTCTGAATTTGTACAAGCAATCAGTGATTCCTACAGAATTACTCTCCTTAGCTTATGGACAAAAATATTTAATCGAGAAGAAAGATTTATTGATGACATTATACTTATATGAAATACGTGTTAATGCATACAAATCCAAGCTATCTTTTAAATCGATTAATGATGACCCTTTAGCCCCGACAATACTCGAAGGTAGTGATGAAAATAGTTACACATTAGTTAATAATTTATATGGCTTATAATTAAATAAAATGAGGTGAAGATATGCAGTACACAGATTCGATTGCAGCTTGCAGGCACATTTTTAATGAAAAGATTCTTTCTTTATTAGAAAAGACAGGAGTTGACAGATTATCTATCATTTTAAATGGTAAATACTTACTTTACCATTCTAAGATGGTTTATATAAAGCTTACACGTAATGTTGAACTTGGTATAAATGAATTACGCTACTTTATTAAACGTGTTGACAAACCAAGAGAAATGAAAGCAGAGACTGTTGATGTCACTTTAGCCGAGGAAATCATGTCAACCGAACTATACGGTATTGATTTAAAAATACCATTCAATTGGAATGATTGTAAAATCGTAATTGACCAAGATATGTCGTTGTTGATAATAGAAACAGGTATTTACAGAATTGCAAGAGAATTTGCTTGTAATAAAGATTCTCTTACTGCAAGTAAAATAATAGTAAATGTTAGTAATGAAAACACTGTTGAGAAGATTGAAATAACAGATCGTGAATCACTTAAGAATTTAGTACGTATCTTTAAAGAGAGGGCTTATAGAAACTTTAGCTCAGTTGTCTTTTGCAGACTCTCAAATAAGTTCATTGCTAGATTTTATTCAAGAGCCAACAGCTTTTATAAGATACTATACAGCTTCATACCTGTATTTATTTATTACCCTAATTTGTATAATCCTATCTTTGATAATCCAGATAACTTGGTGGAGCATTTACAGTTGTACAAATTAGCAGTTGAAAAGGGTAGAATTGCAGGTAATCCAGAAGGTTTACATGCTTACATGTTAACACACGAGGAGATATGTAGAGCATGCTCAATGACACATTTTATGAGATTTACTCCTAGCTTTTTCTACGAGTTATTGGTTGGACTTCTTAATCCAACTTTAGACACGTTCCCTTCTGTCACAAATAAAATATTTGTCAAACCAGAAATTTTGGATGACCCGTTAGGAAATAAACTTCCAAGGTGCTATACAAGAATGAATTATATTTTTGAATTGCAGCGATGTAATGAAGCTAAAAATGACCAAGCAGCACAGAAAAAATTTGAAATCTTAAGACAGTACATAGAGAAAGATGCACTGTACTATTGCTGTGAAAGAAATATTAAAAACCTTTTTAACTATGGGCCAAGTGTAATAGACCCTCCTAAAATAACGGTCGAAACGGTTTACTCATACTTACAAGAGATGAGATTGCTTTAGCTAAAACGGAAGTCAAGGCTTTAGCCAAGACGATTGCTTTAGCCCAAACAACAATTTTAGCAAAGTTTTTATGCCCGCCCTCGTCCGCCGGAGGCATTCAACACAACCCAGCCTAATCAAAAAATGAATAAAATAGATTAAAGGAGATAGTAAATTGAAAGATAGAATTATTCCAATAAAAAATCCGGCATTACCATTTTATCACTCAGATGTTAAATCTAAAATAAAAGATACTATTGAAGTGACATACAATACAAATGCTTTTTACATTTTTTGTAAAAACTTTGAAGTAATTGCAGCCGAAGTATTTAAATTTGAGAAAATAAAAACAACATTAGAACAAACATCAGAACCAACATCGGAACAAACATCAAAAATGTCTACGCTGTGTACCAGTATTGCTTTAAATACACTCGACGCTGGGTATGACTTTGAAGATGTAGCCAATTATTTAAAAAAAGAATTTAATGTTGAAGTTGTATTACAGGAAGACAGCGAAATTGATAGAGAAGTAAATGAAATGCTAACTTTAGCAAAGGCTCTAACTAAAATAACATCCACACAGCTTAGCAGAGTTTTAGTCCAGTGCTCACCATTATTTGGAAAATGCTCAAAACAGTCGATCGAATTGGTAACAGCTTACATTAACGCAGCTTTGGTGGAATTAGAGTCCTCTAGATTTTGTAATATCTTTTCTATCTATGAATACCTGTTGAACAACTATAGTATTTTTACTGACGTTGTAAATCAGATTGAATACATTTGTAATAGTTTTGCAGGAGTAACGACTATGTACACAGAAAACGGTTTTAAAGATTTAGAACAGTTTAAAAAGTTGTGTATTAATACTATTAGTGTTGACAAGAACTTAGAAATACAGCCAAGGAAGTTTACTTCCTTTGAGAAAGAAAGTATTTTACTTTACTTTAGCTTAGGCACTCCAAAACATAATACAAAGAGAATTAATGACTTCGTGAATTATTTATGTAAACAGCAAAATATTAGTTGGGAGCATTGGGAAAAAATGTTGATGCTGACATTTAAAAGAAATGACCTTTTCCGTAAGGTATTCAATTACAGTTATGTTGCTGATTTTGTTTTAGCAAGCAATAGTTGTATTGCCACTACTACTAATGGTATTGCCGGTGATGCCACTGATGCCAGCGTTGATGCCACTAATGCCAGCGGTGATGTCACTGATGCCAGCGTTGTCAGAGGTGATGCCAACTTAATTGATGAAGAGACCTTAGCACAGGTTAAATACATCTTTAGCAAAGAAGAGGAGATTATTCAGTTTTTACTGGATAATAACAATTGGGAAAATAATTGTAAAACATTAGCAACAATCTCCCTAAATGATGTACTAGAAGAGAACTTTAGAAACATGTGCGACAACGCTTACAATGACTTTTCCAAGAAGGCTTACAATGCAAGTAATGATTGCAATGACTTTTCTGAAAAAGCCTACAGTAGTTTTAATGAAGAGTGAAGGAGTGATTAAATGTTTTGTATAACAATGATGATACGAAATTACTACGAAGTGCATGGCACTTTTAATGGTATTGAAAATACAATACTACATAATAGGATTGAAGAGATGAGAGCTAAGACAGAAATGTCTTATAGTGATTTTCTCTATTCACAACTTGGGTACAGGAAGATTGAGCATGGTCCTTTAGCCAAGTTATCCTTCGAAGAGTTAAGTGAAGTACGAGCTTTGTACATTACAAGGCAAAATAAAGAGTTGGCTAAGATGCTTGATGTGAAGGAAACTGGTAACATCAATAGTATGTTTAAAGACGCAGGAATTCCAATTTTATCTTACAGATTAGAGGATTGGAAGATGGACCCTAAGTATGAAGAAATTGTAAAACTCTTATCTTTCTACTACAAAAACGATACCAATTTGTTTTGTGTTATTAATAACAGACCATTACCTATGTTCTACAGCTTAGAAGTCTTAACAACAAAAAGTGTAAATATACAAAAGATGTTAGATGTCTTGATGGCAGACAAGGAGATCAATAGGGCTTTAGCAAAGATAAAATACAAAAAGGGTTCTAAACTTTTTATTCAAGGAAAATATTGTATAACACCAGTAAACTACTCTGATGAAGATAAACTATTGATACAAAGAAAAGCACTTGAGATTGCTTGTTTTCCATACTCTGCAAATCTTAATAAATTATTCAAAACATCTCAAAACTTATTATTTCTTTCAATTCAGGACAATAGTAAATACTTGAAGGTTTTAGATTTTGCAAAAGCTATTGGAACTACTTATCAGGAAATTGCAAGTACTTACGGAATTCATTTGCCTGATCAAATGCCTGTATTTAACAAGTATGGTGTTTTACTTTTTAAATTAACAAAAGATCAGTCTTATGTTATTGACGCATCTTGCGATGAAATTAAGTGTCCTTATAAAGAAAAATCATTAATGTTTAATTAATGTAATTTTTAATTGTAAAATATAAAGGAATAGGTGAAGGAATAAAAACATGAAATATTTTTTATATGATGTTGAAACTACTGGATTTACTAGACGTGATGAAGTAATACAGTTTTCAGGATATTTGCTGGATGATAATTTGAGAAACGAACATATTATTAATTTTTATGCCTACACACAGATTGAAAGTAATCCAGATGCCCTAAAAGTTCATCATTTAGATAAGAAACTTTTATGGGAACTTTCACAGGGAAAAACATTTGAAGAACAAATCTTTCAGTACGAATTTCTGTTTGATGCGAAAGACATTACTTTCGTTGGGTACAACATTCCATTCGATAACAGACTTGTTAATCAAACTTTAAAGAACAACGGCTATGAGCCTTTTAATTTTGGCAGTAAGGTAACAGCTTTAACCAAGTCAGAAGGACGTCATTATTTTGACTTGATGTTGCCAATGTCTTCCATGTTTAACCACGGGATTAAAATGAAACTTAGTGATACAATTAAACAAATTAAATTCAAAAGTCTAAAGGAGATTAATGAAGTTTACGATGTTATATTTAAGAATGTAGGAATGCCTTCAGGATTCTCTGAAGATTTAGCCAAGCAAAACGAAATTAGTAAATTTCATAATTCACTTTATGATTCTTTTATTTACTGGTGTTTACTACTTGATTACAAAACACAGATTAATTGTATGTTCAGATAACTACGTTGGCTGCATTGACTGCGTTGATTACGCTGGCTACGTTGGCTGCATTGACTGCGTTGATTACGCTGGCTATGTTGGTCATACTGGCTGCATTGGCTACGTTGGCTTTGGTAGTTTTGTAGATTGAAAGGAGATGCATAAACTGAATGTAGACATGAATACAGACAAAAAGCAACAAGAAGTGTTAAGCTACGATGATCTCAAAATAAAATTAACTAATCTTCAAAGAGATTTAGCTAAGTGTAGAGAAAACATAGAAAATTATGAACGTCAAAGTAAACATTTAGAGCACGAAGAATTAAACATTAAACAAAGTTTTGAAAGAACTTTAAGCGAAGAGTCCAACAAAGAATTAAATCAGTACGTTAATAATCTAAGTGCACCCGTTGCGAATAAGGTCACCGAATTGGAGGACGAACTGCTTGAATTAGAAGACAGATTTAAGGAAGAAATGTCTAAATTTTCAAAAGAAGATTTAACAGATTACTATTACAGTGAATCAGAAATGCTAGAAGATGTTCACAAAGCTTTAGCCATGTTAAACGAACGCCTTACAAATTTAATTGGAGAACGATTCCAAAAAGAATTAAATCAACAATTAGACTCTGTAAGCTTTAAAATACAAGAGGATGATTTAGAAGAGATTTGCGATTACTTTGAAAAATTAACAGAGTACTTTGATAATATTCAAAACAATAATAGCAAGGTAACTTCTATCGAAAACATCGTTAAAAAACTAAATACTATTGGAAATGCATTGGAAACAGGGAATAAACAGTTAACCTTAGTGGTTATGCTTGTTCTTTGTTTTATTTTTTACTTTGCTTTCAAATTTGTGTTTCCAATCTATGTCATAGCTTTAGCCATGTTTACTATCTACAATGTCAAACTTAGCAGTAAAATCTATACAACAAGCTTGTTAAGAAAAGTGATCGAAGATAACATTTCTGCTATTGAACAGATGTACAGAGAAAAAGCTTTAGCCCAGTTAAATCAAGAGAAGAGAGAACTGGAGGAAAGCTACAAAGAAACTAAAAATGAATTAGAAAATGAGTTAAGTGACACTAAAAACAAATTAGAATCAATTTTAATGTCAGCCAAGGAAAGATTTACTTACGATGATGATAAATTACGAGAAAATCAAAATAATTTGTTGATTGTTAATAAAAATAAAAAATCAGAATTAGAACGGTTAAAATTACAAGAAAAGCAAAAGTACGATTCCCTGCTTAAGGAACTTGAAGTAACAAAACAACAATTTGATCAAGCGGCTGACAACTTAAAGAATAAGTATATTAATTTTGATAAGGTGGGTGATTCCTACGTTATGGATAAAGATTTTTTGTTAGATATAGATGCAGTTACAAAGAAACCAAAATTCTTTGAATTTAATTTCGGAAGTAATTTGTTTATTTATTCTGATATTACAGATGTCATTAATTTTATTAAATTATTTGTTGTGCAGGTAAGAGCACGTTTAAAGCCATCATGCATTAATATGACTATTTTTGATGATAAATTCATGGGAAGAGATTATCTGTGCTTTAAAGAAACCGAAGATGACAAGTACGATAACATCATGCGATTATTGATAAATAAGGAAGAGTTAAAAAACTATGTCGGAGAACTTTCTGAATTATCAATAACAAGAACAACAAATATTAAACGAGAATTTAATAACATCATTGAGTACAACAACTTTATGCTCTCACAAAATTCCTTACCAGAATCCTATACTTTTTTCTTTGTACAAGACATTGTACTTAACACTTTACTTGAAACAACATTTAGACAGATCTTATTAAACGGAAGTGACCTTGGCATTTACCCTTTTGTTTTCCTGAGTATGGAAAACTTTAGCCAAGGTGGTAACGACGCCAAAGAGCTGATTAAATATTTTGATAACATTTACACCTTTGATCAAGATGCTACGCATCAATACGAAGGCTCTAATACTATCTTAAAACGTAAGGCTAAAGATTTTGTATTAGAGAGAATTCTTGGAGAAGAGAGCTAAACAGCTTTAGCCAAGATTTGTTATCAAAGAGAATTCTTGGAGAAGAGAGCTAAACAGCTTTAGTCAAGATTTCCTTAATAAAAATAAATTCTTTAATTTTAATGATTAAAATTAATTCCAAATTTCCGATTTTGTACTAAAAAAACCAAAATCCTGCAACTAACCTTTTGAAAACTTCTACCCCTTTTAAAAATTTAGTAAGTTATAAAAATTTACTAAATTAAGAAAGGAGGAATCATCATGCAGGACATTAATCTTGAGGTTGTCCCTCAGATGGAAGAAGCAGTCACACGGTTAGAAGATGAGATTAAACCTGGATTTATCAGAGTTAAAGATGAAATCGTAGCTGCAGGTGAATTCACTGAAATGCCAAAGCTCATTGAAACTTGTAAAGGCTTGGAAGATGGTGCAGGCACTATGCTTAAGGTGATTGGTGAAACAATTGAAGCTTTTACTGCATTTATTGAAAAGTACAAAAAGATTGGAGAAGCTACAGGTGCTCTCTAGGAAAGGAGGAATAAAGAATGGCAATTAAGTTAAATGTAGACCAGACTGCAGAAACAGTGGCTAATTGTAAGAAAGTTATGAACTCAGACATTCTTGATCTTTTCCAGAGTGTCGCAGGTAAGCTTGCTGAAGCAGGCGATAACGAAGTATCAGCACAGCTTTTAGAGTGCTGTAAAAACTTCCAGACTACTTTCAACTCTTTCACAGAATCAGCAACAGCTGCTATTAAAGAGTTTGAGAAAGTAGAAGAAATTAACGAAAGAGTCAAGAAGCTTGACATTGGTGAAGTTTCTGCCACAGATGCTTCATTTGGTATTGATGCTCTTGACCCAAGTTTAATTAATTAACAGGTGAACATTAATCAGTAGTGGTGATGCCCTATTGTAATTACATGTTGCACACGGGGATTACTTTCAATCGAAGGTAATCCCCTTTTTGCATTCCCAGAGATAACTCTCAAAATAGCTTTAGCCAAGTGAAATGCTGAGCAGTTAAGAGCTTTCCGCGAATGCCTTGCATAGAAAGACTTTAGCTAAGTTTTCATGTTGTCAAAGATACGAAAACTTTTTAACAAAATAAAAAGAATTAAAATGGCTATTTAGCCAAGTTAGGAGGATTTATGATTTTTTATATTACCTACGACTTAAAAACACCAGAAGGAATTAAACAGAAAAATATTTTACTCGGAGGCTCTTTCACAATAGGTGGACAGAAGTTAGATGTACACGCATTCTCTTTAATACAGAATAAAGAGGTAAGAGGTCTTGTGCATGATGTTTGTGATTTTAAAATTGGTAAGATCAAAGAGTTTACAACACCAGTGATTACAGTTGAACAAAATGTAATTCAGTATTTAGGAATGACTGGTGTTACGTCAGTTTATACTAAATTAATTAAGATTTTCAACGATAACTTTGGGCTTAACCAGGCTTTAGCCAAGAACGACATGGAAGCTTTTAAAGAAATAGTAAATACAGCAAAAAAACAATTAGCCGCATCTGCTCTTGCAAAAAGCTTTGGGGAATACTTCAATTTCTTTATTGATACCGTTTTTGGATTCTATCGCTATACACATTACTGTACACTTAAAGATTTTGATAATTTATCTAATAACATTATTGATGCAGATTGTTTCGCAGAAACACAGGATTTCATCAATAGCTTTAAAAAGATCATTATTATAGGAGACAATAAGACATTAAAACAAAATGCTTATAATAATGAATTTTTTATTAATATCCCATCGTACTACACTTTATCTAATGATGAACTTGATGACATGGGTACCTTAATCCCTGATTTAATTAACGATGTGTGCAAACCTTACACAGAAAAAATTGCATACACACCTGATTACAAACAGGTTAAATACACACCAATCAAGTTAATTGAAGGACAGAGCAGTAACAATGGTAATTTAATTTATGAGTACAACGAAAGATATTACAAATCTCTTTTAGCCCAGATAAAAGAAAACATTAAAACATACTACGAAGATGCTAGCAACAATATTCAGATTTTAGACCAGAATGGTGATGTCAAAGACACTGCAATCATTGATCCATTTTCGCAAGATTACTTACTTGAATTGTGCAAAAGATTGTATTCTCTTCATTGGTCGCACAATCGTGCTGTTCCATGCTCAATAGCTATTGATAATGTTTCAGAAGATAGCGATATTACTTCTGCTGAATCTAAATACGAATTTTATTTAGATGAAAGACAAGGAAGTGGGTATATTAATGCACTTGTTCTTCTAGAAAATTTCCTGAAGAGTGTTAGTACTAAATGTGGTTATAAGGTGTATGTAGATGCAGTCTTACAGTTATCTCGTTGGGGACTTGATAAACCAACAGCATTAGTTTTTGATAACTACGATAAGGTATTTGTTTTAGGTACAAATGAAGTTAGAAGTAAAGCAATTGATTTAAGTACATGTGTAATTGCTAAGCATGACGGGTGTGACAACTATGTGGCAGAGTACATCGTATTAGATAAAGAAATTACTGACAAGAGTGTAGAAAGCTTACCAGCTTTAGCAAAGAATTTCACAAAAAGAATTACTGTGCCAGTTGGTATTGGAATCGCAACGGACTATGTTCCAGAAGCTTTAGCCAAGTCACAAAGCTTTAGCAAAGATGATGTGACAACAAATTACAAATACTATTCATTTATTGATTTTGTTAAACTGATTGAAAATGATAAAGATTTTGTTGAAAATCTTTCTGGAGTTACCTATGATGGTACATCAATCAATTTAGCTAAGTTAGACCACGTAGAAACAATTACATCAATTCTTGAAAAACTTCACAACAGTAGTATGCTTGAAAGCTACAATCCTTTCTTCAGAAGTGAAGAACTTACAGGGATTTACATGGAGATTGGTGCAAAAATGGACAGTGAACTTCCACCATCTATCCTAACAATTTTAAATAGTAAATTTGATTCACCAAGCTTGGCTATGGGATTTAAAACAATTAGTTTTTCTTCTAAAGAAGAATTACTAGAAAAGAAACGTACTTATCAGATTGTAGGTTCATTACAGAATGCAATCGATGTGTGTATTCTGAAAGAAGTTTTACCTATTTTCTTTGAAGTTAATGCAACAAATAATGCGGGTAACATGGATAACATTGCTAATGTCTACAAAGAAGTAATTGATAAAAACTTTGTTTCAGAGATAGCTTTCTACAAATCTGCAAATCAAAACAACGATTTAGCAAAGAACACTGCGAGCGACACTGAGGTCAGAAAGATGGACAGCTTTAGCACAGTGAAGGACAAAGTTAAGCCTACAACATCTAACAATGTTGCAGAGCCGGTAAAATCAGTTAAGGAAGAGTCTAAAGAAGTAGAAAAAGTTAACAGTGAGACAACTTCTAGGACAGCAGAGTCACAGGTAACTTCTAAGGCAACAGAGCCACAGACAACTTCTAGGACAACAGAGCCGCAGGCAACTCCAGATGTAAAAATAATTAGAGCTTTCACAAACAAAGAGAATGCACACTATTCTCCTAAATTATTAATTGACAAAAATAATAAACCATTCGCTGCCTTAATAGTAGAACAGGACGATAATATAAAAAGCTTTACTGTTTTCACTTTAGCCGAGTTCATTAAAATCTTTGGAGAAAATGAATATCACAATTTAAGTAAAGCTATTCGTTTAAAGAAAATAGTAGAAAAATTTGTAAAACAGTGTATCTATACTGGTTCTTTAGAAAACTACGATGATTGCGTTTACTTTAATAGTTTAAAAGCTTATGTAAATTTTGCAAATGTACTTGTTAGCTTTCTCTAAATTTAGTGACCACAGAGTTTTAGCCAAGTATTCTAGTATTAGCCTAGTATCTAGGTTTTGACTCTGTGTTAAATGGAGGTAATAATCTTGTTAATTTTCTTTAAAGAGTTCTACAAAAAATTTATAGAGCCACAAGCAAACGATTCAGATTGTATCTCTGCCTGCGGTACAAAATACTGGTTTAAAACAGCAGTAAATGGAATTGATTTGGATGGCATTGGAATTGATGCTGGAGGCACTTTAGCCAAGTTAACTTTGGATGGAAATCTCTTTGTTGGATGTTCTTCAGGTGGAAATGCATACGCTGCCTTATTTACCATGATAATTGGATTATTTCACGAGTATTCACCTTACGAATTAAAATACAGGGAGTTACATTGTAATGAATGGAGTTTTCTGCCATCCTTGGTTGATTTTCCACATTGTGAATCCGAAACTAGAGTAGATAACCCAATAATATTTTTAAATGTCCTCAAAGAAATCAAAAGAGAAATGGAAGAAAGACAGAATAAGTTTTCTGATGTCGATGCAAAAGATTTCAATGAGTACCGAAGAAAATGCAATGGAGTTAACACAGGGAGTTCTGCTACAATGCCTGCAAAAATCATTGTAATCGACTACATCGAAAACCTATTTAGATTAGAGCAGTATGCAAAAACAAGAGGTAAAAATGGTGATGAAATAGCCAAACTTAATGGCACAGCAGACAAAATACTTGATACTATGACGAATGATGAAATCAAAAAATACAAGAATTCTATACTCAGTGCCTTAGCCAAGCTTATGTCAGCAGGGGCTAAGTATGGTTATCATTTCATTTTAACATCGGACGACATACAGTATTGCAATTCAGAGTTTATAAAAGGCTATTGTGAAATAATTGGACTTAGAGGAACATCCCCATGGAAAAGTAAAGAATACCTTGACAATGATTTAGCCACGTCTATCTTTGGTGATAAAACAAAGATCGCCATTAAAGACAAAGATAAATGTAAGCTTTATCAGGTACCTTACATTTTAGAAATTGGGGATGAAGATGGAAGTTTTAATGACATTAAACAGAAGTTTAAATACTTAGAAAAGACATTATAAAATAAATTTTTGAGGCATTACTAAGACCAAATCAAAACAAACAGTTAGGAGGTTTAGTATGCTAACAATAGACAACATGGGAGCAGTTAGACAACATGGTTTGTACATGGATTCGCTTAAACATAGTAAGGTTGGTGCTTTAATGCAAAAGAATTTCTTTGAAGAGATCTTTCCCGCTTTAGCCCAGCACACTGAGTTTGCTTATCCGTATAAGGTAGGAATTCCAAAATCTTTGAACGCTATGTTAGAAGGAGATTTCGAACCAGCCTACACAATTACAGTAACCAAACCTGTACAAGGAATTTATACACAGAATTGGTTTGGCGATACAATAGATGGTTTTTACTTACATGGCTGCGGTTATGTCAATGGTGACAACAGGTATTTAGCCAAGCAGAAACTTGACGATGCTGACATTCACATGATTTTAGCCGGAGCAACTGGACAAGGTAAATCTGTAACATTAAACTCTATCATTCTTACGGCGTGCTCAGAGTATGCTCCGTGGGAGCTGAATTTAACCATGTGCGATGCTAAGATCGTAGAGTTTAAGACGTATGCCACAAAATTCCCAATGCCTCACATCAGGTCAATTGCAGCTACAGGAGATGCAGATTACTTGATTTCTGTCCTTGCAAATCTTCACAATGAAATGCAAGTAATGAACTCAGTCTTCACTGTAGCTGGTGTAAAGAACATTAAAAGCTTCCGAAAGAAATTCCTTAAGAGAAATGCAGACGGAAAGATCGTTTACTACTTGGCACTTCCACAAAATTTAATTGTAATAGACGAGTTCCAGACAATGTTCAAGATGGCAGCAAAACGAACCAAAGAAATCATTGATATTTTGGATGGCTTTGGAAGGCTTGGTCGAAACACTGGTTATCATTTACTTTTAGCTTCGCAGGAGTTGGGTAGTGATATTCCAAAAGGTATGCTTGGAAATATTAAAGTTAGAGCAGCCATGGGTTGTTCTCCAGCTGTAAGTACAACAATCCTTGGTAATGATGGTGCTGCAGCAATCTATGGAACAAAAGGAGCATTAATCATTAATACTAATGCTAACGAGGACAAAAACAAAGAAAAAAATGTTAGGTATAGAGTTCCGTTCGCACCAGACGATGAGCTTGCAGAAATTGGTACAAGTATCATAAGAAATGGGGATACACTTGGCTACAAGAGAACTCTTTCTTTTTATGATGAACAGCAACATGTTTATCAGAAAGATTACGAGCAATATCTTCGTAACTTTAGCCCAGATCCAAACAGATTTCTGTTGGGTGAACCATCTTTTGTAATGAATGACGATGAACAGATAGTTAAACTGAACTTAACTGGAGAAGACATTGAAAACATTTGCGTATTTACAGGAACTAACAAAAATCTCAAAAGAAATTTTAAGATGTTAGAAACAAATGTTAAATTACAAGAAGAAAGCCTTAAAAAGGCAAGAAAAGGTAATATTATGAATATTGTGATTTGTGGTGATGTTATGTTTGAAAATGACTGTAAAGCATCTGAAATCGCTACAAAGACCGGTAATGGAATATCATTGTTTTTTGATAGTAAATCTTATGAAACTAATCAAGGTTTTACAATCGCACAAAGCATGATAGACCGAAGAAAGCTTGCATTAGAGATTGATAAGAAAGTGTATGCAAGAAGATATTCAGACATGAAAAGTGATGAGTTCTTTGATTCTCTTAATGTACCTGTAGGTTTTGACAATGAGTTAAATAAATCACGTTGTTATTACATGCTTCAAACACTCAGTACAGATAAAACCTTTAGACAAGCATTCTTCCCAGGTATTACAAAAGTCACAAATGACCATCTAGCAAAGGTTATAAAAGCAATGTTTAGCCTATACAAATCTTACAATTTGGCTAATGAATACGCAAGTTACGAAAAGCTGCCAAAAGTCTATGTATGGCTTCTTGGGCTTAATAAAATTCAGGGACTTGGTAGAGATATGAAGAGTAAATTTATCAATAGTCTTAAACAGTCTCTTATGGACTGCTCACAGGTAAATATTCGTTATCTAGTGTTTACGACAACTTTTGAGAACTTAACCGACCTAAAAGATTGTATGCGTTGGTATTTGTGTGAAGATTTAAGTGCACAAAATATTGGTAGAATTAAAGCTACCGACGACTATCCTAATCAAGTAGGTGGAGGTCTTGAAGTACTGTTTGAGCCATCGTTGTCAAAGAATAGATGTTGTAAATTTAAAAAGATGTTTCTTGATGGTGAATTGCCACCTGTAGGGTAATCAGCTTTAGCCAAGCACCAATCCACAGGTGAATTGTCCAAAGCTTTAGCCAAGAAACATTCGCTGAAATAAGTAAGAACCCAGCACTTAGACGATTAATTTCTTCTAAGTGCTTTATTTAAATAACAAAGAGAAGGAGGTAAGCTATGCTTAAATTTACAAGAGATAGTTTTGTTGATGTAGATACTTACAACGAGCATTTACATTACAACGGATATATCCTGTATGATAGAAAAAAGATGGAAGATATCTTTTATTATGAAAGTGCAAAAAAGATTACTTATCAAAATCTTGCTGTAGACGTAATGTCACATCACAGTAATGGTTTTTATAGCACTGTAGCGAAGGAACCCCTGTACAGATATTTAACTTATTGTGAACATTGTCCTGAGCATTATTTTAAGAAAAAAGGAGTAAAAGGTATTTCTATAGATATGAAAAAAGTAATAGATAAATTACTTTCTAATGGCTATGCAGAAGAATTTCTGGAGAATTATAAAAGATACAGAAACTGCGAATCCTACTGTAATACTATCAGAAAAGTTTTAGAAGAGTGCACTGAGCAACGAGGAGTAAATCAATTCGGTATCAAAACACACGCCATTTACTATGATGTAAATGTTCAACAGAATTTACGGTTTAACTATAAAAATCGTGATATTGTTGCTTTCCCTAAAACGTATACTAATACCTTCACAACTGAGGATGGGTATTTCTTAGTCTGGGGTGACTTTGCACAGTCTGATTTCCGTATTGCTTTCAATCTACTTTTACGTAATGAAAACAACACTAAATTTATGAGTGACATTGAAGATAAGTATGAAGGTTTAGCCAGGTTAATTGCACAGCATGAAGGTACTACATTTGATTTAGCTAAGTTTAGAGAAATGCGAAAAATGTACAAAACTTTAACTTTAGCTACAATGTATGGAACAAGAGATTCAATTGAAAAACCAAAGCAAGAGTTTATTAAAATGCTTTCTAATTATTTAGAAAATTGTACAAAATACGTTGAGTATGAAAAAAGAATTAATGAACGTATTGCGTTAGGAATGCCTTTTGCAGTAAAAAGCTACTTTGGTCACGAAGAGATAATTAATGTAGATTCCTATGACAGAAATCCACTTTTCAAAGCTTTAAATACACCAATACAAGCTGGCACATCAGAAGTTGTAATTCTAACAGTAAATAAGATTTTGGATATGTTTTATGAGCTAGGTTACACAGAAGATGATGTTAGCGTTTACATGGTACGTCATGATGAGCCTGTCTTCAAAGTTAAGGAGACAGCTAAAAAGGATTTATGGGTATTCAAGCAGGCTACTGATATTATCGTAGATAACTGGGTTCCACTTCGTATTGACTTTAGCCCAGGATACTACTACAGAGAGGTAGATGAAAATCTGCAAAAAGAGATGCAGCAAAGTTATGAAGAAAACACTGATAAGATTGAATACTTTGAAAGCGATGAAGAGAACAATGGAGAGGAGTACTATCCAATTAGTCCTATCTTAAATATGTCAATTTACTATGAGAAGCTAGAGGATTGTACATTACTTTGTTTCTGCGACATAGATAAAAATCGTATTGATGCTAAAATAATCAAAACATTAGACGATGACGTGATTAAACAGTATGTGTACAGTAAACTTCCTGTGATAGAAGAAAAAGCCTTTAGCCAAGGTTATTTCGCAGTAATGATTTATAACAATTATTACGACGATAAATTGTATCTAAATGATAGAACTCTGTTTAAATTAATTAAAGCTAGTGGAGAGGGGCCTGCTAAAGCACAAAAAATTACGCAATGCATTGCATACAAAAGGGCTTTGAAATTAGGTATTGAGGATAAGTATAGACAACCTATTCAAACTGATTTAGATTTTCTCCGTACTGTTAGAGATTTAAATTATTTGCGGAGCTAAGCTTTAGCCAAGGTGGAGGTGATTACAATTAATTACAAGGACAGTACTAATGAGGTACTTTTAGATTATTATAAAGAAAATGGATTTCAGAAAACTGTAGCCGTTGCAAAAAGTATGTATAACGTAAATTTAAAGAATGCTAAGAAAAATTTTAAGACTGATATGAATGGTGAAGTGTGCGAGACGGTTTTAGAAATTGGTATTCTAGAATTCATGAAACGATATCCAAAAGCATGCGAGCATTGGGTACTAAAGAAAGGCTTGATAATAAAAGATATCGAAGATCCTAACAATGGCTTTATGACTGAGATTGACTTGGTTTTAGCCACGCCACAAATGATATATTTGTTTGAATGCAAATCATATACAGGTAACAAGGTACTCACTAATGAGTGTACAATTACAACGCCTGCTAGGTCGTTCGATGTTTACAAACAGAATTATCTACATGCTAAGACATTTTTGGCACAATTCACACCATACCGTTGTAATAAATCTTCACAAGTTTTTCCAATACAATTGGCTCTTTTTAGCCTAGCAAAAGGAGAAATAGTTGATGCTAGAACAGATGTTAATAAAGCTTTAATGCCTTTGGTTGAAATTGAAGATTTATTTGACTTTTTAGCCAAGAACATTCCAACCTCTAGGAAAAAGATTCCAACACTTTGGAAAATGGTTTACGTTAAAGAAGCATTGGATATAATTTCAAACAGAAGTGATGAGTATAGAAGTAAACATCTTAAATATGTAAAGAAGTTACATCCAAAGAAGTAAAATCGTGAAAGGGGATTAAACAATGAAACGATTACATAAAGTTTGTGCTGTTTGGAATGATTTAGACAAGTCATACGAAAACGACAGTGAAAAACGGTTAGCACATTCAAAACCGCAAATAACACGGCTTGACTTTTTAGCCAAGCTTGTTAGATACACAGGAACTATTGACGACATTACTAAATTTAAAGCTATTTTCTCAAACGAGATTAAATCATACACTGACGATGAATTGGTCCAGTATAACCAGCTGATTGAAGATGTACAAGAGATTCTTGAAATACTTTCCTACTGTAAACCAGCTGAAAAAGAAAAAAAGCTGTTTGAAATCAGTGATGATTTAACAATAAATGAAATTCGTGAAGTAGTTAAGGCATACAAGTCTGAAGCTTTAAAAACACTTGATAACATGGATTTATTCAGTGATGCCGATGATGTCGGCAATGCCGGTGATGCAGGAGAGCAGCCTAATGCTAGTAAGATCGCAGCCGTAGCTCCTTTTAATGCTCATGATTATTATATCACAAAAAGTAAGGTTACGTGCTTGCCTACAGACCTCTTTAGCAAAGGAAAACTGTCAAACTATTTTGAAAGCGTAGATGGGGAAATACGATACATGTGTGCACCAAGCATTTGTAATGAATACGTTTACATTGATGACAAGGCATCGTTCTTAAATTATTTGTACTATGCATCAAATAATTTAAGCAGCATAAATGGATTTAAAAAAGCTGTGTATACTTTTCTGACTGAAATGTATGCTTTAGCCAAGAAACAAAAAGTAAGATTTAAATTTCCATACGTTTTTATTTCAACAGACTTAGTTACAGAAACTAAAGCATGCTACAAAGTCGGTGAACTAACTTTTCGTAAAAATAAAATCACATGTCTTGATTTAAAAAATAAAGGACTCACGGATTTATTTAAACGAAGTTTTATTAATACAGAAGAAGTGTATTTACTAGAGACTACTAATTCAAGCATTACATACCAGGTAGTACTGGTTGGTAATCTCGGCTAAAAGCTAACGCTTTAGCCAAGTAAGCAAACACACTTAGAATAAAAGATAAAAAATAAAAAGAGAAAATAAAAGATAGAAAAGAGAGAATGAAGAATGGAGATTTAACAATGTATAATAAAATTATTTTAAAAGGAATTACAATTAGTGATTTAGGAGAATGCCATGAAAACTTTAAAGAAAATTACTTACAAATAACTATGAAATGTAATAGATTTTCAAAAGGAGAAGATACTTTAAAAGTTTATTTCCAGAGAGACATGAGTGGGCTGCACTTGCTTAAAAAAGGTGTTAAATTAAAACTTACAGGTGAAATCTGTGTACATAGTATGAATGACGAAAATACTAGAAAAAATCACACAATAACATTTGTTATCTGTGAGAGCTTTAAATTGTGTACGGGAATGGATAGAAATGAGCCTGATGTAGACGAAGTGAGACTTGAAGGTATTATTTGTAAAAAACCTACTTTCAGAATCACCGCAGCTAATCTAGCTTTAGCCACGATAATACTACGTGTATCTTGTATGGAAAACATTTCATACGTTCCGTGCATTTTCTGGCAGAAGAATGCTAACCAAATAGCAGACATTCCAGCAGGAACTACAATTGAAATTACTGGTAGATTACAAAGCCGTAATTACATTAAAAGAGTAGATAAGAAAGAATTAACCAAAACAACTTACGAAGTATCTGTCAGTAAGATTACAAATGTAATTTGGAATGACTAAAAGAGGTGATTGAATGAAAGATTTCGGACTCTTTAGCCAAGTAATAAAAAAAGGAATTCAAAAAATAAGAGAGATTGATAGTAAAGCTCAGGATGAGTTTATTAACATAATCTGTAAAGATGTTAGGGGAATGGATTCCGAAATAGTACACCGTGCCAATGCTTTCTATGTTCCAAACGATGATTACATGATTGTTATGTTTGGTGAAATACTAAAAAACAGTCAGTATGATTGCTACTTAATTGATGGTACATGCCGATGGCTAAATAATTTGGTTTTTCCAATCACAGATTTGGCAGGTAATGTTGTCGGTCTGGCAGGCTATAATCCACATAATTACTTACAAGCAAAAGAAACAGGTGATAAGAGTTTAAACTATTATGGATACTCAAATAAAGATCTTTTCATTAAAGGTAATTATTTGTACTGTCTGGACGGAGTTTATAAAAAAGCTTTAGCCCAGGGATATCTCATTATTACTGACGGTTTATTCGATTGTCTTTCTTTAAGCTCCTATGGCTATCTGGCAGCGGCTTTATTAGGTTCAAATGTTAATGAACAAGTTTTAGCCCAGCTTACTTTTATTGATAGGATTATTCTTGCACATGACAACGATGAAGCGGGGTTAAGACTTGCTCGCTTTTTAACCAAGAAGTTAAACAATGTTGTTTGTGTTAAACAGAAGTATACTAAAGATGTCGATGATTTACTTAAAACTTCTTACAAAGACAATTATTTAGCTATGTTAGATAACATAATACAAAAGAAAGAATTAGCAATGAATTTATTTTAATGTACATTGTTAATCTTTGTTTAAAGTTGTAAACCCATTTAGCTCAGTTTCCTTCATTATAAAAAATTAATGGATTGAAGAGATCCATTTGTGAAGAAAAATTTAGTAAAATCAAAAAAGAAAGGACAATGAGACATGAGTATTAACTTTAAGGAACTCCAGAAGAAAATGGAGACAGCAGGAGACAATGGTATTTCTAAATTAAACATGAGAAATGAAGAGAAGCAGAAGAAATTTCAGCCTAGACGTTTTAATCACCTTAAGAAAGAAAAGAGAAAGAAATCTAAGCTGTGCTTCGTAAAGGAAATTGCAATTCCTTTTAATCCACAGACAGGTAAAGAGGATGATACCTTTAACCCAGGTTCAAAGTGGAGACCACCATTTTCTGTTGAATCAGTAATTAAATTAGCTAAGAGCTATGCAGCAGTAAGTGATGATGCTAAGCAGGCTTTAATGCAGCATGCAGGTGTTACAGAGTGGGATGCATCAAATCCGGATGTTGTAACAAAAGAGGATTACGAAATCTTTAGTTGCTATCTTACAGCACGAATTTTTAGTATTCCTGCTGTACATGTAACAATCCCATCAATGTGTAATAATTCGTTTGGAAGAGATTACACAGTAAACGTTAAAAGTGATCCTATTACTGGACAGTACATTGGAGAAGTACCGCGGATTCTTCAGGCACACAAATTCTTCATTGAAATGGCATACGAAGAGTTAGCTGATTACAATGATAGACTTAATAAGAAAGAAATTAAACACGATGAAAAGCAGCAGCAGGAGTACCGTCAGGCAATCTTTAACAAAGTGCCAATTTCGGATTTAAAGCCAATCAACTTCATTCAGGCTTTTGAGATTCCTTTAGACCAGAAATTTAATCTGGACGATTCAAAGTGTTTAGCAACGAGTGACAAGACTTGGGTTGACAAGCAGACTGTTCTCGTTAGAATTAATAGAATGATTTCAGATGTTTTAGACAAGTTCATCGATGGAGATTACTCTGCAATCGACAAGTATCCAGAATACTTTGTTGTAGACATGTCTTGTCCAGCTGATGCTGAAACACCTACAGAGTTAGGTAAGAGAACTGCTTACGAAAAGGAAATGGTATCCCTTAATGAAATGGAAGGATACGACAACTTTAAGGCAGCAACTATCGACTACTTAGATAACTTTGAAAACCTTGAAGAAACAGTATTCAGAAGTAGCTACGTTTCTAAGTATGACTCTAGCGTAGAGTCAAAGTTGCTCGAAGCGTGTGGTTCTCTGATTGACATTAATAATCCTTTCCTCACACAGAAAGTGATTGAAAGCAACAAGGATTTCTTAATGCTTGCACTTGGTGAAAAGTACGATGAACTCAAAGCAGAGATTGATTGCGGTATTTCTGACAAGGCAAAAGGTAATCTTGATGCAGTGGCAGCACAGGATGTTGCAAAACAGTTTGACATTGCAGGAAGACTTAGCGATGAAATTGATTCTGCATTAGATGAAATCGAAACAGCCGAAGTAAAAGTTGACTAATTTAGCAACAGGCTTAGTACAATAACATAAACGCAAAGGCGTACAGTTTAACTGCTGTACGCCTTTTTACATTACTAGGGCATAACTTAAAATTAATGGATTTTGGTTAATTCACTTTAGCCAAGACTTTTAACAAGGAGGTAAACATTTTGATACATTCCGTTAAACTCATTAATTGCCAGTCATGGGCTGATGGCTTAATACCTTTAGCCCAGGATAGAATTAATGTTTTAAGAGCAGATAACAATAGCGGTAAAAGTGTACTTTTTAAAATGTTAAAAATAACAGCATGTCCGGGATATTTCACACCTAAAGAACGGAAAAAATTAATTAGAAATGGGTGTGATAGTGCAAATATACTTTATGCATTTACAGATGGAAGTATCGGTATTTGTGCAGTTTACCCAACAAGGGTAATGTATCTTTACGCTACAGATGGAAAGAACTTTGAAAAATACGAAGAACCTCCGCATGAGATGATAACGAAGTTGGGAGTTATTCATAATTCAGATAAGTTTGTGGCAAACATAATTGACATGGATCAATCGTTATTGTTAGTTGATTCAAATGTACATGAGAACTATGAATTAATTAAATTACTTACTGAAGATGAATCATTAAATGAATTGAAAACAAAAATACAACTCAATTTGGAAGACTTCAAAGTAAAAGAGAGTGACTTACGTTTTCAATCATTAGATATTGAAAGTTTATTAGAAAACACAGAATACAAAGATGTAAATAAGATTAAAGCACGAATCAACAGGACAGAGCTTTTGATGGAGCTAATGGAAACATTGGATCAGATTGATACATTGTGTGGCAAGATTCAAAACAATTGGGTAGAACATCTTGACTATCCAAAATTACTTAAGCAACTTGAATTACTAAAAGTTCTTGCTAACGCAATCACTTTAGCCAAGTCCATCACTTTCCGAGAGAAAGTAAAGCAAGAGCAAATTAAAACAATGGACTGGGCGATTGATTATGGTAATGCTTTAGCTAAGTTCAAACCTGTACAGCGAGTTGATTACGGAAAACTTACTCAAGAGATAGATTGCATGAAGTTTTTAAAGGACTATTCAGCAGCTTTAAAACAGCTTAAGGTAGTTGATAAAACAAATCTACAAATGGCATCGAAAAATTATCAAACGCTAAAAATTGTTGGAGAACTGTTTGATAAAATTCAAAAAATCATAACTATCGAAGACGACTTTAGCAAAGTGAAATTTGAAGTAAAGGCATTGGAGTTGCTCCAGCAATACCTGAAAGATTTGGATAAACTTAAAATCGTTAACAGGCTTGATAAAACAGAGAGCGAACTTGATACATTAGAGTTACTTTCCACTTTAGCCAAGAAATTTAATTGCATAGCAAATGGTAATGAAACAATTAGAAATCTTGATAAAGAAATCAAGGAATTGCGAAATACAATTACAGAGCAGGGAACTATTCTAGAATGCCCTCGTTTTGGTAAAGTATTGTACAATGGGCAAGAGTGCTTCCATGGTGTTTTAAGCAATGAGGAGGTTAACAGGAATGAAACGAGCCTATCTGATTGTAACTGATTTACACATTATTGATAAAATTTTAGTCTCAAATCGTATTGATTATAGTAAAGAGATGAAAGTTGTAAACGATGCTTTGTTTGATTTTATAGAAAACTACAAAAGCAGAGGTTACGAGGTTATTTTACTTTTCTTAGGTGACATTTACCACAGAGGTTATACAGATCCATCTGCATCGATTGATGGTAATAATTTACTTATCTATCTATCGCAGCAGGTAAGCGGAATGTACACCGTAGTAGGTAATCACGAATTAACTTATTATCGTAATAATCCCTTTTACACTCTCTTTAGCCAAGCTAACTCTACTAGATTAGAGCGTGTTAATGATAGAGTAACCAGACCAAAAGGACGTATGCAGATTATCAATATTGTTGATATTCTGAAAGATGGGGAGGTGCTTTTTAACTTTAATCATTATGGCTGCGGGATAGGTTTAACCCAGGAAGGAAAAGTAAATATTGGTTTGTTCCATCAAGAAGTTGTTTGCAGTGAAATTCTTAGTTGGATGAAGAAACGTTTTGATATGGATATTTTTGCAAATGACGTAATTAATTTGGACAAGGATAATGTTTTCAGAGGATATGATTATTGCTTTCTTGGACATATGCACAAAATGTATGGAAAATTTGAGATGGAAGATGAAAACACTGGTGATGAAACTACCTTATACTATTTAGGAAGTCTGGGACGTACTAATCATAGCGAAATACAGGATAACTTTTTAGAAAGAAATATCCCTGCAGTTCTTGTGGAGAATGGCTGCTTTAGCCAAGTGGAAGACAATAAATTTAATTTATTACCACGTTCTAAGTGTATTAGAGAAGAGATTGTAAAAGAGAATCAAGAAAAGAGAAAAGAAGTAAAAGAATTCAAAAAATTGAAAGATTACAAGGCCTCCTCTGATAATCCAGTTCAAAATGTGTACGAACAAGTTTCTACTAATCCAGAAGTAACTAAAATTCTTTTAGATTTACAAAATTCAAATATAGATCAAATCGGAGAAAGCTTACAAGAAAAGATAGAAAAGTTAAAGAGGAACAGAATACTATTATAGTTTGAAAGGAGACTTAAACAATGATGGAAGGAACAAACACAGCAGCAAACAAGGTAGCAAACACAGCAGGTTTGGCAGGACTTAGGGATAAATTAAACTTAAAACTTGGAGCTTATAATGAAGCAGTAAAAAATAATAAAATTGCTGCCAAAGAGATTCAAGAAACACTTCAGCAGGTTACTGAAGAACATATACAGATTTTAAATGAATTCGGAATTGATGTGGAAGAGTTATTAAATGTAGACATTGAAGCATTGACAACGGATGCAGAGTATTTAGCCAAGAAACAACAAACATTAAACGATGCTTACATAAAGATTGATGAAAATGTGAGAAAACAGCTTGGTCTTGATTAATGTAGGGGATAAAAAGTAGGAAGTAAGTAGTAAGTGATGGGTGGTAGATATGTATAAGATTTTTATTCTGGATGTAGCTTTATTAAATACTTTCCTTGCTGCTGCAGATACAGATTATGTTAATGCAATCATTGGTAAAGGAAATTCACATTTATTAATTAATCAGGCCGAGGTATTTAATGTTCTTGACCTAAAGACAATAACAACGGAGCCTGACTGCCACGTTAGAATTCCAAAGGTCATTTTAGCCAAGTTGATACGATCAGGTTCTATTGAATTGAGAATTTCGGACGGAATTGTTGAAATGAAGTTACTCGATGAACATGAAAATTGTTACTGTACAGCAAAGTTTCTAAAGCAGGATTTTCCGGTTAACGATTATAAATTTAAAATGGAAGTGATTAGAAATCTTTCAGACGAAGCTCAGATAGATTTAGCACAGTTCGAATCTTTAGAGAAATTAATGAGAACTACCAAATCAATCTTAAATGTCTCCGACGGAGTAGCAATGATTGTAGCCACTAATGGGAGAGTTTATAAAGAGGTAAGCAGTAATTATAAATTTGCAGTAACACAGTTTGCATACAGTTTATTAAAAAGATGTTCTGAAATTGTTTACAACGTTGATAACTTTTTAATTGCACAAAAGAACGGTTTAACTGTAATCGTAAATAAATGCAAAAGCTTTAGCAACAGTGAATACACTCTATTTACTGAACAGAAAGCTTCAATTGTGTGTGGCATTGGGTTGACAGATTTAAAGTACTTTTTAAATAAAATGCACTCAGACAATTCTAACATTAAACTTAATCTTCAAAACAGAACGTCCCATTTTAATTTAGGAACAATTTCTTATGAAGTACCAATCGAAGTTAGTGATCTAAAAGGAGTACCTAACGCCGATTATACTGTTTCAATACCAGAAAGTATTGTGCGAGAAGTTCTTTTCTCAATAGAAACTAAAGGAGCTACTTTAGCAAAGAAAAGAACTTTTACACAAATACGAATAAAGAATTTGTTAATTGTATTCTAAATGATGTTAGTGATGCTAATGATGTTAATAATGCTCAGGAGAACAGAGAATAAAGAATGGAGAGTAATGTCTTCTGCATCACTTTAGCAAAGAACAATTACTTTAGCAAAGAGCAATCACTAACAATGACGAATTCAGGGGGAGATGAAGGATGAAGAATGACAGATTTTAGAAATAATAAAAAACTTTACGAAATGTATTTAGACCGGCTTAAGCTAGATTACGAAAAAGCCAAAGAGATGAATGATAAGATTACAATTTTAAGAAAGCGATTGCAACATGTTAATTTACTTCTTGATGATGTGGAAAACTATGTTAAAAATTTAAACTTTCTTTTAAGAGTTGTTAACATTGAGGAAACAAACTTCAAAAAACGTAGACTTGGTTATCTTAATCAAAGTATTACCGAAGCTTTAGCCGAGATCTTTCCGAATGAACAATTTATTGCCAAGATAGATTGCGATGTGGTAAGAGGTAAAAATTATGCACAATTAATTTTGTATGACAGAGATGGCAATGAAAGAATGCCCTTTGTACAAGAAGGAAAGATGTGTCAGTACTTAATAAGCTTTGCTGCAGTCAAAGGAGTAACAACAGCTTTGGGTAGCGATACAATGTTTATTGACGAAGCTTTTGGAGCAGCATCGGCTGATAATACACAAAAGATGGGACCAATCATACAAAATATTGCAGAGAACGGAATACAAGTTATTTTAGTGTCACAGAATAGTAGTCTTTATGAAAATATTCCGCACAGAGAAATTTATTTTCATAAAGATAGCATTACACAGAGTGTTGTAATAGATAGCATCACTGATTATTGATTTTGCAAACATTAAATCAATTTAACTGTATTTTCTCAAATTATGATTATAAAAAATAGTATAAGTGAAAAATTAATAAAAGTTTTAAAATAACAAATCTAATTGGCTAAAGCTGGATTATTACAAACTTCAAATGAAAGTGTAATCCAGCTTTAGCCAAGTTTGTTGATTGGAAAGAAGTGTAAAGAAATGGAAAGAAGTGATAAGTTCTGAAAAGAAATGTAAAAGTGTGATAAGTTCTGTAAATAAATGAAAAGAAGTGTAAAAGTGTGAAAACAATTGCAAACGATTGAAAACAATTGCAAACGATTGAAAACGATTGCTAACAGAATTTTTAATTGTCAAAGATTATTAATTCTTTTAAAAATAATAAAAAGGAGTGTTGGAAATGGTAAAGATTGATTACAGCACTGTATCTAAGATTTTCAAGGGAGAGGAGGCTAGCTGTTATGATGAATTAATTAACAATTTTGCTAGAACTTTATTTGAGTTCTTTAAATTACAAAAATTTGGAGATGTGTACGTTTTACAAAATTGTGCAAAAGTTATTACAGATTTAAAATTGAAGTTTGACAGTAATCGAGGCTTTAGTAAGCATTCGGTGGCTCGCATCAAACAGTTTAATGCACTTGGTATTTATTTTGAAGGAATAAATAATCCAAAAGAGTATGTTGAACCAACAATAAATTATGTTGTGCTAGATAATATGTACACTGAAAATCTGTGTAATAACTACGATAGTTTAAAGGGAACTCTTAAATCAACTTTAGCCCAGGATAAGAAAATGGGAGTTGGTATTGACTTTAGCCGAGAATGTGCATGCTGTATCGTAGATAATAATTTAAGAAATAAGAATTTGTACAATTGTAATAAAATTGTAGAAGAGATTGAAAGAACTTTCAAACAAGTAATATTTCTTAATAGAGATCTACACATAATACAGGAAAGCGGTATTAATTCTACTAAAAACATTGATATTAATTTTTATAAGCGGTCTTTAAGAAGGTGTAAATTTTTAAATTTGTATAAACCAATTTATGAGAATTGTATCAAAAATACAAATAGTATTGACAATGCTGTAGGCGCACGTAGATTACTTTATGATTTATTAAGAAAGAAATCTCAGTGTAATAAGCAAGGCTATAATCTGGTATTTTACTATAAAATCGATCATAATGTTAAGTTAAATGCTGTTAAGGATATTGAAACGGTAATTAGTAATATGGATCATATTTATGCTTCATTCTATTCTTTGCTGACAACAAAGTATCGTTGTAGCTGCGTTAAAACCGCAAATAATGGTGATGATATTGCTTCCAGTACATCATGGCTTTTAGCACAGGATAACATGTATGCTAAAGATTATTTAGAAATGTTAGATAAATTTCCTGATGTTACGACTTATTATTCCGATGAAATGGGTTATTATTGCGTAATTGATTATGATAAGCTTAAGAGAGTTGATCCCGATTTTAAAAGAGATTACAAGTATGAAGTTACCATTATTAATGTTAAATACGACCCTGCAACAAAACATTGGTTAAGTACAAACGTAGAAGAGGTTAATTACGACTACTATTCTATAAAACCTTTGGATTTTCATGATTATTTTAGTTTAGATGCTGAAAGCAAGGAAGATGCTAAAAAAGTAATTAATTCACTTTCCGATTTAGTCAAGCAATTTCATAGTAATTTAAAGAACAAAGGAATTACACCATCAGAAATAATTCATCAAGGAAATTTACTTTTATACGAGTATGAAGGAAATACATACATTGGATTTATTTCTTCAATTTCTAGAAAACTTCCTTTTATCCTTTATCCAATGGATGAAAACTATGAACCATTTAGAATTGATTTAAGTAATTCTTTTTCTGGAAGTGAAATGTCAATCAATAAATTACAGAGTATTTTCACCGATTTAGACTGGAAAAATACTTTAAATTATTTGGCAAATAATGGTGCTAAATTCTCACTTAGTAATCTCGATTTCAAGTTAAGTGATTACGCTGATGGAATTATTTTCGTAAGTATTTTATACGAGTATTTTATTGTAACACAGATACCTGATTTAAAGCATGTAGGTAATAAATCTGTATTTGCAACTATTGACGAATTAGGCATTTGGTGTGAGTCAGCAAGACAGTTTAGAAAAAATTCAAGAACTGGTGATAGCTTTTATTATAACAGTTTACTCAGAACATTTGATACAGACGCATTACGAAAAGAAAGCTATTTAACTTTCTTCGGAGGCCCGCACCCTTATGTAACGACTCAAATAGCATTGAGACCTAATTTAATTAAGTATAAGGGGGACAATGATGATTAAGAACGATGATATTGTTGAAACAACAAAAACACAACCAGTACGTTTCAAAGCATTAACACCTAGTAACATTGATTCCCTAAGCGAGCAGGAAGTTTTAGCCCTGGTAAAAAATAAATCAGGATTACCTGATAAAAAAGTTAGATTAGAGATAATTAAAATGGTCTATGAGATACTTGGTTTTACTTTAAGTAATGATGCATTGCTGTGTTTACTTTCTGAAAATCATGCACAACTGTGTTTGGCAACAGCAGGTGGCGGTAAAACAACGTTTTCACAGATTAAGATAGTGTTAGAAAAGTTATGGAGAAAATCAGCCATAAATCCGGCACAAAAGATAGATGGTAGAAATGTTCTTTGCTTGGTTTATAATAAGCACAATCGTAAAGATATGTTAGAAAAACAAAGAACATTTGTAACCAAAATCAATTTAGCCACGAACCCTTCTACTAATCTTGATCCAAACATTAATGCACTGACAATGCATGCTTTCTGTAACTTATGGGGAAACACCTATGCCATGCAAATGGGATTTCTTAACTTTAGACTAGTTACAGAATCCGGAATTGAAAGCATGATGACAACAGCTATTAATGTTGCTTGCAAAAAATTCAACATTGACTCTTCAGTAGTAAGTGCAGTGGATAATTTCGTACAACTCTATAATTACCAAAGAGAAACAATGCTTGATTTAGCACAGTTAACTGAAACTGATAAATTTATTGACGTTGGACAAAGTATTCCTTTCGTAAAATTAGTTTTTACACTTTTTAATTCTCTAAAGAAAAATAAAAGGTTATACGATTTTACGGATATGCTTCTTAGCTTTTACGATTTAATTCGAACGAATGAGGACATTCTGAATGAAATAAGAAGTTACTATGATTACATTGTTGCAGATGAAGTGCAGGATTTTACACCAATAATGTGGAAGATTCTGCACTTAATTTCTGGGGATGACATTCCTTTACTTTGTATAGGTGACGAGGATCAAAATATTTACAGCTTTCGAGGAGCAGACATTTATGACACGTTACAGTTTAAGGAACGCTTTAGCGACGCAGAAACCTTCTTGCTTACACGCAATCGAAGATGTAGAGAAAACATTCTTAATGTGGCCAAAAGCGTAATAAATAAAAATTCATTACGCTTTAGCAAAGAAATCCAAAGTGTTAAAAAAGGTGGTAATGTAGAATTAATTAAATATACAAAGCAGCAGGGAGAGTACTTTAATTTACTTAATAGAATTAAAAAGATGGAACAAACCACCTTAGCAAGTACAGTAATAGCTTACAGAGAAAAGGATACATCAGCCATTTTCATTGACTATTTAGCCAATGCAGATATTCCATTCTATGTTATAAGCGGTTACCAACCCTTTAGCCACGAACTGTATAAACATTTATTCAATGTACTTGATTTAATGATGATGCCAGGCGATAGTTTATGCTTATTGAATTTATACAAAGTACTACCTATCAAGAAAGCTGAAAATTACAAACTGTTAGATTATGACCCAAGAACTTTTTCTTTCGGTCCAAAATATCAAAGAAATATTTTCCAAAAAATTGATTATGGTAAGTTTTATTCCTACAATAACTTTGCTACTGTAATGCAGGATTTATCTAATATTTCAGATAATATTGAAACAGCACCAATGAAAAGTTATTTCAAAAGACTTTTTTATTATGTTAAAAGTTACTTCTGGGAATTTAAAAAGAAAATTAATAATAATCCAATCGATGATTTGTTTGAAACTTTTATTTATGAACTCTTTAACTCAGATTTAACCTATCCAGAGTTTTTAGAGGAGATTTCAAGACGTAAGGAGTTATTAAAACGTTATGCAGAAATGCAAACTGGTTTGGCAGTATCAACCTTACATGGCTTGAAAGGATTAGAGTTTGATAACGTTATTATCATTAATATGGACGATGATTTATTCCCTAATTTTTCTTTAATCGATAGTAAAGAGTATCCAAAGAAGACCAATCTTTCATTAAAAGAAGCTGAAAGACGTTTATTTTACGTAGCAATAACTCGTGCAAGAGATAATTTAACAATTTACTACAATGAAGAAAATCCTAGTATTTTCATGAAAGATGTTCGCATTGGGATGGAATCCGATAATTCCGATTTAGCAAAGAGTACAGGCGAAGTGGATGCTAACGTTGAAGCAAAGAATGATAGAAAAGGAGTTGCTGTTAAAGTAGATTCTCCATTAGCAGAGATGAATCTCTTTAGCAAAGACGAAGTAGAAACAAAGGATATTATTGTTTCACTTTCAACAGATGAAAATACACAAACTGATAGTTCTTTAGCAAATGTAACACACAATCAATCAACTTCAGAAGAAGTCGCTGATTCCACTTTAGCAAAGACAGAAGAAGTCATTGATTCCACTTTAGCAAAGACAGAAGAAGTCATTGATTCCACCTTAGCAAAGACAGAACAGCAATTTGATTTCGATGAGGACGACGATGACGTTACTTTCTATTTGGATGATGATGGTAATTTTAAAATGAATGGTGTTTTAAATAATTTAACATCTAATCATGCAACGAATGAAATTGAAAATGCTAAAACAAATCGTGACTATAAGGAAGAAATTGAGGAAGAAATTAAGGACGTTACAAATGTTCAACTTGGTGAGACAATGCAGGAAATCACAAAACAGGTTAGTATTCCTGCTACTGATTTACCAAAAATGCATTTAGAAAACTTAAACAAAGACAAGAAAAAATTTAAGAGTAGTGATTCTTACATTTCAAGGCTTTTTGGAGATTATAACAATGAGTAAAGATTTTTATAGTACGGTGTATGAAATGAATAATCATGCACTTTTACGAACTTCAGTTTATCATGAATTGGTATTTTATGGAACTGAAAGGGTTAATTCTTTTTTATTAGATATTGTAAAAAATAATAGAAAAGTTTTTATCTACGGAGATTACGATCCAGACGGTTTGTTTAGTGTCTTAACTGCACACGATTCTCTCATAGCTTTAGGATGTGATAATGTTGTTGTATATAGGTACAAAAAGAGAACTCACATGCTAGACGAATTGGCCGTAATAGAGTGCATACAAGCTATGCCAGATTATTGTATTATTTGTGACACTGGTTCTTCAGAACTGGATAAGCTGGAAACGATTGTTTCCTATGGTATTAAGGTAATAGTACTGGATCATCACAATACTATTTTTGATTATCAGGACTTTAGCCAAGTCGGTAAAGATTACTATGCTGAGCAGGACTTTAGCCCAGTTGCTATAATTAATACAACAATAGAGAATCAAAAAGAAGGAAAAAAGGTTTATGAACTTTCCGCAGGGGCTTTAACCTTTTGTGTCTTTGACACATTTGCAAAGAGCATCAATAAAGATTTAAAATCACTTGCTGCTTACGCTACTGTCGCTCTTTATGCAGATAGCATGAATATGGGAAATGACATAAATCGTTCAATCTATTTCTTGGCACAAACATTTAACAGAGATGAGCTACCAACAAAAATACAAATGTTCATGCATGCTAATTCATACTTCTATTCAAGGTTTATTCAATTTCGATTAATACCTAAAATAAATTCAATCTTTAGAACAGAAAAGTTCGAATACATTAATGATTGCTTTTTTAACGAAAATATAGAAGCGGCCGACAAAGCACGATGCCTTGAGACAATTGAAGACATTTACACATCTAATCGAAACATGGTTTTAGCCGTAGCAGACACAATAGATTATGTTGAATTGAATAATTTTATTTTAGCAGACTTGAAAAGTGTTAGTGACTATTTCAAGATTTACGAAAATAAGTTGTATAACTATACCGGTTTGATTGCAAATAAATTGTCGGATAGGTGTGGTAAACCTGCAGTTGTTTATTGTCCAATGGTAAATTATTATAAAGGTTCTTTCAGAGATATTTCAGGTAGAAATTATCTACAAATCTTTAAACAGTTTTGTAGTGCAGGAGGACATGGAGCTGCATTTGGTATTAAAATACCTTACTTGGAATTTGAATCTTTTTTACATAATTTTAAAAGATTAGACAGTGATTTCCCAATTGCAGAATTACAGAATAAACCAATTATCTTTGATTACAACTATGCTAAAGCAGATACAAAGTTGTTAAGGGATATGGCATTATACAATGAGTTTGCTGGACAAGACATTCCGTTGGTTTATTTAAGAAAAGTATTTTCTGTCAATATGACAGGAGGCAAAGCTAAATATTATTATTTATATAATTGGGATGGCTGCACTATACAGTCATCCTTTGCTCTTAATGTTGGTGATACTATTCTATTACAGCCAATAAGAAATAACTCATTAAGGGCAATAGCTATAAAAATGTAATAGAGTACACCGCCTTAGCCAAGTCAACTGCGAAGCGGTGTATTTGCATTTAACAGCTTTAGCCAAGTTAATGGCGAAGCGGTATATTTGCATTTAACAACAGAGAGTGCCTGCACTTTAATGACTTCAGAAAGAGGTGATAACTTGAAAATAATTTATGTTATTAGCCCTACCTTTTTAAAATCATTGTATAAAGAAGCTTTACATTATGATTTTAAATTGCAGGGTTATGGTAACGTAACAAATGCTTTAAAAGGTCTACTTAAAACTAATATCGATGACATTCTTGGGTTTGCTTATGTAAATACTAGATTACCTAGTAATACCCAACCTTTAGAATTTTTTATAAAAACATGTGGTATGTTGTCAGAGTGTTATGATAGACCTAAGAAGTTTTTATTTGCATTACAGGATACAACAGGACTTGAAGATATCTTTAGCCAAGATTTTGGAAATCTGGAATTTTCATTTTTACCAGACACTGATGTTTATACAGATTTGGAAATTAATAGAGGTATCTTTGGTTCTATCCTAAAGTACAACTATGACCCTTATAGATCGATTGTAGTTGGTAAGCAAAGTGAAAGTAAGTTAAAAAACGTTGAGGATGGTAGTATGACTAAATCAGATTTAGTTAAGCTTTTAGATGACTTCAACCGTCTAGAATACATACAACCAATTAATCCATACTTTCTTAATGTTTTTGAATCTTTTCACATGATGGACAGTTTAAAGAGAACAATTGAAGATGATGAAATCTATCAGGATTATGAAGAGTACAATAAACTCTATGCCACGCTTAGAAGAGTTCATTTAAGTATTCAGTATGTACAAAATGATTTGAATAATAAGGCAGCTTTAGCAAAGATGAATTATCGGATTAAAGATAGTGCACCGTTAGCTAAGTCTTTACCATCATTAGAACTATACGAAAACTTATTAGACTCTATTAATGACACATTAGAAAAGACTAGCAATAATTTACCTGAACTAGATGCTAGTAGTTACACTTTAGCTAAGAGTATTATTTTTATTCTCAAAAAGGAACTCCTTAAAGTACATGATTTAATTTACACAGGAAGGAGTGAATAAAATTGATAAAATTAGAAAAAGATGATGAAAAGAGAGGTCAGACGAGAAATCTTGATGCATTATTAAATGTAAGGGATTTTGGATTACAGAAAGAAGTAGTTAAAATCTTTGAATCAAAGATTTATCCTGATAATACAGAATTAATCACAGATTTAGAGATTTATAAGTTTATGTCACGCGATGAAATACTGAAACATTTGAAGTTTGAATTCCCAGAACTTATCTTTGAAAATGTGAAAAGTGTTAATCGCAAAGAAGAGTTCTTAACAATTGAAGGTCGTTATGGAATTCTACTTGACCACATTGACAGTAAGTCTGTAAAAGTTATAAAGAGTGTTTTCCAAACTTTAGACCAGACAAACCTTGAATTAGATTTAAAGCAGTTTAAAGAAATCGAAATTGTTAACATCACTGATGTTAATTTTAGAGAATTGTCTGAGTATGGGTACAGACCAAAATATGACCCTATGATTCTGTTTAAGAGAATTCTGATTGAAGTTATTAAATTGAATGGTACAGATTTACATTTTGGAGTTATTCACAGAAACATGAGAGCTGAGTATCCCATACAGTACAGGGTTAATGGAGATTTATATGATTTAGATTTATTCACTTTAGACAAGGAATTAAATCATTCAATCATTTCTACATTAGTCGAAACTAAGACCTCCGCAAATAGCTTAGACTTATCTCTTCCAGATGGAATCACAGCTAATAGCAGCGATATTCTTGATAATGGTAATGTTGAATTACGAATAGCTGCCAATAAAGTAAAAGATGGTTTACAGTGCGTAATCAGAATACAGGAGAAAAAGACTTTCTCTTACACAATTGATTCACTTGGCTTTAGCAAAGAAGCTCAGGATTTCTTAATGTGGTTAAGCAAGAAGAGAAGCGGAATCACATTAATCACAGGTGCTATCAGAACAGGTAAAAACACAACGGCATTTGCTTTAGCGAATGAAATGATTAAGTACCCTATTAAAATGATTGATTACTCTTCACCAATTGAAGTCTTAATGCCCTTTAACCAAGTGGATTACTTAGCCGATGAAAATAATCTTTTAGCTTGTGTACGTTTAGCCAAGAAGCAGGACGTTAACGTTGCGTTCCTAAATGAGATTCCAAGCAAAGAGGTTGCTTTTGCGGTAAAAGATTTAGTTAATTCATCCATCCACGTTATTACAACAATACACATGGATAGAATCTGGCATTTACCATACAAACTGAATGAGTACTATGGAGATAGCTATAAAGATGTAATTAGTCAGATAAATGGAGTAATGAATCAAAAAATGTTTGATGTAATGTGTCCCAATTGTAGAGAAGCTTATCCAACGTCAAGCATTAGGGATTTAGCCAAGAAAGCATTTCTCGAAGAGAGAGGTCTTCAAAATGTTTGGGTTGCTAAAGGTTGTGAAAAATGCATAAGCACTGTAAAACATTCAGGCCACAATAAAACTGGAAGTGTAATAGGTGCTAACCAACCTTACGTTGAATTTCTTCGTTTTGATGATAAGCTGAAAAGCCGTTTGCTTGCATGCGACCATGCTTGGCAGATGGAAGAGATAATTAAAGAAGTTGTTAGGGAAAATAAGAATACTTTAGAAGATACTATGTTTGATGGTATTCAAAGAGGTGTTCTTGATTATAACGCTCTTGATTATATTTTATAATGACAAAATTAAATAACCACAGAAGAGAGGTAGTGTGAAATGTTAGGTAGAAAACGTAAAGAAGCTGATGTTTTTGATGAACCAGACTTCGAAGAGCAGGCCTCCCGTATTCCTACGGAAGAACAAAAACAAAATAACAGACATAATGTTATGCTAAGTATGCTAAAAGGTACAATGCTTACTTACTCTTTAGCCGTGGATAGTTCCTATGAACTTATGCTGTGTAACTTACCAAACAAAGAAGATTTAGCACCGTTAATAAATTTAGATACGCGGCTGGACGGTTCTATTAATGAGAGACTTGTCAGTAAAGTAATAAAAAATGTCGAGGATTTACTTATGAATGAAGATGTACCTTTAGATTACATGGATCCGGAAATTGAGTCATCTTACGCTTCAATTTCCAAAGACACCAACAGAGTGGAGGTGAACATACTGTGAAAAGTTTAGACAACGAGTCACATGTATTTGTATTAATGTTTTACTCCACTTTAGCAAAGGAGGTGCACATCTCATGAGAAAATTAGGCATTGGAATTTTTGCAGTATCATTTTGTTTCACTTTAGTATTTGGTGTACCAAAAATGCAGGAAATGACTCATTTAAAAACAGAATGCTCTGAATTACGTAAAAGTAATAGTGAAAATCAAAGTGAGTTGGATAACATTCAAGAACAAATAGATGCTGAGAAAGACACCATCAACAGTATTAGAAAAACTAAAAGCAGTCCTTATGATTTAAAAGAAGTTAGTAAGAATTTACAAAAAATAAAAGGTGTAAAAATCGAATCCGTAGATGCTTACAACAGTAGTGACGAGAGTGGTAACGTTTTAGTTAAGACCTTCAAGAATCCAAAAGGTTTGGCCAAGTTAACGTCAGATGTTAATTTACTCGATTACAAACTTAAGATCGATGACGTTGATAAAACAGTTAGCGCAATTAATGCTTTAAAGCTAAACGTCACCTCAATGAGTATCGATAAAGCTGGAAAGAAAATTGATTTATCAGTGAAATTCATAGGAGGTGATGAGTAATGAAGAAATTATATTTATTGCTTGATAATGAATTAAAACTGTGTATTACTGTGGATAGATGTATCATTCTTTACAAAGAGTATGAGTACACGGAATCCATTTTAGACCAGCTCTATTCAAAGATTGCTGCACACAATGTTGATGAAGCAATTGTTATCACAAAAGGAATTCTTAGCGAACAATTCTTTAATGAAAGCTACAAAGTGTTTAGCTTTAGCATCAGGGATTCAGAACATAATTGCTACGTTAGTAAATTCGATGTGAATAAAGTTGTTAATTTACTTAACACAGCTGGTGTTAATAATGTAAGAGTTTTAGACAAGTTTGGTTACTACGTCTCACTTAATAAGCAGGATTGCTGTATGATAGACACTTTAGGCAATGCTTACAGCGTAATCACCTTTAAAGATAAAATCAGGGACATTAGTTACAATAGTTATCAGAATCTTGAAAAAATCCTGATTAACTGTAATAAAAAGTTTGCTGTCAGCGATTTTATTGACATGACAACTTACTACGATGAACGTTATCTTAAATACTTTAAAAATGTAAATAAGATTCAGGAAGATCTTGAGAAATCAGTCAGGGATAATAACGAAAGTAGAGTCAAAAGTTTAATTATGGTGTTAGCTGCACTTTCAACATTTGCTTACTCTGAATTAAAGATTGCACATTACTTTGAGCTTAATCAGGATAGAATTACACTGATAAACGCTAATCCAATACATAGTGAGGATGATTACGAGAATGATTACGAAGAAGACTTAATGAACGAAATTGAAGAGGAATCAGAGGACACTGAGGCTGCCGAAGCTTTAGCCAAGAATTCCGAAGAAGATAAAGAAAGTAATTCAAAAGAGATTCTTGAGAAGGCTAATCAAACTCCTAAGAAAAAGAAACAACCGAAGAAGCCTAAAGAAGAAAAGAAGAAGAAAAAGAAAGAGAAGAGAGAAAAGAAGGCTGCAAACAAAGTCACAACAGCTGTAAACGTAATAGGAATAGCATTAGCGATAGGAATGCTTGGTTCAACTGCATACAGCACACAGTCTGTTACAAAATACACACAGCAGATTGGAGCACTTAGCTCACAGAATGAAGAAATCCTTGACCAGATTGATACTTCTAATGCAGTTTTATCAGATTATCAGGGATTCACAAATAACTTAAATACTTCTGCTACATACGCTAAGATGTACAACACTTTAGCCAAGACACCATACGGAAAAGATGTTAAAAACGTTTCTTACGAAGATGGTGTAATGAAAGCCGAATTGTATGTTAAGAAAAAACAAGAAAAGAAAAAATCAAATCCTAAAGATCTTATTACAAAACAGCTTAAGAAAGATTTAGGCAAGTCATTCGAAGTTCAGCAATTAACTGAAGAAAAAAGTGACAAAGGTGGTTACTTACTTTACAGCATCAATTTAGCAAATAAATGATGAAAGGAGATTAGTATGCGTTTAGGTAGTTTTTGGGGCATTACAGCACCTATGCTTGTAATTGCAACCAAACAGAATGGAATGGAAAGTATTCTTCCAATGCTGAATGCTGTTAGTACTAATAAAGAAATTATTACTGACTTAAAAGCAGAATTAATTTATTTATTACGTGCTGTAGATAAAATTCCAAAAAAGTACTTTCCTCCTGATAATTTCCCTACAATTGAAAACTTTGACAAAAGCATTCGGTATGCTAATGGAAAACTTTATGCAGAAGGAGTTGACGAGCAAGACTTCTACATGAGCTTGGCAACAGGATGCGTTATTTATTTATTAAAGAAACATAATAAATCTGGAACTGATTTTAATCTTGAAATTAAACCAGTCTCAGGAATTGAAGACCCTGTTTGTATTAATAATAGATTAGTAGTAATTAATAAAATAAAAGAAATCATTAAAGATGAGGATTTCTATCTTTCAAATCTAACTAAGATTTATAGAAAAGTTAGTAAAGAATTGATGACTGGTGCAGGAGGGTGCGACTACAAGGCTTTAGCCAAGTCATTCCTACTAAATGAGAAAGTTCCAGAAAATCTTATTGTAAATGGAAATTCAGTAAGCTTTAGCCAAGAAGAGCTTAAAGTGATTGAATTCTTTGTCTCCTCTAAGGAAACAATTCTTGAATTGCTTTCGCATTTGAAGGTAAAAGAGATTACCGAAAATAGAGTTTTTGGTAAAACTTTTCGTGAATTAATGATGCGTAAACCAACATCGTTGTATTGGGCAACGCAAGAACGTTTTGATATTATTAAATCCAAAAATAATGAAAGTTTTTTAACAAGTCTTCTTAAAGAAATGAGAATAGATTTAAAGCAATTTGAGAACTCTTTAAAGACAGAAGTGATTTCTAAAAAGCAGTATAAATCCGGAAATCTTTCTTTGTCCAATAAAATTTATCTTGAAAGAATCAATAGCTTTAGCCAAGAGAAAAAACAATTTTTCCTTGAAATCTATTCTTTAGGTTTTGTAAAGCCAGATGATTTGGTTGATGAGACTTTTAACTTACTTTCTAACATTTACGACGTGGTAGATTGCATTGGAATACTTGGACTAAATAAAATCTTTAATTTAAACTACACTAGATCTGAGTGGGAGAAATTTATTAAATCTCTTAATCAAATTGGAATTTGTGGTATTAATTTATTCTCAATGAACTTATTTAAAGATTCAATTGGAAACATGACTTTTATTTCAAATTATTACATCGTAAAAACTGATGAAGAGATTTTAGAGTTTAAAAATGTTCTTGATAACATTAAAGACTTAGTTAGTACCATTAAACCAATAGGTACTATTTTAGAGGACTGATATTTATAAGTTAATATCACAATAGAAATGGTAGGTTTCAACGCCTATCATTTTCTTTATTAAAAAACAGGAGGTAAAAAATGTTTAATAAGTTAGTAATCATTGATGCTTCTGCCTGCGTCTATACAGGAATGTGCTCAAAACGTCATAAAGACAAAAGTTACTATGGGTATCCTGTAGGTGGGCTACATTATTTATTTCGGTATGTTACCACAGCTTTAGCCCAGACTTCCCATGTCATAGTCGCTTTTGATTCCAGATCATTTAGAAAAGATTTATTAGATGGGTACAAGGCAGGCAGAAAGCATGATAAGAGAGTACAGTCACAGCTAGAAATGGCATACGAAATGTTACAGAGAGCAAACGTTGCTTGCTACAAGTACGATGGCTATGAAGCAGATGATATTATTGCATGGGCAGTACAGCAAAATGTTAATAATTTCCTCGAAATTGAGATGTGCGGAAATGACCATGACTTGCTACATAATGTACAACGTAATGTAGTATTTAAAAGTATTAGTTCTAATACAACAAGCGTATACATGATTAATTTCGAAAAAGCTATTGAAAAAGGAGTAACAATTTACTTCAATACCATCTCTGCATACAAAGTTTTTTGTGGATGTACCTCTGATAAGATACCATCGTTAACCTTACAGTGTGGTCTTAAAGGAAAGCAAATCTATGACAAGTACATAGAATTCTTAAGAAAACAGGAAATAAGTTTTGATTACAATATTATCACAAATAGTAAACTAGTAAATATTTTCGCTGCAATGTCAGGATTATTCACCGATGAAGAAAGATTAGATGTCTTTAACCGAGTAAAACTTGTATACCCTGCGGAGTGCCCAGAAGGTGTTACTATTACAGGCACATGTCTAAAAGAAATCAATGCGAATGAAATGTGCTACATGCTTACATTATTTAATGACTATGAATCTCTTAGGTGCTTGAAGTATAGTAAATTAACTTTAGCACAGGACGATATTAATTTATTGCGTAAGGCTTCCAAAGATTTACTAACTGGTGCTTTTGAGGTTGATAGGAGTCAGGAATGTAGTATCAATAGCATGGATGTTTTTGAAGAGGATTTATTTCTACGGGATGTTTAATGGAGCTTTAGCAAAGGAGATTAGTAAATAGCTTTAGCAAAGGAGATTTAACATGGATGAAATGAAATTGTTAAAATTTGAAAAAATGAATCAATTAATAGTAATCTCCGCAAAAGGAGATAATTCAATTTACCAAGAGAAGTTTAAGGTAAAAGCAAACAATCTCACAATCAATTTCATTGAGTATGTTAAAAGTCAGTTGCACAGTAATGTTGTGACTGACTTTTTTGGTCGCAATATTTTTGCGTATTTAAATACTTACAAATTTTTAAAAGGTGAGATTTTTTTAGAGGATGAAGCAATAAAAGTACTAAATTACTTCTATGAAGATATTGCGAACTTTCTGATTAAAAATCCTCTAAATATGAAACTTTGTGTAACACTCAATCCAGAAGGTGAGACTGATTTAAAGTTTTTGCTTGGTAACATTAGTGAGTACAAGGACTTTAGCCAAGTGAAAAACTTTCTAGAAAGTTTACTTAATGCCAAAACAGATCTCGAATTATTTCAGATAATTCAGAGCAGTGAGTACTCTTTCATACTTGATTACGTATTGAGTATGGATGATATAAAAAATAAGATAAATAGCTGGATTTTAGCTACAGCAATTTTATCCTATTTAGCACAAGGAGTAACTATAGACAATTTAATAGAATTTCATGGAGGAAACTATGCGTAAAAAGGTAAGAAAAGGCTGTGCCAATGTTATTGCAAATGCAGTAAGACAAATAGCCTTAACATCGTTGGATTCTTTGAGACCTGTAGCAATTAGAGTTGGAAATCACTGTGATGTGATTTCAGCAGGCGATAGTGTTCTCGAAGACATGGTACAAATCATAACAAATCTTAACTCTCTTAATTTTGTCAGCAAGTCAGCCGGCGAAATTGTAGAGTTTAGAACAGTAGTTAAAGAAACCCTAAAGGCTTCCGATTTGAAGGGAAATTCCTTCGAAGCTGTTCTTCCTGGAGAAAAAGATGTTGAAATACTTCACGTACTCAATGACGAGATTGAAGTTGTTGTGTATTTCAGGAACACGTGTGGCGTTGGTACAAAAGATGATAATCTCTACGCTTTAGCCAAGGCAGGCGTAGACACCGATAAGCTAGTCGTAGTAAACAGTAGACACACTGATATTTCAAAATTCGCATACACAATTTCAGAGGACACCGATGAATTAACAGATGTGATTGATTTTCAGATTGAGTCTAAAATTTCAAATTCTTTAGAATTTAATGAGGAAATTCTAAAGTCTAGTGCGAAAATTATTCGTGATATTCTATCAGAATTTTAATTTTAATTTCGATTGTTACACCAAAAACAATTTGGTGTTGCATTATAAATTTTTAAAGAAAGGAGATGGAGAGAGTGACTACTTTACACGATCTCATACAGATTGGAGCATTAAAATCTGCTCTACAATCTATTTCCCTAGACAGTTATCCAGGACGTGTGGCAAGTCAAACAGAGTTCAAAGCAATGAACGAGGATGAAAAACGTAGTTTTAAAGGACTCGTTGTGATTGACGGTGCTCAGTGGTATGCAACAGTTCGTGGAGCTGATCCCACTTTAGCCAAGAAAATCTATTCAGGTGATGGTGGACTTCATGTGGGAGTTTGGAATAGGGAAGCTAAAAAATACTTTCTTACTGAAATCATCGATGGAAAAATTTGTACTGTCGAAAAGATTTCAACGCAACCAGATACTAGTACAGGAGCAAAAGCTCCAGAAGAAAACAAAGTAAAGGAGAATAGTACTATGGCAGAAACTAACATGAGCTTATTAGATGAGTTCGGAGAAAACGCATTAAAAGACATTAAAAATGAATCAAAACCAGCAGTATCACCCGTAGAAGTTGCAGCAGATGCAAAAGAGAAAACAGAAGCTCAGAAAAACAGAGAAGCTAAAGAGAAGGAAATTGCAGAAATCAAAACAAAAGTTTCCGGACAGGAATTAGCTGACCGTTCTTCTGTAATCAGTAAGAACCAGAAACTTGGTAGATTAATTGCATACGTTACAAAAACAGATTCTACAGTTAAAGTATCTAAAAAGCAGGTAGTTAAAATGCTTCAGGGTAAACCAGCTCTGAAAGCAGATGCACCAGAAACTATCAAAGCAGAACATGATGCAGGTAAGAAAGTTCCTACTAAGTATTTTCAGAAACGTACAAGTGCGTGCTTAAGAAATACAAATCCTGGTTCTGTAATTGGAACAGTAATCGCTACACCTATCGGAGGCTGCTTCGATCTTAATGACCTTTCTAATCCAGAAAAGAGATACGAATTTGATGAGAAGCACACTGACTTACAGTACAAATACCATCCAATCGAAGAGACATACATTGTTCTTAGTGCATGGTATGACGGTAAGATTAAAGAAGATGAAGTTAACATGGGTGCAAATGCAACAACAGTACAGCTTGTTAACACAGTCGTAGCAGCTAGAAAAAATGAAGAAACTTCTAAACCTAAAGTAAGAGCAAAATTAGTTCAGAACAAAGATGTGAGAAAATCTTTACTGATTCCTGGAAACTATTTCCCAGCAAAGGTTTACGAAACAATCACATACCAGAACCTTTCTGCAAAAGATGCAGCTGAGCTTAACTACAACTTTGAATCCATGCTTAAGAGTGATGATGATGGTTCCATTTTAGCACAGCTTAATGAATCCAGCACAAACAACATTGTTCGTACAGCAACAGGAGTTACATCTGATGTATTTGCTGAAGGAAAATCTGCAGGACCAGCAACATTCGGAGAAATTCCAACATACTACGATAAGACAAAGAATCTTACAGAAGTTAAAATTGCTAAGAGAGATAAGAAAGCTAGTAAAGGAAAATCCGGTGTATTCACATACCCATTCATCTACCACAAACTTGATGATCGTGAGCAGGGACCTTTTGCTATTCCAGAATTCAAGAAAGTATTTGACAGCTTCCACATTGACGAGGATAAGTTTATCTCAGCAGTAGATAAATCTACAAAAACAACTCGTACCAGCTCTTCCAAGGTTACACTGTCTAACGATGATTTCCTGAGAGCAGCACTGCTTGGTGGTGACATCATTCAGGGAGTTGGTTCACCAATTTCTAAAATTCAGGAGAACTTATTAGACATTTTTAACTAATCAAAGCAGCAAGAAAAAATTCTTCAAAATCGACTAATCAAAGGGTATCACTCTCAAGTAGGGTGATACCCTTTTTTCATTTTGTGGGTGTTCTTTTGAAATCCACTTTAGCCAAGATAGCTCTAACATGAAGTCGCTTTGGTTAAAATACTAAGAGCTTTAGCCAAGATTTAATAGCTTTAGCCAAAAATTTTATTAATTTAAGGTTACAACACCTTTTACAACACTTTAATAAAGAAATTAAAACATCCAGTGATTTAACTAAGATTTTTTAAATTTCACTTATAAAATCTTAGTAAAAATTCAACAAGAATTGATTGACTAATAATTAATCAATACTTTTTAGAGACAATGTAAAAAGAACAAGAAAGGAGTTAATTCAGTGAGAATTTACACATTTGACCAACTAATTGGTAATCAACACTGTATTAGTATTTTAAAAACTTGTATCACACAAGGGACATTGCCACATTTTACGATATTTCATGGCATTGGTGGTACAGGTAAATCTACATGTGCTGAAATCACAGCATTAGCCATGACTTGCCAGCACACAATGAATGGTTCCCCATGCTTAGAGTGTACATCCTGCAAAAGTAATTTAGATGCCATAAAAAGCGGCACTAAATCTTCAACAGTGGCCAAAATCAATTTAGGCAGGGAAAACACAAAAACAGATGTTGATAGAATGATTAAAGAAATCTTCACATTACAGTCTTCAGAAAGAAATTGTGTGTACATCTTAGAAGAGGCGCATGCATTGTCTACAGCTTTACAAACTTCTTTGTTAGAGGAAATAGACAGGTTAGATAGCAAGACTTACATTATCCTGTGTACAACTAAATTAAATGATTTAATTCCGGAATTAAGAAGTCGTGCTGTACTTTTTCAATTTAAAAGATTAACTGACAAAGAGTCAAGATTACTTTTAGATAAGTATTTGCAGGATAACAGAATTTCGATGGAAGAAGAAGCTAAATTAGCAATACTTAATTATACTAAGGGAATTCCACGTGAAATAGTAACTTCAACTGAGTTTTTAAGCAGGAACACTAAAACATTAGAGGAATTGCTCGATCACATCCAACAGATTAATGATACTGTTTACTTCGAACTTTTCCAAGTTTTAGCAACAGGTACAATCTATGATTTAAATTGCTATTTAAAGGAAGAAGTCGATAAATACGATATCAGAAATTTCATTAATGGTCTAAAAGAGTTTTACATTAATATGTTCTTTCAGATTGAGGGAAATGTGGACACTTTAGCCCAGACCTCTAACGTAATGGAGTTTACATCTGTTAGTGAAATTCTGAAAAAAGTAGATCGCTTTAGCCTAGGAAACTTAATTAACAAGTTACCGAGCAATGCAAAGCGTGTTGACCTTTCTTTCTTTTTAATTAATCTCTATCAATACTTTCATAATAAGAAAACTTCTGACATTGTGAGAGAAAAGAAGCAATCAGTGATAACACAGAAAAGTATTGCAGCAGTTTCTGCTAATGAAGTAGAGAAATCCTCAGAAGGATTAAGTTCTCTGCATGCATTCTCAACAGGCAATACAAAATATAAATTTGGAGGTGGCAATAAAAATTAATTTAAAACTAAATTAAAGAGTTTACGTAAAGAATTAATTGTTTACATTGAAGATTCACTTGGAGGTGATAACAATTAGAGTCAAAGTAAGAAGCATTGTAGATACAGATAAGCAAGTAAACTTAAATGAGTTAAAACCAGTAGATAAAGTAATTGCAGGCTTTGTATCTCAATGGCACCAAACAAAGTTCTATAAAAATATGGTGAAAAGAGAGTCTGAACAAGAGTTCGCCAGGATTACAAAAATGGATGAACAACTAAGTGAGACTATCCTAGCATTCACGCATGCTGAACTTAATAAGAATGCATCTTTAGCAAAGCACGACACTAAGTGTGTTGAAATCGTTTTAGCCATCGATGCTAAATACAAAGAAAGCTTAGGCAGAGTGATGCAGCGTAAAGATTTCATTTCATACAATTTAGAACTAATAGAAGAAAATAGTGACATGCGGAAAGCATTCAATAACATGCCAATCCCATTAAAAATTACAAAGAAAGTTGTTGGGGGTGATGATTAAAAATGCTTGATGTTAAAAGAAAGATTTTGACTGGAGCAGTAGTGGCATTAAGTGTTGTCAGCTTTAGCCCAGAACTCCCCAGCTTAAGCTGCTTTAGCCAAGCAGTACCCAAAACGGTATACGCAGCTACGTCTGGATCGGCTTCAGACATTATAAGCGAAATAACAGGCAATGGCAACAAAGGTGATAAAAGTGATTCACCTTTAGATAAAGATAACGAAGACACAAAATACAGGTCTGTAACTGGTATTCATTTGATTAACAATTTGTGTCAGAATTCTGATTACAAATTAACAAAAGATAAGTACAATAAGATTAAAAGTAAAATTAATCCAAGCAGTAAAACTGTGGAGGATTACAATACTGAAGACACCAGGCAAAACTTAATTGATACTGATTCAACAACGTCATACTTGATTAGTAATAACATCATTTCAAGATTCGAGAACTTTAGATACAAGAATGGTAAAATTAACTTTAGTACAGATCCTTTAGTTATGCCATCAGACACTAACTACACTTCAAAGATTTACAGGAAATCTGACCTGTATGTAGCCTTGTACAAGGCTGTTTATGGTGTAATAGATTCAAAGCCTGTTGTCTTTAATTTACCATCCATGAGAAAAGTTAATGGAAGTAATAGTGTTGTTTCCGATGTTGTTAATTACAAAGGCAAAGAAGGTACTGCTTCTTTTGCAGAGGGTGACTACTGGGCATACGTATCCCCTAATGTCTATGAGCAGTATTTAGCAAAGTTGCTTGACAAAGGTTTGATAGATGAGTCCGAATTAATTCAAGATAATAACCACACTTTTGTATCAGAATACAGAAAGCTCTCAAAGAAATCAGTCAAACCGGCATGGTACAATGATGGAACTGTAGCCTACGCTGGTAAGAATAACAAGGCTTTAGGCAAGTCATTCACCTACAATAGTAAGTGTAAGCTCAAACATAAGAAGTACAATTACTTTGTAGACGAACAAATCGATGAGATGGAAGCACTCTCAATCATTGAGGACTTTATGCGGCTTACTGAGAAAAACATGACAAAGACAGAAGCAAACATAATTACATACAAGTATGGAGCCAATGCTCTGTCCGGTTTAGCCGAGAATGACACTGACACAGTGTCATTCTTAGTTGCTAAAGGTGTTCTTAATTTTGAGGACGAAGACTTCCCTAACTATTACTCAACCTTTAGCACTGATTCTGCTTACGACTTAATTTACCGATTTGCTAACAAAGATGCTCGTTATGACTTTAGCAAAGTCGCATTGACTGATGAAGAGTCGTTTTGGGCAAAGAAAGGTTTTTCACAAAATACGTTAAGTGTCGTTAGGACTACAACTGTCCCAACCGTAGAAACCGTAGAGTCCGGAATTACCTACAAAGACATCGTAGAGTCAAACAATCCTGATGAAGATACTACAGATTTAGAAGAGAACGATGGTTGGAAAACTATTGGTAAGATAAAGCAGCGGTTAGAAGCTGCACTAGGCAGCTTTAGCCCAGTTAAATCTGCATACGCTTTGAAAGCCACTACTTACAACAATTACAAAGTTGTAAAGCTCTTTGATAACAAAATGAAGTACACCTACAATGATGTAGCTTTAGAACAGTTAAGTGAATCGTCACCAGATGTAGAAAAGATTGAGAAAACTAATGACTACACTAGAATTACTTTTGTTGTAAAAGCAAGGAGTAGTGAAGATGCTGTTTCTGCAGTTGATGGGAAAATTTCATGTGAATTAAGTACAGAAGGTACAGAGGTTCCATGTTTTACTTCTATTGAAAATTCAAATGGTAAGGTAACTAACATGATTTCTCAGAAAAGTATTGAACAACTTTTCCCAGAAATTTCAGTTGTGCATGATAAATTATTAGAAAACACTAACACTGGCTGTGAAGCAATGTTAATGGGAGATTCAGGATACGCAATTGTTGGTACTAAAGTGATTGTCAGTGATGATTTAATTGTACACGATGCAGGAGATGATGTTTACTACAATCTTGAGATTATTACTAGTTTACTTACTAACGCATACTTAAAAGAATTAGACAAAAAGATTGGTAATCAGATTACAAGTTTATACATCTCAGACTCAAGTCTTAATGAGAGCAGATACAAAGTGTACTCTGACAGTACTTTGCTTAACAAAACTGATGTAATTCAGTTAAAAGTAAAAAATAACAGTGGTGCCGAAAAGAGTACAAAGTTTTTTAACATGGATTCAATGTGTAGAGGAATGAATACTGCTTCAAGAGTATTTAAACTAAAAGACTCACAAGGAAGAGATGCAAGCGTTACAGTAATTGTTGATTTAGATTTTGTTGTACCATCAAGTACAGCTTTTGCTGATGGTAAACTATCAACCAATCTTCTTAATGGACCACTTACAGCAAATAACATTGCAGCATCGTACTTCAATAGACCTTCTGACTCTGAACCAGACTTACAAAACTGGTGGGATTCTAATATTGGTTGTTCTAACGCATTGTACAATTTCTTGTATGGTACAAATGGTATTGTTTACGTTGAGAGTGGATACTTGGCACCAAGCATGACAATTCTAAAAAGCTCAGATGCTATTACTGATAAACAGGTTTCACAGATTTTCAAAAACTTTAGATTGTATGACATTAATGGAATTTCTTACAAGAAATTCTTCGGTAACGATTTAGACAAGTTTTGGGAGTTTTACTTCGATGCTAATGCGAACACTGGACTTACAAATCTGTCAAAAACTTTAGCCAAGGATTCTCGTAAATTCCAACAAATTGTAGGAACAAACTCAACATCAGGTATTAATTACCAAGGTAAGTTTTTCATTACAAATGCCAATACAATTTATAGAAGTCTTGACAATGCAGATGATGTAGTTACAAAAAATCTCAAAGTTGACCATAATAGTAAACGAATTGACTTAACTACCAAGACTACAAGTGATAGCACAACACAACCTTCGGTTGGAGATAAAATTCAATACGAGTATTCAGATGGTAATAAGAATAAAAAGACAACAACCTGGACTTACTGCGGTATTAAAGATGGGTATTATGTATTGATGCCAGATATTAATTTAATGAAGAACGCTTCATCCACCTGGAAGAAAGGTTCTCCTGTTTTACAAACAGCCGGTGGAAGTGCATACACAATAAGTTCTTTAGCCACGGACAATACAATTCAGTATTACCTTAAGCAGTTTTACAAAGTTGGTTTTCCTGACATTTGGGACAAAATAGATGTTTCTGGATACACAACTAAAACAGCTTCCAGTAAGCTATGGAAAGTTAATGCTAGTATGTTTGGCGACAATGGCTTTAGCCAAGGAAGAGACCAACAGTACTATCTTAGCGGTGGAAAGGTTTACTCTAGGCAGATAGTTTCTAAGGATGGCAAAAGGGTTAATACTTTAGCCGAGGTGTCACATCCTAGCGATGATATGAACGTAGCGGCAGTTCCTATTGCGTATATTCCAACTGGTGATATTTCAGTTACGACTTCAAGTTCAGGTAATAATATTGTTTTTAAGGCTAATGCCGGTTACAAAGGAACAGCACTTCATTATGGTAATGTTTTCTTAAAAAATATTAATCAAAGCGTAATTGATTACTCTGTGTACAAAAGCATGAAGACAAAGAAAATCAATGAATTGAATGATAATGATACCATTTACATTGGTACAACTTTGTTTTGTAAAAAAGGTGAGTACTTTGTATCATCACCTATTACAAGCGATGAATTGGTAGCAATAGCTAAGGATGCTGGAACTACATCCATCAAAGGACAAGCCGTAGGTATTTTTATGGGATTAAAAGTCCGAGTTGATGGAGCAGAAAGAAATCTCAGTGACTATGTTATAGACGCCGATACCGGAACACTGTTTAATGAAGGAAATGGTGAAAATGGAATTGTCTATAAGCAGGGCGGTACTGTAAAAGTTTGGAAAGATAATACTGCACAGGGAACAGAAATTGCTGCTAAACAAATTTGCATTAAAGTAAAATTCGATGACAATTTGTTATGTAGACCAATTAATGATAAAGGTAACGCATACACATTACTATATGCTAACACATACCTTGGTTCCGAGTCTCTTGGTAACTTACCATTCCTTAGTGAGAAATTAGACTATGACAGATTTAGCAACGTAAATGCTACATTAAGTATGTCTAAGTTTAATCTTTCTGAGTTTGCAAAGGTTGCCAAAAAGGAATTCCTTAAGAGATTTAGAGATAGATTTTTCGATGATTCTCGTGGATTGATTTATAATATCATAATTGCTTTAGCCTCGTACTTAACAGTAATTAGCTGGTTAGTATACGGTATTCTGCGTTATGGAATTGGTAGACACTTGTTAGAGATGATAGCAAATCCTACAAGAATGCAATCTTTTAGAGGAATCGATTTAATCAAAGTCTTTACTCTTGGAATTTACAACTTGGACACAGAGCCTACTTTAGCAAGGTTCTTCACAACGTCACTCATTAACGTAGCAATAATTTATGTGGTAATGTTTGTACTACCGCATTAGGAGGTTGAGCACTTTGAATTTAGAAGTTGTTAATTTAGAATTAGAAAGACAGAAACGAGACACAGCCATAATCCTAGAACTACTTCTAATTGCAATGTGTGCTTACTTAGTATTAAATACTATTCATTTAGCTTTAGCAGATAACCTATTAGATTTGTTTGATTCCTACGCTTTCCGCGGAAGTTTGAAAACTATCGATAAGTTTAACTGGGTTGGTAAACTCATGAGCTACATCATTTCAGTGTTCAGCATGATTGGACTTTTCTTAGTTTGCTATCAAAGATTGATTTCATTGCTGTATTTAGCAGGGCGTAATACCTTTGATACGGTTCATGAAATCAAAAGTAGCCTTAGCGGTGGTAGCGGAAGAGATGCTTTTGGTATTCGCTCAATGTTTACTAATGCTATGCAAGGTGGAGGACAGTATGGAACTGGTCTTGATGCTATTGTAGGTTTTCTTTTAAGTTTACTTCCAGACGTTAAAAAGTACTCTGACTATAATCCGGAAAGAATGGCTTTTAATGTGCAGGAAGATGACAGTTGTACAACCTACATGTTAAAAACAGCAATCCCGACAATCATGATGATTTTCTTCTTTGCTATGGGTTACAATGGAACTCTTTGGCAAGGATACGGAGTTATCGTTGATGCAATGGGAACTGCTGCAGATCAGTTAGTTTCTACAGATCTTAATTCAATTGTTAGTACTGCAATGAACACAGGTAAAGCTTATAAGTTCTCATGGGATGCCAGTGACAGTGACTATGGTGATTTTATGCAAGATATGGTCAAAGCTGTCTACAAGCAGGCACTCAAGAATGGTAGGGACTACACAAGCGATACTCAGCAGTCAGTCGGAAGTTATGTTGATAGCATTTTCCTCACAGGTAAAGGTTACAATAAAAGTGATATGAAACTTTACAAGGGTTCAACGAATAAGACAATTTCTATCGGTAAGGGTAAAGGTTCTATTTTCACGGATGCTGACACGTTAGCAAAGGCAATTGGAAACACCACAGGTTTCAAGGGCGAGGACGATGCTAAGAACTTAACATACACTGTAATCTCCAACAGTACTAAAGATAGCTACAAGATCTCCAATGCAGTCGAACTGGTAATCTCTGCATACGACGTTGGATTAAATTCCTCCGCTAATGGTAACTACATTCATGTCACCATCAGTAGAAAGAAGAATTCCGACGAGACGATGTATTGGCACAAAGCTGACGATGGAGCAAAACCAACTAAGAATGGAACATCTAGTGGAAAATCAAATTCTAGTACAAGCAAAAAGAATAGTGGAAAACAGTAGCAATGCAGTAGCAATGCTTTAGCAAAGGTAATGTAAGACACAGCTTTAGTCAAGTAATGCTAGGCATTACTTTAGCCAAGTTTTGTTACTACAATAATTTCAGGGGTTAATAGTGTAAAAGCTATTAATCCCTTTTAGGTTGTTAATCAATTTTAATTGAGTGATAACCTTGTGTTATACAGATTAATGAATTGGCGTAAAAGGAGGTAAAATGCGACAATTCAAAAAATTAATTGTATTCAGTTTAGTTTTAATTTTGACTGCGAGTTCTGTAATTTCTTCATACAGCATACCGGTTAGAGCAGATACTAGAACCGTGGAAGATCAACGTCAAAGTATTTTAAATCGTTGTGTAGAATTGGAAAATCAATACACAACGAAAGCTATAAGTGAATACACATTGTTATACAATCTCCGTATTATTACTGAGATTGGAATGTATTCAAAACTGATAGAGAAAGAGACTTCTCTAAACTTTAGCACAGCTGAAAAAACTTACTACTGTGAGAAGTACAAAACTTTAGTAGAACAGTTTAATAGGATGTACTCATTAGAGTCCTCTAAGTACGATTGCTTAACTCTATCAGAACAGAACTTTAATTATGAGAATGTGAAAGAAAATCTCATTAATGTAATTCCTTCCTATTTAGACAAAGAACTCGGAGCAATCCAAAAAGATTACGATAATGCCACAGATAATACTGATAAAGAAAAGATTCTTAAAAAGAATACAGTTACTTTGTCAAATTTGTACAAAATCATAATCACTTATCAGGATGTTCAAAGGGATCTTACATCTTTAACACCGTTAAAAGCTGATGATACCAGTAAGACTTTTTCTATTGTAGAAGGCGAGAAAAACAATGAAACTGCAAAGAAAAAGATTAATAAGTTAATAACGACTTATTCTAAAATTCTTACTGTAGGTAAAGAAGCTTACGAAGAAACATTAAAATCTGTTGATTTAAATGTTAGTGATACTAAGGATTACATTACTGAACTTTGTGATGCTGAGATGTATCATGGACAGATTGTGTCAAAGGAGTCTTATGCTCTGAAAGGAGCTTACTTTGCTATTTTGGCCGCATCTGGTACTTACTTGCCATTACAAAGTTACGCAGGTAATGACACTTTTACAAAATCATTAATTAAATTAACCAAAAACGAAACAACTGCCAAAAATCTTGTTAATTTGTATAACAACACAAAAGACTATAGAAAACCTCTTTACAAACGAAGCATTGACTCCAATGGTAACCCAACAGGCACAGCAAAACTTCTTACTGTAAGCGAATTTTTCAAAGATATTGAAGAAGGTAACTCAGGAGCTTTAGTAGCAATTCAGGGTAAGTTCCGCTTTAGCACAGAAGGAAATGCTTGGGTGTACTACAAAGACGATTTAGCCGATACAGTTACACAGGAGGTTCAAGAGTCCTTTAACACAGATGATAATACAGATACAGAAGGTGATGAAGTAAATAAATCTAAAGATACAGGTGATACAACAACATTAGATTCTTTAGAGAAAGATTACAAAAATGGTGAAAAGAAAGAAATTAAAGTAGATGACTACAATGACCAAGGTACATTTAATAAACTTTTAATTGATGTAATAGAAACACATGAAGATTACTTATCGGCTAAAAAGTTAAAAGCAAATAAGTCAGTTCTTAATCCAATCAAAGGACGTTTTGAGCAGGATTGTGCAGATCTTAAAAAGATGGCTGGCATGACCAATTTCAATAATCCAGCTATCACAACAACGACTGGAACCATTTTAGCCACGGTGCTTAACATTAAGTACAAAGAAGTTACTTTAGACACAGCAATTAATAATCTTCAGCTTGCTACCGACGCTTACAAAGCTTTCAAGGGACAGAGTGGCAGAACCTGCTATGAAGAAGCAAAAACCTACTTAACTGAAAAACCAATCCCTACTTACATCAGTGGATTAAGTAAGCTTTACGGTAATAATGGAGTAACTAAAAGCAATGCTAAAGCTTACACTAAAAAGGCTATTAGTAAAGGAAACAACAAAGGCATTTTCATTTACACAGGTGACATTACTAAAAACTGTATCACTTTAACCAAGGACTTTAAAGAAAGCAAGATTAAAGGATACACAAGAAATAAAGAAGCAAGCTACGCCGGTGTTGGAACTAAGTATAACTACATTATAGCAGAGTATAAAGCTAATGGTTACTACTATCCATCAAACACAAAGAAGAAAGAACAAAATGTAATATTAACAAAATACGACTTCTCTAAAGGCGAGAAGACAAAAGCTAGCAACGACAGGATTCTAGAAGCTTTAGCCAAGAATTTCCAACCATTGGAGGTTTATGCTGCTAAAACGAATAATCAAAATAATAATGCAACTAGCACAACTAACAAGAATAATAACAATAATAATCAAATTGAAAACGTTAAAAATAAAGTTAATGATGCTGTAAAAAATGCTAAAAATAAGACAACAGAGACTTCTGGTAATACAAACACAGATGCGAATTCCAACAATGATGAAGACACTGATTCTAACAATGCCAGTAATGATTCTAACAATGTCAACAATGACACTAGTACAGAATCAAGTACAACAACAGCAACAACTACAACCACAACTCCAGCTGTAGAAAGCACGCAGGAAAAGAAATATAATTTAGACACAGCCACCTATTCATATGATGAAGTGACTGACGAAAATATTATGACGCAACCTGTTTTATTCTACGGCACAGATTATGAGCGAGCAGTTGATAACACAACATCAATGCTGCTTAGAAACATTCTTAAGAATGCAAGTGCATTAAGTATCATAAAGAGCAAGTCATCCAGATTTTTGTATATGAATTGCTACGGAGATATTGTTACTGATGATAACTTGGTAATTTTACCAGGAGCATCCAATCCTTTGTTGTACAGTGACAATGCCAATTATAATCCATATACAGCAGCTTGGATGAATAATTATCCATCCAATATCACAAATAGTGAAAACTTACAATTCACTTCAAAGAATGATGTTGGTAAATATTTAGCCATGGCTAATACGATGGATGAAGATTACACTGATGCTGATGTAAGTGCTTACTTAATTAATGGTGATGACAGTGTTGATGAAACAAGTGAGATCGCTTTAGCCAAGCTCCAACGAGAGTTTTATGCGAACAGTGTTGACAGCTTAGATATTTTATCCACTGGACGTTATGCAATAGGTTCTTACCAAAATTGGAAGAATTCTGATTTGTATAATTGGAGTTCTATTGTAATGAAAAAGACACCATTGGTTGACGATAAGATAATCTTTCCGTATGTACCTAAAGATGATACTGATGGTTCGGTTGGTGCATCCATCGCTAGTAATTTATATACTTACTATACAAGAGATGCTAGCGAGAGTGGTAGTACGTCTAAATTGAATGATAATTATATTTGTCATAACTTTATCTTTTGTAATTCAAATGGTACAAACAATCCTGTTGGTTATGCGAAAAACTTCCAGCTGCAATATGATACTTATGTAAAGAATACGCTTGAAAGATTTACAACACAGTTGATTGATTTGAGTAATTCAATCTTTAGTAAGTTAGGTAAACTGGATGGTGTCATTGGACTAAAGAATACTTACACTGATCCAATTCTTGGAAATCTTCTTGGAATGATTAGGCAGTATTGGATTCCATTCTGTTTTATTGTTGCATTAATCTTTTTAGCCGCGTTCATGCGTATGCGAAGAGATTTGATAGAGTCAGTAGTTATGGTAGTAGTTAGTTTGGCTGTTACTTACGCTTTTGTTAATATTGTACCGGTATATTTACCTTTAGCTTACAATTCTGTTATTAATAATGTGAGTGAAAATCTTACTTATCAAGTTTTAGGAACGTCTGCTGAAATTAATGATATTGAGGATACACATGTTTCTAGTGTTGGCAATGATGGGGATTTCTTAAATCAAACAACTTCATTAACATTGTATAAAGTGAGTACGAAAGATTTTGCAGACTTTGCGGATTCTCTTAATGTGGAGCAATCACAGTTATTAGGTGGTAAAAAATACATCGTTGATCAAGCTTCTGGTCTTTACGCTGAGGGTGATAAACTTAAGATAAGTGCTGATGTTCTCTTTAATACATTACCAATTACTGGTTCTTACGAAGACAGTGGCGAAGGTACTTACACTTTAAAGGCTACAAAAACAGTTAGTAATAACTTAGATTACTATGCTCCTTACTATCAAATTGTCGATGGATTTGTTGGCAAGCTAAACGCTTTAGCCCAGATCTACGACATTCCGAGAAAAACAACAACGTATGCACAGAGCACAGTAAAAGATAGTTACTTAGTTTACAGTTTTGTAAATAGTCCAGTTTTCACAACTCCTGGTAATTACAAGCAAAATGATGTTGAAGAAACTAATTTGTCTGATTCAGACCAAGAGGAAGAGGCTTTAAATAACAAGACTGTGGAAGAAGAGTTAACTAAAGAGTTTGGCAGTGGTACTGATTACTTAGGCATTGGTGATTTAGTATACAATCTTGGTGATAGTGAGAAAAAGACTTTATGGGCACAAACATTAAGAAAGAATGGTTACTACACCGCAGACTGGGAACCTGTCAAGGATAAATTGAATTCTTTAGTTGTATACGTAAATTATCAAACAAAGAAGTTTATTTATGATATGTCTGACGAGGTTGGTTCAATGTCTGATGATACTATGATTAAACTTATTTCATTAAGAGCTTTGGTTGCGTTCACTCAGCAGGCAAGTGAATACGGAAACTGGTTATATCCATACTGTATTAACTATGATGAGTATAATCTTGGAGATATCGCTAAGTGTATTTACACAAGTGATTACAATAAATATGTCAATTTAGATATGGATATTGTTAATTATGTTGGAAATGATCTTGGATGGTTTTTCTTAGTTATCTTTGATATTGATGTTGTACTTATGTACCTCGTTGTTTTCATTTTGAAACTTTTAGTGTCGGTGCTTTATGTAGCTTTAGCCACGTTACTTGTAGTTAAACTATTTACTCAAAATGATTTGAAAGCACCTATTACAGGTTATCTAAAGTGCAATGTAATCGTATTTGCATTGTTTACCATTTTAAGCTTGTGTCTTGTAGGTGTCTCAAAGCTTAATGGCAGTCCTTTAGCCCTGCTCTTAACTCTATTAGTCTTAGCCCTTGTAACCTATGTTTTAGCAGTATTACTTAGTTCATTAGTAAAAGGTTTTGCAACATTAGGTAATGAAACAATTAATGCAAAGATCACCGGTTTAGCCAAGCATCTGCCTTTTGGTAGAGGTATGCAGCAAAATATGCAGGTTAATACAACTAACGTAAACTATGGACAGAGAAATTCTTACTCCGACTTTAGCCAAGGAGAAAGAAGTGTTTTCGACTCATACCGAATTGATAGTGATATTGATGACTTTGCAGACAACTCAGTTGGTTCCTTCGATTATGAAAGCAATTATAACGCTAGTAATGATTTGATTGAAGGGATTTACGAAGGTGATGAAAACAAAGGGGGTAACAGACGATGAGAGATAAAAGAGACAAGATTTATCCATTAGACATTTACGAAAGGGTTGCAAATCGACAAAAATTGGTTGGTGCAGATAAAACTACCTTTATAGTTTCATTGTTTCTAATGGCAAATTTCTTTCTATTTATAATCTTACATAGAGTACTTGTAATTATGGCTGGACTCCCTATGTTTGTACTCGTTTTAGTCCAGTTAGCTATCTTTATCTTTTTTGGTATCTTTATCTTTAGATACGTGATATTTAATGAAGAAGCTAAAATGCGTGAATACTCAGATAAGAATAGTGATTCTTTTGCACGTTTTATGCATTTAAGAAAAGACTCTACGCATGAGATACAAGTAAGCCGAAATGCTTACGTGCATGCTTTTGAGTACGATAATGGACAAGCTACATGCACTATTCGATTTAAGTTCGGTTCTAATGAAAATTATAAAGCTAATGAAACAAAGCAGTGTTTAGAAGAAGCATTCAAAGTTTTGACAAATAATAATTTCACATTTAGAACAGTAAGTGATTCAGAAAACTTTAAGAAATCCAGAGAGTTTGATAATTACATTGCCAATGTAAATGCTACGAAGTATGAGGATTTAAAGCCTCACATTTTAGCCATGTCTGACGAAATAATCAGAGTATCACTTCAAGAGTGTAATGTAGATCAGCTGTACTTAAGTTTTCAGACTGCATCGAGTTATCAATTGGAAGATTTGGAAGCTGTTATTAAACATCTTTTAAAAATCTTTAGGGGGCATATCACCTGCTTTAGACAAATAACTTTCTTAGACCTAAGTCAGACATTAGACTTCTATAGAGAGTTCTACAGTGTTGAAGCCATCGATTTAGCCATGATGAAAGCTATCGAACTGTCAGAGGGAATTGATAGTAATTTTAGTGAAATCGTAAAAATTATTTCATTAAAATCAAACGATGGTAGGGTATTCAAGTCAGATTTAAATACAGATGCAATCTTAGTAACTGGCGAGAAAAAAATAGTTAAAACGTATGAAGAAATTCAGAACGACGAAGAAGACTTTAGCCAAGACAACTAGCTAAAGTGCCAATCCTAGAGAGTGTCAAAGCTCTTTAGGATTTTTATTTTTAAATAAAATTAAAAGAGAAAGGAGTTTAGCTATGAGTAAATTATTAATCGTAGCAGGAAAGAATTCTAAAAATCTTAGAGATTTTATGACAGAAAGAGGTACATTTGAAGTTCCTTTTTACTATGAATCTTTAAGTAAAAATTCTAATGAAATAAAGAATTCTATCATTAAAGTCGATAAAATGTTGTACTTGTATCAACCTGATGAAATCAGTATTAGGTATGATATGGGAATTCTTAAGAACCTTTTAGCCAAGTCAAGCTTTTTTGATCCAGGCGAAATTACATGCATTGTGAATGGTAATCCAGATGAGAATACAAAAGCAATCGAGTATTTTAAATCAGTAATGGAGGACGTTGGCTACACCAATTATCAGGTCAAACGGTCTGAAAGTACCATGACTTATGAGGACATTTATAATCAATTACTTGGAGTTACTGAAAGCGTTAAATTTAAAAATAAACGTAAAAATGTATACAGGGTTGAGAATTCCAATGAGTCAAAAGAAGTATTTCTTCCAGAGTTGGACACAGGTTTAACCATTGAGCCATTCGATTACGAGTCTAACCGAAACTATGAAAAGGCAAAAGAAAATGCAAGCAGGACTGAAAGTGGTATTGAATACGTTGACAGTATGAAACCAATGAAGAAGTTTGTAAGACCTTCATTTGGTTCAGTTAGTTTTGATTCTATCTTACATGGTAACAAAACAATTTGTATCTCCGGTTTAGCCAAGTCAGGCATTACAACTTGGACCTGTGCTTTAGCCACGTCTGCAATCGATTTAGGGAAGTCACTGTTGGTATTAGATTACACAGATAATCAGGATGTTTATGACACAATGGTATTAAATCGAATTAAGTGCAAACAGTACAGTATGATTGAATTACTGCAGAATTGTAAAGTTGAAAAGGGAGTAATTGGAGTATGCGGTCTAACTAACGAAAAAGAGAGAAATGTTAAGTCAGAGTTCCTACAGAATTTCTTTAGCAGAGTAGATACTTATGATTATGTTTTTATTGTAACATCAATCAATTATATGGAAAAAGCCGTGAAAATTGTTGGTGACATGCTATCAAAGTTATTTCTCTGTACATCCGTAATACAGCACGACGTTGAGCTGATGAATACCTACGTTAGCAGAGTGGTTGACAAGGCACATACAATGGTAATTTTAAATAATGTTATTAATGTGATGGACGACTCAATCTTACTTGATGACAAGACTTGTAAAGAAATTTTAGCAAATCAGTGTAAAGTTGTATCTCCAATTAAATTCGAAGACTTACATTTAGGTGCGTACTTCTGCATTAAGCTGTTGGAGGTGTAAGAGCTTTAGCCAAGAGCTTCTACATTAAGCTACTGGAGGTGTAAGAGCATTAGCCCGGAGCTTCTGCATTAAGCTGTTGGAGGTGTAAGAGCTTTAGCAGAGTTACGTATTTTACTAAAATAAAGAAAGGAGTAATTGAATGCCAATGAATTTACAGAAAAATAATTCAACCACAAATTATGATAATGAATTCGGTGTAGAAAGTACCAAACACTTACGGGCAATCCTGTATTTGGATGATACAAGTAGATTAAAAATCAAAACAAATGTATCTGAAATTGGTTTGTATGGAATAAGTTTCATAAACAATTTTAGCGAACTTACAAAAGAGTTAATCGCAGAAACCAAAACATTAATTATTCTTGAAGGATACTTCAACAAAGCTAACTCAGTATCAGACCTTATCTTGTACAAAGAGCTTTTTGATTTAGATATCTTTTGTCTTGGTAATGTTGAACAGTTTAAGGGAAGACTTAATGGAATTGCGACTCTTTATAGTTGTGATATTACTTTTCTTGACTTCGATCTCGTTCAAAGTGCTGTCTACGGGGACACCACTTTAGCCAAGGCACCAGAAGAATTACAGATAGATGTGACGCAGACTACCAACAGAGATTTAGCTAAGCGAATTTTAAAAGACACAGTTAATTATAATGCAGGATTAAGAAGTCTCGCTAATGAATACTTGTCATTGAAAGATACTTTAGATTTAACGATTACTGATCGTGATAGATACAAAGAATTGTATGAGGTATCGGACGCAAAAAATCTTAAATTAGAAAAAGAGAATTCTAAATTCGTAGAAGGTTATGCAGACATTGTACAAAAAGTATTTAAATTAAACACTTCTTTAAAAACTTATGAATCGGTCCTTTCGGCAGATGTTTACGAAAAGGTTGATTTAACCAAGTATACAAACAGACCTTTAATTATTTATTTCAAAGAATTCGAAGATTTAATTTATTTGGATACTTTTATTGAAACACTGTATTATGTGTTTACAAATCAGTATCACAAATCAGTTAAAGTCGTCAGACTCTATGACAGTGCAAAGACAAGAAAGCTTTCAACGCTTCCAAACTATTACTACAGATTATACAATAAATTTACATCGGAAGAAGCCATTGTACATAATTTTATTTGTAAAACGGCAGACTACAGAAAATTGTTCGATGTTCTTTTAACTAATAATTCTAACTTAGATGTTTTATTAGTGTTTGACCACAAAGATTTGAATGACTTAATTTTTAGTGGAAGCTACTTACAATTTAACCTGTGTAGAACCTTAAAACATTTAGAGTCCTACAATATTAAAAAAGAGAACACAATAGTTAATTTTGCAGGTGATGAGGAAAAGGGAATCTCATGGGATTATTATCCAGAATTAAAAACAGAGGAGATGAAAGACAGGGAGAGAAGATTTTTATTCCTATCATCACGTCCTGTAATTACAAGAATTTATGCCCTTAGTAAATTCTTTGCTGAGTCAATTTGATGCGGTCGCTTTAGCCCCGTAAGAACAGCGACAGCCACTGAGTTAAGCTTTAGCACAGTGAGAGCTGGGAGCGAAGCGACCCAGTTGTTTGACCGGAGGCGCTGCGCGCCGAAGGGAGTCAACACAATTCCTAGATATAGGAGGTAATTATTTGAGATTAATAGATTTATATTCAGATTACTTCGCCAATTGGTTATCTGGTGGTAATCTGATAAATCAGGAAAAGATTTCTCTTTTAGGGATTAAACCACTTTATGATCGTTTTGTTACACATAAAATGATTAGTAAAGCTTGGTACATTTACTCTTTTCCTGTACATAATGATTTAAACATAACAGAAGTAATTCGTAAAGAAATGTTCAAGTTGTGCCCAACGGTAAAAACAATTGTACACACCTACAACGTTCCTTTACGAATGAATGTAAATAACGATGTCTTCAAAAGACAATTCCACCATGCTGAGGATGATTATGCTAAATACAATGCAGTCTTTAATCAGTTATCACAGTCTGAACAGGCAACTGGACACACTGGTTACACACAAGACGGTAGGAAGTTTTATATTACAAAACATCAGTTAGATAGAATTAAAGATAACTACGATAGTTACAATTACATCTACAAGACAGCTACAAGTGGTGGTACTTTTGTGCACACATACTATTTCATCCAGGCATCAGCACCTACTAAAAGAGACATGAAAATCTACAAGAAAGAATTAATGTCTTTGCTTGGCTCACTTAATGTAGGGTTTAAAGAAGTTGTAGGTAGGATTGGGACATACTTATCTAACTTCGGACCTGCAACATACATTAGAGATGATGTACGTAGATTTGCCCCAATGTTAATGAGTAATGAGAATTTAACTGAGCAAATGCCATACAAGACAAAAGGTCTCGTTGGTGGTAAAGGATTGCTACTTGGTTTGGATGCCGAGACGAAACTACCATTGATGGTAGACTTCTTTAACTCAGGAGCAGCACAGGTAATAATGATGTTAGCGAAGTCTGGTGCAGGTAAGACATTTAGTGCTTTTCAAATTGCTCTAAGTCTGATAGCGTTAGATATTCATGTTTCAGCCATTGATATTAAAGGTCGTGAATGGAGAAAACTTCTTAAGTTTGTTGATGGTGTTGAGATTAATATGGACGACGAGAATCCACGTTTTGTCAACACAATGAGACTTGATGACTTTGGATGTACAAGAGAGAACTGCGAATACTACTTTAGAATGGCAGTAAGGGCAACAGTTAACTTACTTTCAATCATGGTTAATTTAAAACCAGAAGAGGGTAACGTCACCGACTTAGAAACCATTTTAGAGCAGGCAGTCTTAAAGTACTTTTCACAGAATAACGTGGATTCAAAGAATCCAAAAACATTTGTTAATACAAGAAGAATGAAGTACGCTGATATTATTGATATTATTTCCGATTTAGCCACGACCAAATCTTATAGCGAAGATCAGCGTGAATTATGCTCAGTAATTAGAACTCGCTGCTCAACTTACTTTGTAACAGAGGGACGTTACAGTAAAGCATTTAAGAATGAAATTACCGTAGCTGAGGTTCTTAGAAAACCATTAGTAATCTACTCTTTCAATAAGAACGCCGATGTAATGCTTGACACAATGGACACTCTAAGAGTTTTTATGGTGCAGTATTTAGACACGAAAAAGCAATCCATTAGAAAAGAGCAGAAGTTACATACAGCGGCTTTCTACGAAGAGTTGCAAAGAAGTAATCAATTTGGTAAACTAGTAGAAACAATAAGTCATGCTGTAACAGGTTCTAGAAGTAACAACGTAATGATTTTCCTGTTGCTCAATGCTGTATCAGTTTTCAACAATAATGAATTGAATGCTATTAAGTCCAACATTACCACCAAGATAGTTGGTAAGTTAGAGGACGGTGATATTGACCTTTTAGTCAAGGAGTACGGTTGTAAGCCAATTCAGAAGCAGCTAGAGAAGATTAACGACAAATCCACCAACAGATGGCAAAACTGTTTTGCAATTCTCTACGACACAGGAGTTGATGTCGACAAAGCTATCTACAGAACTGTTGTACCTCAATACATGCTTGAGCAATTCAAGACAAGAGATTTTAATGAGAACATTAAATAGGAGCAAGAGATTTAGCCAAGAACTCTTTGCTTCGATTTAGTCCAGTCCCTCTAGGTGTAACAGCCTTTTGGGACTTTAATAGAACAAGGCTTTAATTGAGTAGCAAATTCGCAATCCATGACAGAGGTAAGGACTTGTGATTTAGCCAATAGAACTAAAATGGCAGTACTGCTATCTTTAGATCAAAGGAGCGCAGCAACTGCTAAGTACGAATTTTAGTTTTTAGCCCAGTAAAATAGAAAGGAGAAATAGTATGCTAAATGTTTGGTATAAAGGTGGAAATGTAACTGTATTGACAAATGCACCTCTTTATTTCGATGGTGTTTTTGAACCAGAATGGTTTGATGATCCACTCGTAAAAGAAATGGTAAAAGATGTTGATGATTCCGAAGTGGTTGGTCCATACTTAATTATTAGTCCTGTACTTGGTCCAATTGCACCAACACATTTATCAGGAGGAGTTAAAGTTTTAATTCTTTTACTTAAAGATCCTAATTTTATTTACAATATTTCGAATTGTGGAGATAATTGTGCAAAATGGATTCTTAAAATTGCCGAAGAAAAAGCTTTGATTCAGCATGAAGATTTAGTAGTATATTTGGAGCACATTATGCGTTTTGAGAATAATTTTTGTATAAAGATTTTAAATACAGGTAAAGAGGTTCGTACTATGCAAGATTATGTTTTAGAATTATTCAAAGCAGAAGCAATGGTTACTTCCGGTAAATTACCCGAAGCTATTTTTGATTAGGGGTGATGAAATGAAAGGGATTTTTCATTTTGAAGTGAGTAATAAAAAACAATTTTATTCTTTTGATGTAAAACGAAATATTACAATTTTAGAAGGTAATAGCGCAACAGGAAAAACTACGTTACTTGAAATTTTACAAGATTCTAAAACTATAGAGAAAAAGCATACATGTAAGGTTATCACAAATGCTAATTATTTTGTTTATTTAAGAAGCGATCAAAGTCGAAACTGGTTAGAGGTTTTTGAAGGATTGTACGATACAATTATTTTTATCGAAGAAAATAACAGATTTATTTATTCAGTAGAATTTGCTGAATATGTTGCCTTATCTGGTAATTACTTTGTAATAGTAAGTAGAAATTCAATAAAAACTTTACCTTATAGTTTTCAAGAAATTTATAAAATAGAGAGTAGTAAAAAAGGTTTACAACAGGTTTACACATTTAAAGAAGTTTATTCTAATTTTCCTGAAATAAATTCTAATATTGATTTAATTATCACTGAAGATTCTAAATCAGGTTATCAATTTTATAGTCACTTCTTTAACCAAGTAGAAGTAATAAGCGCAGGTGGTGCTGCAAATATTTTAAATGAACTTATTTCAGCTAAAGCCAAAAATATTCTTTGTATTGTAGATGGTGCAGCATTTGGTTCACTGATTAGTGATTGTTATGAGTTTTTGGAATCTGATTTTGACAAACATATTACTTTTTATTTACCAGAAAGTTTCGAATGGGTACTTTTAAAAGCAGGTGTTATTTCATTTGGAAATTTAACACAGATACTTGAAAATCCGTCAGATTACATCGAATGTAAGGAGTATGTAAGTTGGGAAAGATACTTCACCCATCTAGCCGAGGAGTACTCAGATTCTAAATGGAAATACACTAAAGGCACATTACATCAATTTTATTATAATAAACATAATCAAGAAAAAGTAAAAGATATTATGCCAGAAGAGTTAAAAAGATTAAGTAATCTTAAAATAATGGATTTTAAATCCGATAATAATAAAATGTCATTATTTTAATTTTGACATAATTATCAACAATTTAGCCCAGTAAAATAGAAAGGGAATACTTCACAAAGTGAGATCCAAGAAGATCCAAGCATACCCAAAACAATAAAATATTTTACTTTAACTCAGAAGCCTTTGGTATAACAGCCATTGGCTTTTTTTAATTTACATTAAGAATACACTCAGAAAGGAGTTTACTATGTATTTCAAAAGAGACATAGACAAGAAGTTATTAAAACACTTTAGCCAAGAAAATCCGACACCTTTAATTGTACGTGGTGCACCCGATGTAGGTAAGTTCACTAGTTTGCTTAATTTAACAGGAAACTTTAAAATAGTAAAAGTCATTGACCTGACTGATTTCAAATCAAGATCTAACATAAAGTTCAATTCCAAATTAGAACCTCGAAATGTCGGAACAGATGACTACACACAACTAGAATTCCTCATACAGAGTGAAACAGGGGAAGAGTTCCTAGAAGACCCAAACAATTTACTAATTCTTCGTAATGCCGACCATGTCTTTGGACTCCTAAGCATTGTATCACGACTTGGAAAATACAATAACTGTAAAATCGCAGTAACAGTAATAAGTCCGCACTTCTTTGGTGACACATCTTATCTTGTAACAGACTTAACTATCATTGGAATGAAAACAATGACGATCAAAGAGTTTAGCAAAGCCTACAATACTTACAGAACAACAGACATGGGAGCAAGCCCTAAAGATGTCTTTAAGTTGTACAAACAGTGTGGAGGTTTTCCAAGATGTCTGGAAGCATACTTAGATCCTGAGTTAGAAAAGATCAAACCAAAATACATCATCATAAATTATGTCTACAACTTCGCTAAGTATTTTGGTTACAATTACGAAGTTATTTTTGATTTCTTAACTGCTTTCACCAAAGTAGCTTTAACACAGAACTTTATCTTTACAGACATTGCTTTTGACTTAACTAATTACTTAGAAAGAACATACTTTAACTGCACACTCAAATACGAACAGGTAAAAGAAATACTGGCAGAGTTGATTAACTATGGCATTTTAGCCAAGAAACCTATCTACGATATGCAGAAAGGAAATGATACAGAATACTACACTTTACATTTCACAGATATTCTTTTTCATAACTACTTTATCCAAAGTATCCTATGTACAGAAAAAACAAAGGCAGCAGCAGACTTAACTTTTTATGTTTACGATGCTCACAGGGCAGGATGCTTAACTAAAGACAAAAACATCTTCCTACGTAAGTGTAATGATGATGCGTGCTATGAATCGAATACATCCGCAGACATTGATAAGTACAAAGATGGGTGCTATGAATCGAATACATCCGCAGACACTGATAAGTGCAAAGATGTATGCTTTAGCCCAGAATATTCTATTAACGTTACTCCTGAGGTGCTTTTCATGTTACAAAAGACAAAAAGTGAAGAAAGAACATTTTTTACCTTTAGCAAAGAAATGGAGAATGCACTTTTAGAAAAATACTCGGACTCCAGAGTTCTCCGATATTCCAAGAAGAAAATCCATAAATTGTATGGATTAAAGAAGAAAAAGAAATAAATTACAAGAAGGAGGTATTGATTTGAATTCAAAAGAAAACAAAGAACTTTACTTTGAACGTAAAATGGATACCACTTTAACCAAGTGGAAGAAAGATCCAAATCGGCACCCTTTGCATGACCGATAGTGGTAGAGGCCTTGTACACCACTAAAAGAGTTCTAAAAGACTTCAAGAAAATCACAAAGGTCTAACATATCTCTAAGGATTGCAACACACTTTCAAAATGCTCAGCACATCCAAGAGAACCGCAAAAGAATGATAACACTCACCATAAGCACTTAGGACTAAATTCCCTGAGTGCTTTTATTTTACCAAAACAAAGAACACAATAATAATTTTATTACAAGAAAGGAAATACTAAAAATGATTAATGACACATTACACATCGGAGATATCGTAGTTGGAGCTAAACAGCCTTTCTCAACAGAAAACAGACAATCATACTTAATTCTTAATTTTGCAGAACATACAGAAACGGGAAATGCGCTTATTGTTTATCAAGAAGTTTACACTGGTAAAATTAGATGTGGACTGCTTGAGACCTTCATGGCTAAAACAGAATTGTTATTAGCTAATAATTTCTGCTTTAGCCAAGCATGCATCACTTTAGGAGAAAAACATAAGTTTTATCCAGGAGATATAGTTAGACATTTCAAAAGAGAAACCGTTAATGAAGATGAATTAGGTAGTGGTAAATATCTCTATGAAATTCTTTATTATGCAGAATACCTCGAAGAGGACGTTGTGGTGTACAGGGCTTTAGACGCTTTAGCCGAGGAACCATTCAAAGTCTGGGTAAGACCAGTTAAAATGTTTGAGTCAGAAGTAGATATGGAAAAATATCCAAACATTAAACAGCAGTACAGATTTGAATTAGCATTACGGAGAACTAATAATAGCACAATAATGATGAATCATTAAATAGGAATTAACACTAAAATTATTAAGGAGGTTCTATGTATTTAGAAAGAAAAATTGATAATGATCTTTACATTTGGCAGCACAATGTTAATGATGTTCTAGTAGTCCAAGGACCACCTTGCGTTGGTAAAACAACCAGCATTCAGCATTATGTCAAAGAGAATTTCGAACACTATTACATCATTGATTTAGAAGACAAGATCGGAAAGAAGTTCTCAAATAAGTTCTCTAACGACATACAGAACTCTAAGGACTTTAGCCAAGATCTTTCACAAGATGGTGATACACATGGGTTACACCCTGTCTTTTCTTTCATTTACAATAATGAAGGAGCGTTGGACAATACTAAAAATTCAGTACTGATAATAAAGAACTTACAGTTTAGCAAAGACCCAACTGGTTTAATAAACTATTTAAATCAGTTTGACTTTAGATTAATTTGCACTCTTGAGGACTCTTTAGCCAAGTATTCTAACATTGTATGTTCCCCACTTACCTACATTGCCAAAATGACTGGTATTACTTTCCAAGAGTTCTTAGGTCTCTACGGAGCCGAAGAAGACTACATTACAACAGTAGATGGCATAGGAGTCCAAGAAGCAGATGGCAGAAATGACAAAAATGGCAAACACAATGATATTTGGTTCGCAGATGCACTAGAGGTTTACCAGAATGTAGGATGTTATCCGGAGGTAGTAGAAACATACTATGAGGATGGCGATTACTACAATGAAATTTACGACCAGATCTTAAAAGTTTGTAAGATCATAGCAAGACGAGAAGATGTAAGTGAGGTCTTTATTTACAAAGTTTTAACTAGTATTGTTTGGCTAGCTTTAGCTAAGGAAAACACCTTTACTGATTTAGATTTGGAGGTCTGGGAATTATTAAGACGCTTTAGCCCAGAAATCCAAACCACTCAGTTAGAACGGATTATCATAGCTTTGGTCGATTTTAGTGTAATTAAACTCTGTTCTATCTACAATCTCAAAAAAGAGAAAATCTCCACCAAAAAATATAAAGTATTCTTCACAGAGCATGCTGTCTTTAGAACTTTAGCAAAGCTTCAAGGTGTCATTGATTGGGAAGATTCTCTAATGGACAATTTTATTTACAGCACAATCTACAAAGACATAGTTAACTATAGACACCTTTGTGGTGATAGCATTCAGTGCGTAGTGAAGAAGAAAGGAAAAGGTAAAGGAAATAAAAGAGAAAAGAGTATTGGATTTCTCATTAAATCTGAAAGTGGTCACCTACACAAGTTCATTACGACTTCTTCAGCTAAGGTTCCTGCGAAGATAGCAGAGCACGCCAACATTAGTAAATACTATGAAGAAAGCTCTACGTTGTTCTCAAAATGGAATGAAGCAGAACCTTCCGATTGTGAGTTCTTACCTTTGTTCTCTTTAGCACAGACTGTTATGGATGGATTGGATGGCGTAGAAATTCCATTACCTGTATTGGACTAAATAATCACGTTACAACCACGAAATAAATAATTAAATCAACACCATAGTACCGGTAAGTGTAAAAGCTTACCGGTATTTTTATTTTAAAATTAAAGAGGTGATAAATTGAAATTTACAAAATTTCTTACAGGTGTAGGTTTATTCATAACATTAGGTACTGTAGGTCTGTGCTCACATTTAGCCACAGACAATTCTGATTATATGTATTTAGTATCTAATCAAAGTAATGCACAACCAAATGATCCTAATGCACAAAATACTGAATTAATAACAAAATTAAAAAAGGTATTTGGAAATAAGAGTAAAGAAACACAAGGTGAAGATACCACTTCCGCATCGTCAGGTGCAGGCGTTAATTTACTTTTAATTGCTAAAATGAATGATGGCTATGCAAAAGAATTACTAAATCTTTACAAAGATTTGCAAGAAGGAAAGATTACAACTAAAGATACTAACTTTGTTGAAGTTAGTACTTTGCTAGGTATGCAGGTCAATGAAACTGGAACTTATGATGGCACTTTAGCCCAGTCATACCTTCCATACAAAAATAATAAGGTAGTTTGGAAACAAAGTTACAAAGGACTGACACCAGAACAAATGACAGTACGTGGTTTCGGGGACAAGGAGTGGCAAAAACTCGGTGGAGGACGTTGTTCATGGTTGAGCGAAGGAGCAGACAACCCAGAGGATAGAACTCCATGGTGTATGCAGGGAAACAATATCTTTTTAGCCAAGTCCACTATTAATGGTGTTAGCAATTCTGGAAGAAAGAAAGCAGAACAGCATTACATACCAGATAACATAGCAAGTCTTAATAGACGTTTTAATAACTTTATTAAACACTATAGGGTAGACTCCGGCTCACTTACAAGTGAGGAGAATTCCATTTTAGCCGCGAGCGTACACAACAGAGGTGAAGGTGGTGTTTTACAATGTGCGTATGGTTTCGGATATAATCCTGACGGTGAAGAGTCTAGTGACAAAGCAAGTAAAGTATTAAAAAATAATAATTACAATTTAGGAATTGCTCTTAATAATTCAGCTTCACTACTTTCTAGTTACATGTCAAACTCAAAAGCTAATCTTTCAAGTCTTACAAGTTCTGACAAAGGACGATTAATCTTCGCAGCAATAGCAGCTCATTCAAACAATTGGTTCTTTAGCCAAGATGCGTACAAATACTTAAGCGGTCATCGCAATGATTTTATAGATGCGTGGAATAAGCTTTATCCAAGTGAAAACGTCAGTAGTAGTAAAGCTTTAGCCCAGGTAAAATCACGTATTAGTAATTTAAACACAGCAATCAAAAACATTTCAGGAGAGTCCCTTACATCCGCACAAACCAAAACAGTTTACGAAACAAACAGTGATTATGATGATTCAAAATACAATAAGAAGCGTGGTTGGGGTAGTGTTTACTGTGTTGTTAATAAGAAAATTAAATATGCTGATGGAAAAAATCACACATTAGTAAGTTGTTATGATTTAGTAGGTGGTGGTTACTTAGTGAGTGCTTGCATGATGGGCAAATACGTTTACGCTAAAATGCTAAAAGTATCTGGAGTTGGTATAGATCCAACCAATCCTGCAACATACCTGAACAATTTAGCCAAGTCTGGTACTTATGTTCCGGGTGGTAGTAACAGCAGTTCTAATAATGGAAGTTCATCAACCAATTCTAAAGTGAATACCTGGTTAAGTCAACAGGGAATCGAAGTGAGCACTTTAGCCCCGAAACAAGTTTCATTGATGGAAGGTATTTACGGTCGTTTAGGAACTCCTTACAAAGCCTGCAGGCATAGTAAAGGTTGTGACGGTTATTGTTATGATTCAAACAATCCGTCCCATTTAGATGCAGCTACTTTCATTTGGAGAAGTTTTTACGATGCTGATATGAAAATTAATGCGTTATCATGCAGGGATTTGGTAAAGGATGGTCACTTTAGCCGAGTAGCTTGGAAAGCCAGAAAACCTGGTGATGTACTTGTTACATTTGGAGAGAAAAAGGCCCATGCTATGTTTTACTTAAAAGATAAAGGGAATACTCTTACAGTTGCAGAAGCTACAGCTGGTAAAGAATCAAAGGTAACCGATTTAGCCCGAGGAACAACTATTTACGCAAATAAGAGTGGAAGTAAAAATACAGTACATTATGGTAAAAAGGGTGGAAAGAAATATGTACTTCTAAGATACAATGGTATTACTAACTAAAACTGTGAATTGAATTACCATCGTAAAAACAGCATTCCTTTATAAATTTCTAAAAGGAGATACAAAAATGGCAGATAATGTAAACAAAGTAACACAAGACACTATTGAACAGCAGAGAGCATTACTTTTAAGCTTACGTAGTAAATTGGTAGGGCAAAGACATACTTTACCTTACACAATTTACAAAGATGAGGAAATCGAGAACCTTTTAGCCAAGCAACCTCACACAATAGAAGAGCTTAGCCAAGTTAAGGGTTTTCCGGATGGCGGAAAACGTCTTAAAGGATTTGGAGAAGCAATCCTTGAAGTTTTCAACAATACAAGTAAGGTGAAAGACATTGATGTCAAGTGCGAAAATGGAGAACTTGAAATTGTAACGGTACTAAGAAAAATGGAGTTGTTTTAAAGTCAACAACAGACAGCATAACAACTTTAGATAAGTACAAAAATAAATTTTAAAAAGATGTCAAAAGTAAGAGGTCAAAAGTAGGATGCACATAGCATTCTTTAAATGACAGGTAAAGCTGTATTAGTGAAATGCTAGTATGGCTTTTAGTTTAGCCAAGGCAGACTACATTAGTGAAATGTTAGTACGGCTTTTAGCCAAGGCAATAGACTACATTAGTGAAAAGCTAATGTAGTTTTTAGAATTTAGTCTACGATAGATTAAATTCTAATTACAGCAGATCTTTTAAGTTTAGTATAGGACTAGCTTTAGCCAAGTATAGGACTAGCTTAGCCAAGTACTAAATCATCCAAGGTACGCAATCTTAGCAAAACATTACTAAGAACTGTATTCATCTAATTCTACAATGCAAAATTGGAGGAATTAAAGATGAAAGGAAAATTTAATAAAATTTTCACAGTAACAGCAGTACTTCTTGGTATCTGCTGTTTAGCTATGACGCCTGCTAAAGTAAAAGCAAATGCTTTTGACACAGTAAAAACAAATGTATCACAAACAAGAAAAACAACTACTAAGAAAGTAAAATTATCTTCAAAAGCAAAGAAAAACAAAACAACTACTAGTACACGTAAGAAAACTACAAATGCTAATAGTGCACCAAATGTTGCCACATCAATTCGTAAAAAGATTGAAACAACAATTATTGTTAAAACCACTTTAACTAAGGGTTCTAAGACTAAAGTCATAAAAACAACTGTTGTAACAAAAACAACTACAACAACAACCACTAAGTACAGAGGTGTTATTAGTGTTGAAAAGTTAGCTCCTAAAGCACACAGTAGTGTTAAGAATGCCTTTAATCAGTTGGGATTTAAAATTTATGTAGACCCTTACCTTAAAAAATACAGTGGTGTATTTTCAGTTTCAAATCATAGGATTACTGTAAAAAATACTGATACATCTGTTTACCATGAGTTGGGACATTTTGTTTCTTTCGTTACAGGCCAGTATTGTGATACAAACGAATTCAAAAATATTTATAACAGTGAGAAGAATAATTATGTTGGAAACAACAAGTCCTACGTAACATCCAGTGCTTCAGAGTACTTTGCAGAAAGCTACAGAGACTATTTACTTAATAACAAATCTCTAAAAGCTAAAAGACCAAAGACTTACTCAGCTATAAGCAAAGCTTTAGCCAAGATAACTCCTGCAAGAGTTAAACAGGTACAGCATGCATACGGAATGATTTGGAAGGCTTTAGGTAAGTAAGCACACAATACGCTTTGGAAGGCTTTAGTCAAGTGAACACACAACATGATTTGGAAGGCTTTAGCCAAGTGAGCACACAACATGATTATGTAAGTAATTTAAGAGGAAAAAATGAATAGACGATCATTAGAGTTCTTAGGAATAATGTTTGAAACTAAAGTTGTTTTAAAATTGAAAGAAGATTTTCCAGATGCAGTCATTTTACATAATGTAAATTCATTTAGCTACGCTCTTAAAAAAGAAACACAAACTGATGTTGTAATGATTTCTAGTGGAGGAATTTTTGTAATTGAATCTAAGAATTTTATAACATCAATGAAAGGTTTTTACAGCGATAAGCTATGGGAACTTCGTTCAAGAGATAAAAAAGCAAAATTTGTTTTTAACACTTTAAACCAGAATGTATTACACACTCGTTCTTTAAATGCATCAATGTATAGGAAATTTGGTGAATTACCAATACATTTTTGGAATTTAATTGTATTTCCAGATAGTACATTTCTAAATACTGATGTTAAAGAAGTGTGTAATTTTTCTAATCTAGCAAATAAAATTAACGAACGTATGGATAAAAATTTAGGATTAGATGTATACAAGTATGCTTCTATGATACGTAAAATCGATAGTGATGAGTTAAAACGTCAAGAAGACGCTTATGGCCTTTCTGATGAACGTGTAACTCACATTAAAGCATGGGAGGAATAGAGAATGTCTAAGTATTGCTTTACCTGTGGTGGACAAGGATTAGTTGATTGTGTTTGCCCTGAGTGCGGGCATGCTCCTGCTGGCAGTTCTTCAAAGCTGCCTAAGATGGACAGCTTTAGCCAAGTTAAGGCAAACACAGAAACTACACTTGTTGAAGAAGGATCTGCTGAAATTATACAACCGGCTTACAAAGGAGTTTTCTGGAATAGGCGAATTCTGGAGAATGATAATACAGAGAAGTTACCAGAAAAGTTTGATATTGCTGGTAGATACAACGATAGATTGTTTGTTAGGTTTTTAGACCAGCTAACAAAGTTGGATGATATTTTTAAGGGAGGTGGAGTGCCAAATAAATCTGTGTATGTTATAGCACCTCCTGGGTATTCAAAGACGGTTTTTGCTTACTCGTGCATGCAGTACGCTTTGGCAAATGGATACTCGGTTGCACCACTTATTGACACGATTGAATTAAAACGTTTATTAGTATTAGCTTCAGAAAAGTTGGATTATAAATTGTATAGTAGATTTACTTACGATGATTACATGACTAGTGATGTAGTTTTCGTTACAGTAACTCATACTTATTACAGGTACGATGCTTATTCCGTTTTAGACGAGTTAATCAATCGAAGAGCGAGAATGGGTTTAGCCACGTTTATAATTTCAAGATACACTTTAAAAACACTTTATAAATGGGATAAATACAATTCACTTGATTCTTTAAAAAATTCAAATAGTAAAGATAATAGAAAATACCCTTCAGTAGTTGCATACGTTGAACCAAGAAATGGAGGGAACTAAAATTAATTTCTAAACAGATTACTCAGTATTGTTGGATTAATCACATGCTGTAGAAAGAAAAATTAAACTAAGAAATGGAGGGAACTAAAATTGATTTCTAAACAGATTACGCAGTATCGTTACGATGCTTTAATAAAAGAACAAGAAAAACTGAATGAAGATTTAGAGTTCTATTTAGATGAGCAGAGAAAAGCACGAGATAAAGGGGATCTTTCTGAAAATGAAGAGTACTCAACAGCGTCCAAAAATGTCCAGCAAAGTAGACAAAGATTAATTCAAATTGCGGATGAACTTGCTGACGTAGAAATCATTGAGATTGATAAAGGACCACGTATTGGTTTGGGGTGTAAAGTAGAAATTATTGAGACCGATGAAAACCATAAACCTTTAGCAGAGCCAAGACAATTTTATCTGGACGAAAAGGGAGATACTATAATTGACAAAGTACTCGGCATTCATTCAGTTTTAGGAAAGGCTATTTTAAATGGTACTAATGGAAGTTACAAGATACAGACCGAAATGGGAACAATGTATTATGACGTAAAGAAAATTTTAGAAGAGTAGTAAAAGGTAGTAATGGAGGATTGATAAAAGGAGTGATAGAGTGGAAAAGAAAACTACAAAGTATTCAGTCAATTCACGTGAAAAGCCAAAAATAAAAGAAAATAGAAAGGATAAAAGCAGAGGAAGATTAACAAAATTTTCTATTGTGATAGCTATAATTATTATAGTAATGGTTAGCATGGTATCGTGCTTTGCTGTTACTTTAAACATTAAGAGAATCGAAGCAAAGAGAACGCAAACTGCTATTGAAGTAGTACAGGACCTTTACCAGTTTAGCAAAGTAGAAGATTTAGACAAGAACATGTTAAAGATTAGAAATCTTACAACACAGTCTGTTTACAATCAGTTAACTGTTGACAACGAAGAAAGAACACTTAATACCTATTTAAAGTTTAAAGGAGATGCAACATCAGTTAATGTGGTAAAAGCAACTTCTTCTTACATTCTTTACACACTTACAAATAAAAACATCGATAAGGATAGAGTTTTTATTTTTATGTACGATTGCAATAGTAAAGGAAAACTTTCAAATGTCAGAGAAAGCGAATGCCTTGATTTTCTTAAATAATTTTAGTATCGAATGGAGGAGAGTGAGTGGTAATTGAGATAATAAAGATAATAATAAAAATTGTAACTTTTGTGATTTTTTGTTTACTTAGTTCTTACGTCTTACTTTTTGGAAAAGAAAAATCTGGCATTAAAATTGATTATGCTTTCGCTTCAGCAATTTTAATTGGGGTGATGGTAATTCTATGAGATACACAGAAAAAGATTTAAAAACTAAGTATGACAATTTTACAGATTATTTATCAAGCATAATTGAATTGCTACTGCTATCCCCTTTTAGACTAGTAAATGAAATTAGTAAGAAAGTTGTTTACTTAGAACAAAAACGTATCGAAAAACTGTTATTAGTTGCTACAGCAATTGCTATTTTCATAATAGGTCTTGAAGTAGTAGTGGGTATTTTCTTTAACAATGTGAATTTACTAAATGGTAAATTTCCAATAGTTTTTCAAGCTTTAGCCCCGTTAACAATTTTGTTAATCTGGGGATTTGTAAAAAATTATGATTTCTCTATTCATTCTAAATTGGAAGAAATTTTGAGCAATTCACAAAACAATGAACAAGAATGTAAAGAATGTGAAGATTCCAATTCTGCTAAAGAAGCTACAACTAAAGACCAGTGCGAAGAGACTCAAGATGATGAAGTTAAAAATCTTTTCGAAGAGTTTAATTCAACAAGTGCTGATAATGTTTTTAGTGGAGGTTTTGAGGGAGGTTTTGAAGACGATGATGATGCTGATGGGGATGACGATGAAATTATAAGTGGTCTTTCTGACCACTTTAGCCAAGAAGATCTGGATAGGTTACAAAACAGCAGTATAATTTCAGAGATTGATGAGGCTTACAAACAATCCCAAAATGATAATCGGATTGTAGACTCAAAAGAAGAAAATTTAATTGATAATAACTATTTGGAGAATGATTGCCTGGAGTATGATTGTGCAGGAATTGATCCAAAACAGTTTATTAACAATGAAGTCTACAGTAATCAAAACGTTAAAAACTATCAAAACAAACATCAGACAACTGTAACTAAATTACAGGAAAGAGATAAAAAACCAAATAAGAATTTGTTGTTTACAGATGAAGAATTGCAAACATTACAAAAAATGTGTGATGCTGCTGTTAAAAATTCTAAGTACATAGATGACAGTACAATAGAAATAGCTTTAAGTAATCAGAAGTATGATGACTTTAGCCAAGTTGACAATTTCATGGAAAATGATGACGTTGATTGGCTTCAACAAATTTAAATAAAAATGGAGGATAAAAATGGAAAAACATTTTGTAGTAAAAGAACATCAGGCTAATTATACTATTGGAAATTTAGAGCCTGAAGATTTATTTAATTTCTTAAATCAGAGTATTTCAATCGTTAAAGGATTACAGAGCTTTGATGAGGAGATTGGCGACTATCTTAAAGAAATCTCAGAAAATAGTGAAACCAATGCTTTAGCTAAGCCTGATTTAGAAACAGTTTTAACAGACGATGATATTGATGAATTGCTTGAAATAATCGAAGCAGCAGAAATACAGAACTTTGATGCTATCGTTAAATTTTACAATCATTGTTATTCGACGTGGGATTCTCTCAATGCGTACATCAAGAATACTTTGGTAATAATCAAAGAATTTAATGTAATCGTTACTAAGTATTCTAGTTCATGGACATGTCCAAGCTTCAGGGATCTTAATACGCTTTCTACTTATGGTAAAGATATTATTAAGAATTTATTATTCATTGTTTACTTTGAGTTTGACATGGAAAGTGTTAATTGTCAGGAAAAGGATGAAAGATTTTACATTGATGAAATCTATGATAAGTTCTGTAAGCACTACGGATTAAATCCGGAAGAGTACACTAAATCCATTAATGATTTAAGGTCTATCTACAAAATTAAATTAAATTTCTTTGATGAGTACCCAGAACTTGAAGAACCATTTGAAGCAATGATGGGACCAAACATTATTAATATTGACGAGGATAAGATTACTTTAGATATTGTTAAACAGGTTTTAAAGGGGGATATTAGCGACCAGCAGGCATACGAAATTCTCAAAGAAGATGGTGAGCAGAGCGATGATTTAGCACAGTCTACACCATTCAATAATGCTCTTCCAGGAATGAACATGTTTTAGCCATGGTAGAGCAAGATGTTTATACAAAGGTTCTTAGCACAATTTTAAATGAATTAGAAAACATCTACGGTTTAAAAGAAATCAATGCAAAAGGTACAAGAAAACTGTGTGATTTAAACATTGAAGATTGCTTACTTCAATTAAAAGACTCTATCTCACACAGTACAAAAGAGACACGAAAGAACAATGATCGAAAGGCTTTGAAGAGTATTATTTACCTTAGCTATGTTTCCCACCGTATGAAGTTTCATAAGAAAATTAGACTTGATTACTCTAGGTATCCAAACATGGGACAAGTTTCTGAAATACTATTAGTTTTTACAGAAAAAATTGTGAAGAGCGATGAGTTAAAAAAGATTAATAGTATTATTGTAATTTTAAGTCAGATTGATGCTAAAACTGCCAAAATGAGGAATGCAATGGGATACCGTTTTCTTAGAATTTTTATTGTAATTCTATTAAATGGAAATATCTCGCATGCAAGTGTTATAGCTGATTTTATTTTAAATCAGTTTATTATTGAAGAATAGCAAAGTGTGATGACAACACACTTTAAGTACAGTACATACCCTGTTTTAGAAAGAAGGTGCTACCATAGAAATTTTAAATGTATTGTCTGAGAAATTAGAGACAATCAGGAATAGTGAAACGTATCTTGATGTGACCTTTAGCCAAGACGAGGTTAAAGTTGTAAATGATTTAACTCAATTACGCTTTCTAAAATTGAGTAAAACATTTCCTAATAATTTCAAAACAGACGCAAACGATTTTACATGCTTTACCAAAATTAAAGAACATAAAGAAAATACAGAGACAACATTGTATTTAGTATTAGAATTTTTTGCTTTAAGAAATCCTTTCTTGCAAACTAATATCAATAGAGTCTTCCAGAGAAATGGACTAAGCTTTGGCACACTTTAGCCAAGACTGCACATTACATGAAATTAAAATTAAAACAAAACAGTAGCTCATTTAGATTTAGTCGTCTAAATGAGCTTTTTTACATTACTACAAAATAAACTTAAAAAATAAAATTAAAATTAATTTGAGAGGTAAAAAGATGGCACGATTTAATACATACTATACATCATTGGAAAAGAAGTTATGTAGCATGAAAAGTTGTAAAGCAGTCTCAAAAGTACTTGAACAAGATAATCTACATGACTTACAGAGCATTGATGTATTAAAAATGCTTGCACACAAACATGCAATTGCGATTTATGATACAGGTTTAGGCAAGACCTTTTTAGCATCAGCGATTATGAAAATGCTACATAATAAAGAACACAAAAGTAAATTTATTATGTTTGTTACTAAGAATCAGTTATTACAAACTCCATACAAAATTAAAAGACTTACAAATTTTGATGTAATTTGTACTGATGGCACAAAAGATTCAATACAGAACTTTATTGGTAAGGCTATGGACTATGATGTCACTTTAGCCACGTATAGTTGTTTAGCAAGTCAAGCATTCCTAGATTTCTTCTTTGAACATCGTAACGACTATAACTGCATTATCGTTGATGAAGCACATAAATTAAATAATTTCGTAACAGCCGACGTTGGTGCAAAATTGTACGAAATCATCAAGAAGTTTGAGTATGCTTACGCTTTAACAGCAACACCAATAACAACAGACATAGAACAGCTAGCAAGATTAGCTTCCATCTTTGATAGTGAGACCTACCATGATTATCACGGATTACAAATGGCATTCAAATATAACTCCTACAGAATTAGTGATGACCCTTGCTTTTTTGTATCACGTAATGCAGACGCTTTTGGTAGAGTAACAGCACCACATGGAATTATTGTTTGGACAGATCCAATGCCATTTCAGATTGACGCTGAGTACTCGGAGCTATCAGACTTGTGTAAAGGTGAAGGAGCTACGGAGCAGGCTGAAGCTTTAGCCCAGCTTATCCAATTTAATAAAAGTAATGGGAATGAACGTGGACTTGTCTACATTAATCGACACAAAGTTAGAGAATGGGTACTACCATTTTTAGACGAAGCAGGAATTACTTATCGTTGTATTAATGGTAAAACACCAAACGATGAAAGACAGAAAACCTTAAAAGAATTCAATGAAGAGAAAACAGTTGATGTTGTAATAACATCTGTAACCGAAGCACTTGATTTAGATTGTGACTATGTAATTTTTTATGAGTTTACAGCTAATATAAAACAGATGATTGGACGTGCTCAACGTGGTTTTACCGATAAAGATTTATTTGTGTTTTATATAATAACAGACAAAACAAAAGAGGTAGATTACTTTTACAATAATGTTTACAAACGTTGTGAAATTGCATCGTATGTTCTCAGGAAAGATTATTCAGAAGTCTTAGATTTAGAGGATGAACTTCTAGAACATCTTACACATCCTGAACAGTATGTGTACAGAGGATGGTGAGTTATTAAAGACTTTAGCTAAGACTGGAGGATAAAGAACAATTAGCAGCATTCACATAACTTTAGCCAAGAACTAACTTTAGGCTATACTTAAAATTGTAATGGTAATCAGAAAGGCGGTTATCATAAATGTTACAAATAAATATTAATAAAGATGAGAATTTGCAGGATGCCTGCAATATTTTTATCAGTGCTTTATTACCACATGATAGGTACAATGCTACCTATTATACTGAAATTTTGCAGACACTGTTTAGATATGTAAGATTAGAAGAGTTCAGTGGCCCGTATTATGTTTTATTAAAAATACTAACTGAGTTAAAGGATTTAAAATCAAGGTTCGAAGACTTTAGCCCAGTTCTTACCGAAGAATCATTAAGTAATACATTAGAAGTATCTATCGCTGATTCAATTACAAATCCAGTAGTTGGAATGAAAGAAATTCTTGAAAGAGAAGGTTTGCCAAGTAATTTAGAAATCGAAACGGTTAAAGAAAACGCTTGCCATAAGTTGTATGCAATGACAATGGAATTGTATGAAACTTGCTTCTCACTTGAACAAGAGAGTGAAACAGCTCTCAATCACGTACCAATGCTAAGGTCAGCTTTTTTAGCACATGTGAGTACAGAATCAATTCACACACAAGTTGCTATTTTACAAAGTCAGCAAAATCTCGATAGACATAACTATTCTGGATTGAATGATTGGTTATCTTATCTTCAGATATTAAACATAGAATTAACAGAACGATTAAGTGATGAACAAATGGTCACTTCTAATGTAGGAGACGTGGAAGAGGGAAGAAATCTTTTAGCCTCGTTGAAATCTCAGTATATTCCTTTAGCCCAGTACGGTATCCCAGAAATCGACTACAGCGACAAGGAATTAAAAACACCGGGAACACCAATCCTCAGACACCGATTTGTAGTAATCGTAGGTGAAATTAATATGGGTAAATCCATGTTCTGTATTTGGCAAACAGCAAGGCTTTTAGCCGAGAAAAGAAAAGTCGTTTACATGTTTGGTGAATCAACGAGAGCTAAAATCTATGCACAGATTCTTCTTGCATACATTTGGGTTAGATATCATAAAAGTCTACTTATGATGCACATGATAGATGATAGTGAGTGCACAGAAGAAATCATAAAAATTAAGACTATGGCAATGCAGGAAGTAAATGATTTACTTTACCTGACAGAAAGCTACAGCTACGACAACTTGTACAACGAATTGGTAGCAGATTATGAAAAAGCTAAGTTTGATGCAGTTTTCATCGATCACAGCTACGCTCTTACTGGTATCTCAACGAAGGATAATGGTAAATCATCTATTGATAAGATGTCAATCTTTCTTCGTAGTTTTAAAAGAACTTATCCAGTTTATGTGTGCGTTGCATCGCATCCTTCAACCGATGCACGTAATGCAGTGTCCAAAGACAAAACAGTTGGTGAGTTTATTACTAAAGGTAGTAGTAACTTAGCAGCAGAAGCTGATGAAACTTTTATCTTAAAAGACAATGAAGCTTTAAGAAAACAAGATCAGTTAATGTTAGAGAACAAGAAGCGTAGGGATGCACCTGTAATTAAGTATCCAATTATTCTTCGTAAACGTTTTAATTGTTGTTCTTTTGAGTACGATGCTAGCTTACAGCACGTTGATGTAATTGAAAATGCTGAGGCTGAATCTGCTTTAGCCGAGTTAGATCGTGCTTATGGAGAGAATGAAAACTTGTATGAATTAGAAGCATACTAAAAGTTTAATTACTAGACATAATAGAAATTTGTTTACTTGGCTATGCTTCTGCTTTAGCCAAGTAATCCCTAAAATAAAATAAAGGTGGTGGTTTTTGTGAAGATTGTTACAATGCTTACAATTGTACCAAATAAATACGCAAAAGATTTAAAAGAAAGTGGGAGAATCAGTAATTTCAGTACATTACCACAGATACATCCTATGGCAATGGAAGTGATAAGAAATTTTGTCAGTGAGAATATTGGCTATGATAATTTACCATTAGCAAGCTTAAAATGTGCAACAACGGGCAGTCTTGCTGGGGTTGAGTTTAGTGAGTACTTGTCTGTAAATTCTAAAGATTCTGTATTATTTCAGTTAGAGATTCCAGAAGATATGATTGTTTCCATTAATTACGACACGCTTCTGCGGTGCTCAGCAAACATGAAGCACGCTACGGATAGCTTTCAGTTAGAGATGGAAAAAGATTTACTAGAGTCTGAGTTAACCGTTGGTATCGCTGATGATTCAGATGGTATCATTTCTTTCATACCTTTTCTTGACTATGATAAGTGTAAATTCTTTGCCAGACTTGATACTAACTTTAAAGTAGAACGTGGTTCAGACTTAACTAAGAGAAGTACAATTCGACTTAAAGAGCTTACAAGTTTTGAGTAGCAGTGGCTTTGAATAGCAGTATTATTAATAGCAGTGGCTTCAGTCCAGCGTCTTCTGCATAGCAGTGGCTTTAGTCCAGTGTCTTCTGCGAAGCAGCGATTTAGCCAAGAAGACTTTGTGGACTAATAAAGTCAAAAATGTTATAATAAATAAAAGGAGAAGATAAATGGCAGAAAAAGACATGGCAGAAAAGAAATTAGAAGATTATCCTGAAGTCTTTACTGATATTGTAAATACTTTATTATTCAGTGATTCTAGCATCCATCTTGATGAAAACAAAATCATAGATGGTCCAACAGAAAGTATTTACAAAGCAGAAGAGAAGGATAAAGAGCAACGAAGAGATACATTTAAGTATTATGATATTGGCGGTGGTGCTTTATTTTGCGTAGCAGCATATGGAATTGAGAATCAAAGTACTATTGATAATGTGATGCCAGTCAGAATTATGAACTACGATGCATCGGCATACAAATCACAGGTTTTTGGTTTAAAGAGTAGTTCAAAGCAGACTAACCAAAAGAGAAAACGTATTTATCCAGTAATAACGATAGTTCTTAATTTCTCAGAGAGAGAATGGAAAACTAGTAGATCGCTACATGACATGATGGCTTTGCCTTCCGATTTAGCCAAGTACGTACAGGACTACAAGATTAATGTATTCGATATAGCTTTTCTCGAAGATGAAGTTATAGAGAAATTTACAAGTGATTTCAAAGCTGTAGCTAGATTTTTCAAAGATAAGCGTTTACGCTTAAAAGCTAATAATACTATCGAAATTAAACATCCAGAAGAAATTGCTGATTTGTTTTCAGTATTTACCGGAGACAAAGGTTACAGGAATGCAGTTCCTGAGATCATCAAGAAGAAAGAAAAAGGAGAGGTGATTACAGTGTGTACTTATACTGAAACAATTAGAGATTCGGGTAAAATAGAAATGCTATTTGAATTAGTTGAATCCGGAGATATTTCACCAGAAAGAGCTTGCGAAAAATTAGGGATTACACTCAATGAACTAGAGAAGAAAATGAAAGACGCTAACTTCCAGTTTCCCAGGCATTACAAATAGTGATAATACTTTCACAAAAGAAGAACCTGTAGAAGCAATCAGTGAGCTGGGAAAAGTAGAATCAACCAAAACAATGCATTTGTTCTAATCAATGCTTTAACCCAGAACTTTTAATATCTTTGATAGTGATAGCTCTGCAGAACAGTATTCTTAATAGCAGGGACTTTGAATGATAGTGACTTTAGCAAAGACAATGTAATACATTTAAAATTAAGACTCAGTCTAGTCAAATAGGCTGGGTCTTTTTAATTATAATTTATTTTAAAGGAGAATAAAAAATGGAACAAATGAATTTATTTGATAACAAATCTGGTTTAGCCAAGATACTTAATGGCAGGGTAGAACCCGCCTTCGGAATTGATTTGGGAACAACAAATTCCGCAATTAGTGTAATTATTAACAATAATAAGCCAGAACCAATTGTACTCACATCAGGCAAAAAGACAATGCCATCTTGTGTTTTATGGAACGGTAGTAAGCAGGGATTCATTGTTGGTGAGGAAGCATACCGACGAATTGACGAAGTAGAACATTGTGTTTATTCAATTAAACGTCACATGGAAGATCCCAACTACACAAGAACTTTTAGCTACGGTGGCGAAGAAATTACAATGACGCCTGCAGAAATCTCAGCAGAAATTCTCAAAGCTTTAGTCAAGCAGACTAAAGGGATGTATGGGGAAATTAACGATGTTATTGTAACAGTACCTGCATACTTCAACACAACTGGAAGAGAAGCGACCATTAAAGCTTGTGAATTAGCTGGTCTTAATCTTTTAGGACTTCTTGTTGAACCAAGTGCTGCATCACTTACTTTCGGTTTAGATGACGGAACAGCCAAGAACATCATGGTTTATGATTTAGGTGGTGGAACGTTTGATATTTCTTTAATTAGACTTTCAAGTACAAGTAAAAACGACGATGACTTCGGAGATATCTATGGTTTTGATGATGAAGCAGATGAAGCGGCGGATACGGCTGATAATGATTTTGAAATGCATTACAAAGTTATTGATACGAATGGAGATAGTCACCTTGGTGGCGATGACTGTGATTTAGCCCTGTACTTAATCGTTGAAGAACGATTAAAAGAAAAAGGTGTAAATGTAGAATTACTTTCAGACTCTTTTAAAGCTGGTATGATTCGTCGTTTAGAAATGTACAAAAAGACGGATATTCGTTCTAGTTATAAGATCAATGTTAATACAATACTCAAAGATGCTGCCAAAACAGAAATTAATGAAAGTGTTATGATTGGACCACATGATTTCGAAAAGTCTTTAGCCCCGACCTACAAAAGAACAGTTAAATTACTTAAAGACTTGATTAACCAGTATGAATCTCTTTATCCAATCAATGATATAGTTCTCGTTGGTGGAAGTACTAAATCAGAGATTATCAGAGAAAATTTAAGAAGAGATTTTACTAATTACAGAATTAATTGTAATCAGGAGCCTGACCTTTCTGTTAGTCTTGGAGCTGCTATTGCTGCTAAAGTAAATAAGTTTGGTGATAAAAATATTAAAATCTTTGATGCATTATCATTGGCAATTAATGTAAGAGAAGGTAATACTTTAGTGCCAATTATCCCAAAAGCTACAGAACTTCCAGCGGTTGGCAAAAAGTGTTACACAACAGTCGTTGATAATCAGAACACAATTAACGTTGAACTGTATCAGGGAAACACAAAAATTCCAGAGGAAGCTGCTTACTTAGGCAATATTACTATTACTGGAATTGACCCTAAACCGGCAGGTGAACCAAACATCTCAGTCGATGTCTCAGTTGATGTAAATGGAGTATTACGTTGTAAAACTGTCGTTGACAGCTTTAGCCGAGATATAACTTTAGAGCTAAAGAGTGATGCACACGCAAAGACTTTAACCAGGGAAGAAAAACGTATTATCAAATGGAGAAATGGAATCAGTGAGATTAAAGACAAAGCGAGACGAGAACAGTTAGAGAAAATGCTTGAGCAGTATCCAAAATACATTGATGCCAAAACAATTCGCAATGCAATGAAAGAAGCAATCAATCTGGATGGATGGGAGACCACTTTAGCCAAGTTAACTCTTGAGCCATACAAGTCTGTTCTAGAAGAAATGATAGCGGAATATCCTAACAAGAAAAGTGAAGAGGAAATCAATGAGTATGTTTCGGAAGCACTCAATGAAGAGTTCAATGCTAAATAAAGAAGAGAAGCCCACATCCAACTTTAGCCAAGACAGGCAGGGATGTGTTATCTTTAGCCAAGAGGTGATGTTTAAACATGATGGATTCAAACAAAAAGATTAACTATGAATCTGCACAAAAAGTCAAAGACTACTTAAAGAATGGTAATGCAGGTAAACTATACACGTTTACTAACTTCTTTATTAAGAACGGTTACATTAAAAGCGAAAGTGAACTAGAATATCGAGGGGGTAATGTTTTCACACATTGCCCCTTCCATTACGATAAAACTCCTTCTTTTTCTTTCTCAGAGAAAAGAGGGATTTGTAATTGCTTCTCCTGCGGTTTTGGTGGAACATACATTGATTTGGTTTTGAAGTATGAGAACGATGTGAATGGCAGAAATCTATCGTACTATGGTTTGCTTGATGACTTTCTTAAAAATGATTCTATCATGCAGGCTACTCTAGGCTTTAGCACAGTATACACTACGTACAACATTTTTAAAGACGGTTTCGAATTTAAACCGTTTAAACCCAAAAGACTAAAAGAGAGCTACGTTCCCAGCCATTACTTAGAATTGGCAAATAAAATTAAAAGAGACGGGAGACCAAAGGAAGATATTTTCGAATTCATTCTCTCAATGCAAGCTAATGTTCCGGCCAGAACAATTTACTATCAGTTGTATGGTGGACAGGATGTAGATCACGTGACCACAGGGAATATTGATGATGATAGGAGCTTTAGCCCAGTTACCTCTTCACAAGAAAACTCAAGTGCTATCGAATCTAATAGTAAGAGTATAGAAGAAGCTAACAGTAAGAGTGTAAAAGACACTGGCAGCGAAGTTAAAGTGTATGATTTCTCAAAATTGCTTGAGAATTAATATATTTTTGATTTAATCAATTTAGAAAAGGAGATTTTTATGAAAGCTTATGATGAATCTTATGTGGAACAGATTATGTACGCACAAGCAGATATGTTTATGTACGTAAAACGTACATTTCCAAATTATGATATAGACGATTTTATAACTAAGTATATGAAAAGTAATACAAGACGTTATTTGGATCATGCTAATATGGAATTAGCTAGCAAAGATGTTAAAGATCTTTATGAATGGTTTGTAAAATTCGATAATTATAAGCCAAAAGCTGGTAATACATTTGATGAATATAAGACTGGTTGGATAGGAGCATTTTATTCATACGCTCAATGGTATTATAATATACCTAGTGAGGAACTAGTAGAAAAAATTCCTATTGATCTTTTAAAGGAGTCTTTTTCTGAGTTAATTAGAATGGATATAGAGAAAGCAGTCAAAACAGTTGGAAAGCAATTAAACATTAAGATAGTAAGAACAAAACAGAAACCGTTGAAGATGAAGTTATTCTAGTTTAAATAAATATAGCAAATAGGAAACAAATCTTCCATACACAACCCATTTCTCTGTCATAGGGGATTTGGGTTTTACTTAGAAATAATTTAAATAACAACAGCACATTACCAGTAGTAAAAAGGCTACTGGTTTTCTTATACTCTTTAGTAGAGGAGGCCATCATGAGAGCATACAGTGAGTCCTATTTAGAACAAATAGTAGAAACACAAGGACAACTATTTGATTTTGTATCTTATAAATTTCCTGAATGTGACACAAAGGATTTCATCGATAAGTACATGCAAAGTTATACTAGACAACATATTGATAAGGCAGACGCTTATTTAGCAAATGAAGATGTTGAAGATCTTTATGCATGGTTTATAAAATTAGACAACTACAGCTTTAGCCCAGGAGAAACCTTGACAGGGTTCAAACCAAAATGGATAGGAGAATTCTATGCTTACTTCCAATGGTATTACAATATACCAAGCAAAGATGTTATTAAGAAAGTACCTCTTAATTTTCTAGAAAAGGCTTACTATGGTCTACATGATTTAGACTTAGAGTTGGCTGTGGAAAAAGTGGGAGAACAGCTAGAGCTTTAATAAAAGATCTCTTTATACAATCAAAGCTTTAGCCAAGTCACAACACACAATCAAATAACAATAACACATGACCAGTAGTAAAAATGCTACTGGTTTTCTTATGTAAAAAGAAAGGAGGTTTTACAAACAAATATCAACACACACCAACCCATCTCTCTACAACAGGAGATTTGGGTTTTCTTATTTAACAAAGATGTTACATCGGAAATGGCAGTGCGTTAGCCAAGCCCGACCCTAACAAGATTGGAGAAAAACAATGAAAAATAAAAGCGCAACAAAGATTAAGAAAGATAAGAATTTCATTTCTTGCTTTAACCAAGAAACAGGTTTCTACTTTAGAACAGGAATTCTAGAAGATGGGAAAGACACCGGAGTAGACCCTTTCATGGCTAGTTTCCCAGAACTCCTCGATGTAGGAATAATGGGCCATTGTATCCATGGAAAAACAGGACTGTGTCAAAAAGCCGGCATTGGTTGTTATCAAGACGGATTACATTCTAACAATCCCAACATGTCTCTAGAAGACTTCAAAAAGATAGCAGAACAGTGTAAAGGAAAAACCTTTCAGTTTGCACTTGGTGGATGTGGTGATCCAGACCAGCACGAACATTTCGAAGAGATTCTAAAAGTGTGCAAAGAGAATGGCATTGTGCCTAACTTCACAACATCTGGCTTTGGTATGACAAAAGCTTTAGCCAAGTTATGCAAGCAGTATTGCGGAGCAGTAGCAGTAAGTTGGTACAGAAGTCCATACACCCTTAAAGCAATAAATTTACTTTTAGCCGAGGGAGTAAAAACTAACATACATTATGTACTTTCAAAGAGTACTCTCACAGAAGCTCTTCAACATTTACAAAGTGATGCTATTAACAGTGATTTAGCCCAGTCCACTTCACAAGGTGGTTTAGCTCAGTCTTATTCGCGCTACTCTTTACAATTCCCCAAAGGAATTAATGCAGTTATTTTTCTTCTTCACAAACCGGTAGGTTTAGGAACTAAGGAAGACATGATAACTAGAGATAACAAAGACTTCTTGAATTTCCTTGATTTAGTGAACGAAAGGGAGTTCCCGTACAAAATTGGCTTTGATTCATGCACTGTACCAGCTTTGATTAATTTGGACAAGGTTGACCCAAACTGCTTAGACACGTGTGAAGGCGGTAGGTGGTCAGCATACATTACTCCAGACATGAAACTACTTCCATGTAGTTTCGATAATCAGGAACAAAAGTGGGCGGTCGATTTAGCCCAGTACTCTATCGCAGAGGCCTGGGAGAGTAACACATTCAATGATTTTAGAAATCACTTTAGCCACAGTTGTCCAGATTGTAAACATCATACATCGTGCATGGGCGGTTGTCCTATTGTACCAGAAATTGTATTGTGTGATAAAAAACATTAATAAAAATAAAAACATTGATAAAAATAGAGAGGAGACTAAACAATGGCATTAGTTTCAGGAATTATTACCATTAATTCCAAAAATGAATTTTCTACTTTTAAACGTATGCAGGTAAGTAACATTACTGATTTATTAAAGCTACCTAAGCAGCTACAGTATGAGATTGGTATTGACCAATCAACTTCGTGTACTGGTATTTACATTCAGGATACTAAAAACTTGGTTAATATTCTGTTAGAGCTTGAGTACGCTAACAAAGATAAGAAAGATTATTTTGCTGATATCTTTTATTTAATAGGATCATTGGTCAAAGGTAAAACAGTTAATTTAATTGTTTGTGAGAGACCAGTTCCAAAGGATGTTGGTTCATACACGTATAGAGTTTTAACCGAGTTATTTGGTAAGCTTGAGGTTTACTTGGAGTTCAATCCAGATTTAGCCAAGACCGAACTACAATCAATTTTTCCACAGGCTTGGAAATCACGAATTATTGATAAGAGTAAGGGAACCGGTCGTATTAATTCAAAACTGAACTGTGCTGAAGATATTTGTGACAAGAAGCCACTATTAAAGAATTATCTTTACATGTCACCTGCAAAAGATTTAGATGGTTTTGATGCCTGTGGCATTTTACTTGGTTATAAAAAGTGTGCATTCACAGACAAAGGTATGCCTAAAATTTATGGTGTAGTTGAGAAAACACATATTAGCAGAGTTTACTATCGTTACGTTGATGTTAGTAATGTACATTCAGCGGCAGACTTTAGAGAAGCTGTATTTGGTTTCTTAGGAGAGACCGTTGATTACTTTCAACCAAAGCTAAAGGTTTATAATGACGATGGTAACTATAATTTATTGAGAAATATTAAAATGGCTTCGTCAACGTATAGCTTTACGGTTACACAATTACCAGATAAAGTAATTGAACCTTTACGCTGGAGTTTTGAGTTCGAGTATGATAAAAACAAAGTTATGTTTGCTTACATAACTAAAAAGAAAGATTTCAAAAAGAGTGAGTTAAATGTTTTAGATTCCGTAATGCCTTGGCATTTAGAGTATGGTGCTATTAGTTAAAGTGGTTGCATAACAACTTTAGCCAAGACAATCTCTTTAGCCAAGCTAACAACTTTAATAAAAGAGGTGAGTATTTTATGAATAAATTTCTAACAGCAGAAGAAGCGAATGCCGTTTTAGACAAGTATATCTCTAAAGAGATAGAAAATTATCTAAAAACAAATGTATTACCTAACTACAGTTATACGCATGAAGATTTGAATAAAAAGATAAATGAAGACGAAACACTTCTTGAATTCATTAGAGATTCGGAAATTGCATTTGGCCTAGATGAGGTCGATTTAGACCAGATGACTACGGAAGAATTAAATATGTACATACTTAAGCTTGATACCATGTACATATACTTAGAGGTACAAGAACCCATGTGGTATTTAAAACAGTCTTAAAATTAAGAATTAAAAGATTTAATGACTTTAGCAAAGGAGATTGATTTATGATAAAAGTTTACAAAAGTATTGATGATTTTAAAATTGATTATCCAAATTTGGATTTATTACAGAACGCTTTAGCATCGGGGGAAGGCGACTACAATCTTTTAGTAGCGGCAACCACAGTTCCTTCTAGTGTCGAAAGAAATTTTGTTAAACACCAGCGACTCGCTCCAAACGACGACACTCTTTCTTTTCTTAGAAGAAATAAAAACGTAAGCATGGAAGTGTTAGAACCTTTTCTTAAAGATGACATTGATTCCTACGAAAAAAGCGTTGGAATTGAAATGCTAAAATTTATGGGAAAAATGGGAAATGTTAATTTGGTATTTTACGAAGTACCATTACCATACATTAAATACTTAGTAGAGGTTATTAGGCTTTCATTACCGAATACTGAATTCTGTTATGAAAATGCAAACGACAGTATGGCAAAGTCTTTAGACGAGGGATCGAAAGAAAAGTTATTGTTCGAAGCTTTAGCCCAGGAGGATTTAGATGAAGAAGATATCTTCATCGAATAGGAGGATAATTTTGAATGAAAACAAAAAATAAAAATTCAATCATAGATTCCTTCTGGAATTTCCTAAGTAAATTATTATTACCTTTTTGTCTTTTATGTGTAGCTCTTGTATTATTTTTAAATGTATTTTTCATAGCGAAAGTACCATCAGGAAGTATGCTAAATACCATCAAAATTGGTGACATGCTACTGGTTAAAAATTCATTCTTCTGCAATGAGATAGAACGTGGTGATATTTGTGTTTTTAAAAAGACAGGAGAAAACTTTCTCCTGGTTAAAAGAGTAGTTGGATTACCCGGTGAAAAAGTAGAGATGAAAGATGGCACAGTGTACATTAATGATAAAAAGTTAAAAGAGAGCTATGTTTCTTCTGAATGCGATACTAATCAAGTTTTCTATGTGCCAGACAATTCATACTTGTTTTTGGGAGATAATAGAGCTAATTCTATCGATGCTCGTTATTGGGAAAATCCGTATATAAATAAAAAATACATTAAAGGAATTGTACAGTGTAAAGTTTACCCGCATTACTCTAAATTAAAAAATAATTAAAAAAATCATTAAGAAAAGAGGTCAAAATGAGAAAACTGCAGTATATATTTATTAGACTGGTTTTCAATGCTTTATTTGCATTAGTGTTGTTGAAATGCTTTACGCTTGGTGCACAGTATGGTGTACAATTGATTGGACTTAATAATTGGCTAATACAATTATTTTGCGGTATAAGTACAGCATTACTTTTTAATGCCGTACTTTCTTTAGCCCAGAAAACTATTTTATTGTATTTAAAGCACCTTCAAATAGCTTCAATCTGTGTCCCAGATAAAAACCCGAATGTAGTTGTTTTCTCCAGAATAGGAACCGTTAGTGTAATAGTAATTCTTAATAAAATACTAAGAGGTTTAGCCAAGGAAATTGTCGAATCGATCAAAAACGGTTCCTGCGGTTCTATTGAATTGTTTGCAGAAATAAGTCGAAGCACTTTAGCCAAGGGAGGTAAATACATAATTGGTAAATGCTTTGATTACCTAGATGAGTGCGTTTTATCATACTGTTACACACATCCAAACGATTCCCTTGGTTCAGCAGCAGAGAATGCAGTTGTAATTTTTCTAGAGAACTCTGCAACACTATTAATCAAAACAACCACTGTATGTTTAACATCGGCATTCATTAAAGCAGTAATAGCGATAGTAGAAACATTACTTCTGTTGAAGGTGTTGCCATTTTCTTTCATCAATTTAATTACAATCTATTTAATTGTACATGTCTCTGGTTTTGTAATTGCAGATTCATTGGTCGAACCTTTGATGCTCGATAGTGTTGTAAAGGAGTTTTGTAATTTAAGTATTAAGGATGAGAATAACATTGGAGTATTAGAAAGCGTAGCAAGCATTGCTCAACAATTTAAATCAATGCTATAAAATAACGTTTCAGATAGGAAACGCTTTAGCCCAGATTAGTGTAAAAGCTAGTTTGGGCTTTTAACTTTTTTAACAATACTACTACTGTAGTAAATAAACTTATGGTAAAAGGAGATAAACATGAAAAAAGAGAAATTAGAAGAGTTTTTCAATGGCATTAACAATGCAGAAGAATTGGTAATGTACCATCTGTTTAAAAGAGGATGGAAATTTGTAAACTCCTTTAAATCAGGAATAATGATAAAAGGATCTGTGTTTTTTGTAATTAAGAATTATGCAAATACACATACTTACAATAATTTTATGTATACGGAAAACGATATTGATTTATCACAAATTAATTCTATAGCTGATTTGAGAAAAACAGACATACCATTACAGATTGACTTTAGCCCAGTAGAGACTGATAAGTGTAGTTGGTATGTATCATACAAAAATAAAGTTGTGGAAAAAGGTATGATTTCACAATCACAATTATTCTTACGTTCACAGCTGGAAGGCAATGAACCTATTCAATCAGCTGATGAAAAAAAGATTGAAAAGTTTAAAGAAATGATTAACTTAATAGATTCTTACGCAAGTATGCCTGAGTATGCTTTAGCACAGCACGTTTACGTAGAAAAGATGGTAAAGAACAAATTGGAAAAGAGATATGTTTTTAAGTCACAAGAGTTTAATATTCATGAATCTGCCGCACAATTATTAAATATTTATTTTAAGTGTGTATCAGATACACCTATACATATCCCAAAAGATAAGTATATATTGATTGAACATGCTGCAAAAGTATTAGGATTTAAGAAGTTAAGTGAAACAGACACACAAATTAAAATTAGTTTACCAATTAGAAAAGAATATTTTTATAAGATAACTAATGTGTATTCACTGTATGACATAGAGCAAGCATTTCCGTGCGAGGTCAAGCAAGACTCCAAGAAAGTAAAGATGCTAGAGATGGTTCGCTTTAGCCCAGATTTACCTGAGCTAAACAATTCTAATACAATAGATTTAAATTCTTTAAAACGTATTTATATAACACCAGATATGCTAGATATGTTAGACATTCTTAGTTCTTTTGAAACAGGTGTAATAGAGCAAGAAGATGTTTTAGTAGAGTCTTTAGCTATGGTGCGTGAGAATACAGATTTAATCTATGATCGTTTACCAACGGAATTGGATAATTATGAAAATTCTAAAAATACTTTTAATTTAAATCGAGAACAGAAAGAAGTTATTTACAAAGCTTTGAACAAAAATCTTAATTACAGTATTTTACTTGATAATACAATTAATCAGGGCTGCTATGGTTTGCTTCTTAAATTATTAGAAGCTGGAGTACAGCCTTTACAGCTACTTGGTCGCAGCTTTAGTCAAGAAACTCTTGCAGTTTATCTGGAAGCAATAGAAGCAGGATTTGACTTAGATATTTTTCTCGATTTACCATGTGAAAAGGATATGCTTAAATATTATGTCGAAAACATAATTAATAGTATTAATGTCGAATGCGAAGAACTTTTAGCTGAGGGTTTCTCTCAAGAACAACTTTCTTATATTAGAAAAGCTAAAAGTCGTAAAGAGGACTTTTCTTACGTCGGTAAAAGTGATTCCCTTATACAACTGTGGCTAAAAGACTATATGCACAGAAATGACATTAATTCACATTTATGCAAAGAACTGATTAATTCTTACAAAGGTACTAATACGTACACAGAAATCAGATTGAGCGATTTAGGCCAAGAATCGCTCAAAGAAATTGCTGCACATTTATTCACAGATAATGACTTTAGCATAGCTGACACTACTTGGTCTAAATTACAGCAATTTATTTTGACGAAGTCAGAAGCTGTATGCTGCAGCACTATCACCGGTTTAAGAATTAAAGTTTATGGAAACATTTTCTTAAGTTGGGACGATAATAGTTTTACATTTTATGAATTAAGCAAACCACTATGTAAGGTAGTATTCGTTAATGGTAATGCAATTGTTAGCGAAAATAGTACATCTCCAAAACTTACAGAATACCTTGAATTACTTTAGCAAAGTAATGAGGAGTTATTGAGAAAAAGTAATGAGGAGTTATTATGAAAAAATTAAAAAACTTCAATAAACTAATAATAGTAATGGCAGTACTGCTATTGGCTATTATAATTCTTTTAATTAATAAATCTGTAAGTACATCGGCAGTTAATACAGATAGTTATGACTATGAAAATGATAAAGCAGAGAGGTTTGCTGATTTCAAAAGTGACGAGGATAACAGCTTTAGCAAAGTGAAATCCTCGATAGACTATAAGATTAAACCTTTAACTTTTAAGTTCAAATCTGGTGAATTAACTGCTGATGTCTCAGGGCAATCCAACTCTTATCCTTTTATAATTAAATCATTAACACATAAAAACAATGGTTTATTTCTTTGTATGGAATTTAAAGATTCTGGATTTATTAAAGATTTTCAGTTAACAATTAAAGTAAACGAAAACACTAAAGTAATTAAGCAACCACTAATTGATTGTAGTAATAAAATTATGTTGTATGTTCCATTCAGCTTTAGCCAAGAAATAACTGAATCTGGTGTTGATGTAACAATTTCCAACATCTATTGGCAAGAAGTAAGCATAACTAATTTAGCAACAATCAATTATGAAAAAAGTTTGGCTAATACAAATTGTTCTAAAACTGTGATTAAGAAAAATGATGATAAAAGTGATGCTTACACAGTAAAGTATGATAATTTACTAAATTTTTCTTTAGAAAAAACATCGTACAACAGTCTGCATTTAGCAACAATTAATCGTCCACAAGATTTAGCCACGTATTTAGAAAATTTAATCTTTGATAAAGTAAGCACTAAGTACTATGTAATTTTTGTTAATTCGCATAATCAAACAAATAGCAATAAATTTTATGCACATCTGAAAGAAGATGTAATTTTGAAGTCAGACGCTAAAATCGAACAAATAAAAATATGTATTGAAAAGGAGTGATAGTGTGGGAAATTTTAACAATGAAGAAATAATAAAACCAATGTCGTACTTTAGCGAAGATGATAAAGAACAAGTACAATTTAATTTTGACATTGAAGAAGACGATGACGATGATGAAATTGATTTGAATTCTTTAAATAATGCTACACAGTTCAATTTCGATGACGATGACGACGATGATGAAATTGATTTAAGTACATTAAACACAAGTGGTGTTGAGGAAAGCTTTAAAGTCAATGAGGAAAGCATTGAAGTTAATGAAGGGAACAACAATGCGGTGAATTTAAATTCTGATGCTACCATAGATGCTACTGTTATGGCCACAGATTATGGTAATGCTACTACAGCTGCTGCTGTTATGACCACAGATTCCGGTGATGCTGTTATGGCCACAGATTTAGGCGATGCTACTACAGGTTCAGATTTCGATATTGCTACTACAGATTCAGAATTTAATAAAACCGATGAAGTAACAAATGATAGTAGAAATAGTAACGGAACAACCTATGCAGATATACAAAAAGATAGATTAAATAACATTATAATTTCAAATACTGGTACTGCAGGTAATGTGCCTGCATTAACCGATTTAGCCAAGCTGACACCATTGTGTAAAGACTACTTAGAATACATGGCAAAACAGGGATATAGACCTAACTCAGAAAGTTTCGAAGACTTCTGTGATAGAACAAAAAGCGTAATATTCTATGCGTACACGGACGATGAAATAGCAGACAAGATAACTACTGCTGATGTACAGGCTTGCGACTTTAGCCAAGTGGAGTTATCCGTTTTAGCACAGTATCTAAAAGCAACAAGAAATGTAAACTTAGCTCCAGAATTCTTGCAGTATTATATTAACTTTCCTACTGATTTTTTTGATAAGATCGCTTTTACCTTTAGAACAGCTAGCCACAAAGAAATCGAAATGATTAGCGATTGCTACGACAAGCCATGGTATAAAGATTACATTATTCCATTATTTTCTCTTGAAGAGAAAGATACTCCTTTACTTATTAAATTAATGCAAAAAGGTGATTTTAATGAGAAAGAAGCGTTACAGTATACGAATGATTTAAATAAGTTAAATGAATACTTAACACTTAAGTTGAATGGTGGCTATGTCCAAAATATTTTTGATAAAATAGGAAATAATAAAGAAGACATTGAATTATATCGTAGCTTTGTGAATGTTATTGGAGATTCAGACATAGCACAAACATTATTTACAAAAAGTTGTGATGATAAATTAATAATTTCAGATTGCTTACAGAAAATACACAAGAATTTCCCTAATAATCAAATTCTATTACAGAATGGTACTACAATAAATTTATTAGACTTTTTGAACAGGTATGAGAATGATGTGTACTTTATTGACTTATTTAAAGGACTTTCTAAAGGTATTTTCGATATGGAACTGTACAACGCTATCACACTTGTACAACCCGACAATAAACAGATCACAGCTGGCTTACTTATTTATTATTCGGAACAGCCAGCTTTAGCCAAGTACTACCAAACATATCGAGACGTGTGCGTGGCAATCATAGCTAATGACATTGATCGCTTTGGGTATGATTTAGACCAGTTTACGACAGATATGAATTCTTTAGTTGGTAATGATACAGTGCTTAAAGACATTTTTAAAGTAGTTGTTTGTTTCTATTATTCAGAACTTTTTGATATGTCTTTAAAGGACTACAAGCAGTGGGTGGCTCTCTTTAGCCAAGACTGTAAGCGTTATACAGAATTAATCAATTCACATAAAGAATTCGATTTAGCACACTTTAATAAGTTTTGGGCAGAATATGCAGCAGCATATTTCGGATTTAAAAATGTGAAGATTGATAAAGATGTTAAAAGAAGCATAGTAATAAAGATTAATTCTAAAATGGTAGAAAAGGTGTTACCACTTGATATTTTTATTTATATGGATGAAGGCATAGAATCGTCAATCAATAATAATATCAAATGGGAGATAAATTATGTTACATATGACCAAGAGAATAAAATTTTATACATCGGTAAGCGCAATCTTTACGGTCACTACAAAAAACCATTAGAACTATTGAAATACAGTTTAGAGCATTTAGCTGAGAAAGAAACCTTAAGAAATTACAACATTGAAGAATATGGAATTACAAGCCGTACAATATTTATGAAATATTTTAATATGTTCGTGATTGGGGAAAACATTGATTTATTTTACCCAAAAGAGAGTTCTTTCTATGAAATGGACAAGGCAAGGTGTTTAAATAATTTCAAGATTAATTGTGCTGTGTTATACAAAAATAAGTTCAGTGTTTACATTGCATTCGATGCTATTCTCTATGTTATATATAATGTAGAAACTCCATATTCATTGCTGATGTACAGCCAGAACTACGCAGTAATAATGAATTATCTAAAGGCTTTAAGAATTATTTACTATAACAGTGCAGACAAATTTATTTTACTTACATACTTTATTCTATTGCTGCATGGTAAAGATTTAAATAGTTGTAAATCAATCTGTAAGAATACATTCATCACTATCTTAAACGATGAGCAGTTTAATAGGACATACAATAATCCAATTTCCTTAGAAATTTTTCTTAAACATATAGACAGATTTTATAAAATGGCACAGAATTCAGAATCTGTTGTTAGCGTTGATGATGCTACAGGATCAATCTGTATCGATTATAAATTGCAATAATTTATGAAGTGCTTATGAAGTGCTTTAGCAAAGCGATAATGATTAAAGGTATTACCATTACTCAAAGACTACTAATTACATTGTCACTTTAGCAAAGCACTTTTTTGATTTAGTAAGGAGGTATTAAATTTATGAATTTTACAGATTTAACCAAGAAGGTGAGAAAAGTCCCAAATGTTAGGGTATTATCCGTCTGTACTTTAATACTTCTCAGACATAAAGAAGTATCATCGTATTCGGAAGTTTTATACAAAGTTTATGGAGTTTACATCGATGTAACTAATTATGAATTGTATAATTACTTTTGTAAGAAATTAATAGAAAGCTATAAAACTAGTTTAGATAAGATGTCTCTGGAAGACATTAATAATACTTTAGAAAATATTGTTACTAATTATTGTGATAAAGAACTGAATGTAGCCATTGCTCATGGTTATTTGTCAGAACTGCAGGAATACCAAATAAGAGAAAACTGGAGTGCTAAACAATCTAAATTAATTGATTTTTTAGTTGGTTATTTTGGAGATAACTTTACACAATTAATAAATCCTAGCATGTCTAATCGTGCGATTGTTTACATCGCTACGATACACAATGAGGATTCAGATTTAGCAAAGGTGGTTTCGGAGTATACGCTATCCGACGATATTCTTTATCAAATCTGTCTTGGAAGTTTTCATAACATAAATCTATTTGATTATGCCATGCAGGGCTACTCAGCAGAAGATTTAGCAATGATTAACAAAGCCTCACAGTTACCAGGTTTCAATTTAGATAATATGTGCGAAGATGGGACTCATTATCCGTCTTTAGCAAAAATAAGAGATTTTATAATTAATTATTAATTTTTTATATTTTATAGAGGTCATTTCTTAAAAACTCGTGCATTAATTGTTTAGAACAACAAATGATAATTGTATGGGGTGAGGAAATGAGCGAAATACAGAAAAATAGTTATTCATTAGCTAAAAAACAATTTAATCTAGAATTAATAAATTTAATTCAAAATGGTATTGCAGTGTCGTACAATTTGGAAAGGCTTTATGAGAATAACATCGGTTTTATTTACGATACTATGATGGATTGTAATATCAGTACAAACAGCGATTTAGCCAAAGATTTAGCACAGGTTGCATTTTTTGCAATTTATGACTCAGCCATAAAATTCGATAAATCAAAAGGTTTGAGTTATTTAAATTATCTAAATCTTTGGCTAATACATTATTTTTATCGAGAATTACTTCGCATGAAATATTCATTTAAAATCACAAATACAGCTTACTACAATGCAAAACATTTAGACAAGCTTTCAGATTTCTATGCAATGGATTTGTCTTACTTAGAAAATCATGAGATATTAGATGGCATTGCTGACGGAAGTCTTATGTATACAATTCATTACGAAGATATTTATTCAAACGCTTTAACCAAGGAGTTTTGGAAAATTGTAGAAAATTCGTTAACTAAAATGAATTATGAAATTATTTTACTACGTTTTAAAGACAGACTTAAGTATGCACAGATTGCAGAAAAGTATTCAATAGGAAAAGACAGAGTTAGGTTAAGAGTTCTAAGGTCTTTAAAAAAGTTAAAGTATAATAAAGATATTCAAATTATAGCTGAGGATTGGTATAACATAGATGTCGCAAGAAGTTTGCGAGAAGACAGTACTAATGAATAATAAGTTTGCGAGAAGACAGCACTAATGAATAATAAGTTTCTAAATATTGATTATCCTTTACTAAATATATCCACATTAATGAGACATTTAAAGGAATATTATATTGTCATTCTAAAAGACTAGTGTGCTAAATTTACTTTAGCCAAGAACACAACTATTAAAACATTATAAAAAGAAAAACCATACATTGACTTACCTTTTTTATAAAAAATTACTTAAAAAGAAAGGAGACGTAATTATGGTTATGAATAGTGTTGAAAACTACAGAAGAAAACCAGTAAAGATTACAAAAGACATTGTTGCTTACATTATAGCAAATAAAAACACTTTAATTGACAAAGGGGTTGCCAAAAGAGTTAGTAACTCTTGCCAGTGTATTGAATGTGGTAAAGAAAGTGATGTTTACCTTACAGTAAAAGGTGATGGGAGTACATCAATGTGTTTAAACTGTGCAATTGGAGTCACTTTAGACAAGGCAATAGAAATTAACTGTACTACATCTGATGGTACTGGCAGTTCTGCTGGAAGCACTAGTGGAAGCACTGACAATGATGTTGCCAATGGTGCTGCCAATGGTACAGTAAGAAAAATGGATTGCTTTAGCTAAAGCAATCCTAACAAAGAAAGGATAATAAAATGTTTAGAACAGATACAAGAACAATTTCTAAAAAAGGTGGATTTACAATTCCTGTGCAGATTAGAAGAGCATTAGGTATTTATGATAAGACTCAGGTAGATATTGTGGAAAGTGAAGACCCTGATGTTTTAATGTTAGTAAAATCAAGGCCACATTGTATTTGCTGTGGAAAGGTTGGTAATAGTCTAATCAAAGTAAATCGTGACTCTGTTAATCCGATCAATTCACGTTATGTTTGTGCAGAGTGCATTGATTCTCTTAATGCTGCTTTAGCCAATGGGGAAACAATAGGACACGAACTGACAACATCGGATGTGATTGATAACTACAATATTAATTTACATAGAATTGACGAGATTAAGAAAGAGAACGCTGAGTATGAACGATTAATTCAGCAGGAAGGTTTAGCTAAGTTAGGTCCAGAAAAGACTGTTACTCTTACTGGTGGAAATTCTGAAATTAAAGTACAGGTTTCTTACACAGTAAAAGAAGTAACAAAAGCTGGCTACGAAACTCTCAAAAGCTTTATGAACGAAAATGTTTCAGATAACTATCTCGCCTCTAATCTTGTAGAAAAGTTTGATGCCAATTCAGACTTTAAAGAGGCAGCGGTCATCATTTATACCGAGGATTGGAAGAAAGGTACGTTTGAAGACACTTTAGCCAAGTATGGCTATGGTGATAGAATTAAGCCAGACACTTTAGCAAATCTTGCTTCTCGTTGGAAATTTGATAACAAGGATTATAACAAAACTCTTCTGATAAAAGCATTGGTGGCTGAGCAGGACGAAGCTGTAAGCTTAGATGGCGAGCAGGCAGATGCTTTAATTAAGGAATTAACTCTTGTTGCGAAGTATAACTATGTTAAGCACATCTTTCCTAAGATTAATACTAGCGCTGATATTGATCTTTTGAGGGACTGCTTAATAGTTAACTCTTGTATCAAAATAAAGAAGTAGGAGGAGAAGTGAGATGGAAAATAACATTAAAATAAAAGTAGGGAGGTATTTTAATTAGTAAATTTCGTTTAATGGTTTTTATAGCTTTACTCACATTTAGCCAAGCTTTACTGTGTGCATGCGAAAACAGTGGACGTGGTGAAGACCCATTTCCAAGTTCTATGAAAACATACACGGAGGAAGATACCGAAAAGATTAATAAAAAAATCGGAGATTTCTTTTCTAACATTTTCTTTTGGGTAGACGTTTGGTTAGATTTGTAAGTAGAGTTTAGACCAAAGTTAAATTAAAGATGAAAAAACTAAGAAATAAAAAGAAAATACAATTTAAAAAGCGTATTGCTGTTGCCATGGTTGGAGTTACTATCGCTACTTTCAGTTCCGGGTGTAGCTTTAGCCAAGGCACTGCAAGCGGTAATCTCTTTAGCCAAGTAAAAACACTTGTTACGGGTGGAGACGAGAAAAGCGAAATACCGCAAGAAGCTACAACTGAAATCAAAGAGATTGCCCAAGAAGCAACCACAGAATCAAAACCTTACACAGAAATTAGTAAACAACCAATTGAATTGTCGCAAGACGAACCCGCTTTAAGATACCAGTCCGGACAGGATGCATACATTCTAAAAGACGGTAAGCAGCAAGGAGTTATGCATTTTAATCTTGCACAACGACTTGGTATTTGGGATTACACTAATCCAACCGTTGTCTCTAATGGAATTTATTACAGTTACACTTTTAATCTTAAGCTTGATTTTACTCAGTACTTTAGCCAAGTAGAATCTGCCAAGATTGAAGTGAAGCCAGAATTGTTAAATAGCAAGGGAGAAGTAATTGGTGAAATTGCTAACATTGGGTGGAATGGTTTTGAACAGATTGCAGAGATTTACAAAAGTAATCCAGTAAAAAACATTGAAGTTTGCTTACAGCCTACACAAGACTTTAGCGACGGTGATTACATTAAATTCAACCTAACCGACACAGAAAATAATGTTGTATTTGACAGTGTAACCTATGATGTATCTTTACTAAAAAAAGCGACTGATGGGCCTACCATTAAACGTATTAAGGATACAACTAAAATTAAATCAATCAATGGTGCTAAATACTCTTTTACACTTAATAGCGTTTGCAGCAGTCAAGAGTATTTGAACATTGATTCTTATTCTGATCTAGTCAAAATGATGGATTTAGATTACACAGTCAAATTACTAAAGGACAAAGTAAACGGAAGAGTAGTAACAAGGTTTAACACATTTAGCGGAGTACAAATGAACTCAGAAGTTAAGCTGGCAGTTAATACGTGTAATAACTCACAGTACAACTACACTTACTATCAGGATGCTACACGAACCAACTACTCCGATGTCGATGATTACGTTCCTTACGTTACTTCAAACTTTCCTTACATTAAGAAAGGTGAAACTGCTAACAATGTAACTAACCGAGTTCTTAGCTACGATTTGGATTCCGAAGATCCGATGTATGTTAGGGTAATTCCTGAGTTTACTAATGAAAGAAAAGCTAGAAGTGATGAAGAAATGTTAAAATTCAACGGACGCTATGTTGTTTATCAGGTTGAATTGAAAGCTCGTAATTTACCTAAGTACTACAAAGGAGAATGGTAATGCTAAAGACAACTAAAAGATTTGTACTGATAGCTACTACAGCAGTAGTGTTGACCAGTAGTGCTGGGTGCAATCTTTCAAGCTTTAGACAAGTAACTAATAATTTAATTGGTTCAAGCCTTAGCCAAGGTAACTCTGAAACGAGTACACAGGCTGATGACGATACCAAAGAAATTAAAGGTACAATTGAAGAACTTTCCAACTTACATAGTTCTAAAGAACTGAAAGATTGCGTAAAGCAAAACTTTAAAAGTAATACTGTAAGCTTAGCACTTGATGGTAAATCTAAAAAAGAAATTAAATTGTATTTAGAAGTTTTACAAAAATTAGAATTCATTTCATACAAAGATGGTAAACTTAAGTACAGTGTGCCATCGATTGATGGAATAGTTAATTACTTGTCTAGTGACTACAAAGGTTTCATAAAAGACTACAATAACTTCAAAACATTGAAGTTGAGCGAGGATGAAGTAAAGGATTACGTCTTAGACTATTTAATCCAACTTTTTGACAGTGATAGTAGCTACAGTAGCAATGGTAGCAATTCAATTAAAAACGAAACCAAAACGTGTAGTATTACAGTAACTCGTAGTGGCAAATTAAGCACTGATTCTTTTCTTACTGAATTAGTAAGTAAAGTGCTTGAAGATTTGTTTACAAAGGTTGCTAACACAACCTTTAGCCCAGAACCACAAAAAACCACTACGAAAGTTAAGTCAAGTGATTTTAAAATAGGTAAATCCAAAGTAATGGTGTATCCATTAACGGATAAAACTGGTAAGGTTATTTCACAGCAAAAGATTTTAGTAACAGTTGACTCTGTTTTAAAAGATCAAACCGCATACGAAAAACTATGTTCTATTAGTGGCATGAACGCAAACATTAGTGTAGACTATCAGAAAAATTCTCTATACTATGTTCATTACACAATTAGAAATTTGTCTGGCACTGACCTTACTTACAACGACAGCTTTAGCATGGTGAGTTCTGATGGAAATTCATACTCACTTCCTAATGGTAGTTGTTTCGGATTAACCTCTTCAACTGTTTTAAAGAAAGGCAGCGACACAAGTTTAGACACGGCATTAATTGGCCCACGTAATGCTAAACTTGGATGGTATGATAGCACTGCTAAGTACTTTTATCAGTTAGGTACTGAAGATGCGTAGTCTTCCGTACCTTTTACTAATGCAAAGAGATGGTTGCTCATGCTTTAGCCAAGTAATAGAATTTAAATCAAAAATTCCAGAGATAAGTTTGGTAAAAGCTACTGAGTACTATATCTTTGACTATTTAGATTTTGAAAAAATGTGCAAAGACAGGGATAGATTAATTTCTCTGCTTAATGCTAAATTTGAAAATTTTAGTGATTACAGCAAAATGCAAATGGTATACGATGTAATAATGGTGAGAAATAAGAAGTGTAATTTATTTTCTCTTAAACTTTTTATTATTCTTACGGAATTAGATTCAGTACCTTTAATGAAAAGTTTTTTACAACATTCTCCAGAGTATACATGTGTAATAAAAGAATTCCGCTTTAGCAAAGAAAACCTTATTAAACTAAAAAAAGAGTTAACTAGAGAATACAATACATTTCAAATTCAAAATGGAATGATTGTTTACGAGTGTAAAGTACTATTTTTAGATGATTTATTTTATTTATGGGAAAGTGAAGGAAAATATTTACTTTTTAACCAAGTAGGAAATCTGTGTGTAGATGCTACTAGTTATTTTGAATTTATTTACAAAGTCAGTATTATGATTTTGGATTCTAAAAGGAATTAATCATGTGTACTAGATTTTTATATATTGATGGTGAAAATGTTTCAAAAATGGAAGTTGTAAATAGTGTAAATAGTTTCTTAGAATTACTTAAGCCTTCTGATATTTTCGTAGGTAAATTGTATGGGAATAGGGACTCTGTAAAAGCATACGTTCCTTTCTGTTTAGCAAACGGTCTAACCTATGTAGAAACCTCGGCAATATCAGTTTCTGGCAAAAATATTACTGATATGAAAATGACGGTTGATTGTATTTTTGATGTATTATACTCAAAAGATTCTGATTTCACCGTTACATTACTCTCCAAAGATTGTGATTTCTTACCACTATTCTACAAATTAAAAGAGATGGGTGTTAAAGCAGAAATGCCATTCTCCGCTTTAGCCCAGATAACCTCTTTTGAATTTCTATCATCGTTTACAAAAATGGAGAAGAACTATCAGAAAACTACTTCTGGTTTGGATGCCTTTTTAAAACACAATGGTTTCTATTCACCAAAAAATTCTGATTGTTTAGGAAATTTATTTTCTAAGATTAAAGAGAAAACAGACAATTTCTTTCCAGATTCAGTAATAGAGGAACACATTGCAATTAAAACAAAGAAGTTTAATAAAAGCATTGTAGCTACCTATGGGGAGAATAACATAAGTGAGTTTAAAAAGATTAAACCGAAGGATTTCTCTTTTGAGAATGTAGTGGACAGTTTAAATCTAACTGATCCAAATGATATTAACAGATTATACGTAAGCTATGTTAGTAAGATTTTTGGATACGTTCCTAAAAATAAATCTTTACCGGCAATAGTGTTGAATAATTTAGCAAAGGAATTTGCGATAGCATAGGTGAAGTACAATGAACATTTATAGATTAATGGTAAATGAAGGCATTGTGTATCCAGCTGTATACAAACGAATAAAGTGTAATACTGACATAACAACAAAAAAAGGTTTAAAAGCCTTACTTAAAAAATTACGAGGAAGTGTCCAAAAGGATGCTTCCTTTTTTATTTCTGTGGGTGCAGAAGGAAAAACATCTGCTGTCTTTATAATTACCTGTGGATACGCAACCAATAAAGTCTTTAGCAAAGAACTACTTACGGCAAGTATTTTAAGCCAATCTAGTGAGTTTATCATAGTCACATTTTTTAGTAATAAGCATGACTATGATAACGAAATTGTTAAGAAAGACTTTAGCAAAGTAAAAGAAGCTTTTGACTTACTTGAATTACACTTAATAGATTACTACACTATTGTAGAAAATGTAATTCACTGTATTACTATTTAATAAAAAGGAGTGTAATGGTTCCTATTTATTTTTACGATGAGAAATCAAACGGGCTATTAGTTGATTACTATGTTTTGTGCGATTCAAAACAGCTAATAAATACTAATCAGCTTGTATCATTGTTAGAAAGAGAATTTAGACTTAGTGATTCAGCATCAGAATTTTTCTTGGCAATCTACTGGAGTCAAACATACGACTGTAAAGGTATTTTATTTGTTTCAAAAGGTGTTAACGATAATTCTAACTTTAAGTATAGCATCGCTATTAAAGGCGGAATTCTGCTAAAAGCTTCCAGCTTTAGCCTAGTACACAACCACCCAAATAAAAGTTTACACTTTAGCCTAGCAGATTGCCAAACAACAAAACATTTTAAAAATTTAGGAAAGATTTTAGACATGCCTCTACACGAGCATGTCTTAATTGCTAATCACGATTATGCAGTATTAAAAGGAGGTGAATTTTATGAAGACAATGAGTGATGATTTATTTCAACGTCCAAAGAAAAAAGAGGATGATACCTCATCTGGTACCTCACAAAATACACAAAAAATAAATGAAATGGATTTATTTGGAGACGTTGAAAAGAGAAAACATTCTACAGAGCCAGAAAAATCTACTATAGAGGAACAGCTACAGAATTATTCTAATAATTCCGAGGATGCCTTTAGCATGGATGACGATTTATCTTCCCTATTTAACCATGAAGAGAGTAGTGATAATGCGACGAAAGCCAGAGCTGCGGAAGAAAACCACACCGGTGGGTTGGAGGCTAAAGATAAAAGGGAAATAAAATCTGCAGATGCTTTTAACATGGATAACGATTTATCTTCTTTATTTAACAGAGAAATCAATTCTAATGAAACGACTAAAGAAGATAAAGATTCAGTTGATGAAGCTTTAGACAAGAAAGCTTTAGACAAGAAAGCTCCCAAACAAATAGATCTTTACGTTGACATTAAAGATAAACATGTACAAGGGTATGAAATACCAAACACCAAAAATAAACATGTGCAAGGGTATGAAATACCAAATACTAAAAATAAACATGTACAGGGGTATGAAATACCAAACACCAAAAATACTTCTGATGCCAAAAAAGATGTTAATAAGGATGTCAAAAAGAGTGGTAAAAAGGATGTCAATAAGAATGTTAATGAGGATGCCGATAAGATTGCCGATGATGCAAAACATTTTAGCCAAGAGAAAACTTCTACTGCTAATGATGCAAAACATTTTAGCCAAGAGAAAACTTCTTTCGCAGATGTTAGCATGAAAACACGCTCAAGCAAAGTAGGAGACTACATTGACAAAATTAAAGCGAAATTAGCCACAGAAACACCTGGAGAAAAGCTTAATAAAACAAAAGATGAAAATGGTGACGAAGTTACAATTGAGGATAAAATCTATAATAGTTTAGAAACAGGTTGTAACGTAGCACTTGATTTAATGGAAGGCGCAGGAGAAAATTTAGCTTTCAGATTAAAAAGAGATATAACTAGTTTATTTTCCTCTTTTCAAAATAAAATGCTAAAAAAGAAATTCAAAAGGAATGATAACATTATTCAATTTGGAGATTTCATGTTTTATGAAATGGGAGATGAATTAATGCTCTATAAATACGTTGGTATTAATACAGAAATAAAAATACCAAGTTATGTGGAAGGCATGCCAGTAAGCTATTTAGAAAAGAATTTCTTACGTTTTAATGCAATCAAAAGTCTTGGACGTGGTCTTTCAATTGAAAGGATTCAAGATGTTTCTGTAGAAAGCATTAAAGATAACTTATTAAACATAAAAAGCGTACAACTTCCGAGTACATTAAAAATTCTACCGTCAAAGGTTTTCGCAGGATGTAAACGAATAGATGAATTAATTATACCTGCATCTGTTAAGATTGTGCAACCAAATGCATTCGTTGGGTGTAGACCGACAAGAATTATTTTCCTCGGAGAAGCTCCTAAACAATTGCAGGATTCCAATTTAGCAAAGGTAAGAATTTATTGTAAAAAAGAGTATTTTGATTCATTTTTTAAATTAATGAGAAACTATGATGATTATCTTACAGATAAGAATGTAAAAAGGGAGTACTTAGATTTACGTAAGAAGAAACTTGGTTCGGAAGATACTGCAATCTGGGAACGTATGATAAGAGCAACGGACATTAGTGATGAGTCGTTAATTAAAGGATTACATAATGTGAATTGATTAATTGGTGCCTGGTGCTTTAGCCAAGTAACTATACTACGGATTAAACAATTAGCATTGATGTCTAGCACTTTAGCCCAGTGATTACACTACGGGTTAAATAATTTAGAAATGTGGTGATAAATTTGAAGAAAGATAAAAATGTCCGAACACCTCCAGTTATTAAAGAACCTAGACCATTACTTACAATGGGAGATGTTTGGAACGTTGCATTTGTAGCAGTAGCTTTCTTGTTGCAAAAAGCATCAGGAGCTATATTAACTTTTGTAAAAATACCATACAATGCCGTAAACGGTGTAATTAAAGCAATTAATAAGATACCATTAGCAGGTAAAGCTATTTCATTGCCATTACAGCCACTAAAATTGTTCTTTGGATTTTTTGTTAAGATTGCAAGTAAACTAGCATTCTTTTTCAAAGCAATATTCATAGTTTTAATTATTATTTTAGCATTAAAAATACTCTTAAAGATTTTATCTAGAATTTCGTACATGAGAAATAAAAAGAAATTTAAGGAGTACTATGAAGAGCTTGAAGATCGTATGCAAAACGCTGAATCGCAATCTGTTGCAGGAATGGATGCGATGAACTACTATTAAGATGCAATGAATTACTATTGAGGTGCAGAGCTTTAGCAAAGCAACAAATGTAATGAATTACTATTGAGGTGCAGAGCTTTAGTAAAGCAACAAATGCAATGAATTACTATTAAGATTCAAAGCTTTAGCAAAGGAGATGTTATTTTGAAGAAATTAGTTATAGCTGATATTGTGCTTTTATTTTTATCTAAATTATCAAAAGTACCTGCAGCATTGTTTGCCCTGCTAGGAAAGATGCCATTTTTTGGCCTTATTTTTAGATTTATTTCTAAAATATTCCTCTTATTTGGAAAATTATTAACAATTCCATTTTACATTCTGACAGCAATTTTAATAATAATGTTACTGTTAAAATTATTTAAGAGCTTTAAGAAAGAGGATAAAATTGATAATCAACCTTATCAAACTTCAACTGAGTATGTACAGGAAAATAACAGAAAAGCTGTTACTCAAGGAGATCCAAATAGAATGAATATTTTTAAGGAATGATGTGAAATATGTTTACAGAAAATGATATTAAACGCAATAGAAGATTACCAAAGCAGAAAGATAAAATAAATCTTTCCGCTTTAGCCAAGAAAGTTTTAACAACAACTTTAGCACTAGTTATTGCATTTACTATGCAACTGACAACAACTTTTGGGACTATAGCAGTTAAAGCTAAAACTGTCAATAAATTAGGCACATATCAACTAAGTGATAAAAATTGTCACGTTGGTCTAAATGTTGGAGGTGCACATCCTAGAACCTACAACTGGTCAATCAGTGATTTAAAGATAGCTACTGTATCTACTAAAGGTGATAGCGATGGTGGACATAAAGTTACCTTTAAGAAAAAAGGTAAAGTTACAATTAGTTGTAAAATAAAAACTTCAAAAGGTAATTGGAAAAAAGATGACATACACAAATGGACATTAATCATTAAATAAGTATTAAGCACAGTAATCTTAAAAGGGTTGCTGTGCTTTTTTATTTCTAGCTTCACATGGTGAGATCCTAGATGGCAGTGCTGCTAAGTACAAATCCAGACGTTTAGTTAAGTACAAATCCAGTTGTTTAGCTAAGCACGAATCTAGACGTTTAGCCAAGAATCAATATATTTAATCTTTGTATATTACTTTGTGCTACTTGTATATTACTTTTATGTTACTTTTCTACTTCGCCTAAGATAATGTACCATTTTTATGTAGATTACCTTTTATAACATAAGAAAATTAATAGGAGGTAATCTAAAATGGATTCAAAAGAATATCTAAAAAACATCAAAGTAGTTAAAAAGGATGGTAATCTGCAAGATTACGATTTTAATAAAATCATAATCGCTATAAACAAATCGGCCACGAGAGTGAATTATAGTTTTACAAAGTTTGAGTTAAACGAAATTAAATCTATAATTGAGTCAATCTTAACTGAATACATACTCGAAAATGATACTAAAGAAATTCCAATCATGGTAATGCATTCCACTGTTGAGAAAGCTTTAACCAAAGTAGTTCCCGAAGTGGCCAACTCATACAAAGAGTATAGAAACTACAAGGTAGATTTTATACGAATGCTGGATAAAGCTTACACAGAGGCCCAAAGAATACAGTATCATGGTGACAAAGAGAATAGTAATTCTGATAGTACACTGGTTTCAACCAAACGATGTCTTACATTTGGAATCTTTAACAAAGAACTGTACAAGAAATTCTTTTTAACTAAAGAAGAGATTCAGGCAATTAAAGATGGGTATATTTACATTCATGATATGTCATCAAGAAGAGACACAATGAACTGTTGTATTTTCGATATTGAAAAAGTTTTACATAATGGTTTTGAACATGGTAACTTGTGGTACAATGAGCCAAAAAGACTTTCTTCTTTAGCCGGTGTTATAGGAGATATTGTTCTCAGTGCAGCTAGCCAGCAGTATGGCGGATTTACTGTACCAAGTGTTGATGAAGTCATTGCTCCGTATGCAGAAAAGACTTTCTTAGAGTACATGGATGAATACATTGACATAGTAAAAGGGACTGGAATGATAGATGAGGATAACATGCCGGAGACCTTAGCCATTTTAGCCCAGTACCATTCCATGCTTGAGGAAGAACATACAGAAGAGTTCGACATGGGTAAAGAGTTATTAAAAGACACAGATAGTAAGCTTATTACTTTAGCTCAGAACTATGCTTTAAAGAAAGTAACAAAGGATTTAGAACAGCTATTCCAAGAATTAGAGTATAAGTTCAATAGCCTTTCCTCTAGCCGTGGAGATTATCCTTTTATCGCATTTACTTTAGGTCATGGTAAAAAAGAGTTCGAGCAGTTAACAAGTATTATGTGCTTAGAGGTAAGAAAGAATGGACAAGGTAAGAAGGGTAAAAAACGTCCAGTTCTTTTCCCTAAATTAATCTTTCTTTACGACGAAAAACTGCATGGTGAGGGAAAACCTTTAGAACATGTATTTCAGGCCAGCATTGACTGTTCTTCTAAGACTATGTATCCGGACTATCTCTCTTTAACTAGCGAAGATCCAGACAATCACGTTTGTAAAATGTACAAGAAGTATGGAAAAATAATACACCCTATGGGATGTAGAGCATTCCTTTCGCCATGGTATGAAAGAGGTGGTATTGAACCTGCAGATGAAAATGATGTGCCTATTTTCAAAGGCAGATTTAACATAGGTGTTGTTAGTTTACATCTACCAATGATTTTAGCCAAGTCTCGCAGAGAGAATAAAGATTTCTATGAAGTGCTTGATTACTATTTAGACATGATACACAATCTTCATCGAAGAACTTATGACTATTTAGCTGAGAAGAGAGCATCCATTAATCCACTAGCTTACTGCGAAGGTGGTTTCTATGGTGGCAATCTTAAACCAAACGATAAGATAGAACCAGTACTTAGAAGTTCTACTGCTTCCTTTGGTATTACAGCACTTAATGAATTGCAAGAACTTTACAATCAGAAATCTTTAGCCCAGGACGGTTCCTTCGCTTTAGAAGTCATGGATTACATAACAAAGAAAGTAAAAGGGTATACTAAAGAGGACGGTTATCTTTACGCTATTTATGGAACTCCAGCAGAAAATTTATGCGGTTTACAGGTAAAACAATTTAGAACACAGTTTGGAATTGTTAAAAACGTTTCTGACAGAGAATACGTTTCTAATAGTTTTCACTGTCATGTTTCAGAGAAAATATCACCAATTCAGAAGCAGGATTTAGAGTATCGTTTCTGGAAGTATTTCTGGGGAGGACGTATTCAGTATGTTAAATATCCAATAGCTTACAATAGAGAAGCTATAGTTACTTTAGTACGACGTGCAATGAGGATGGGATTGTATGAAGGAGTTAATCTTTCATTATCCTACTGTAATCACTGTGGGCATGCACAGCTCAGTATGGATGTGTGTCCTATCTGTGGAAGCACAGACATAATTAAGATTGAAAGAATGAATGGGTATTTGGCATACAGTCGTGTACACGGTGATACAAGACTTAATGCAGCTAAGATGGCAGAGATCAAAGACAGAGTAAGCATGTAGGACTAAAGAGCTTTAGCCCAGTGAATGCTCTGCAAAGCAGTAAACAACAATCAATTGCAATCAACTACAATAAATAAATCATTCACATAAAATCATGCAAGGCTTGGTTAAGGAATTAAACATCCTTAGCCAAGCCTTTTCTATTTTTCTTTTAACAGCTCTCCAATTTAGCCAAGTCCATTAAATTTCTAAAAGTAAACTTATGCAACCATTTCAATTCTCAACAGTAAACTCATGCATCTATTTTATTTCCACTTGTAAATGTAGTATTTGTTTTTCATTTCTTAGAGTGAAGTCTTACCTGTTAAACTTTGAAAAGTTTTGAAAAGAAATGATAAGTTGAGAAAACCATTGAAAAGAAATGATAAGTTGTGAGAATCATTGAAAAGAAATGATAAGTTGTGATAAATTCCGATAAATAATGATAAGTTGTGATATTTATTGAAGAGCATTGATATTTATTGAAATTTATTGAAATTAGAGAGAAAAGCATTAATTAGCATCAAAACTTCGCTTTAAATACCTTTTATTTAATCTGTGTCACTTTGAGTAACTTAACCCTTTTTAAATAGTTTTTTACTATAAATTAATAAAAGAAATTGGTGGTGAAAAATGATTCAGATAGAAAATTTAAACAGCAACAACAAACAACAATTAATCAATTACTTTCAAAAGTGTCAAGAAGATGGAACAATTCTTCAAGAAGGTTTAAGAAATCCAGACAATGAACAAATTGCTTGGTACAAGAAAGAAGTTCAGAACGACGGTGGACTTTCAGCTTTAGCTAAGAAAAAACACCTTAATGAGGAAATGATAGAAGAATTAAAGAAACTCTCAAAGAACAACGAGAATGTTAGTGCTAAGTTTTGCTGCTGGATACATTTTCAGCTAAAGGATTTAGCTAAGAAAGATTTTGTGACAGTAAGAGAGCTTAACAAACACGCAGAAGACATGGTGAAAGTGTTAAAGAAGTTTGACTACAAGTTTGTAAGTGTGACACCAGAGATTGCAAAGGAGTTAACCACTTTAGCCAAGGAACAGAAAGCCATATGTTTTAGTGTGTGCAGAAATGCGTGGATGAAAGAGCCAGCACCTTTACAGGAGATTCAAAGACGACCAGAAGGTCTTAACACTGTTTTCTGTGAAATCAAAGGTACTAATTGTATTGCAAACTACGCAGAGGATTTGTTTAAGCTACGAAGAACACTTGATAAATGTATTGTAATCAATGGTAAAATCCCAAATCCAACAGTAGACGAGGGTAAGCAAGAAGTCAGCGGAATTACAAAGACGGTGCTACAAAGATTTCTAAGAGAGAAAAGAATCGTTGGTAATGACGCTAAAGTTTTAAAAGCCTTGTGCTGCAGATACTTTAACCAAGTAAGCAAAGAGAGGGTGTGGACGCTCTTCTACTATGGTTCCGTTACGGAGAAAAAAGAAATACAGTTCCTAGACTTTGCAAAAGAACTTCCAATAGACGTAATCATTCTCAATCATGCTAAAGAAGAGAGCTATGACTTCAAAGGTGATTTCATGGTGATTGAAGAGGAATTCGCTTCTCCTTTAGCTAAGTTCCCTGACGAAGTTTTAGCAACAGGTGCAGCCAGTGTGGAAAAGACTTTAGACCAGGTACTGTATGGTGACGAGAACTTCTCAAGACCTAATCAATACAGTGACGTAGAAAGTATTATTCTCAATGTCACAAGAGAGGATGTAGCTGGTCTGTGGGGTGAAGAGATAAAAATGAGAACTGGTTATGGAATTGAAAATGGCAATGTGATTATCCCAACATTGTATGCACAGATAACTGGCTTGGGAAATTCCTCAAAGAGAAGTTACATTGATTTCGTTTCCGATTTAACCCAGAACTCTATGTGTTTTGTAACAGAAACATTAGAGATTTCACCAATTAAATTAAAAGGTGACAGTTCACTAAAAACGATGCCTGACAGACAGTTTAATAAGAAATTTGCAGAAAGAGTGTTAAGTTTTACACCACTTAGCATCCTAAGTCAAGAAAAACAAAAACTGTTAGTAGAAAAGGCTAATGAGATGATAAAGAGATACAAATTCAATAGTGTTTGGGATGCACTTACTTTTGCAGGAATTCTGTTTGCTATTCCAGAGGCTTTAGCCCAGTTAATCCATGTGTGGGATTTAACCAAGGTCAATCCTAAGATAGTAATGGTACTAACTGGTACACGAAAGCTAGAACCAAAAGAAGAGGTAATGCTACAGTACTTGCACGCAATTGGTTTGGATGTATTGTTGTTTATACCAACAGGGTATGGATTAGTAACAGAAGATTTACTACGATCAGGGTTACAAAAGATTGATTTGGGTAATTACAATTTTTCAATACAGTATTCAGAGATAACTTCAAATCGAAAGGGTCTGCTAAGTAGACTTTTTCACAGAAAAGCTAAATAATTTAGCAGGAGGTAATAATGATAAATTTACAAAATAAAACAGAGCAGGAGCAGACGCAGGTTGCAGAACCAACCACGGCACAGACTCCGAAGGAGAACTTTAGCCTAGCTGAGTGTCGACAGGGTTACATTGATGATTTTAAAAAGACAGGAGAGTTAGAAAAGTACACAGCTAAGATCGAAGTGTTTGATCCTAATAGTATTGTAAAGTTTGGTTCAGAAGCGGCCGAAGAAGTCTCCAAATCTGCCGACGTTGTTCTCAATGGAATGAACATAGACCAGATTAATAATTCTGGTAAAATGCTCGAAGCTTTAGACAAGATAATGGGAAGCTTTGACATTGATGAAGTCAAAGAAGACAAAGGTCTTTTTGGTAAACTCTTTGGTAATGCTAAAAAGAAGTTAGAAAAACTTCTGAGTAAGTACAACACAATGGGAGACGAGATAGACAAGATTTACACGCAGCTAAAAGTCTACGAAGGTGAGATAGAAAAGTCTAACAGGAATTTAGACCAGATGTTTAATTCCAATTTGGAATACTATCACGAATTAGTAAAATACATCGCTGCGGGTGAACAGGGTTGCAAAGAACTTCATGAATACATCGAACAGAAAGAGCAGGAGTTGGCAACAAGCAACAACGTTGATTTACAGTTTGAAATCAGTAATCTCAGACAGGCAGAGAACATGCTCGAACAAAGAGTAATGGATCTTAAGACAGCCGAAAGCATTGCTTTGCAGTCAATCCCAATGATCAAAACAATGGAGTTCAGTAATGCGAATCTTACACGTAAAATCAACTCTGCTTTCATTGTTACACTTCCGGTCTTCAAGCAGGCTTTAGCACAGGCAATGATGTTAAAGCGTCAGAAGATTCAGGCAGACTCTATGTCAGCTTTAGACAAGAGAACCAATGAATTGTTAATCAAGAATGCACAGAATACTGTTGAGCAGTCTAAACAGATTACAAGAATGACTAATACAAGTTCTGTACAGATTGAAACATTAGAGAAAACATGGAACACAATCGTTAGTGGTATCGACGAGACTAAAAGAATTCAGGAAGAAGCTAAGAAAAAGCGAGAAGAGGATTCAAAGAGACTGGATGTCATTAAGCAGCAGTACGCAGAAAAGATGAAAGGACTTTAATCAATGACCTTAGTCTGGGATTTTAGCCTAGCTCTTTAGTCCAGTACTCTGCAAAGCGATAAATTCAAGAGCCTTTGGTGTAAAAGCCATTGGCTCTTTTTGATTGCTCATAGCCAGCAATCCAATAATTTCTTAGGAGGTAATTCTATGGCTATTACATTAAAAAAGGGACAGAAATTAAGTCTCAGCAAAGAGGGTTTAACAAAAGCGACCGTGGGTCTTGGTTGGTTAATTAATCAGTATGACACAGGAGAAAATGCAGATTTAGACTCTTCTGTCTTCATGCTCGGAGAAGATGGCAAAGTACCTTCCGATGCAGAATTCATCTATTACAATCAGCCAAAGCATTCTTCAGGAGCTGTCATACACAATGGTGATAACAAGAAAGGAACAGAAGTTGCAGGTAAAGATGCTGAGACAATTGACATTGATTTAACCAAGGTCCCAGATAACATTAAGAAAATTGTAATCACAGCTACAATTTACGATCCGGAAGGAAAACTTAATTTCGGACAGGTTTCAAATTCTTTCATTCGTATTACAAATGCAGAAACAAAAACACAGGTTTGTAGATACGATCTTGAAGAAGTTTTCTCAATGGAAACTGCTATCGTTGTTGGTGAAATCTACAACTACAATGGAGAGTGGAAATTCCAGCCTGTAGAAAAAGGTTTCAATGGTGGTCTTGCAGCATTATGCGCTTTCTATGGCGTTGACGTAGATAGCTAAAAAGAAACAGCAACAATAAACAATAATCAAATAGTAACAATCATTTTTAATAACATAATTTTAAATATTCTCAGCAAGCAGAAGTGTAAAAGCTCCTGCTTGTTTTTACTTTGTTGGTATCAGTCCGGGATGAAGTAAAGTGCTTTAGCCAAGAAGTTCTCAAAAGCTCTACGAAGTAGTATTCTTAATGGTAGCACTGCTATCTTTAGATCAAAGGAGTGCAGCGACTGCTAAGTGCGAATTAAGATTATCTTTAGATCCTGGAAGGCTTTAACCAAGTGAAGTTTAGGCAAGACATAAACAAAAAGAAAGGAAGATGAGAATGATTAATATAATATTTACCAGAATGTTTACACATGATGATGCAGAAGCTTTATCATGTGTAATTGATGATGTATCGAAGGGATTACATGAAGAAGGTTCTATTAGAGAAAATATAGGTGATGTGTTGAAAGGATTTTTACTGACTTTACCTGTGCTATTGCTTTATGGTGTCACTACTTTATTGGCTACCTATTATTTAGTAAATGATATGGTGGGAGTATTTAGTAAGAGTGAACTACGTGCATTTTTACCTGATTACCTCATGCTGAGTGCTTTATGCTCATTTGTTTTATTTTTTATTTTAATAGCATTTATTACTATTTTTCCAATTAGTACTTTAGGTAAGTATCATTTAGGGTGTACGTTTTTTATCATTTCTGTTGTCAGTATTACACTCATTGCAATTATTTGTTGTCTGCCTATAGGTGCATTTAGAAATTTCTTTTATACTAATTTTATTAATTTCTTCTTCACTAAGTGAGTAAAATTAAAACTGATGTTCAATGCAACGGGTAGAAGTGTCAAAGCTTCTACTCGTTTTTCTTTTGCCTAAATCAAAATGAAGTGGGCTGCTTTAGCCAAGAAGTTCTCAAGGCTCTACGAAGTAGTATTCTTAATGGCAGCACTGCTATCTTTAGATCAAAGGAGTGTAGCGACTGCTAAGTGCGAATTAAGATATTTAGCCCAATAATTTAGGCAAGACACAAATAAAATGAAAGGAAGGTACAAATGTGTTTGAATTCGAAGTTATAGATGAATTAATGTTAAGAGCCACTTGTATTGATGGTGGTGGATGCATTTACACGAAAGCTGGAGCAATGATAGCACATCAAGGTAACAATAAGTTTGACAAAGTTCTACTTGGACCAGAAGGCAATGTTGTCAAAGCACTCTTCGGGCAAGTAGCACGTCGTTTGACGGGAGAGAACTTACCATTGATGAAGTGTATCAGTGGTAAAGGTTCACGACAGTATTATGCAGACTCAGCCAGACATGTTGTTGTGATAACTTTAGCCCAGGGACAACGACTCATGGTCGAATCAGAGAATTTACTCGCTTTCACAGATTCGTGTGAGTACAAATCAAAGTTCTTTGGTAAAGGAATTGTAGCACAGAAAGGTTTATTTACAACAATTCTGGTAGGACGAAAAGCTGGAGCACAGGTAGCAGTCTTGTCAGATGGTAACCCTTTAATCTTAGATTCTCCATGTTGTGTCGATCCTGACGCATTGGTGGCTTGGGATGGTGCAGACCCACAGTTTAAATTAGATGTCTCGTTTAAGAATCTGTTAGGAAAAATGGGTGCTTCCGGTGAGTCCTACCAAATGGAATGGAGTCAACCTGGCACACAGGTAATTATACAGCCGTCTGAGAGAAAATCAGGAATCAAATTGGCTATTGATTAATTTTATAAAATACAAAAGTAAGCTTGGTAAGGTATTTCACCTTAGCCAAGTTTTTTTAATGAAAGGAGATATTATGTCAGTAAATTTAAAGAAAGGTGGACGATTAAGTCTTACTAAAGAAAGACCAGGACTTAATAGAGTTGTAGTTGGTCTTGGATGGGATCCAGTTAAAACAAGAGGTTTCTTTGGTTTCAAAGAGGTCGATATTGATTGTGATGCAAGTGCAATCCTGTGCCGTAATGGTAAATACAGTGACATTGATGATTTAGTTTACTTTGGTAGACTTCATCACAAATCCGGAGCAGTGGAACATCTTGGTGATAATCTCACAGGAGAAGGTGATGGTGACGATGAGCAAATCATTGTAGATTTAAAAGATTTACCTTCCGATGTAGATAGAATTATTTTCACTGTTAACATTTTTAGAGGTAAAAGAAAAGGACAGTCTTTCGACAAGATCGAAAATGCTTTCATTCGAGTTATAGATGACAGGGATGATACTGAATTAGTGCATTACAATCTCACAGAGAACTTTAAAGGCATGCACTCTGTAGTTGCAGGGGAGATTTATTTACACAACGGTGAGTGGAGATTCGCTGCGATTGGAGAAGGCTTTAACACAGATGACATTGGTGAATTAGCAAGCCGATTCGCATGATGATGGGCAGGCTATACAAGTCAGAATTCTTAGTGGCTTTAGCACAGTACCACTATTGTGGCTTTAGCCAAGTGAAATTAGAAAGGAATTAAATATGGCATTCTTTAGAAAAGGGAAAAAGAAAAAGGGAAATGGAATCCCAGAAGAGAGTAAAACTCCATCAGCAGAAATCGCTAAACAGAGGGCAGAAGACATTCAGTCAAACTATGACAGCGATTCTATTGACGGTGAACTTGATAGAAGTGGTATGGAAGAACTTCCAGAAGACTACACGTCCACAAGTTACACTACATCGCCTAGTGAACCAGAAGACTTGGATCCATTACTGTCAGGTAATTTAGATGACAGTATGTTATCGTTTGAAGACGAAGTGGAAAAAGACATCGAAAATAGTGAAATTGGTGAACCAGTTACAGAAGAAAGAGAAGAGGAAAGTAATTATGATTTCTTCGCAGATGTAGAACTGCCAGAAGATACAAATGGTGAGTTGTCCGAAACTGATTCAACTTTTAAAGGTCTATACAACATTGATGGGGACACTTTAGAAGAGTCACCGAGTACTGCAGAACTGGTCGAAGAAGAAGAGGATGAGAATCAAGAGACTACGACAGACAATGAAGCTTTAGCACAGTCCACTTCTGATAATGCAGCAGATAATGAAGCTTTAGCACAGTCACTCTCCGATGATATCGAAGAACAGTTAATCGAGAATGAAGATGAAAGCACTTCATCAAATGGCATGGCTACAAAAAGCCAAATTTACATGGCAATGCAGGTATTCGATTCTGAGACTGGTGACTTTGACATGAAAAGCGTTGATAACCAGTTAGTTTTTGACACCGATGATGAAGACTCTTTTGGCTTCTCCTGCCATAAAGAAGAAGAGAGTAAACCAAAAGAGTTTGATGCGGATAGTTATGTGTTTGACACATCAGATGAGGATTGATGAAATTTGCTATTGTCTCAAGCTTTAGCGAAGTATTATTTAACAAAGAACTAGGAGGATTTAAATGAATTCTTTAAAAATTAAAAAAGCAGCAGCAACAGCTTTAATGAGTGTTTGTTGTTTAACTACAGTAATGCCAACAGTAGTTTATGCTGATTCTGTAAAAACTGTAACTCTTGGTGCGGATTTAACCGCAGACCAGAAAGACTTAGTTTTATCATACTTTGGTATTAAAGATAGTGATAAATCTCAGTATAGTTTTATCACTATTAACAATGAGGAAGAAAGAGATGCGTTGAAAGGTATTGTGCCTACAGAACAGATTGGCACAAAGACTTACAGTTGTGCTTACATTGAACCTACAACAGAAGGTGGTATTAATGTAGAAACAACAAATCTTACTTACGTTACAGACAACATGATTGCATCGGCTTTAACAACAGCCGGGGTTGAGAATTGTGAGGTAAAAGCTGCTTCTCCTTTTAAGGTTTCCGGAACCGGAGCTTTAACAGGTGCAATGAAAGCATACGAAGTCGCTACAGATCAAAAACTTGATGAAAAGAAGAAAGACATTGCTAACAAAGAAATTAAAACATCGGTTGACTTAGCCGATGAAGTTGGCGATGATGATGCAACAACTTTAATTAACGATTCAAAAGAAAAGGTAATTGAAGACGCTGCTAACTCTAAAGATGGACTTACAGAAGATGAAGTTCAGAAAATTGTTGATGATACTTTAGCCAAGAACGATCTTAAAGTCTCTAAAGTAAATCAGGATGAACTTGTGAAACTTTTAATGGATGTTTCCAAGCAAAACTATGACCTGAACATTGTAAAGAACAATTTGGAGCAGGTAAGTGATAAACTTAATGAGACAGCGAATAAGCTTAAAAGTAAAGTTGACAATGAAGAAACGAAAGAAGAGACAAAAGGTTTCTTTTCCTTTTTAGCACAGTCAATAAGAGATTTCTTTTCATCATTGTTCGGAAGTAAAGATAACACACCTGAGCAGGATAGCACAGAACAGCAGAGTACATCAGAAGGAAACATTACCACAGAAGGAGACACTACCTCAGAATTAACAACTGAAAGTACTAATAAATAGTACTTTAGAAAAGAGGTAACACATGAAACAAACTAAATTAAAGAAATCTTTAATTGTACCAGCCGTTGCCTTGTGCTTGACTTTAGCACAGCCTATACCTGCACAGACGGTAATGGTAGCAAATGCAGCACAGACAAATCACAGTACAACCGCAGTAGTACCAAATTCTTACGATGATTCTAACTTTAAAAACTATTCAATTAACATGGCAGGCACGCAGAATAATTGTAATAGATTAGTTAAAGTAACGATCAAAAAAAGTGGTATCCTAAATGTTTTATACTCAATCGAAAAGTGTGACAACACTTTTGTGCGAATCAGTATTTTTAAGGACTCTAAGTGCACTACAAAAGTGTCACCAAAATTTGCATACTGTAAAGAAGCAAGTAGCGGAAGTTTAGACCAGTACTTAAGAGCCGGAACTTACTACGTTTTGATTGAGACAGGTTCAGTGGGCATTCCAGTTACAATGACATTGGCTTTTGCACATGCAGATGCAAGCACGAACTTAGTTGTTGGGGATACAGATGGTATTACCGAAAGATATACTAACAGCGGAGCAACGCAGTACTTCAGCTTTAATCTAGATTCACCAGAACTACTTGGAATTGCTTTAGCCAAGTATGACAATAGCAGTGGATACTATTTTAGTATTTGTGATGAACATAAAAATGTAATCAGTAGTAAATTTTATCGTAATAACAAAGACAAAGTTTATTTTGCTTTAAAGAAAGGTGCTTACTATTTAAAAGTAACACCTAAAAGTGGAGTTTCAGATAGTGTATTTTATCTTACTACAACAACAAATTATTACGCTAGTAAAAACAACTTTAGCACAGAAACAGCGTTATTGATTGATACTGATACAAAGTATACAGATGTTTTGTACAATGGCGAAGCCATTACACAAAAAGTTGTTTACAAGCTAGAAGTTGACAAACCAATTTCTGCTAAAATTAAAACAGATGTTAGATTTGGCGGAAATGCTTACATTGGTCTTAGTGGTCAGGGAATTTCTCAAAAAATTCTTGAAGACTATCAAATTTTACAGAAAGGCACTTATTACTTAACCTTCTCTAAACGAAGTGTTAGTGATGGTGGAATCGTGGCATTCAAGGTATTAAAGAAGTGAGTGAATACATTGCAAGCGTACAAAGATATAACTTGGATTTAAGGTTTCAAAAGAACTCTGCTTCAGTGCAGTCCTTTGATACTGATTTAACACAGTTACTTAAGCGCTATAGTATTAAAGCATTGAAAAAGTCTAGGCAGGATGTTACAGAAGAGTATGCTGAAGAAACTATCATGGAAACATGTAAAAACTGTGGTAAAAAGGTACAAGTATACTTGATGAAGCCTAGCTTTTGTATGTCCTGCGGACATAAGATTTATCCGTGTAGTTTGTGTGAAAGTTGCACTAATTGTAAGGGTGAATAGCTAGATAAGATTAATGGAGGTTAGAAATGACAAGACGTGGCGTTGCGTTAATGCTCGGACTGTATAGTAATTCAGTTACTGATAGTTACGATGCAAAAACAATGGATGAGCTTTTAGAGATTAAAGCAATACGGGAGGATTTTGAATACCAGTCATTATATCGTACTCTACAGTCATTAGTCGGATGTGGTTATGTAGAGTACGGAATTAAGGCAGGAAGATCTTATACTTATTTTTTAAATAGTAAAGGTTCTAAATTTTTAGAAACAAAAATAATTCCACCTGATTACGAAGAAGAAGTGTCAGATGATGAAACAGAATACTAGGATGAGTAGATGATGCATGGCTATTAGTTTCAAACAGACTAGTAGCCATTTTTAATTTTAAAACAATAGAATTAGTTTTGGAGGATTAAATCATGAAAAATGAAATTGGCTTTGTTTGCATTGGGCAGGCAGGCGGAAATATTGGTAACTTATTTGATGAATTAGGATTTAATGTTCTTTACATTAACACCTCTCAGGAAGACCTGGATACACTTAAAGGTGCTAAGCACACTTATCACATTCCAGGCGGAGAAGGTTGCTCAAAGAATAGAGATAAGGCTAAAGGCGTTTTAGCCAAGTCGGTCGATTCTTTGATTGAGCGTATTAAAGCACAGTTTAGCAAAGAAAGCTTCATTGGAGTAATTTTTGCTACTGGTGGTGGAACAGGCTCCGGAATTGGACCATACTTAGTTGATTTCTTAGTAAATGAGGAATTGCTTGATGAAGACGGTTATCCAACTCATACTGTTTTCACTGTGCCGATTTTACCTGCATTGAAGGAAACTCCTTTAGCCAGGTTTAACTCACGTGAGTGCTTCGGTGAGTTAGTAGAGATTGAAAATCTCGGTGCGACATTTGTTATTAACAACGAAGAGCCAGATAGCTGCAATTTAGATTATGATAAATACAAACTTTCACTTAACAAGAAATTTGTAAACAATTTTATCTCTTTTCTTGAAATCCCAGAGAAACATAAAAGTGAAGCTGGTAACATTGATAGGGCAGAGATTAAAGAAGTTCTTAGCACACCAGGAATGGCTGTAATTTCAGTAACACCAAGAAAAACTAACATTGCTCAGATGATTGAGGACTTACAGCACAGTCCAGTATTTGCTCCAGTAGACACAGATTTAAAGAATCGTAAATTAAAATACATTGCTTCTTCAACGATTGACCCACTTAACTACGAAGCACTGATTCAGTCTTTTGGTATGTACTATGATGAATACCACACATTTAATCAGGAGAAGAACATTGTGTGTCTTAGTGGATTACGCATGCCTTTTAGCACAGTGCAGTCCATTGGTGACAGCGTTGATTCCATTGCAGCGGATTTAGCCAAGTCCGTTAATGAGGAAGACGATAACCCTCTTGCAGGAAAAAGTAATGATGTGTTTAGTAATCTTAGAGCAGGAAAGCCACGTAAAAGAATTCCTAAGAAGATGGTAAGTATTGAAACAACAAATCAGGACACTGGAGAAAAAAGAGAAAGAAAGATTAGCAGTAGACGACGAGATCTGCTTGAACGTTACGGCGGAAGAAAATAAAAAGATCAGAAATAGCTTTAGCCCAGTTAAGTACAAAAGCTTGACTGGGTTTTAACTTTAGAAAAATAATCTAAAGAAATAAGAAACAGTTAACAGTAATGGGAGGTGCTAATAACGAATCAAATAATTTTTACTAAAGAACAGTACAAAGTACTTTCGCTCCGACTTAAAAAACGAATTCTAATACGTTTACTGTTAATTACTTGTATGGCAATTGTACAAAGACTTGTTGTATTTAAGATTACTAACACTTTAGCCGTGTGGTGCGTGTTGGTTGCTTTTATTGTAATGGGTTTAGATTTTGTGCAGGCTGTAAACACTTTTGTTAAGTTTTTACAAAACAAAATTACATTTGTGCAAATTGGTAAACATTTTAAAGTAAGATTTTTTGATAGTAAGGTAGAAGGTGCTACCCATTATTTTAAAGAAACATTTTACTGTAGAATTCTAATTAAATTAGATGTTAATTCTGGAGGTGAGAAGTATAGAAGATAATAACAATAATAGCAACGGTAACAATGGCACTGATAGAGAGAACCAAAATGACTTTGGCTTTAGCCAAGTAAGACCAACCAGAAGATTTAACCAAGTAAGGAAGCAAGGCTGCAGTACAATAATCTGTGGAATTATTATACTGATAATAGTTATCTTTAAATTAAGGGGAATAAGCTTTAAAGACGCTACTGATAGATGGATTGATTATGATGATACAGAAGTACAAAGTACGGCTGAAATTAAAGTCTTTCCAACACAAGACAGTTACACTGCTACGCTAAATTGTAATGGCTATGTATACTTAATTAATTGTGCAGACAATTTAGACGAAGAAGCTGTTCAACAGACTATAGGTGATAGAGATCCAGAAGCTTTGTTTTTAATTTCAGATGCTACAAAATTCGCAAACATCGAAGCAAATAAAGTTTATGTAACTTCAAAGTTCTATGGTGATTACTACAGTAATGGAGAATTCTTTGAAGATGAGATTGGATTACCAAATGGAAAAGTGGAATTACAATTAAAGAATGATGTACTTAGAGTTCACTACGTTAAAAACGGAGATAGCTTTAGTGTTCACTTTAGCAACGGTAAACCAAAAGATAACTGTGATGTTTTGATTAATTCAACCACAAAGGATGAGTCAGCTTTAGCCAAGAAAACTTACTTGGATAACAATAATACGAAAGATTACAATTTAAAAGATTACGATGAGATAACAGTTGATTTAGTAAATAAAAAAGTTTATGCAGATTGAGGGAGATGATAAGTTTGCAGTGTAAGAAAATACTTGTTGTAGGGGGAAGACTTCTTGATCCTCGTGATTCTTACAACAATGAAAATAAAGAGTTAGTTAATTCACTTACTATTGGTAAATGGCAGATTGAAGCCGATTTAGACAAGAGAGTGATTAGAATTAAAGGACCGAACAGAGCTATCTATTCGTTAATGGAAGGGGCTATTTTTCTGTGTAAAGACAAGAATGAAAATAACGTAGAAGTCTATTTCACTAAGTTCTATGATACAAAAATCTTAGAGTTCTTAAAGAAATATGGAATCGATGATGTTATTGTTGAAGACCCAAATCATTCATTTGATTTTAGAGGTAATACCATTGTCTGTACCGATGGAAAGATTAGTTCAGAAACTGTTTTCGGCGAAAATATTGTTAACGTTAAAAATGCTAGTTATGTTTTAGAGTATGTCAAAGACGACGATGAAACTTCACAGATTAGTAATTTTAAAAAGAGCGGTTCCACATTTCTTAAAAATAAACCAGAAGGTGTACAGTGTCTTCTTCATACGCAAGATGGTGTTATCACTTTAGGTGATATCTTCGAAAGGAAGACAAGAGTGTAAAGAAAGATGTGGTGATGAGAATGACAAAAGAGGTCTTTATAGCAAATGGTAAGTTTTATTTAGAAAATCCTTTTAAGAAAAATAATAAACAAAATGAGACAGTAGGGAAAGCTTCGTTACTGTGCAACAGTTGGCGATTTAGCCAAGTCAATAATTTCACATTAGTTGAAGAGATTGATAGTGACATTTACTACAAATTTCCTTCAAAAGACGGAGTGATTTGTATTTGTGGAAAACAAGTGACGAATAAAGTTGTTTACTACAGAAAGAAAAGTCTTTATCTATTTCTTAAAGAAAATAAAATAACTACCATTCAAAGATGTAATCCAAATACTATTTACTATTCAACTTCAAATGATTTTAGAATAGTGACCGACGGTGTTGTTAAAGAAAACATAATAAACTTTAGCAAAGTAATGGGAATTCACAATAAACAAGATTTTGAGATTAGTCATTGTGTAAGCAAAGCTAGCTTTGTCATTTTGTCAACCAAACATAAAACAATTCTTTACACTGAAGAAAGCGTTGATAAAGTTCAAGCTTTACTAAAGAAATACAAAGAAAAACTTAAAATAACTAATACTGTAGTGGAACTACATAAAAAATAGGAGGCAGTGCAGCATGGCAGTAAGAGTTAGAAATCCAGGAAATTATAGCTATGGACATAGTAATGAACATAACTATAGACATAACTATGGACAGGCTAATGGATGGTATTCAAATGGACAGCGAAACAGGACAAGTGGTTACCCATGGTGTAACCAAACTAGAAATACTGAAAATCGTAGTAACAGATACTACAGTGGAAATAATTACAACGACAGAACACGACAACGTTATGGGTATGGATACAGAATGTCAGGTTTTAGCAAAGCTTTGGTTTCTGTTGGAGTAGCTACAGGAACTTTACTAAAAGCTACAGGAACTTTAGCCAAGAAATCTTTCAATAAGGCTAAAGACTATACAGATAGTGTTAAAGCTAATCGTAAAGAACGTGAGGAGAATATTTACTACACGGAAGATGCAGAGTTTGAAGATGTTAGCTTTAATCAAGAAGACATGATGGAAATTTTAGATATTCCAGCTAATAGTTTAATGTGTGCAACAGAATCAGGAGTTCATCTAGCAAAGAAAATAACGGAATCGTTATAGCAGTAATTAATTAACTTACTGTAACACAATAATAATTAATGGAGTTAAGGGAGCTATTTTAGCTCCCTTTCTTAATAAAAAGGAAAGTAGGAGGTATACGATGAAATTTTTAGTATACAAAAAATTTACAGAGATTTCTGGAAATAAAATCAATGACACAGACTTCTCTGTAAAAGACCAAAAGGTAATCGAATTGGACGAAAACCAGTACTCCAAGGAAGAATTGGTTCCAACAGCTATGGCACGCTACTGTGAGATTACAGAAATTCCAGAGGTGGATAACTGTACTGTTAAGATTGCAGTAATTGATAAAGATATTGCAAATCTTAAAATTGATCCTTACAAGTGTATCAGAGATTACCCTAACGACACACCAATCGTTAATGTTATTGATACGCTTACCGGTATAACTTACCCAGCTGCAATCTTAGTAGGCACGATTCCAGCAGGTCACGTACCTACCGATGAAGAGATTTTAAACTACACTTTCAGAGGTAGTAAGAGACACATGGACAAATCAACAAAAGTAAAGGACATGCAGGTTGCATTACCTTTCGACAGAATCATAATTGATTTAGGTTCAAAGTCAATGATGTTACCTGTCAATGATCGATTTGAGATCGAGTACTTAAGCTAAGGCAAGAAGGTAGTGTGTGCTTTAAATTAAAAAAGATAGCGAAGCACAGCTTTAAATTAAGAAAACTAAATGGCAGTACCGAAGGGGCGAAGTACAGCTTTAGCCCAGGTAAGATGGCGAAGCGGTAAACTAACCCAGAAAAATCAAATCAGCTTCTATTGGTGTAAAAGCCAACAGAAGCTTTATTTAGCAAAGAATAGGAGAAGAACTATGGACGGTTTAGAAATTGGAAATAGAATGAAAGAGTTTTACGAAAATGTCCCGCGCACTCGACTTATGAGAAGATGTCCAGTTGCATTACGAATGGATGGCAAAGCCTTCAAACATTTCACAGAAAACTTCAAAAAGCCTTACGATAGACTTTTTAGAGATACAATGCAGGAAACAATGCTCAATCTGTGTCAGTCAATTCAAGGCTGTGTATTCGGTTACACACAATCCGACGAAATCACTCTAATCTTAGTTGATTACGAAACCATTAGCCAAGAAGCTTAGTTTAACTACGAGATTCAGAAAATGGTAAGTACAGCAGCCAGCATGACCACAATGTACTTTAATAAAATCTTTGAAAGAAAGACACGTGAATTCGTAATGGAAAACTGCTGTCTAATGGATTCGAACGATGACTTTAACCCAGAAGAAAATCCAAACGAAGAGTTACATCGCTATGTAAAAATCTATAAGGACGCAGTTTCAAAAGGAGCCATATTTGATGCACGATGCTTCAATGTCCCAAAAGAGGAAGTCACTAATCTAATTTACTGGAGACAGCTCGTTGCCATAAGAAATTACGTACAGATGGCTGCACGTACACATTTATCCAACACAGAAGTAAAAAACAAAATAACAAAAGAAATGAAACAAATGTTAGAGCAGATTGGAATTACATGGGAAGATTACCATGTTGATTGTCAAAGAGGTGCATGCGCTATCAGAGAGCAAAGAGATGGTGATGTAAGACCACATTGGTATGTGGATAAGAACATCCCAATCTTCAAAGGCAAAGACCGAGATTATGTAAACAGATTTGTTTTCATTGAATAAGCAAAGGGCTTTAGCTCAGTGATATTCTTGATGGCAGATACGAAAGTATCGAATCAAGATATTTAGCCAAGTGATATTTAGTTCAGAAATGTAATCTGACAAAAAATGTTAGGTGTGTATTACATAAAAGTGTACACACCTTTGATAAAGGAGAATTTATTATGGAGAACAAGAAAGGTAAATGTATACTGCTTATATTGTTTGTAGTCTCGTTTATTACATTAAAATTACTGCATGCAAATGATAATAATTTAGATAATTTTCATGCTATAGATGATGCACCATACAATTGGATTGTATTTGATTACACTGGTAAACCAAATCTTCCAGAAATGATTAAAGTACGCCGTCCAAATAAGTTATGTGCTGGAACGATATTTGCAAAAACAGATTATGAATTTGCTAATAATAAATCTAAAGAAAAATCAAAAACAGGTGGTATCGTAGAATTAAAAGGAAAAGGGAAGTACAGTGGTACAATGAAAGTTAAGATCTATGTTAATAATGCTGAAATTAAAACAAGCGATGTTCCACCTATTACCATCTCTAAGGATGATTTTAAAGATGGAAAATACATTAAACAGCTTAATGCTCCAAAAGTGTATGGCATAACTAAAGAAGCTCTTTCTACTTTAAAATGTGAATTCCGTTTAGCTAAAGAAAACTCTGAAGCAGTTTCAATTGATTCCAAAACTGGAAAAACAGTAAAAAATAACACTAAAGGAAATATTTCTGTTTCTCCGGATGGTACGTTAACAATAAAATCTACAGAGAAAGAAACTTATGTGGTGGAATGTATAATTACCGCTGACCATTACAAGACTTTAGCAAAGTCTATTTATATCTATGTAGAGTAGTGTAACAGACTTCACTAGTATCAAAGATAGTGAAGTTTTTATTATGGCTTTACAAAGTGCTTTAGCCAAGTAAGCTATTTAGCCAAGTAAACTAAAAACGTAGCTTGTAGTATTCTTACACTTTTGCTACAACAGTTTTAGCAAAGAAAAGAGCAGAAGGAAAAGAAAAAGAAGGGGTATGTAATTATGAAAGCAAATAAGAAAAATAGTTATGAAAAAGTAGAAGCGAGCATTAAATTACATTTGCTTTGTATTCAGATGCTTTTTATTCTCGGTTTAGTCATTGAAGGTCAGACATGTCCTGATTTAAAAGAATTCAAAACATCTATATTTTTGATAATCACAGGAATTGTCGTATCAACAGTTATTTTTAATATTGTTCTCAATAAATGGTTTCTGCATTATTTGTATCAGCAGTTAGAATTGCCTGCTCCAGTTAGAAATGATAAGAAGAATCGATACATTGTAAAAGGTTACTTAGACTTTTCTTTTACTATTCCATTTTGTGTAGTGGCATCTATTTTTTGTTACAATGCTGGGTGTTTTGAGTCTAATCCAGCAATTACTGTGCTTATTATTTTAAGTCTAACGATTGTAATATATTTTGCCAGCAGAGGTGGAGCAATTGAAGAAGATACCTTGACACTATTAAAATGTCATTAAGAAAACTAACAGACTCCATTGGTGTCAAAGCCAGTGGAGTTTTTATTATGGCTTTGCAAAGTGATATTCTTGATGGCAGATACGGAAGTATCGAATCAAGATATTTAGCAAAGTGCTTTAGCAAAGTGAGTTATCTAACTCAGTAAACTAAAAACGTAGCTTGTAGTATTCTTACACTTTTGCTACAATAATATTAATGAAAAATAAAAAGGAAACTAGAAAGGAAATTAGAAAGGGGAATTAAAATGTTAAACATTTGGTATAGAGGTGGGGATATAAAAGTAATGACTGATGCTCCTGACTATTTTGATGTAGCCTTTAAACCAGAATGGTTTGAAGATGATTTAGTCAAGAAAATGATAAAAGATGTAGATAAATCTGACGTCATTGGACCATACTTAATAATTAGTCCAGTACTTGGTCCAATAGCACCTACTTATTTATCGGGCGGAGTAAAGGTATTAATTTTATTATTGAAAGAACCTAAATTTATTTACAACCTTTCTAACTGCGGAGATAACTGTGCAAAATGGATTTTAGAGATTTGTAAAGATAAAGATATAGTTGCTTACTTAGAACATGTAATGCACTTTAAGGATCCATTCGATATAAAAGTTTTAAACACAGGAAATGTAGTTCATCGTATGCAAGATTTAATTCCAGAATTACGAGAATCTAACAATTTAGTCGAGGCAGGTAAGATTCAGGAACCAGAGTGGTTTTAATTAACAAACTCCATTGGCAGCAAAGCCAGTGGAGTTTTATTATGGCTTCACAAGCACTTAGAAGTGCTTTAGCCAAGAAGATTCTTACTGGCAGATACGGAAGTGCCAAATCTAGGTTTTAGCCCAGTGATTTAGTAAAGAGCTTCACAAAGTCATATATTTAGTACAGCTTAAAAGGAGGAATTTCAAATGGCATGGTATGCAGAACTACAACGTATTAAATGGCATTGCATTAAAGGCTTCGATGCCATTAGATTTTACAAAAGATATCAATATGATAAATGGTATAACTCATTAACTAATGAAGAAAAAGAAAAGCTTAAGGAGGAGCAGGAACTAAGATCTAAGAAAGCTGACATGGAACTTTGTAGTGCTTTAGCCCAGCTGTCCTTCTTGATGGAAGAGGTGCATAGAAGGGCACTATATTAAACAACAAAAGAAAGGAATTGACAGACTCCATTGGTGCAAAAGCCAGTGGAGTTTTTATTTAACAAAAACAGGAGGTATTCAAAATGAAATTTCACAACATAACAAAAGACGACATGTTAAATGGAGATGGACTTAGAGTTGTTCTATGGGTTTCTGGATGCTCACATTACTGTGAAGACTGCCAAAATAAAATAACGTGGGATCCAAACGTAGGAATTGATTTTGACGAAAAAGCTAAACAGGAGATCTTTGATGAATTAGAAAAGGACTACATTAAGGGAATTACCTTCTCTGGCGGAGATCCACTTTACTCTTCAAACGTCCAGGATGTTCTAGCTTTAGCTCAGGAAATTCGTCAGGACTTTCCAAATAAAGACATTTGGCTTTACACCGGCTATACTTTAGCCCAGTTACTTCAAGACGACTCAGAATTGGGAATTTTACGAAGGGAAGTATTAAAAAATATAGATGTCCTTGTTGACGGAGAGTTCGAGAAAGATAAGGCAGATCAAAATGTCCATTGGGTAGGTAGCACAAATCAAAACATAATTAGGAATCCATTGTAATGTACAGCTCTGCAAAGTAGTATTCTTTATCTTTAGATCAAGCGACCTTAGGAGCATTATGGCAGCACTAATAAGTGCGAATTAAGATTATCTTTAGACCCTGAAAGACTTTAGCTCAGTGATTTCCACTAAGTATACGTTAGCTTAGTGAGACTATCGGTGTCAGCCATTAGCGAGCTATCTTTAGATCACGTAGGGTCAGCTAGCAAGCGTCAACCCGTAGGCGCGAAGCGCCGGAGGGAAGACATGACCTCTAAACGCACACTCACATACTCTTAATGTACTTCCTTACATTTTCCCCACATCTCCTAAAATCAAAAGAGAAGTTCTAAAGAAGCAATGTAAAATCCACTTTAGCCAAGCAATCAATTATAACTCTTAAAACAGAGGAGAGATTACATGGTTGATTGGAAAATATGGGAAGAAATCTACAAACCCAGCACACATCGGTTTATTGCTAACGAAAACCCGATTAAAGTAAAAATGGCAACCGATGCCATTAATTTACCACTACAAACAAAAAGTGAAGGAGAGATTGAACTAAAGTTTCCAAGTGAAACAGTATTTAATGTGTGTCCTGGTAATGATTTTTTCATTGATATTAAGTGGGTAAATAAACAACGATTTCTAAACATGATGAAGATTCGTTATGATTGCTTGTTTATTATTAATACTAAAAACGTGCATTGTCTTAAAGACGGATTTCCTAACAGTAGTGAATTCCCTAATGTGGTAATAGCGTTGACTATCAAAACTCAGGATGAGCTAGAAGATTTCTATGCTTTAGCCAAGTCACTACACTTAAAACACTTGTGGTTAAATGTTAAAGAGATCGAAGAAGAGATCGATTTAGCTAAGTGCGGAAACGTAGAATACATCTGCTCAAACGGTGATTCTACAGGAAGAAAAGTTACAGACTTTGCTTGGCATTCAACTTTAGCCAAGAAGTGCGAGGAATTCAAGATTGGATACTCTTTTCTTTCTACTGGCAAGCTTTTTAAGTTTGGGGATAAAATCTACAATATCCCAAAAGAAAAGCAGCAAGAGCAAGCTACGAAAGCTAACATTAACGTTACAAAAATTGTAGATAAAAGGGAGTACATTGGAAAACCTGTAGAAATCGGAGGAATGCTTTGGAAAGTTTTTAATAACATTTTAGTTCCAATAGATAAGAGTAGCATGGAAATTAGATACGATTTACTGTGCGATAGTAAATCTTTTATTAATTGTAGTAAATCTTTTATTAACTATAGTAATTTTTAAATAAGAACAATAAGAGCCAAAGATGTAAAAGTCTTTGGCTCTTTTCTTTCGAATTGCAATCCTTGCTTTAGCCAAGTGATGTACTTAGCTTTAGACATGCAACAGCTTTGGCCAAGCAGAAATTAATTCGAAAGAGAAAATAAAAAGAAGGAGGTGAAAAATGAAATATTTATTTGTAGCAAACCAAAAACCGCTACAAGGTTACACTGAGTTTTGTAATAATACTTACTTGGCTTTACTTTGTGAAACCAAAAGGAATGAATACTCTAGCTTACCAAATGAATACATTAGAAGTGAACAATTATGCTTTATTGGCAGCACAGTTAAATTAGACAATAGTGACTTTAATATCCTAGTAATATGGGACAGAAACAATTTAGCCAAGATCCTAGATTATCTGGGATTTACACCACGTATTGTAATTCTAAGTGAATTACTAGAACTTTTAACTAGTAATTACATCAATTCTTTTGAATACAATTTATGTATTCATTGTGTTTTACAGAGAAAAAATTACCCAAGTAGTTTTACTGCTATGAAGGACTTTATTCCAATCATAACCCATGAAATTGAATTGCCTGAAACAATACTATTAAGCGAAATAGAAAGAGTTTTACCAAACAATTACTTACAAAATAGGGTACAAAGTGGAATAGTATGCACCTTTAACCAAGCTACTATACCTTGGTTGAAAAACTTAATAGAAAATAGTGTTTTAATTGATAAATTCTTTACAAGTACTGTTTACTATTTTTTGCAAGATTTAAAAAGTCTATACTTCATGTCTAAACTACGTATCACAACTTTTCTTTGGGAAAATTGCAGTAAACGTGTTGTAATACAGCGTGATCAAGAAATAATACATTTAATAGAATGCGAAGCTATCCAAAACCAAGAAGAGTTAAGCCCGCGCTCGTCCGCCGGAGGCATTCAACACAATAGCAGCTTTAGCCCAGATGATAGTCCAGGCTTTAGCCCAGTAGTTCCGAAAATAGTATTGATTTACAAAAGCATTATTGCATTGTTTGATGGTTACACATTATGTGAAAAGTGTGCAGAAAAACTAACTGGCATTTATAATAGTGTAACAGAATTCAATTACAATGAAATAATAGTAAAAAACTTTTGTAATAGAAATGAGTATGAGTTTAGTGTAAAACTTAATGGTAATTTTGAAATAATAACAAATGTATCAGAATGGTTTCTTGATGTTACAATAAATTCTAGTAAAGTATCAAATTTATTTCACAAAAATATGTTTGAAGGTGGCGGTTGTAGGAATAAAGGTAAAAAACGAAAAATGTTTCGAAATGGTTTTCACAAGCAACATGTAAACTGCGATGATTTAATTTACATACTAAATTATATTCATATTCATGATGAAGCAAGAGAAAAAGAGAAGATACAATACTCTTTTATCAGTGAAAAATTCATTCAAAAGAATTTTAAAAAGATTAATGATTAAGGCTAGCTTTAGCCACGTAAACAAAACAGGAGGTATTAAAGAGTCAAATGAAAACAAAAGAAAATACTAATGCAAAAGAAAATATTAATGCAGTAGGAAGCAATTCCAAATCTACAGCACCAAATGCAGTATGTTGGTTAGATGTGATTCTATTCGAAGATAATACAATTGCAGTAGAGATTTATTATGTAGATATCGTATATGAGTTTAAAGATGAATTTAACAAACATACTTTCACAACAATAAAAGAACTCGATGATTTTTTCAAAGGAGAAGATGTTATCTATGATTGCGATAAATACATTGACTATGTTAAAGAAAAATACAAAAAACCTTTTAAAGCTTTGCTATTAGATAATGTAGTAGTATCACAAGAGATGCTTGATAAAATAGAAAAGCAATGTGACATTTCTAAATGTGGTGGATTTATCAATGGCATGCAGTATTAGTGAGGAGCTTTAGCTAAGGGCTACTGCCTAGCTCACTAATTACAATAGTAAGATACAATAGTAAGATGAAATGCTACTCAAAACAGGTAAAGTAGGTGAAATGCTATTTAGAGTAGATAAAACAGGTAAAATGCTACTTAAAACAGGTAAAGTAGAGTGAAATGCTATTTAGAATAAAAATAAAGAAAAAAGTACTGATTTATCAACACTTTTTAACAAATAAGTGCTTTAAGCTACTTTATTCACTATTTCAACAATCACCCTAAAATAATTGGTATTTTATTATAATAAATTAGTTAAAGTTGAAAAGAAGTGTAATAATAGGTTTTCCCCAATTAAGTTATTATGCATTTCTTTATTCTCTTTAACCAAGTAACAAAATAAGAAGTGAGGAGGAAATTAATTACAAATGAATGATTTGCAGAAATTCTTAAATGATTTCTTAGACTTTAGTAATTGTACTGTACTGTTCACAACAATGATTATACTGATTGTAATTTTAATTGCATTGGTTTCTTTCATCCGTAAAAAGAAGAAAAATAAGAAATTAAGTACAGAAAGCAGTGACGGCACAGAATTTAACGAAGACTTTAACAAAGAGAATCAGGACGACTCTGCTGCTGAAGGCCTTACCGAAGACGACACAGACTTTAGTAAAGACTTTAGTAAAGACGACTCTGCTGTCGAAGGCAACACAGACTTTAGCGATTCTACTATTGCTGAAGAGAATCAGGACGACTCTGCTGCTGAAGGCCTTACAGAACTTAACGAAGACTTTAACAAAGACGACTCTGTTGTTGAAGACTTTAGTAAAGAAGACTTTAGTAAAGAAGACTTTAGCAAAGACGACTCTGCTGAGAGCTTTAACAAAAAGAGCAGTGACGACAAAGACTTTAGCAAAGATGAATCAAGCGAAGATGAAATGGAAGCTTTACTTAGTGAAGAAGATAATGATGATTTATACAGCGCAGAGATGATTGAAAATTTCTTTGGAAATTTAGGTAAACAAGAAATTGGAAATGCTAAAGGAGTTGTAGAAGAAATTAAGAAAAAAGCGGAACTACAAGAGAAAGAAGAAGTGGAACTACAGGAGAAGAAAGAAGCTCCTGTAGAATTAATTCTTCATGATCAGATTAGTGTTGATGAAAAGGAACCAGAAGAAGTAAACAAAGAGGAAGAAGAAGAGGAAAAGCATACAGCCATTACATTAATTGATGGAAGTGACCGTGTTATGGTAAGCATTGGGGAAAAGTTTGAAGCCAAACACACAAAAGATTTTACTATCGAAGTTAAAGACGAACCAGAAATTACTATTGCAATGCAAGACGGATTTGTATTTGATGGTAGAATACATTTCTTTGTAAGTCTCTCAGAAGCTTTAGCAAAGCACATAACTCTCAAAGATGTTACAGAAATTACTGGTCCGAAAGGTAGCTATTCTGGCTATGAAATTAAATTAGAAGTTACAGACAAAGGAGATTTAGAATCAATCGACTGTACAAGAAGCTTTAATTACAAGAAAGTAAAAGATGCAGTTTTAATAATTCAGTTAAGTCTTGAGTAAATTTAAGACTAAAATTCCAGTGGTGCTAAGTTTAATCGCTTAGCACCACTTTTAATTTAACCCATTTAATTTAGTGTGCTTTAGCGTAGCGACGCTTTAGCCAAGAAAGGAAATAAGGGGAGACAAAATGAACAAATCAGAAAAGTTTTTAAATGTTTCAGGTGAGATTCCAAATACATCAAAAGAAATCACGCAATGGCGAAAAGATAATAAAATTGAAGGAAGTATAATAAAAGTCTGGGCGTGCAATGGAAAAAATACTTTCGCACAACCAGAAGAGGGCGAATTAGTTTGCATTAATCCGGCAACCCTTAGTGAAGGAAGGGTAACGCAGTTAATGGGAAAACCTGTTTGGAAATACAGAATTAATGAGAATTGCCGAACAATTAATTCTGAATGCCGACGTTACTGTACAAGTGAAAAAGAAAGCTGGAAGATTTACCACAATGAACTTATGATGCAGGAAAAGGAGCTTAGTAAAAAGCAAGAACTTGCTAAACAGCAAATTACAACAGCATTAGAAAAAGTGATGCTAAAGCAGGAAGAAGAGTTTGAAAAAAGAAGTGATAACTAAAACAGGAAGAAGAAGTGATAGCTATGGGTAATAGATGCCTAGGAGTAATAAATGGCTTTAGCAAAGTTAGAATTATGCGTAACCTATGGGACAATAAATGGCTTTAGAACAGATTGATTTAGCAAAGACTAGCGTTTGATAGTCTTTGCTGGTCTTTACTAATCTTTGCTAATCTTTTGCGTGTACAAATTATTCTTCAATTTTACCAAACAAAGTAATGTAGGTGTCTGCGTCTAAACGATCCATTACCCATTTTTTCGCTTCTTCTTCTGTAAACGGAATAAAGATTGTGCTACCACATCTAAAGTCTTCATCAAACTCTGAGTAAGAACTCATTGCTCCACCACATCCAACTAAAAAATACTCTCCAGTGTCTTTTTGATATAAAGTCTCTTCTGCAAAGTAAAGATCATAGTAATTATATCCATTACTCCAATATCCTAATTGTTTTGCAGTTTCTGTGTTATACATGTGGTTATTAATAATCTTTTTCGACACAAGGTATCACTCCTTTTGATTTTACATGTGTGATAGGATGTAACTTTATTATTCATATTGTAACACAGATGTTCTTTAGTATCAATGCTTTAGCACAGCACCAGCTTTAGCCCAGTACACTTTCAAAGGTACTAATAATTCATAGGCTTCTAGCCAGGCAGAGGTACTGAGCTTTAGCCCAGTACACATTCAAAGGTCCGAATAAGATTCAAATCAGACCCTATTGGTATAATCACCAGTAGGGTCTTTTACATTTCCATGTATACCTTGTAGTGCATCTACAAAGCAGCACTAGAGATGGCAGTCACGTTAGAGACGAATCCCTAGATTTAGCCCAGTACTTCCGGTGCCGCCCACCAATTGTTTGAGCTATCTTTAGATCACAAGGGGTAAGCGCCGAAGGCGCTAGCGAGTCAAGCAACCCCAAATGAAGAACACCAAGTAACCAATCAATAACGAATTAAAATAAGGAAAGAGGGAGTGATAGAAGAGAGTGACCTTTTATCACTCCCTTTAATTGTTAAGAAAATGTTAATATTATAGGAAGGAGATTGCATTCTAAAACATTAACCGTTAGACTAATACCAAATAATGAATTAAGCAATAGGAGGAGAATAGGTATTAGAAATGTTTTATAAAACGAATGCACATTTACTAGAAATGCTAAAAAATCTAAAATTCATTCCAAGTGATAAAAACACCTTGGAAGCAATAATTAACTCTACTAAAACAGCAGGTACATTTAATCGTTATTTTGGAATGTATAGAGAATGGTTTAATAAAGTATATAGTACTAACATAGAAAAAGGAAAGAAAGAGTTATTATCCTTATGCAATAGTAGTTATCTTTATTATGAGTACCTGTATAAGTATATCTTAAACACGCAATCCTTCAAAGAGGTCTATGCTGCTTTAGCCCAGTTATATCATCAGCAGAACCCATTAGAACATACTACCCTAAAAGAAACTTATGCTTCGCAAGATAAGATTCTTGATGGCAGGGACGATAGTACCGAATCAAGATATTTAGCACAGTTAAATCACCGACAGGACTATGCATCACAGATAAATCCACAGCAATTCACTGATGTATCGAAGTTATTCGATTTATTAGAAAGAGTCTTTGGTTACCGAAGTGATTGCGTAAAACCACTTAAATTAAAAAGTGAAATAACACTCGAAGAAATCGCTACAATTTACAAAAAATACACAAGTCTACTTAGTGAATTATTCTCTGCTATCTGCAGTTTAGAAGATAGAATAATCAAAGACAATTGGACTGATTGGAAATGTGATGTTCTTGGCGACAAAGCTTTAGCTCAGTTATCTCTTAACAACAAATTAGAAATACAAGATCCAAGTATAGTCATTGTTAGCTTTTGTAACGACACAAGTAAATACTTTATGCACACACAGAAAATGATTTCAGCAATGTTATTTAAAACGGATACAAACTATAGTTTTGATGACAGAGCATTTGGATTCATGTACAACGCTAAGCAAGAAGATTTCATTGCTATGAGTTTTTCTGATATGTATTCTTCAACCGTAACAATCGAAAGCTTAGAAGAGTCGTTCCAAACACTTTTCTGTGGTAAACCAATGTTAACCGTAGATAAGATAATTGAAGCAACACCAATAGATTTATTACCTTTGTATGATTTAAATGAATTGCTGAATAGTACCTATGATTATAATGAGCTTTTACTTAAACCAGATGCAAAACCATATGGTATTTTTGTGTGGGAAAAGAGATTAAGCGAGTGCTTTAGCCAAGTCTGTTCTCTAAGTACAGTAATGCACATACCACTTTTTATCTGTAGGCAAGACGGAAGTCTATTGATAATAAACTGGCAGAATGTCTTTGAAGATGTAAAGAAATATTTAGAGAAGATGGCAACTAAACAGCCTTAGCCCAGTACTTAGCATGAAGTGAAGAACATTAAGTGACCAATCAATAAAGAATTAAAATAAGGAAAGAGAGACCTGTGGGGAAATACAGGTCTCTTTTAAGATGATGATGTTGAATAGTGATTTAATCACTACATCTGCATTTAAGTTGAATTGTGTCATACTTTGGGGATAGTATTTGGTGACACCAATTATTATAACACAAATTTAACAAATTCACAATAATAAAAAATAGCAAAGACAGTCCCGCAACCACCTTTGCTATTAAGATATTTGGATGTATAACTAGCACGATAAATGCGTATTAAATAGCTAGAAATACAACCTTACTGGAGATTATAGTATAGCATTAGCCAAGTTGACGGTCAAGCCTTTTCCACTTTAGTCAAGAACTAACACTTTTCCACTCTTATTTCAAAATGACAAAACCAAATTAAACAACCCCTTTCTGTATAAATTAATAAAACAGAAAGAGGTAATAAGATGTTAGGAAAAACACATGCGGCGGTAGGAACAGCGAGTGCACTTCTAATAATGGGAGGGGCAGTTGCACATCATCCAGTTAGTTTAGTAACAGGAGCAACACTTGGTGCAATCGGAGGACTTGTGCCAGACATAGACTTAAACAGTAAACATGCCAAAGCAGTAGGCTTTAGCTCAGTACTCTTTCTTGCTTTAAGAGGAGCAGACAAAAATCTCACTAGCAGTTTAGCAATGTCTACAACAATAGCAGGATTAATCGCTTTAACTGTTCTAGTGGTTCTTGGTCTTAACTCCAATCATAGAGGTTTTACGCATTCTATTTTAGCACTTGTGCTTTTTAGCACAGCAGCATACGCAGTTGTTGGAAATAGTTCTACTTGGTTTGCAATTGGCTATGCAAGTCACTTAGTGATTGATTTATTCAACAAGAAAGGGGAATCCTTACTTTTTCCAATCAATGTAAAAGTATGTTTTAACTTGTGTGCAGCAGATGGTATCACTAACAAGTTGCTTGGAAGTTTAGCAACAGTAGCTAGTGCTTTGCTATTGTTTGGTCGTATTATCTAAATAGTTTTTAATTAAGAATTAAGAATCGAGAATCACAATAAAAAGAAAAGGAGTGATAAGCTTTAGCAAAGAAAAACAAATCAGCGCAGTAACTAGAAATTGAGGGAAAATTCCCGCCATTTAAAGAATTAAACAAACTAATAAAAATAAAAAGAAAGGGGAATGCAAACATAATACTTCTTTAAAATAAACTCAAATAATTGGATTTCAAATCATTGGATTTCAAACCATAAATTATTTAAATCTTAAAACTCAAATTAGAAGGGATACCTGCAAAATGGTATCCCTTTTTACATTACTACCTACACATTCGATAATAGTATTTGGTAGCATTCAGCACTGTAAAAATAGTATTTGGTAGCATTTAGTGCTGTAATAGTAGCATTTAGTAGCATTTAGTGCTGTAAGAATAGTGTGAGGTGGTATTTGGTAGCATTTAACGCTGTAAAAATAGTGTAGGGTACTAATTATCATTTTTTCGTTATGAAAGGAGGTCAAATCAGTGAAATCAATGCAATACTTTAAAGAAGGTGTTATGCAATCGGAGCAGCCGGTGCAATCAGTGCAGCCAACATTGAGCAGTACTTTAAATAGAAAAGCGAAACAATACTCAAAAGAGTACTCAAAACGTTTCAAAAGGAGTGAGACACCTGATGAACGTTATGAAAAACTTCAAACTAAAGAGTTAGGGTATCCTGTACATAGAAATTTTCAACGTAAAAGATACGGAAGCTTTAGCAAAGGAAGAAATCCTGAATTAGATAATTCAAAACTAGAACAAATACAACTTAGAAAACGCATGCAAAACGATAAAGTTAAAATCAATTTAGCTAAGAAAAATACTCAGGAAAATCCAATAGTAATTGATGGTGTTCCGTATGAAATAGATTACGATGACAAACGTTTTAGAGATGTTTTACAAAATCTCTTCATACGAAGAAACGGTGTTCAGTATGAATGGTTCAAAGAAGAAAGAGGTTATAAGCATTGGGTGTTATATCGGACTGATCAGTTTGAAGTAAAAACAGTTGAAACTTCTTCTATATTTTACTTAAATACCTGCAAATCAAAATTAGTTCCAACATATTTTAGATACTTACATTATAGAGGTGATAATTCTGAGGATGTGGAATTTCCAGTTAATGTGACAACTTGTTTTCTGATGTTTTCAGGCATACGTTTTAAAAAGAAATCTAACATTAGGATTACACCAGAAGAGGAGCAGAACTTTAGCCAAGATGCTATCAACACTTCTAAACAAATCGACAAAAGCTCTAGCACTTTACTACAAAACGGCAGCACACCACAATTCTACAAAAATAGTAATGCTAAAGTAATAGATTTTGTTGGAACATTTGCAGGTGCTAAGTTTGAAGTACATTCACATTTTCCAAAGGATTTTAGTACAGAAAATGCGGTTAAAATGGATGGTATGTTTTACAATGCGGAACTACTTGGTGATGTTAATTTACCAGAAGACTTTAGCACAGAAAACGTTGTAAGTATGGAATACATGTTTTCCAGAGCGTTCCTCGGAGAAGGCGTAAAATTCTCAAAAGGCTTTAGCACAGAAAATGTATTTACAATGGAGGGAATGTTTTACGCTTGTAGTTTAAGCAGTAATCCATTTAGTGAAGAGTTAGGTAATAATAATTTCTTCAATACTAAAAATGTAATTGATATGAGTGAAATGTTTAATGCAGCACACACAATGACTAAGAATTTTAAATTACCAATTGGTTTTAATTTAAATTCAATTGATTATTCTAAACATATGTTTTATGGAGGAAGCTTAGGTATTCAATTTTATATTAAAGATAAAACAAACACACAAATTGTAGATATTTTAAAGGAGTGTGGAAGTCAAGGTAAACCAGTCGATGAAGCACTTTAGCAAGTGTTTTAACAAAGCACCACGTAATAATGTACACGCTTTAGCAAAGCAGTTAGGAGATTTAAGATGAATGAAAACAGATGTATAGTAATGTGGAGAGAAATACAATACTTAGTAGTGCGTACATCAGTACCACCAACAAATAATACTTTACTAATTCTAGTACCACCAACACCAGAAAATGCATTAGAAATAATTACAATTATGAACCCAGATAAAATGGAAGAAAACGAATGCACTTTTATGCCTGAGTACAACGAAATTGCAGAACAGTTATTAAAAATGGAGGTTATAAAAGAAACAGAAGAAACACTTGAAGGAATGCCTTTAAGAGAATTATTGATGAATGAAGATAATACACAATTAATTCCAATATACAAAATTAATTTAAACAGAGTGGAAAATGTTCCAGAGTTGGTAGAACATTTTCCACAGAATTTACTTAAGAAGTACACTGAATGCTGTAAACTAAATGAAGATTTGAATGAGATAAAATACTTCAGCCAAGACGATGAATTCGCAGAGTCTGGCAGCTTTAACCAAGACGATACAAATGCAGAGTCCAATAGCTTTAGCTCAGACACCACTGACACGGAGTCCAATAGCTTTAGCCAAGACACTACCGATACGGAGTCCAATAGCTTTAGCCAAGATACCTCAAATGCAGAGTCTGAGGGCAACAACTCAAGAGAACTTAACCCAACGTTAACCTGGGAAGTTTTAGCAAAGAAAATAGCTAAAACTCAATACTGCTGGTAAATTATTTAATAAAGCACTGTACATTACGAATCTCCAAAGAAAATTCTCTTAATTGTGGGATTTTCTTTTTTATCCATTGTAGATGAAATAACCAAGAAATTTCCAATGTGTTTGCAAAGCAAATCTAATAGAAAGGAGCACCGTAGCAATAGCTAAACGAACACATTGTTTACAATAGATAAAAATAAAAGGAGATGCTAACAATGAAAAAACATTTTAAAGGTGTGGCTAAAGGTATGGCTACGGCACTAGCACTAGCTGTAGTAATTTCTGCTGTGAGCTTTAGTCCAGTAATTACCTACGCAGCTACAACTGGTAATGCTACAGTTAAGACTGATAATGCTACAGTTAAGACTGGTAATGGTACAGTTAAAACTGGTAATGCTACAATCACAATTAAATCTGGCATTCCAACAGAACAGTCTAAAAAGTCAATGCAGTTTATTGAAAAGTTAAATGTATATTCCGACTTTATTAAAACTAATGGACAGTATTTCTCACGTAGTAATACTCAAATTTGTAAAACCTTTAGACAAGCTAAAACCACCATTAAAAAGAAGAAAACCACAGGTGCTAATTGCGTTATGCCAGTAAATTGGGCACTCAAGGAAATGGGACTTTTAGCTACAAATGCTAACTTTTACAGTAAACCCAACGGTAATTTTTCAGGAGTTTCTGCCAATATGAAAAAGAACTTAGTTACTTTAAAAAAGGGAGATGTAGTAACAGAAACCGGAGATTTAATTGGTATGAAAGTAGTAGATGCGGCCAAAGCAGGCTTACTTGTTAGAGGGGACATTATTGCTAATCAGTCATTCACACATACATATGTTTTTGACAGCTTTAGCAATGGAAAAATCTACGTGTACGAAGCAGGTGGTAATGCTAATAGATTAGGCTATAGTAAGGTTGGATGCGGACCTTTTTATGCCAAACAGTACAATGGGTTACGTATTGCAGGATTAATGCGTTGGAAGTAAAAGAGATTTAAAAATGAAACAGAATTTAAGTACAGTAAAAAGAAGTATCTTTTACTTAGCATTTTGCTTTAGCTTATTATTTTGCTTTAGTTGTATTGGTCGCTTTAGTTGTATTGGTCGCTTTAGTACAGTAGGAAATACAGTAGCAGCCTCACAGCCTAAAGTCACAGTAAAAACTAGGGCAGCAGCAGAAATAAACAAAAAAGTCACTTGCACTAAAAGAGTTGCAACAATTGGCGGAGTAGCTGGTAGAGTAGCTGGTGGATCAACTACAATTCATGGAAATCAGACTCCAGAATTACCTGACTACGAATATCCAGTTATGCAGACAGTTATCGATGAGGAAGAGACTCCACTTTAAAGAAGTCTTGATCACTTTAGCCAAGAATAAGTACACTAGTGCTAAGAGTGCTACTTGGTAAAAGTAAATAGCAAAAATAGATAGCAAAACAAAAATAAAACAATAACCAAGAACCTTAAGTATAACAGCTTAAGGTTCTTTTATTTAACAAAGTAAACTAGTAGGCTTTAGCCAAAAAATCCGGCTTTAGCGCAGTCTCCCAATATGTGAAAGAGAATTATTTCAATAGGGTAAATGTTATTTACTAGAAATAAAATCTGAATGCTAGAGGTAATAGATGTATTTAGATCACGAGAGCGAAGCGAGCATTACGAATTCAGATTTAGCAAAGGAGAATTAAAATGGCAAACACAATAACAATTTTAGTAGAACATGATGATATAAATTACTACAAAGACAAATTAAAAGACTTTGACAGAGAAGTAGTTTTAAAAGCACTAGGAGAAGACCTTGCAGCCATGTACATACAATACGACAACAATGCCAACAATGTACAACCTAACATGTCTAATGTCAGCAACACTTCCGACACTTACATTCTTGGTTTTGAAAGACCTAACGATATTATTGAAATAGCAAAGGAATGGAACTCAGAACTAAGAGACAATGCTGTCAGACACCTAGAAGAACTCGAAGCTTTAGCCAAGGAATCCGGCTTTAGCACAGTTTCCCAATACGTAAAAGAGAATTGGAATTCAGATGATTTCGCAAGCATAAACTATTGGTTAAAGTACACTCTAATGGATTTAGATAATGCTTACAATTACAACACAACAGGACTTATCTATGACAAATCAAACGGTTGGGAAGTAGTGATTGCAGATAGCACTTTAGCCAAGATAAAAGAACATCCAGAAAACTTTGTATACTTAACACTTAGTTATCAGGAGAACTAGAGCTAAAAGAAAAATGACTTCACCAGCATTCACATTAAATCAAAGGAGAATCAAAAATGGAAAGAATGAATTTATTTCAAGATAACAACAAACCACAAATAACCTTTTACTTTGCAGAGTGCATGGAATTCCCAGACTATGGTGAGTACAAAGAATTTCCCTCTTTAGCCCAGGCAATTTCCCTCTTTGAAAAATGTCCTGGTACTCTTCTAAATGCAGTCAAATGTGTAGGCTTTATTCTACATGATGACAGTATTTACGACGATGTCAAGCAACCACTGATGACGTCCAAACATGTTCTAAAAGACGACATTAATTACATAAGTCATTACGTAAACACAACACTTGTTCAAGAAGCAATCAAAGAGGCCGAATGCTATCTAAGAAGCAAAGAGAATTCTAAATCAAAGGTCACAACTGGTATGTTTGATAACTGTGATCCACTACCTGCTGAAATGAGAGAAAACTTTAAATTCACAGATGAAGAAATTCGTTATCTAAGTGGCATAGGTAACATGTTTAAAAACGATAAATCTGTAAACTTTGAGATAATGGAAGGTCCAATGCCTCCAGCACCCATCCAAGACGAAAACAGATTCATTTGCTTCAGAGTAGAAGGCAAAGAGTATTCTTTAAGGATCGTTTCTAAAGAAGAAATGCAAAGAGTTAAGGAAGAGGTAAACAAGAATTCTAGGTACACCTACGATTGGTTCAAGGAGGAAACAGGAGACCACCATTGGGTGCTTTACAATACTGACATGTACGAAATCAGTAATTGTGGTATAGATAGACATCTTCATTATATAGAATTGAGTGAATTACTTCCAATGGTACCAATCAATGCGACCTCGTGCCATCATATGTTCGATAACTGCTGTGATACGAAAGAGTTAGACTTCAAACACTTTAACACAGAAAACATCATCACTATGGAGGGCATGTTCTCCAAATGCAACAAAATCAGTAAGCTAGACCTGAGATTGTTTAACACAACAAAAGTGACTAACATGTTTAAAATGTTCTCTAAGTGTCGTAATCTCGAAGAGTTAGGTCTTAACAGCTTTAGCACAGCAAATGTGGCTGACATGGGTTATATGTTTGCAGGATGTGAATCTCTCGAAGTATTAGATCTCAGTAACTTTAGCACAGAAAATGTGAAAAACCTACATGGTATGTTCAAAAACTGCGAATCACTCAAAACACTAGACCTAAGTAGTTTTAATACAGAAAACGTGACTGACATGTATGGTATGCTCTTAGACTGCTACAGTCTCGAAGAATTAAATCTTAGTAGCTTTAGCACAGGAAGAGTGACTAGTATGGGTTATTTATTTGCAGGATGTGAATCGCTCAAAGTACTGGATCTCAGTAACTTTAACACAGAAAATGTGGACGATATGCAATATATGTTTGCAGACTGCTGTAGTCTTGAAGAATTAAATATCAGTAGCTTTAACACAGCTAACGTGCTCGATATGGGTAATATGTTCTACAAATGTTCAAAATTGTTGTCACTGGATGTAAGTAACTTCAATACAGAAAAAGTAACAACTATGGTTTATATGTTCACAGAATGTAAATTACTTGAACAACTTGATCTCAGTAACTTTAGTACAGGAATGGTTGTTGGTATGTGTAATATGTTCGAAGACTGCGTATGCCTTAAGAAGTTAGATCTCAGTAGCTTTAGCACAGGAAATGTTATAAATATGAGTACTATGTTCTCCGGATGCAACAATCTTGAACAACTTGATCTCAGTAGCTTTGATACAATCAATGTTGAGTTAATGGATAATATGTTTAGATGGTGTAGTAAATTAAAGTACTTAGACTTAAGTAGTTTTAACACCGGTGATGTTGCTTATATGTCTTCGATGTTTAAAGGCTGTATATCACTAGAAAGCATTAATCTCAGTAGCTTTGTCACGACTAAAGTAAAGACTATGGAAGCCATGTTCAAAGACTGTAAATCACTTATTATGCTTAATCTTAGTAACTTCAAAACAGACCGATTAGAGGAAATGAGTGAAATGTTCTCTGGCTGTTCCAAACTCACTGTACTAAATCTCAATAACTTTAGCACAGGAAATGTGGAATACAATTCAAATGTCTTCAAAGGATGTAATGCTTTAACCACTGTGAGAGTTGGTAACCGCTTTAGCTCAGAGCTTAAAAGAAGGTTGAAGAAGAACATCGAAGACATAAAAATAATTCAATGAGGAGCTTTTAAAAGGATTAAGCCCAGATCCTTTTCAAAGGACTACAATATAAATTAGCAAAGGATTCTGCAATACTTTAGCCCAGATCATTTCCAAAGGATTACAGCCACAAGTCAGCAAAGAGATTTAGCCCAGATAACAAAAGTCAGAACCTTTAGTGCAACAGCTAAATCTCTTTTTTATTTTATTAGAAAGGAGATGTTTATAATGAGAAAGATAGATTCCTTCAGTGGTGAAGTACTGCATAACAAACAAACCACTCTACAACCAGAAATCACTTTTTATTTCGCAGAATGCATGGAGTTCATTTCATACGGTGAATTTCGAGAGACTTCAACATTAGTCCAGGTAATCTCACTTTTTGAGAAGTGTCTAAGTGAAAGATTGCACGCTAGGAAGTGTGTCGGTTTTATTCTACACGATAACAGTGATTACGATGGAGCAGAATGGCCAATAATGACAGAACAAAGAGTACTTAAAGATAGCACCAATGAAATTAAACATTTTAGAGAAAATCCTTTAGTTCAGAAAGCTTTAAAAGAAGCAGAAGATTATTTGGATATAAAATGTGGTAAAAATAGTAACAATTAAAGTAAAGGTATATAGCCAAGATAACAGAGAATAAATAATTAGGAGGATATAAGAATGGAAAGAATGAATATGTTTGGAAATAAAAAGAAAGATAAGGATATTGCGCCTGATATATTTGCGAAGTGTGACTCATTAAAAACAGGATTGTCTGAAGATTTTGACTCTAAAAATTTCTCCTTTAATAACATGACTCATATGTTTGACAATTGTACAACTAACAATGATTTGAATTTAAGTCAATTTAATACAAATCTATTGCACGGAGCAACGTATTTCAGATTTCCAGAGGGTTTACAAGAAGATGATTACAATACTTATATTTTAAATATTGATAATCACATTGTTATTTTTGTTGTTGATACCGATTCAGAAGAATGCAGAGAAACGGCTTTAGCCAAGCTTACATCTGAATTTGGTGTACACTATGCGTGGTTTAAAGAAGAAAAAGGACAAAAGCATTGGGTTCTTTATAACACAGAAAATTATGAAATTAAGTATGAAGATGAAGCATACTTGGTAGCAAAACATGCAAAAGTTTTATATTTACCTGCAGGTATAACAAATTGTTATAAAATGTTTTCACACTTATCGAGCTTCACACATTTGTACAATTTAGAAAATTATTCTAAATTAGAAGTGGATATGAGTTGTGCTTTTGAAGGTTGTAAAGATCTAAAACTTGTTAGGATGGGTGATGCTTTTGCTGTTGGATTTTTCAAAGTAAATAGTTTTGCACACGCTTTTCAGGGTTGTGACCATTTAGAAAGTATTGATATAACGTATGTATCATTAAAACATGCAGATTTTTCTTATGCTTTTTATGGCTGCTTAGACTTGAAAGATATTTTTGTTCTCGAGCACTTTAACCTAGAAAACGTTAGCACAAGTAAGTACACTTTTGAATTTTGTGTAAATTTACCAAATTTTGATTGTAAAAATGTTGATGCTAACAGCACTACATTAGTTCTTAAGGAAAATGGTGGATATTTAACTCGTCATTTGGAGCATATAGAGAGAATACATCATAGGGATTATCTTTATCTACTTTCAGAAATTAATAATGGAATTTCAATTCCAGAACGCATTAAAAACTTTATAGATAACTATTCTTATGAAGTATCAGAAGGTGGGCTTAGTTTAATTCCAGAAGACGAAGTGGACCTTGAAAAACGGTTTGGTAAATATTTACGTGAGGATGTAAAATATGAAGAGTAACTCTAGCAAAGAGAAGTCTATAATGCTTTAACCAAGTACCAACATCAGCATAGAAAACACATTAGCAAAGAGATTTAGTGTCATAGCTAAATCTCTTTTTATTATAATCCTTGTGCGTTAGCATTAAAAATGTTATTATATATTTATAATTTTTGAAAATATATTACATGAGATAGGTAATAGGAGATAGGTAGTGGAAGACAATAAAATTATAATGACTTTAGAAGAAGAGAATGAAAATTCTAAAAGAATATCAGAGGAGTTAAATTTTCCAAAATTGTCTGGAACAAAGAAGCAAGTTGCCTGGGCAAATACGATTAGACTTGAATTCTATCAAATAGGACAAAAGTTTAAATACTATGATAGAGTTATTGATGAAATGATAAAAGCCGAAACAGAAAGTAGTTTTTGGATTAGCGCAAGACGATGGAGAGATAAAAAAGAATTTTTAAGCGAATACTGTGAAAAGAGACGAACAGAAGAACGCTCTGAAAGAATCATTAGTGAAAATTCTGTTGCACCAGAAAACTGGGAGAGAGAAGGAATTGTTGAAATAGTTAAACATTTAGATAAAATATGTTTATTCTATCAAAAAGACGAGAACATTAGACAAGTAGTTAAAAGTTTACGTTATGAGTGGAATAACGAGGATAAATGCTGGGAAAGAACTTTAGCCGAGGACACAGGGACTTTTGAAGACAGAGCAGCAGAAGTAGGACATGAATTACTTCTGAATGGTTTTGCTATTAGTATTCCTAATAAAATTATTTTAGAAAAAGCAGTTAAAGGGGATTACGAAAAGGAGAGCACACGTTTAATTGGTTGGAAGTACAAAGAAAAGAAGTTAACTATTTATTGGAAAGAAAAAGACAACGAAAGCTATTATGCTGCTAAAAAAGTAATAAATAGTGAGTATAACTATAAAGAAAGTTGTTTCGAAGTACCAATCTGTCATTATCGCGTTGTAGGTAACTTTGCTAAGAAATATAATTTTTGTTATACTAAAAGAGCATTAGCTGCGGTCGAACAGTACAAGAAAGAAGTTAGGGAGATACGTCGAATTAAGATTGATAAATAGTAAGCTTTAGCGAAGGAGAAAAAATGGATTATATTAATTATTACATTTTGCAACAAAATGAAAAGGGGACACTGTACTTAAACGAAGCCAGCAAGGAATTACGTGAAACATTAAAGGAAAATATAAAATGGGATGGATCTTTTCCAAATAAATACAAAGTACCATTTTTAGATGACACTAATTTATCAATAATAATTGAGTATGATTCCTATTGCGTAGCTTTAACTAAAAACATTAATAATAAAGATAGAATTCTTCTAATGACAATTGGTTGTTTTAATGAAAAGCCAATACCTAAAATTAACGATATGATACAATCTTATATGGAATCAGAAAATATAAATTTGAATTTTGCATTTAAACCAGTATTACCATTTGTTGTAGACATACCAGTATTTACACAAGAAATTATACCAGAAACAGCTGAAATAATGAGTTGGGCTGAAAATTTCAGTAAAACATTGGCTTTAACGATAATCGGAGAGAGAAATAAAATTCAAGATAAATCAAATGAAACAGAATTAACCTACCTTAGCCAAGACAACACTTTTCGTAAGAGTGTTGCAGGCCTTCCAGGAGTTAGAAAGGATAATTACGATGGTCTTCCAGAAAATCTCAAAGAATTTAATTACTATTTCCAGGAATGCGGACATTCTATTATGGCTATTCCAAAATGTTTGCTGAAGAACGCAATACATTGTAATGCATTAGATGATTTTGAAATTCCGATACCAGTTAAGTATGTTTTAGAAAAAGGATATAAAATGTACAATGGTCATGTTGTATGCGATGTTAAAATCGATGTAGTTAGAGGAATAACATTTGCACAAGGCTACGAGGAATTTTAATGTTAGAGAAGTCTATAGTGCTTTAGCCAAGTACCAATATTAGCACAGTAAGCACATTAGCAAAGAGATTTAGTATCAAAGCTAAGTCTCTTTTTATTTTACTCAAAAGGAGGTTTTACAATGGAACAAATGATGTTCTTTAAAGATAGCACCACCATTCAACCCAACTGCGTTTACCATATCACAGAGAGAAGTGCTTTAGCCCAGATCCTTTCTGAAGGATTAAAACCACAGATTGGCAAGCGCAGTGAAAAAGCACACGAAAGCAAACCCTTGATTTACATTACTGACGGAATTGACTTACCTCAATGGATTTTAATATTCACAAAGAGAAGATTACTAAATGATGTTGCAATCCTAGAAATTAGTGATAAGTTCTTAGAAGGTAGAACTGTGGTATGGAGATGCAATGCAAACGAAGAAGAAGGTACTTTGCTTGAAGAAATCCCTCCGCAATATCTAAAAGAAATTCCAATACCTAAGATAACACAAAAACAATTATGGAATTATTACTTCTCATGCCTACATGATTTAGCATACCTGTGCTATGATTTGTTAGATTATAAGCACAGGCTTGAACTTTTCAGTGATAACCCTGACTTCTACAATGGTGCAGTTAGAGATGCTCAAAATGTTCTAATGAGTTTGGACGGTGCGGAGCAGTGCTTTAGCCCAGGAAGTCCCGATAGGGAGAAAATCCACAAAGAACTGATTGACTACTGGAAAAACTACTCACTGTTCAATAACTATAAGATACTTATTGGCAAGAGTGACAGAGGTGAGCGATACTACTCAGCATTAGATTTATTTAATGACGAACCTATCATACAATTACGAGACTGGGTAAAAACAAATCTAGACTTAGATTTGTTAGAGAAGTCTGTAGTGCTTTAGCACAGATATTTTTAAAAGGACTTATGAATTAGTTGAAGATTAAATAATAAACAGGAGCTGATAGTGTCAAAGCTGTCAGCTTTTTTACTAGGGAGGATTTCGAATGAAAGAAATTACATTCACTATCGATGGTTACAGCTTTAGCACAGTACCAAGCAATTCACGTTGCAGAGAGCAGTGCTGCAGTGAAATAGCAGACAAAACAGGTAAAACTTACTTCTGGATGCGAGAAGAAACAGGTAATAAGAATTGGGTACTATACAACCCAAATGAGTATTATGTAAGAAAAGACAGCGAATACAGATGTGAACATTTACATTTATCACGTAGTTTTAAAGGTAAAGTTCGCTTACCTATTAATGCTAGTTCTTGTTGTGGTATGTTTAATGGATTAGATCTAGCGCAGTTAGATCTTTCAGAGATAGATACATTCAACATTGTTGACATGAGTGAAATGTTTGATTCCTGTAAATTGGGAAAAACTTTCACACCTATTTTTAATACTTCTAACGTCAAAACAATGAGAATGATGTTCATGGATTGTGAGAAAACAGAAGAAATGGATTTAAGCCATTTTGATGTTAACAAGGTAGCAGATTTTAGCCAGATGCTAAGTGGCTGCCTTGATTTGGAAAAAATCAATCTTGCCGGATGGAACACAGAAAGTGCAGAAGATTTATGCGGAATGTTCAGCAATTGTTATACGATTAAGGAACTTGACTTGTCCCACTTTAATACAGATAACCTTAAATACATGGGTTATATGTTCTCAAATTGCTCAAGCCTAGAATGGATTAATCTCGCTGGATGGGATTTTAGCCAAGTGGTTGATATGTCAGAACTTTTCTGCCAGTGTGGAAATCTTATTGAAATAACAATTACTGCAGAACCTAATAGTACCAAGAGACTTGAATATACTTCTGAAATGTTTAATGGGTGTGAAAGTTTAACAACAATAAATCTTGCATGGTTAGATTTGAGTAAAGTAAGCAGCGTAAGTAATATGTTTGAAAATTGTGGGATCGCTTGTTTCACTTTAGTAACAGAAGCATAATAAAGTAATAAAGCATGATAAATAAAGTTAATAATACAATAAGAACATCAGAAGATAGTAGTATCAAAGCTGCTATCTCTTTTTAATTAAGGAGAATTTTATGGAAAAACTTACATTCACAATTGACGGTCATAGCTTTAGCACAGCTTTCAATACAGCAATTGATAGAGAACATTGTATTGAGGAAATCCTATCTACCATAGGTAAACGCTACGATTGGTTTAGAGAAATTACAGGGAGAAAAAATTGGATTCTTTACGACACTGAGCAGTATGAAGTAAAAGATTTTGACTCTTTTGAACTTGTTGTTCTTGATAACAGATTCGATGGAGTGAAAGAGTTCTTACATGTAAAAGAAGGTTTTACCGGTAAATTACATTTACCAATCAATTCAAGTGCCTGCAGTTTTCTATTTACCAGCACTGATGTTACTAAACTTGACTTTACAGAATTCGATACATCAGAAATTGTTGATATGAGTTATATGTTTGTGAAGGCTGATCTTGGTAATAGCTTTAGCCCAGTATTTAACACATCTAAAGTAATAGACATGAATAACATGTTTAAATTTTGTTATGTGAAACATTTAGATTTACATAACTTAGATGTTAGTAGTGTTTCTGATTTCTCTAACATGTTTCTGCGTTGTTCTAGCTTAATGGATATAAATCTAGCCAACTGGAATACAAGTAACGCTGAAGATTTCTATTCAATGTTTAATAGTTGTCGAGCTTTGACGCAGTTGAACGTATCACATTTTAAAACTAGTAAAGTAACTGACATGACAAATATGTTTGCAAGTTGTAGTAAATTAAAAGAATTAAATCTAAATGGCTGGGACTTTAGCAAAGTTTTTAATGCAGACTCTATGTTTGCATGGTGTGATATTCTAAAAAGAATCGTTGCTAATTTTAATTTCAAAGTAGTTAATGACATATCAAGTATGTTTGATGGTTGCCTTGAGTTAGATAATATTGATTTAACAAATGCTGATTTAAGTAATGTAAAAGATTCAAGTTACATGTTCTTTAATTGTGAAAGCTTAACAGATGTTAGTTTTAATCAGACCGCTTTAGCAAAGATAGAAAACATTAGTTATATGTTTTATAACTGCAGTTCTTTAAATAAGATTGTTATGCCAAATATAGACTTTAGCACAGTCAAATGTGTAAAAGAGACTTTTAAGTGCTGTAATACTTTAAAAGAAATTTATATAAAGAAATTAGTTGGATTAAATAGAATTAAGAAATGTGAAATGCTTAAAGATTGTAAGGTAAAGATATGCCGGCTTTAGCTAAGAACTCTAAAGCATAGATGAAGAAGAGAATAGGAGAATTTTATGGAAAAACTTACATTTACAATTGATGGTCATGGCTTTAGCACAGACTTTAATTCTGGCTTTAGCCAAGACCCTAATACTGATTTTAACACAGAAGAAGAAATCATAGAGGAAAGAGAGAAATGCGTTAAAGAGATTCTAGAAGTAACAGGTAGACATTGTAGTTGGTACAAAGAAATCACTGGAAATAAAAATTGGATTCTTTACGATACCGAGCAGTATGAAGTTAGAAATTATGATGACATAGAATATCTCGTCTTAAATAATAAACTAATGGATGCCGAGACTTTCCTTTGTGTACGAAAAGACTTCAAAGGTAAGCTACATTTACCAATCAATGCCAGCACCTGTAGTTTTATGTTCGTCGATATTAATGTACCAAAAATAGACCTAACCGAGTTTGACACAACCAATGTTGTCGATATGGATTATATGTTTTTAGAGGCTAATCTCGGTGACAGCCTTAGCCTAGTTAGTTCTACTAGCACACAAATTAATAACACAGAAAGCAGTTCTACTAAGGCTAATCTCGGTGACAGCTTTAGCCTAGTTAGTTCTACTAACGCACAAGCTAACACGCCAGACCAAAATACTCTCATACTTAACACCGAAGGTGTAACAACAATGAGAGGTATGTTTAAAGACTGTAAAGTAAAACATTTAGACCTACGTAATTTGAGAACTAATAACGTTACAGATTTCTCTAACATGTTCTGCAGCTGCAATGATTTGATTGATTTAAATGTCGATGGTTTTGATACAAGTCAGGCGAAAGACTTCCATGGAATGTTTCAGGGTTGTATTAAATTAACACAATTGAGTGTAAAGCATTTCAATGTGGGAAATGTACTTCACATGTCATACCTCTTCTCCAGATGCAGAAGTTTAAAAGTAATAGATCTGGAAGGCTGGAACTTTAGCCAAGTAATGGATGCAAACGAAATGTTTGGTTATTGTGAACATTTAGAAAAGATCATTGCTGACTTTAACTTTAAGATAATCAATGGAATGGCTTACATGTTTGGTTGCTGCACTAAATTAAGTGAAGTAGATTTATCACATTCTGATCTCAGTCATGTCTTTGATTTTGGGTATGCGTTCTTTAAATGTGAAGGTCTTAAAGAAATACGCTTTAGCCCAGGAGTTTGGCGAAAGGCTAAATACACTCTAAGTATGTTTGATAATTGTAAAGCTCTAGAAAGGCTTAACCTCCCTGACGTTGTTTTAGACGATGTTGTACGATCATACGCTATGTTCGATGATTGCGATAGTTTAAAAGAGATTTACATGGAACACCCACTTAACCTAGAGAAGTACGCACACGGACTTATCTTTGGAAATTGTAAGGCGGAGGTAAAGAAGTCTACAGAATAGTGGTAAAGTGCTTTAACATGACGCTTTAGCCTAGAGATTTAAAGCAAAAGGAGAAGAAAAATGAGGAATGAAATAAATCCCACACCAATCCAAGACGAAAGTGGTATTCTTCGCTTCAGACTAGAAAACCACGAGTACTCTTTAAATGTCAACGTAAAAGAGGAAAGGGAACTAATTAAGAAAGAGGTGAACTCTCGTTCAAAACACGTCTATGATTGGTTCAAAGAGGACACTGGCAATAAGCATTGGGTTTTCTATGACACAGAAATGTATTCAATAATGTGCGATAGAATAGGGCAATGGAAATATTTAAATTACAGAGAGGAGAGTGCTTTAGCCCAGATGGATGGTGCTTTAGACAAGAACTCCACTATAATTGACAATCCGGCCAACACCCTCCACGCCTCCCCTACAATTCCAATCAATGCCACATCTTGCAGAAAAATGTTCTATGGGTGTAAATCCTTAGAGAACATTGATTTAAGTAGATTCGATACAAGAAATATCGTTGAAATGCGTTGTATGTTCATGAACTGTAAAAATCTTAAACAGCTTGATCTAAGTGGCTTTAGCACAGGAAATGTGTGTGATATGTCTCACATGTTTTACAGCTGTTCAAATCTTGAACAAGTCAATCTCAGTGGACTAGACACTCACAATGTAGAGTACATGGGACAAATGTTCTACAAGTGCGAAAGTCTTAAACAGCTTGACCTAAGCAGTTTTAACACAGAAAAAGTTCTCTACATGGTAGAAATGTTCTCTAATTGTAAAAGCCTTAAACAGCTTGACCTAAGTCACTTTAACACAGAAAAAGTAGTTAGCATGCAACACATGTTCACTAATTGTTCTGAGTTAGAACAACTTAACATAAGTAATTTCGATACCAGATGCACAATCTTTATGGATGGTATGTTCTGGGGATGTATACGATTAACAAATTTAGATATCAGTAGTTTCGATATAGGAGAAGAGGATGGAACACGTGGTATGTTTGGCTACTGCAGTGCACTTAAGTGCTTAAAGATTAACCACAGCGTTAGCCAAGTGTCTGAAACATTTTTACCGGAAGAGGTAAAGATAATAGTAGTGCCTACATCAAATAACACATCAGACAAATTAGGTAAATTAAATCTCTTTTAAATGAGAAAAGAAAAGAGAAGACAGAACCCTTAGTGTAAAGCACATTGCTTGCATTAAGGGTTCTGTTTTACTGGAGATTAAAGAGCTTCACAATGTACTTTAGCCCAGACAACAAGAAAGGAGAAATCAAAATGGAAAGAATGAATTTATTTGGAAACAATGACAAATCAAGCGAAGCGTTATCTAATCGTAAGGAAGAATCTAGTAAAGCGTTATTAAATAAAAGTAATCAGAATTTATCAACGATTAATGTTGATAACTATTCATATCAGGTAGATTTTAGATCGGATGAATCATGTAAGTCTTGTGTGCAACAAATCAATAAAGACACAGGTAAATCTTTTAAAGTGTTCAGAGAGAAAACTGGAAAGGAAAACTATGTTTTGTATGACAGCAAGATGTATGAGATCTGCGAATTTAATTACAGATATTTGCACTATATAGAAAGCTGTAGTAAACCTCCAGTAATGCCATTTAATGCTAGTAGTTGCTACAATATGTTTGCAGAATTGGATGGGCAAAATGATATAGATTTCAATCATTTTGATACTTCTGAAATAGTTGAAATGACTTCTATGTTTATGGAATCTAAATTTAAAACACTCGATCTGAGCCACTTTAGCACAGATAACTTAAAAGATACAAGTTTTATGTTTATGGGTTGTGTTGCTTTAGAACAAGTTGATTTAAGTTCTTTTAGTAACTGTAAAGTAATACACGCAGACTATATGTTTGCTTGGTGTTCTTCATTGACTAAAGTAGACTTGAGTAATTTTAATTTACAGAATACGCTTTATATGGAATCAATGTTTCAAGAGTGCAAATCGCTGAAAGAAGTAATCTTTAGCAAACCATATCCTATAGACATAAAAAATTTATTTTCAGAATGTAAAAGTCTTACAACAGTTGATTTAAGTGATTTTGATTTTTCAAGATTATTATCAGCAAGACAAGCTTTTTACAATTGTGAAAATTTAAAAACTATTTATTCAGTTGGTTGGTTCCTTGCACCACCAAAAGATGCTGATGAATTCTTACGTAATTTTTCTATTAAAGAAAGAAAAGAAGACAAACTTTTCTGTGGCTGTAAGTCTCTCGTAGGCTTTAACCCAGAGAAAGTAAATAGTGACATGGCAAAATCAATAGAAGAGGGTGGATACTTCATCACACCAAACGGAAAGGAGAAATCAAAATGGAAAGAATGAATTCCTTCGGAGGTAATGACAAATCAAGCGAAGCATTCTTCGGAAACAGTAAACTAAAAGAACTCACAGCATTATCACCAGCACCAATCCAAGATGATGATGGTAATCTCACCTTTACATTAGAAGGTGAGACTTACTCTTTGAATGTTAATTCAGAAAAAGAAAGAGAAAAAGTCAAAAGAGAAGTAAATATTAATTCTTTAGCTAAGTATAATTGGTTTAGAGAAGGATCAGGAAAAAGACATTGGGTTCTTTACAATACAGAAATGTATGAAGTAAAAGAAACACTCACTCATGATAAATATATACATTATAAAGAAAATAGTAATTTAGCTCCTATAATTCCAATTAATGCAACTTCTTGTCTTTTTATGTTTCGTAATTGTTGGAGCCTTGAATCACTAGACTTAAATAATTTCGACACAAGTCAAGTTACTGAAATGGGTGGTATGTTCTTCTGGTGTGTGACACTTAAATCACTAGACTTAAGTTTTTTTAACACATCAAAAGTGACTAGCATGTTTAACATGTTTAGAAACTGCTATAGTCTTACACAACTTGATGTGAGTAATTTCAATACAAGTAAGGTTACTAGCATGAATGCTATGTTTTCTGGTTGTTTAAAACTTACATCTTTAGACTTAAGTAGTTTCAATACAAGTATAATTACTAATACAATAGAAATGATTTGTATGTTTGAGCGATGTAACTCACTTACTACTATTTACATCTCTGACAAATGGAAGACTAATTCGATAGTATATTCAGGTAATATGTTTAACGGGTGTTGTTCTCTTACAGGCTTTAGCCAAGAGAAAACCAATGTCAAAATGGCAAAACCAGTAGAGCAGAGCGGTTACTTAACATTAAAAAGTAATATGCTTTAACACAGGGAATTCCAATTACGGAGTTCCCTTTTTACTTTTCCAGACATTAAGCATTTTAGCTTAGTACAGACCACCCTGCAAAGTGTAAACCACCTTAGCCAAGATCTTTAACTATAATTTAAAAAGAAAGGAGAAATAAAAATGAAATCAATGAACCTGTTTGGAGGTAACGACAAATCCAACACATCAAAGGAAAACACAAAACCAAAAGAAACTACAAATCAATTACCACCTGCTCCAATCCAAGATGAAGAAGGTAACCTCACCTTTGAGTTAGAAGGAAAGACTTATTCTATAAACGTTAATTCAGAAGAAGAGAGGGAAAGAGTCAAAGCAGAAGTCAATGCTAACCAATTAACCCAGTATGATTGGTTTGAGGAATTTGAGAGAGATGTGAAGGATGGTCATTGGGTATTTTATGATACATCAATGTATGGGCCTAAAGAAGATAATCGAAATCTCAATTTACATTATAATCCAAGATGTAATCAAACACCTATAATTCCAATTAATGCAACTTCTTGTAGAAATATGTTTAGTGATTGCGATAAATTAACAGAATTGAATTTAAGTAAACTTAACACGGTTAATATAGTTAGTATGAAAGGTATGTTTAAAAATTGTAGGAAGATCACAACATTAGATCTTGACAATCTAATTACATCTAAAGTTACTGATATGTCTAGCATGTTTGAAGCTTGTACAAAATTGGTTAATTTAAATCTTAGTAATTTCGACACTTCAAATGTTACTCATATGTGTTTCATGTTTGAGCACAATTTAAATCTTACAGCTTTAGACTTAAGTAGTTTTGATACATCTAAAGTAACATGGATGTATTATATGTTTCAAGATTGCAAACGACTCAAATCATTGGATTTAAGTAACTTCGACACTTCTAACCTTGAGCTTATGGAATATATGTTTAGTGGCTGCGAATCCTTAGAAGTATTAGACCTTAGTAACTTCAACACATCTAAAGTCAGAATGTTAAATAGTGCTTTTATGAATTGTAAAAGACTCACTGTTCTCGATATTCGTGGTTTTTATACAAGTTATTTAGTTAAACCTTATAGACCTGCTGAGAGTGAGAGAGACCCTAATGCTTTATATGGGTATTTTCCAGAAATTCATGAAGTTTCAATACAAAATTTGTTCCATGGATGCAATTCTCTAAAGTTGCTAAAAGTTAATAAGCATTTCCAAAAATCATATAAAATGCATTTATCTTATGATGTTAAGATAGAAATAGTTTAACTACAAATGATGTACTGGCACCTGATGTATCTCTTAACCCAGGGAATTCTCAGAGATAGACTTTGAGAGTTCCCTTTTTATTTTCTAAGGCTTTAGCCCAGTACAGACCACTCTGAATAGAACAAGTCTGAAATCACGATCAGTATCTTCAGATCACGTTATAGTAAAGAGATGAGTAACTTATAGTTATCTTCAGATCACGAGAGTAAAGCGAGCTTTAGTCCAGCACATCATACCAAAGGGAAGTCATGCCAAAGTGACTTCTTTTTTTACCTTCAAGAGAAGATTTAGTTAAACCACTTTAGACAAGCCTTCTCGCTATAAATTAGAAAAACAAAAAGGAGATTAGTTATGAACAAAATGAATTTATTCGATGAATCAAAAATAATTGTAACATTACCAGAGGAACCAATTCAAGACGAAGAAGGTAATCTCACATTTACATTAAAGGACAATACTTTCTCTCTGAATGTTAATTCAGAAGAAGAGAGAGAAAGAGTTAAAGCAGAAATCAATGCTAACTCTATAGCCAAGTACGATTGGTTTAAAGAAAAAACAGGGGCACATCATTGGGTTTTATACAATACATTAAAGTATTATCCTGCAATGGATGAATTTCATGAAACTGATGAAGACTACAACTCAGAAGAAACCAAATATGATTTTCTTGCTTATCAATTTCTTGGAGATATTAAAATTGTTCCTGTTATGCCAATTAATGCAACAAGCTGTTTTAGAATGTTTGCTAAATTTCACGGTGGTGTAACTTCAATTGATTTCTCCAAATTCAATACTTGTAACATTGAAGATATGTGCTATATGTTTGAAGGAAGTAAATACTTAGTATCTTTAGATTTATCCAATTTTAATATGGAAAATGTGAAAGCTTTACACTGTATGTTTAGAGGATGTATCTCTTTATCAAATCTTGTAATATCTAATTGGAGTTTAAATGAAGTTCAAAAACTTTACTATATGTTTGAGATGTGCATCTCTTTAAAGAAATTAGATTTATCAAACTGGAAATTGAATACTACTCATAAAATAGATGCTTTTGGTACATTTTATGCATGTACTTTACTAAGCGAATTTAAAGTAAATAAAGGTTTCTTAAAAAGTATAACTGCTTACAATGACGCTAATACGTTTACTTTATGTCATTCATTGCCGAACTTTAGTACAAATAAAACAGTAGTTGAGTTATTTAAGCCAGTAGAAGAAGGTGGTTGCTTAACAGTAGTAAAATAGGTAGTGGCTCTAGACAAGGGAACTCTCGGATTAAATTCTGGAAGTTCCCTTTTTACTTTTCTAGGTATTAAGTGCATTAGCCCAGCACAAACCATTTTAGACAAGCCTTCCCACTATAAATTAGAAAAAACAAAAAGGGGATTAGTTATGGACAAAATGAACCTGTTCGGCAGTAATGACAAATCAAGCAACGCAGAAACTAAAGTATCTCAATCACAACCTAAACGCAGAAAATCAAGAAAAATAAATCTTAATGACATACCATTCTTTAAATTTACAAAGAAAATTCCATTAGATACTATGGAGGCTGTTTGGGGTGCAAGTAATATAATGCTTACAGTTACAAATCCAAATTTCTGCTCTAATCAAGAAAATTACGGAAGCGAATTATTTAATGTTGCTATGCAAGTTGTAAATGTATGTATCAACGAATTTCCACAACTTTGTTTTACTGACGGTATTGGACAGAATAACATGAAGAACAGGATAATAGAGTTAAAACAGAAGGCGCAAACTTCTACAAATTTAGGCTCATACTTCCAACTCTTTTATCAATGCTATGTTCTTCTTAGTACTTTAGAATATAGCAATGTATTGCATGGATATTTTAATACAAAAGATAAGGTAACTTCTAAGTTGTTTTTAATTTCCGAAGATGCATACAAGAGTGTGCAATATGATGATTCATTAAGATGTGATTCAGTTGATTTGAAAGCTTTAGCACAGTTATATCCTAAAGATACGACTTTTGAAATCTTTGTAGAGGGAAAAGGCAGAGCATCTCGATTAGGATTCCATGTTGAAGCTATGGTACCAGAAGATTCAGATGGTGCCGAAAACGGCGATTTTCTAATAATTTATATATGGGATAGATGTGTTGGTTTACATGAATTTAGAATTGATAATATTTATGATAAACCAGTATTAGCACCCTGCGATGTTTGTACAATAAAAGGTGCTGATTTCTTGTGCAAAAAAGCTCTTTATAGCAAAAGTAATTCTTGTGTAAAATATATTAACGATTGTCCTAGTGGTTACTTACAGATGGCATACACGGTTTTAAGATGTCTTCAGGAATATCTAATTAATAAAGAGGAGCAGAGAAAGGCCAAATCCTTAGCCAAGTTTAATTCTTTAGCTGAATCTGTTAGCTTGCCAGAACTTGACACATTAATGGAGCAATCCAAACCAGTTCGAAACAATTCAGATAATAACCAAATTGCAGCTGAACAGACACCGTATAAATCACAACGTGTTGAGGGAAAAATTACAGTGCGTAGTTTCGAGGACTTTAACACAGATATGGTTTACCACGCACCACACAAGCCACATGCCAGTACTAAAAAATGCCCACATGTGAGGTCAGGTTATTACAGAACCTCAAAGAATGGAAAAGTAAGCTGGGTAAAAGGCTGCGTCATTCATAAGGATAAATTCAGTGAATACGCTTCTGCAGATGAACTTTAACAAAGTAAGCTAACCAATTTAGCAAAGAAAATATAGATATTGATAATTGTTACAATACTGGTGTTATATATAAAAATCAGATTTATTAAATAATAACATAGTCCTTTTAACCAGGGAAATTCTAATTACGGAGTTCCATTTTATTTTATGGGACTAAGTGCTTTAACTCAGTACTAAAGTTCAGAAAGGAGATTAGTTATGGACAAAATGAATTCATTTAAAAGTAATACTGACAACGAATTGATTAAACCAGCATTCATTAACAATGAAGACGGCACAGTTAAAGTTAACTATGATAACCTTGAGGAGAAGACTAGGCTATCCAACTTTAGCCCAGTACTTCTCAAAAAGAAAGGTACTAAGTTAGTTTTTCTTTACAAAGATCACAAATACGCTGTAGACGTAGAATCTGAAGAATCAAGAGAAAACTGTAAAGAAACTCTTAACAATTTAGGATTTGGACATACTTTTAATTGGTTCAAAGAAGAAACAGGAAATAAACAGTGGGTGCTTTATGATACAGACTATTTTTACGCGGGAAAGCTTGGGATTTTAAAATGTTTACGCTATAAAGAGAATAATGCAGCAGGAAATAAGGTAATCATTCCATTGAATTGCAGTAGTTGTTTTCATATGTTTTATAATTACCAAGGAAGATACCTTGATTTATCACATTTTGATACAACAGGAATCACAACAATGGAAGGAATGTTTTCAACCTGCAGTAATCTTGTAAAACTTGATTTATCTAACTTTAATACAGAATCAGTAGAAAATATGAGGTATATGTTTGAGGATTGCTCTAATTTATTTTTATTGGATGTGAGCAGCTTTAGCACAGAAAATGTTGTAAACATGGAATGTATGTTTTTTGAATGTGATTCATTGGAGTTCTTAGATTTAACTTCATTTGATACCGCTTCTATAGAATCGTTATATCGTATGTTTTATGACTGCAATAGTCTCCAGCGTATCTACGTATCACCCAAATGGAAATTACAGGAAAAAGTAAATGGTATGGGTGTATTTGATTGGTGTACTTCATTACCAAGATATAACACAGAACAAGTTGATGCTGAAATGGCATCACCAATCAATCCAAATGGAGATACAATTTTATACAAGATTCTTAATAGTAAAAAGAAACCAACTGGTTATCTGTTTTTGTTGAAGTAGTAGAGTCTGATTGCTTTAGCCAAGAAAGGAGAATTAAAAATGGACAAAATGAACTTATTTGTAGGTAACGACAAATCCAGCGAAGCGTTATTCAACCGTAAGGGAGAATCCAGTGAAACGTTATTTGAAGGTAATAACAAATCCAGTAGAGCATTAGCTAGTGTAAGCACACCTAATCAATTACCACCAGCACCAATACAAGATGAATACGGTAATCTCACTTTTGAATTAGAAGGGAAGACATATTCTCTAAATGTTAATTCAAAATTTGAAAGAATAAGAATTAAAGCAGAAGTCAATGCTAATTCTTTAGCCAAGTACTATTGGTTCAAAGAGGAGACTGGAGAAAAGCATTGGGTACTTTATGACATAGCTATGTATGAAATAATATATAATAGCTGCTTACGCTACATAGATGATTGTACTTTAACACCTGTAATACCTATTAATGCAACATCATGCCATAGAATGTTTCATGGTTGTAAGGCATTAACACAGCTTAACCTAAGTAATTTCAACACTAGTCAAATTACTGATATGAGTTCTATGTTTGCTGGATGTGAAAAATTAACTGAGTTAGATTTAAGTAATTTTGATACTCATAAAGTAACCAACATGAGTGGCATGTTCGACTATTGTAAAAAACTAACTAAGCTTAACCTAAGTAATTTCAACACTTCTAAGGTTACTAACATGAGTTTTATGTTTGAAGACTGCAGCGCATTAACTCAACTTGACATAAGTAATTTCGACACGAGTAACGTTATAGAAATGTATTCTATGTTTTGCATTTGCGAAGAGCTAACACAACTTGACCTAAGTAATTTCGACATTAGTAATGTTACTGACATGCATGGAATGTTTTATAATTGCGCAAAACTTGCAATCATCTACGTTTCAGATAAATGGAATGTAAATAAGGTTACAATTTCTGATAATATGTTTTCTAGATGCAATTCACTTATTAACTTTAATCCAGAAAAAGTAGAAATTGAAATGGCAAAATCAATAGAGCAGGGTGGTTACTTGATATTGAAAAAGTAATGTACTTTAGTCAAATACAAATCTATTTAGTCCAGGGAATTCCAATTAGGGGTTCCCTTTTTTCTTTTCTGGACATTGAGTGCTTTATCCAAGTACACTCCATTTAGCCCAGTACAAACCGCTTTAGCTAAGATCTCTCACTATAATCTAAAAAGGAAAGGAGAATTAAAAATGAACCAATCTGGAAACGTAGAAATTAAATTCAGCAAAGTATCATTTAGTGAAAACACTTATACGACTCAATCATTTCAAGCAAGAGATTATAGCTATTTTTATGACAAAGAATATGATGATTTACTGATTACATTTAATACACCTGTGTCAACCTATTCTGATGAAGTTCATAATAATATTTATCTTATATATTCCGAAGAAGATGATAGTATTATTGGAACACAGATTATGTATTTTAAGAAAAGATCTTTAGAAACTTTGAAAAAATATTTACCAAAATTCTTAGTTGAAATCGTTGAAGAATTAAATATCATAATTTAAAAATGAAAGGAGAATTGGATGGAAAAGAATAAAAAAGTGATTAACGAACAGTATATAAAAAAGAAAGGAGAAGAAAATCAATGTAATAAAATCATGACTATAATAGGTGTGGCATTGATGATGATAATGTTTTTTTCTTTTCTTGTAAACCCTATTTTGTCAATTTTTATTGGTATTTTTTATATTTTAAGTGGTTTAGCCATATTAAAAAAACAAAGAGGTATAGACAATAAAAAAATAATTAATGCAATATTTATAATGATAGGCTTCTGGTGTAGTATTGTAAGTATATTAGTAGTCTTTGGTGCTGGCGCACTGCTTTTTTACTTGGTTCTGCTTATTATTTTAATACTACGAGCACACAGACGTTAAATTTATAGAAAAGTAGCAAAATAGATTAACAGACGGGAGATTTAGGCACTCTTAATGAAGATACTACACAGAAAAACAAAACAGTATATAACAACTCAGATGGAAGTTCTGTAATAGGAGCTTCCCTCTTTTACATTTTAGTGTGCCTGTCGCTTTAGCCCAGTATAAACCAATTTAGCCAAGATATCTCACTATAATCTAAAAAAGAAAAGGAGAATTAAAAATGAACAAACTGAATTTATTTGGAGGTAACGAAAAATCCAGCAAAGCGTTATTTGAAAGTACAAAATCAAAAGCAATCAACATTCTACCAGCAGCACCCATCCAAGACGAGAATGGGGATTTAACATTTAGTTACAATGGTAAAACCTACACAGTAAATGTTAATTCCGAAGAAGATAGAAATTCCTTTGCTGAAGACTTTAACAAAGAAAATGGCAAAAAGTTTTCATGGTTTAAGGAAAGGGCCGGCTTACAGCATTATGTATTCTACGATACCGAAATGTTCCGCGTTAGTATAAGAGATTTACGATATTGTCATGAAAATGGTTTAACTCCATGCATGCCATTCAATGCCACTTCATGCAGACATATGTTTGCTAGCTGTAAATTGCCAGATAACATTGATTTCAGTAGCTTTAACACAGAAAACATAGTAACCATGGATAAAATGTTTTTCTTATGTGAATTACCAAGAGAATTAGATTTAACATACTTTAATATCTCTAATGTTACAAATATGAGAGCTATGTTCGCGTCGTCTGGAGGTTTAGTACATTTAAATCTATCTAACTGGGATGCCAGAAAAGTCGAAAATATGTCTCAAATGTTCTTTGGTTGTGAATCTTTAGCAAAGATCGATTTTACAGATTTCAAAACAAATCAGCTTCATATAGTTACCGGTATGTTTAATGGGTGTAGTAGTCTTAAAGAATTAGATTTATCCATGTTCAATACACAGCGGGTTGAAACTATGTACAAAATGTTTGCAGGTTGTAAATCATTGGAACGAGTTAATCTAAGCTCCTTTAGCACAGAGAATGTATTTTCTATTGAATCTATGTTCGTTAATTGTAAATCTTTACAAATGCTTGATCTCTCTAATTTCAGAACACCTAGACTAGAAATTATGTTATCAGCTTTTAATAACTGTAATTCTTTGGTTGCTTTAGACATTAGTAATTTCGATATTTCAAATGTAAAGGATGCTAGACTTGCATTTGCTAACTGTGAGAATTTAACAGGTATTACCAAAAATGATCCATCTGTTTTAAATGATTCTGCTAGGACAGCAAATATGTTTAATGGATGTTATAGATTACCAAACTTTAGTAAAACAAGAACTAATGGTACTTACGCAAAATCAACAGAGGAAGGTGGTTATTTAGTATCCATTTAGATCCTGAAAGGCTTTAGTCAAGCAGTATTCTTTATCTTTAGATCAAGCGACCTTAGAAGCGTTATAGCAGTATCTTTAGATCGAGTGAATACGTGTACGTTAGTATCGAATTAATATATTTAACCAAGTACAAACCGCTTTAGCTAAGATCTCACAATATAACCTACAAAAAGAAAAGGAGAATTAAAAATGGACAAAATGAATCTATTTAGTGACGCCGGAGCTAAATCCAACAAAGATAATGAAAAACAAGAAACCGATAATATTTCAAAAATTGAATTATTAGTAGCCTGCTATGTTGAAAGTTTACCAGAAGATAGGCAAAAGTGTATTCTTAACCTTGCAAATGTTTTACACAATGCTGTTGACAGTACAGTAAAACAAGACATAAAAATCGATACATACACTTTATTACAGAACCTTAAGGATTTTCAAAATGGATTTAATAAATTTTTGGAAGAAGAAGTTGCTACTGTACTTAAAAAAGCAGGATTATTTGAATCTAATGACTCGAAAGTAATTAATACATCTGAAGCTCCAATTCAAAATAAATATGGTCTTCTACACTTTAGACAAGTTGATGTTGTTTCCCCTTCATATAATATGAAATTGGACAATGATAAAGTCTATAGCGTAGATGTTTATTCAGAAAAATCACGTAATATGTGTATTAAACAACTTAAAGAAGACACAGGAATTAATTTCACTTGGCTTTATGAAGTTGATGCTAAAAAACATTTTATTCTTTATGATCCAGAAATGTATCAGATTGATGAAGAATGGAATTTCAGTTATAGAGAATGCTCAGGATTAATACCTTTAATGCCTTTGAATGGGACATCCTGTAGAGGTATGTTTAGTGATCTCGAAGATATGGCAACAATAGATTTTAGTCATTTTTATACTAACAATGTAACCATAATGACAGGAATGTTTCTTGGTTCCGCGAAACTAAAGGAATTACACCTTTCTTCTTTTGATACCTCTAATGTTGTCGATATGAGTTGTATGTTTCAGCTTTGTGAAAGTCTTACACAGGTCAATCTTTCCTCTTTCAACACATATAATGTCACAGATATGAGTTGTATGTTTGATAAATGTTATAACCTTCATACATTAGATTTATCCAAATTTAACACTTCTAATGTAACAGATATGAGTTTTATGTTCCGTGAATGTAAAAATCTTTATACATTAGATTTGCATAGCTTCAGCACAGTATCTGTAAAGAACTTTAGTCAAATGTTTTCAGGATGTGAAAACCTCCATTACATTGATGTATCACATATATGGGTTATTAATAAGTGTGCAAAAGACGATAAAGTTTTTGATAATTGCTACAGATTACCACATTATAGAGATAGTCGTACAGGATTAGAAATGTGCTGTAGCGTTAATGAAGGTGGTTATTTTCATTACATTAGAGAAAAGGATGACCACTTTAGCCCAGTAATAGTGCTCTAACCAAGTAAGCGCTTTAGTCCAGTACCCTCACCCATAACAATTCAGTCTAGTACTTTGTCAAAGAAGTACTAGACTTTTCACATTTCACATGCATTCCCCAAAACACTTATGTACGCTATGCACCCTCACACGTATTTTACGTCTTTCCAAAACATCCAATGCTTTCAGAACATTTATAAAAATTAAAAATCTGTAGGAGAAGTAGCTAACACAAGGTGAGACAATAACCTACAAAAAAGAAAGGAGATAACAATGGAAGAGAAATTTTTTGCTTTTACATACAATAAACACATTTACACAGTAAACCTTAATTCTAAACAATCACGTGAAGATTGTCAGGCCAGGATTAATCATAACACTGGAAAGAAATTCAAATGGTTCAAGGAGAGTACTGGTAAAAGGAATTGGGTTCTGTATGACTCTGACATGTACAAGGTACGATGTAGCAATTTTATTACGCATTATGATGTTGTATTACAATACATCGACAAAGACTTTAGACCAGAACTGCCAATTAACGCAAGTAGCTGCAGATGTATGTTTGCACTTCATGGTCGTCGTTTTGCAGCTGATGTTCTTGACTTCTCCAACTTTAACACAGAAAACATAGTTGACATGGCATACATGTTTAATGGTTTTTACAAGTGTAGAAGTATAACCCTAAACAAACTTAACACCTCCAATGTAGTCGATATGACCGGCATGTTCAGTGATTGCACAGAAATGGAGTATCTTAACATAAAGAACTTCGACACCTCTAAAGTAGTCTCAATGGCAGGTATGTTTAGCAGATGCCACAGTCTCATAGAGATTGATCTTAGTGGTTTTGATTTGACTAATGTTCAAAATGCACACTACATGTTTTACGGGTGCCGGGAATTGCGGACTATTAAAATGCCGAGCCATTCACTCTTTAGCCCAGAAACAGTCGATAGTATGTTTTCCAAATGCTCTCATTTACGAGAGATTGACCTGACAGGCTTTAGCACAGAGAATTTAATTTCTGTTAATTTCATGTTCTTCGAGTGTAGGGATTTAGCCAAGATCCTTATTAGTGATAAATGGAATTACTTCGATTACAACGAATCCGCAGATACCTTCTATATGTGTAATGAATTACCTAATTATGACTCAGACCAATTAGGTGGAGATATGGCAAAACCAGTAGAAGATGGTGGGTACTTGACATTAGTAAAATAGCTTTAGTAAAGTGAGAAATCTAAAGAAAATCTGTTGATGGGGGTGGTTACATAAAATGTAAATTAACACATTGGTAAAATAATATTACAAAAGAAAGGAAAATTTATTATGAAAAAATCTGACATTATATTTTACTGCTGCATTATCATATTATCAATTGCAAGCTTAATCATTAGTTTCATGACGTTATCAGAGATTAATATGATATCTAATAAGACTAATGAAAATTCAACAGTTTATTATGGAACTACAAATACATCAAAAAATCTTACAACAAATGGCAATTCAACAGCTGAAAAGCCTATAGAAATTGTTGTAGAGACAAATAATGATCCGGTATTAATTACACGTGCCGGAAAATACCATTTTGTTTTAAAAGATAGAATTAATGATACTTATGTCATTGCTAAATGTATAGACTTAAATAATTCAAAAGAAAATTCTCTTGAAAAACAGAAATATAGCGTAATTGATTATTGTACTTCACAGGAGGAAGCCACAGTTTTTTCTGGAAATTCTGAAATGATTGAATACACCATTGAAGGGTTTAATGAAGGAAGATATCAGTTGATTGGAGTAAATGCAAGATAATTTTTTAATTATTTATGGTGAGTTAGCAAAGTGAACAACAACAGCAGAAGGAAGTGTTTCAAAACACTTCCTTCTTTTATTTTATAATCAAAGAAAGGAATTTAATATGAATACAACGCATACACCAATTCAAGATGAGAAAGGAATTCTCAGATTTAGCAAAGGAAATATTTCTTATAAGGTAGTCGTCAATTCAAAGGAGTCTCGTTTAGAATGCATTAAGCAGCTTAGAGAAAATACTGGAAGAAATTTCAGATGGTTTAAAGAAACTACTGGAAATAGACATTGGGTAATCTATGATAGTGATATGTACGAAATCTCTAATGAATGTGACACTAATCTTTTGGGACTAGAGAAATTCGCTTACCTGCATTATAAAGAAGAAAGTGGATTAGAACCGGAATTACCTATCAATGCAACCAGTTGTCATTGTATGTTTTATCAATGCAGTTTAATCAAATCATTTACATTAGAAAAAGAATTATTTGATACAACAAATGTAGTAACTATGTTTGGAATGTTTAGTGCTTGTTGCTGCTTAGAGAACTTAGATGTTTCAGCTTTAGCCATGCCTAATTTAGTTGATATGGCAGAAATGTTTCGTGGTTGTATTAGTCTGAAAGAAATAGATCTCAGAAACTTTAATACCTCTAAAGTGACAGATATGGAAAAGTTATTTGAAGGATGTTATTCATTAACAAAGATACTACTAACAGGCTTAGATACTAGTAATGTAATTTATATGAATAATATCTTTAAAGAGTGTAGCAGGGTAACAGAATTAGATTTACGAAGCTTTAGCACAGCATCTGCAACAGAATCTTGTAACATGCTTGCTTATTGCTACAATCTCTTCAAAATTATCATATCAGATAAATGGGATATGTCTGAAATAAGCGAAGGTGATTGTATGTTTGATTTATGTGAGAAATTACCTAACTATGACTCAGACCAATTAGGTGGAGACATGGCTAAGCCAGTAGAAGAGGGTGGTTATCTGACATTAGTCCAATAGCTTTAGCCAAGTAAACAACAACAGAAAGGTAGTGTTTCAAAGCACTACCTTCTTTTACTAGCAAAGTAAACAAACAATAATAAAAAGGAGTGAATGAGATGTACAGAGTTGAGTGGATTGATGACCATGCAGATTTTAGAGTAAAAGAAGGTTTCAAAACAAGTACCGAAGCACATGATTGTATTAAAAAACACAAGTTGGATCCGATCTTTGATTGTGCAATGGTATTTTGCGATTTAGATGAGAAATCGCTAAAACACTTTAATTAAATAATCAGCAATCAGAGGGAGTCTTGTAAATGAATGAAAAAGAAGTAATTGAAATGATAGATAATGTTCTACCCACAAATTATGAGGTTTTAGACGGAGACAATAATTCTATTATTGTAAAAGATATAGTGTCCAAAAAAGTTTTTGAGATAACAGTTAAAGATATTACAGAATAAATTCGGAGGAGATAATATGAATTTAATTCCCATTGGGACTAGTTGTTATCGTGCAGGAGATTTTCTTAGCAGTACAGAAGTGATTGTAGTAAATGAAGAAACTCAGAAAATTGTGTCAGCACTTTGGGATAAATTGTATTTTACTGATAAGACTAAAGCAGATTATGTGACTGAGTTGGCTCATGCAGAGTACAGTGATTGGCAAGGTTATTGTACACAAACATAATAAAAGATTTAACAATTAGAGAGTTTAATAATTAGAGACTTTAATAAGCAGAAACTCAGTAGCTTTAGCCGAGTAATACTTTAATTTTATTACTCGCTAAAGAGGTCATAACCGATTTATTAATGCATTAGTACTATAACAAAGAAAATAAAAATTAATGCAAAAGAAAGGAAATCAAAAATGAAAAACAACTTTAATTTACCAGAAGCTCCTATTCAGAACAACGAGGGTATCTTAACCTTTAGCTACGAAAACATTGAGTTTGTAGTAGATGTGAATTCTGAAGAAAGCAGAGAAGAGTGTAGGAGAGAGCTTATTCGAGTTTCAGGAAAGAGTTATGAATGGTGTAAAGAAACAGGAGGAAAAGAGCATTGGGTTCTCTACGATACGGCTATGTACAGCAAAGTTTACGGAGGTGACGACCTCAATGCTTTGACATACAATTCAGGCTGTGGTTTAACCCCGATCATTCCTGTCAATGCCACTTCATGCACAGCGATGTTTGAAAAGTGTGAAGATATTCTTGATTTAAGCAGGTTTAACACATATAACATTGTAACAATGTCTGACATGTTTGCTTACTACAGAGGTACTGAACTTGATGTTAGTATGTTAGACACAGGTAATGTAGAAAGCTTCAATGGTATGTTCTTTTGCTGTAATAAGTTAAAGGAACTTAATCTCCTTAATCTTGACACAACAAAAGCTGTAGACATGGGTTGTATGTTCTGGAATTGTAGTTCACTTGTTGAACTTGACCTTAGCAGCTTTAGCACAGAACTTGTACAAAGCATGCACCACATGTTATGGAATTGTAGAAATCTTCGTACAGTTGATTTAAGCAGCTTTAGCACAGTAAATGTCAAAGACATGGAAGGTATGTTCAAAGATTGTAGAAAGCTTTACAAATTAGATTTAAGCAGCTTTAGCACAGAAAACTTAAATAAGGCTTCACAGATGTTCTGGGGTTGTAAAGAACTTTTAGAAATTAAAACTGCGGGTAAAGAACGGTTTGGAATTAATGCTCCAAAACATAATGACATTTACAAAATGTGTGATTTATTAAATCCTGCATTGGAATCATTGTCTGCTTTAGCCCCGATCCAGGATGAAAAAGGAAATCTTACTTTTACTTTAAGTGATATTTTCTCTAAGAGAAGATTAGCAGAAACACGCTTTAGTGCACTCTTTAACAAAGTCTACGTAGTAAATGTTCTTTCAGAGGAATCCCGTGAAAAGTGTCTTAAGGAGTTAGAAGCAGACACAGGGAAAAAGTTTGCTTGGCTTAAAGAAAGTTATGGTAAAGAGCATTGGGTTCTCTATGATACGGATGTTTTTGAGGTAAGAGGAATTGATGAGTACTTGCATATTAAAAAGCTTTGGTGTGCTCCTCACATTCCTGTCAATGCAACAACATGTCATTTAATGTTTAGAGGATGTGGTAATATTGACTTTTCTAACTTCTACACAAATAATGTAGTTGATATGAGTTATATGTTCTATAATGCTGACAATACCATTAAGCTTGATTTAAGTAGATTCGATACGAGCAAAGTAGAAACCATGGAAGCTATGTTTTCTAATATGTATGCTTTGAAGTATCTTGATGTTAGCAGCTTTAGCACAGAACGACTCACAAATATGGATGCCATGTTTGATAATTGTGTTAATCTTGTTAATTTAGATTTAACAAGTTTTGATACTGGTAGTGTGCTATATATGTTGAACACATTCAGTGGTTGTGAACAGCTTGAAGAAATCTTAGTATCAGATAAGTGGTCTGTGTGCTGGGGAATTGAGGATGGTGATCGCACTTTCGATGGTGCAAAAAAACTTCCAAATTACAACCATGTTACCACAGGAGCAGATAAGGGATACGATAATCGTTGTGGTGGTTATCTTACATTTAAATAATAAACAATAACATCTCAGAGGGAAGTTCTGTAATAGGAGCTTCCCTCTTTCTATTACATAACACTCAGCAAAGCAGTATTCTTAATGGTAGTAGCGACAGCTACGAATTAAAATATTTAGCCCAGTACAAACCGCTCTGTAAAACATCCATAGGAAAGGAGATTAATTATGGGAAGAAGAGAAAAGAATTCACATACAAGAAAACAAGATACTTTCATGTCTATCTGTAAAATATCTGGATGGTTATTATTTTTTATTGTAATAACAGGTATTTTTACAATCATTGCAACCAACAATCTTTTTGAAAAACATAATGCAGATCTTGTTGGTATAGAACCTAATTATTCATATTCTGATTTTGTTGCAGAGGGATTTAGCCGAGCTTCATTAAATGCAGTTGCTATTATATTTGTATGTTTGAGTATTACATTTTTTTTGAAATACATACTTCATTGTAAGATAGATTGTACTCCAATAGCTGTAGCATCATGTTTTATATTTATTTTCTATACAGCATTCTCACTGACTGCAGCTGCACCTATTTTTGATTATTCACCTATCACTGATAAAGTAGGATCTTTTATTGAACAAGAAAAATGTTCACATTCTGATTTTTCATGGATCACTACGCAAGATAATAAGTACAAATTATCAGATATCAAAGTAAAGCCTGGACGTTATAAATTTGTTTGTCCACATTGTGGAAAAGTATTTGAAGAGGGATATGCTGTTAAAGTAAAAGGTTCAAAATATAAGTGGGATCTGGTAAATAAGAATAATGTATCTGTATCTGCATATGTTTCTAATGAAATAGAATTAAATTATAATGAACGTACACACGTTCATACATCTTCGGATAAATGTGATTCTGATTTGCCAATGAAATTCCATCATTTTGGAGAGTATAATGCTTGTATTGGTAGATATAAACATATGATAAGATTTTGTAAAGATTGCGGGTACGAAGATACAAAATCACAATCTTCAATCTTTCAATAGAATAATAAATAATGATAATAAACTCAGAGGGAAGTTCTGTCAAAGGGACTTCTCTTTTTACATTAACAGACAGCAAGCTTTAGAACAGCAGAAAAATCCCACTTGACTGGTACTCATGTACGACTTATAATAAAAGAAAAAGTCATACATGAGTAGGAGGTAGCATGATGAATTATAGAAAAATTAATCAAGAAGAACTTGAAGATTTAACATTAGAAAACGGTAGAAAGCTATTACTCTCTGTAGGTTATGTGGAAGACGGTAGTTACTCAGATAGAGATGAGTATGATGATGGTGGTTATTATCATTATGATCAATACTATACTCTATACAATAGTGATGAAGATGAATTAGATAGAGTGTCATTCGTAACTATTTACGAAAAGACAGGAGAGTGCTCCGAAGATGATAAATTTATAAGAACTTATTGGAACAGTTTATACGTATAACACTGGAGGGTAATTATGTACATTTCTGCTAATAAATTGAAAGAGCTGAGAAAGCTGAGTGGCTTTAGCCAAGAAGAACTTGCAGAGGCAGCAGATGTCTCTTTAGCCACACTGCAAAGCTGGGAACAGGGAAAAAGAGTGCCCCACGATATTTACATGATTAAAAATCTTTGTAATGCTTTGGGTGTGTCAATTGACTATTTATTTTATGAAGAATTTGATAATTCAGATGCTGTATATAATTTTGATATCAGTGACTCCGATGATGAAAGATTAAACACTTTAGCCCAGCAAATCTATAATCAACAGGGTTTGACTGGAATTCTTAAGTTAATAGATAGATTCATTTATACAGTAGGACCAGTACATGCAATAAAGATAATGGAGGCATACATGAATGAAAGCAATTCGAATTAAATTTTTCCAAGAAACTGCTTCTTTTAAATTACCTATGTGGAATGGTTCGATTTTACTGACCTATCCTTTACCTCCTTACTCAACTGTCATTGGCATGATTCACACTTTATGTCAATGGAATACAACACATAGAATTAAATTATCCATAGTTTGTAATAATCAACAGCTAGGAGCAGCTCAGCAAGGACTTTATAGAGGTTACATTGGTGGAACCACCTTTAGCAAAATAACAGAAGAAATGGAAGCTAGATGGCCAATAATTGTAGAAGGTGCATTTGATGATTACATCGGTTTCACTACTAGAATTTACACAACAGAGTTTTTGGTTGATCGTTACTACACATTACATGTTACGACTGAAAATGAAGAAGATTTCAATAAAATAATTGAAGTCTTTAACTATCCACCAGTGTACCCTTCACTTGGACGCTGGGAAGATAGCATTAGAATCGATGAAGTTAAAATCGTAGAAATAGCAGATGAACTTAAATCTGGGGAATTAAATTGTTTCGTTTGGTTACCAGGAAGATACAGCTCTTTACAGGGCTTTAGCACAGTGTGGAAAATTCCAACTTATTACAACTTAGTTAGAGATAAAAGAAAGTTTGAATACCTAAAGTGTTATCTTGGTGAACGAGGAGATTTAGCCACGTTTAGATTAGATGAAGATGGTGAGAATGTGCTTTTAATTTAATTGACAAAATTAATAACGAAATTAGAAAGAGAAGTCTTAGTGATATGACTTCTCTTTTTTAATACTAATCAAATAAAAAAGAAAGATGAGGAAATTAAAAATGGACAAAATGAATTTATTTGGAAAAGATAATGAAAAGAAAGAATCAGTATTAATGGAAGCTAATGGGACAGAAGTAGCAAATACACCAAAAGCACCAATACAGGATGAAACTGGTATTATCCGCTTTAAACAAGTTGATGTTGTATCACCATCATACAACATGCAGTTAGATAACGATAAAGTCTATACTGTAGACATTAATTCATTAGAATCACGAGATAATTGTGTTAAACAGCTTAAAGAAGATACAGGATTGAATTTTGCTTGGCGTAGGGAAGATGAAGGTAAAAAACACAGAATTCTGTACGATACAAAAATGTATTATGTTGATAAAGCAGGATACTTTAGCTACGATGAGCGCAATGCTTTAATACCATTAATGCCTCTGAATGGTACTTCATGCTATTTAATGTTTGCATGCCTTCAAAATTTAACAACAATAGATTTTAGTCATTTCTGTACAAACAACGTAATTACTATGGAGTTAATGTTTAACTATTCTGAAAAACTGAATACATTAGACTTATCTTCATTTGACACTTCTAGCGTCACTGATATGAATTTTATGTTTTGTGATTGTAAAAGTCTTACGCAGCTTAATTTATCCAGCTTTAGCACAGAAAATGTTAAATATCTTAACTCTATGTTTGAAAATTGTGTTAGTCTTTGGAAATTAGATTTATCTAGCTTTAGCACAAAGTCTGCAATGCATTTTACAAAAACGTTTGCAGGTTGTGAAAACCTCTATCACATTGATGTATCATATAAATGGATTCTTAATGAAGATGCAGAAAATAACGAAGTTTTTAATGACTGTTATAGGTTACCACATTACAGAGATAGTCGTCTTGGAACAGAAATGTTTTGTAGTGTTAACGAAGGTGGTTATTTCCATTACGTTGGAGAAGAGGACGACTATGAATAGAATAGCTTTAGCCTAGAATAGCTTTAGCACAATAGTAGGCTTTAGCCACTGCGAGCCGTAGGCGAGCTGGGAGCGAAGCGACCTAGTTGTTTGACCGAAGGCGCGCAGCGCCGGAGGGAGTCAACAAAATAGCAACGTGATGTCACAATACCAACACAATGCCAATGCATCGCAAACTTCATAAAGACTAAATAAAACTTAGCCCAATATTCTGTAAAAAGGATATTGGGCTTTTCGCATTTTAGAAAGTTATTATACAAACCATTTAGTAAACCAATCCTTTCTATAAATTCTAAAAGAAAAAGAAAAGGAGATTAATATGAAAGCAGAACTTAATCAGGAAGCAGTTGATAATGAAGTATTTTCAAAAGCTGTAAAAGTAAATGCAGTAGCATTAAGTGCAGTAAAAAGTTTTCTAGAAGTGTCTAAAGTTTTAGGAGTACATCGCAGTACAATAATTTCTTGGAGAAATAACATCAGTTTAGCAGATTATAATAAATACAATCAAACAGGTGTTACACCAGAAATAGCTTTAAAAAGACCAATGCAAAATGAAAATTATTTTCTTAATATTTGTTTATTTGATTGTGATATTTTGTCAAAACGTTATCATAATTATAATCTTCATGACCTAAAAGAAATGGAAAGTCTTAGAATTATATTAAGTTCTAGCAGAGATCGTAATTTTGCTTGGTTTAGAGAAGAAACAGGAAATAAACATTGGGTGCTCTATGATACAGAAATGTTTGAAGTACGTAAGATTAAGAATGGACCTCGCTTTTTACGTTATAAGGATGAATGCACTTTAGCTCCGGAAATACCAATCAACGCAAGTTCATGTGTATTTATGTTTGCATTTGACAAAGACAGAACCCGAATAGATTTAGCAAAGTTAAATACTGAAGGTATTGTAGACATGCAAGCTATGTTTGCATTTTGTCCTAATCTTAAATACTTAGATACTAGTATGCTTAAAACAGATAGCGCTTTAAATACTATTGATATGTTCAAAGGGTGCAGATCTTTAGCCAAGCTTGATTTAAGAAACGCAGCTATGTTCGGCGTAAAGAAAACACGTGGTATGTTTGCTAGTTGTGTATCTTTAGAAAAGATTGTCGTAAGCAAAAGATTTAATACTTCTAAAGTTTTAGATTCTTATAATATGTTCTCTAACTGCTGTAGTTTGCCTAATTATAGAAAAGGAATCGTGGCACAAGTATTAATGGTAAAACCAGTTAAAAACGGTGGCTATTTAACTTATGTTACAAATAGTATTACAGCTAGGCAAAGAAAATTACTTAGTGATTAAAATTAATTATTTAGTGATTGAAATAAGAGAACGTCATAAGAAGACAAGATGAAAAATAAATTATTTAATGAATAGAATGGAGAATTAAAATGAAAAATAAAAGAAGTGTATATGTTAATTTTACGAAATTAAGTTCATACATTAAAAAGTGTTTTAAAGATGCCTACGAGTCTTTAGAATTACCTTTTAATGAGAATTCAATTGAAACTGAATATATTTTAATTGAAGATCATGATGGACTTTTTCATTTTTATCCAATTTTTGTGTGCGATTGGCCGCAGGTATTAAAAAGAGTTGAATACCGTCTGTGCAATAATTTGGAAAAGAATTTTGGTATATGCTATGGAGATACTAATGCACTTAAGGCTACTTTAAGAAGTTATGGCTACATTAATCCAACATTTACGTCTGCTGCTTTTAATTCTAATGGAACAATAGTGTATTTAGATATAGATACTAAATATGACGACAGTAGTACATTAATAGAAACAGACGCCGGATATATCACGGTTAAAGATAAATTAACTATTACATACTGTAATGTTTCTACAAAAGAGTACATTGACAGTAGGAATACATGTAAGCACAGTTACTGCATACCAAACAAGTCATTAGAAAATTGGGTGGATTTTAAGGAACTGTGGTATAAGACGTTTGATATGGAAATTTGCCCGTATAAAATTCTTCACAGCAAAGGAGTTAAAAGGCTTTAGCCAAGTGAATGCAACAAAGGCGTTAAAAGGCTTTAGCCAAGTGAATGCAGCAAAGCCTTTAGCCAAGCGAAATATCACGCTGGCTTTAGCCACGATAAACTAAAAAATGAACTTTTAAACCCCATTTTGTAATTTAGCTCAATTATAAAAACTTATTACAAAATATTGACAATCATTTAGAAGAAAGGATGTATTAGTATGAGTAAAGAAAAAGTTTTTGTAATTGATGGACCGAATGTACATTATGTAGTAAACCCAAACACTGAAGAAGGAAGAGAAGACGCTAGAGTATTTTTATCTGACTTTGAGGGTGTTCCTTACAAATGGTTTAAAGAAGCAACTGGCAAAGAGCATTGGGTAATGTACGACAGTAGAGCTTTCGAAGTAATAGAAAAGTGTGGATTAAAGATTTTACATTACATTAGTGATTGCGAAATTGATCCAGTAATGCCAGTCAATGGCTCTTCTTGTAATGGAATGTTTGAAGATGTAGATTTAAATAATGTATCTTTTGATAACTTTGTAACTTCAGATGTTGTTACTATGTCCTACATGTTCTTAGGAAGTACAGGTGTTACAGATGAGATAGTAAAGCACCTTAGCACAAATAAAGTCACAACAATGGCTTACATGTTCGCAGAAAGCGACGTTGAGTATCTGGATCTTTCACATTTTGTAACTGAAAAGTTAACAAGTGTAGAATCAATGTTTGAGTCCTGTGAGCTTCTTGAAGGAGTCGAAATGTTAGGTTGGGACTTTAGCAATGTAGCTGATTTTACTAATATGTTTTCAGGATGCACTGAGTTGTCAGGAATTTATAGTTCAGAAGATTGGAATGTAAGTGAAGATGCAGCCGGATTCGATATGTTTATGGATTGCTTTTCATTACCAAATTTTGATGATGATGAAATTGAATTAGATATGGCTACGCTTGAAGATGAAGGTGGCTATCTTTCATTTAGCTAAGAGTATTAGTGTACTTAGTTAAACTAAGAAAAAGGGGATTGAGGATTATTCTTTAATCCCCTTTTTACATTTTTGCAGAGCAATCTTAAAACTTTTTAGCCAAGTGGGAATCTCTTTAGAAATGGGGTTTAAAAATGAAAATTAAGAAAGAGGAATTATCTGTATTCAAATTTACGAATGAGTTAACAGAAGAATTAAAAACACAACTAGATCAGGATTTAGATTGTTTAATTAGCTGTAAACGTCATTTAATGGATTTAGCAGAGAAAGAGCGTAATAAGAAAAATAAAAAAGATGACGCTAGCTTTAATAAGCTTTTTGATTCTATCAAAGATCTTAGACACGCAATAGATAGATGTATTAATAAGTATCCTATTTTATTTTTTACTGACGGACCTGGGCAAACTAAAATGAGAAGTGCCATAAAAAATACTTTCAAAAGAAGTCTTAGTGATGATGTTTCAACTTATAATAAAATACTGCTCGTAGACCAATGTCTAAATATGCTACAAACTATAATTTATGGAACAATTATACGAGGAGATACTATAAAGAGTTCATTTAATGTTGGTTTAAGTAAATTACTTCTAATCTCTGAGAATGCCTATTTAAATGCTAAATGTGACAAAGCTTTAGCCAAGAACACTGCTGACTTTTCACAATTAGTTCGCTTAATGCCTAAAGATGTTTCATTTGAAATTTTTGTTAAAGGTAAGTTAAGAGAATCTCGTCTTGCCTTCCATGTTAGTAAAAAACTCATGCATGATAAAATCACATTAACAATTTGGGATAGATGCTTTGGTATTTTTACATTTATCGTGGAGGATTTAGCCAAGTCCCATCAGGGTTCTGAAAATAGCTACACCTTGGCACCAGCAATTAATTGCTTGTGCAGGAAAGATGGTAACTGGTGTGCTAAATCTCTTGATTGTAAAAAATCTAACTGTTGTGTAGAACGATTTTGTGATTGCAGCGACGGTCGTATTCAAATGGCGTATGCAGTATTAATGTGTGTTCAAGAATACCTAGTCAGAAAAGAAGAAGTAAATCTTAAAAGAGCTTTAGCAAAGCTCGATTCCGATGACATTAACGCAAAAGATAATAATAAAGACAGTACATACGCAGAACCAACAGAGTTCAACAAAGTAAATAAATTTTCTGATAAAACTGAAAAACTTAGAATTGATGGCACAATTACAGTACACAATTATGGAAATGTAAACTCAGGTACCGGCGGTAACTCAAATGGCAGTGGTGGTAATAATTTCGGTATACAAAAATGTCCTCATGTCCGTTCTGGATATTGGAGAACATATAAGAGTGGTAAAAAAGTTTATGTCAAAAGTTGTGTTGTACATAAAGATGAATACAGAGGTTATAGTTCTGCTGACCAGCTTTAGCCAAGTGACTATGACAATTTAATATGTATTTTAACTAATTATCAGTAAGTACTTTTTATAAATACTTACTAGCAAGATTAAGAAGGGAATCCTAAATGGGTTCCCTTTTTTCTTTTGTTAGAGATATGTGCAGGAAAGGAAGTGGTTATATGGATGCCAAAGATTTTGTGAAATCTTATGAAGAACACATAAAAAATGTAAAAGGAGGAAATATTAAAATGAAAGAATTATTCAATCCAGAAGAGAAGAACAATGAGGAAATGAAATCCATGGATTTCTTTAGCAAAGCAACAAATGCTAAAGAAAAAAGAGTGCCTGACTTTAGTGCTGAAGCAAATACTAGTGAGAAAATAGAAGAAGAGGAGGATAATGGAGAAAAGGGAGATAGCCATACAGATTCTTTAGCACAGGAATTGTTTCAACAAGAAGTAAATTTCTCTAAAACTGGAACTGTAAACAGTGCAGCTGAAGAGTTAGAATTACCTGATAATATGGATATGACAGCTTTAGAAGATGAAGATGGTGATAGCGATGTTATTAGATTTCCAACTGCAAAGGGTCGTACAATGGCAGAGTTCGAAGCACAGTGTAAAGCGCAGCGTCAGAGGGAAAAGGAAAAATCTAATAGTAAAGTTGACAATGACAGATTCAGAAACAGATTTAGCAAAGATAGTTCAAATGCAATCACGGAACACCACAAGTCATCTGGAAGAACTCGTAGTGAGTTCGATAAACAGTGTGAACATCAAAGACGATTAAATGAAGAGCGAAAAAGAAAAATAGAAGATAGAAGAAATGGTTTTGCTAGAGATAATTCAAAAAGTGGTTTAGCTAGAAATAATTCAAAAAGTGGTTTAAATGCAATGCCTTTTGATCTTAGTAAAGACGAAACAGGGTTTAAACCAGAAAGCCGAACTGTTCCAAAGAAACAGGTGGATTTAAGCAATACCATTATTCTTACTTTCCCGGAAGGTATCAGGAATGGTGACGACAATACACTTACTTTCACCAAAGGGAAATATAGCTACATTGTTGATCTTACATCAAATGAAGCAAAAGAAGAGTGTGCACAAACACTTAGAAAAAATACATATCGTTCTTTTGCATGGTTTCAAGAATCAACAGGAAATAAGAATTGGGTTCTTTTCGATTTAGCACAGTATGCACCAGACAAGAAAACAGGTTTGTTTTTACATGTAAAAAAGATTCCAGAAGGAACCTTAGAATTACCAGTTAATGCCAGCTCTTGCTACAAGATGTTTTCTGATACAGAAATTAATGATAAATTTTCTTTTACAAAAGCTTTTGATACAACAGATATTGTAACAATGGCTAACATGTTTGAAAATGCAAAATTCACAAGTGCTGTTTACTTTCCAACAAGCTTTAATACAGAAAATGTAGTCGATATGAGTTTTATGTTTGCAGGAGCAACCATAGAAGTACCTTTTAGATTTACCGATGCTTTCAATGCAAAGAAAGCTATTAACCTTGAACAAATGTTTTGCAGAACAAAGTTTAAATGTGACTTTGAATTACCAGAAAGCTTTAGCCCAGAAATGGCAGAGTCTTTCGATTCTATGTTTAGCAGTTGTATTGTGGATGGTGATTTCAAATTACCAAGAAGCTTTAGCACAGTTAAGGCGAAAACAATGTCACGTATGTTCAGTGGATTCAAATTCCCTGCAGACTTCAAATTACCAAAGTACTTTAGCACAGAAAGTGTTACAAACTTTAGTGCTATGTTCTGCGATTCTGTATTACCAAATGTGACTAATATTATTGAAAACTTTAAAACTGGTAATGGAACTGATTTTAGTTCTATGTTTCTGCATGCAGTATTACCAGATAACTTTAAATTACCAGAAAGCTTTAGCACAGCTAATGCAGTCAACATGTTAAGACTTTTTTATGGTTGTAAATTTCCTAAAGGATTCAAATTACCAGAAAGTTTTAGCACAGAAAAAGCTGTAATAATTTCAGAGATGTTTTGTCAGTGTATTTTCAAGTCTGGCTTTTCTTTACCACCAGCCTTTACAATCGAGAACGCAGAGAAAAAAGATTTTATCTTTACAGAAGCGAAAGGACTTGGAGTTATCACATTAACATTAAGACAGATCGTAAAAGCATTGCATGCTAAATACAATAGTGAGAACCAAAAAAACGAGGATGAAAATAGTTCATACAACGGTATGGAATTACCTTCTTTTGCTAAAAAGAAGAAATAGTGTTCTCCGCTTTAGCCAAGTGCTTAAGCTATTATTTCTTTTCAGTGCTTTAACTTTTAACATTTAATCTTTAAATTGATTTGTAAAGAAATGATAATAAGTGTAAAGTTCTGAAAAGAAATGTAAATCTTTGTAAAGTTCTGAAAAGAAATGTAAATCTTTGTAAAGAATTGATAAGTACTGATAAGAAGTGTAAAGTTCCGAAAAGAAATGATAATAAGTGTAAAACATTGAAAAGAAATGTAAATCTTTGTAAAACATTGAAAACAAGGCAAGGTGAAGTATTGAAGAATGCAGAATAAAAAGAAAACAAAATATACACTAAATGTAGATGATAGTAGGAAAAGTAATACTAAAAATAGGACAAAGGTAAACAAAAGAATTATCATAGTTGGTGTAATTGTTGTGATTGCAGCGTTACTAATTTTAAAGATGTATTTTCTTGATGAATTAAAAGATGATAAGAAAATTTCTTCTGGTATTGAAAAGATAACTGGGGATTCAGACAATAAGGCTAAAGATGATAATTCAAAACACAAGAAAACAAACAAAAACACTTCAAACGATAAATCTAAAATAAAAAAGATTAATTGGAAGGACTTTAGCCAAGATACTAAAGCTATACTGGAAATTCCAGACGTGTTAGAGTATCCTGTTGTACAATCTGATGATAATAGTTTTTATTTACATCGTGGTTTAGACAAGAAGTATAAATACAGCGGTACATTGTTTATAGATTATCATAATAACAGTGATTTCACTGATGATAATACTATTATTTATGGACATAATATGACTAGTGGAAGAATGTTTGGTAGCTTAAAGAAATATAAATCAAAGAGCTACATGCAGAAGCATAAATACTTCTTTGTTCATGTAAAAGGAGTAAATGGTAATACTGATGAAGTGTTGAAATATGAAATCAAAAATGTTTGCGTAGTGAATCTTGGTTCTAAGATTTATACAATACAGTTTGGGGATAACTTTACACAAGAAGATTATATTAATCGATATCACGGATTATTTGGTAATTCATTAGATAAAGATAAAACAATTTGCACATTATCTACTTGTACTAATTTTGGCCGGCAGAGATTAGTTGTTCAAGGCTCATTAATTAATAGAGGGGTTGAGTAAAACTGAATGGTGCCAATAGCTTTAGCAAAGTAAAACTAAATTGGGTTAATTGGTATCAATAGCTTTAGCAAAGTAAAACTGAATGGGTTAATCAGCTTTAGCAAAGTGAATTTATAAAACTTAAATTTAAATTATATTTAATATATTTTACTAAAAAGAAAAGAGGGATAGTATGACTGATTCAGTTTGCATTGCAGTTTTTGTAATGATGATTTTAACATTCGGTTTAGGTATTGTTGTAGGAGAATGCCTTGCAATTGACAGCATTGCTGCTAAACGTGAAGCAAAAAGTAGGAAGAAGGTGGGCATTTGAAGACTTTAGTAGTAGGAGGAATTGTTTTATTAATAGCATTAATTGCTATTATAGATTACAGTGTAATAGCTATAGATCGAATTAACAGGACAAAGAATCAAAATATTCTACGATGACATTTGATTTTGTTTGTCACGGTTTAACCAAGATCTATGTAGTTTTACATATAACAATTTAAGAAAAAGAGAAAAGAAACTCTTTTAGGTAATCTGTAGCTAGGTGAAGTGTAATAGCTTCATTTAGCTTTAGGGGAAATGGTTAGTGAAGTTGATTCACAGTAAGGAAGTTTTCGGATTCTGTCTCAAAAGTTGGTAGAGTCCATCCCCTGGAAATTACGTTTTTACGTTACGATAAATTAGTGATTTGTAGTAAGTAATGTTGCTACAAATCTTTGGAGCATTTTGCTCCAAGACCTTCCAAAGAAGTAACTTTAGGAATGGTAGTGTCTCAAAAATAGGGTACGTTAGTTTAAAAGCTAACGTACTCTTTAATCCTCCAACAATTCTAAAATTGTTGTGGTTTGACAATCCTTTAGATTGTCTGTATTTTGTAATGCCCTCAGCGTAAGCTGGGGGTTTTGTCATTTCTAGGTTGAGTTTTAAAAATTTAAGTTGTGGCACTAATTTAATGAACTACAATGATAAAAGCTTTATCAAAGGGATTTAGCAAACCTAACTTTTAGATTTAATTTTTAATATAGTAATAAAAGGAGAAATCAAAAATGTTATTTGACAAGACTATTAGTGATTACGTTGAAAGAACAGGAGAAAAGTATAGGACACAGATTGATGTTAGTATTGCAGGCACAAAAGTTTATGGAATTTATAATGGTATTAAACCAGCAGGGATTAATGGTATTTATAAGGGTGTTGAACCAGAAGGAGTTAAAGGGTTGAACTGTGATATGGAAATTTTGATTGAGGATTTAGATGCTTCGGATGCTGTAATGAAGTTTGGTGGAGCAAGTGCGGCCGTATTAAATTTTGCTTCGTACAGCAGACCTGGAAGTACTTTTCTTCTTGGCGGTTTAGATCAGGAATCAGATTTGTGTAAACATTCATTTTTGTACAATGTTTTAAGACAGTGCCCGGATTACTATCAGTGGAATTGTGTAAATGTAAATCGTGGTATGGGCAGAAAGCACGCACTATACACACCTTATGTAATTTTTGAAAAAGATGGAGAACATCGACGTATTGATGTTATTAGCTGTTCTATTCAGAATTGGGCAGTCGCTAGAACATACGGTATTACAAATACAGAGAACGTTAGAGAATTGAAAGAAAGAATTTCTTTTGTATTAAAAATTGCCGAAGAAAATGGAATAAAAAGATTAATTCTTGGTGCTTGGGGTTGTGGTAGTTTTGGACAAAACGCAACTACTGTTGCTAAAGCTTTTGCAGATGTGCTCTGTAATCATCGCAGCTTTAGCCAAGTCATCTTTGCAATTCCAAATTATGGGGATGATAACCTGGAAAGATTCAGAAGTGTATTTTCGCATTATTCTATTTTGAAAAGTCGTTAATAAAATTTAGAAAATCATTAGTAAATTTTAGAAAGTCATTAGTAGGTTTCAAAACATTAAATTGTTTTGAATAGATTATACAATCTCAAAACGAAAGAGGTAATTACGATGAAAGAATTAGTGAAAGGAACAGATAATGCTTTAAGTGTTCATGAAATCTTAGAATTTGAGATTAGCGATAGCAACAAAGAGTTACCAGTTAATCTAGTGGTAAAGAAAAGTATTTACCTTTCAAAAGGTAAAAATATCAATCTTTTTGATTACATTACTGATTTAAATGGTAAAGCTGTGCGTATACCTTTTCGAAATAGAATTAATTTTCTATGGAAAATTGAGAGTGGAAGAGATTTAGCCAAGCTTTCCGTTTCAGGCAAATTAACTGGATTTTACGATGGTAACGTAAAGGTAAAACTGTTGTATAAAAAGAATGGTAGTTGGTATAATCTTGGGACAATTCTTGTAAAAATAGTTGACGTACAGTTACCAGAAGTTAAATTTGAGTGTGGGTGCACATGTAGAGCATTTTTGCAGTGTAAAAGACCTGGAAGTGTTAGTAATAAGTGGTTGTTCAATAAAATAACTTGTACAATTACAAACAAAAGTGATGAGCCAATTGAAGTCTGGCATAATCTGAATATTAAACTAGATGATTGGAGAATTCTTTGGCATGCACCACTTGGTGATACAACTACAATCAATCCTAAAGAAACAGTAACTCTCAGCTTTAGCACAGATAGTACTTTACTCGATGGTAGTGATTTAGAGAAGATTTCATACACTTTTGAAATCAATTGTACACCAATTGCTGTTTACTGGGATACAGTAACAGGACAAACATCATTTAATAAAATATCTAAATAAGTTGGAGGTAGCAGAAATGAAAGATAATTTTAATGCACTTACGGAAGCTAGATTAGAAAAACTTGAAGAACGTGCACATTCAGTAGAAGTTATACTTCTTTTTATGACAATTAATGGACTGCTGACGAGCATTGTAAATTTATTAAAATCTCGTAAAAAGAAGTGAAGTAAAGGGGCATTGCAATGCCCCTATTTTCATTTAAATAGGAGGGACTATGAAAGTGAATCAGAAACCTTATTATCACCGTAGTAGTATTGAAAACACCTTAGCCCAGATGCCACGCTACAACGCTTACGCATGTGGGTATGGAGAACATAAATCAAAAAAGAAACCAAATAGAGCAAAAAGAAAAGAAGAACTTCGAAAGGAGTTAAAAAATTATTAATCTGAAGAAACAAAATACAGATAATAGGAGGGTTTAGTAATGATACATTATAAGATTTGGAAACCAAATTGTAAGCCAGTTGGGATACTTCAAATTGTGCATGGAATGACTGAATACATAGGAAGGTACGATGCTTTAGCCAAGTATCTAAATGAGCTTGGGTATGTAGTCTGCGGTCATGATTTAGAAGGGCATGGTACTTCTGCGTATGCTGGAATTCCTGCATTACACATGGTTTCATGGAATAGTGCAGTAGCAAATTTAGAAAGCTATAGAATTACATTTAAAGAACAGTTAACAAAAGAATATGGAGAATTACCTTATTACATGCTTGGATTTTCATTAGGCTCTTTTTTGGTTAGAAGTCATCAAATGAAGTATCCAAATACTGTAGATAAAATTATTCTCGTAGGAACCGGCATGCCATCGAGTTTACAGCTTTTAATCGCACGTACATTAGTAAATTTAAGATGTAGTAAACGTAAGCAAGACGCACCATCAGACTTTGTAAGATCATTAGTATTTAATTCTTATAATAAGAAAATACCAAACACCTTAACAGAGTTTGATTGGCTATTTAAAAGTCAGATTGCTTTAGAAAAGTATCGTCAGGATGCTAATGTGCAAACTAAAATGACTCCTAAATTTTTCTTAGAATTTCTAAACGGAATGTCTGATTTAAATAAAAATGAGTATAGTGCTTTAGCAAAGAAAACCCCGTTACCTGATGTTCTTTTTCTTTACGGAGAAGAAGACCCAGTAAGTGAAGGTGTCGATGTTGTTGAATGGAGATACCGAAGTCTAGGTGCAGCTGTTAGAGTTGTTAAAATACAGGAAATGAGACATGATATCTTGCATGATATGTGTAGCAATTATGCTTGTCAGGTAATTTGTGATTTCCTGGAAGAATCAATCAAAAAGAAGAACGAGAACGTGGGTGGTGATGATAATGAGTAATTTATTAGATAGACTTACTGACAATGATTTAAAGAAAAATACAGAAAGATTTGTGGTTAAAATAAAATCTCCCGGAATCGGAAGCTTAACTGAGTTCAAAAATGGTACTTTTAGTTTTAATTCACTAATTCCAATTCCACAGGAATTACTGATGACATGCGGACCAATAGTTGAACTGGCATTGTATGCTTACTTTGTTGAAAACGAGAAGTACAAGGCGGAAGGAGATCCAAACCTTTTAGCCAAGCACAAACCTGCAAAGGTGAATGACATTCCAAAAGTTGACCGTGCTGGTCTTAACATTCCAAAAGGTTCTTTAGCAGAGTATTTCACAGAAAATGAATTAGTTTTCTTTGATAATTTACTAGTAAAAGACTTCAGGGATTTAGACCAGCGGTATAAAAAACATTTAGCAAAGTACAATGGCAATGCGGCACGACTCACCAATTTAGGAGAGCGATACTTTGGAAATTGTATTAAGCACGACTGTATTGCACATCATAGTTGGTGTCAACGCTATTGGGGAACACCTCTCAATGCTTTAAATGTATTGGTAAGTAAGAATGAAGTTAGCTTTAGCACAGTGAATGGAATGCCAAACAAAGTGCTTACGGCTTTAAGTGTTCGCTACCCAGATAGAACGTTTGATTGCGAACTTTTTAGCAGTAACGGGGAAGTAAAATACACCTTAGAGGATGGGAAAAGGTAAAGTGGTCTGTACTAGTCTAAGCGACAGTACAGGCTTTTTTAAGCATGAGAAGTATGCGATAGGCTTTAGCTCAGTAAGAGCCTTAGCCAAGGATCGGCACCTACCATTGTCAGTCGTTTTAGCCCAGTCAGAGTTTTAGCCAAGATAGGCTTCAGCCCTATCTTTAGATCAAAGAAGCGAAGCGACTGACTGGCGAGCTAGGAGCGAAGCGACCCAGTTGTTTGACCGAAGGCGCGAAGCGCCGAAGGGAGTCAACACGATGACAATGTAATACCAACGCAATTTAATTTTAAGAAAGGAGAATACATCAATGCAAAACTATGAATTAATGACACCAAACGAAATTAATGATTTACCTAAAGTGTACACAACAGTGCAGTTCAATACTGAACAGATTATAAATTGCTTAGATTTATTCACAAAAGACTTTAGCTTTAATAAGGTAATACCTATTCCTGAGAATTACCAGATAGTACATGGTCCAGTAATTGAAAAAGCTTTAGCCACGTACTTAACTAACTTTGGCAGAAATAACCCACAAATGATACCAGAAAATTATCCTATCATTGTAGAAATACTTCAATACGCAGGTATTACTATACCAGAAGATTTCAACGTTTGGTTTCGAGAGTGTACTGTAAATTGTGATGTAGAGACTTGGAAACGTTTTTATCAGTTAGGACAGCAGTACTATGAAAACTACAAACGCACTAAAACATTCACAGCAGTTGGTTTCTGTGGTAGATTTTGGGGAACACCTTCTGATGTGATAGAAGTTATTTTACACACAACTGAAAATACCGTAGGCGTTGTCTTAACCACTTTAGCCAAGCCGCCCTTACCATGGTTAATTGTGCTTAGTGAAATGTATCCTGCATTAAGTTTTATAATAACTATCGAAGATAGTAATGTAATTGTCACGTACAAATTACATTGTGGTTCTTTAGAAAAGATTCATGAAGAACCAGCATCAGTGACTACTGATAATGAACCTAAGTTAAATACTATGGGGATTTTTTAATGGAGATTTTTTAATAGAGATTTCGTAGGAGGAGATTATGAAACATTATGTAATGATGACAAATGAAGACTTCAATGCATTACCGACAGCAACAACACAGATTTATTTTCCACAGCATGGTAACGAAGACTGCAAACGATATTTCTTAGACAAAGACTTTAGCTTTAATAAATTAATCCCAGTACCAAACTATTTGTACACTATGCCAGGGAATTTAGTTGAAAAAGCTTTAGCCACGTACTTCACTGATTACGGTCTTTCAAGCGAACCACTTAGTGATTTTCAGATAGATGTTCTAAAAGAATTAGGAATAGATGTACCAGAAAATCCAAAAGAATGGTATTATGGAATTACTAAAGGAATTGGTTCAGATAGACTTGAAAGACTGCACAGAAAAGCAGAACTGTACTGTCACAATAAACAAATCCATGGTTACTTCTGTCAAAGAGATTTCCGTAACCTTCATTGGGGAACACCTTTTGATGTATTAGGTTACGGAGTTGATGTCAAAAAAGATGTCTTTTCTCCTGGAGGAACACTACTGGAGAAGAGCGGTGTGTTCATTACATTAACCACTTTAGCCACGCCACCATTAGCATGGTTTAAAGTATTTCGACAATGTTTCCCTGCTATTAATTTTGAAATCAGTGTAAATGGAAAAGAGATTAAAGAATTATCAGCACATGTAGTCGATACGGAAAATAATGGTATTATAGCAAACAGTAAAGCTGCAGCAAATAGTAAAGCAGTAGTAGACAATGAGGCTGCTGGATTAGAAAAGATGGATTTATTGTAGGAGGGATTATTTTGGGAAAATCATTGGAACCAATAATGACACGAACTATTAGAATTAATGCCGATTATCTTAGTGAAACTACAATAGCTAAGTACATCAATCCTGTTGTTTCTGGTGAAGGCACTATTGAATTACCTCCTGTTGTTTCAATTCCTGGAATCATTTCTTACTTTAGCCAAGACAATTCTGTTATGCTAAAGATGACAAAAGACCTCACAATGGAAAAGCTTAAAGAACAGAAAAGGTACTTACCAGAAGATTTAATAAGTCTTTTGGCTTTTGCAATCTTACAGGGATTTAGTTATATAGAAATAATCTTAAAGTAATGTACCAGGCAGAATTCTACAGAAGGGAACTTTAGCAAAGGAAATGAACATAATAATCTTAGTGAAGGAGATGATACAATGAAAAATTTAACTGAATTATTGAAGTCAAAAGATGTCGGAACTACAGAAGGTTTGGTAAACCTTTTTGCCAGTGCAGCAGTAAGAGGGGCAGTAACTACATTTGTTTTCTTCGTAGTCGAAGGAACTGTATTTGTTGTAACAAAAGCTTTACGAAAATAGAATTCAAACAAACACAACTTAATAATATTCAAGAGACCTGAGCAACTTTAGCCCAGGTCTTTTATTTTAAAAAATGTTATTCAATAGAGGTCAAAACAAAATTAATGTTGCATTAATTTAAAGGAGGTATTTTATTTGAAAAAGACCATTAAAATAATTTTAAGCTTAGTTGCATTAGTCGTAATACCATTTGGTTTGTTTGTATTTGCAAATTTAATGAATGAAATTCCATTGCTGTTATCTATAGAATCTGCAGCTATGGCTTATTTATATTTTGCTTTAGCATGCACCATCATTACTTGTATTTTATTATTTGTACTTAAAAAGAACAAAGGCAGACACAGTAATGACGAAGCACTTCTCAAGAATGTTTTTGATAAGTTGTTGCTTGCCTTTGCATTAGCGGTAATGACACTTGTAATCGTTTTAGCAAAGCAATACACTTTTGTGGAATCAAACGAGTTTTTAAATGTTTTGGTAGTTATCTTAATAGCCACATTAATTGTCGGCTTTAGCTTAGTGACCGGGTTTAGCTTTATTATGCTAAAAAGAGAAATTAAAAAGGAAACTAAAGGAGAGATTAAAGGAGAGATTAAAGGGGAGATTCCGAATGAGTGATAAGCAAAAGAATGTTAAAGACATTGCAGATGCTGCAGATGCTGTAGATACAATTGAACTTAAAAAACTTCTGGAAGAGTTACGTAATAGTAGTAAAAAGAAAAAAGAACCTTTACGAGATTTACAAGAAAAGATTAGTTACATTGGTTTAATGATTGCTTGCTTTCTTGCTGTAATCTTAGCGTATATAACTATGATTTAGGAGGTATTAAAATGTTTGGATTTTTTGTAATCATTGCTGCTATGGCACTAACTATTTTTTACTTTACTATCGATAGAATGGGTAAACGGTCAGATGTCGATAAAGTAATTGATTTTCTGGAGGACTTAGTAGAAATGGATGCACTTAGAATAGAAATTGGTTCTAACTGCGGACAAAAAGCTTTAACCAAGTCCGACCCAGTTAAAACTAAAAATAAGAAAAAGAAAGATAAAAAGAGAAAGAAGAATGATTCCGAGATTTTACAGTTAATTAATAAGATTGATAAAAAGTTAGAAAAAGGGTACACATTTGCAAATATTTCTAGAAATCACTATGAAAAAATTTACAAAGAGGAAATTTTGAATTTATACAAAACTTCAAAATTAAAAGGTGAGGCTGAAGACTCAATCAAAGAAGTTTTAGAATCACTTTTAGGTGATTTAAGAAAACCTGGTGAGAGTTTCGCTAATAAGTTAGAAACAAAAGCTTCAATTGATACTTTAGATACAATGCTTACAATGGATGGTATCAAAGAAAGTGAACTACAAATTGTTGCTAGAGAGTCTTTAACCAAGTCAACTTCTAAAAGAATCTCAGACATGTTAGGCGAGGAGTAACACAAAATGAAAAGGTGTAATAGGATAGTTTGTGCAATAATTTTCCCAATGTTTGGTTCTTTGCTATGCGGCATTGGTTTAGACTTTAGCAAAGCAACTTTTGGTTTACCAGGATTTGTGTCAATAATTATTGGAATTATCTTTAGTTTTTCTTTGCTTGATTGCTAGATTTTACAGGAGGTTATTAATGAAAAAGAAAGTTATAGTTTGGCTAGTTGTTTTACTTTTTTCAGTTGCCGGTGGTTTCGTTGCAATGTTTTATGGAATGGAAGTAGTATACAGAATTTTATCCAAGATCATAGGAATAGCTTTAGTAACGGCTTTACTTTTTGCAGCTATGATGGTATTTCTCGAAACCTATTTAGCCAAGCACCCAAATCCATTTAAACACGAGATCGAGAAACGAAAAGCACAACAAGAGCTTGAAGAAGGAATGGATAAGAGATTTAAAGAATAAAATTCAAAGAGTTTTGGTATCAATTGGATCTCTTTTTGTAGCCATTTTAGGAGAGAACTTGATGTTTTAAAACCATGTTACTATTTGAGTAAAAATATAATAAATTATTAAATGGCTATGAGAAAACTTCCTTCTACTTTACAAAAAACAAAAAAAAATGATTTTAGTTTTCTTGCTTTCCATTTATGGTGGCTATGGAAAAGCTTCCTTCTATTAAGAAAGGTGTCAATGTAGTTTTTCCGTTTTCCACAAACAACTAAAAATAGCGGCTATAGAAAAACTTCCTTCTATTAAAAAATTGGGTATGTCTTAGTTTTTCTGTTTTCCGCACAGTGCCTAGATTCTTCAACGAGTCTAGGCACTTTTACATTTGGAGGTATGTTATGCTAAATGAAATTTTATTAAGAAGAAAACACAAAGTTACTGTTGATTTAAAAACACCATTAAACAAAATCGTTGTGGAGTCTTTAACACATCTTTTCACATTTGAACTTAATCTCAGTAGTCTTGGCTTTAGCCTAGAACAAAATTTTGCTTTAGTTTTAGCCAAGCAGCCAGTAGCAGTAATTGATGATTTGTATAAAGAATTAATTCCAGCACTTAAGGCTTTGATCGGAGCTGATAAAGAATACATAGTAATGTATCCTAATTTTCCAAAGCAGGTAGCAGAAGCCGACGATGCAGAACTTTGGATTAACGCTATCTTACATTACATTAGTTTCGGTACTTGGCTTCCTGAATACGAGAAGGTTGAAAGAGCACCTTTAGCAGAGTTATCTAAACGACAGGAATTAACTCTAGGAGATTTAGAAGATTTAAAAGAGATCTTCACTAATCTCCTTAGCAGTAAAACTTCTTTAGCCCAGCAAGACTACAAAGACTTGGAGTGGTGTTTAGAGAATGTAGAAGAGAGCTGGAATTGGATTCCGGAAGAAATCACTTTTAAAGAAATTCTAGCATGGATTAGCGCAAAGCTGGTAGAAGAAGGAAAAACTAAAGTCTTAGTTAAATACTACAAGACAGTTACAGATATACTTAGACTTGCAGTCTCACTCTCTGATGGCGATATCTCTTTAGCCGAGAATACTAAATTCAAAAGCTTCTCTCGTAAGGAACGTAGAATTATCATGAGCCTTTTAGCCAAGTGCTCTAACCTTGAGGAAGATATGTGGCGATACAGAGAACAATGGATTAGACTTGGAGAAAGACTTCACCCTGGAGAATTCAAAGGGCAAGCATTCAAAAAAGTACAATTAGCTTTCAAATCAATTAGAGAAGAGAAAAAACCTCTCTTTTGGACAGGCAAAGTAGAAGGTCTCATTAAGTCTCCGAAACACAACAAAGACGAAATGGAAACACTACTAGGACTACTTACGCAACGCCCTGGAGAATTCGCAAGACGATTAGACAAGTTGTTACGGGACTGCCCTGACTACTCAGACGAAATTGTTGAAAGCTTTAGCACAGTGGCAGACAAAGTCAGCACACCTGTACTTCTGCAGACATTAGCGCACTTCCAGTACAGAAATTGTGAAGATCTACGCACAGTAATGCCAAAAGGAAACGTAGCTAAAATACAACTTCTTGACAGCTTTAGCCAAGAAATTGGTGACACCACAAAATTACGTGTCGTAATCATAAACGCTTTGGATAAACAATACTCTAAACGCTCCCCACTTGGAAACGTGTGGATCGATGATGAGCTAAAGAACTTCATTATTCCTTTCTCACAACGAAGTGCTAACAGTACATACAAATCAATGACAAGGGGAAGTAGATTTACTTTAGCCAAGTCAAACGTTCGTTTCTTCATTTGGTGGACAAATACAGAATTTGGGTGTTATCCCGTTGACTTAGATTTGTCTGTAGCTTTCTACAATGAAAATTGGGGTTATGTCGGACATGTCTCATACACTGAATTAGAAAATTCTTCACTGAGGTGTTATCACTCAGGTGATATTATTAATGGTGATGATTTTGGCAGTAAAGGAGCTTCAGAGTTTATTGATGTGGATTTGGATGCCATGTTAAATGAAGGAGTTCACTACGTAGTACCGCAGGTGTACTCGTATTCTGGCGAAAACTTTAGCCAAGTGCCTTGTACATTTGGTTGGATGGAACGAGAAGATTTGAATTCTGGTGAAATCTATGAACCTACAACTGTAGAAAATCAGATTTCATTAACTTCAACAAGTAGGATTTCTATACCATTAGTAATCGACTGCAAAGAGCGTAAAGTAATTTGGACAGACCTTTCAAAACAGATAGGAACAGAAAGGTCCAATAATCTTGAAAACAATCTAGTCGGAACGACCTTAGCAGCGTATGCAATGGTTAATCTTAAAAGAACTACTATGTTTCAGGTCGCTGTTCTAAATGCTTTAGCTCGTGGAAAGGTTATAGAAAGAGTGGAAGATGCAGATGTAATCTTCACGGCAGATGAAGAGGGGATCAAGAAGGCTTTAGCTCAGGAGCCTAGAGAAAAGTCTGGTGAGCCTTACATCATTACACAGTGGGATTTAGATATCTTTATGTCTGACTTGATTTAGCACAGCCAGCTAGCAACCACTTTAGCCAAGTCCTTCTCTAATCGGATGACTTGGCTTTTTACAAAGGAGAGTTAAGATGAGAATTGGCATGGATATAAAGAAAATACATTTTTATCTTTTAAAACATTTTTTAAGGAACATTTTACTCAGATATTTATTACTTATTGTTTGTTTATTTTTAGTTACAAAAGGAGTAGTGTCATATAGAAGTAAAGAAGTTATTAGAAACCTTTTAATTATTTCTTTAATATTGTTGGTACTTATTACACTTTGCTACAAATTAGTTAAAAGAAAAGTCACAACAATGTATCATTTAGCTGGAGATGTTACTGCGAAAGATGTAGATAGTCTTTCTGATATTATTGATTTATATTATATATTTTTAGAGAGTGCTTTATTATTACATATTGTAGCATGCTATCTTCCTATGCTTTTCACGGCTATGGAAGTAGGAAATTTAGTTGCTTCATTTCTTGCATTAGGTGTATTTGTAATCATACTTATACATTTTCATTATATGAAAGATTTCGAAGAAACATTTAAAAACAAAATACTAAACTTTTTAAATATTGAAATAGAAACGATAAATGAGGCAGTAGAAGAACCTGATGAAGATGATACGGAAGAAATGGAGGATAACATAATGTTAAATGAAAATAATAAATTACCAAAAGATGTTAGTGATAATGAAATAGATACAGGAAAATATAGAGAAAGTGAAGAGGGTGCAAAAGATAAAGGAAGCGAGGAAACAGGCGTGACATTAAATGATGTAATTGGCACAATGCTAAATTCTTTATGTGGGGTAACAATAGTTGAAAAGTCTCCAGTAAAGTCGGAGAAAGAGTCAGATGGCTTTAGCCCAGATGATAACTTTAGCCAGGGTAAGACCTTTAGCCAAGACAATAGGCCGGACATGTCTTCAGTAGAATCTTTAAACATAAGGGCAAATGTGATCTTTCTTTTGCCGTTTATGCTGCAGCTTCCATTTCTCTTCACAAATCTACATAATACAAAACTTTTATCACTCGTAGCGATAGAACTGGTGGCAGTTGGAATTTTACTAATAATAGTTTCTAAGTTGTTTACAAACTTCTATGAAATGTTTGATGAAAATAAAGTATTTCCAGTGAGTGTGTGCCTTTATGCTCGCATAATAATGTTGCTTAGATTTGCAGCAGTATGTATTAGTAGTTGTTTGGGTACAGAGATTTTCACAATACTGAAATACGATAAATTAGTTTACGCTACAATGGGATTAATAGTTATCTGTGCAATCTTGTTAAATCATAATTACAAGAAAACTACAGATGAGATTAAAAAGCTTAATAAGTAATAACGCTCTGTAAAGAAGTGTGTCAGCTTTAGCCAAGTCTTCTCTAATCGGAGGATTTGGCTTTTAATAAAGGAGAATTTATTATGAATGAATTACAGAAAAAACTTGTAGATAAAGAACTTAAGAATGAAGTCAAAGAAAATCTCAAAAGAAAGTTTTATAGATTTTTCTTTGTAATAAAGGCATTAGTGACATTGTCACTATTTATTTTCTTCGAATACTTAATCTTGACATACAAAATGTCAACTGACTATTACAACTCTTTACAAGTAGTAATGTTAATAGCTGTTGCTGTGATTATTTCTTGCTCTGTTTGTATTATGCAGGCTATAAAGCATCAATGTTTTGATAATCTTGATAAGTTTTGTACTTTATTTGCGGTCGCAGCTATTACAATTTTTTCATTTAGTTTTATTTACATATTAATTTTTCCCGATATTGAGAACGTTACTATAGCTGAGTCTAATTATTTTGAATTAGCTTGCCAGTTAACTTTTTGGCTATTCATCTTCAGGTTTCTTCAGTTTAAAACTAATAAGGAGAGATTAAGATATTTAGGTTTCACTATTCCTGAAGAACAATCTGTAAATGTTGGCAAAGAAAATAATGCGATAAGCGGAAATAAGTAGTAGCACAAAAATTGTGTAGGAAGCGCTTAAGAAAGAAACCAGACTAAAGTGGAGATGAGGAGGAGTAATCGCTTTAGCCAAGTCTTCTCTAATTGGAGGATTTGGCTTTTAATAAAGGAGAATTTACTATGAATGAATTGCATAAAGAACTTGTAGCAAAAGAAATTAAGAATGAAATCAAAGAAAATCTTAGAATAAAGTTACATAGATTTTTCTTTGTGGTGAAAGCTGTAGTGACTTTAATATTATTTATTTCATTTGAGTATTTAATCTTGACACGCAAAATGACAATCAATCTAAATTACATTTTATTACAAGTGATAATGGTAATAGCCATTGCTATGATTGTTTCTTGCTTTGTTTGTATTTTACAGGCTATGAAGCACCAATGCTTTGATAATCTTAATAAATTTTGTACTTTATTTGCAACTGCGATGTTTACGATTTTTGCATTTAGTTTGAGTAGTGTATTAGTATTTCTTAGTTCAGGGAGTATTGTAAGTAATCGTTCTAGTTTTTATGATTTGGCATATATGATAATTTTTAATTTACTTATTTTTAGATTTTTTCAGTTTAAGAGCGGTAAAGAAAGATTAAGAAATTTAGGATTTAAATTATCAGAAGAAAAGCTTGTACAAAAAATAGAAATGAATAGTAGTATGCGAAAGATTGCACAAGAAGAACTTAAAAATGCAACCAAACAAAAAGTGAAGATTGCAGTCTGTAAGATTCTCACTTTAGCCAAGTACTTAGCGATAACTATGGTAGTTATTTTTAGTGAAAGTGTAGCTTGTAAAAATCAAACATTTAATTGGATTGCTTTTATTGTATTGCAAATAGCTTTAGCCACGTTTTTTATTGCAACAATAACTTTCTTGGTTATGCTTAATCAATCTATAAAGTACGAATTAAATAACAACCTTGACGAACTATACACTATGTTCTACTTAGGTATTTCAAATATTCTTGTAATCAGTTTTGTTAATGTAAGTATCTTTGGATTACATACAAAAGTTGGTTTAGAATGTGAACTTGCTATTGGAATTCTTATAATGATTCATTTGCTTGGATTTTTTAAAAGTACACCAATTAAAGACCAATTAGCTAAACTTGGTATAGAATCGAAATAAAATACAATGTAACAAAACTTTAGCCAAGTCTTCTCTAATCGGAGGATTTGGCTTTACTTTAATCAAAAAAGGAGAATTAATTATGACATTTGCAGAGATTTTAATAAACACAATGAAAGATAAACCGGAAGTGGTAAACTTCTTTGATTATTTATTTTATGCTAAACAGTATTGTATGATACTTGAAAACATAGAAGGCGAAGGTATTAATAGCTTTAGCCCAGAACAACATCGTGAGCTAGAAATTGGTTTCACAAATGTTTACTCTACCGGGCAGTTAACAAATCTATTGATTTCATTCACAGTAAGTGTGAAAGGAAGGATTGCAGAAAAAGCAAACAATTCATTAGAAGTAGAAAATCTTCTTGATGAAATAATTTCTAAAACTTTAAATACTAAAGTAAAAGCAGAAAATCCAAAAGTAATCGAGATGTTTATCGATTGTTTCTGTAGTTTACAGATTGGACATTGTATTCGAACTAAAGAATGTCCATACGAATGGAAACTTAATCTTACAGATTTTAATAACTATAGTATTTACTTTAGCACACAAAATGAATTGGAGGATTTCATTGAGAAGTATGTAGGGATACCTTATGTTATTTACAAAAAAGATAAGAGCAGTGATTGGAATGAATTCCGTTCAGTTGGCTATAAAATACTTGCTCCAAGTATTCTTAAAAGACCAAAGCATGCGATTTAATGATTACTTTGTCCAAGTCTTCATTAAACGTAGCTGCTTTAGCTAAGTCCTAATTAAATGTAGTTACTTTAGCCAAGCTCTAATTTAATCAGAGAATTTGGTTTTCATTTTACAGGAGGTTTAACATGAACAACACAGCATTAGAAAAGATAACAGAACAAATTACAATAGCATTGATAGTTTCATTGTTACCATTTATTTGGTATTTTATCTATTTACTCAGAGGAGGTTATGCAACCACACCGAAATATTCTGTGCTTATCGTTAGTGGAATTCTTTTTCTGGATTTAGCAATGTTACTATTTAGCTATAGTAAAATCTATAAGAACTTTAGCACAGGATTTCTCTCAACCTACAGTAATCCTACTGATTTTAATTTAATTGAAACTTTAAATCAGTATGAAAAAGCTTTAAACAAGGTTAGTGAGACTTTGAATGACTTAGATAAAAAAGTAGCAGAAGTTGACAAATTTTCAGGTGTTGATGGGTTAGATATAGATGGATTAGATGATGAAATTGTTACTATTATTAAAGACATAGATACACCTGATAGTAGTAATAATTTCAAAGTAGTAACAGTATTGCTTGAATTGACAGAAGTAATCAATTTAGCTTACTTTTATATGTTTTTAATGTTTACATTAGGACTTTCAGCTAACTTATACATTTTTCTTAAAAACTTCGGGATTACAGGTGCATTAGTAACAGTTTTAATCCTGATAATAGTAGCACTTATCTTTATCAGAGCACAACGAAACATAACTAGCAAAACTTTGTATAATATTTTTGAGAACTAATAAACACTTATAAATGTCTGTATAATTGTATTTAGAATTGATGAGCAAAACTGTGACTTCGCTGTTCATTTAGTTTCACTTTAGCCCAGATCTTCAAGAACCGAAGGTTTGGGCTTTTCACATTTATTAATAAGGGGTGTGATTTGATAGATGAGAGATGAGAAATAAGAAAAGGAGTTTAAAAAGGAGTTTAAAAAGGAGTTTAAAATGGAATTAGAGAAAACAAATCAGAATGAAATTTTAAAGGAAACAAATCAGAATGCAATTTTAAAGGAAACAACACGACGTATAGCAATGACGTTAGTCATTGCCACTTTACCTTTTTGGGTATATTTATTTTACCTTTATGCAGGAGGTTATAAAACTGAAGCCAAATCCTCACTTATTTTCTACAGTGTTGTAACAGGTGTTCTTTTGGTAGTATTTGCTTTTAATTACTTTTACTATTGGAGTATTTTGGGAAACGGTGAGAAAACGTTTGAAGATTGGATTGATTTTGAGAACTTATTATCTAAAACAAAACTGATAAAAGAAGAAGTTCTGGCAGATTCTATTAAAAAGATGTACACTTTAGCCAATCTCATCTTTGCTGCAGATTTAGCCGCGTGCACAAAAAATTATTTTCATAGTATAACTGAATTCAAATCATTAGTATTTACAGTAATAACAATTACAATTATGACTGTCTTCTCTCACATACAGAGATTCAAAACTGAAAGAAGAATGTCATCGCTGATGGAACAGAAATTAATAGAAAATAGTAAAAATAAAGAATAAGGAGGTGCTAGCAATGGGAAATCCAATGTGGTTTTTTGATGACGTATGTAGAGAAACCTATCGTTTATTAATGGAAGAAGGATTAATCAAGAAGAAAAAGATTCAGATTAATGAAATTCCTATTGAAGAAATTCGTGAAGCAATCAAAGATTGTAAACACAGTTCAGAATTCTATTTTCAATGCGGTATTGCTGCATCTAGCATCGCATCAGACTTTTATGAAAACAAAGGGTGTGACGAATTAAATGCTGCAATTGATGGTTACAGTATGTATTTAGATTTTATTGGAATAGAAGATGATGGTTAAATTAGAAACTTAATCCAAGCTTTAGCCCAGTTCTCTTTCAACGGAGTTCTGGGTTTTATTTAAACATGTATATATTGTATTAAGATAAGAGCATTAACTATTAGAAAAGTAAATAATTATAATAATCATTATAATGGAGGTATTAAAAATGGAAAATTCAGTATTATTTTTTGATGATGCATGTAGAGAGACTTATCGTTTATTAAAGGAAGAGGGGTTGATTAAAAAAGAGAATAAAGAAGAAAAATATATTACTATTGAAGAAATTTGTAAAGCAATCAAAGATTGTAGGCATAATACAGAGTTTTATTTTCAGTGTGGCGTCGCCGCAGCTAACATTGCAGCTAACATCAATACCGTTAGAAATTATAGTGATTTATCTATTGCTATTGATGGTTACAATATGTATAAAGATTTTATTTGTCTAGAGGATAATTATTGGTTTTATTTTACCAAAGCATTAGCCAAGACCTTTGTCAAAAAAGTTCTTGGTTTTATTTAAATGTTCTTATGTGTTATGATTAGGGGCAAGAGGTGTACGTATGGGTAATATTTACAAAGAGTCATTTAACACAGCTAAAGATATTGAAATCTATGAAGGGATTAGAATACAAAATTCAGTACATAACATCTCTTTTAAAACATTAGTTACTAAATTAGAGAATTGGGATTTCATAATCCCAAACTTTAGCCAAGTTTATCGTTGGACAGAGCAACAGGCGGAACAGCTAGTAATTTCGTTACTCAGGGGCTTTCCAATACCACCAATTTATTGCTATACAAACAAGGCGGGGCAACAAGTAATCCTAGATGGCAAACAACGAGTTATTAGTCTTTATCTATACTACATAGATAAGTTTATGGAAAACACAACACAATTTATTAATCAAAAAGTGATGCAGAGAAATGGAAAATCCTTTAGAGATTGCATTGAGCTGTGTAATCTAAGAGATAAAAGGTACTACACACGTTTTTGGTCAGAGAAAGAAAATGATAATGGAAATAGTAATTGAGAAGTTAAGACAACAGAAATTACATATAGTAAATTAAGTCAACCTGTCAAAGATAGGATTGACTTTAGCCAAGTAACTATGATACAGATTAATGTTGATTGCAAAATGAGCATTACAGATTAGCAACACTTCACAAGATAGCTGCTAATTTAAATGTTAAAAGTAAACCCTGAGAAAGAATGGTAGTGTGCAAACCTCTTAATTACTTTAGCCAAGCTATACAATTCTATTAAAAAGAAAGGTTAAAATGGTGAAGTAATGATTAACAAATTTAGAGGTGCTAACAGATTTCTTAGTAATTTCTATGAAACAAGTGTAGAGTGGGAAGGCTTAATTTATCCTAGCTCAGAGGCTGCGTTCCAAGCAGCCAAGACCTTAGACCAGGAAGATCGTAAACGATTCCAAACAATGACACCAGTTGAAGCAAAGCGAGAAGGCTATAGGATAACACTTCGGGATGATTGGGAAGATATTAAATTACATGTAATGTATGAAGTCGTTTTAGCCAAGTTCTCTCAAAATGAATTCCTTAAGCAGAAATTAATTGCAACAGGACGAGAATGGTTGGAAGAAGGAAACACTTGGGGAGACAGAACATGGGGTACTGTAAATGGAGTTGGACAAAACCTTTTAGGACATGTTCTCATGACAGTCCGAAGTGTTCTAATGCTTCAAGAAGCAATCGAAAATGGTGAAATAGATCCAAACAACTTCGACAAAGACAAGTGGAACGAGGAGCATAGTGTAATCCGATAATGATAACAAGCATTAGCTCAGCAAGAGCTTTAGCACAGTAATTACCTTACAAAGGCATTAGCTCAGCAAGAGCTTTAGCCTAGTAACAACTTTAGCCAAGATCTCTGTAACAGGAGCTCTTGGCTTTTCTCATTTCTACCTTTAAACAAAGCAAGTCCGAAAACGGAGCAATCTGAATCACAACAAAAGAGAATTCAGTTTAGCCAAGTTTAAAACCAAGGAGGTATTAATCATGACGAAAGATTCAATCACAATCAAAAATAAAGTTAAAAATCATTTAAGCATAACCATAGCAGTAGTAAGCTTACCATACTTAGTTTATTACATTCTCTTATTCAAAAACAAATTGTTGCAAGAACTTTGGCCAACAACATTACTTTGGACAATAACATTGATTATTATGCTCAGTCTTAGTATACTTTTACGTAGAGCTACTCTAAAAGCTTTAGCACAGGAAAACTACAGTAAAATGTTTTTACTGTCCAAGGGTTTCTTTAGCATAGTAGTTTGCATCAGTACATTCGGAATTGTTGGGTGTATGCAAACATTTAGAAATGTTCACGAACATACAAATGCAATAGTAGCTTTATTTATTTTTCTAGCTATTAATTTAGTCTTCTGCGCATTCATTGCAATACAAAGAGTTTACATAGAAAAGTGTATTAGTGATTTACAGAGAGAAGACTGTAATGACAAAGAGCTTTAATACGGAACAAGTCAAAAATCACAACTAGATGGAAGGACTTGTGATTTAGCCTAGGGGAACAAAATTAAGATATTTAGTGACGGCTATGAATAAAAAACTTTAGCGAAGCCTTTTAATACACTTGCATAATCTGCAACGGAGGTGAATAATAACGATGAATAATACAACAACAATTCAAAACACTCAACACACGTCCCAACAGGAGTTAATGAAAAAGATAGAAGAATTAACCACACCATTAACATACTATGGTAAAGGAAATGACATAACTATAGATTACATTTCAGACATACATTTGCAACATCATTTAAAGTTTTATAACAACAATGCCAAACAGATGCTCAGACAAGTTACAGAAGCTTTAGCCGAGTCGATCACTTTCAACAGTATTAGAATCATTAATGGCGATTTAGCCACGGATCACAATATGGTAATTGAGTTCTTTAAATTTCTACGCATCTATTGTAGTAAAAGTTCTTTCACTTATTTCAAACATAAATTAATTAATTGCAGAGAACAATTTAACTCAGGAACCTTAGAGAAGCAATTACAGAATCAAAGAAAATACAAAGAAGTCTTACTACAAGCAATAGAGATAAAAAAATCTATCATTGGTTTCAATTTACAAAAGTTAGTAAACTATAGAAATCGTTACAGATACGGAGAAGATTTAATGAGTGCTTTTGAATATTTTAGAAAATTAAAATCATTTCAAAAACTTAATCTCACAGATAGAGAAATTGAGAACATTATAGAATTCATTGAATTAAATCAAAAATTAAATGAATGCGGTGAAGAGATAGCTTCTCTTGGACAAAAAATAGGATGGTTAAATATAGACAAAGCAGAATTAGAAAAGGAGTGTAATAAATCACTTGAAGAAATTACTTTGAATGACTTTAAATTAGATAAATTAAAGGATATCTATTTTATTCTTGGTAACCATGAATACTACGATTTCGATTCTATCGCATCGGCTGTAGATTTCTATAAAACCTCTTTAGCCAAGTACGGCATTCACGTTCTACAAAACGAAATGCTGGAATTAAAACGTTTCTCATACTTGGACGGTGATCCAAAATGGGTTGATTTGATTCTCTATGGTGGAACAGGCTTTGCAAAGTATGACGAACACTTCAATGCTAACAACACACTTTGCTACGATGGCTTTACTCATGAAGAAGAGATAGAAGAGGGAACTAAGTTTGAAGATGGATATTACAAAGCTTTAGCCCAGGCAAAACAAGAGAATAAATGTTTTATCTGCACCTCTCATTATCCAACGCTTTCCTGCCTTGACCATTTTAACCAAGAAACAATTTACTTAACTGGACATGACCACAGGAATTACTATGAGAAGAAAAAAGATCGTGTAGTGTACGCTGACAATCAAATTGGTTATTACAATCAAGAGATAACCTTTAAGAAAGCAACAACTGGTGTTAGTCGAAATCCATACGAATCGCTAGAAGATGGTATTCATGAAACAACAGTGGAAACATACTTACAGTTTTACCGGTATACTGGAGAGTTTATCAAAAGTGGTAAATACATAAGTAATCTTATTAGTAAGGGTAATAGAAAATTCTATGTAATTAAGCAAGACGACTACTATGGATTTTTCATTGTATGTGATTCAGGACCTTCAAAAGGTATTTCAATCGCTAATGGTGGCAAGACTAAAAAACTTACCAAAGAGACTGATATTAATTGGATTGTAAAGAACTTTAGCCTAATAATCTCTAAATACCTTAGATTGCTTGCACCACTTAGAAATGTACAAACACATCTGTCAAAAGAACTACGACAGTTAGGATTGAGTGGTAATATTCATGGATGTATTGTAGACATTGATTATTACCATCACATTATGGTAAATCCTACAGATGGTTCAATACGATTTTACTACTCTCCAGGATTTGGAATAGTTAAATATCTAAGAAGCTTTAGCAAAGTGATTGAATCTCTACATGAGAATTCTAAATTGTCTTTAGCCAAGTGTGAGCAGCTGCAACTACAATTTACCAAACTCTCCAAAAAGACGAATAAAGAGTTATGTTATTTGAAAAAAATCACAAATAAAGAATTCTGTAATCAATCATTTTTAACAATGGAACTTCCTAATGAAACTAATCTAGGCAAGAATAGCAATAGCAGCTTTAGCTTAGAAGAATCAAAAAAGGAGCTAACAAGTGTAAACGAAGAATTACAATATGTAAGTAGAACAGAAGGTGCCTACGGTGTCTCCAAAAGAATACAACCTTTACAGAGACTCTTTAGCAGTCATATTTTAAGAGACTTCGATTTACGCTTAGTAGAAGAGGAATTCTAGGTATACGGATTATGATGTTATGTAGCTTAAAGGACTTTAGCTAAGGAGAACAAATTAAGGAGCTTTACAACGTAAGATAAGATATTTAGTCAAGTCCTTCTAATAAATCGAATTACGACGAATTGATTTTATTTACAAAAAATTTCAAATGTGCTATTGTAAAAGAAAATAATGAAATATTCAATAGTTCGGAGGTATAGCATGGAATTCAAAACAGTAAGTAGATCAGTCGAATCAGTAATGAAAGATGTACAGAAAGGTAAAATCTCATTACAGCTAGACATACAGAGACCAGTTGGTGCTTACAGTACATTTGGAAAATCTATGGTGATTGATAGTTTACTAAGAAGTTATCCACTTGGAATTATCTATATTGTAGTAGAAGAGAATGAAGAAGGTAAAAAGGTAAAATATATTGTCGATGGAAACCAGCGCATTGGAAATCTTAGAAACTTTATTCTTAAAATGGATGGCATTAAAAACTATAAACTTTCAGCAACTTTAGACCCGTTAACCATTGACGGTGTTACATATGAGATTGCAGGCAAGAAATACGATGCTTTAGACGAAGAAGTTAAAAGTGCTTTAGGCGACGCAGCTCTAACTATTTGTGAAATCAGTAATTATACAAGGGAAGAGCTTAATGATTTCTACATAAGAATTAATAGCGGTAAAGCACTCAATCCAACTCAAAAGCTTTTACCTTTAATGTCAAACAAAATGTTAAATGATATTAAAGAACTTGGTGAAAGTGAGTTCTTTGAAAAAGCTTTAACCAAGACACAATTTATCAACACTACAGAAATCTCTATAGTTCTGGAAGCACTTATGCTGATGGAGTTTGGAGAAGATTGTGGTTTTGAAAGTTTACGTAATACAGATAAAATTAAATTTGTTACAAAGTGTAATAGTACACTTAATGTAGAAAATGTGATAGCTGTTTCAGACGCTTTAGACAAGCTTAACGAACATTATACTAAAAAGGTTAAGATGTCTAAAACAATTCTTAGTTTGGCAATCTATGGAGTTTGCAAAGCTCAAATCGAAGGGAAAGACTTAACCAAGTACTTCGAATGGTTAGATAACTTCATTGCTACTTACAAAGAAGACGAAGAGTTCATGCAATTCTGTAGACAGGGAACTGCCAATGCTGCTAACGTAAAAGGACGTTTAGATTACTTTAATAATATAATCGAACAGTTATAATTTTTAAAAATCTAGGCTTTAGCCAAGAAATTGCTTTAGCCCAGGACAACGTGTTTTAAATATGGTGGCGGCCACCCGTATTGCGTTAGCTTGTTCGAGCGCGTAGCGCGAGTCTTACCATCGACTGGAGGTGTGAAGCGCCTGAAGGAGACAATCATAAGCCAACACAATGTCTAAATCAAGGGAGCGTAGCGACCGTCAACAATCTTAAGAGTCTTAAGAACCATTAGTATAAAAGCTAATGGTTCTTTTTATTATACGCAATAACTTTAAAAAATTAGAATTCCTTCACAGCTTTAGCTCAGGTCTGTAACTTCCACAGCTTTAGCCAAGATTCTAAAGTACCTTCACATCTCTAACATAGATCTGAAAATGACCACTACAAATCTAAATTACCAGAAGAACGAATTATAAGATAGAAAATGACATTACATTGAAAGAAAGTGACGGTACGTCAAAGGAGGTAGTAAACATGTCAGAAAAAATACTTTTAGCCGAAATAAGAGATCTATACAGTTCTAATAATTGTGAAGATGTTATTGAAAAGTCTATCAAAAAGATTTATAAAATCTTAAAAAGGAGTGATATAAACAGTGCATTTAAAAACTCTTTTAGGAAAAAGGTTGATATTCCAATCCATAAAATCTTTAAAGATAGGATAGAATACTTTACTACGGATTATATAGATACTCTTACAAATGCGTACACTATCTTATTCATTCTAACAAAATATTTAAGATATTTAGAGAATGACGATTTAAAATACAATGTAATACACAGTGAGAGTACTACATTGTTCACCATTTTTGAATTTATCAAAGAGAATGGTATTAGTTGCCAAACGTCAGAGGATTATTATAGTCTCATAGTTCTGTATGACAATTTAAACAACATGACAGTCAAAGATATTAAATTAGACTTCTTAAAGAAGTGTGATGTTAAACATCCAAAAGATGTGCTAAAGATTATTAATGGTGAGAAAACAGAGGAACAGAGAGATATGCTAAGTCTCAATGTAAATTCTACTGATAAACATGAATCTAGTGTGTTCCGCAAAATTCGACGTAGAAATTCAAAGGTACCATTTGCTATTTATCTATCATTGTTACTTTGTGTACTCACTATTTTAAGCTGTGCTATACCTCCATACATCCCACAACTTTCACTGATTCTATCATCAGCAGCTTTTGCTATTACTGCAATGGTAGAACCCAATGAAGATTTAATCAATGGTGATTCAGAAGCCAGATCCACTTTAACCAAGAACTCCAAAAGTTCCAATGCTTTATCTACTAAGATTCTTGATGGCAGGGGCGATAGCACTGAATCAAGATATTTAGCCAAGAACTCCACTTCAACACAGAACAATCTGGATGTAGGTTCCGATTTAGCCAAGGACTATTCTACTGATAAACATGAATCTAATGTGTTCTACAAAATTCGACATAGAATATTTAAGACATTGTTTATTATCATACTATTTCTATTACTTTGCGTGTTTGTTGCTTTTGGTTATGCTATATCTCTGCAATTCATACCATTTTTAGGATTAGCAGTTTGTGGTATATTTTCCGCGACCGGAATTATTAAAGAATTAACCAATGATTATTCGGATGTCAGATCCACTTTAACCGAGAACTCCACTTCAACACAGAACAATTTGAATGCAGATTCAAATTTAGCCCAGGTTTCTTCTACAGATGCAGAAGCTAGCTATAACGCAGTAAGCTATGTAAACATACAATTACTTTTAGATAAGATAGAAAGAAATATCCAAAAAGGTTACAAATTCCGAAATATTGATATTGCTCGATATAGAAATATTTATTTTAAAGAAATCGTTAATAACTGTAAGGCTGAGAATTTACCAAAAACCACTATTGATGGTTACGCTAAAGTGTTAAATTCTTTACTGGATGATATGTACGATGCAGAGCTAGAGAGTGCCATCTCAGAATCCAGTGCAGCTTTAGCCACGTTACAATCATTAACACAAATAGATGGTATCCAAAAAGATAGCATACAAGATTTTTGTGTAAACAGATCGCAAGAAGCAGTAGAGTCCATTAATGATTCAGAGTCTACCGATGATTCAGAGTTTACTAATGATTCAGCATCAGACAATTAAGATACAATAATAAGATACAATTAAGAAACAATAAAATGAAAGGAAGGGGTGCTAATGAGTGAATTATTAAAATTAGATTTATTTTCCAATTCTAGCAAAGAAGACTTTAACAAAAAAGATATTAACAAAGAAGACTTTAATCAAGACTTTAGCCAAGAAGACCAAACAACCACTACATACATTCCAGAAGAGGGAACATCAGAAGAGCAGTTAATGGAGCAGTTGGGAAATCAGCTAGAAGAGAAATTAGGGGAGCAGCTGGTGGAACAGTTAGGGGATCAGCCAGAAGATAAAATAGAAGTATCAAGACATGCCTACGAGAGATTACATGAGAGATGTGGTCTTAGCCGTAAAGCAGCAACACGAATGGCTGAGAAAGCTTTCTACATAGGAATGAAACACAGCGATACCAAAGGACAGATTAATCGTTGGATTACATCTCTGTATTTTAACAATAAAAATGCTAACAACATTAGACTGTATGGTAATTTCGCATACATCTTCTGTAACAAAATACTAGTAACTGTCTTAGAAATACCAAACAATCTAAAGAACCGATGGAAGTCAAAAGACCTTTAAATGGAACAAGTCCGAAATCACGATAGAGATGAGGGCCTTGTGATTATCTTTAGATCACGAGAGCGAAGTGATCTTTAGCCAAGAGCCATTAGTGTAAAAGCTAATGGCTCTTTTTATTACTATGGAATTGCAATAGTCAGCGTAAAAGGAGAATAAGAATGAAGATTTATTTAGTATGCGGTATAGACCATGAGAGTTATGAAAATGTCGAATTCAGCTTTCACAGGAATCTCCATTTAGCAAAGAAACAGGCATTACAAAATATTAAAGACAACGTAATAGCATCAGGCAACGCAGAATTGTCGGAAGATGAGATTATGCAAAACACTCGTATGGATCTATACAAAGAGATGGATAATAATTACAAACGTATCAATGGTACTAGATGTCATAGCTGTGATTGGGAAAATCCTGTACCAAAGGTTGGAGTACTAAGCTTCTACAGTAACCGTATTTTAGAGGTAGAAGTAAATGATGGTGATTTTCTATGCATATGGCATCACGCTTATCAGGGAATTGATATTGGTATTCTAAACATTGGAACAGAGGAGGACTGTATCACTTTAGCCCAGAAAACCTCCCAAGAGGACTACGAGAATTGCGAAGATGCAATAGATTACGAAATTAGTGAGTACAAAGATAGATGGTGTATTAGTTTCGATGATTTAGTTGAATGGAGAGTCTGGAGTGTGATACAATTTAGAGAAGCCAATATAATAGAGTAAAGAAATAATAACAATAGGGAGTAACAGCATGAACAATAAAACTTTTAGAGTACTAAGCATTGATTTTGATTATTTTCAAAATGCTAATGAAAAAGCTTTAATGGAATATCCAGATGGTATTGATTTACAACCAAGCCTTTCTCAACAGGTCTGGAAAGGTAAGTATGACTTTAAGCCATCTGCAGATTTAATAAAGACAGTAACATGTAAAATAAATGAAATGTATTTTATAGAAAATGTATTCATGAACAACTGTAAGCATGATATTCCCGTATTAGCTTGCTTTAGCCACGAATACATTTATGGATTTATACAGGAGCAATTTAGTACTTCTGGAGCAGAAAAGTTAGAAATAGTTAATGTAGATTTCCATGCGGACTATTACAATGATAATGTAAAGAATGATACGCAAGCTTGTGGTAACTGGTGTTACTTTATTAAACAAGAAATTCCAGGTACTAAAATAACTTGGATTGCTCCTGAGAACTATGAGGAGTTATACGAAGAGAAGGATTACTCTGGTATTGTTAAAATCACAACAGACTTATCTATTTTAAAGCAGCATGATTATGATGCTGTTTTTCTCTGTAGAAGTGATAACTGGTTACCTCCACATTTGGACAATCATTTCCAACAGTTTCTTCATTTCTTTTGTGGCTACTTTAGCCAAGGAAAAATTCAACAAATAATTACAGAGCCACGAGATTACCCTAAAGAACCAACATTTGGAATCGAAGGTGAAAGAGATTTAGAAAAAGACTCTGAACTTGAAGCAGCATTGGAAACATTAAAGTCGTTTAACTAAGAATGAAATATGTGCTATAATAAAGCAAACGATTCGGAGGTTTAGCAAAGTGAAAAGTAAATTAAAAGAAAAATCTAAATTAAAAGTTGGAGATATAATTAAATTTCATAGCTGGGGTGTTGGTGGATTTTTATTCGGAATAATTGTTGAAGATGCGGAAGAGGGGATAATTATCTGGAGACCGAAGACAACTTATTCTTTAAAAATAGGAGGAATTGATAATATAACAATTATTGAGAAAAAAGAAGATATAGAAGATTATGAGTTCCATGATCTTTTAGCAAAGGTTGTTGAACCAGCAGATAAGATTGGTATTCATTACAATTTTAATATGGAGGTTTAGCAAAGTGAAAAAAAGAAATGATATTAAAATTACTCTTGTACCACAAGAGACGTTTTTAGAATAAAACATGATTCTTATGATACAGCGCAAATAGACGAGTTAGGTTTTAAAATTATGGATGAAGAGGGTTATATAATACAATATTTTCCATTGAGAAATATTTTACAAATTGAATTTATTGAAGTAGGGAAATAAAAAACTTGTAATAGAAGATACAGGACTGGACTGACATTAATTGCTTTAGCCCAGTTCTTTCTTCTTACACAAGTTTTTGTTCTTTATTTTAATCTCTCTTCAATCTTAGCTTTAGCCGAGATCAATTCCTCTTTAGAAGACATTGCAATCAAAGAATCAAAAAGTTCTCCAGCACTGTTATTAAAAGAGTCTAAAATTTCTGTTAATATAAATTCAGTTTTTGGTAGCACTGGTTGAAATTTTCTGGCATAGTTCTTTGTAGTTTTTTCAAACCCAACAACTTCTATATAGTCCTTGTTTAGCAAAGAATTGATTAATAAATGAACAGATGATGTTTTCCAGGTTTTACTAGTTGAAACTTTAGCTAAGTTAGTGGCAGTTATGGATTCTCCATACTCCCACATAGTTTCTAATATTTCACGTTCACTATTTGTTAATTTCGCTTTTCCTCTTGGCATTGTATTTTCTCCTTCATTTATTTTATTATCCTACTCCAGTTTAACATAGCAATTTAAAATGTCAACTAATTTACAGGTCTATTCAAAACTAAGTATGAATGATATACATTTATAAAATTTTAAAATAAGTTGAAGAGAAAGGAGTTTTGTTGTGATAAGAAATTAAGTTAGCATGACAAGAAATTAAGTCAGCATGCCACGTGATATTGCTAATCTGACAAGTGCTTTGCGCCAAAACAGATTTAATAAAAATCATGTGTAAACAAAGTAACAAGGCTTTAGCCTAGTGAAATTTAATGAGGAGAGACCGAGGAGAGAAATTATGGAAAATTGTGATTATAGTAAAGAGAAGCGTGTTATTGAATATTTATCAAATATTACATCAGATACTACACATACTACTACATCAGATACTACACCAGCTACTACACCAGCTACAAATGTGGATGAGAGCAGCAAGGATAACACTATGGAAAATGAGAATGAAAGTACAAACGAACCAACTTTAAGCGATGAGGGTTCTAAAATAGCTGCAGCATATCTCATATTTGGTTTTATGGGAATTGGTTTGGCGATTTTATTTGCTTGTTTTTATTATCATGACTTTGACTTCAAGTTAGTTTCTTTAGCAGTATTAACATTAGGTTTAGCATTAGTCGTAATTTGCATGGAGCTTGGATCTACAAATAAAATTAATAACTGTGAAACTATTTCAAATGGTACTAACCATACAGATGATGTTGCTCAAGCTAAAATCAGTAAAAATGGCAATACTGTGATTCAATATCCTGAATTACAAAACATTTTAGACCAGATAGAAAAGAAGTTAAATAGTGGTTACGAATTTAGAAGTATCACGGTAGAAAGATACAAAAGAACCTATTTAGCCGAGATAACTAAAAATTGTACAATCACCGGGTTGCCAGATGAAACAATCGTTGGTTACAAAGAGTTATTGGAATTGCTGTTAAGAGATATGTATAATGCGGAATTAGAAAATGCTATCACAGAATCTAATACCTCTTTAACCACGTTACAAACTTTAAGTAAAGTGGATGGACTAAAGAGAGATTTGATTCAAGATTTTTATGAAAGAAGTAATACAAATGAAAGAGGTAATGTGGACGAGAGAGGTAATACAAATGAAAGAGGTAACGGAAATGAAAAGTATCACAAAAATAGTTAGTAAAATGATGGCATTAGCTATTGTTTTTATTTTAGTTGCTTTGACTTGCCACTTTAGCAAATCAATGTTTCTGACAGTACTTGTTGGTAGTATTGTGTCACCAATCTTGACTGTACGTTTTTATTTTTTATTATTTGATTTAGAGAGAACATTAAAAAGGAGGAAAAGTGATGTTGACAGCAATGACTGAAGATACAAGAAAGGAAGTAGTTAGTGGAATTTTAGATTGCTTCGAAGAGCTTTTAGACAAGCTCGAAATAACAATACCTTGTGCTGATACTGAGGAGGAAGAAGAACGAAAGATGGATGACAATAGTGCAAGGCTCTATGGGATGGAGTACTGGTCACTGTACGAGCATGTGGAAGACCTGCTGACTACAGAGCTTTAGCACAGTACCACAAAATTTAGAACATTTTAGCCTAGACCTCTTTCAACGGAGTTCTGGGCTTTATTTAAATCTTAGATATGATAATATTGTAGACAATGGAAGGAGATATTATTCATGAGCAAACAAGAAAGAGCAGCTTTAGCAAAGAAACATGTTGAAGAATTAGAAAAATCTGCAGCATGGGATATTCACATGAGTCAAGTGTATACTTTGTTTTATGGTGGACCAAATGGAAATCCAGCAAATACTTTAAAAAAGTGTAATACTGAAATGAAAATTAAATTGGAAGGTTGTGACACTGTAACAGCGCTTTTAGATGTGTCTAAAGAAAATCCTGGTAAGGTCGCAATACTTAATTTTGCTTCCTACAAAAATCCAGGAGGTGGTTATTTAAAAGGTTCATTCGCACAGGAAGAAGCGTTGTGCTCAGAGTCTACACTCTATCCAGTTTTAGCAAAGTTCACTGATTCATACTATAGCTGGAACAGAGAGCACTTAAATCATGCACTATACATCAACAGGGCACTCTATAGTCCTGAAATTATTTTCAAAAGAGATAACAAGGAAGTAGTGACTAATGTTATTACTTGCGCTGCTCCTAACTACTACGGTGCTGGTCGTCAGGGTATTAGCTACGAAGAGAACATTAAAGCGCTCACTTCTAGAGTTAAATTTATGTATGACGTTGCGGAGGATAATTCCGTTGACACATTAATTCTTGGTGCATGGGGCTGTGGTGTGTTCCGTCAGGACGCTTACATAGTAGCAGAACTTTTAATTAATGAGGCAGTTGGACGAAGCTTTAACCAAGTAATTTTTGCAGTGCCTAATAATAACCGCAATAATAATTACTATTACTTTAGCCAAGTATTAGCAGCATACAATAGTAATCTTTAATAAGAAGTAATAACCACATATAACAGTAACAGAGCTTGGTCACTTTAGCCAAGCTCTTTATTTTTAGCAAAGGAGTACACATTATGAAAATAGATTTAGTAAAGATTAATATCGGAGATTCCTACAAATACAAGTTTAATAGGTATGAACCTTGTTGTGATGAAATTTTAGATAATCCTTGTATTGATTTTACAAATTACAATTTAACTGAGGAAACACCAGATAATGAACCAAGATATTGTTTAACAAGTATTAATTCTTACGATGATGTAGATTGGGAAGACAATTATCCAATTAAATTCTGTCCTCATTGTGGTAAACATATTGAAATCAAAACGGTTAAAGTTATTGACTGTAGTGAAAAGTTCTCTGCTTTAGTCAAGAAAAGAGAAGAGTTGTTAGAAAGAATACGAGCATTTAGAAATTCTAGTAAATCTGGTAATACTTCAAATGATAATAAACATCCAGAGAAATCTCTAGAAGAATTATATGATGAATTGCTAAGAGTCAATAAGAAAATAAATTACATTCAAACTCTTTCTCTTTATGAAGAAGAGAAACTTGAGTATAATTTTAAACTCGATTAGTGAAAGCAAAAGATTAAGTGAGAAAATTAAGCAAGAGAATTAAGTGAAAAGGAGAATAAAAAAATGAGTAAGATGAAAAATAAAGAAGATGAATTTAAAAAATACTTAGAGAAAACTAAAAACATTGAAGCAAACGCAGATGAACAGGTTTTAAAATTTATTTTTGATTTTGTTAATTTACAAGGAACACCAGAATCTGCTGAAGCAATTTACAAGCAGTTTGAGTCAGGATATTGTTATTACTTTGCTGTTATGCTGCAAGCAGCATTTAACCGAGGAACTGTGTGCTGGCATCGTAACTATAGTTACATTGTTTGGAAAGACTACAATGAAGTTGCTTATGATGTTGGCGGAGTATTCTATGATTATAATAAGGGAGATTTATTACCAGTAGAAGAGTCTTTAGGTGAGCTCCTGACTGATTTTAAGCACAACGGCGAAGAAGTAAAAATTGAAAATACAGAATTTGTTGATTGGGCTAAGCATTATGGTATGACACCTGTGTATGCTATAACTGATATCTATAAAAGATTCGCATCAAACCATAAGATTGGTTACAATGCAACGATAGTCAACACTGTGTTGGATTATTGGGGTTCTCACAAAAATGAGTTAGGTCTTTTTTACGCTGGAAAGAAACATAATAATCCTGAGTATGAAGAAATGATTTCTATGGATGTATTTTAGATAAGATAAAGATAGAAATAGAGAGCTTGGTCTCTTTAGCCAAGCTCTTTTACTTTAGCAAAGGAGTACACATTATGAAAGTTGAATTAGTAAAAATTAAATTTGGAAAAGAGTTTAGTTACAAATATAAACCTTATAAAACGTGCTGTGAAAGTTTTGAAAATAATCCTTGCATTGTATTCACGTGCGATGATATTGTCGATGGTAGTCCAAATGATGAACCACGATTTTGTATGCAGGACATTGAAGTGGATGATACTGATGATACTGATTTTACATTTTACGACAATTACCCAATTAGTTTTTGTCCACATTGTGGTAAACCAATTGAAATAGAAGTAACAGAAACAATTGATTTTTCTGAATGCTTTAACGCTTTAGCAAAGAAAGAACGTGACACACTAGAGAGACTTAGAAATACTGATAGTATCAAAGAGTACGATAAGTTATTAGTTCAAAAGAAAGATTTAGATGAAAAAATTAATGCAATTTCTGAACTTTGTGAATACCGTGAGGAGGACTTTAAATAGTAATTTAAAGAATAATTAAGTAAAGAATGAATGAGTAAAAAGGAGAACTTTAAATAATGATTAAAGAAAGAAAAAAGCAGTACAGTGCTAATGGTACATTCATTAAAAGTCGTGTGAAGTTTAATAGTAACAATCCTTGCGGATGTGGATGTAACCTTTACCATCTTGAGTATGATGGAAGTGAAGTGTTTACTGTCTGCAACTCTTGCGGGAAAGACATTGCAATAATTGAAAAGAATCAGGCAAAAGAACTTTTAAAGCAAGGGTCTTGGAGGTGATAACCTAATGAAAACAAACAAAGAACTTAAAGAGGAAATCTTAGATATCTTAAATACAATAGAGGTTAGCTACGATTGTGGGATGGTGCTTTACAGTATTTCTAAGGAAGAGTTTAGTCAAGTCTTCAAGAGTAAAATAGAGATTCTTTTAGAATCAAGCAAACCGGCAACGAATAAATTAATCACAATTTTAGAATTGATAAAACCACTGAAAAAAGATCTGTGTACAATCGAAGAGTACAATAGAAAACTTACAGATGGTGAGTATACACCAAATACAGAGATTGTAGTATTAACAAAATTAGTAAGTAGTTTCGGCTTTAGCCAAGAAACTCTTTCGGAGTACAGAAAAGTAACAAAGCCTTGTTGGAAGACTTCCTATTGGCTATTAATAGCAGGAACTTTAGTTGTCTTTACAGTGATTGCAGCATTTATTAATTTATCAATCTTAAAATTAGTAGCTGCTTCTGTAGTAATAGTATTTATGGAAATGATAAGTATTGTTACAATTCGTTCAATCTTTAGATCAAATGTTGTACATGATATTTTAACAAATCTCTAATTAACAAAACAGATAATAAATTAAGTAGATAAACAAAAAAGAAAGGAGTGGTATATTGCGTTTATGGACAATACAACCACTGGAAGTTTTAGAGATAATCAAACAAGAAGGAGAATTCGTTTGTAATCCAAATTATTCAGATCCGGATTTTAAACGTGCATACCACTGGTTGGCGAAACAGATGGATAATCGTGGGATAGAACATCCTTACGGTTTAGAACTGCCAATTTGGGCATGGTATAAAACAGACTGGGAGAACAAGAAGCCAGACCTCAAGCAGGAAGACTTTAGCAGCAATAGAAAGAATTTAGTCTGCATTGAATTAGAGATTAACGATAAAGACGTTTTACTGACGGACTTCTATGCTTGGCATTACGTGCTTAATGATTCTTTCCTTGACAGCTCACATGATGAGAAGGAGTGGGATTTACAGCACGAATGGTATGATGCTTTAGCCACGGAAAAACGACAGATAGTGAAAGAGGAGAGTTGGAATGATATTTTCAACATAACACCAACACAGAACGAATGGATAGCAAGAGGACGAGAAGTACAGGCAGTCTTCTGGAAAATAACAAAAGAGATGATAAAGGGGTACGAGAGTGTACATCCTGATGTTAAATCAGCAAAAGCATGACAGCTTTAGCCCAGCATGACACTCTAGCCCAGTAATTAACAATTGGACATTAATCCACTTGTTTTAGTAATTTCTTTTTGCTACAATGTAAATTAAAGAGAAGAATATTTTAATAGACCAAGCTCAAAATAAAACAGAAAATAATTGGTAGTAATAAACTCTATTATTAAATGGCTTTAGCAAAAGTCATAACCCAATTAACCGAAAGGAGATAATATATGTGCACAATTAGTCCAAAATTATACAACAAAATTACAGAAATGGTTCAGGAAAACCATCCAATTATTTCATTAACAGGTTTTAAAAACGTTGGCAAAGCAACTGCAGTGGAGGCTTTGGCTAAGTTTAACGAGGTAGCAAAACTTCTCGGACTACGAGAAAATGTAGCAGCAAATAAAGCTAAAATAATTGTTACAGATTGTGATGATATTTCTGCATTTGATTTATTTGTTCATGCTAAACTTTGTTATAAAAGTTTAGAGAATTTTAGGAGCGATTACACATTAATTTACATTCTTTACGATATGTATGAAGTTTATTTGAAGAATGGTGATTATAGTGGAACTATGAAGAATTCTCTTAAAAAGTACATTGCATCAAATGATAAAACTTCCTTTTATTATTTAACAAAGTTTGCAAACGAAAGTACTATTATGAAGTTGTGTCAGATTCTGAATAAAATTTCTATGCTATTATTTGATTCTTGGTTTAAAACCCTTGACAGTTGTGTTAGAAATAAATATGAGCTTCTTTCTGAAATAAAAGAAAATGATTCTCCATTTAAAGGAATTTATGTGGAGTTTTATGAAGCAATGATAGAACGATACAATGAGTGTATTAATGAGGTATTAGCATTTGTTAAAGAGAGAGGTGGATACAGTAAACTTATTAAGGATGCTAATGAAGTAGTGATTACAGTTGCTTTGACTACCAAAGATTGCAGTCATAGATACACCAAGCTTTTACTTCAGGGCAAGGATATGTCTCTATTAACGCCTGTTTCAGATATTACACTTATTTTTAGAGGTATAAGTTTTCTTAATTCTGAAAGTACGGGTTCTCTTTTTTCTGGTTATGGCTTTAACCAAGAAAACTCTTATCGTTGTGTTAATTTTATTAATACAGAAGATTTTCCAGAGTTTACAACAGAGTCAAATGATTATGAAGACTATATAAATTATATATTAAAACCTTTCATTGATGAGAGCTTTAGAACAGGTAAAGTTTTATTTGTTATTGATTCAACATGTGCAGAGGAGCAGTTAGCTAAATTGTCTGAGATTATTTCTTATGTTACTAATCCAATTAATTTGTGTATTTTATTTACAAACGTTGATAACTTAATGTTATCCTTTGCTGATAAATATTGTTCCGAATACAAATTTTCAGAGAAGTTCAAAGTTCATTGGAAAAATTGTTATAATGACGCATATGATTTTCTTAATTCCTTATTAAATGATTTCAAAGATAATTTACCAGATAACAATATAGTACTCTCTGTTGAAGCGAATCTGGCTGCATTAGACTTAATGATTAATGAGGAGTTAAAAAGTGTAGTGGATAATAATGGTATTAGTTACCCATCAGCATTACTAAAGTCGGTAAATATGTTATTAAACAAAAACAATGACAGTAAAAAACCTACTTCTATTGGCAACATGAATTACTTCTAAATACGAGTAAAATAAATTTTAGATAGCACAACCTAGAGCATTTTAGCCAAGGTTGTGCTATTTTTAATGGAGGAATAACAAATGAAAATCAGATCAGATTTTGTAACAAACAGTTCAAGCAGTAGTTTCATTTTTAAAGACAATGGAAATTTTAATGTTAGTTTCTACGAAAGAGCATTGAATCTCTCACCAATCTTACCAATTCGAGAGCAACCTTTAGATGCAATCGAAGAAGTCTTCGGATGGTACAGTGAAGACATTTTAGAAATGATTTACAATGACTTACCAGTCATTAAGTATTATTTATTTGAAGACGACGACGAACCATTCACAAAGCCAGATGTTCCAAGTATTCTTAAGATTACAAAAGATTGTAGTGAAGAGCAGTGGGAAAGAATCACAGCGTTCTTTGTTTTATACGCAATGTTTAGGATACATAAAAATGAAGTACTTGACAGCGAAGATATTAAGAACTCTATTGACACTTTATCAGTGTCTGAAGTGGATGAAGATACCTATTGGAATGATGAGTTCGTAATGACTTTAGCCAAGAACTACTCTGAAAAGTTATATAAGTACGCTTTACCTTTTACAGGTGTAAAAGCCGGTATTGTTTTAGAGAAGTGCCTGGATGCAGACTATATGTTCTACACACCAGAAGGCTCTGGAATATACACTAACTGCGAAGATGTAGCAGAATTAATTCCTGCTTGCATTTTAGGTTGCGATCATATGGGATGATGATAATTATAGCAGCAGCAATAGTAATGACTTTAGCCCAGTTAATCTCAGCTGGGCTTTTGTTGACGCTTTAGCAAAGAGAGAATAAACAATCTCCTTAGCCAAGAAGAAAGGAGTTCTATGGCAAAGTTATATTTTAGATACGGAGCAATGGGAAGTTCTAAGTCTGCTAACATTCTCATGGTTCATCATAACTACAAAGAGCGAGGACAGTATGCTGTACTGCTAAAACCAAGGATAGACAATAGAGATGGTGAACATAAGATAGCCTCTCGAATAGGTTTGTCTGCTCCGGCAGAATACGTAGAAGATTTTCTAAAAGAAGTCTCAAAGATATGGAGAATCAAAGAAGGTGATCGTAAAGAGTACACCCACTGTGAAAAGAAGAATGAAGTGGATAAGAAATACCTTTACCATGGAAAGAAGGTGGATGCAATCCTTGTCGATGAAGCACAGTTTCTTTCGGAAAAAGATGTAGATGCATTGTCTGACATTGTAGATTTCTGTAACATCCCAGTTCTTTGCTACGGTTTAAGAACAGACTTCCAAAGTCACCTATTCACTGGTTCAAAAAGGCTGCTGGAGATTGCAGATGTTATCGAAGAAGTACCAACGGTTTGTTGGTGTGGAAAACGTGCACAATGTAATGTCAGACATTCAAATGGAAAGATTGTACGAGAAGGCGAACAAATTATGTTAGGTGCTAATGAAAGCTATGTAGCACTTTGTAGAAAACATTACAAAGAAGGAAAGCTATGGGATAAGCTTTGATGTACTAGCTCTAAGCAGCTCTAGCCCAGTAAGAAAGGCGAAGCCAGCTTTATCCCAGTAGTTTAATCCGTATAGAAATGTTAGAGGAGCATTATCCAAAAGCAATAAAACAGGATTTCAATGTAGATAAAAAAATGAATAAGAAGTCCAGAACCTTTAGCCAAGCTAATCTTAATTGCGTCACTTTATTACAAACCTTGCTTAACGTTTTCATTAATTATAATCTCTTAAAATAAACAAAGGAGAATTTACAATGAAAACAATTAAAGAAATTTTAACGGAGAGCAATGGTGTTTTAAAGCTTGCTGTACACAATGGCGTTTTTCATGCAGATGATGTTTTGTGCGTAGCCATGATTAAGAATAAGTTAAAAGAACTTGGACTTAGCAGAGAGGTTGAAATAATTCGTTCCAGAAACCCAGAAACTTTAGCCCAAGCTGACATTATCATGGATGTCGGTGGTGGTAAGTATGACCATCATTCCTTAGACAATCCTGCACAAGAAAATGGAGTACTAATGGCAGCATGTGGTAAAGTTGCTGACGAATTATTTGAGGGCGAAGAATTAAAAATGTTACATGACTATGTTCTTGATTCAGTACAGGCTTCAGATAACGGGCAGAAACGGAGTGATTTAGGAGAAAATCTTTTCTCATGGATTAGACTTTTCAACACAAGTCTTTCAGAGTCTTCAAAGCTTTCCGATGAAAGATTTGCTCAGGCAGTCGAGATGGCAGAAATAGTTTTTGACCGACAGCTTTTCATGATTCGTGAAGAAATAGCGGACAGAAAAAGAATGAAAGAACTTTTATCAAAGTACGCTGAAAATGAAAATCAGTACAGTTCACATATCTTTAATATGGGAAAATTGATGCATTGGCAGGCTCCTGTGTGCGATTTCAATGCAACATATCCTGACAAGAAGATTAAAGTGGTTGTATTCAGAACTCCAACTGGTCAGTGGAATTCACAGAGTGTTCCTACTTATGTAGGTGCTTTTACCAATCACGCACCGATGCCAGAAAAATATGTTAAAAAAGAAGTTAAATTTCCGAAAGGTACAATATTTGTCCATGCCAATGGCTTTATGGCAGCACATGAAACAGAAGAAGCAGCTATGAACATGACAAAAGAGGCGGTTGCTTTAGCCAGTGCTTCTACTGAGATTAAAAATACAAATACCTTTTAGGATAACAAAGCAACAGAGCTCTAGCCCAGTCATTTTAGACTGGGCTATTAATTTATTTTACCAGAAGATTGGTATCAGAAAGCTAAATAGTGGATAGCTTTAGCCAAGTGAGAAAGGCGAAGCCAGCTTTAGCCTAGACACATTATTTGATACACATAGTAGTTTAGCTCAGTAAAATCACCAGGCTATTATTTTTTGAAAGGAATGTATGTATGAAATTATGGTTAATTGTTGGTGTTGATGACTTAGAAGGTTTAACTTTTGCATACTGTACTACAGTAGAAAAAGCAAAAAAGGCATTTAATTTAATTAATGAAAATGGATTTAATGATATTGAGATTGTTGAATCAGATATTGATTTAGATTGCATTAAATTTGATGGACAACGGATCAAACTATAGCTTTTAAAGGAGATAATTATGGATAACAGAATTACATACACAAATTTTGGAAAGACTTATGATTTAGATTTAGTTCGTGCAAGCTACGATAACAATGGTAATCTGGCAGTAATAGCATTAGTAGCAGACACGCATGAGAGATACGGTGATGTTACAGTAAATCTTGAAGAACTGCCTAGTCACTGGGCTTGCATTGATACAAACAACATGCCAGGTATTTTTGAGATCTTGCTCTCATCCGGTTTAGCCCAGGACACTTGTTACACAATGGAGAGTGGTTACTGCAAGTATCCTATCGCTAGCTTCGATTTAGCCAAGCTACCAGACTACGAAGAGTATCTTAACAAAGCAGGACGTAAAGAATAGAATTTACACCAAATAATAATTAGGAGGTGCTATGCTGAAATGAAAGATACAGCATTAGCAATGGCTAAAAGATTAATAATGGACAGTATTTGGAAAAGTGCTAATCTGGAAGGATTAGGAACTACTTATCCAAAAACAGAAGCTATTATCAGAAATGCACCAACAATAACTACTGCTAACGAAGTATTATTTGTTGTAAATATGAAGTGTGCTTGGCAATTCTTATTTAATAATTTAGGACGTTACAATTCATTATCTTATTTGGAAGAGTTTAATAGAATTGTTGGTAATATGTTGTTTAGTAAAAGAGGTATCATACGGTTTTTAGGCATGCCACCAAAATCACAGCTATACTTCCTTTTAAGTAAATTATACGAATTAAACGAAATCGAAGATCCAGAATTAAGAGCTTTAAAATATTTTTGTTTTATCACAAAAACACATTTATTTCTCGATGGTAATAAATGTGTTGCACAGTTGATGGCAAATAAAATATTAATTGAGAACGACATTGGTGTTTTCCAGATTAACATAGCAGATCAGGAAGATTTCAAAGCACTCTTAGCACAGTTTTATAAAAGCGGTAATGATACAGAAATTATTGAATTCATGAAGAAGAAATGTGTAAAGCACGTAGCTGAAGAGTACGCTAATCTGAAGCAGCTTTAGCCAAGTGCTACTGCTTTAGCTCGGTGCTACCACTTTAGCCCAGTAATTCCAACTGGGCTATTTTCTTTGTCAAAATTTAAAAAAGAGATTGCATACGAGGTAAAACATAATAAACTAAGATTAGTTACAGAATACGAATTTAATCGTATACTATAATTAAACTTTAATCATGACTACAATTCTAGACTACAGATACAATTCACATTAAAAGGAGAGATGAGCATGAAAATTAAGAAATTAATAAAGACGGCAGCATTAACAATAGCAGCACTAGCAATGGTAACTAGCTTTAGCCCAGCAACCAATTCCAATCCAGTTGCATCCAGCTTTAGCCCGGTTATCTCTGCACAGGCCAAAACAGCCCCACACCTTAACTACACTAAACTTTTTCTTCAATGCGGACAGAAAAAGAGATTAAAAGTCAAAGGCTACAGAGGTAAGGTCAGATTTAGTTCAGGTAGTAAGTTCGTACAAGTTAATCCCACAACAGGATCTGTTGTTGCTTCCTCTGTTGGAAAAACTGTAGTAAAGGCTAAAGCCGGAAAGAAAATCTACAAGTGCGTTGTTACAGTTGTTCCTAAAAGAACTACAAAATACAAAGACGTTAAGATTACCTACAAATTGAAGAAGAATAAAGGCAAAAGAGGTGCAAAAACAGTGGAAGTAGGTAAATACAATATTGTTGTAATTACAGTCAAAAACACTTCTAAAGAAACACCAGTCACTTTTAGTAATCTCTTAGAAGTATTTAATGGCAAGACTTACTTTGAATTTAAAAGTCCAACAACTACAGAGATTGCACCAAGAACAACAAAAACAATTCAATACACTTTAGACAAGGGCTATGCTACTACAAAAGGTCGTAGTTCTTTCATTGCTTTATACCACAGAAAACCTAGATTAGTTAAACTCTTGCACGACTTTAGCACAGGACATTATTCCTACTGGGAACAGCTAGACTTTAGCTCAGGAAGCGATGTATTGCGATGATTTAGCCAAGTCTCACCAAAACACCTGGGAGCCGCCCAACCAAGCCAACATTAATAAATTAAAATTTAAAGAAAGGAGATTACATTTACTATAAAACTTTAAACAGAGACCTCTTAGTGGTAGTATTAAAGCATACTATTTCTAGGAGGTCTTTTTATTTTATGCTGTATACAGTAAATGTTAAATTATTAAGAATGATACAAAATTCAAGATGGATACCATCAGATGTTAACGCTTTAGAAAAGTTGTTAAACACTAAAATAGTCGGTATAAATGTAGATACTATTTTACCAACAATATTTTCCTGGTTTAACGAGATCAACTCTAAAATTAATCCTAAAATCAACTCTAAAAGCAATGTCCAACTTAGAAACAACACTGACTTTTTAATTCCGAATAATAAAGACATTATATTAATTCTTCGATGTTTGCTACAATATTATAAAACTTTGATTGAATGCTCAAACGAAATCATTAATATAAACGAAACTAAGAAAAACCCTAATTTAAAAGGTGTGACTGCTGACAACGAAATCAATAAAATTATTGTAAGTTTACAAAAGTATGAGGATATGTATTTTAATGATAATTTTAATGTAGACACAGAAGAGTTATTCAGAGCATTAGCCAAGTACTTACATCCGATATGCAATGAAGTATGGAAAATCAGTTTAAAGAATGAACTATCTCAAAGACAAATAAAAGAACTATACATACAATTTTTAAATTGTGGTATTTCACTTTATGATTTAATTAATTTAATTTCAGATACGATGTTTACATTATACAGTAGTAAGTGGGTTAACAATGTATTAAGTGATAAAAATTTAAATAAGTATACTATGTCACACTCTAAATTCAGAATAAATCAACCACAAAATATCATCATAAGTTTTTGCGATAATATAGTTAAATATGAAAATAGTTCACAAGATATTATTTCTTCCAGTCTGTTTAATACAAAAGATTTGGTTAGTGCTGATAAAAATGATAAAGCCTTCCACGATAGATCGTTTGGGTTTATGTACAACTTTAGCAAAGATATTATTCTAGGAATGAACATGGAAGACACATATTCTTATAATATAACTTTAAATAGCTACTTGGAAATTTTAAGTGCATTATTTCAAGGAATACCATTATGTTCTAATTTTTGTGTACCACAAGAAGATGCACCTGTATACGCTTTAGCAAAGGTGATACAAATGAGTAGCTTAGGGTTAAAACCAATTTATGATTTGGATGAATTAAAAAGTAAAACATTTACATATAATGAAATAGTTCTTAGTTCTACAGCAAAACCATATGGTATTTTTGTATTCAGAGATAAATTGTATGAAGTGCTGCCAGAAGTGTTTTCACTAGCTATTTCAATGCAGTTACCTTTATTTATTTGTAATCAGGATGGTAGTTTAGACCACATGCCTTGTAATAAAATCTCTGAAATAATTAATGATAGATTTAGACCTCTTGAGATTTAAAGCATTAATTACTTTAACCCAGTGAACAATTTATTAGTAAAAGTAAGTTATATATTTTCACGTAAAAGAAAATAAGATTTTATTATTAGATTACTGGTAAATTATTAGAAAGGTTTTAAGGTTTAAACTGTTATGAAAGCTTTATATGAAATAGAAAACAAAAAATTACAGTTTTTCTTAGGAGTAATCTTTAGCATAGTTATTCCAACAATTTGGGGAATGCTTGTGGTGCAATTTGTTATACGTGATGAATATTGTAAGCATACTACATTATTTTACTTTATTTCATTCCTGATTGTATTTATTGTGGCGGCTATATTAATGTCTTTACTTAGAAAAGGAACTGATAATTTGTATGCAAAGAAGAAAAAATTCTTTGATAAGAATGAAAAAGTGATATCTGCAATTTTAGTTTGTATTTATGTGCTGATTATGCTTTTTGCAGTGATATTTACTGCTAAATACACTAATTCTATTGCTGTCTGTATACTTTTCTATATCATTGCAGTACCACTTGGGTATTTGTATGGTGTGGGATGTGGTTGTATTAATCTTGCATTGGGCATAGAAAAGTATGTTCCTGAAGTCAATAATTAAGTAAGATAACTTCTTATTTTCTTTTACTGCTTTAGCAAAGATAGAACAAAGACAAGTTGTTATTCACATAAAATTATCAAATAAAAGCTAATCTGTAAAACCAGTATCAAATAGTTATCAATTATAAAAAGTTAGTGATTGAGAAAACAATCAATCACTAGGGTAGCGAGAGTCATGACTCGTTATCCTTTTTCAATCCAATTAGGATTGAGTTTTTCATAATTAATCGCAGTGGCAGAACTACTGCAACCTAGTTAAACTAGGTAATTACTTTCCTCGTAGGGTTAGTGAGTGCAAAAGCTTCTAACCCTTTAGCCCAGCCAGTTTGGGCTACTATTTTATCTTTTCAAAACAGAGGGCTAGAGTGTCATAGCCTAGCTCTCTTTAGCCCAGATCCCAAAGTCTGTGTATACACAATTTAAACATAAAACAGTAGACTAGAGTGTCATAGCCTAGTCTACTTTAGTCTAGAATTCTTCTAGACTTTTCGTGACGTAAGGATAGTGAGGGTCACAGCTCATTACCCTTTAACTCAGTTAATGGGTTAAATAAAGTTTTCATTTTTTCTTCCAGTGGGGAGTGATGTCAAAGTCATTCTCCACTTTAGGTAAGCTGGTCTTCCAGTAATCACAGACCGGCTTTAATTTTATGTTAATCTTTGACTTGTGGTAAATTGTTGTTTATTTTAAATTCGTAATTTCTCCTTTCGAAATAAAAAGCTACAAGTCAAAGATTAGCACAAAATTATGCTAACATCTATTCTAAACGGGAATTGTAAGTTTAATCTCTTACAGTTCCCTTTTTATTTTACTGGGCTTTAACCAAGGAAGAAAGGGGTAGTGATCATAGTCCAGAAGAAAGGAGAATCACAATGTTAATAAAATGAAAGAATTATCAACGGGAGCATCGTGTAATAGAGATGCAGAAAAATTAGTGAATGCAATTGAAAAGGCTTTAGCCAAGAAAGAGAAAATCATTATTGATTTCGAAGGGATTGAAAGGTATGCTACACTATTTTTTAACTTTAGTTTATTACCTTATGCTAGACAATTTGGTAAACAGAAGTATGATGAAACATTTACTATAATAAATCTTAGTGATTTTGGAAAAGAAGTCTACTCTTGGTTCTATGAAGATGCAGTAGAACATCCTATTAAATACACAGCTGAACAGGAAAAGTTAATAGTGAAAATAATCGATGAAATTAGTGAATTAGATTAACAAAACAAGAAAGGAAAATTAGAACAATGAAAGTAAAAGATGTTATTAAAAGATTAGAGAAATACAACCCAGAAGCAGTACTTAGACTTGGTGGTTCAAAAGGCGAAGAAGTCTTGTTTACCTGTGCTTTAGCCAAGGACGACAAAAACGTTTGGTTAGAATCTGCATCAATGTGTGACCTTAACGAAGAAATCGCAACACGCTTCCAACAGGTAAAAAATGGTGAAATCACAGAAAGAGAAAATTATCGTAATCTCATTGAACTCGGAATTTCTGCAGAAGATGTAAAAAGAGTAATGGGGGAAGACGTTTACTGTGAAATGATGATGACATGCGTTGGTGGTGGTCTTGCTAAAGAAATGGGACGAGAAGATCTTTTTGATTGTACACAGAAAATGAATTTATTCTAAAAATAAATTCCAAACATCGAAGACATTTGTGCTTTAGCCAAGATGACTTCTGCAAGGCTTTAGCACAGATGACTTCAGCAAGGCTTTAGCACAGAGACTGTGTAAGCCATTGCGAGCTGGCCAGCACCCGAAGGGCGTACTGCGTGAGCCTGTAACTGAGGTGCGAAGTGCCGAAGGCAGCAATAATTATTTCAAAACATTAAGCAAAGGAGAATTTAAATTAAACAAATGCTTTTAGCAAAGAAATTAAAGATAGAGGTGACAGAGGAACAGTGCTGCTATTTTAGCCACATGAGCTACGCGGCCAGTAAACTCTGGAACCTTTGCAATTACGAAAAATACAACTGGAAAGAACTTGGTTTAGAAGAGTTTCCTAATTGGTATTACCAAAAGAAGAAATGGAAAAATAATTTCTGGTACAAGTTATTACCATCACAAACCGCACAAGAGGTTTGTAAAGTTTTGGATAAATCTTGGAAGTCCTATAATACTTTAACAAAGAAAAAGAGAATTAAAAATCGTAAACCTCCCAGCAATAAGAAAACACCAATGCCAATTACATACATGCAAAATGGCATGAAGCACAATGGTGATACAGTAAGGTTAAGTCTTCCAATTACACTTAAACAAATGGTTAAAGAGTCCAATGACATTGATAAGAATTTTATTTATCTGCAGCACAAAGTCTTTAGCCAAGTCGGTAACATCAAACAGTTAATGATCTTCCCACCACAAAATGGCAGATGTGATGTCGTGCTGAATTACGAGATTGAAGAACCTAAATTATTTCCAGACAATGGTAAATACTTAGCTATCGATCTTGGTATTCACAATTTAGCTACATGCTATGATTCTGCTAATTCTAAAACATTCATTGTTGGGCGTGAGTACTTAGCCATCAATCATTATTTCCACAAAGAGATAGCAAAGGCACAATCTGCTTTAGCCAAGAAATCTATTTCGCAAGATTACATTCTTGATGGCAGGGGCGTATCTTTAGATCAAGGGAGTGCAGCGACTGTCAGCGCCGAATCAAGATTATCTTCAGATCACGTAAGTGTTTTAGCCAAGCAACCTCAGTACACTTCTAAACGTCTAAAGAATCTTTATAAAAAGAGAAATAATTCTATTCAAGATTATCTTCATAAACTTACCAAATTCATAACAAACTATTGTGTTAAAAATAAAATTAATACTGTAATAATGGGAGACCTTACTGGTATTAAAAATCGTATAACAAATAGAGATAAAAAGTATAACCAAAAACTGCATGAACTTCCATACGAAAAGATTAGGATTTTACTAGAGTACAAGCTTGCATGTAAAGGTATTAATTTTGTTTTACAAAATGAGTGTTACACAAGTCAGTGTGCACCAAATACACCTAGTGTTGAAAGGAAGTATGCTAATAAATCAAACAGAGTACAAAGAGGTCTTTATGCTTCCGAAGGAAACATTTACAATGCTGATGCCGTAGGAGCTTACAACATTTTAAGGAAATACTGTGATGAACATGGAATCAAGAAAACTTTCTCAATTAAAGGGCTTACCTCTGTAAAAGTATTTAAGATAAAGAGATAAGTTGTGTAAAGCATTGAAAAGAAATGATAAGTTGTGTAAAGCACTGTCAAGAAATGATAAGTTGTGTAAAGCATTGAAAAGAAATGATAAGTTGTGTAAAACACTGATAAGAAATGAAAAGTTGTATAAAGCACTGAAAACAACAATGCATTCTAGCGGCGTCTCAACTTAACCAAGACTACAAACAGTATCACAATACGGTGTCTCAACTTTAGCCAAGATCCCAAGCAGTAGCACAATCCAATGGTGTCTCAACTTTAGCCAAAACCCTAAGCAGTAGCATAATACGGTGCCTCAACTTTAGCCAAGACCCTAAACAACAACGCAATAAAAGTAGCTGTGTAGTTTGAATTAAATTAGTCAAGAAATGGAATATGGAACAATATGATTTAATTCTTACAGCAGTATTGGTAATCTGGAATTACCACTAAACGAAGTTTTAATTAGAAAATCCTAGGTAATAATTAAAGCATTCCAGCTAAGTTAGTAAGTTGTTTTCAATTAGACAACTAGAATACAATTTAAAATCATTTTTGAAAACCCAATAATAAAAGAATTGAAAATATAATAAAATACTGAAAAGAAGTGAGGTAGAGAGTTTTCCATCTGTGTGTCTAAATTAAAGTAGAAACTCTCTATTAGGATTTCTTTAGCCAAGTGAACTAAAGGTACGGTGAAAGTGCAGTTTGCCAAATAGCCGGCGAAGTTGGGAAATTAGTAATCGTATTGCTTGGTTTGGTTAGAAAGGTTAGTAGTAATAGGCACGTAGTAAAGCGGATGAAAGTACTTTAACTACCAGAACAATGGCAGAAGAGAAACACCAATAGAAAGTGTGTTTGGAAACGTAAGACCGTGGGAAAGTCAAAGTTTTACTTTGACGAAAATGGTAGTAAAGTAAATTCCGCTAAGAAATCCCAATCAGGAAAGTTAGGTGACGGAGAAGTACATCGAGCAGGTCGGTGTCCGTTGAGGAAAAACCTAATAAGGGAAATAAAAGTGCAAGAAGAGTAGGATTAAATTCTTCTAATCATCAGTAAACCTTTGAAAGAGTTTAAAAGGGCACGACTTTTAAACTCAAAGTTACCTAGACAATTAAGTTTGAGGTATCTTCTGTAATCGTTAGCAAATTTAAGAAATTTACCAGTAGCCAGACTAAATTTCTTAATGCTTTGTAACTGTGTAATTGCATGCTAACGACAACTCTTAGCGACAAATCATTGCAAGACTTTAGCCAAGAGTTCTTCAAAAGCTACAATCTAAAGTGTCAGTTGTGGTGCACAACATCTCACACTTTAGGTTCAGAGCTACAGGGTGATTTCACTTTCGAGTCACACCTGTTTTGTTCTCAAAGGGAGTAATGTACCCTTTCAGCATTACTCCAAAGCAACAAAACCTTAGCCCAGTCCTTCCCCATCGGAGGATTGGGCTTTTTGCATTTCTGGAGGATTGTTCAGCAAAGCAGCACTTTAGATAGTAGTGTCTTTAGATTTTGAAATGCTTTGCAAAGCAGTATTCTTTATCTTTAGATCAAGCGACATTAGGAGTGTTATGGCAGCACTGCCTTTATTTTATGATGCTTTAGTCAAGTGAAATACAGAGTGGTAGTACACTCTTCCAACATACCTCTGACTCTTCTCATACATCACAATACTTTAGAAAGGAGAATTAAAAATGTTAAAATTACCAATAGGTATTTCTAATTTTAAAGAAATTAGAAATGAAAACTTTTATTATGTAGATAAGACTAGCTTAATAGAAGATTTATTAAATAGTCACTGTAAAGTAACTTTGCTTACACGACCAAGAATATTCGGGAAAACATTAACAATAAATATGCTAGAGAATTTCTTTAATATCACAAAGAGTAGTAAAGAACTTTTTGACGGATTGAAAATAAGTAAAAATAAAGAATTGTGCAGTAATCATATGAATCAATATCCAACAATCTTTATTACATTGAGAGAGATTGAAGGCAGAGATTTCAAAGAAGCTTTCGATATATTTAAAGAAAAAATTATTAATCTGTGCAATAGTTTTTCATTTTTAGAATACTCAGATAAATTAAAAACATCAGATAAGGAATTATTTAATAGATTACATCATGGTGCTGCAACTGATATGGAATTCATTAAATCTTTAAGTACACTTACAAGACTGTTGTATTCACATTATAACAAACTAGTTATTCTTCTGATTGATGAGTATGATGTGCCTTTAGCCAAGGCAACAAATAATGATTATTACAATGAAATGCTTAGTGTAATGCGTGGATTTATGCAAGTACTTGAGAACAGTAATCATTTAAATATTGCAGTCCTTACAGGTTATTTACGTATTTCCAAAGAAAGTATTTTCACAGGAACTAACAATTTTTATGTCAGTTCTATTACTTCTAAGAAATACAGTGAATACTTCGGTTTTACATATAATGAAGTACAACAAATGTTGGAAGATGCCGGAGCTTTAGCCCAGTTACCTAAAATCAAAGAATGGTATGGTGGCTACAATTTCGGTAGTACAGAAATTTACTGTCCTTGGGGTGTTATTAATTATTTAAGTGACTATCTTTATGGTAAAAAGAATTTACCTAAATGTTATTGGAATAATTCAAGTAGTAATAGAATTGTTAGAACTTTTATTAATAAATATGGTGATAAATTACAAAAAGATTTTACTACTTTATTAAAAGGTAAATCCATACAAAAGAAAGTCAAGGAAGATTTTACTTATGATTTATTATATTCTTCAGTTGATAATTTTTGGAGTATTCTGCTGCTAACAGGATATTTAACAAGTGATAATAAAACTTTAGGCAAGACTGATTTACGTATTCCAAATAAAGAAGTACAATATATTTATAAGGATACTTTAAAAGAGTTTTTTAATGACAAAGTCAATAATTCATACATTGAATTAACTACTGCTTTGTGGAGTGGTAATGTGAAAGTACTCTCTAATATCATATCGGAAATCTTATTGACAACCATTGGTTTTCAGGAACATGGTAAAGATTTTTATCATGCTTTTCTTTTAGGAATTCTTACAGGACTCGGTTATGATACTGATTCTAATAAAGAAAATGGAGAAGGTAGAAGTGATATTGTTGTACAAGACTACAGTGGTTTAAAAGTTGCCATCTTCAAAGTTAAACATTCTGCTAAAATAACAGAAATGGAAAAAGACTGTAATAAAGCTTTAGCACAGATCCGAGACGGGCAGTATGCAGTGGAGTATGAAGATGAGTTCGATGAGATTATTTGCTATGGAATTTCATTCTTCAAAAAGAAATGTTTGGTTAAGACACAATAATAAGAAGGCTTTAGCAAAGAGCTTTAGCCAAGAAAATAAAATAGAGAAAACAAGGCAGTGGTAGATAAATCACTGCCTTTTATTTTGTGGCACTTTATCCCAGTATTCTTTTTTACAAAGCAGTATTCTTAATGGCAGCACTGATAAGTGCGAATTAAGATATTTAGCCCAGCACTGCCAAACACACCTCGACGCAGCACAAATGCAAACCAAAAGCATTCAAAAATATAACTATAAAATAAAAAACAAATTTAGGAGGCAAACATGAAAAATTTAAACAACAAAAGTAAAAGAGAAATCAAAAAACTTTCAAAAATGGTGGATGCCATCGAAGCTCTTGATGAAAAAATGCAGGCACTTAGTGACGATGAGTTACGTGCCAAAACACGGGAATTCAAAGACCGCTTAATAGCAGGAGAAACCCTCGATGATCTTTTAGTAGAAGCTTTCGCTGTAGTTAGAGAAGCAGCCGACAGAGTTCTTCACATGAAACCTTATCGTGTACAGTTAATGGGCGGTATTGTTTTACATCAGGGACGCATTGCAGAAATGAAAACAGGTGAAGGTAAAACTTTAGTTTCCACCTTACCTGCATACTTAAATGCACTTGAAGGAAAAGGTGTTCACATCGTTACAGTTAATGATTACCTGGCAGAACGAGATGCCAACTGGATGGGACAGGTACATCGTTTCCTTGATCTCAGTGTTGGTGTCATTTTAAATGAATACAACAACGCAGACCGAAAAGCAGCATACAACTGCGACATTACTTACATCACTAACAATGAATTAGGATTTGATTACCTTAGAGATAACATGGTAATGTACAAGAAGGATTTAGTCCAGAGAGATTTGCACTATGCAATTGTGGATGAGGTAGACTCGGTATTAATCGATGAAGCCAGAACTCCTCTTATCATTTCTGGACAGGGAACTAAATCGACTGATCTCTACAAGGCTTGTGACGTTTTAGCCCAGAACATGGAGAGAGGAACTTCTGATGGCGAACTTTCTAAGATTGATGCCATCATGGGAGTTGACATTGAAGAGGACGGTGATTTCCTTGTTAATGAAAAAGATAAGCAGATCATGCTTACAGCAGAAGGTGTTAAAAAGGTCGAAGAGTTCTTCCACATTAAAAATCTTGCTAATCCGAAGAACTTAGAAATTCAGCACAATGTAATCTTAGCATTACGTGCACACAATTTAATGTTCAAAGACAAAGACTACGTTGTGAAAGACGGTGAAGTTTTAATCGTTGATGAATTTACTGGTCGTATTATGCCAGGACGTCGTTACTCCGATGGACTTCATCAGGCAATCGAAGCAAAGGAACACGTTGAGATTAAAGACGAGTCAAGAACTTTAGCCACGATCACCTTCCAGAACTTTTTTAACAAATACGACAAGAAAGCTGGTATGACAGGTACAGCAAAGACCGAAGAGAAAGAGTTCATTGATATTTATGGAATGGATGTTGTAGAAATTCCTACAAACAAACCAGTGGCAAGAATTGACCACGAGGATTCGGTCTATTTAACCAAGAAAGAAAAATTAAATGCTGTAGTAGAAGAGATCGAAAAGACACACAAAACTGGACAGCCTGTACTGGTAGGTACAGTTAACATTGCTGTCTCAGAAGAGCTTAGCGGTCTTTTAACCCAGAAAGAAATCAAACACAGTGTACTCAATGCTAAGTTCCACAAGTTCGAAGCAGAGATTATTTCTCATGCTGGAGAAAAGGGAGCAGTAACTATTGCTACCAACATGGCTGGTCGTGGTACTGATATTAAGCTTGGAGAAGGAGTTACTGAATTAGGTGGTTTAAAGATTATCGGTACAGAACGCCATGAGAGTAGACGTATCGACAATCAGTTACGTGGTCGTGCAGGTCGTCAGGGTGACCCAGGTGAATCCAAGTTTTATCTGTCTCTCGAAGACGATTTAATGAGACTCTTTGGTTCCGAAAAGATGATGAAAGTCTACAAAGCACTCAAAGTTCCAGAAGGACATGAAATTCAGGATAAGTCTGTATCAAAACAGATTGAAAAGGCACAGAAGAGAATTGAGAGCAATAACTTTGGAATCAGACGTAACTTACTTGATTACGACAAGGTAAACAATGAACAGCGAGAAGAGATTTACAAAGAAAGACGAAGAGTTCTTGATGGCGAAAGCATGCGAGACGTTATCTACAAAATGATTAATGATGTTGTTAAGGATGACGTGGAAATGGTTGCAGGTATTAAACCTTTAGCCCAGCTTGACTTAAACCAGCTTAATCTTACACTTCGTAATGAGATTCCTTTAGCCAAGATTACTCTCTCCGACGAGGAGAAGAAAAAGAACGACAAGAGAGCATTCATTGAAAGACTTCAGAAAGAAGCCTTAGAAGTCTATCACAAGAAAGAGAAAGAGTTCAATGAATTCACAAAGGTAAATCGTCCAGATGATGTAGAACTTGGAGAGGAGGACGCAGCTCTTTACAACGATGGAATCAGAGAAGTTGAAAGAGTTATTCTTCTTAAAGTAATCGACAGCAAATGGATGAATCACATCGACAACATGGAACAGCTTAGAGAAAGCATTGGACTTCAGGCATACGCACAGAAAGACCCAGTAGTTCAGTATAAGTTCATTGGGTACGACATGTTCAAAGAGATGGCAAAGAATGTTCGACACGAAACTATCAATGCCATGATGCATGTACAGATTGAAAGAAAAGAAGAAACAAAGCCACAGATGGTGACGCAGGCACCAACAAGTGAACGACTGATTCAGCATGGTCCTTACAAGAGAACTTCACCTAAGATTGGTCGTAATGATAAGTGCCCTTGCGGTAGTGGTAAGAAATACAAGAACTGTTGTGGAAGAGCAGCAAGCTAATGGTAGAAGCGAAGCCAGCTTTAACCACGTAAGTAAACGCAGAGTTCATGTGTGCATTAAGCTAATGACAGAAGTACATTAGGCTACAAGAGACCCGGAGACTTTAGCCCAGCACTTTAGATCAAGGGAATTAAGGTCTCCGGATTTTTGCATTTCTGTTTTGATTGGAACAAGTCCGAAATCACGACAAGAGATGAGGATCTTGTGATTTAGCTAAGCAGACTAAAGTATTGTATTTTAGTTCAGTAATGTGTATACTTTAAGTAGGAGGTGTTATTATGAACATAAATACACAAGCAACTATTCCAGTTACAGAACTTGGAAATTTTTCGAAATTAGCAAATATCATCAAAGAGTTTGGAAAAGCTATTGTAATTCAAGATGATAAACCTATTTATACTATTAACTCCATTACAGTTGATGATACAAGTGAGTATATTTCTGATGAAGAATTTTATGCATATGCTGATAAACTTTTAAAAAAAGATGCGGAGGTATATAAACAATTAGCAAAATAAGAAGATTACAATATTCACAAATTATTAATGCACATTCCAATTTAATTAAAATGTATGGTGGAATTGATGGCATCAGGGATAATAATATGTTAAATTCTGCTTTGCAATCACCATTTCAAACTTGGGGTGGAAAAGATTTATATGAAACTTTAGAAGAAAAAGCAGCACACCTGTGCTATAGTATTGTAAAAAATCATCCTATGCTAGATGGTAATAAGAGGTTAGGAGCTTTTTCATTAGTGTCATTTTTAGAACTTAATAAGTATTTATTACTATATAGTGCTGATGATTTAATAGATTTAATTTATGGAATTGCAAATAATTCTTTAACTATTGATGATTTAATTTCTTGGATTAAATCACACAAAAAAGAAAAAATGAATTTATTTTAACTTACAGAACCTAGAAGTATCAAAGCCTCTAGGTTCTTTTGCTATTTGGCTTTAGCCCAGGAGTTTCTGCTTTAGCCAAGTGACTGCTTTAACATAGATTATTACTATCTTCAGATCAAGGTCTTTTGTGAAGCAGGGATTTAGCCAAGAACTTGTTGGCGCCAGCCACCCCTCCAAAGCGAGCGCAGCGAGCAAGCCGTCGACTGAAGGCGCGAAGCGCCGGAGGGAGACATAATAATTCCACTCCTCCTCACTTTTCCTAACATCATCTGCATTAGTAATAATTAATCACAAAGGAGGTATTCTAATGCTTAATTTCGAAGAATACAAAAATAAACTTTTACAAGATCCAGAATTAAAAAAAGAGTGGGATGCATTAGATCCGGAATTTCAAAAAATAAGAAAAGCATACCACGAATATCAAAATGATCCAGATTTTCATTTTATCAATGGACAAGCTATTATTGCCAAAGACGACGAATGGAGAAATGAAACCGAATGGGATGATATTGCTAAAGAAAAAGGTATTTCACTTGAATGAGTAATATTAATCAATAATCAATAATAATCAGAATCCAGAAGTACCAGAGCTTTTGGATTCTTTTTGGTTAAAGCAGATAAGAATTAGAAATAACTATACTATTAAAGCGATTCTAAAACACCAGTATTAATTCAATAACCAACAATAACTTGTCCGCTTTAGCCAAGCATGCTAAAATGAAGTAAAATCAATAGTAGGTTTTGTTATGTTAAAGATTTGGTATAGAAGTGGTAACATTAAGGCTTTAGCCAAGTACCCAATTCACTAAAGCTTTAGCCAAGATTTTAAATCTTTAGCTATACAAAAAAGCTCGTTCTTAGACGATTATAAAACCAAGTTTATAGAGTTGTAAATTATAAAAATTTAGAATTACAGGTAAACAAAAACTTGTAGTTCATTGGCTACCTTCTTTAGTAAAACTAAAAGATTTTTAGAATTCAGTAGTGTCAAAGCTACTGAATTCTTTTGGCTAATCCACTTTAGCTTGGAACAAGTTCGAAATTACGAAAGAAATGAGAAGCTTGTGATTTAGCCAAGAGACATTAGGAAATTCTTTAACCGCACAAATCTCAAAATACAAATCTTGACCGCTTTAGCCAAGTGTGTTACGCTACAAATAGTTAATTACGAAATGAATTCAGTGTTAAGAGGATTCTGTTTTAAAGTGATTGACGAGGATAGAGTGGTTAGTGCACAGTACGCACTAAAAGAAAACTGGGAGTTGTAGTCTCCCGGTTTTTCTATGCAAATCTCTAAAAAATTATCTGTGAAAGATACGTAATTCCAACATCCTTCAGTCTTCTGTGACCTCTTGAAAACCAAATAGGTATGTCAGAAATGGAAGCGTACCAAAAAGAGAGTAACACATTTGTCAGATTGTGTTGAAAGATTTGTACGGTTAAAGAATTTCCTAATGTTGACTAACAACGATAAGTGTGCTACACTAAGGATAGCTTAAGCGAAACCTTGGCTAAAGTGGAATCATTTAAGCTTGAAAGTAATCATAGCCATTTGGCAAACGAAAACCCGGAAGTCAGCACACTTCCGGGTTTTCTAGCTTTTTAAAGAAAAAGCTTAAACTACGTTATTTTCTTCCGTCTAGCCATTTACATATGTAATGTACAGCTATTCCAGACAGAATGGTTTTTACGAAAGTAATCATTTCTGCCATTTGGTTCACCTCCCATCTGCGGAAGGTTTCACGCAATTTTAGTATAGCACATTTGTCGTATTGTGTCGAGAAGATTAGAGTCTCTAAGTGTCATAACTTCCGGATTCTTTTGGTTAAAACTAAGGGAGCGAGTATAGTTTTAACCACAAAAGAAGACTATCTAAAAATGGTCTTCTTAAGATTATCGTATTACGATAACGACAACAATGTATTCTTTTTCGGTGCAATCAGTTTTGTGACAATGTTTGCACCCATTTTAAACAACTTAAACATAAAACTCGGTGCAATCAGTTTTGTGACAATGTTTGCACCCGTTTTAAATAATTTAAGTGTAAAACTCGCTCCCTTCTTTTAAAATTGTAATCGAGAACATAAGAGTTTTTCGACATTCGAGGCCTCTAATGGATAGTAGATTTACAATAGAGTAAAAGCTGTAGTTGGCAACTCAGACGACGTTGACAAATTCTTTCCCTTATGAGGTTTAAGTGTCATAGCTTATTTTTCTTTTTGGCTAATCACTGTTAAAGTGCTTTAGCCTAGTACTATTAAAGTGCTAGAACCGAGATGGAAGTCACGTCAGGGGTGAACACAGGCTTTAGCTAAGTTCGGCTTACCAGAGGTATTGACTGCCTTAACCAAGTGTGCTACACTAAGGATAGTTTAAAAGGTTTTCTTGGCTAAAGTGGATCATTTAAACTAAAAGAACTGTAACTGTGATGACATTTTCTCATCACAAAAGAAAACCCAGGAGTATGTTGGGAACTCCTGGGTTTTTGATTTTTTAAAAAGGAAATCTAACCTTGATGCCATTTCTGTAATGCTGTATGTAGCAAGTCTAAGATTAGACTAGATACTATGTTAGCAATCACAGTAGCAATAAAAACTGTAACTGCGTCTGGCATTTTCTCACCTCCTTTTAATCTTCTGTGCCTTATGAAAACCAAAAAGGTACAGCAGAAATGGAAGTGTACCAAAAAGAGTGTAGCACATTTGGTTAAGGCAGTCAAGACAGGTTAAGCTTTGGCTAATCACTATTAAAGTGCTAGAACTGAGATGGAAGTCACGCCAGTAGAGAACCAAAGCTTTAGCCCAGAACTCTATTTTAATAGGAAGTAATCCACACTTTACCGTACTGATTAAGTGTGTTAAAATGGAAATTGTAAAACCCACTTTTAAAGAGAGGTAATTATAAAATTTAAAATCAAGGAGGAGAAGAGATGCTCCTTCATCTATCAAAAAGAAAGAGGTGTTTAAAATGAAAAAAACAAGAAAGAAAGGTATTAGAAGTTTAGCTTTACTGTTAGCTTTGATCTTAGCTATTGGCTTTAGCCCAGTAACTAACGTGGAAGCGAAAGCTGCTCCTAGACTTAACTACAAGAAAGTAACTTTAGTACAGGGAAAGAAAAAGAGACTTAAAGTTAGAAATCTTAGTAGAAGGAGCAGAAGAAAGGTAAAATGGTATTCTACTAGAAAGTCAGTAGCTACGGTTAACCGAAAAGGTGTAGTAAAAGCTAAGAGAAAAGGTAAAGCTTACATCGTAGCCAAAGTAGGTAGGAAAAAGTACCGTTGTAAAGTAATAGTTAAGAAAAAAGTTAGAAGGAAGAAGAAATCCAGCAAGAAAGTAAAAATCAACAAGAGCATTAAGAGACAGCTTCCTTACGATACAGATTCTGTTCATTTTAGATTTAAAGACACAACTACTCTTAATTCTGTAGTCGATTTATTTGAACATTTTACAAATTGTGGAGATTCTTATGTAAAAACTTCTAACGTAGTACGAGCTAAATATTATAGATGGTATTCATCAAACACAAGTGTTTTAAAGATTAATAGATATGGAATAGGTACTGCTAAAGCTGTCGGAAAATCAACAGTATACTGTAAATACATGACAAGTACAGGAAAGTGGAAAAAGACTGAAACAGCGGTAGTTAAAGTTGTTGATGGTGGTAATGTTGATTTTTCTTATTCTCTTGGTTTAGAAGAGTCGCCATTTAATCAGAAAACTTACAAAGTGTGGGATTTCTACAAGCACGATACATACGATGAATCTTTACCTAAGTTTAACACAATAACTTTGAAGATTCAGAATAATTCTTCTAAAGCTATTATCATTCGAGGTGTAGGTGTTGATACATCTACATCACAGCCAACTTCTATTGATTTTAACACTAGCGATAAAGTTAAAGCTGTAATACCGGCTTATTGTACTAAAGAAATCAAGTATTTTTCTTATTCGGCTTTTGGTAGTTTAGATACTTTGATTTATCGCAATTATATTATAGACAAAGAAGTACTTTCAGATCTTGTTATTGGTTATAATTATAACGGTTTGGAACTTCATGCTAAAAATACGTTCAAATCATCAAATTGGAAATACTATTAAACACATAAGAACCCAGAGTGTAAAAGCCCTGGGTTCTTTTCGTTTTTACAAATCACTTTTATTTTAAAATAAAGGTCACTTTAGCCAAGTCAATTCATGCTAGTTGATTTAGCCAAGGTAATCACAGAACAAAAGTCTAGAGTTTCAAAGCTCTAGACTTTTTTAATTGCTCAGTACTTTAGCCAAGAAAAGCAACTTTAGCCAAAGAGCTATTTAGCTTAGTAAAACTAAAATACTAAAACACGCAATTAAGAAAGGGGTGTTGCCTATCAACACGAGACCTCCTCCATTTTCTAAAAATCCTATCCAAAATACGAATGAGAGGAGAGAAAAGAAAATGGTTAGGAAAATAATTAACAAGGCAATTTCTGCCGTAACTACTACGCTGTTGGCTTTTACAACTTTAGCCTCAGCTATCCCAGTAACTACCTACGCAGCTGCAGCAAAAGATTCAATTCAGAAAAGTACAACTAAAATCACAAGTAAAAATAAAGATAAAGCTGCTGGTTATGGTACTTTTGATTTTGAAGCAGATTCCAGTGGATACACTTTTAGTCATTCGTCCAATTTGAAAAAAGCAGTAAAAACTGGGCCTAATAAAGATTGGATTTGGGAAGATAGAGATCAAGGCTCTGCAGATGACAAGCTTAAAAAGCTTATTGGAAACGCATACATAGCAAAACTTAACCCAGATAAAAGTTTTTGGGTAGAATACAGTAATGTAAAAAAAGTTGATGATGAAGGTAATCAGCTTGGTAACTATGATGTAAAAGTTGTCTTTGATAATGCCGGCGGTTCTATTAGCGGAGCAGAAGGACATGACATTGCTATCTTTGATGGACAATTGGGTGCTGTAAGATTCAGAGGTTACAAACACATTCGGTGCACAATCTATGTTTACAAACATGGAACAAAAACTTTGATTTCTGGTGCAGACGATAAGCTTCATTTCAGATTTCTTGATATCGATTGTAATCAGGCTGTAGAAAGTATGTGTCCTGGAAGAACTGATTGGTACATGATGGGTTCTAAAGTTTCATGGTCAGGTGAACCAAGGTGCACTAAAATTGGTGCAGAACAGGGAAATACTGTAACTTATAATGGTGATACCAATACTCCAGATAGTGGAATTTTATCACCACATGGTGCAACAGCATCGAAATCTGAAAAAGATGCTTACAGAACAGCATGCCGTTACACTTGGTCTGTAGGTTTTACACCTATTGCAAGTTCTCCTTTTACTTACAGAGTGCGTTACTTTGCAGGTGGTGTTGAAGATATTGGAACGCAGACTAATGGAGCTTTCTTTAGTTTTGATGGAGGATTAACACTTCCACCAATACCAGATGAAGCTGAATTAAGCATTGATAAAGTTTCAGACAAGTACGTTCACAAAGTAGGAGACTCTTGGGATTATACTATCAAAGTCAAAAATGTGACTGATGAATCTCAGGCTGTAACAGCAGAAAATGTTGTTGTCACAGATACAATCCCATCTGGATTAAAAGTTAATTCTGTTACAACTTCAAAAGGAACAGCAAGCCACAAGGGCAATGCCGTTACAGTCAATGTGGGAGATTTAGCCCAGGACGCTACCGCAACGGTAAAAGTTAACGTTACAGCTCTTGAAACCTCCAATGGTACACGACCATACAACACAGCTAAAGTTGTTGCTGAAAATGGAAGTGTTGATGGGGGATGGCATGACGACGATGGTAACTACATTAATTCCGCTAATGTCCAGGTGGACAAGGTGGTAGATAAGTACGAGTACGCAGTAGGAGACAAAGCTAACTTTACTGTTAAGGTAAAGAACACCAAAGGAATCGCTACTAATGTAACAGTAGCAGACACACTTCCTTCTGGAATGAAGTTAGACTACGACTCCGTTAAAATCAGTGGAGTTCCAGCTAACGTCTCAATGCCAGTAGCACCTAAAGATGTTACCAACCAGCTTAACAAAACTCTCTTTGAGAAATCAGAGACCAAAACTATCACAGCTACCAAATCCAAGAGCGGTGATAACGGATGGGCTTACAAGATTAATTACTTGCCAGCCAACGCAACCGCTACCATTACATTCTCTGCCACAGCCGCAGAAGCCGGAAATGGTAAGGAACAGCAGAACGTAGTTACAGCCACAGGCGATAACTTTAGCAAAGCTGAAGACGATGCAGAGTACTATGTGAACACACCTAAGCTCTCACTCAGTAAGAAGTATGTTAACCCATACAAAGACGAGAAGAAAGACAATCGTTGTGATAACGAGTTCAGAGTCTTTGAGAAGGAAACTGGTTACGAAAAGGTTCAGTACGAAGTTTTAGCAAAGAACACTGCTCCAGCAGGAACAGTTGCTAAAGACGTAGTAGTAGAAGATGTAACACTCCCAGAAGGTCTCGCACTCAACTACGATTCCATTGAAATCTCAGAAGTGAGTGACAGCGGTACTAAAACCTTTAGTAAAGCCAGCGGTGGAAATGGAAACACCATTAAGTACCACGTAGCAGGCACAGCTGACGTTACTAACAAACTCAACCCAGAACACTACAACGAGACACAGGACAAAACACCTGTAATCACAGTAGAAAAGAAGGGTAATGGTTTTGTAGTTAAAGATAGTCTCATGGCAGGTGGAGCAAGCCTCAAGATTAGCTACAATGCCAATGCACTTGAGAATGACAAAGTAGATGTTAATGGTTCAGAGATTAGAAACGAAGCTACAGCAACCGCAAGCAATTTAGCCAAGGTTGATGGCAAAGTTCCAACCATCAAGGCTGACACTACTGTCTACATTAACTCACCACGTCTTAAGATCGAAAAGAAAGCAGACTCCGGAGATTACGAAGTTGGTGACAACGTTAGCTACACAATTAACGTAGTAAACACACACAAGGGAACAATCGCACGTAACCTTGTTTACACAGATGAACTTAAGACAAAAGGCGTACAGATCCTCACAGGCACAATCGCACTGTATGATACAGAAGGCTATGAGCTTCGTGAAGGCGGTACTTTAGCCGGGGAAGTTGACTACAAGAAACAGGCAAAGACAGATGGCTTTACTCTTACTACTCGTAAACATTTAGTAGTGGATGGCAATTACGATAAGTACGATTTAGCCCAGGGAAAGAACCCTGAGACTCAGAATTCTTGGAACCCGTCTTATGTCAACACAAAGAAAGAAACTCTCATGTCAATTAAGTACGACATGAAGATTACTGACAAAGCTCTCGCAGGCAAGGATATTCTGAATGTGGCAACAGCAGTCTCTGATGAAGCCCTCAAGGTAACTACAGACGAGACCGTTAAACCAAAAGGTCCAGAACCTACTCCAGAGAAGTCCGTTGACAGAACTAATCCAGCAGTAGGAGAAGATGTGACCTTCACACTTCGCTTCACAAACAACAATGCAGGAACAGTTGCAAAAGACGTTAAGATCAAAGACTTCATGAACGAGTCCAACATGGTTAAGATTCGTGAAGACAGTCTTAAGGTAACTCTTGACAACAAGGACATTACTAAAGAGTGTAAGATTACTTACAACGACAGTAAAGATGGATTCGAGATCGAGACCGGTAAAGATTTAGCCCAGTCACAGGCAATCGTAGTTAGCTACAAGGCAGAAGTACTTCTCGCAGCAGCCGGAAAGGATTTAGTTAACACAACAGGAGTTAACTGCACAAACAATCCTGAGTGGAAGTATGCGGAAACACCTTTTAACCCAGTAGACCCAACACCTGACTTAAAGATCGAGAAGAAGTCCGACAAGACAAACTACTCTGTAGGAGACAAAGGTCACTACACTGTTAAAGTTACACAGACAGCCGACAACGCTACTGCACGTAACGTAGTAATCGAAGATGCCTTCGACAATGAGAAAGCTATTCTTGACACCAAGACAATTAAGCTTACAGACAGCAAAGGCAAAGACATTACTAAAGAAGTCTCTATTGCTGGAACTCCATCTGGCTACAAGATTGAGACTGGTAAGAATTTAGCCCAGAACGAATTCTTCACAGTAACCTACGATGTTCTGTTCACTGACCAGACACTCGGTGGTGAAGAAGTAACCAACGTGGCTAAGACACATGCCGACAATGTCCCAGAAAAGACAACAACTGTAACCGTTAGAATTGAGAAGCCAGAACTTGAAGTTACAAAAACTTCTGACAAAAAGGTTTACTCCTACGAGGACACAGCACACTACACCGTTAAGACCGAAGAAGTCAAAGAGAACGCTACAGCGTACAACGTTGTAATCGATGACCAGTTACAGGTTAGCGGGGCTAAAGTTTTAGCCGAGACCATCAAGATTAGTGATAAGGACGGCAAAGATTTTACAGACAAGTGTGAGATCGAGTGCAAAGGAACTGGTTACACAATCAAGACTAAGAGAGATTTAACCAAGGGAGAAACCTTCACAGTTAACTATGATGTAGTATTCGAAGACAGATCTCTCATTGACAACTACGTACCTAACGTAGTTAAAGTAACTGCTGACAACGCCTCCGCACAAACAGAGAACGAAGTCACACCTAAGACAGTTAAGACAGAAGACGGTGCTGAGTACCAGATTCTGAAATCCTGCCAGCCAGCTAGTGGTAGTGTTGTAAATGTTGGTGACGAGATTGAGTACACCATTACAGTTAACAACACAGGCAAGAAAGATCTTAAGGATGTTAAGATTAAGGATGCTATTCCTACTCACACACAGTATGTAAGTGGTGGCACTTTAACCAAGGCAGACGACAAAGACACTGTAGTCTTCAAGGTAGACGAAATCAAAGCTGGTGCTAAGGCAGACGTTACCTTCAAAGTAAAGGTAATTGATGAAGGACTTTGTGAAATCGTCAATGTTGGATACGTTAAGGCTAACACTGTTGGCGGTGCTTTAGCCCCGTCTGACTCCTCAGAGAAGAAGGACGACTCTACAACAGAATCCAAAGACGAGAATAGCTCAGAGTCTACTACAGAGGACAGCTCAACACCATCCGACTCTTCAGAATCTACTACAGAGAAGAAAGATGATGGATGGGCAGATGCAACAACAGGAGTAGAACTCGACACAACTGAAGCGACAACTGAAGCTCCTTCCAGCGAAGCGACAACAACAACTAAAGATGAAGCCAGTGAAGCTACAACAGCGGCTAAAGATGAAGCCAGCGAAGCTACAACAACATCTAAGGACGACACCACTTCTACAGACAAGAGCGATTCCAAGTCCGATTCCAATGGTTCAATCCTTGACAAAATCAAAGACACTCTTAACGGAGCAAAGGACACAATCACAGGAAACGATCCAGAATTCTCTGGTGATGATTTCTATGCTACCAACCAGGTTGTACACTTTGTACCATACAGAGTGCAGGTAATTGCACCTGAGTTAGCTATCAATAAAACTTCAGATAAGAAGGAATACACAGTTGGCGAAACAGGTCATTACAACGTAGAAGTAGTACAGACTAAAGACGACGCTGTTGCTAAAAACATCCATGTTATTGATAAACTGGACAAAGTTGGTGCAGAGATCCAGAAAGACAGCATCAAGGTTTACGATGGTGAAGGAAAGTTAGTCACAGGAGATTGCACAATTAAGTGTGATGGACAGAGCTATGACATTCAGTCTAAGGTAGCTTTAGCCAAGGGACAGACCATGAAGATTAAGTACGATGTACTCTTCAAGTCCTCAGACTTAAGCGGCCAGAAAGTACTTAACTCTGCTAAAGCACAGGCAAGCAATCAGAAGAATCCAGAAGACTGGGTAGAAGATAACAATGAAGTTTCTTTAGACAAGCCAAAACTTGCTATTAAGAAATCTTCCAACAGAGTTACCTTTAAACCAGGAGAAACTGGAGAATACACCATCACAGTTACAAACAAATCTACAACAGCTACAGCTAAGAACGTAGTTGTTAAAGACAACTTTAACAAAGATGGAGTTAAAATTCAGAAGAGTTCTATCAAGATCGAGAATGACGGTAAGGTAGTTAAGGGAGCAGAAATCGAAGCTAAGGACAATTCTTTTGTCATCAAGACTAAACAGGATTTAGCCCCGAACGCTGACATGGTAATTACCTACAAAGCTAAGTTCTCCAAGAAAGGAACTTACAAGAACACAGCGGTAGCAACGTCTGACAACACTGACCCAGTTAAAGCGAACAACAAAGTTAAAGTAACTAAGACTGGAGTTAGTCCAAAGAACGTTACACCTAAGAACGTAATCAAAACAGTAACAAAAGGAACTAAAGATGTTAAGACAGGAGATGTTCTTGGTTTAGCAGTTCTGGTAGTTCTCGTAGCTGGAATTGGTTACTTAGGATTCGTTGCTGTAAAACGTAAGAAATCCAAATAATCAAAATTAAGTGACTTCGGTCACTAGTAAATCATTCAGGCTGAATTAGTCAAGCACTACCGTCTATCTTTAGATCTGACCGAATGTAATGAGGAATTTTCATCGACGGTAGTGCTCTTGAGGAAAATACCCCTGATTTAAAGTACTCTGAACCATCGCAGGCAAGGAGACTTTAATAAAAGTAATTTTGATACAAGTAATTCGGGCTGATTTAGCCCAGCACTACTGTCCTTCATCGGCGGTAGTGCTTTAGCAAATCACGCAGGCTAGGGAGACATAGCTTTAGTTTGTAATTTAAAAATGAATTTCAATTAAAGAAAAGAAAGGAAATTTGATATGAAAAAACATAATTTGATGGGGAAATTCCTCACAGCTACTTTAGTGGCTTCCATGGCAATCAGCCCAGCAACGGTATTTGCTGCAACAAACCAGACATATAAATATAATAATAATGTAAATTATAAACAAATGTATGATGGTTATAAACAAAAATATGGGGATTATATGAATCAGTTTTTTAAAGCTCCAGAAAATGTAGATGCTTATTTCGACCACGGCTTTCCTATTGATATAAATGAATTATGTGTAACTTTCAAGAAAGTTGATTATGCTAAATCATATGACGTTATGGTCAGTAAAGATAATAACTTCAAAGTGACAAAAACATACACTACAGACAAGAATTCACTTAGGGTAAAAGCAGCTAATGATGATTTTATTACACCACATTGGCATGGAAGATATGTGAAAGTTCGTGCTAATTATGGATACGGAATGCATAGTAAATGGAGCGAACCAGAAATGGTCGGATGTGGCAAATTACATCTAGATCAAGATTTTGATAATGTTCCAGAATAAGTTTAATCACCCAAGCACTCAGGCTAAATTAGCTAAGCTAGATTAGCTAAGCTATGTTGTTCTATCCTGAGTGATTTGCTAAGGCTAGTTTAACCAAGCACTACTGTCCTTCATCGGTAGTAGTGCTTTAGCCCAGAACTTCTGAGCAAAAGAAAAAGAGACCACAAAGGAGAACAAGGTGGTCTCTTACTGGGTTGGTTGTCAACTTATTCTCTCGAAGAGATAAGGTGCTAACGTAAAATTCCTATAATGACAAATGGAATAATCGCAAATATCATTATACCAATTAACCCGATTATTTTATCTTTAATTGGGTTCATTATGAACACCTCCCTTCTAAAGAAAGGAGATAAAGAATGACTAACCACGACCCAAACACAGGTTAACACAACAACTTAGCTGTGTCAAGCACACTGTACTGCCAAAGGTATGGTGTGCTCTTGGGGAAGATACTCCAACCAAAAAAGAGACTAGAATGAGAGAAACGGTCCCTTTTTCTTACAGTTATTTTCTTAAGTTAATAACAATGATGTTCACGTTAATTTTCACTAAAGAAAATAACTGTGGTAACTTAACAATTGTTTGCTTTGACTTAGTAAAAATTTTGTTAAGTGCTTTCATGTTATCACTCCTCTCTTTGTAAGAGGAGATTAAAAAATGGTAAGGTAAATTAATTTTAGCATGACAGTTTAGTTGTGCCAAGTACTGCTATCCTATCTTTAGATCTGACCGAATGCAATGAGGGATTTTCATTGGCAGCACTTTAATTCAAATCTATGAATTGACAGTTATTAAATCTTTACCTGTTATTCTATCTAAATAATCGACATTTTCGATAATAAATTTCCGTATAATAATAAAAGAAAAAATAGTATACTTTACCATCAAAAGTACCGTACACTTTAGCCAAGTTGTGGCATCATGCTTGGCTAGCATTTTAAACATCTCAGTACTGTTAGCTTTCATCGGCTACAGTGCCTTAGCCAAGTAATTCGGCTAAATAAAAAGAGACCAGAATGGGGTGGTCTCTTAACTGGGTATGCTAAATAACTTAAGCTACGAGAAAAAATGGTATTAAAGAATTCTTGTGATAACAAACGGTGTTAGAAAGAAAATAATAATTCCAATCAAACCAATTAATTTATCGAAATTAGAATTCATTGATAACACATCCTTTCTATTTTAAGCTTTTACTCATGAGAAAGGAAATAATTTAGTTTAACCCAATTACAAATTAACATAACAATTTAGTTGTGTCAAGCACTGTTAGCTTTCATCGGCTACAGTGCTTTAGCCAAGCTCGTCACTTGGCTCATTGCAGACTGTAAATTAAATTACTAAGTGAGAGAACGGAAAAGGTAAAGCAAAGTAAAGCTTAGTAGTTAAGAAGTTTACCTTCTGCCAGCGATGTACTTTTGTTTTCTTTCCTTTCATTCGGCAAAACTACATTACTGTTCTAATCAAAGCACACTACAAGCAGGGGAGTGCTAGACGTAATACTGTCAAAGGTATTACGTCTTTTTGTTTGCAAAGAATTATGCTTTAGCAAAGTACAACTCTTACACGCTTTAGCAAGGTCAATGCAAACACAACTACAAAAGAGGGAACACAACACAAACACAGCTACAACAGTGGAGAACTCACTTAGTACAGTTCTTACATCACTTAACACAGTTCTTGTCCTACAACATTTCTAAAACAGGTGATTTGCTAAATTACCGTTTGACTTTCGTGGTCACTTTAGCACAGTCACCACATTATAACATTTCAATAAGATTTGGTGAACAATTAAGTTCACTTAGTCTTAGTGTCAGCAATTGGCATTTCTTAATCTCTTGTGCTTTAGCCAAGCCTCAATTAAAGCTTTAGCCAAGTAACATTTCCAAACATTTTAAGACTTCTAAACATCTCATAGCTTTCAAAATCAGAATTGTGAAGTTTCGTCGCTCATAATTCTTTTGCGTGAAATACGCTAAAAAACAAAAAGAGAGGAGGCGCTCTATGAAAGGAAAAGAGCAGCGTTGGGATACTTTTGTATCTTACAGTAATTTAAAATCACCACCAACGGGTGTATTAGAAGAAACGCAACGCTTAAATAAGAAAGGAAAAAGTTATGAGAAAAAATGAAGTAATGGGAAAATTTCTCGCAGCTGCTTTAGCAGCTTCTATGGCAGTCAGCCCAGCAATGGCATTCGCAGCAACCACTAATGGTGCATTAGAAGGATCTGATGCAGTAGACAATCCAACATCTGTAGTTGGTGACCTTAATGATTTTGACATTCAGAATAAAGCTAATCATGGTAGCCTTACTATTCACAAGTATGATTTAACATCTGCTTCACAGGACGGTTTTACATTCAACTGGTCTGACACAGACCATGATAGTGGTGAAAATGCAACAGACTCAACAATGACAACTAAAGATGGACAGACAATTAAAATTACCAGCGATGGTAAAAACAATGAAGAGCTTAAGAATGCCCTTGGCGACTACGCTATCAAAGGTGTTGAGTTTACATACCTTAAAGTTGGTGATGTTAAAACACTTAGTGACATTAACGAAGATGGTACTAATGGAGACATTGAGTTAATCTACGGAATGGACACAGACTTAATGGCTATTCTTGGTCTTAAAGTTTATGATGCTGCAAAGAAAGGAACTGAGGGTGTTGCCGTAACACAGGTAGACAATGTTAACTACTTTACAGCAGAACAGATTAGAGTAGCACTTAAAAACGTTTTAGATGTTGACACTTACAATGGTGCTGGCAAGAAAGACAGTGATGCTACATACGCAACTGGTGAAGGCGTTGGTACTAAAGGTGCAGGCGGATCAACCACAAATGAAGGAAAACGTACAGATAACAAGAAAGGTGTTACAGCAGTTGATAGACTTGAAGATTACATTGTAACAGCTAATGACAAACACGCTGCAGGTACAGCAATGGCACCTACTGACAAAGATGGTATGACAACAAAAGACAACTTAGATTTAGGTCTGTACTTAGTTGTTGAAACTAAAGTTCCTGAGAATGTAACAGAAACAGTAAATCCTTGGTTTGTTCAGATTCCTATGACAGACATTGAAGGAAGTCAGTGGTTCTACAACATTAACTGTTTCCCTAAGAATCAGACAGGTCATCCTACATTGGAGAAGAAAGTTTGTAATGAGTACGGTACAGCAGGTCTTAACTATGATTCTGCAGGAACAAACAACACAGCTGGAGATTTAAAGATTAACAAACAGAACTCTTTAGCAAGTGGTGCTCCTGGTATCGTTACTAACGACGATGGAAAGAAAGGCGACAAATTAGATGAATGGTTAACTGAAGGTAAGAAAGCAGCAGATTACCAGTGGAACACAACTACAACAGCCAGCGAAGGCGATAGACTTGGTTTCATGCTGGAATCAAAACTTCCTAACATCACAAGTAAAGCAACAAGACTTCAGAGATTTGAGTACATCGATACTCTGAGCAAAGGTCTTATTTACAACGATGATGCTAAGATCGCTATCTACAATAACAAAGCAGCTGCAGATGTTAACGACACAACTCAGGCTATCGACGTTTGGGAAGCAGCTGGAGAAAATGCTAACTACAAATTCACAGCAAGCAAAGCTACAAACAAAGGCAATGACTCTCAGGCAGTTGACATTACAGTACAGCCTGCAGGTCTTAAAGAAATCGCAGAGAAATACTACGATGGACAGCACTACTTAGTAGTTTACTACACAGCTACTTTAGCATCCAATGCTGACACTGTACTCGGTGACAATGGTAACCCTAATGATGTTTCCCTGATTTGGAGAAGAACTTCTGAAGGTTACTACAATGTACTTGAAGACAGAAGTATCGTATACTCCTATGGTGTTGATTTAACCAAGTTATTCTCCGACAACAATACAAAAGCTGATGACTTCAAAGCCGTTCAGTTCGTTCTTTATAACGAAACAGAAGATTACTATGTAACAGCAACAAAGAGTGCTGATGGACTTTACTACGTTTCCGGTAAGACTAAAGATAAGAAAGATGCTACAATCTTTAGCCCAGAAGGAACAGGTAAGTTACTTGTTAATGGTATCGAAGGTGATGACTACAAGCTCACTGAGGTACACACTGCAAAAGGCTACACAATTGGACAGAACCAGATTCATTTCACAATCAATCAGGCTTCCAGAGAAATTACAGCTTCTGCAGTATACCACATGACAGCAGACAAAGATCATGACGAAGAGCATGTTAAAGATGACTCTACAAGTCTTACACTTTCCAATGGAGAAACATTACCAACAGCTAATGAAGGTACAACTGACAAAGATGCTATGGTAATTGGAGCACTCAACCCAACAACAGCAACAATCGATGGTGCTCAGGCAGCTATGTGCAAGTATGGCGAATCCGCTCTTAGTAGTGCAGCAGTAGAAGCTTTAGCAGACAAGACAGCTAAAGATTCCGAAAACGCTAACGTTAAGATGAGCATCACAAACCACAAAGGATTCAGCTTACCTAAGACAGGTGGTAAAGGAGTTTGCTTCTTAACAATCGTAGGTGTTGTAGGTGCTGTAATTGGATTCTACATCATTTCCGAAGACAAAAAGAAAAAAGCTAAAGCTAACTAAGCAACAGCAAAGCAGTAAATTAAGATAGTCATTAAAACTGCAAATTACAAAGTGCTTTAGCTAAGTAAGCTACAAAGTAAGCTTTAGTAGAATAAAAAGTCACATCTATTAGTTTAGGTGTGACTTTTTTGCATTTAAAGGAAAAGGTGAGAAATGGTAAAAAAGATACTAGTAACACTATTCATTGGTGCCAGTCTTGTTATGATGTTCTATCCTTGGATTTCAAATTTCGTAAACCAACATCAGGCTGACATTACTGTGGACAACTACAAAAAGAAAGAAAAATCTCTTTCGGAAGAACAGAAAGAAGAGATGTGGAAAAAGGCACAGATGTACAATGCAGATTTAGCGGAGAATCAGGTAGAACTTACTGACCCTTTCGTTGAATCTAAGAGTGCTATCAAAAGTGGTTTAATTTACAACAATCTGTTAAACATTGATAAAAGTGGTATGATGTGCTATTTGGAAATTCCATGCATTAATGTTAACTTACCAGTATTTCACGGAACAGCAGCCAGTACTCTTGAAAGGGGAATTGGTCACCTTGAAGGTTCATCGCTACCAGTTGGTGGCAAATCAACCCATGCGGTTTTAACAGGTCACACGGGTCTTAACAACGCAAAGCTATTCACAGATTTAACCGAGGTAAAAGAGGGAGATTTGTTTTTCCTCCACACTTTAGGCAAGGACTTAGCCTACAGGGTAATTGGAACAGAAGTTGTTTTACCAGAAGAAACGCAAGATTTGTTAATCAGAAAAGGAAAAGATTTAGTAACGTTAATCACGTGTACTCCGTATGGTGTTAACTCTCATCGTTTGTTTGTAACTGGAATAAGAACTAAATACACTCCAGAAGAAAAAGAAAATGCAAAAGACGATAGAAGCAAAGACTCGCAATGGATGAATGCTTACAAGAAAGCAGCAATCATTGGTCTTGCTATTGCAATAGCCATGATAGTTTTACTCAAAGGCTTTAGCAAAGTAAAAGAGCGTCTGGCTAAGTAAGAGAGCATTTAGCTAAGTAGTTCCAACACCACCAACACAAAACCAAAGGAGTGATTGATTGAAAATAATAGTAAAACTTTTTGGACTGCTGTGCATTGCTGGAGGAATTGCATTGTTTTCATCTCCGATGATTGCAACAGAAAACATTAAGCAAGAAACAAAACAATACATTACACAGTTCAAACAAAAAGAAAAAAAGAACAAGGTAAGCAAAGAGGATGACTCTCGTTACCAAGAGATAGAAGAGTACAATGAAAAGATTTACGAAAATCACCAAAAGAATTTCAGAGATGTTAGCAGTTACCAATCGTCCCCAATCTCTCTCAAAGGTTTTAAAGATGGTAAATTCGGCTACATTAAGATACCAAAGATGAAAGTTGAGTTGCCGTTGTATGTTGGTGCAAGCAATGAACATTTAGCAAAGGGAGCTGCCATTTTAGGACAGACCTCAATTCCAGTCGGAGAAATAGACACCAATAGTGTCATTGCAGGTCACAGGGGGTATCAAGGTGCCCCATTCTTTAGAGAGATTGAAAAGCTAAACAAAGGCGACACAGTAACAATAGTAAATCCATGGGACACCTTAGAGTATGAAGTAACAGGAATTAATGTAATAAGCCCATTCGACACCGATGCCGTTATGATTCAAGATGGGAGGGACATGATCACTTTAGTCACGTGCCACCCTTACCGTAGCGGAGGTAAGTACAGATACATTGTTTACTGTACAAGAAAAGGAACAAAGCCTTCAAAAGAGGGAAACGAAAGTTATCAGTTATTAAAGACCTCAACCCAAGACATTAACAACGAAGATAATGTCAGACGTGGTGGAGCTTTGTTATTAGCTTTTCTTTTCTTTAGTACTTTAGCCCAGAGTATTAAATCTTTTTGGCAAAAGAGAAGAAGGAAGAAGAGACACTATTAACGAAGGGTTTAGCAAAGGAATTCTAAAAGGGTTTAGCCAAGAAGATACCGCCAAGGTATTAGCACAGGAATTCTAAGTAAAAAGAACATCAGAAAAAAGAAAAACAGAAAAGGTAGGCTCAACACCTACCTCTTCTTTTGACTGATTTAATCAGCTCCTCTGGCATAGTTGAATTAACCAAAGATAATTGCACTTACTAATGCAAATACTGCTGTTAAGTAAACTATGCCAATTAAAACACAAGCTAAGTGAGTATAACAACTCTCTTCCCTTTAGCTCTAACTAAGCTTACAACCAAGAGCCGGGCTATCGTCAAAGCTTTAGCCAAGACAAGCTACGTTGAAGTTAATTAGGGACTAAAAAGGAAAGGAGTGATCACTATGAAAAGAGCGATAGTAGTGCTGTGCTCCGATGGTTCTTAGTACAGCAATGCACACCGCAGCTTTAGCAAAGTTTAAGTATTAGATGAAAGCACAACTAGATACAAAAAAGAGTGGTGTGTAAAGGTTCAACACAAAACTGTAACTCACAAGAAACAATAGGAGGAAATAGTCATGAAGAAATTAGTAGTAGCCATGATGTGCTTAATGATGTGCTTTAGCACAGTAGTACCTATTCAGGTACATGCATGTTCTGATTTAGTTGCATCAATGTGTCCAAACAGTCCAAGCTCTTACCCAACTTGTGGCGATTGGGAACCAACGTTCATTGGACACCGTACAAGTTCCAAAAAAGCCACAAAGACATACGTTCACGAAACAGCTTGGAAGACTATTCACACAGAATACCTTTACAAGACAAGCAAAAAAGGTTCTAAAACAACTTACACAAAGTACAAAAGAACACACATTTGTAAATACAGAACACATTATGTAAAAGGTTCTAAGAAGTACACAAGAGACGAAATAAACAAAGTTACTTTAGCAAAAGTTGGTACTTCTAAGAAAAAACCTTCAAGTCCTTACAAAAAATGGTAGGTGATTTAAATGAAAAAGTTAATGACATGGGTACTATGCTTAATGATGTGCTTTAGTACAGTAGTAGGCTTTGGCACACCTGTTACAGCTTTAGCTAAGTGTTCCCATAAGCATACTAAATGGGTATCTTTAGTTAAAACTACCTGTACTAAAGATGGTAAAACTGCGTGTGTGTGCAAAGACTGTAATAAAACATTAAAAGTAGTGAAAACGCATCGTTATGGACATAGTTTTGTAAACTACTATGTAGCTCCTACTTGTAAAAAAGGAGGGGCTAGAGGGCAATACTGTAAACGTTGTAGAAAAAGAACTATAACAAAATCTTACCCAGCAAAAGGTCATAATTGCAAAATTCAGACTTCTCCTGCTACGTGTACAAATCCTAAAATTGAGATTAAGACGTGTATTCGCTGCGGTGCTAAGTGGGGTTTTACTAAAGGGAAAGCTTTAGGACACAAGTGGCGTAAGTGGACAATTGATCCAAAATCATTGTTAAGAGGTCACAAAGCGAGATTAATAAGAACGTGTACCCGGTGTGGTAAGAAAGATTATAAGTATAAGTAAAAGTGTAAAGGAGAGATTACTATGAAGAAGTTAGTAACAGCATTGCTGTGTGCGTTGATGGTATTTAGTTCAGTAGTATCTATTGCTCCTACAACAGCTTTAGCCAAGTCTAAATGTTCCCACAAAAAGACTAAATGGGTAACTTTAGTTAAAGCTGATTGTACACAAGAAGGTAAACGAGCTAAAATGTGCACTAATTGTGGAAAAACTTTAAAGACTGTGAAAGTTAAAAAAACTTCCCACAACCTTAGAAGACAGGTGCGTAAAAAGCCAACCTGCTCTTCCCCAGGCGAAGTAGCTTGGTATTGTACTAATCCAGACTGTATCTACGGTTACAGAAAATACTACAAAACTAAACAAATCAGACCATTAAATCATAAATGGAAATCTAAGACTTATGCAGCTACATGCACAACGCCAAAGGTTGAAATCTCTATTTGTAGTAGGTGTCATGCACAGGATTCTTTCGTTCAAGGAAAGGCTTTAGGACACAAATGGAGTAAGTGGAAGCTAAGTGCAACAAGTATGGTAAAAAAGAAACCTAAGAAAACAAGAGTGTGCAGTAGGTGTCACAAAAAAGAAACGGTTTACATTAAATAGTAAATTAGGGCATTGGGGTATCGCAGCCCCTTTGCTCATTAGCAAAGAGATCCTAATAAATCTTTTTCCTTTAGCTCCGATGAGATATTAACAAAGAACTTTGGCTAAGAACTTTAACCAAGTTGTAACTACGTTGAAGCTGAATTGGGGACTAAAAAGGAAAGGAGGAAATCACTATGAAGAAGTTAGCTACATTAGTATTGTGTGCATTAATGCTCTTTAGCACAGTGATGCCAACAACCACTTTAGCAAAGACTAAAAAGTGTACACATCCAAAAGAAGTTGTAAAAGTAGTGAAAAAAGCCACTTGTACTAAAGATGGTAAAGTAACCTACACGTGTAAAAAGTGTGGTAAGCTACTTCAGACTTCTAAGGTGAAAAAACTAGGTCACAAATGGAGTGATTGGAAAATTACTTCAAAAGCGAAAAACAAAATGGTTAACATCAGAAGAAGCTGCAAACGGTGTAAGAAAGTGCAGAAGCAGACTTGCCCAGATGTTGGATACTGGGGATGGTATTAAGCAACAAGATGGTATTAATTAAATAAAATTCTAGTAAAAGAAGTTTAAAGAATTAACAAAGGAACTCCAGAGGGTTTAAACGCCCACTGGAGTTTTTGGAATGCACAAGCAAATGCAAAGATTAATGCACAATTAAATGCCTTTAATCACAGCTATAGCAAATGCAACTATGAATGCTCCGTAAAGAAAGCCGACAACTTTATCAAACTTTTGGAACATACCAGTCACCTCCTTATTTAAATGAAAATGGTTAATGGGTAAATAAGGAAGTAGTTTAGGCTTGCTGATAGCATCTCGAAAATTAATTTGATTATAACACATTTAAAGAATTAATCAAGCAGTTTGTGCATTTCAACACTTCTCCAAGTTGGCAATAGTTTGGTGTATTGCCAACTTTAGCCAAGAGGCTCACAGACATAAGAAAAGCTCTAGCTAAATAAGCAAAAGGAGAAGAACGCATGAATTTAAAATTCATGCGGAAAAGAGTAATGGTTACTTTAGCCAAGATCTCAGAGCTGAGCACACAGTCTCCGGAATTCACGATTTAGACAATAGAAGAATCGTAGTTAGCGACACAAGTGCAATGATTGTCATTCACGAAGTAGGTCACTTTGTTTCCTGTAGTTTTCAAATGGTTAATGGAAAAAATCTAACACAAACAAAAGAGTGGAAAAAGATCTACAAAAGTGAGAAAAGAAAGTACGTTTCAGAAGCAGGCTTTGAACAGGTAGAAGATGTCTACGCAGCTACAAGTGCAAACGAGTTCTTTGCAGAGTGTTTTCAACAATACTATTTAGCACCGAGAACTTTAGCCAAGAATTGTCCAAAAGCCTACAAGTTCATTAAGAGAACAGTACAGATTGATTTTCCTAAAATCGCAGGGATTGTTTGGTAAAAGTATTGCTTTTACAAACTAAATGCGGTAAAATTTCTTTAGATTTCAACTAAATAATGGACTTTTACAAAACAGTGTTTTTAATTTAGTGAATTATAAATTATTAAAGAAAAAGAAAGGAGAAGAGGGGAAACCCTGATAAGAATTCAAAACAAGATAAGAAACAAAAACAAAATAAAAAAGGAGAAATTACAATGAGAAAGAGATTTAACAAAACAGTTAACAAAATCGTAACAGGTGCATTGGTAGCAACCATGGCATTTTCTTTCGTACCAGCTTTTGGCTCTGCTTTAGCCCCAGTAACTGTACACGCAGCCGAAACAGGAACAGTTGACCCTGCAACGTGTCCACACGAGAATGTTAAAACTATTCGTGATAAAATAGCAACGTGTACTGAAAAAGGTCATTATAGAGATGTGTGTCAGGATTGTGGTACAGTAGTAGATGAATACGACACACCAAAACTCAAACACATGTTTGACGAAGAACATTACAAAATAACGAAAAAACCAACGTGTACAGAAGATGGGGAAAAAGTCTACTACTGTACACGTAAATCTTGCACTACAGGAACAAAAACAGTAACACTTCCAGCAACAGGACATGACAACGGAGTTCTCAAAGTAACAAAAGAACCAACATGTGCAGAGCCTGGTCTTAAAGAGACTGTATGCTCTAAGTGTGGAACTGTTCTTGAAGGAAAACCAACGGAGACTGTTCCAGCTACAGGTCAGCACACATGGGACAACGGTAAGATTACTTTAGCTCCGACAACTACCAAAGAGGGTGTAAAGACTTTTACGTGTACAGTGTGTAAAGCAACCAAAACAGAAGCAGTAGCAAAACTTCCAGCAAAACCAAAGAATGATACAAAGAAACCAAAAGCAGGAACTAAAGTAACAGTTGGTGGAAATCAGTACACAGTAACAAAGGTTGGTTCCGAGGTTCGCTTTAGCAAAGCAAAAGCTGGTATTAAGGAACTCTCCGTCCCAGCCACAATTAAGTACAAAGAAGTTACATACAAAGTAACAGCAATCAGTGCTAACGCAGTTAAAGGCAATAAAAAGATTAAGAGTGCTACCATCGGAGCTAACGTTAAGAGCATAGCGGCAAAAGCTTTCAACAACTGCCCTAAACTCAAAACAGTTACAATCAAGAGCACTAAGCTCACAAAGAAAACTGCAAGCAAGAAGTCCTTTAGCAAAGTAAACAAAAAGATGGTAATCAAAGTACCAAAGAAAGTTAAGAAAACTTATGCTAAAATCTTCAAAGGCTACAAAGTAAAGTAGCTTAGCAAACGGCTTAATGCAGTAAGTAGTTTAGCACAGCAACAATTGGGAAGACATAATCCCAGTGGATAAAATTAATCCCAGAGAGGATCATCGCTCTCTTGGATTTTTGGTGGGCAGCTTTAGCACAGATTATTTTCAATTTAGCAAAGTAAGTACTTGACTTTATTGGATAGTGAAGTTAAACTAGAGATAGTGATAATGTTGAACAAAGAAGTTATAACAAAAATCATTGTAACTTAATAACACTAAAAAAGTCAGGAGAGATTGCGCCTCTCCTGACTTTTTTCTTTTAGAAAATTATTTTTTGTAGTTATTGAAATTGTCGAACAGTTTGATTAGTATGTAAACTAATAGTCCGGCAATAACTTGTTCTACAATGTTAGTAATAATGCTGAACACAATAACACCTCCTTTGTAATAGATTAACACGAAGGTGTCACTGTAAATCATAGCACCACTATTGAATTTTGTTACGTATGATTTTGCAGAATTGAAATGAAATAGTCCCAAAAAGTTTCATCGCTTTCTGGGATTTTTGCTGGGCAACTTTAGTCCAGCCACTGTATTTTCACAAAAAAGAAAAGTGTACCCCGGCGTGCATTTTAATCAGGGTACACTTTTCTTTAACTTACAATAATTGGTAATGCGAACCAAATAATTGCAGTAATTAAAATAAAGATTAATACTTTTTTCATTGTTAAGCTATTCCACATGCAGGACCTTAACAAAAAACAGTTTAACAACAATTTGTGAAAATACAGTGAAAAGTTCTGAAGAATTTCAAAGTCCTTCAGAACTTTTGGTGAAGTAAATACACTTCACCTTGATTTAGTCACTGTATTTTCACATCACAACAATTGGGAACGTAAACCAAATGATTGAAATAAAGATTAATACTTTTTTCATTAAAATGTCTCCTTTCTTCTGGAGCACATTTTAATCAGAGTATACTTCGCCTTAATCAAAGTACACTTTTCTTTACATCACAGTAATTGGTAACGCAAACCAAATGATTGCAGTAATTAAAATAAAAATTAAAGTCTTTCCTTACACCACAGCAATTGAAAATGTAAACCAAATTATTGCAGTAATTGAAATAAAGATTAATACTTTTTTCATTGTTAAGCTATTCCGTATGCAGGATTTTAACAAAAATAGTTTAACAACAGTTTGTGAAAATACAGTAAACAGTTCTGGGTTGCTTTAGCCCAGTTTGAAATCTCCATACTACATAACATTTATGTACTGAGTTAAAAATAATACTACAGCAATTAAAATGGAAATTAAAGCGGATCTTAATGTCAGGAGGAGTTTAAGTTCTTGCCATTAAGATAAAACCACAAGAGACTATTACATCGTTAGAACTGCTAAGACACAGCATTACACTCACGTAAAACCTAACGATGTTTTTAATTGGGAACATTTTAATAAATGTTTGTGTACATTTTGTGAAGATTTCTAAACAGTATAGCTTATTAAAAATAGGCATTAAAAAACCATCTCGGTTGTGACGAGATGGTTTAAATTACTTTCCTCATTTTGAAATTCCTCGTTTTTGATTTGATTAAAGTACTGTTACTGGCCATGCAGATTTAATAGTAATAATTAAAACTGCACATACGAAAAGTATTTTAAAAAGTTTTGAATTTAAAATTCTTTTCATCTTAATCACCTCCTTTACTTTGGTGATTACATTGTAACATAAAACGATACTAAAAATCTCTTAAATTTTCTTAAGCAGGAAAGTAATTTACTGGGTTGCTTTAGCCCAGAAACGTGGGTGAACACCTCACTTTATTTTAGTTTATCCCAATTCCACTTTCATCGGTGAATTGGGATTTCTGTGTACTTTAGCACAGTATTCATTCTAACAACTCTTTAGAGAATTAAATCAAAAAGAAATACAATAGAGCCTACATGGATTTTCCGTGTAGGCCTTTTTCATTTTAGAAAGAAGGAAAGGAGAAATAAAGAGATGGGTAATAACTCACCACCAATCAGAGAATTTTCTACCAGAAAATTTAAGTATGGATTCTCTGCTAGACTATTTTATTGGGAACCGCCTCCAGGCGAATCCAAACCCCCTCCATAGTTTTTACAAAAAACTTTAACCAAGAAAAACTATGAGAGGAGTTTAGAATGAAAAAACCAATAAAAATTTCTATTACAATTTTACTAGCTTTCACAATGGTGTTCACCAACCTCTTTAGCTCAGTACCAGAAGGTTTAATTAAAGATCTTTTTGGGAACACAGCAACAGAGGTACAAGCAGCTTCCAAAGATGCTGAGAAACATGCAACAGGTCACAAGTTACATTCAAACACTGACATGGGAAAAACAGCGGTTGAAATTTTGGGACATAGTTCTTCAACACCATTCAGAAAGTTCTACATGCATGATGCCGGTTTAGACGCAAACAAACGTGTAATTTGTGGTTACTCAGAGGGTCGTGGACATCCTGGAGATAAATACAAAAAGACAATAGTTTTAGCAAAGAACTGGAAGAACGCTAAAAATGATAATGCTCTTTGGGGACATAATACTAAAAAAGTAGCAAAAGCTCTCAAATGGTTTTTCCACGATGTAGGTCCAGGAAATGCTTCTGCAAAACAGGCTTATTTTATTCAGACTTATGTTTGGGCAAAAACAATGGGTAGAAATTCTGACACCGCTTTAGAACAGCTTGCACGTAGTAAGAATTGGAAGCTTTCTGATTTGCATAAAATGGAAGACAAAGTGGAAGCACAGACTATTGATGGATGGATTGCTATTTATGAAAAAACTGGTGCGTGCGTTGCCGGTGATACTAAAAACGTTCACCAGCCTTACTTCAGATGGTTTAGCGTGAGTCCAGAAGAGGCCAGTGTTACTTCCAGTAAACAAGAAACCATTAAACGAAATATTCCAATTGTTGTCAACAAAGTTGACAGTAGTACTGGTAATAAAACTCCTGTAAATGGTGTAGAAGTTAAGGCAACTCTTGCAGGTAAAAATTACTATGGTGTTACTGGGCAAAATGGTGGTAGACTCTCTGATGGTAATACAAATGTTAATACTACAAGTGAGCAAGGTAAGATTAAGTTTTCAACAAATCGACAGTTTATCGGTGAAGGTAAGGGAAGTGCTAAGTACATTGAAAACTGGGATGAACTTACAAAAGAGCAGCAGAACGATTACAAGAGTAAAGGTTACTGGTCTAGCAAAACTTTAGCCAAGACTGATGCAGATAAGCAAGCTGAAGACAATGCAAAAAAAGCAGCTAAAGCCAAATTAGACAAGCTTAAAGAAACGTGGACTTTTACAGAGATCAAAGCCCCTGGGTACTTTTACAAAGTAGGTAACAAACCAAAATCAATTACCAAAACTGTAAATAAAGGGACTACAGAAATTAACATTACTTTTGATAACCATCCAAAGTATGGTAAGATCGAACTTCAAAAGGTAGTTGCTGAGGAGAATGGTAAGGAAGTTCCTTACTCAAAATCCTTTAGCCTAGAAAACGCTGTATACACAGTTAAAAAGGGCAGTAGCTACGATAGAGGGGAAGTAGTAGGCACAATTACTACTTCTAAAATTACCAAAGATGGTAAAACTGTTTATGCAGGTTCATTAGGAAATTTAACAATAGGTAAATACTTTGTTAAAGAGACTAAATCCCCAAATGGTTTTAATGTGGATGGTGATACCCATTCTTTCGAACTTATTGACAATGGTGGAGACACTCTTGTAACAAAAGTTACAAGTGGCAGTAAGATTGACAATACTACAATCAAGTCTGTAGAAACGCCAAAGACTGGAACTGTTTCCCTTAAGAAGTGGTTAAAGACTTTAGCCAAGGGTGAGGGTAGTGAGGAAACTATTGTAAGTGAGCCTAACATTAAGTTTACATTAAAAGCGGTAAATGGCATCAATGGCGACTCTGAGTATGTGAAGGGTGTTTCTAAAACCACTGGAGATGGTACAGGTGAAACTAAACTTGGTGAAATTACATGGAGCAAAGTGCCATACGGTACATACACCATTACAATGGACAAAGATCAGACTTTAGCCAAGAACATCACATTTATTGGACCAATCACTGTTTACGTTCAAGACGATGCAACTGACAAGTATCATGGCAAAGACATTCAGCTTGGTTACGTGGTTGATGCTACTGGAAAACCAACTGACAGCTTAACCGTCGATGAAGAAACTCCAGCCGGAACAGTTGTGGTACACAAATCTAAAAGTAGTATAAGTAAAGACGGTGCAAAAGAATACCACCCAGAAGCAGGTGCTAAGTTTGAAATTTTAGATGAAAATCAACAACCAATTGGTGATGCTTTTAGAACCAATTCAAATGGGTTTGCCAGAAGCAATCCAATTAAAAATGCAGGAACTTATTATTTACATCAAGTAAGAGGTTCTGATAAAAAACATGCCTTAATGGAAGACCAGAAATTTGTTGTAACAGAAGCTGATCTTACCGAGGACTTCAAGGTCTTTGAATTCAACGTAATTAATGAGTACGTAGGCGATCACATTCACATTAGTAAAAAGAAATTACCTTACGATGACAGCATTTCTAGCTACGTAGAAGACCAAAAAACACCAGAAGAAGGTGCAGTCTTCACAGTACTTGATGTTGCCAGAATGGGAGATACAGCCTTAAAACAGCTTATGGACAATGGCAAAGATTGGGACTCTGACAAACGTCAGGAGTTTATAAACTCCGTAGGCGATGCAGCTTTAGCCACGTTAACCACAAATGAGAATGGTGAAGCAGACGTGGACCTCGAAGCTACCTTAAATGATGACAATGAACCTGTCTATAAGATTGGTGAAAAAGGATACGTTTTGTTACAGACAAAAGGGGCAGATGGTTACGAGTTAAGTAATCCTTTACGTTCCCCAGAAAAACTCCCTAAACCATTAGAAGGAGAAGGAGAAGCTACGACTTCTGAAAACGGTATTTCCGAATCCACCAATGGGTACTATTTCACTTGGAGTGCAAATTTAACTAACAAGCAGAAACACCCAATGGCAATCGCTAAGTTTACAAAGTTAAAAACGACTATTGACGATAAAGGTCAAACAGCGACAGAGCCTGAAGTTGGTGCAAAGTTCAAAGTCATAAAGGCTGATGGTACTTATTTAAAGTACCAAGACGACAATGGAGTTTCCAAAGACGTTGAGTGTACAGCCAACAACAGCGGTGTGGTTTATGTACCATACCTGTCACGAGGAGTGTACAGTTTAGAACAGATTTCTGGCTCTGGTGTACATCAGAAAATTACTTTTGACATGGATGTAGGAACATTCGCTGTTAATCAGGAAGATTTATTTTATTCAGGCAATCAGATCGAAGCGTTAGCAAAGAACAACTACGATGGCATTGATAATAACCACGTTGTAACGATTGCAAGCGAGAATAATGGTGAGATTACTGATGAAGAGTTACCTGTCTCCGTTAAGTTACTTAAAACCTCTTCAGACACTGGTACACCTTTAGCCAAGGCAGAGTTCACTCTGTACAAAAAGATTGATGGTGAATACAATGAAGTTGATCAATACTACACCGATGAGAATGGAGAACTCACAATTCAGGACTTACAATTTGGTAAGTACAAGATTAGGGAAACGAAAGCTCCTGATGGCTATTTAGCCACGGAAACCGACACAGGTAAAGAAACAGGGGACGAGGACTTTCCTTGGCAGGAAGTTGAATTTACTATTGACGAAAACCACGTTGTAGACGATAGTGGTGTACTTTATTTCACAAATAAAAAGGCTGATGGGGCAACCACTTTCACTTTTAAAGATTCACCTATCTTTGGTAAGATTGCTGTAAACAAGAGTGGTACAGTAATGACTGGGTTCTCAGAAAACGATGGTGGCTTTAACTATGCGAAGCAGAATTTAGCCGGAGCTAAATACGGACTGTACGCTAAAGAAGACATTATGGACGATAGTGGTAAACTAATCTGGGCAAAAGATACTTTGATTGATGAAAAGACAACTACAGGTACTGATGCAGTTTGGTTTACTAACGATGTATTAACACCTAGCGATAATTTCTACATGGGAAGTTATTACGTGAAGGAGTTGGAAGCACCAGCTGGTTTCGACATTGATGAAACTAAGCACGATGTTAATTTAACATGGCAGGCAGGTGCTAAAGATTCTGAAATCGGTGCATGGGAACCTGACGATGATGCAGAGTTCTCAGAACAAGGAAGTAAAGGTAAGAACTTTTTAGCACAGGGTTCAAAACTAAATCCTTACATTGTTAACGCTAAGAAAGTAGTTTTCACTTATGAGAAAGCACCAGAGGGAGTTGATGTATGGGACGTTTCAGCGGATGGTATCAGTGATGATGTTAATAGTCCTAATGACGCTACCAGTGCTAGTACAGTTGTTCTCTGGCATGACCCGGAAGATTCAAATACCATTTACATTTCTAGTCAGAAGGCCGAACAAGAAATTAAGTTCAATAAGCTTTCTTCCGAAATGTTTTACAAGTGTGCAAATCTGACAAGCGTTATTTTCTTCAATGTAGACACATCATACATTGTTAATGCAGATAAGATGTTTGCATACTGTACCTCTTTAACCAAGCTTGATTTGTCCAACTGGGACACACACAGATTGAATTCTACCGTACAGATGTTTGCAAACAGTTCTGTGCTTGAGAAGGTTTACGTTGGTAATACAGACATGCACTATGAGGACGAAGCAGAAGCAGCAATAAGTTCTATCTATGTAACTCCAAAATACAATGGCTATCTTTACTATGATCCTGCGACAGACCAGACAACTCTGAAAGAACTAGAAGCAGAAATCACAACTAAGGAAGAAGCACTCAAAGATACCAGTCTTAGTGAAGATGAGAAGACAAAGCTTGAAGAAGAAAAAACCTTGCTCGAAGAGAACAAAGCGAGTGTAGAAGCAACACTTACTTCTAACAGATTTTCTATCGACAGCTTTAGCTACTCATTGATGTACGACAATGGTAATGCTCAGCAGCTCTCTACTACTGATGGTGTGGGTAGCCTTAATAATTTTACTATTTCCAACGGGGACATTGAGAGCTTTAGCCCAGAATACCCGAATTTCGGTGACCAGTCTAATCGCTCTGGAGAACTTAAAGTAGCAATTAAGTTAAAAGAAAGTTCTGAGTATTATAAGTACACTGACAAGGATGGTAATGGTAATCCAACAGGACTTCTTACTGTCACAGTCAATGTATTAGACCCTAACGATTTAAAATTTAATGTTGACGAGCACCCTTCTGCAACAGTAGAAGCAGAAGATGAGAGCTGGGGAATGTATCTGTCAGTTTTAAAGGCTGATTCTGGAGAAGCTGTAACGCAAGCAGACGACAGCGAAACAGCAGACCCAACTGTAATGAATGATCTGGAAACCGGTCTTGGTAAAGCAGAGTTTACCGTATACGCTGCAACAGATTTGAAGAGTTACAACACTGATGAAAATGGTAATCCAATTACTGTTATCAAAGCAGGAACTAAGATTAAAACTATTCAGAGTATTGCAAAAGACGAGGACGATGGTGGTAGAGCAGGTACAGACTTGTTACCATTTGATTACTATGCCGCTGATAAGAATGCTGAAAATCTCTACAAAATTATTGAGACCAAAGCACCTGACGGTTATGCTATTGATAGTGCTGAAGCATACGTACCAAACATCAACTATCGGGGACTCAGTGCAGATGACATTTTAGCCAAGCTCCAGAAAACGAACGGTGATAAGATAAAAGTAAAATACAGTGCAGAGGACAAATCTTTTGCAATTGCATTTACTTTCTTCGACACAAAAGCTCCAACCATTACAAAGGACTGGGGTAGAGAAAATACTAATGAGTTCGTAGAGGAGAGCAAACGTCCTGATCATTTAACAATTAAGATGTACAAGGACAAGGCTAAGACACAGCTTTACAAAGAGATTACGCTAACCAAAGATGGGCACTGGTCATACACTTTTGATGAGGATGTTGACCTTAGTAAATTCTACTATGAGGAGGATACATCTAACTTCCCAAAGAATGTCAAGATTGACAAGAGTGACTACGAAGAAGGTTACTATGTTAACAAAAAGAATAATTCAGTGAAGTTCTACAACATTTGGGATAAACCAGACGATCCAAAAGTAGTTCTCTCAATTCACAAAACGTGGAAGGACAACGACAATGCTTCCGGCAAACGACCAAGAGAGATTTTAGTGACGCTGTACCAGAATGGTGTAGCTATTAAGAAAGATGTAAAACTTAACGAATCCAACAACTGGACATACGAAATGCCAGAAAACGAAGCACTTTCACAGTACGATGACTTCGGTGTCAAGAATGTCTACAGGTGGGAGGAGGACAGCGATTCACTTGGTGAAGACTACGAGTTAGTTTCTCAAGAAACAACTACAACAGAGTCCACACAGTACATCTATATGACAACAGAGTTAGTAAATGCATACTCGAAATACACAACAGCTTCTGTCAGAAAGAGCTGGGACGACGAGAAGAATCTGTATGGACAAAGACCTAAGGACATTAAAGTGCATTTACTTGCAGATGGCAAACAGGTTGATAAGTTTACTCTCGAAGTCGCTAACGCAGATGGAACTGTTTCAAATAAAGATGTCACTAATGGAGAAGTTACACTGAATGAGAAAAATGCATGGAGTGCTAAGGCTATCAATTTAGACAAGTACAAGGGCAAAGACAAAATTCAGTACACTTGGGAAGAGGTAGATGTTGGAGATGGCTACAAGTTAGCTGCCAACACCACAACGCTTGAGAACGAGGATGAAGCAAACGAGACTTTCATTACAAACCTTACTAACAAGTACACACCTGCGTATGGTAGTGTAAAGGTTTCAAAAGTAATCCCAGTTTCTTCCTTAGACTTTAGACACGGTGACATTACCTTTAAGTTCGACTTGACCGGTGAAACCATTCATAGAACGCAGGCTAAAGACAGTAAGTCTGTAACCTTTAGCCAAGATACCCTCTCTGACAAGGAAAGTGTTGTTACCATTAATGGAAAGCAGTACTTGAAGTTAAGTGTTACTTTCAATAACCTCGATTGGGGTGACTACAGAGTAACAGAATCAGGATCTGAAAGCCGTTACCAGTTCGATTCAATTGATGGTCTGAAGAATGCCACAATAGGAAAAGATGCAAAAGGTAACTCTTACATTAGCTTCACAGTAAACAAAGATTTACACGAGTTTACAGGAACATTCCACAACCGAACAATTCCTGCTTCGGTTAAGATTGTGAAGTACGGTAAGAGCGGTATTAAGAAGCTCAAAGGTGTAACCTTCAAGATTGAAAAGATCAAAGGAGACAGCAGAGAGCTAATCAAGTCAGCTACAACTGGAGATGAAGGTGAGGTTCTCTTTAACGATTTAGCCCCGGGTGATTACGAGATTACCGAGACGAAAACACTTAAGGGATACACTCTCCTGAAAGAGCCTATCAAAGTCACATTACCTTTAACAATGACCAAAGAAAGGGCAGAACAATTAAAGGCAGATACAAGTAAGGCAGTCTACGACAGTGAAAAGAAACTTTACTATTTCTATAGTGTTTCTTACAAGGTTGACAACGATGCCGGTTTTGAAGTACCACATACAGGTTTCAAAGACAATCTAAAGACATACCTGCCACTAATCGCAGCTATGATAATGATAGTTGGAACAGAGATTTGGGTATGCATTGGTAGAAAAAGACCAAAGAAAAGAGCTTAAGAGAAAACCTAAAAAGCAAAGAAAAGAGCTTAATTAATTTTCTTGGCTTTAGCAAAGACGAAAGTGTCAGAGCTTTAGCCAAGAAATAATCCCGAAGAGTTTCATCGCTCTCCGGGATTTTTGGGTGGAAAAATGATCTATAAAAGAAGATTGAAATATTTACTGACAATCTTCTAAATTTAGTAATATGGCTAAAATCTGTTCTGTATTTTATACTTAAATTGTATTCCTATTATCTTGATAATTTATGTATTATTAAATACAAAATACAACATTTGAAAATGTTTGTACAATTGAACATGTTAACTCTAAAAATGATATTATTAAAATAATTCGTTCATAGTTAGTCATTTTTCCACTCCTTTCCGCAAAAATACAGAATAGAGTGTAGTTAATACTAAATTTATTTTAATATAACATATACTTCTAATTAATTCAAGTATTTTACTTGACTTTTGTGTATTTTTAGATTAGACTTATTTTAGGTGGTAGAAATGTGGCTAAAATTTGTTCTATCTTACCTATTATCTTGGCTAAAGCTGTTGGTGTTTGCTAACAGCTTTTTTAATTGTAATTAAAATCAGGCTTTAGCAAAGACGGAAGCGTCAAAGCCTTAGCCAAGAAAAATCCCGAAGAGTTTCACCGCTCTCCGGGATTTTTGGGAATGTTGAAAATGTTTTTTTGTAAAAGGAAAATTTGACTTTTACATCTAATTTCCCTGTGTTAAATGATTTAGTAAATGTGGCTAAAACCCATTCTGTATTTATATTTTATTAGCTTAGCTTATCATGTTTATTTCTTTTTAATTTAAACTTTTTATCGTAATATGCTTTAATATATAATGCAGTTTTTGTTATGTTGCTAAATGTGTTTAATATTTCTATTAGTACTCTGAAATCTTCTCTCATTTTCAACCTCCCATTCTATAATTTCATAAATACAGAATAGGAGTACATTTAATACTAAATCTTTTATATTATAGCATATTAAATTTGTTATTGCAAGTTTACTCTTGACTTTTTTGTATTTTTTGTTATTATATAAATAATAAGTGATTGAATTGATGTGGCTAAAATCTATTCTGTTTACTTATTAGCTTGGCTAAAGCTGTTAGTGGTTACTGACAGCTTTTTTAATTATAATTAAAATCAGGCTTTAGTAAAGACGAAAGTGTCGGAGCCTTAATTAAGAAACAATCCCAGAAGATGTCAAAGTCTTTTGGGATTTTTCTTTATCCAGCTTTAGCCCAGAGAGCCTTTAGTTCCAGTGTGGTGCTAGGTACTCTGGGATTTTCTTATCCAGCTTTGGCTAAGCGAACTCCTTAATGGCCTTAGTCCAGTATTTAAGCCTTTAGCAAAGTATCTCTCACAAACTAAAGTGTAATAGTGTAGTAGTAAATCACACTTTAGCCTAGCAGCACTTATAATTTACTAAAATAACAAAACATGATAAAATGGAGGTAAATTATGAGAGAGGAAATATTGAGCATTAAAACTAAAAGGAGAAGTGACTTTCCCAGATTCTTTTTAAATATTAACACCAAGTCCTGAAGAGTGTCTTTAGATCCGAAGAGTAGTGAAGCTCTTCGGGATTTTCTATTTTAAATAACTCTTCAATAAAGACTTAATAACTCTTTACGCAGAATAACTCGTGTGCTAAAATGGTAATAGCAAACCACGCTTTAGCCAAGTATTCACTATAAACTTCTAAAAACAAAAGGAGAGTAATAATTATGAAAAAAAGATTTTTATTGGTCGGAGCTTTAGCCACGACACTAACTTTCGGAGGACTTTTCACACCAAAGTTAGTCAAAGCAGCTACACCGACTACTCAGGCTGAAGAGGAAAATAACAATTATTATGTGCTCCCAAATGGGGAGCATTTTTTGACTAAAAGAACCCTTAAGAATGGAAAGACATTGGAGTTTTATAATCTTGAAACGTATGGTAATGGGCGTGGACTAACTGGTAATTTGCGTTACGATGGTGAAGAGTTTCAACTTGATAATTATAGTCTTGAACTTCAAAAAGGTGATATTCAGAATCCAGGTTATGATCCTTTAGATAAATCAACACAAAAATTCAGTGTTTACGCAAATCCAGAAACCTACTTCCCAGCACTCACAGCAACCAAAAAAGTAAATGACTTGATACAGAAATACAAAGACCCAAGTAAGAGTATGCTGCCAGAGAACGTGGATAAAACATCAGAGTTGTACTTAGACATGAAATCCTGTGCCGACGAAGCCATCAAGGATTGCAAGACCGAGTATGAGAAGATAATTACTCTGGATAAGTATGTGCATAGTGTAATGACTACAGATATTAAGTATGATGGTTTATCTCTCGAAAAGGCTTGGAAACAGAAAATTGGTGCATGTGGACAGTACTCTCTTATTTTAGAAAGATTATGTCAAATTGAAGGAATTCCTTCTAGTTATGTTTCAAGTACCAAGCATGCTTGCGTTTTTTCTTATGACTCTGAAAATAAAAGATGGGTACTTAGTGACCCAATAAACTATGTAGCAGATTGGGATGTACATTCTTGGGCAAATCAAATTGATATGGTATTTGATAATAACAGTTATCTCAAAAAAGCTAATTGTTATTTTACTTTAGACTATGATAAAAATAATCCAAATAATGATACAGATAAAAACACTTGGGATGAAATGGAAAATTGGGGATTAAATTTGCAAAAATTTGATTTATCTAATGGTTCTGACATTGTTGTTCCGAACGACATTGATGGAATTCCAGTTACGTATGTTAGAGGACTTACTGCGGATTTAACGTCCATTAAACTTCCAAATTCTTTGATTAAAATTAAAGATGATGCTTTTAATTCTATGGATACTCTAAAGTCTTTAGTAATAGACGGAGGAGCACCTAATCTTAATGAATTAGGTGAGAGGTCATTTTCAGGATGCTCTAACATAGAGGAACTGGATTTATCAAACTCAAAACTTACAAGCATTCCTGAAGGAGCTTTTGCATACTGTAAAAATCTTAAGACCATTAAGTTACCTAGCACAATCACCTCAATTGGTGATGAGGCTTTCTACAATTGTCAGTCTTTAACAAACATCGAAGGACTTGATAAGTGTAATTTAAAGTCTATTGGTTCTGCGGCTTTCTCTAACTGTAAGGCGTTGGAAAACTTAGACTTTAGCCAATCCACCTTTACTAATGTGCCATCCAAAGCATTCAATGGCTGTTCAGCTTTAGCCAAGATTACTTTACCAAACACATTAACAACGATTGGTGGATACGCTTTCTATGCATGCTATGGTATTCCGCAGCTTGATTTATCTAACACAGCTTTAACCACGTTAGAAAACTATGCTCTTTACCAGATGAGAGAAACAACCAAATTTTCACTACCAGATAGCATCAGTAGTATAGGAACCCATGCTTTTTCCGTTTCAACGAGTAATGGAGCAGTGCCTACAATTTTACCAGCATCATTAAAAGATAAAGTAAATTACAAAGATGCAGCCACATCTCCTTGGTTAAATCGAAAAGTAATGTTCACAGATGAAAATGTGAAAACAATACATTTTTATGGAAACGGTGCAACTATTGGTGACACAGAACCAATGTTTGTAAGTGAAGGTTCTAAGGTAACTTTGCCTTCCTGTGGTTTCTCAAAAACTAATTACATCTTTAAAGGATGGAATACAAAAGCAGATGGAACTGGAGAAAGCTACAAACCAAATGCTACACTTACTACTATTCCAAGTAAATTGTACGCACAGTGGGCAAAAACAAGCTACAAAGTTAATTTAGTTTACACCGGTGGTACAATAAAAATTAACGGAGTAAACCATACAAATAGCTACACAATGACATGCACATTTAAGAATGCCAGCACTACATACTCACTTCCAACAACTAGTCAAGTTATGAGAACAGGTTACAAATTTGTTGCTTGGTATGATAACGAAGAGTGCACAGGCAAAATCTTAACTAAAATTACTATTGACAACGTAAGTGATATGACGCTCTACGCTAAATGGCGTGTTGATCCAAATCATAGCCACAAGTGGGACAAAGGAAGAGTTATAAAAGAACCTAGCTGTAAAGAAGAAGGAGAAATTCTCTACACCTGTTCTGTCTGTAAAGGGACTAAGGTCGAAGCTTTAGCCAAGACTGATAACCACCAGTGGGGTGAGTGGACAACCATTACAAAACCAACGTGTTCTACAAAAGGCAAAGAGGTAAGAGAGTGCTCCAAGTGCTCCAAAACAGAAGAAAGAGCTATCCCAACAATTCCACATACTGTAGTAAAAGAAGCCGACAAAGCTGCAACCTGTACAGAAAATGGCTACGAGGGTAGAGAATACTGTTCTGTTTGTAACACAACCATTAAGGAACGCACAATCATTCCAGCCACTGGACACCAGTGGGGAGCATGGCGTACCACTTTAGCCAAGACCTGCACCACAGATGGTAAAGAGGTGAGAGAGTGCTCTAAGTGTTCCAAAACAGAAGAGAGAACAATTCCTGCAACAGGACATGATGTAAAATTAGTTGGGGCAAAGGATTCCACCTGTACCTCTAAAGGCTACTCAGGCGATGAAGTGTGTAAGACTTGTAGAAAAACCATCAAGACTGGACATGAATTACCTTTAGCTCAGCACACCCTTAAGAAAGAGGAAGGTGTCGCAGCAACCTGTACAAAAGACGGGCACGAAGGCAACACAGTTTGTGAAGTCTGTGGAGAAACCCTAAAAGAGGGAAAAGTAATTCCAAAGCTTGGACATGATTGGTCTAACGAGAACGGTAAGTGTACTCGATGCGGAGAAAGCCATGAGCATTCCTTTGGTGAAGGCACAACCATTAAAGAGTTAACCTGTACTCAGGATGGGGAAATCGACTACAAGTGTTCTAAGTGTGGTTACATTAAGAAGGAAATCACAAAGGCTACTGGACATGAATGGGGAGAGTGGAAGACCACTTTAGCCCAGACCTGTACTACAGATGGTAAAGAAGAGAGAACATGCTCTAAGTGTTCTGAAAAAGAAGAAAGAACTCTCAAAGCTACCGGACATGAATGGGGAGAGTGGAAGATCACTTTAGCCCAGACTTGTACTACAGATGGTAAAGAAGAGAGAATCTGCTCTAAGTGTTCCGAAAAGGAAGAAAGAACTCTCAAAGCTACTGGACACAAATCCGAAACAGTAGGGGCAAAAGCTCCAACCTGTAAAGAAGATGGTTACACTGGCAATGAAGTGTGTAAGGTTTGCCACGAAACTCTTAACAAAGGAACTACAATCCCTAAGACAGATTCCCACGAATGGGGAAAATGGACTATCAAGAGGGAATCCACTTGTACTGAAAAGGGAGAACAGAGTCGTAAGTGTGCTGTATGCGGAGAAGAGGAAATCGAGTCCTTACCTTTAGCAAAGCACACATGGGACAATGGTAAAGTAACCAAAGCTCCTAGCTACACTAAGGTTGGGGTTAAGACTTGGACTTGCAAGAAGTGCGGTAAAACTAAGACCACCACTTTAGCAAAGCTCCCAATGCCAAAGGCAGGAACTAAAGTAATCGTTGGTGGAAATCAGTACATAGTAACAAAAGTCGGTTCTGAGGTACGCTTTAGCAAAGCCAATGCTAAGGCAAGAGCCATCACAGTTCCAAGCACAATCAAAGCCAAAGGTATTACCTACAAGGTAACCAGCATTGGAACCAACGCTTTCAAAAACTGTAAAAAACTTACCAAAGCCAGCATTGGAGCTAACGTAAAGGTAATCAAAGCAAAAGCTTTCAACAATTGCCCTAAACTCAAAACAGTTACAATTAAGACAATACTGCTCACCAAGAAAACTGCAAGCAAGAAGTGCTTTAGCAAAGTGAGCAAGCGAATGGTAATCAAAGTACCAAGAAAGGTTAAAAAGACATACGCTAAAATCTTTAAAGGCTACAGAGTAAGATAAAGCAAAACAAAAAATAATCCCGGAGGGTTTCATCGCTCTCCGGGATTTTAGGTATTTTGTAGTAACTAATTTATGGTAATGTTCCGCGTAAATCTAGGTTAACTGTGGCTTAATTCTAATTTATGTAGGCCAATACGCTCAAAGCGAACTGTGCACCTGCAAACAAAACACCAATAGTGGTAATGATCAACATCCAAATATTAATATTTTTCATAGGGCTACCTCCTTCCAGTAAAGTCTGGAACAAGGCATTTTTAGTTACTACATGATACACTTTATCACATAAGAAATTACATAGTCAATTGCATTCTTAGTTAATTCACAAAATGTTCAAAAATACTAATCAGAATTCTGACTAAAACTATTGACTAATTCTTTTCTTTTTACTATAATACTAATACAAAGTAACTAGTTTAGCCTTAGGTAAGTTACTCTAGTAAATCTTTGTTAACTGGGCTAAAGCTGTTGGTATCTACTAACAGCTTTTTTAATTGTAGTTAAAAACAACTCAGTATAAAAAGTATTCACTTGAGACTATTAAACTTGGCTTTAGCAAAGACAGAAGTGTCAGAGCTTTAGCTCAGTAAACAATAAATTAAAAATAATAACGAAAATTGATTATAAAGTAATCTCTTACTATAACCCTCATTAAAACTTAATAGATAACATAACCCAGCTTGCTTTCACCGGTAAGCTGGGTTTTATTTTTGGTACAATGCTTTAGCTAAGACAACAGCCAAGACTTTAACTACAGTGCTTTAACAAAGTCAATTCCAAAGCTTTAGCATAGTAGGCTACCCAGCTTTAGCAAAGTCAATAACAGAGCTTTAACCAAGGCTTCAACTGCAGTGCTTTAGGCAAGTAGTTCCCTAACAAGCAAAGCTCTCCAGCAGACTAGCTTTAGCCACGTACCAAAATAAAATAAATTAAGAAATAAGAAAGGGGGAAGTTTTATGAAGAGATTTGGAATACCACCTTAAAAACATTTGTAACTAAATAATTACAAATTAAGAGAGGTGATATTCTTGGAAGAAAAGAAAAAGTCATATTCAAAAAAGAAAAAGTTAGCTTTAATTCTGTTAGCTATCACTTTAGTTTTAGCATCAGTAGGTACTTTCTTTTATACAGCTTTTGCTAAAGATAGACCTTACAAAAAGTCGGGTAGTTGTACTATCAAAGTTGGTGATGCGACTTTACCTATTTCTGTTGCTTTTAGTGGAACAGAAAACGAGTTTAAAACAAACGGCGATATAGACAAAAAAAGAGCTTTTACCAAAAGTAGTCATACAGTACGTGTATCAGAGGGATCAATAACGCAAGGTACTGCTGTCAGTAACTTGACTGTTTTAAATTCTAAAGGTAAAGCGGCAAATTACGTTGATTGTGGAACAGTACCAGATAGTAGTGGCGATAGATATAACACTGTACTATTTAACATATCTTTTACACTTAAGGCTCATTATTCTTTATCAGGGAGTGTTAAAACAGGTGGATCTGCTACAGGAGGATTTTTTGGATTTGTTTCTGGAACAAGTAGAAAAAAATCCGTTACAGTAAATGGTGAAAAGTTAGCACCATATGAAATCATATATGATTTCTCAACAAATGCTGGACATAAGACAGCAGATCGTAAGATAACCTTGCTTGTTAGATTGAATTTATCGCAAGCTAGAATGTTAAGTACTAGCGAAGGTAATTACTACAATGCCGTACTTACAACAAAAGACAGCATAAAGAAATACACTTATGAACTTAAAGATGATTTGATTAGCAGTAATGCTGTTAAAAGGTCTGATAACTGTGGTACAGTAGAGACTTTACCAAAACCAACATTGACAGGTTACAAATTTAATGGTTGGACAGATGAAAATGATAATAAGCTTTATGCTGGTGGTACTAAATTTACAGTGTGTAGTAAAAACAGAACTTTTACTGCCAGTTGGACAGCTTATACGCATAATGTTGTTTACAATCTACAGGGCGGGCATTTCCCATCTAGCAAAAAATCACAAACGACCTTAAATGGGTGTGTTATAGTACCAAACGGTACTTACTACATTCAATCTGGTTTGACTGGTGGTAGGTATATTCATGTTTACAATAAAAAAATGGAAAAAAGCATTGACCCTATTGTAATATGGAATGGTTGTGGAGGCTCACAAACTAAATGGATTTTCGAAAGATACAAAGATACTCAATACTATTATATTACAAGTTATCTAAATGGTTTAGCTCTGGACTTAAGTGGTAGTCCAAGTAGTAGCAACAAACTCACTAGTAAAAGTGTAGAATTGTGGGAGCAGACTCAACCTGCTGATGACTATTTATGGTATTTAAAAGATGCCGGAAATGGTAAAGTAAACATTTATAACAAGTCATCGGGACAGGTTCTCGATGTTAAAGGTGGGCAGAGTCAAGACAGAGATGGTACATTCCTACAGCAGTATAATTATAATAGCAATACAAATGCACAAAAATTCAAACTTATTTCTGCAGATCAGAGGGACTATCCTAATCGTATGCAGTATGGTAATCATAATATTTATGTAAACTCTTTAGCCCCAGAGAAAAACAACAGTACTTTCTTCTATTGGAATACAAAACCAGATGGAACTGGTAAGGCATACAAAGCTGGAAGTATTTATCAAGCAACACAGAATGGTGGTACTGTAACTTTGTATGCTATTTGGAACATTGATGATTTTACTGTAAGTTTTAATTCTAATGGTGGTACCGGCTCTATTGCCTCTATAACGCATAAAGGTTTTCAAGCATTTACATTACCAACAAATACCTTTACACGAAAAGGTTATGTCTTTAGAGGTTGGTCTTTAGAAAAGTACCCAGATGAAGCTTCGTACAGAGATGGTGCTATCTATGACAATCAGACTCCAAATGCAACATTGTATGCACAGTGGCAGCGAAAGATTGGTGGATTTATTCAAAGACCATTCTTAGATTCACAGATGTTTTATAAAGATTCTGCATTGATTGGTGAAAATGGAACCACCTACAATGGAGATTTGATTGACTCAAGAATGGCGCACATTGATGAGAATGGTAATCCAGGCTACTTTAGCAATGGTTGGAATAAATAGCATTCCACTTTAGTCCAGCTATTATTCTAATCAGTTAAGAGCTAGGCATTGCTCTGCTTTAGCCAAGTCAAACAACACAACTAAATCTTAGCAAACGTTTTAGCCTAGACAAACAGCATGCAAGAACAAACGCAATCCCAGGGAATTTCATCGTTCTCTGGGATTTTTATTTTTTACAAGAAAAGCTCTAATCAAGATCACAGCTCTAACCAAGATTACAACCCTAACTAAACTCATTACATTAACAGGAGGATTAGCATGACTAACGGAATCGTAACCAGTGGAAGTATAATCAAAATGGATTTAAAAGATAAATATGTATTCTGGGACATTGATGGAACTTTAGCCCCATATCGCTTCAACGATCATGTAGCAGACCCAGATGGTTCTATGAATAGTCTAAGTTTAAAAGAAATAGAAAATGGTGTATTTCTACATAGAAAACCATCTAAACATATGCAAAAAGTTCTGAAAACTTGTGAATCAAAACAGAATATCGTAGTAGGGCATTGTTTAGCAGAGAAAGAAATGCAGGATAAAGGAATCTGGCTTGCTAAGAATTATCCAATGATTTCTGAACATTTATTTCTTTCTAGAGACAAATCCAAAACAACTGCCATCTTAAAATACTGTAACGAGCATAACATTAATTTAAAAGACGTTATCTTTGTGGATGATATAATTCCATTTCTAATTGAAGCGGAGCGTGAAGGTATCAGATCATTTCACATTAGTAGTTTTCTCGACTGGGAGTATTCAATGCTCTAGCCAAGACCACTGCGGACCACAGCTTTAGCACAGCTGCTACCAAAGCATTATCTGACAACAAACATTACAGCTTTAGCAAAGTCCTAACTGCTTTAGCAAAGTCGAGCCAGCGTTAACTGAGTAATAATTCTAAAATTTAATAAAACAAATTAATCAATCACACAGTCCCAGAGAATTTCGTCGTTCTCTGGGACTTTTTTATTTTTACTAAAGAAGTGAGAATTTACACACCTTAGCCAAGACTCCTAAACGTCTCTCATGTACAGGTAATAGCCACCACCTTAGTCCAGACATTAATCAATTAATCATTTCCTAATAATTACAGATCGGAGTTATGTAAATCCAGCTTTAGCCAAGTATCCCTTATAAAATAATAAAAACAAGGAGGGATTTAAAATAGCAGTTATTTTAGTTGATTATACAGCTTTAGCAAAGCAAACTCTCTAGCAAATTAATAGCAAACATCAGGCAACGCAATCCCAGAGGATTTAATTATTCTCTGGGATTTTATTTTTAATAAGGAGAAGAGATTATGAAAGAATTGCAACAAAACTTAATAACACATTTAAAAAAGCATTTAATTTTAACAGCAATAATACTAATGACCTTAGTATTATTAACACCTTTAGCAACGCAAGCTAAAACAGTTAGTAAAGAACATAAAATAACAGCAGCAACAACAACACAACTTAAAAAGAAGTCCAAGAAGAATTCCAAGAAGAAGTCAAAGCACCACACTACAATTCGAAAGAAATCCAAGAAGAAATCCAAGAAGAGATCCAAGAAGAGATCCAAGCAGAAGTCCAAGAAGAGATCAAAGCATTCCAACACATTTCAAACACACAAGACAATAAGAATACAATCCAACATTTACCAAAACGAATTAAACAAAAGATTTAAAGATAAAGAGTTACGCACCATAGTAAAATTAGTCACTAATGGACAAATTGGCTATGTAGGTAAATTCAAAGATGTAAAAAGAATCAAAGATGAAATTAATTCAAAAAGCGGAACCACATTTGTCGTATGGAGACAAGTCAAACCAGGACAGGACGAAAATTATTACAAACCATTCCTACAAGCAAAGTACAAAGCTGTGACTGACGATGAAATCACATACAATGCTACATACAACAATAAATTTGTAAACTATAAAACGTCTGACCTAATCTATTGCTTACGACTATACGATAAAGAAGGTAATCTAGCTAAGCAGCGAAAGAACTACTGGGCTTTAGCCAAGCAAGCTACCCGAAAGGCTAAAGTGAAGAATAACGATTCAGATAGAGAAGCTGTTAAAAAGATTGCTTACTGAATTTGTAAGCACACTAAATACGCATCCGGCCAATACGACAATGCGGAAGCCGGAACCCTATTTAGCAAAGGAAGAGGAGTGTGTAGGGACTACTCAGACGCTTTCTGGGCAATGTGCAAAGTAAGTGGAATACAATGTGAATACTACGCTGGTACAGTTACCGGAGGAGGAAGACATGGTTGGAACAGAGTCAAGATTGAAGGTAAATGGTATTGGATTGATGTAACATGGATGGACTGCGGTAAATCAATCAACAAAAATTATTACTTAAAACGTAAACTATGGAAAAATCACAAAATAACTGAATTAGGTCAAAAGAATGCATTAATAGCCAATGTGCATTATGTGGAATTAAGATAATTAACCCAGCACTACTAGAGATGGCAGTCACGTCAGAGACGAATCTCTAGTTTAGCACAGTACTCCAAACAATTCAACAGCTTTAGCCAAGTAATCTAAAACCAATTTAGCAAAGGAATAACACAATGAAATCAAAAGCAGCAGCACATCTAAAAGTAACAGCAATACACCTAAAAGCAGCAACACATCTTAGAGTAGCCATAGCATTATTCACAATAGCACTACTCACAATGGCATTTCTCATCACGCAACCCACATATGCCAAAACAACTACTCGCCTTAACATTACCCACACATCTTCCAAAGCAACCACACATTCCAATAATAAGAAACAAAAGAACAAACATAAGAATAAAAAGAACAAACATAAGAATAAAAAATACAAAAACAGAGTCAAAATACAAACAAAGATTTACCAAAAAGAGTTAAACACTAAATTACATCGCAACACCTACAACACCCATGGCACACCTCTCAATACAGTCCTCAACCGAGTACTACAAGGAAAAATCGGTTACGTAGGTAAATACGAAGAAATAAAACCAATGATAAATCAAATCAATCAAATGGCAGGAACAAAACTTACAACTATAAGATTCATCGAGATTAATCGCGCACAAAGCTACTATAAGCAATTCCTAAATATACCAGGCAATCCAGATAACAGCTGTAAAGATATGCAAAAACGACGAATAGGTAATACACTCTGCTATCTTACCCTTTCCAGTACAAAAGGAGACACAGTCAAAAGCCGCAGCAGATACTGGGCTTTAGCCAAGAAAGCTGTCCGTAAGGTGGGTGTACACAATGGCGATACAGACAAAGTAGCAGTTCATAAAATTGCAATGTGGATTTGTAAGCATACAAAATACAAAGAAGGTAATTACGACAACTCTGAAGCAGGCACCCTCTTTAAAAAAGGAACAGGAGTCTGTAGGGACTATTCCGATGCATTCTGGTCAATGTGCAAGATTTGTAATATTCCATGTAAATACTACACAGGTTATGCAAATGGGTTCCATGGTTGGAACAGAGTTAAGGTCAGTGGAAAATGGTATTGGATAGATGTCACATGGATGGACAATAGAACAATAGATAAGAGATATTACCTCAAAAGAAGATTATGGAATAATCACAAATCACCGAAATCTACATTTAAAAGTATTTTAAGTTGTGGAACAACAACCACACATTAGTTCCGCTTTAGCACAGGACTATGCAAGCATTAAATTCTTACTGGCAGGTACGAGAGTACCGAAGTAAGATATTTAGCCCAGTTGAGTTTCACCGCTCTTCTGGGTTTTGTTTTACCAAAAATAAATTATTAAAAAAAAGGAGTAGTCTTATGGGTAAAAATTTACAAAGATTGACAACAGATTACGAAGGGCTTTTAAAACGTTATTCAATGGAAAAGAATTTCATTCAGAAAAGAAATTCTACAGGCGTGACTACATTCCCTGTTATACAGGATGCGTGGTTATTTGATAAAAACGTTGAAATAGTCGATTGCCCAGGAAGTGAGTACAAACTTCCAGGCATTGTTGTCAATAACTTTAATGAATTATTCAAAAGCTTTAGCTCAGCCAAAATATACAACAGTATAAATATACGTGTTGATGATTGGTACATGAGTGATGATTCCAACACTTTCACAATTACTACGGGAAGAACTAATTATTACAAATCTTTAGTAACAAATCGTGCTATTGATTACGCTTTAGCCGAGGGAATAAGTGTAAGAGAACTGTTAGAGTGTGGTCCTTTTATTCATTCATTAAAAACTTCTTCACTCTCAAATCATTTAGGGTTTAATGGTTTTGTGGAAAGTGCTGACGGAAAGATAGCATTGATATTTCGAAAAAAGGGAATGTCAATTGGTGAAGAGACCTATTCGAACAGTGTTACAGCAAGCCTAAAAATTAAATACGCCTTAGACGAGTCTTATCTATTTACAAAAGATGGTTTAATGAATGCCATTATTGAAGAAATCAATGATGAACTCGGAATTCCATTTAAAACACTAATAACCAAGAATAACGAACCAATACAGTTAATTGCAGCCTATCGAGATGTGCTTGAGGGCGGAAAACCACAACTATTATTCTATGCAAAAACAGAAATGACTTCAGAACAAATAACTTATGCATTTAATAGTAAAAATACTAAAATTAATTGTAATGAAAAACCACTTGCTGCTACAGAAAGTATGATTACAGATGGAAACTTTATTTATTGGATAGCATTAGAAGATCTTTTAAAATGTGATGTATTTCCAAATAAGTTTGTACATGACGGTAAAGATTTTACTATGTTGCCATCGGCCGCTGCATGTATTGTAATGCTGCAGGAATTTAAAAATAAAAGATAACAAAAGTACAACTGAACATATACAAGAAGACAATCAAGCAGACAAGAAGACAAGAAGATTGCTTAACAGCCTAACAGCTTTAGCCCAGTTGAGTTTCATAGCTCATCTGGGTTTTTAAATTTAATATTCTAATTAAAATAAATCAGAAACAGAAAGAAGGCCTATCATGATTTACATTGTTATTTCTATTAGAGAACGTAGTACTAGAATTCTCACAGATCACATTTCTAAGAAAAAGTATTTTACCGATTTAGCTTTAGCCAAGGAAAAACTTTACAAAGATTTTGCACTTTCCTACAGTGCTAAAACAGATAAAACTTTAAGCAAAGAAGAGTTCAATAGAATGAAAGGTAAGTGTACAGATTGGTACGGCATAAACAGTAACGGAGAAATAGCTTGGATAAATGATGTTAATGGTGCTGACTATGATATCCAAATATTAAGCATAGAAAAATAATGCTACAGTGCTGTGTTGATCAGCACATTGGTCGCCGCTTTAGCCAAGGCAACCACAGCTTAAGTCAAATCAACTTTAACCAAGTGCATCCCTACACATCCCCACACATCCAAAAGGAGGCCAAACATGAAGAACAATTCAACTAAAAGTGAAAAGTGTATCAAAAGAAGTGAAACGAGTGATAAGGGAAATGAGAAGTGCATCAAAAGAAGCGAAAAGGTAAATAAAATTCTAACACAGCTAGAACACGGAACAAAAGAACTATTCAATAGTGAACGTTATCAGAAATACTTAGTAACCTTTTCTAAATTCACAAACTATAGTATTAACAACACAATACTAATTTATCTACAAAACCCTAATGCCACCTTAGTTGCCGGATATAAAGCGTGGGAAACGAAGTTTAATCGACATGTAAAGCAAGGAGAAAAGGGAATAGTAATTCTTGCACCAATGAAATACAAGAAAGACACAGACGATGAAGATAGCGAAGTGTACATTAGATTTAGAACAACTGCTGTATTCGATATCAGTCAGACAGAAGGGGAAGAGCTTCCAAGCTTTAGCCCAGTATCTATTGTGAAAGATGTGAATGGGTATCAAAAACTCTTCACAGCTTTAGCCAAGCTTACTGATTACAAAATAGAGTTTGCAGCTTTAGCCAAAGACACCTGTAAAGGAACATGTAATTTTACAACACATACAATTACAATTAGAAAAGGTATGAGTGAGTCTGAAAATCTATCGACCTTAATTCACGAAATTGCACATTCAATTTTACATGAAGATGAACATAATTCACGTAATCAAGCTGAAGTCGAAGCTGAAAGCGTCGCATTCGTTGTAAGTACTTTCTTAGGATTGGATACAAGTGATTACTCATTCCCATACATTGTTGAGTGGGAAGAAAACGATGTTGACTTACTTAGACAATCCTTACAAAGAATTAAAACAACTTCTAATTCGTTAATCACGCAGCTAGAAAACGAACTACAGGATGGTACAGAACAAAAATCTAATGAAAAAGAAGTAAAGACTAAAGAAGAAGTAAAGGCAACACAGACAATGAAATTATTTTAGATCTGCTTTAGCCTAGATGTGTGCTGTAGCTTTAGCCTAGTTTACTAATTACAAACCGGCGCTCGTCCGCCGGAGGCATTTACTTGTATTAGCTTTAGCCCAGCACCATCAGCTTTAGTCCAGTAATCTAATTTCGTTTTAATAGAGTATTTGTTACATGTAAAGAAATGATAAGAAATGATAACTTCTGTAAAGAATTGATAACCAGTGATAATTAACGTCAAGAATTGAAAATCATTGAAAACAAATGATAAGAATTGAAAACCATTGAAAATAAATGATAAGTTGTGATAACCATTGAAAACAAATGAAAAGGAGAATACCATGAGTAAATTAGTGAATGAACTTTATAAAGCAACCAGAAAATTAGGCAAAACAGCCTCCGTTTTAAATGACATTGAAAATATCTCAAAAGGAAACCTTGACAAGGTTATAAAGAAAAAAGTAAAAAGAGAAATTCACAAAGAACTCAATAAGAAGATGAAATAAACCATAATATTAATAAAGGAGAATTAACAATGAATGATTATTTAAACAACCCACTTTTACTTATCATTGACATGCAAAACGTCTACAAAGAAGGACAACCTTGGGAGTGTAAGAACTACGACAATGCACTCTCTAACGTTCTTGCCTTACTGGATGATGGTCACTTTAGCCAAGACAACACAATACTAACACGTTACATAGCCTCAGCACATCCAACAGGAGTATGGAAGAACTACAACAAAGAGTACGCAGAGATCAACGCAAACCAGTGGTATAACGATTTAGACCGGGAACTACAACAGCGTTGTAAAAACTACAAATGCTACGACAAATCGACCTTTTCCTCCTACAGTGTTAAAGAAATCCAAGAAGCAGTTCATAACGCTTCAAGCGTAGTTATCACAGGTGTTGTTGCAGAATGCTGCGTCTTAGCCACAGTATCCAGTTTGATCGACGTCGGCAAATACGTGTACTACATTACAGATGCAGTAGCAGGATTAGACAACGAGAAGGAAAACGCCACCATAAAAGTATTAGAAGGTTTAGCCCCGTTACATCTCTCAATCATAACAACAAATGAGTTCAAAGCTTTAGCCCAGAACAATACAGGATTGTTTAAGTTAAATCTATTTTAAATCAAGAAGGGCTTTAGCCCAGATCTAACAATTTAATCAAATAAACCAAAGGAGGTTTTAATTATGGCAATAATTAAAGTGAATGAATTTTTAGATACAGCGATGTGTGTGTGTAAGAGATGCAGAAATTTTAAAGGGTAGGATAATGCCTTACATAGAATCTAATGAATCTGTACTTTTAGATTTTAAAGGAGTGATACATTTTACTTCTTTATTTTTTAATACAAGTTTATGCTCTATTTTATTTAAAATAAGACAAGAAAAGTATGATAATTTAGTTACAGTATTTAATCTCCCTGATTACGCAAAAGATTCTTATGAAGATTGCTATGAAGAAACTATAGATAATCCTTTCGAAGGGTTAAGTGAGTACGAATTATGAGAATTAGGGCATAAATTATTAAATATTGATGATGAAGAGGATGACTAAATGGCAAATATTGAAGAAAATAACGATGATGAGGTATGAAGAGTGAAATCATAACACATTCCAAACAGATAACACAGGTATACAAACTCTTATTTCACAATTGAACATTTTATAACTTTCCAAAACTACAGGGAGGAAGGTTATGATTGCGATATTAAAAGAAGAGGATATAGACCTTATTGTGAAAAGTTATATGTATAGCGATAATACAAATTACATTCTAAGACTAATAAAAGTCTTTAGCAAAGAAAGCGAACGTTATTGCCTTTTCTCATTCGATTACATGAGCGACCAAGCTAAAAACTATTCACTAATATCTTACAAAGATAAAAAGTGTACTTGCACTTGCTGTAATCATAGCGTACAGGATTCTATGCTTTACTTATTAGAAGATAATTTAATTACTATTTGTTTTGATTGTCTACAACGAAAACATTTCAGCTTTAGCCCAGACGTTAACATCTCATTCGTTGCAAAACTTTTAGCCAAGCACAACCACGCTAAGATGCTTGATAAAATATTTTCCAGCTGGGATACCGAACACAACTACTATGGATACAGAGTTAGAAATGTTAGTGGAAACGAAGAAGTGTTTTATTACTTGGACACACAAGATCGGTATAGCTTGCACAATATCGATAAAAACAGACCATTCAATGTGACATTTAACAATGCACGACTTTTGTTTTTATACAATTACTATTTCCTAATGAAGTTGCTAAAACAAGTAAGTGACAAAGAAATCTGCTACAAAGTTCTTTCCAAGAACTTTAGCCAAGAAGAACTGCAGGAGGCTAAGCTAACCTTAGCAAGCTTTAGCCAAGCAACAGTTGCCGGTAAGACAAACGATACAGGCAAAGCGAGTGAGAGCTTTAGCCAAGAGCAGCGACAACAGCGGCAGCCATTGCGAGCCGCAGGCGAGCTGGGAGCGAAGCGACCTAGCTGTTTGACCGAAGGCGCGAAGCGCCGAAGGGAGTCAAACAATAGCCAAGAAATTACAAGCATTAAAAGTAAAACAGACAACGTGCTTGAAGTTGGTAAAACTTATAAGAATGCAAAAGTAAAACTATTACATGTACCGAAAGACCATAGAGGATTTTTTAAAGGTAGTTACAAACATCTATATGCTATTTACTATGGACCACATGCATTGTTGTGGAATACCAATAAAGCCGTAGAAGATGGAAATTATGTTTGTAGTTTTATTGTGCAACGTAGTGCACACTCTAAGGGATATATGTTTGTAAATAATTGTAGACTTAAGAAGATTGAAAAATCGTAATCAAAGAGTTATGAAGAGTAATCAAAGAGTAATTATAGAAAAATTATAAAAGGAGTCAAAGGAGAAATTGTTATGTTAATTAACTTAACGTATGCTTGTAAAATGGGATGTAATCATTGTTTATCTGATTGTAAACCTGATGGTGAAAATATGTCAATCAGTACTTTAAAAGATGTTCTTAACTTTTTAACAAAGTATGGCATTCCAACATGGTGTTTTTCTGGTGGAGAGATTTTTGAACATCCTAACATTTTAGCAATGTTAGATATTATTGAGGAAGAGTGGTTAAAAGCGGGTAAGTTCTCTGCATTACTTTTTATTACCAATGGACGTGAACTTGTACGTAACAAAGAAGTCTTTAGTCACGTTGAAACTCTTGTTAAAAAATACGGAAAGAAATCTATTTACATACAGGTCACTAATGATCCGAGATTTTATCCTGATAAATTAACAGAAAAAGAACTTTATTGGCTTAATAAAATTGCATCCACCATAGACCCTTTAGTAGGATTATCTAATGATAAAGATAGGTGTCTTTATCCACAAGGTCGAGCTTTAGAAAATTACTCAGAAAAGAATTGGAACACTATTGGACCAAAGTGTACTAATGTTAGATTACTTGCTGAACATGGTTTTCATTTAAATGGAATTTCTATGACATTATATCTAAAAGGCAAAAACTGTACACCAGCTATTGCTCCTAATGGTGATATTAAATTAGGAGAATCAGCATTGTGTCCTCCAGTTGCTTCCATTTATGATGAAGAGAGAATGATACTTAATAAAATGAAAAACTTTCATTGTAAACAATGTACAATAGCATGGGAAAAGTTGAAAGAGAACGGACCTGAGATATATCAGATATTAAATCAGTAGGTGACATTTGTGTGGTAGTGAATGTGCATCACCTCATTTGTAATAGTTGATGCTTGGTATTAGCTCAGTGCTATCTTTAGGCTTTAGCCAAGTACGTGCTTGAGTCAAATCAGCTTTAGCCAAGCGCAACATTTACATTTAACAGGAGGTATGCAAAATGGAAATTAAAGTTTCAGAAGTAATGCAACGTGAGGATAATAGTCTTTATTTAAAAAAGATCAAAGTGATTAACTACGATGAAGTGGAAATTTTAAATACACCAGACAATGTGGTAAAATTAATGACAGATGTATTCGAAATTAATAAAAAGATTAGTGAAGAGATTTTTGTAATTGCTTTAACCACAGATTCCAAACCTTTACATTTCTTTAGGTTAAATCGTGGTACAGTAAATACATCACTATTAGATACTCGTGGTTTAATGATTTCTCTGCTATTAGCAAACGCTTCAACATTTGTTGTTGTACACAATCACCCAAGTGGAAGTATCATACCATCCAAACCAGATATTGAAATAACACAAAAGTTAAATAAAGCAGCGGACCTGTTAGGTTTAACCTTTGCTGACCACATCATTATTGGTGCAACAGGAAATCATTATTCATTCATGGAAGTCTACGGTAATTTAGCCAAAGTGCGATAAAAAGTAGAAAGGAGATTTATGTTTGAAATAAAAGGAAAAGTAAATACAGCAATTTGTTATGCAAAAGTATTTGAGCAAGAAGCAGTCGAACAAATTCGTAGGATGTGCGATTATGAATTGACAAAAAATAGTCACATTCGTATTATGCCAGATGTACATGTTGGTAAAGGGTGTACAATCGGAACAACGATGACTGTCACAGATAAAGTATGTCCAAACATTGTTGGTGTAGATATTGGATGTGGAATGTACACAGTAAAATTAGCAGAAAAAGTATTAGATTTTGAGAAAATAGATGAGATCTGTCATTACATTCCTTCAGGCATGCAGGTATGGGAAATGGCACAGGAAGAGTTTTCTTTCACAGATTTACGTTGTTATAAGTCATTACGAAATAAAGAACGACTACTGTGCTCATTGGGAACATTGGGAGGTGGAAATCATTTTATCGAAATAGACCAAGCATCTGATGGCACATTCTATTTAATAATTCATACAGGAAGTCGTAATCTTGGGAAACAGGTTGCAGAGATTTATCAAAACATTGCAATCGATTTATGTCATGGTAAAGAAGAGTACTATGCGAAAAGAAAGGAACTAATTTCTTCTTATAGAGCTGATGGCAAACAACAGTTAATACAAAAGGCACTGGAAGCTTTAGCCAAGGAATTTGAAAATCGTGGTTTAACTGTTCCAGAAGATTTGTGTTGGTTACAAGGAAAGTATCTTAATGACTATCTTCATGATGTTGAAATTTGCCAGCAGTTTGCAAAAAGAAATCGAGAGAAGATAGCAGAAATAATTCTGAAGAAAAGTGGTTTAACCCAGTTAGATTCTTTCCATACAATACATAATTATATCGATACAAAAGAAATGATTTTACGGAAAAGTGCAATCGCAGCATACAGAAATGAGATGGTGTTGATTCCAATTAACATGAGAGATGGTTCTATCTTAGCTATAGGACTAGGTAATTCAGAATGGAATTATTCCGCTCCACATGGAGCTGGCAGAATTATGTCAAGGTCAAAAGCTAAAAGTTCTATAAGTCTTGAAGAATACAAAGAAGCTATGAAAGGTGTATACACGACTTCTGTAAATGAACATACCTTAGACGAAGCACCAATGGCATACAAATCCTTAGATGACATTATAGATGTTATTAAAGAAACTGTTATTCCTATTAACATAATGAAACCAGTTTACAATTTTAAGGCTTCTAGCGATGAAGCTCCTTGGAGAGCACTTTAACCAAGAATCAAGTTGGCAGTACTGCTAAGTATCTTTAGATCACGAGAGCGAAGCGAGCATTACGAATCTAGGTTTTAGCACAGTACAATAGCTTTTTTAATTTAATAACTATTTTTACGGGTAGCTTCGGCTACCCTTTTATTTTCGTAGGAGAGTTGTTAGACTCTCCGTTTTTATTTTTATAGGAGGGAGTTAATCCCTCCATTTTTACATTTGTAGGAGGGAGTTAATCCATCCGTTTTTATTACTCGAAAGGAGGTGAACACTCAATCATGCTAGACAAAAACAATCCTTGCATTTCCAATTTAGCACAGTGCGGACTTACTCTAGAAAAGTTAGAGAAACTCTCCGTTAAGTCCAATTTAGGTGTTAGTTTCGTAGAAGATCTGGGACGCTTTAGCAAAGAAGAACTTTTCAAAGAACTTCAAACAGTTACAGATCATTATAACAACGAAGCTATACTAACAACCATTGATATTCCATTCCGGATTAAAGATTTAAATTCAATGCTACATAATTACGAACGTTATTATTACACTAAAGAAGCCAATAGAGTCTTTAATGATATCCTAGGCTTTAGATCAGTGTACACTAATTACGATGACGTTTTAGCCATGGAACTGCCAGAACAATTTAGAATTAGTGATATGTCCCATGGAAAGACTATTGATGATGGGTACCGAGGGGTACATCTTCATTATCAGATGGATGAATTCCATTATCCTATTGAAATACAATTTAACACAGCATGGGATTTACAGTTTAATCAATGGCTACATAAGTATGTCTATAAGAAAAGTATACCTAACATTATTGGTGCTTTATTGCGAAGATATTATGAAAATGGTAAAATAAAATCAGAAACAGATTTTAAGGAGGTCTTAAACGGTGGTATATTTAATCGTAAGGAATGATAAAGAGATTGGTTCTATTGCTTTCAAAACGGTATTGGGGGAAGCTTTAGCCCAGTTAAAGCACCAGGTTTCAGAAATAACTGAAAAGAGTAAGATAGAGATAATCACCATCAGCAGACCAGAAGCATACGGTGAATACAGCCCATACAGAATCATGGGCACAAAAGAAGAATTCATTAAAGAAGTAAAAAGAGAGTATGGAAGTTCACTTTAGCCAAGAACTTCTGGCGTAAGCCGTCCAATACTCCAACATTACTTACAGCCAAGCAAGGTGCCATAGCCTGCCTTGGTTTTACTAAATTAAAATAAAAGAAGACTAGAATAAAAGAATAGCAAAAAGATTTAAATGAGATATAAAAATGGAGAGGAGATTATAATATGTTAAATATTTGGTATTGCGGAGGAAACGTAGAAGTACTAACGGATGCCCCACGTTATTTTGATAATGTATGGGAAGATGAATGGTTAGAAGATCCTTTAGTAAAACAAATGATTAAAGACGTAGATAATTCAGAGGTAATTAGCCCACATTTAATAGAAAGTCCGGTACTTGGTCCAATAGGTCCAAAAGATATCTCAGGAGGAGTAAAAGTTTTAATACTATTATTAAAAGACACCTCATTCATTTACAACATTTCAAATTGTGGAGATAACTGTGCAAAATGGATTATTGAAATAGCGAAGATATGTGAAAAAGAGCAGAACAGTGATTTAACAGTTTTTCTAGAACACATAATGGATTTTGGAACTTGCCAACCTTTAGGTATAGACTTTAAAATAATGAATTCAAATAAGATTGTAAAAAACACAGTGGACTACGTTGATGAAGTCATTAAAGCAGAATATTTAGTAGAAGACGGTATCGTTCCAGAAGCTGAATTCATTTAACTGGTATTTCACCTTAGCATATTTCACTTTAGCCCAGTACTCTTTGCGAAGCAGTGCTTTAACCCAGCAGCATTAATCTAATACCACAATGGAGGTTATAATGAAAGGAAAATATCATTTTAAAGTTTACAATAAAAAATTACTTTTCGAATTCGATATCAAGAGAAATATTACTTTTATACAAGGAAACAGTGCAACTGGAAAAACAACATTATTAAATATGATGTATGATTATTTATTAAGTGGTAGAGGTTCAGGAATCACTGTAGAAACAAATGCTAAGTTTATGATATATTTAAGAAAATCATTAACGGCAACATGGAAACAGGAATTAGGAAATTTAACTGATACTATTATTTTTATTGAAGAAAACAATAGATTTATACAACGTTCTGACTTTACTAAATTTGTAAAAGAATCTGGTAATTATTTTGTATTTATTAACAGAAAAGCATTAAAAATGTTACCATATAGTGTAACAGAAATTTACAGATTACAAAATGAATACTCAGAAGAAGAAAAGAAGCAAGTTTATACATTACAACAACGCTATCCAACACTCACATATATGAATGGAAATGTAAATTTAATAGCCACAGAAGATTCCAATTCTGGATTAGAATTCTTTAGCAAAGTATTCAATAATATAGAAATTACAAGCACATACGGAAATACTAAAGTTATTTCTTTCTTAGGAAATATAGAAAATACTGATATCTTATGTATTGTTGACGGAGCAGCTTTTGGATGTTTTATTAAAGATTTAATTTCAACTTGTAATCAGCACCCAACAAAACATATTACCTATTGGGCACCAGAATCATTTGAGTTCTTGCTATTGACTGCAAAGACTATTAATTTTCCTGAGTTAGATAAAATATTGAAAGATACATATAATTATGTTGATTGTATAAAATTCGTTAGCTGGGAAAGATTTTATACATTTCTAATGGAAACAAAATCTAACGGACAAGCAGCATATGATAAACATTCTATAACTCAGTTTTATATTACAGAAGAAAATATTAATAAAGTTTTAAAAATATTTCCAAAATCTATACAATTACTAGCACAGGAAGGTAAAGAGTATAAAACAATGAATTTATTTTAATGTGGTTTTCTTTTACACTTTAATCAAGTACTATGCGAAGTAGTGCTTTAACTCAGTACACAAATTTACTAAAAATGAATTTATTTTAAACTTAATAGTGTAATGCTTAATACCACAGCAGTAAGTAATTGTTGTGGTTTTCTTTTATACTTTAGCCAAGTAACAATCTCGGAGGTAAATAAAATGCAAGAAACAAAAAGACAATTTAAACCAGAGACAGGAGAAAGACGTTTAGAAAGACTTAGTAAATTCATTAGTATGATTTTACGACACAAACCAGAGGTAATCGGAATTACATTAGACGAACATGGATGGGCAAACGTAGATGAATTGGTAGAAGGTATTAATAAAAACGAGGCCTTTAGCAAAGCAACTCTTGAGAAAATTGTAAAGACTGATAAGAAACAGCGTTACAGCTTTAGCCAAGATAAAACTCTAATTAGAGCAAATCAGGGGCATTCAATTCCTGTAGACGTTGAGTTAGAAAAGAAAGAACCACCAAAAGTTCTTTACCATGGAACAGGTGTTAAATCAGTAAAAGCAATCCAAGAGCAGGGACTTCTTCCAATGGAACGACTTTATGTACATTTATCTACAGATGTCGAAACAGCCACCAATGTTGGGAAGCGTCATGACACACCTGTTATTTTCCAAGTTAATGCGGAACAGATGCAAAAAGACGGATATGACTTCTTTCAATCCGTTAATGGTGTATGGTTAACTAAAGAAGTTCCAACTAAATACTTGGAGTTGAAGTAAGGCTTTAGCCCAGCATTTGCAAATCACGTAAGAGTTTTAGACCAGAGATTAAATTTACTGAATGGTGGTGTATAATTATGAAAAGAAAAGTTTATATTGTTGCAAAAATTTTTGATAAACAAGGTTGTATAGCATATTGTTGCAAAAATCTATCTGAAGCAAATTATGTTCCCAACACATTAAATTGTCTTGTACATGAGGGGGTACAAATAGTAGTATTAGACGATCCGGATATTTATTCTGAATATGCACCATATGAATATATAGAAGACTTATTAACTTTTATTAACAAAGCATCAAAACTAAATGATAAAAGCACAAATGCTGCAACTGCAACATCATTATCAAATCTAACAGCTTTTAATTAATTCATTCTAAGTCACATTTTGATATGTAATTATTCTATTGGAGGTTATTATGCAACGTTCAAAGGAGTTTCAATTTTTAATAGGAAATCATTTACACAATTCACTCTTAGCTGCTATTGAAGAGAATAACAACACTGACATTTCAATTGTAAAAAATAATCGAATCATAACGACAATATCAAAATCAAAGGCAAATGATTTAGCCAAGGCAATCATAGCACTTAATGATAACCACGGTGATAAAGTAGTTGGAGTAATTCTTCATGGCAGCTACGCTGTTAATAAAGCTAGAGAAGATAGTGATGTTGATGTTTTTGTTTTAGTAAAAGAAAAAATGCAACAAAGTGATCTATGGAAGTTTAAAGCTCTCTTGGCAGATAGCATTGATATTCACTTTAGCACAGTTGACTACTTTTGGAATGTCAATAGTACCATACATCAAAACATTATGCGAAAAGGATTATTACTGTGGGTATCCTAATAAACTTTAGCTAAATAAAAAAGCTATCACTGCTAATGTCATAATAAACTTTAGCTAAGTAAGAAGGAGGTTATTACTATCACTGTGGGGAAATTAGATAACAGTTCTACATATTATGCTAAACCAAAACATCGTACTTATTTAACAATGGCTGAGGAAAATTACAATTATGTGAAATACGCTATTCTGCATAGCTGTATGTCAAATCACACAGTTGTACAAACAGCGTTATCTGCTGTATTCTATTTTAAATATATCATTGATACTTTTGATGTAAACGAAGAGAGTGCAGAAGACCGTACAGAAGTTTTGCGAAGCAGCAATTTAGCCACGTTACTTCACTACATTTCAAATGAAATGGAGATTCCAATTCCTATTGAATTACTATCTAAAGCTACTTCACTCACAAGTTATTACTTCGCTTTAGACGAGATAACAACAGACACATTTGTAATTACAAAGGAAGAAGTGCATTTTTGTTTTAAAAACTTAGAAATGTGTAGGAAACATGCATTGTTAATAATTGATGAGCTAGAGAAATCAACAAGAAATAAAAGTAATAAATTACCAGATAGTGTCATTGCTTTTGAAGACAATGATTACACATTATAAAAAGAATTTATAAATAACTAATTCTAAAAACGCATTAGATTCAAAAGTCTGATGCGTTTTTATTTTACTTAACAATAAATCATTACAAAAAGGAGGTAATTAAAAATGGCAGTAATAGGTGCTATTCTTGGTGACATTGCAGGCTCACTCTATGAATTTTACAGACCAAAAGATTTAGATTGGAAACACTGTGAACTATTCACTAAACAGAATTTCTACACTGACGATACAGTTTTAACTTTAGCGTGCAAACTAGCTATTCTGAAAGATATTCCGTTCTCGGAAGCCTATACCACTTTAGCACAGAAATATCCAGACGAGAGCTACGGTGGTCTTTTTAAAGATTGGCTAAAGAGAGGTTCTAAAGAACCCACCAATAGCTTTGGCAATGGTTCTGCAATGAGATGCTCATTCATTGGAGAGCACTTTAGCCAAGAAAGCGATGTTATTAAATACGCAATCAAATCAGCCGAATGCACTCACGGTCATCCTGAAGGAATAAAAGGTGCAGTCGTTACCTCAAAGTGTATTTACATGGCAAAAACTGGTGCTTCGAAAAATGAAATATTACAATACGCAGTCTCCCAATATCCTAGTAGTCAATATCAATATGGAACAGATTTAGCTTTAGCCCAGTACCGAAATAATTACAAATGGAATTCTCTGTGCCAAGACAGTGTGCCAGTTGCAATCCGTTGTTTTATTGAAAGTGAGAACTATGAAGGCTTTTTAAGAAATGTACTCTCATTTGATTGTGATACAGATACTATTAGTGCAATAGGCGGAGGTATAGCCGAAGAGTTCTACAAAGGGACTGGATTTAATGATGATGAATTACTAGAGAAGTATTTGGACACATATTTATTAAACATTGTAAATCTTTAACAGAAAAGAAAGTGCAATGATGAAAATGAAGTACAATGGCGAAAGGAAAGTACAATGGGGAAACGTAATTTTACATTAAATTACACAGAAGAAGAATTACAAGCCTGGCAAGAATATCTGTTGCAATGTATAAATTCCAGAGTTTCAGACAGAGTTTCAGATACCGCTTTAGACAAGATTAAAAGTAAAAATGAATTAGAATTATCCAAAGATTTAGCCAAGCAATTAAATAATTTTGAAAAAGAAGTTAACACTCAATCGTACACTTTAAGACAGTTATGCAAAAAGACAGAAAAAGAGATTTTAATACTTAATACGCTAAATCGAAACTTGTACAGGGAATTGAAGAAATGTACGAATGTTGAAAACTTTTTCAAAGGTTATAAAAAGCTAAAAGAAAATCAGGAGAAGATTAAAAAGCTATCAAACTATCTTGATAATCCAGAATTGGCTTTATTTCTATCTGACAAAATGTGTTTGGAAGTGCTAAATGATTTCTTACGCACAACTTCACGATTAAGTGAAAATAAAAGTCTCTGGTTTAGCCAAGTTTCACATCACTTTGATGAAATGAACGAAACACAAATAGCTTTAGCTTGTACTTTAGCAAAGATCTTTGAAAATAACTAAAATAATGTTTTTATAGCTACACAATTTCACTTCTTTAGCATTTGTAATTACTTCTTTCCAAATGAATTAAAAAACCATTCTATAAGTAATATTAATTATAAAAAATTACAAGTTAAGAGAAAAAATTCTAGTTTTACTAATCTTTAAATTGGAAAGCAGAATTGGAGTATTACTAACGTTTTTGGCTAAACGTATTTAACTGATTTGCGTAACGGTGAGAGATAGTCGGAATTTGTCCTCAGTTAAATTGAAAGTTACAAATAGTTTAGCCTTAGACAGGGGAGGTCTGAGACCTCCCTTTACAAGAAAGGAAAAGAGAATGGAATTTTTTTTAAGTGATTTGTTAGAGGACTCTTCGAGAAAATCAAGAGTTAACTTTTACAATGCTTTTGACCAACACATCGAAATCGAAAGTGAAGTTAGTGCTGATGTCTTGCTTACTTGTGTTGATTACTGCTTAGTGAGAAGAAAATACAAATTAACTACAAGTGAAAAGAAATGGTTAGTTAAAGCGTTGGAAAAGTGTAATGCAGAAAGCTTTAGACTAGCTTTAACCGAGTCAAGAAAAATTGCAAATAGAGCTATCAAAGTATTAGAGTTTTTAGATTACAATAAATTTTCAAGAAGCATTGAACATCGTGTGATTGTTAAAGATTTAAGAAATGGCAGTCTAACAACAGTTAAACAAATTATTAAACAGAAGCTAAGTGGTGAGGGTGGTGCCGGTATCGCACAAGTTTTAGACAAGCTACCATCATTGTTTTGGAGTAATTTAGAACTGTTAGAAAAGAGCCTTAGTGATGAGGAGTTACTTAGAATTGGAAAAGAGCTATGCAACAGATTTAGCACAGCAGACTTAGTTTCAATCTTAACAAAAGAGGAAAATAGAGTATTGCATGAAATTCTAAAAGAACATTTAGCAAAGCTTAATCTTGGAATTAGAGGAAAGCGAACTAAGTTTAACTGGGAAAACTACAGTCCAGAATTTTCTTACTTGAACGAGGTAGTAGCAAATACAATTTCAGATGACACAAGGTGGATTAGAGTAAAACTGCAGTGGAAAGACACAGTAGTAAATAGTATTGACTTAATCACTACAAAAGAAGATGGTCATCTCACAATTCTAGGACATGGAGAGGAGAGAGAAGAGCTTCTTAGTTCTAAAGACAATTGTGGTGTTAGGTGTGCTGAGTGGGTTGATTTAGATTTAGCCAAGGTCAGCGGTAAATTTAATTTCAATGCACATTTGTATTCTGGTAGAAATAGCTTTAGACAAGTTAGTGAGTGCACTCTTAAAGTAGAAAAATTAACAGAACTTGGTGGAGAAAGCATTGAAAGCTTAATAGAGTGGAGATTAATGAATGATTCTGGTTTTGTAGATTTAGGAACGTTAAGCACTAGTGATAGAATTTTTGCATGGAGAGGTAAAAGTACTAAGTACAATGTTTCTAAAATCTTGACAAAACAAAGGGAACTAAACTACTCGTTAAAGGATTTGATAGACGATGTGGTTGAACAACAAAATCTTACAGTCGTAAAGAATGGAGAAGATTTTACAATAGTTTTGTAAGATGTAAAAGTCATTCAGAACTTTAGCCCAGTTAGGGTATACTGTATTTTTCTCTGAGTAACCATCGTTACGGTCATTCTGCTAGTATTTACTAGCTTTCAGAGATGATAAGTTTCATAGCTTACCATCTCTTTAGCCCAATTCCCCGGTTGGGCTTAGCAGTGCTGTCTTGCCACAGCAACCATCTTGAAGGTATTTGTATCCCCGCACATTTACAATACTTTCTCCAAGCCTCAGCATTACGCTGGGGCTTTTTACATTTCAAATAGTATACAAATAAAAATAAATTAAGCTTAATTGGAGGTGGTTTCCTTGTGCTAATAAAGTTATACTAGTTAAATTTGAAAAATTAAAAGGAGAGTGATAGGTATGCGAATGAAATTTTCTTTACAAAGATTTGTTGGTTTTTTGTGCATTACAGCATTAGCTGTGATAAGTGCTTTGAGCTTTAGCCAAGCATCTCAGGTTTACGCAAGTACTACTGCTAAATTAGGGATTAAAACAGCTAATCATGGTAGTATTTCTGTAACTGGTAATTCTGTTAGTAATCGAAGTGTGGGAAAAGATTACATAACATACGATGTTATAGATGGACAATCTGTAATGGTAAAAGCACTTCCAAATGAAGGGTATCATTTTGAAGAGTTTCAAATCACTGACAACACTGGTAAAGATGTAACAAGTAAATTAAAAATTACAAAAACCGAACAAAGTATTGAATTCACAATGCCAAACTGGGAAGTTAAATTAGCTGCAAGCTTTGCTGTAGGAGAACCTAAAGAGGAAGATGATTCCACTTTAGCCAAGTCCAACACTACAAGTAAGGCAGACACCAGCACAACGAGTAAAACAACTACAAAGAAATCATTAGACTTTGACACAGATAATTTAAACGATTACACAGATGTTACTACTGTAGATCCAGCAGACATTGCTATCCTTACCGATAAAGGAGTAAGCTTAATGCGAGTTGGTGAACAGGGTGTTAGCTCAGGTGCACATTTATCTGTTAGCGTTAAAGCCGACAAAACAACCGGTGGAACTTACAACTCCGAAACAATGAAGTACGAAGGTGAGAGAACTCCTGGTATTTACAAGTATCCAGATGTTATCACATACAACATTATTGTTAAAAATTATGGTGATACAGATTTACACTATGTCAAAGTAACCGACACAATTAGTGAAGAATTAAAGAATTCAGTTAATGTCGGAACAATTAAGTTTGACTTACAAAAAGGGTACTATGTAACCACTGATACCGGTGAACAAATATTTGTTTCCGTTGATGGTGATAGTGGCAGCAGCAGTGACAATACTCCAAGCACTTCAGACACTTCTAGTGATTCTAACACTTCATACAGTGCAGGAGCTTTAGCCAAGTCCCTCACGATTGATAAAATCCAGGCAGGCAAAAGCGTTAATTTAAAACTTACAATGACAGCAAGAAAAGATATTAAGAGAGCTTTAAATTTAAAAAATAGTGTAAATGTCACTGCAAGTGTGATTGAAACTGCAAATGACAATAGTGGAAATGCTAATGGTGGAGACGGTGGAAATGCTAATGATGGCACAACAGAAGGTAAAGACGACACCTCTACAGAGAAAAAGAATGATACCACAGAGGAAAAGAGTGACGCCACCACTGAGAACACTTCCAACGCAACAGATACTGCTAAAGGTGCTTTAGCTCAGGCAACTTCTGCCGAAGACAACACTACTAAAGGCGGCAACTCAAATGCAGGAAACACTGCTAATAACACCTCTAAGATCGTTGCACTTCCAGTTGATGAAGCAATGCACAATGATACAGAAATTATTAGTATTGGTAAGTATGCTGTACATTATCCACAAATGTCTGTAAGTATGACAGCTGATAAAACTAATACAGGAACAACCAATAAGGATGGAGTAATTGGTATTGGTAAAACTGCAGGAATCTACAAAGCAGGAGATTTAGCCAAGTTCACCATAACGGTTAAGAACGAAGGCAACGCGACTTTACATGATGTTACGTTGTCCGACGCTGTTAGTGATGCTCTTAAAGCTGTTTTGCTTACAGGAACAGATGGGTACTACTTTGACAAAACAGCAACCATTACAGATTCAACAGGACAAGAAAGTACAGCCAATGTTACTACAAGTGGACAGAACACAGCTGTACTAAGTCAGCTAAATTCTGGTGCGACTGCAAAGCTTACATTTTTAGCAAAGATTAAATCAGATGCTAAAGAAGCCAAACAGTTAGTGAATAAAGTATCACTTACAGCTAAATGGGCTAACATTGAAAATGGTACAACACAGTACGAAGTTGTTGAATCCGATTTAGCCAAGCACACTGCAGAAGATGTAATTAATGTTGTCGGTACACCTAAGATGGCTGTTGGTCTTTTAGCTAACAAAACAACTGGTGTGACCTTTAACAACGGTAAGTACGAAGGTACTAAAATTGCTGGTAACTACGTAGCTGGTGATAGTGTTGAGTACAAGGTAACCGTTTCCAACTTAGGTGGTACAACATTGTACAATCTCAAACTAACAGGCACACCATCAGTGGACTTACAGAAAGCGTTGAACAACGATGTTACTTTCTCCAATGTTGGTACTGCCACAACTACGGCAGGTAATGAAGTCAAGGTAACTAGCGTTGCTAACAACATCGTCTCACTTGATAAGTTAAATGCAGGAGATAGCATTACTTTAACAATCAAAGGAACTGTTAAAAGAAACGCCTCCATGTTCTTTGGAGCAGAGTGTAACGTTAAGCTAGAAGCACAGTATGACAATTTAGCAAAGTATCCTTCGCAGAACTTGGTAGCACTGACAGCAGACTCTGATAGCGATAAGATTAATGTACCAGGCAATCCGTCAGGAACAATCTCGCTCACAGCGGACAAGGTTGGTAATACAAGTAACGACGCTACAGCAGATGTGGTTGGAATCGCATACAAACCAGGCGACACCGTTAAATACGCACTCACAATCAAAAACACAGGTACGTGTGATCTTAAGAATGTTCTTCTCAAAGGAACGCTTGATAATCGCTATGCTAAAGTAAGTGGAAGCAATACCTTTAGCCAAGCCAAAACACTCACAAGTACAAACGGTAAGGCAATTAAGTTTGAAAAGAAAGGAACCTCTTTAGCTCAGATCGACACCCTAGGTGTGGGAGATAGCGTTTCAATTCCTTTCTCCGTAACATTAAAGAAAGATTGTGGAAATCAGTTTAGACTAGCAAACAAAGTTGTAATGTTACCTTACTACAGCATTGGTGGAAATGCACTTGCAAGCACAGACTCTAGTTTTGCAGAAACAGAGATCAATGTTGTTGGAGACGGTTCAGTTTCTGTTGGAATTTTAGCCAATAAAACTAAAGGTAAAAAACTTAACGAAAAGACTGGTCGTTACGAAGGCACAGCCACAGAAGGTACATACCAGACAGGCGATGAGATTGACTATACTGTTACAGTAACAAACACAGGTAAGTCTGATCTTTACAATGTTAGACTTGAAGACGTTCTTTCCGATAAGCTCAAAGAGATGGTAGAAGAGGACGCTGGTTTTGTAATTCCAGAAACAGGGGAAATCACTACTAAAAATGGTAAGGTAGTAACAATTGGTAATGCAGAGGTTTCTTACAATGAGAACTACAAAGCTAAGTATGAGAATGATTCCATTTTAGCTCAGGAAGAAAACTCTACAGGAAGTACAACCGCAACGCAGTCTACTCAGGCTACTACATCAACAACTACTGAACAGACTTCAACAGAGAAGTCTACGCAGGATACTGAGAACACGGAGTCTACAGAGACGACCGAATCAGAAAAGACTACTGAGTCAACTGAAAACACGAAGTCCACAGAGGCTACCGAATTAGAAAAGACTACTGAGTCAACAACAGTTGGTGGAGCGTTAATAGTAAACGCAGCAGAAGCAAGCACACAGTCTAGTGGTAGTACAACACTCACAACAGATTCAGACTTGTTAAATAAAGCCTTCAACGGTAATGGAACAACCACGAGCCTTGACAACACTGGAAGCAGTAATGGCACAACTGGCGGTAATGGCGGTAATGGTACAACTAGTGGTAATGGCAGCACTGGTACAACTACAGGAACCGATTCCACTTTAGCCCAGGGAGTCACTACAGCAAGTACAGATGAACCTTTTAGTGTTCAATTAGTCTCAAGTGGTACTGACAATGGAGAGTCCGGACAGGTTCTCACTTTAGCCCAGTTACCAGCAAACGACTCAGTTCAGTTACACTTCAAGGTTAAATTAAATTCAAAAGCAACAACAGCAAAGGGTCTAGAAAATACAGTAAAAGTAACAGCTTCTAAGCTCTCTGCAAACACAACTCTTGAAGCACTTAAGAGTGATAAAACAATGGAAGATTCAGACAAGATCTCCGTTGAAAGCTCTGCATCCTTACGCATTGCAAAATTAGCAGACAAGACTAAAGGAGTTACACTTAAAGATGGTCGTTACGAAGGTACTAAAGTAACAGCAAAGTACGGTCCAGATTCTACTGTAAAATACAAAATCACAGTAACTAATTTAGGAAGCAACGCAGCCACAAATCTCTTAGTAACTGAGGAACCAAGTGAACAGCTTAAAGAAATCAGTAAGTGGGGCAAGTTTAGCCAAGGAAGTTCTGTTAAGACTAAAAACGGCAAAACAGCCAAAGTTACTGTAGATGGTGTTACAGCGGTAATTGACAAATTAGCATCAAAAGACAGTCTTGAATTGGAGTTCGATGTTAAGTTAAAGAAGGATGCAACCAATGCAGTAAATCTTAACAATTCTGTTAGTATCTCAGGCAATTACGTTGTAAATGGACAAGAAGTCGCAATGACAACAACTGATTTAATGTCTGATAAAGATGCTATTAGCATTGATAAAACTGTCAAACCATCAGGTAATGAAAAGAAAAAGAACAAGAATGGTAAGAATGGAAAGAACGGTAAGGGTACTGACTCCTCCAAGAATGGAGCAAACGGTAAAGGAAAGACTAGCAATGGAACTAAAACAGGTGACAATAGTCCAATAGGTTTACTGTTAGCTATCATGGTAGTGTGTGCAGGAACAGCTGTCGTTACAGTACTTTTCAGACGTAAAGAGCGTTAGGCTTTAGCCAAGATCCCAAACGGAGCAGGGCAGGAGAAGAGACATGACCATCAGTCTCTTCTCCTTTTAAGAATAGTAGTCTAGGTTAGTGTCACAACTAACCTAGATTTTTAACAAATAAAAATTAATAGCAGGTCAATCGTTGTAAAAGGTTGCAATAATTAATAGGAGATCGTTAGTCTAAAAACATAGATAGATTAACATTGAGTTATAAAATTTTAATAAAACGATAGGAGGATACATGATGGATGTAACAATTAATTTAAAACAGATTTACAAATTTAATGGGGATGATGTCATAGTTGTTGGTATCTCTAAGGTTGAGCAGCTCTCTAAAATGAGAGACATTGGGTGCATTGGTACTAATAAGTTTAAATCACTTTCAATAACACCAAATGACAATAAGATTAAAAAGGAATCTGTAATTCTGTTTAGCAACTCTAGTGAAATGTATCACAATGTTGCAACGGTTTCAGAGGACATTGTAGTCTACAAAAGTTTGACAGACATGGAAGGTGCTAAGTGTGTTTGTATTAGTACATTCCTTGATGGACTGAAATAGGAGGAATTAAGTGATAAAAAGCTATCGTAATTTGTGTAGTGTCGAGGTACAAACGATTGAAGCAAAAGGTAGCTATTGTAGTTTAACAGGCTTTAGCCAAGACAACAGTGACGAAGTCTGCTTTAGCCCAGCACATTACAGTAAAGTAAGTCTGCAGTTAAACAATTGCAAAGCAGCAATCGTAAAAAAGTATTTTGGCAAAAGTAGCGGAAGATTGAGTGTATTGGAGGGTTCCACATTAACAAAGATAGAAGGTATTGGTAATTTTCAATCATTGTGTACAAATCAGCACATTTATTTGTTGGAACTCGATAATTCAGAAATCTTTGTTAGTCCTAGATTTTTTCTTGGATATGTTGGCAATGTAAGTATAAGTAGTTTTGGTAGCTTAGCTAAGGGAGTTAAAGCAATTGTTCCTGTGACAAAAGTTGGTAAGGCAGGAGGTGCAGAGACTATAGTAGGACTGGGAAGTTTCCTACAGCACTGTACTTCTTACACATTAGACAGACTTCATAAGAATTTTATTGTTTTAAAAGGAAGTGGTTTTGTAATCTTGACATTTCCATTCCCTTTAACTTTCTTACAAGAAACAGAACAGACAAATGATTCTATTACTGCTAAAACAAAGAATTTAGTATACTTTACTGCACCGAACAAAGTTGTTTTTAGTGAAAACAACAGTTTGTGTACTATCAACGGTCAGTGCAAAATTTGTACAAGTATGATTGAATTATGATTAAAGAGAATAATAAAAGGAGATAATAAAATGACAGTAAATGATTTTTTAAGAAGTGTTATTGTAGCTTTAGAGGAGCAGACAGAGCAGGCAGACGAAATGCCTAAGAAAGAGGAACAAACAGAGGAGACACCTAAGAAAGAAGAGACAAGTGAACGTAAGAAATTAAGTAATGCAGAGTTTCTTACAGCCACACTGCGTTTCGGAATTGGTGAAGATGATGCAGAACTTTTAGACAAGCTCATCAGAAATGCAACACCTTCAAACATGGAGGAACTTCAGAGTAGTATTAATAATTTCTTTAGTTCAGATGAACAGGACAAGGACAAGAACAATGACGACAACACAGCTGAAGAAAAAGAGTTAATTGAGGTAAAAAATCAGCTCGAAATGACAAGAGCTGACGTAGTAGAACTCAAACGGATCATCGCAAACTTAAGAGATAGCAGTAGCAGTTTAGCCAATGTAAACCAGGAATTAAGAATTGAGAATCATAATCTCAGAATTGAGAACGAAGCAATGGCAAAACAGTGTGATTCTTTGAGTCAGGAACTTAAGAGAGTTAAGGGCGATTGCGATGCTTTGAGAGATGCAGCACAGATAATCGTTAAATACCTTGCACAGAGGTAGAGGTGTAAAATGCATGACAAAATTTAGTTTAGTTAAGAAAATTTTATTATGGTATGACTTTAGCATGTATGATGTTGGAAACTCTTTCCAAGTGAAAGAAAATGGAACCTCAAACGTGCAAGAATTTTCCAGTCTTGAAGAAATTTTAAAAGCTTTTTACAGTATTTTAAAAGCAACAAACGAAAATTTAAAAATGTGTCATTACCAGATTTGGAGCGACGATGAAATTGCATTCATCGCTTCTTTATAAGAAGAAAGGATGGTGTTAGCTGTGATTCAGTTAGTAAACCATTGCATGGTTTTATCTGCTACTGATTTCATTTCAGCTTTAGCCGAAATGATTACTAATTTAGTAATGTCTTTAGCAGAGTGGGTTGTTGGTTTACTAACTGGAGGCTCACCGATGTCATTGCTTGTTGTAATTACATTAATAGTTTTAATTTTTGGTAAATTAAGGGGCAATGACCGTTATTAAAAACAGAAGGGAAAAACAATGCTTGATTTTTATTTTATTGGAACAAGTGGTAAAGTTCCTCAATTACATAGAAGATTAACATCAGCAATGCTACGTGCTGAAGGAGATATTACTTTAATTGATGCAGGAGAAGGAACACAGCTTGGTATTAGTAAATCTGGTTGGTCTGCAAAATCAATCAGCACAATTTTAATAACACATTTACATGCAGACCATGTTCTTGGTTTAGCTGGGGTACTTTTGCAAATACACAATTCTGGCAGAACTGATAGAATAATAATTGCTGGACCTAAAGGAGTTAAACGGTATGTAAATTCTTTATACTTGGTATTACCTACTTTAAAGTATCCAATTTATTTTATAGAACTTACAGGTGATTCTGATTTTATTTTAGCCAATACATTAGAAATTGATGCTTTCAAATTAAATCACAGTGTCAGCTGCTATGGATACAGTTTTTACTTTAGACACTTCGGTAAATTTAATGTTGAGAAGGCAAAAACAGTTCCTAAAAGATCCTGGGGAGAGTTATCAAAAGGATTCGCTACAAGGGATTTTAATGGGGTTAAAGTAAAAAATGATCAAATTCTTGGACCTGAACGTAAAGGTATTAAAGTAACTTATGTTACAGATACAAGACCAACAGAGAGTATTGTAGAGTATGCAGCATACAGTGACTTATTTGTTTGCGAAGGAATGTACATTGGGTCTGGTGAAACCGAAGAACGAGACAACATTAATAAGATTAAAAATTACCACATGACATTCCTTGAGGCGGCCACTTTAGCCAAGCATGCACATGTAAGTAAATTAATGCTCACACATTTTAATCCTAGTTTGCAGTATCCATCATCACATTTAAGTGACGCTAGGGAAATTTTCCCAGAGACCTATGCAGCTTCAGATAATTTACTGCTTAACTTCGCTTTTGAAAGTGATTTACCTTTTGATACTTATTTACGCAATTCAACAATGGTCAAAGGTTCTATCACAAAAACAAATCCATACGCTGATTATCTATGCTTTGAAGATCGTAATACACGTAAAGTTAGAAAAAATGGAACAAAGAGAAAGAAAGCAGCACAAAATCGGTACGGGTGTAGAAAGAAGAAATTAAATAATACACAAACCAGTCAGTAGGAGGTGTTGCTATGAAATTTAAGCACCTTTTTCTTACTATAATTAATGTGTACATTACTGTGATTCTTTGTTTGATGTGTTTTTATTTCGCAGTGATTAAGTGCGGAATCGGACATAGCTTTAGCACAGTTTCTATAGCAAAGCTATTTAGCAATGCAAAGTTGTATGCCAAGATGTTAGATGTAATTCTATTATTAATGAAAAACTCCGGAGTAATTCTCTGCGGTATTTCTTTAGTATTTCTTTTAATACTATCACTGTTCAGCCACGCTTTTAAAAGTAATTTTTTAAGTTACTTTTCTATTATTGTAATACTGGCAAATTACATTTACATTATTGTCAGGGATACTACATATGGCTTCTACAATACTAAGTGTATTGAATTGATCGGTATGAAGATACCTGAGTTGGATGTTGTAATTGCAGTTGCTTTAGCCCCGTTGTTAATCTTGTATGTGATTAACGTTATTGTTCGTCGCTGTCTTTAACCAAGATTTACGCACAAGGGTATCATTATTTCTCGTAACCTTAGCCAAGGTTTGCATACTGTATACTCAGCTTTAATGAGTAATAATTTATTAAGGAGGTATACGTATGTATAACAAAGAGGAATTTAAAAATGAGATGCAGGAGATGTTAGTTGAGATGTTTCCAGATATGGACTCTAGTCTTATTTCTGTTACAGTTAATGGAAAGGCACAAAAAGGCTTTAGACTAGATAAAACTGGAGAGGATACTTCGCCAATATTTTTATTAAATAGTTGTTATGATTTGTATGAAAAACATAATGACATTAATGAAGTTCGTACATGTATTAAAACTATAGTGCAAGAGCATAAGAAAGCTTCAGAAACATTTGAATACTTTCAAACACATTTTTTCGATGCTTTAAGTATTAATCTGTTCGATACCACTATGCAACCAGATGCAATCAAGGGAATTACCAAACCTTTTGGTGATTTACTTCAATCACTCGTATTAGTGCGTCAAGCTAATGAATGTTTTTTTGAAAGACTAATTCTAAATGAAGAAAATTTACATAATTTTAAGGAGTATTTAGGAAATACAACTTTGGAAGATCTATGGTATTTAGCAAAGAAAAACATTGAAGAATACTCCTATGAGTTTTCATCTGTTAGTGAGTTACTTGGAATTAGTGGTTTGTTACAGGAAAAAGAAGATTTATACTTTAAAGGAGAGATTGAAAGTTGCGATAGTAGTCACAGTGATGAATGTTTCATAAGGTTTAGTGTAAGTGATTTGCAAACAGCAGAGATGCAGAAAAAGTTAAAAGACTACATTAAAAAAGGTGGCAATGGCTTTATTGAACTGTACATGATTAGAGTTGTAGAAATAAACAATTCAACACCTATTCTCTTAAATAAGAAATTGTTAACTGGAATAGGTATAGCTTTAAATTCTTCATTTTACATCTTGCCATCGAGTAATAAAGAGTTAATTGTTTTTGCTGGTGATGGCAGCTGTGATGAGCAAATTTTGAAACAAATGATTTGGGATACTAATAGGAGTGCCGTAAGCGAAAATGATCTTTTCACGGATGAGTTATTTTATTATGATTTGCAGTATGAAGAAGTTGAATTTCTTGGTCGCTACACTACAGTGACAGTCAACTAATAGCTTGAATTTACAGAATCAGGGGGCAGTAAGCCCCCTTTCTTTTTATGAATTTGGAGGTGATAATTAAACTATGCGGAAAAGATGTACAATTGGTGCAACACTAATTGCAATAGCGATACTAGGAACACTACTAATTACTAACAACAAAATTAGAAGTCCAGCTTTAGCCAAGGTAACCGTTACAGCCTTAGCTGAGGAAAACGGCTTTGATGAAAGAGATGTAAAACCTGTCAAAGAGAAGAGCAGTGGTAAAAAAACTTCATGGACAACTGCGTTACTATGGTTAATTTTCATTGCCGGTGTAATTGATGTTGTTTTCTTGAAAAAAGATTCCACCTTAAGTAATAAGATAGGTGAAAGGGCTAAGCGCTTTGGCCAAGAATCTCAAGCTAACAGTGTAGAAAGCAATGCTGCCGCTAACACTACAGAAAACAATGCTGTAGCCAATACTACAGAAAGCAATGCTACTGTAAACACCAACTCTGCAGGAGGAGGTGATACAAATGCAGAACTTTAAAAAGAAAAAAGCTATAGTTATTACAGTACTTGCGGTAATGCTTGTGGTACTCACTATTTGTGGCATTCATAAAATAGTTAAAGTATGGAAATATAAATCCTGCAACACAAAGTACATTAGTATTAAACAATACGACAATTTAGAAATTCCGAAAGTAAAACCTGAAAAGGTCACGGATGATTTGATTGATTTCTCTTTAGTACAGTACCTCCAAAATGAGAACTTAAAGCAACATGACACCCAAAGTCCAATAAAAGAAGGCGATACTATCTGCTTAAACTACGCTGGCAGATACAATGGTAGTTCCTTTAGAAACAGTGATGTAAAAGGTTTAATTTTGACTTTAGGAAATGGTAGTATTGATAACAACTTTGAGAAACAATTAATTGGCCATAAACCAGAAGAAATCTTTAGTGTAAAAATGACAATGCCAGGCAACTACGAGGATAGCTTTGTTGCTGGCAAGGAAGTCACGTTTAGCGTACAGGTTGATTACATTGTTAAAAGTGTAGAGATACCTAATGTTGTTACAGATGATTTTATTAAACAACATACAGGCTATTCCACTTTAGCAAAGTACAAACAATACATTAAAGAAGATTTAAAGCAGCAGGCAAAACTTAAAGCAGAAAAAACTAACAGAGAAAAAGCTATTGAAGTTTTACTGCAGCATACAAAAGTAAAAAAGTATCCGAAAGAAGAACTTGAAGAAATAGAAAATGCTTTAATCGAAAAAGACAACTCAAATGCTTTTTATTCAAATGTTAGTGAAAAAGAGTACAGAACTAACATGGGATATAAAACAGGCAAAGAGTATGCAAAGCACATAGAAACTTTAGCCAAGTCTCAACTTAAAGAGAGATTAGCTGTAGCCGCTATTGCAAAAGCAAATAATCTTGAAGTCACAGAAGATTACAATCAAAAAGAGCAGGAGAAGCTTGCTCAAGAATTTGGCTTTAGCACAGTAGAAGAGCTAAATGCTAAAATGGTACGCAATGAAATTAGATTGATGATTAAAAAGTTTTATGTTGCAGATTACCTGATTAAGCATTCTAAGTAAAGGTGCTTTAGCAAAGGGGTGCTTTGACAGGTAGCTTTAGTCATGGATGACTTTAGCTGTGGGTAGCTTTAGCTACGGATTACTTCAATACTGGACTAATTCAGTAAAAAGTATCCCTTTGCTTAAAGAATAGAAAATTTAACTAAGAACTAAAAGGAGAAAAAGAATGGTAAAGTTTAGAAAACCAGTAATTGTTGCAGCTATGATTTGTTTTTCAGCTATGATGGCTACAGGGTGTTTAAATCCTGGAAACACATCAGGCACTAAGCAGTACATTTCACAAAATCAAAAGAAAACAATTGAAACTGATAATCTTAAGATTAAACAGTACATTGGAATGAAAGTTAACTGTGAAAAAGAGAATACTATTACAGACAAAGATGTGGAGGATGCAGTTCCAGAATATTTAGCCGAGAACGATTTGTTTGAAAAAGATACAACAAGTGAAATCAAGAAAGGTGATACCGTCAACATTGCTTTCATTGGTAGAATTGATGGAAAAGCTTTTGAAAATGGTACTACTGATAGCTACGATGTTGAGATCGGTTCAAAGTCTTTAATTGACACTTTTGAAGATCAGTTAATTGGACACAAGGCCGGGGATAAAGTTAGTGTTAATGTAACATTTCCAAAAGACTATCAGGAAAAAACTTTAGCCGGAAAGAAAGCTGTTTTTGAAACAACAATTAATTACATTAAGAAAGAGGTTAGTGTTCCTGATAAGCTCACTGATTCTTTTATCGCTAAGTACACTACTTACAAAACTGTTAAAGATTACAAGGAGTATGTTAAGAAAGCTTTAGCCAAGGATGCTAAAGATTCCTTTAAATCTGCGCAGGAAAGTGCTATTACCGATGCTTTGCTTAAGAATACAGAAGTAACTAAGTATCCAGAAAAACGTCTGCAGGAAGAGATTGATTACAACATCAAATACTACAAAAACTATGCTAAATCAATGGGTATTTCTTACAAAGAAATTATCAAGCAGATGGGGTACAGTGATGAGAAAGCATACAAGGAGGATTTAGAAAAGTATTCTAAATCCACCATTAAGTATTACATGATGTGCGAAGCTATTGCTAAAGAAGAAGGATTAGAAATTAGTGATGCTGATTTCAAGGAAAAGGCTACAGCTTTAGCCAAGGAGTATGACTATGACACTCTTACTGCTATGGAAAGAAATTACTCTGACGATAGAATTAAAGAGGTTCTTACAGCCAGAGAGGTAACTAAATTTGTAATCAAAAATACAAACTTTAATTACACAGAAGCAACAACAGAACAGACTATTAATACGAATGCTTCGGATTCTACAGTTACATCAGAGACCTCAGATGCATCAACAACAGAAGAAAGCTCAACAGGAGCTGATAGCACAGAGGTGAATAGTACAGAAGTAAATAGTACAGAGGTGGGTACTTCTACTGAAAAGTAAGGTGGTGGTTACGTGGATAGGAAAACACAAAATCTTAAAACTACATCACTAGCCCAAGAGGATCTCAACAAAATACTGGAGCATAACAACAGTGAAGCTAGGGATGCTCTTCGTTCCGCTTTAGCAAAGTCAAAATCTTTAACAGAAGCAAACGATAAAGTCAATAGAAAGGTTGATGACAATTTAGCAAAGAAAAGTTCAAGAGAGAGTTCAAAAGCTATTAAATCTGCAACGAAATCTTCTAATGTTAGAAATAACGTAGGTACAACAGAAGTACAAAGTAAACGCAGAGTTACAGAAAAGGCTGTACCCACTGCTTCAAAAAGAATGCAGAACATTAAAGTGCAGAAAGATTTGAATGAAGTCTATAGTAATTTACTTTCTGAGGATTTAAATCACTATGTGGCAAAAGAAAACGAAGAGCACAATAAAGAAGAAACACATAGAAAACGAATAAACATTTCAATCAACTGGAAAGGAATTGTGGAAACTACTAAACAGATTTTCTACAATTCCAAAAAGTTTCTAAAAGTAGTTCTCGGAGTTCTTGCTGGTTTGATTACTGTTACTTGTACAGGAGTTTTGTGCTATGCTTTTATTTTGTCTTTCAGCACTATGCCAGCTTTAGCCAAGTGCTACAACAAGGCGCATGCTGTGATTGAAAACAGTACTAAAAGTACTTTTAAAAAAGAGGACAACAGTTTTGTCTACGACAAAGATGGCAACACTTTAGCCAAGCTTAGACAAAACAGAGATACAGATTACATAAAGTATGATGAAATCCCAGAAAAAGTAATAAATGCTTTCATTGCGACAGAGGATAAACGATTCTATGACCACCATGGAGTTGATTTACAATCAACCGCAAAAGCAGTAGAGATTTTAGTTAAAGGTAAGCTTGGAGAAAGCACAGAAGTCGAACGAGGTGGAAGTACAATCACACAGCAGATGGTTAAAAATGTTTTTCTTACAAATAAGAAAAGCTATGACAGAAAAATCAAAGAGATCTTTCTAGCCTTAGAGGTTGAAAAGAAATACTCTAAAGAAGAAATTCTTGAGTTCTACATTAACAACTGTTACTTCTACAATAATTGCTATGGTATTGCTTCCGCAGCACAGTCTTACTTCTCCAAAGATTTAGACCAGTTGACCTTAGCAGAGGTGACTACATTGTGTGCAATCCCAAATTCACCATACTACTACAACCCAGTTAGTAACTACAGTAACAACAAAGAACGTCGTAATTTAGTTCTTAGAAGAATGAGAGATCAAGGCTACATTACTAAGAAAGCTTACAAGACTGCTAAGAAGTCTAACACAACGGTAGTGCAGAATCAAAGAGATTTCTACAACTACGAAGTTAGTTACGCTATTGACTGTGCTGTTGAAGCTCTCATGAAGCAGGATGGATTTGATTTTCATTACAGCTTTAGCTCAGTGAAAGACTACAAGGACTATAGGAAACGGTACTTGGAAGAGTACGACCTGATGAGGAAAGAACTCTACACAGGCGGTTACAAAGTAAAGACCACAATTGATTGTAATGCTCAAGAGAAGTTACAAAAGGCGGTTGATTCCAATTTAGCCCAGTTCACTAAAAAACAAAAAGATGGTGAGTTTCTGGTACAAGGCGCAGCTACAGTAGTCGATAACATCACTGGTAAAGTTGTTGCCATTGTTGGTGGAAGAACACAAAAAAGTGAAGAGGGAAATGGGAGAACTTTAAATAGAGCATTCCAATCGTACAACCAGCCTGGTAGTACAATTAAGCCTTTGGTGGTTTACACACCTGCTTTCGAGAAAGGCTACAATCCAGACACAATAGTAAATGACCAAAAATTCGATGGAGGTCCTTCAAATAGTGATGGTCTCTACAAAGGTCTAATTAAAGTATCACAGGCTATTATAGAATCGAGGAATACCGTTGCTTGGCAGATTTTGGATGACATTAATCCAAAGACTGGATTAAAGTATGTGCAAAACATGAACTTTAGCCACATTGTACCAAGTGATTACTACGACGCAGCAGCTCTTGGTGGTTTAACCTATGGTGTCAATACAGTGGAGATGGCAAGCGGTTATGCTACCATTAAAAACGGTGGAATCTACAGAAAATCCACATGCATTGATTCTATCGAAGATAGCGAAGGAAATGAAGTAAAGGCTGGCGAAATGCCTTCAAGAGTTTACAAACAGTACGCTACAAAAGAGATAACTGAAATCATGCAAGATGTAATCAAAAAGGGAACAGGTAGAGGGTTGAGCCTTGAACGTGGTATGCCATCTGCTGGTAAAACAGGTACTACTAACAATCAGAGGTCTGGCTGGTTCTGTGGCTTTAGCCCGTACTACTCTATTGCAGTTTGGGTTGGAACGGACAACAACGATGAGGTTAAAGATTTGTGGGGTGGAACATACCCAGGAAATATCTGGAAGGACAGCATGAATGCTTTGTGTAGTGGAAAGACCGTTGTTCCTTTCGATACCACTTTAACCCAGTCTGACCTTTTAGAGAAGAGTGGCAAGTCTGCAAATAGTAGTACTACAACAACTGAGAAAAAAGCAGCCATAACAGCTACAACAGAATCAAACAATAGCGAAGAGGAAGAGGACGATATAGTCTCAAGGCTAAATGATTTGATTTATGACTATGAGGATGTAGAGATTCAGAATGATTCCGATTTAGCCAAGATCGATTCTATTGAAAGTGAAATCGAAGACCTGTTGACTAAATTAAAGACGAAAGATAATAAGAATTTTTACCGTAAGGTGTACAAGCAGGCAAAAGGAGAAGTACAGAAAAAGATTAATCAGTATAGGAGCAGTTTAGGAGGCTCTAGTACACAAACGCCAACAGACCAAACTACAAGTAACACAACCACAGAGTCCACCGAAGGTAGTAACAGCAGTGGAAGCACTACAGAAAACAATGTAAACGACAGTGATGATAACGATAGTGGTGGTAGTAACGAAGAGTTTGGTTGGCAGAATTAAAAGCAGAGTACCAAGGTTTCATCGCCTGGTACTCTTTGACGACACATCACAAAAGAGATAGAGGAGACCCAACAGTCTCAAAGAGTCTCACAATCGAAACACATTAACTGTTCAAGAGTTGTGGGACATGGCAGAACATTATGACTTTAATCTAAAAAATTTTGAAATCTTTAAGAGTAATACGTGTCACACAGTCAAAAGACTTGGTAACAAAGGATTCATTGATGAAATAGTTAACAAAGAGTACATTGAAATTTATTGGAATAATAAGAATCGTTTATGTGCTTGTTATCTTTTAGCTATGATAGATTATCTATGTAGATTAGAGAATTTACCATTGATAGAGAAGTTTGACTGTATTAGGGGATATAGATTACCAAAGCTGGTATATCCATATTCATTCAATTTTATCAATAATGAAGATTTACTTGATAGTGCTTTAGCCAAGGCAATCCCTGAGTTTTACAGACATGGCATAGTGGAGGGAGATGTATTCAACGTGTGCTAATTAGAAAGTGCTGTAAAGGCTTTAGCCCAGTACAACACTCGATTGAGTGAGGTTTATCAAGAAGTTAGTGATTTTTCTAAAACGAAGGAGGCGCAGCTGCAGAAAAGGAGTTAGCTTTTAATGAGAAAAGAGAAGCGGCTAAAGAAATGTTATCTGACGGTGTATCAGTAAACAAAATTCATAAGTATCTTAAACTCCCAATAGAAACCATTACAGAATTACAAAAAGAGTTTAACCGAGAAAACTCTGATAAAGATGATGATGTAGAACAATAAATTCTAAATTTCAGAACACCCTAATTTAATCGTTAGGGTGTTCTTTGTTATGAGCTTTAGCCAAGATAATTTCTTTGAGCTTTAGTAAGTAATTTTAAAAAACAAGAGGTTTTTCAGAATTAAACGTTGCATTATTAATTAGAGGTGTTTGTGGCTATTTAGCCAAGCATTCTAAAAATAATGAAGGAGGTTCAGATTATGAACAAAATTAATTCTGAAGAAATTAAAAACAAAAAGAAACAGGTTGACAAAATACCAATTTATCACAAACAAAATTTAACAATCCAAGAAGCGACCGAGTATTCTAATATCGGAATACATCGCTTAAATCTTTTGGTTAGCGATCCAAGTTGTACCTTTGTTTTACACGTTGGAGCAAAACGTTTAATCAAAAGAGAGCTGTTTGATGAGTTTATTAAGAATGCTAGCTATGTTTAGAATCGCAGCGAGTTAAAAAGCTTTAGTTAAGAATAATAAGACTGGGCAGAACTTTAGCCCAGTCTTTTCTTATGTAAATGGGTGTGCTATACTAATAGTATTATCGCACCTCTTTAGAGAGGAGTGTTAAATTTGGCAAACAAAAAAGATAAAAAAGGTAGAGTATTAAAAGAAGGAGAAGATCAATTAAATGATGGTCGTTATCGTTACAGATATACGGATACTAATGGTAAACGGCATGCAATCTATTCTTGGAAGTTAACAACAACAGATAGACTTCCAGCAGGAAAACGACAATGTAAATCTCTTCGAGAAAAAGAATCTGATCTACAAAAGGATCTAGCAGATGGAATTAATACATACGGTGCACAAATTACTGTTAACGAGTTAGTTAAACGTTATTTAGATACCAGAACTGAACTATCGATAAATACAGATAAAGCATATAGTGTTGCTTTTAGATGTCATATTAAACCATCAACATTGGGTAAAAGGAAAATAGTGGATGTAAAATATTTGGATGTTCTTGATTTTTATAAGAATTTACGTACTGATAAAAATCTTGCATATTCAACTATTTATAATATTCACAGTATTTTACATCCTGCTTTTCAGTTAGCAGTTATGGATAATTTAATTAGATACAATCCATGTCATAATTGTTTGAAAAGTTATAAAAAACCGAAAACACCAAGAAATGCATTAACATTGCAACAACAAGAGCATCTTTTGGAATTCTTAAAAGATACATCCACGTCATTTCATTTTTATTACTCTTTTATTTATTTCTTACTAAATACAGGTATCCGACTAGGTGAAGCAATTGGTTTAACCTGGGATGATATTGATTTTGATAATCATATGATTTCTGTAAATCACCAGTTATTGTATGGGAGAAATAAAGTAGATAATAAATTAAATAGAGGAATTAATGCTAAAAGATATTGTGCAACAGCTACTAAAAGTTCAATTGAACGTTTTGTTCCGATGTCAGATGCTTTACTTATGTTTTTACAGAAATATTATAGGGACACTGCTGAAGTGAGAGAAAAGGGTAATTATGTTGTTGACGGTTATGCTAATTTTGTTTTCTACAGTAAAAGAGGTAATTTATTAATACCACAAACAACAACTAGAACGTTTAAAAAAATAAAAATATGTTATAATAATGCAGAATTAAAAAAATCTAAAGCAGAGAACAGAGAGCCTATTCTATTAGATAATTTTTCACCACATATTTTAAGACATACTTTTTGTACAAGAATGGCAGAAAAGGGAATGGATGTTCGCGTGCTACAAAAGATCATGGGACATTCTGATATTAATCTTACAATAAGTGTTTATGAACATACTAACAATGATTTATTACTAAATGAGTTGAATAGAATTGTATAATTATGTAAATTTATTTAGTTTAATTTGGTTATATTTATGACCCAATTTATAACCCAATTCAGATAAAGATATGAGAATTTATGATGGTTTATGCCAAAATTCTTTGATTTAAAATGCTTGACAAATTAGAGTAGCTTGGGGTATAGTATGTTCCACTTTGACGATAAATTCATTTTATGAAAAGAGAAAAGGTGGGAAATTTATGACATTTTATCAAGAGCTGCAACTTAGCTCAACTGGTTCAAAAGAATTGATCAAAAAGACAACAGACCCGAAGGAAAAGAGAAGGCACATCCTAATTTATAATGTTAAGGTATACCTTGTTGTGGCTTTCTGCTTTGCTTTAGTAACGCTGTTTAGCACAGTATTTGGTTCTGGAAACAGTGTTGCAGGAGTTGTTGTTCTCTTAGCATTACTTGTATTAAGACAGGCAGATTTCGGAATTAAAACAACACATGGTCTTTTGTGTATTGCAGGAATTTTTGGAATTCTTATTGTAGGACCAAGACTTACAAACACTTTAGCCCCGATACCTGCATTCTTTGTGAACCTGGTCTTCATTATGTTACTGATGATTTTAGGTTGCCATAATGTGATCATGTCTAATCATTCAACATTTGTATTAGGATATTTATTATTACAGGGATATGATGTTACTGGAGAAGAGTATAGTATGCGAGTAATAAGTTTACTCATTGGAATGGCTATCTGCATGGCAGTATTTTATAAGAATCAGAGGAATCGGCCATATCGCCGGACATTTCTTGATTTGTTCAGAGAATTTAATCTTCATTCTGCAAGAAACTGGTGGTATATTCGACTGACAGTAATGGTTTCTACCGCATTACTCATTATGTCTTTATTAGGATTACCAAGAGCGATGTGGGCAGGAATTGCCTGTATGTCTGTATGTCTGCCATTTTCCAGTGATTTAGTTGCAAGGGCTAAATTAAGAGGGCCTTATAATATCTTAGGTTCCCTCATTTTTGTGGTACTTTATATTGTTCTTCCAAAATCAATGTACCCATATATCGGAATTATTGGTGGAATTGGAGTGGGATATTCTGCAGGTTACGCGTGGCAGACCGTGTTTAATACCTTTGGTGCGTTGTCCATTGCTTCTGGGTTATTTGGAATGACAGGAGCTGTTGTGCTTCGTATTGGAGCCAATGTATTTGCTTCTATTTATACGGTTCTTGTGGATAAGGTGTTAAATAAGATATTTGAATGGACAACACAGATAGCTCCGAAATATGAGTCTTAAAAAATATAATGGAAACAGAAGAAATACATTTTCATATCTAATTGAATAAATTAATCTCCATCAGAAATAGAATCTTTGAAAAAATTACAAAAACCCCAGAATTTATGGTAAAATAGATTTAAAAAGAAAGAGGGGTGGAGCATATGATTAAAGTCTTGATGATATGCCATGGCAATATCTGCAGATCACCAATGGCGGAATTTATTTTAAAGGATATGGTGAAAAAAAAGGGAATGGAGAATTCGTTCCTTATTGCTTCCTGTGCAACGAGCAGGGAGGAAATTGGTAATTCTCTGCATCCGGGTGCAAGAGCGAAGCTTGATGAGATGGGGATACCTCATAAAAAGCGTGCGGCAGTACAGCTTACCAAAGAAGATTATACTACCTATGATTATCTGTTGTGTATGGATCAGTGGAATATCAATAATGTAAAGAGGATCATTGGTCATGATCCAAAGCACAAGGTACATCTGCTATTAGAATATGCAGGGGTTAAGAGGGATATTGCAGACCCGTGGTATACTGGTAATTTTGATGTGACTTATGATGATATTGTTCAGGGATGTGAGGCATTTCTTGAGGAATTAGGTGTATAATTTGTCGATACAGGGAGGAAAATATGAAGATTATTATCAAATGTACGGACGGAATCATGACCGGCAAGGAATGGCGATTTAATGGAAGCGGACAGATTACATTAGGAAGGGAAAAGGGCAGCATGGTTACAACTGCACCCGAAGATAACAGTATTTCAAGGCATCAGTGTGTGATAGATGTCGTGCCGCCGAATGTTTATGTTTCTGATGCAGGAAGTACACATGGAACTTATGTGAATGGTCAGCTTATCGGTAAGAAAGGTCAGGGAGGACAGTGCCCGGTCAGAGATGGTGCATTTATTGGTGTAGGTTCCGGTGGAAGAACAGCAGTATTTCAGATTCGTATTATAGAAGAAGAACGTGGAACAGTTTCACCGGATTATATAGCTGACAATATGGACAACCACTACAATAGAAGTTTCAATGGACAGAATCTTGGGAACGATTTTGCTTCTTCTTTTCAGTTTGTCGTTCCAAGAATCAGGGATATATTTATTCGTCCAGTACATACTGCGATAGAATTTGGCAAGATGAATAGCGCAATACTCGGAACGACAATGATATTAATTAATATGGCTGTTTTACTTGTATTAGCGGTTATTGTTATGGCGATTGCAAAAGATAAGCTATTTGGTTTTAGTGCCTATGTGCCGTGGGGAAGAATCATCATTGGTGTAGAACTTATGGCAGCATTTAGCTATTTTGGACTTGCAGCTTTAATGCTTCTTTCTGCAAGAGTATTTTTCAGAGCGGAGATAACATATGCACAGCTTTTGTCATTCTATGGAGTACAGGCTATATGGAGCACAGCATATCTTCTTGTAGAGAGTTTCCTACTTATGATTGGAACAGAGGGAAGCATCATGTTATGTCTGTTTGTTTTTTGGATAAGTATTCTCCATACATTTTTAATTGGTATTTTCAGTTATGGAGAAGTTGTGCATTTGTCACCCGATAAGAAAATGTATTCTTATTTTGTGTTTGTGATTTTATACATTATTACATATGCAATTATTCTTGCAATTTTGGGAGGCGGAGTAAGGGATAGTCTTATGGACTTATCTAATTATTCATCATATTGGTAGGATTACCTTTTTAAATGTAATTCAACAAGGCAATATGATTAAAATTTTCTACCCCCATAGATGTATATTCCGTTTGGGGGATAGGAAGTCTAACTAAATAAAAAAGAAAACTCTACCGTATGATATATTAGAGTAAGGAAAGGTTATATAGTAGCATATTTCCTCACAAATAATAGTAGTCGTTGGTAGAGTTTTTTTATTTTAAGCGGCAAAAAGGGTCAAGTTATGAAACGGTATGGCATTATATGTAAAAATAGAAGTATGAAAAGCACGCATTTAAGCCCTTTTTGCAATGTACGAAAATCTTTTCAATTTTATTAATAAAAATTGTTTGTTTTTTTTCAGACTATTGCAAAAATTACTATAAAATGGTATTTTTATAGTAACAATTTTAGCGAATAAAAAGAAAATTAAAAAGGAGAGAAAGTATGGGATACAGAGAAAGTAATAACAGCCAAAATGGTGGGTGGAACACAGGAAATAACCCGCAGTCAGGCTGGAATTCAGGGAATTCTTCACAAAATGGCTGGAACCCTAATAACTCGCAGTCGGGTTGGAATCCGGGAAATAGTCAGCAGCCAGGCTGGAATCCAGATAATTCCCAGCAAAACTGGAACAATATGAATCCAAACAGTCAGTGGAATCCTAACATGGGTGGCGGATATCCAGGAGGTCCGGGAAAGAAAAATCGTGGGGGACTGACAAAAGAAGTAATTATTGCCCTTCTTATCGCAGTAGCAGCCATTGTGTTTGTTGTTATTTTATTTGTGGTTAGTGGAAAAAAGAGTAGCTCTCAAAAGGACAATAACAGCACGAAAAGTTCCACCCAGGCAGTAGCAGAAGCAACAACGCAGGCAGCGACAGAGGAGACACAGGCTACAACAGCCGCAACAACACAGGCAACTGTAGCAACAACAGCTGCAACACAAAGTCAGAACACGACAACAGCCGCAATGGACAATACGTTTATTTTCTCAGATAGTAATTCCAGGAAACTTACAAAAGAAGAAGTACTTAGATTAAGTGCATGGGATACAAAGCTTGCGAAGAATGAGATTTATGCCCGCCATAATAGAAAGTTTGATAATCAGAAAATCCAGGCATATTTTGATTCGCAGCAGTGGTATCATGGAACTGTCGCACCATCCGATTTTGATGAGGATGTTTTTAATGAGTATGAGAAGGCCAATGTAGAGCTCTTAAAGAAAGCAGAAGATGGAACACTGACAGCAAGTACATCCTCAGGAACATCCAGTACAGATGATGGGTATATTATTTCAGATAGCAGTATCAGGGAACTTACAGATTCTGATCTTAGCGGACTATCTAAAAGTAAGTTAAGAATAGCAAGGAATGAGATTTATGCCCGTCATCACAGAAAGTTTGACAGTGCAGATCTCCAAATCTATTTTGATAAAAAAAGCTGGTATTCAGGAACAATTGAGCCATCTGATTTTGATGAAAAGAATGAGCTTAGCCAGATAGAAAAGAAAAATATCGACTTGATAAAAAAATATGAATAAAAATATTTGAAATAATCTTTAATTATTTTAAAATAGAAACAAAGTAACAGACACGAGGGGAAAAAATATGAGAAAAAGATTTAGTTTATGTAAGAAAGTGGGAGTATTTCTTCTTACAGCAGTGATGTGTACAAGCCAGCTCAATGTTCAGGCAGAGAAAAAGTATGATTTTGAGACAGAATATCAGGTGGTTGCTGGAGCAAACGGATATTTTATCGCGAAAAATCAAAAAGGAGAGTACGGTCTGCTTGATAGTGAAGGGGAAAAAGCGGTTGGTTTTGACTACAGTGAGATGGAGTTTCCGAAAGATACCATGCAGTATCAGTACATAAAGGTAAAGCAAAACAAAAACTGGGGAATTGTAGATTATGATGAGAATATATTAGTTCCTTTAAATTTTGAAAAAGTATCTGAATATAGTAATGGAAATACCATTGCAGCCGGATATAACGGAAATACAACATATCTTTATGATTTAAAGGGAAAGGAACAAAAGAAACAGCTTACAGGTTCTGGAAGTTATTCTGTTATTTCAGATACTGTTTTCTGGGGAAAAGAAGACATTCGTAATGAGAAGGATAATACTTTAGTAAAGTTAGAGGAAAACAAACTTTTAGATAAGAAGAAAAACAGTCTTGTTGTAAAGGTCGGAGATACTCACTATGCAGTACAAAGGTATACAACACAGCTGACAGGTAATTTAGAGACAGACCAGAATATTGAAGTGTATGAAAAAGATGAAAAGACACAGGATATTCTTCCAGAGGAAGAATGGGTAAAGGATAAAGACAGTACAGTAAAGGGAAGTCTTAAACTGATTAAAGCGGTATCCGATAAAAATATCATAGCAGATATGCAGATGGATGATGGATTCAAAGTTATTTATAACATTGAAGACGGACAAAGCACATCAAAATATAAGAGCATTGGCGAGTTTAGGGATGGAAAAGCCTTTGCGGTAGATATGGATAACAACATTAAGATCATAGACACATCAGGAAAGGCTATCAATAAAAATGATATCGAGGTTGCAGACTATAAGGAAAATACCGACAGCTTAAAGTCAGGTACTATGACAGAAAGTGAACTTGAAAAAGAGAAGAATCAGGATATCAAAAAAGAAGGACAGACTTCATTTCTTAAGTTTGAAAATGAAAAGAAGGATCGTTTTAAATTATACAGCCTTACAAAAGAAGATGTTATAAAAGGTACATGGAAAGATGTAAAGTTTGTTGGAAATGATTTTGTCCTTTTACAAAACGAAGATGACAAGTATGGTGTGATAGATAAAGATGGGAAAACCGTTGTAGAATTTGGAAAGTTTAGCAAAGACGAACTTTTAAATGCAAGCTATTGCAATAGTGGAATTACCGTTGTAAAACAAAATGGCAATAAAAATGATGTATACTATTATCAGACGGCAAAGGAAGTAAAAAAGAGCTTCTTTGAAGCAAATAAGAAGATCATTCTTTTTGCCGGAATCGGTGTAGCCATTTTTCTTGTTATTTTATGTGTCATTATTGCATTAAAGAAAAAGGCAGCAGCAAAAGCAGAAGAACAAAGACAGCAGGAAAAGAGACAGCAGGATGCACAGAGACGTAAACCTGTTTCTCCAAAGTTCCAGCAGCCAACAATACAGCCAGAACCACAAAGAAGAGAAAAGCCACCGGTAAAGAAGCCAAATGTTACATCAGGAAAGGGTACTTCAATCCATTCTGCCGTAAAAGCCAGTGCATCTAAACCGAAAAAAGGTTATTTAGAAGGTGTTCGTGGAGAATACACTGGTGCGGTAATACCGTTAGAAGAAGGCATGAAGATCCGTATCGGAAGAAGTCAGGAAAATAATGATCTTATTTTAAATAGTGTTAAAATAAGCAGACATCACTGCATTATTGATTATGATTCAAAACGTGGTCAGTACAGAGTCGTAGATTATTCTTCTAATGGAATATATCTGCCAGATGGAACGAGGTTAGAGCGTAAAAAACAGACATGGCTTAATGCAGGAACTACCATTATTATTGGAAATGAGGAGAACGTATTTAAGCTGGGAAAAAGTAAATAAACCAGCAGAATAAGCGAGGAATCAATGCAAAAAGAAGTAGAGGGGAACAAAAGAATCACGCAATGTATGGGCTGTATGGAAATCTATGAAGCATTTGATGATATCTGTCCATACTGTGGTTATATTAACGGAACGATGCCGGAGGAAATGTACCATTTAGAGCCTGGAACAGTGCTTGATAAAAAGTATTTAGTAGGTAAGGTACTTGGATTTGGCGGTTTTGGAGTAACCTATATTGCCTGGGACCAGGTTCTTCAAAGAAAGGTAGCTATTAAAGAGTATTTTCCAAGAGAATGTGCCTCAAGAATGAATGGAACAGAGGAGATTACGATTTTTACAGGAGACAGGAAAAAGCAGTTTCGAAATGGTTTAAAATCCTTTAAAGAAGAAGCGGCCAAACTGATGAAGCTTCATGATATTATCGGAACGGTGAATGTATTTGCCATTTTCGAGGAGAATAATACTGCTTACCTTGTTATGGAGTATTTGGACGGATGTACCCTAGCACAGATGTTAAAAGAAAAAAAGATAATGCCGGTAGAGGAAGCGTTAAAGATGATACGCCCAGTCATTCGTTCTTTGCAGGAAATTCATAAAAATAATCTCATTCACAGGGATATTACACCAGATAATATATTTATTACAAAGTCTGGCGAATTAAAAGTTTTAGATTTTGGTTCGGCAAGATATTCTGCTTTAGCACAGAATAAAAGTATCAGTGTGATCGTAAAGCAGGGGTATGCACCGCCAGAGCAGTACCAGCTTTACAAAGACCAGGGACCATGGACTGACGTATACAGTCTTGCGGCAACCATCTACAAAATGATTACAGGCAAGGTGCCGGAAGACTCCATCACCCGTATGGTAAAAGATACGTTAGAAGCACCATCGGCACTTGGAATCACAATAACAAAAAGTCAGGAGAATGCTCTGCTTAACGCATTAAATACCAAAATAAGCAGTAGAACGCAGACGATGGACGCATTTGAAAAGCAGCTTTTTTCCGAGGAAGAAGTGCCGCAAATTGATAATGAAACCGGGCAGCCAGTGAAGAAACCACAGAAAAAATGGATTCCCCCTGTGATTGCTGCAGGAATATGTGTTCTCTGTATTGGAGCATTTCTGCGAATGCAGCAGCCAAAGAAAGATACAGCAGTTATACAGCAGCAAAAGCAGGAAGAAAAATATGTTGTTGGCAATTATGTCGGCGTTGATCTTGAAAAGGCGGAGAATGCGGCAAAAGAATCCGAACTTCAGATTGTCATTACAAACCGGGAGAATTCGGATAAAAAAGAAGGTGTGATTCTCAGCCAGGATCCGGTGGCAGGAAAAGAAGTTGGTGAAAATAATAAAAATATTTATGTGATTGTCAGCGCGGGAAATGAAAAAGTAAAGATGCCGGATTATGTTGGAATATCTTCAAAGAAATGTGCTGAGATAGAAAAGGCAGACAATATACGGACCGTAACTTCAGAAAGTAAGGAAAGTAATATTATTCCAGAGTATGTTGTAGAGCAGAGCGAAAAAGCCGGCAATAAGATTGCAAAAGGAGCAACGGTTACCCTGTCTCTGTCGGCAGGCCGGAAGAATATAAAGAAAAAAGAATCCCATACGATGCCGGAATTGATTGGAAAAACATTTGACGCTGCATTAAAAGAGGCAGAAAAATCGCAGATTTATATAGGAATCAGTAAGCATGAATATAGCACTTCCTATAAGAAAAATACGATTAGCGCACAATCCATTGAAAAGGGAAAGAAAGTTTCTGGTGGTACAGAGATTTTATTGACAATCAGTGATGGACCAGAGCAGATGAAAGTGCCAGATGTTGTGAAAAAAGGCTTAGAGGAAGCAAAAGTTCTTTTAGAACAGCAGAAATTAAAACATACGGTTACTTTTGAATACAATGATGAATACGGCGAGGGCATTGTTTTAGAACAGAGTGTCAAAGCCGGAAAAAAAGTGGATGAGGGAAGTACGATTGATCTTGTTGTAAGTAAGGGAGCAAAGAAAGAACCGAAAAAGACAACGGAAAGATCGTCGAAAAGTTCGGGAGGCAGCTCGAAGAAGAACTCTAGTAGTAGTTCAAAATCGAAATCATCTAAAAAGTATAGTTCTCCTAGCCAACCAGTAAAGGGATATGGGTATGAGCCGTCTGGATCCGGGTCAAAGCGAAAAAATAGTGGAGATTCCTTAGAAGATTGGGAATATGTGAACTAGAAATACAACAGCGCGGAGGTAGAAAAATGAGTGGAAAGAGATGCATGGGGTGTATGAATGAGCAAAAAGCCCAGTATACGGTCTGTCCCTATTGTGGCCTAAAGGCGGAAACAGCGCCTGATCCGTCACAGATAAGACCGGGAACCGTTCTTGCACAAAGATATGAAGTGGGGTTTGCCCTTAAAATCGGACTGTATACGATTACATATATCGCCTACGATCTGCAGCGGGAAGAAAAGGTTATTGTAAAAGAGTACTATCCTTCCCAGCTTTGCAGCCGTGTAGATGGGGGCAATCGTATAGGAATCAGAGCGGGTGGAGAACAAAAGACTTTTTATGAGAGAGGGCTTACCCAGTTCTTAAAAGAAGCCAAAGACCTTCACTCTGTTTCCGTACCATTTCTTATTCCAGTACAGGATGTATTTACAGAAAATGCAACGGCATACATGGTAATGCCATATTTAAATGGAAAGACATTAGAAGCGGCAATCGAAGAGAAGAAACGCTTCTCTATAACAGAAATATTAGCTTTGATGATGCCGGTAATGGATATTACGGACAGGCTCCATCAGAAGGGAATCCTCCATTTAAATATTCATCCGGGAAATATTTTTTTAGTAGATTCCGGGGAAGTTATCCTTATGGACAGCGGAAGATACAGCCGAAGCTTTGTAGATGCGCCGATGGAAACCATAGGGGAAAACAGCAGATATCAGGCACCGGAAATTCGCAATCTTCATGAGAAGATAGATGGTTCGGTGGACGTATACAGTATTTGTGCCATTATGTATGAGATGATTACTGGAACAGAAATAGAGGACGGCGCATCCCGCATAACAAAAGATAGGGTAAAGTCACCTCTTTCAAGAAGGGTAAAAATAACAGCTAATCAGGATGCCATTTTGATGAATGGACTTGCTCTTCACAGCAAAAACCGAATAAACTCTGTAGAAAAATTGATGAAGTCTTTTGTTTCCATACGGCCAGTGCAAAAAGTAGAAGAACCAGCGGCTGTGCAGAAGAAAAAAGCACCAGAAAGAAGAAAGACAGAAGGGGCAAGACACGAGAAAAAAGCAGAATCTTCTTCTGGCAGCGGCGGTATGCTGCGTATCATTCTCCCATGTGTTCTTGTTTTATGTATTGCTGTAGGCGGTTTTATCGCATTTGGACATTTCAAAGGGAAAAATACAGCAAATATGACACAGAAGAAAAAGGTTACATCGAGTACAGAAAAAACGGCTCCCGTACCAAATGTATCAAATCAGACACCATATGAAAAGGCAAAAAAAGCGGCCCAAGATGCCGGATTTAAATTAAAAAGAACAGATGCTGAGGAAGTACAGGAAGGTGAGAAAACAGATATTGTAACAAAGCAGGATCCGGAACCTGGAACAGTGGCAGAAATAGGCTCTACAATTAGCGTCACTGTTACGGCATCTAACATAACGTTAGATAATGATGATGTACTTGGCCCAGATGTAAAGATATTGAATTATGAGCTCTCTAAAGATGATAAAAATATATTAAACAATGTATTTAATATATATAGTAGCGAAATTGAAAGTAATATTATTCCGGGATATCTTTTGAGGATTTGTAAAGGATCTTCAGATGATCAAAAATATTCACTGAATATGAATTCAGAAATATTAAAGCATAGTAAAATAACACTTGTATATAGTGCGGGAAGAACAAATATCACAAAAGATAATGATGCTGGAATTTCTGTTAAGAATCTTCTTAAAAAAGATATAAAAGGAGCACTTGAGGAGGCGGAAAAAAAAGGATTTTATGTAGGAATATCACAAACAGCAGATTATAAAACAAAGGATGTTGCATCTCTTGGACATGCCTATATGATTAAAAAGTTAAATGACGATGGAAAAGAAGTTAAAATGGGGGATGATGACGAAATCCAGACTGGGGATAAAATTCTTCTTTGTTTAAGCCGTGGACCAAAACGAATTAAAATAAATGGTAAAGACCTTACAGAAATTAATTATTCAGGCAAAGACTATGAATCAGCAAAAAAGGCATTAGAAAAGGCAGGAGTAACGGTTACACAGGAAAAAAGCTATAGTTCTTTTGTATCAGCAGGAAATGTTATTAGCACATCTTATAATAGATGTAGCTATGAAGAAAATGAGATTGAAGAGAGCCAGCAAGGTGGAATCCATGAGGGAGATAGTGTTGTTGTTACAGTAAGTGCCGGACCAGAGCCGACAACGCAGGCATCAGAACCAACACAGCCAGCGAGCGGTGGAGGAAGTAGTAGTAGTTCAAGTAGATCAAGTTCAAAGACTTCTGGAAGTAAAAAGAAAAACTCAGGGGCTACAGATAGTACAAGGAGAAAACCGAGTTTGGGTTATCAGTAGCTTGAGAGGAAATTTTAATTTGAAATATATCAAATCTAAAAAGAATAGAGAAAGTGAGAAAATATGAAGAAAATACTAAATATAGCTCAAAAGACATGGGTCTACATACTTTTTGCGGCATTACTTCTTAGTCCAACAATATTTGTAAAAGCGCAAAGTAATGCAGAACCACCAAAAACCATAGAAAGTTTTAAAATAGATAATACGAAAGAAGAATGTAGTTTTACCTATAATTTAGAAGAAGCAACGGAGTGGATGTCCAATATTACAGGAATTAAAAAAAATGAGCAAACAATTCCTATGTCTAAATGTATAATCAATATAGAAGACGGAACAATTACAATAAAAACTGCACTTTCAGAAAATGATAAGATTGCTATTTCCGCAGAGGGATATCAAAATGTAACATTTATCGTACAGGGTGAACATCTTTTTAATATTGCGTGGAAGCATGATGAAAATACACATTGGAAAGAATGTATGATAAAAGATTGTGCAGAAAAGACAGATGTAGCCGAACACAATGGAGGTCAGGCAACCTGTCAAAAGAAAGCCGAATGTGAAGTGTGTAGCCAGGAATACGGAGAACTTGGAGCACATAATTACGGAAGTGAGTGGAAACATGATGAAACATCACATTGGAGAGAGTGCCAGACAGAAGGGTGCACAGCGAAAACAGAGATAGCTGTACACAGTGGAGGTCAGGCAACTTGTCAGAAGAAAGCCGAATGTGAAGTATGTGGTCAAGAGTATGGAGAACTTGGAGCACATAATTATGGAAACGAATGGAAACATGATGAGACATCCCATTGGAGAGAGTGCCAGACAGAGGGATGTACAGCGAAAACAGATGTGGCGGCACATAGCGGAGGTCAGGCGACTTGTCAAAAGAAAGCCGAATGTGAAGTATGTAGCCAAGAATATGGAGAACTTGGAGCACATAATTACGGAAGCGAATGGAAACATGATGAGACATCACACTGGAGAGAGTGTCAGACAGAAGGATGTACAGCGAAAACAGATGTAGCTAAACACAGTGGAGGGCAGGCAACCTGTCAGCAAAAAGCCGAGTGTGAAGTATGTAATCAAGAGTACGGAGAATTCGGAGCACATAATTACGGAAGTGAATGGAAACATGATGGAACATCACACTGGAGAGAGTGCCAGATAGAAGGATGTACAGCGAAAACAGATGTGGCTAAACACAGTGGAGGGCAGGCAACTTATCAGAAAAAAGCCATCTGTTCTGTATGTAAAATTAGCTATGGTGAAGTCAAAAAAGAAGATAAAGCAGCCAAGGTAGCAACACAGATTAAAAAATTAGATGTAAAAGTATCTAATTTAACAATGAAAAAAATATCTGAGGTACAGGCTGCGAGAAAAGCATATAATGCTCTTTCAAAAAAAGAGAAAGATACCATAAAAAAAGATGTAAGTACATTAACAAAGGCAGAAACTCTTATCAAACAAAATAATTGTGGAACAAATGTATATTATCGTTTTTCTAATAATACATTGACGATTTTTGGAAAAGGTGCGATCAAAAATTGCTTTGCGAAAACAACAGCCAATATGGATATTAAACGTAAAGTTAAAAATAGAATATATAAAAAATATATTCCTAATGTAGTAAATATTGTGGTTGAAAAAGGAGTTACGAAGATCGGAAATGGTGCTTTTGCTTGTATGCCGAAATTAAAAACAGCACAAGTACAGGGAAATCTCGGGATGGCAGCTTTTTGGGGCTGTGCAAATTTAGAGAAGGTTACCTATACAAATGGAGCTGGAACAATAGGATTCGCTTGTTTTGCAGAATGTAAAAAACTAAAGAGTGTAGCGATTCCAGAAGGAATTTCAGCTATAGATAAATCTTGTTTTGCAAATTGCAAAAAGCTTAAGCAGATAAATCTGCCGTCTACATTAAAAACTATAGGAGAAAATGGTTTTTATGGATGTACTGGCTTAAGAACAGTAACGGTAAAAGGCAGAGTAACAAAGTGCAAAATCTTCGCTTTCTACAAAGTGAAAAATTGTAAGATTATCTTAAAGACCAAAGCAGCGAAAAAAAGCAAGAAAGTCTTTGCAAAAGAGTTAAAACAGGAAGGTAACAAAAAAGTTAAAATCAAATAATCCAAACAACATCGCCCCATTTCCACAAATGGGGCGTGGAGGAAAGCAATGAAAAAACGATGTTTTAATTGTATGAAAGAATATGAGGAGCAATATGAGGTCTGTCCGCACTGTGGATATGTCGATGGCAGTCCGCCAGCAGAGGCCTATCATTTGGCTCCGGGAGAAATCTTAAATCATAAATATATTGTCGGAACGGCGATAGACAGTGGTGGATTTGGAATTATTTATCGTGCATGGGATGCACAGATGGAGCAGGTTGTTGCAATCAAAGAGTATTTTCCAAATGGGGTTGTCAGCCGTGTGCCGGGGCAAAACGATGTTATTGTCTATTCGGGAAAGAATCGGGAGGTTTTCCGTAAAGGTGTTGACCGCTTTTTGGTGGAAGCCCGGAATATGGCAGAGTTTTCCCAGCCAGATATCGTTGCCCTGTATGATTATTTTGAAGAAAATAATACTGCCTATATTGTAATGGAATACTTAGATGGTGTTTCTTTTAAGGAATATTTAAAGGAACGGGGCGGACAGATTCCTAGCGAGGAAGTTGTGGACATTACGCTTCATGTGCTTGCCGCTTTAGAGGAGATTCACAGCCACCATATTATTCACCGCGATATCAGCCCGGATAACGTTTTCCTTTGTTCCAATCACAGAGTAAAGGTCATTGATTTTGGAGCGGCCAGGTTTTCAAGCGGGGAGGAAAGCAGTAACTTTTCAACAATCGTAAAACCTGGTTATGCACCGGCGGAACAGTACCGAACCAAGAGCAGACAGGGCCCTTTTACAGATTTGTATGCGTTGGGAGCCTGCATGTATCAGGCAGCGACAGGAGAAAAGCCGCAGGAATCTTTAGCAAGGGCAATGCACGATGATTTAAGGCCGCCAAAAGAATTAAATCCTGAAGTGCCAGAGTACTTAAGTGATATTATTATGAAGGCGATGGCAATGGACGAAGATGAACGCTTCCAGAGTTCCGAAGAGTTTATGAAGGCATTAAAAGGCCATCAGATTGCTAAGACACCAGCAAAGAAAAAACCAAAGAAGAAAAGGAAAAAAGGAAATAGCGTTTTAAAAATGGCTGTTGCAGTCGTTCTTACATTGCTTCTTTGTGCAGGCGCTTTCTGGGGCATTACAAATCATACTCGTCTTGTAAAAATGGGATATAGCGGAAAAATTGAATTCTATGTGCCAGAAAGTAAAAAAGACTATTATGGAGAAGTAGTCAATGACTATAGTATTGATTATGATAAGGAAATCTCCATTGTTCCTGTAGCGGATGAAAAGTATAAGGAAACGGTACTTGAAAAGTTAGGAACGAAGGAGAGTCCGGCAATCTTTGTCAGTGATGATTTCTCACAAAAAGAATTAGCGGATGCAGAGGACATGGAAAAATATGTTGTAGATGCGATAGAAGATCCTGAGGAGAATTTTTATTATCTAAATCAATATTACAAGAAAAAACAAGATGAAAAAAGAATGCCGTTATCTTTTAATGTCCCATTGATTCTTGAGAATCGTAATCTTGGGAAAGCGGTAAAAAAAGCAATAAATGATAGTTCGGAGTTTGCATTATCAGCTAAGGGGAAAAAAGCACAGACAGAGCTTTATCAGGTAAAAGATTCGGTAGTAGATTTATCTTCCGGCTTACATATTGATACAAAAAATAGTGTAAATAGCAAAAAGGGAATCCGAAAGTTTAAGAATGGAGAGGCTGCTTACTATATTACAGACTGGGCGGATTATCATAAAATTATCGAGAGTAAGAAATACATGGATCTTGATATTTTGTATCCAGATAAATCTACAAAAATGAAAGTTGATTTTTCTGAATATATCAGTATTTCCAGCAAGATAAATGTACAGGCAAGAATGGAAGCAGAGGATTTTGTAATGTATATGGCATTAAATCAAAGTAAATATCTGATGAAGGAAGAAAGAGAAGACAGGCTTCCGTTAAATAAGGAAGCATTGAAAAGATTTTCAGAAACATGGACTATTAATCTTGCCTCTTCCCTGGAAAAAGATGATGGACGTGTCCAGTTTGAAAACTATCTTGATACCTGCGTTTTAGACAACTAAATTTTTACAGATATCAGATGTGAAAAAATATTCTGCGTTATTTGACGGAAAGTCAATGAGATGCACACTAGAAAGCAAAAGAGGAGATGGAGGGAAAATGAAGAATAAAAAAGAGGGATTATTTATACAGTGTATTGTATGTTCACTGTTGCCGCTGATTACATTATTTATTCCTTATTTAAAGTTTGGTATTTCTGTGCCATTACTTGGAAAAGTCATGGAACAACTGACAGGAATGGATTTACTAAAAGTTATGGGAAATGTAAATAATCTGGCTAACTCAGAGCTGGCAGACTATTTAGGAAGTGACTTTTTTTCGGGGATAAAAACATATATTATTTTGATGGTACTTGTGATTTTTGTGATTCCGCTAATATTATTTATTGCTTCTGCAGTGATGCATGGTCTGGCAATGAAAAGCGGGCAGTTTACAAAGACACTTGCTATCATGCCGGGACTTGCCTTAATTTTTAGTGCAGGCGGCCTCTTATTATGCCAGGCTATTATTAAGTCAAAAATTAAGGATGCCATGTCCACATTGGCAGATGTGTCGGGGGATTTATCTAGTCTCTTTGGAGACTCTGTAAGTAATTCTGTTTCTTCCATGATAAAGTTCCAGGGAGAGATTGGCTTTTGGTTACTTGTCATTATTGCTATTGTACTAGTTGTAGAAGACTTGGTTCTTTCTTCGAAAGAAGGCGTATCAGGACAGATGCAAAAACCAGATCCGTTTGTAGAAGATGCCATTTACGCACAAAAAAGACAAGGTTCCTCGGTATCTGTACAGACACCAAAACGCCCGATTACAACATGGTCTGACTCAGATGCATTTAAAAATCCAATTTATACAAAGACTCCAGGTGGGGCAGGACCACAGCCATCCAATACACCAAAGAAGAGAACAACGACGATGACGGGAGAAGTTACACAAAAATCCCAAGTGCCTTCGGGCATGATTATTGGCATCCGCGGGGAATATAATGGGGCGCAAATCCAGATCTTTAATGGTGAGAAAATTTATATTGGAAGAAGTAGTGAGTCAAATCTTGTCTTATCCAATAAAAAGGCAAGCCGGAAACACTGCAGTATCGCCTATGATGCCAAAGAAGATAAATACAGTATTGTAAACTATTCTTCCAATGGAACCTATTTAAATGGCGGACAGCTTTTAGAAAGAGAGAAAGTTTATCATCTGCCACATGGAACGACATTCCGTGTCACAAAGGAAGATGAGTTTAAAGTATTATAAAAAGGGAACAAGCAGGAGAGGAATATGGAAGAGACATACACACAAGCAATAGACGTAAGACAGTATAAGAGGAGCGGAACACATCTGAATCTGTTAGTAGTCAGTAAGAAAGAGGGATTGTCAGAGATTCCGCTAGAGGAATTTCATAAAGACAGAATTTTTGTCGGAAGGGATGCTTCAAAATGTGGCATTGCTTTAGATTCTAAAATTGTTTCCAGTGTACATGCAAAAATCAAAATAGAAAATGGTGCGATTTATTTTGCAGATTTAGGAAGTACAAATGGTACCTATATTATGCGTAGCGGAAGTTATGTCCGCATGAAGGAAAATCGTTATGTAGGCCCGTTAAAAGAGGGAATGATGTTTCTTCTTGGCGGAAAGGGCAAAAAAAACAATGACCCGGAAAACGAAGCGATTTTATTTATTGTGACCAGTGCCGATAATGCAAACTCATGGAAAAAATATCCGCTCTTTGATGAGGAATATGTGATTGGTAAAGATAAAGACTGTGATATTGTTTTTAATCATCCGGCAGTATCTCACCACCACGCAAGAGTTTATAAGAGAGGACATCAATTTTTTGTAGAAGATCTTAACAGTACAAATGGTGTATTCGTTAACGGTGTTGCGGTAAGAGGTACAAAAGAAATTCATGAAAAGGATACGATTCAGATTGGATTACAGCTTATTGTGTTTAGTTGTGAGACGTTAATCTGTAAGACAGAAACAGAAGGTATCCAGCTTACGATGTGTGACCTTGTGAAAAAGGTAGATGGTGGAAAGAAGACGATTCTTTCCGATGTAAACTGCACAATAGAAAGCAATGAATTTGTTGCGATTGTCGGTGGTTCCGGTGCAGGAAAGTCCACGTTATTAAAAACACTTGGCGGATATGACAAGTTTTATGAGGGAGATGTTTTTTATAACGGTATTTCCTTAAAACGTCATTATAATGTCTTAAAAAACATTATTGGATATGTGCCGCAGGAAGATATTGTTTTTGAGAATCTTACATTAAAAAAGATGCTCTATTATACTGCGAAAATGAAAATGCCGGATAATACATCTATGCAGGAAATAGAGGATCGTATTCAGGAAGTACTTCGTCTGATTGAGTTAACGGAACATCAGAATACCATGATAAAAAACTTGAGCGGTGGTCAGAAAAAGAGAGCGAGTATCGCCGTAGAACTTCTGGCAGACCCAGGTATGTTTTTCTTAGATGAGCCGACTTCCGGTCTTGACCCGGGAACGGAACAAAAACTGATGCGAGTCTTGAACCGTCTTTCAAAAACACAGGGAAAAACAATCGTAATGGTAACCCATACTACACAAAGTCTGGATTTATGTGATAAAATTATTTTTATGGGTAAAAAAGGCCGTCTTGCGTTTATGGGAACACCGGAAGAAGCGAAAATGTTCTTTGGAACAGAGAGTCTCATTGAGATTTATAATCTCTTAGAAGAAGATACCGAAAGCTGGGCAGGACAGTTTGACCGGTTTAATCCAATTCCGGAAATTCCACAGATGCAGGAAGAAAGTGTGGAAAAACCAAAACGAAAGTCTGCAATAAAGCAGCTTTTTACACTGACAAAGCGTTATGGAGAACTGGTAAAGAATGACTTGCCGCGACTGGGACTTTTAATGATACAGCCAATTCTTATTGCAATTCTGATAAAAGTCGTTGCGAGTGATGATGTCTTTGATATTTATGAGCCAACACAGCAGATATTATTTACCTTTAGCTGTTCTGGTATCTGGATTGGTATTTTTAATACCATACAGGAAGTTTGTAAGGAGAGGGCGATTGTAAAGCGAGAATATATGTCAAACCTTAGACTGACTACCTATATTCTTTCGAAATATGCGATTCAGCTTTTGATTTCTCTCGCACAGACATTTATTTTTGTAGGATTATTTAGCGTGCTTATGGGAAATCTCCCTTCAAGTGGTGTAAAGACATCCTGTTTTGCGGAAGTATTTATTACGATGTGGCTTACCATTTATTCTTCTTCTGCATTGGGACTTCTCGTATCTTCCATTATGAAAAACGGAGACAGAGCGATGGCAGTCAGTCCGTTCCTGTTAATTATCCAGCTTCTTTTCTCCGGGATTTTATTCCCGTTAAAAGGAGCATCCGAGATTATTTCTTACTTTACGGTCAGCAGATGGTCCGTAGAGGCATTAGGAAATGTAGTAGATCTCAATGGATTAAAACATAAATATCAGCAGATTCATTATAAACCAGACGATATGTTTTTACATAATTGGCCGCATTTATCCCATACATGGCTGATTTTAGTAGCATTTATTGTTGTATTAGCTGTTTTAAGTATCATTTGTCTTAGAAATGTCTCAAAAGACAGATAGATGGAAAACGAGAAAGGCAGGAAGTTTTATGTTTACTTATGCAGTATTATCAGAAGTAGGAGAACGTGAGATTAATGAGGACAGCGTAGGCTTTGCCCCTGTGGGAAAAGATATTGGAATAGTCATTTTAGCAGACGGACTTGGCGGACATGGACGGGGGGAAGATGCCTCTGCACTTGTTACCACAGCTTCAAAAGAAGTGTTCCGTTATTATTATAACCAAAAAGACTGTTTAGAGCGCTGTTTTATGGAAAGTCAGAAGCGCCTTATGAAAAAGCAGGCCGATGAGAATGCCAGACAGGATTTAAAAACAACGCTGGTATTGCTGCGAATTGTAAACGGTTATGTGCAGTGGGGCCATGTCGGTGATTCCAGATTATATTATTTTAAAAATGGAAAAATCGTAAAAAGAACATTAGATCACAGTGTACCACAGATGTTAGTAGCAGCAGGAGAAATTGATGAGAAAGAGATTCGTCACCATCCAGACAGAAACCGTCTGGTACGGGTAATGGGAATGGAATGGGATGAACCAAAATATCAGGTGAGCGAACCGATGCCAGAAGAGCCGGGACAGGCATTTTTGCTTTGTTCGGATGGATTTTGGGAAAATATCGAGGAAGAACAGATGGAAGCCTGTCTTCAAAAATCCGCCAATCCCCATGAGTGGTTAGAGCGCATGGAGAAAATCGTAGTAAAAAACGGACGTGGAACAAACATGGATAATTATTCAGCTATTGTTGTGTTTGCAGGCGTTTAAGATAAAGGAAAAAAGAGGCAGAGAGGAAAAATGAGCAGATTGGTAAAATGTGAAAATGGACATTTTTATGATGCAGATAAATATGCGAAATGTCCAAATTGCAGCAGAGGGGCCGGCCCTAAAAAAGATGTTGTAATGGAGGGTGGTATTTCAACAGATCTTGATGATGTAAAGACCGTTGCCATGAATATAAGAGGTAACATAAAAAGTGGAAGATCTGTCCGTATTCCTAAGGTAAGTGGACGTACAGTAAAGCCATCGAATGAGATTCTTGCAAAAGAAGAACAAAGAATGAGGGAATTGCAGGAAAAGATTAAGGAACATAAGGATTCTTTAGGTGAACAGGTTACGCTTGCGAAAGAGTCCTATGAGATTGATAATGATAAAACGGTTGCAGTTCATGTTTTTGAGAACGGGATTGAGCCGGTAGTCGGCTGGCTTGTCTGTGTAAATGGAGAGGAAAAGGGTCGTGATTATCGTCTGATCAGGGGAAGAAACCGTATTGGAAGAGATTCTGATATGGATGTTACTATCCGAAAAGATCAGAAAGTGACAAGAGAGGAACATTGTTCCGTGGTATATGATGAGAAGTCTAACCTTACTTTCCTTGTACCAGGGAATGGAACTCTTACTTACTATAAAGGAGAGATGCTTCGCCAGCCACAACAGCTTTGTAGCGGAGATGCAGTAGAAATCGGAGAGACAAAGTTTATATTTATCAGCTTTTGTGAAGGAGAAAGAGTATGGAAAAACGAAGAGGAATAAAGGTTCTTCTTTTTCTGTTAGCTTTTGTTGGATGTTTTTCTTTGCTGCCACAGCAATTGTGGGCAAAGTCAAAGGAAATGACGATATCTCAGGCAGATGTGTATCTGCCAGATATCAGTGTTTATATGGAGACAGCCGATGGAAAAGCCTGTGGAAAAGATGAAGTAAAAGCAAAGATAAGTGATACGGGTGTAAGCCTTACTGTGAAATCTTCGGATATTTTTTCCGATACAGACAGAGGCATTTATTATCATGTACTGTTAGACATTTCGACATCCATTCGTGCGGATCAGTTTGATGCGATGAAGAAGTCGATTCTGGCTCTTAAGAAGAAGATTCGGAAAAAAGACCGTTTATCCGTGATTACTTTTGGAAAAGAAGTAAAGGAAGCGGCAGATGGCAACAGCAGCTACGGGGAATTAAGCAAAGTTCTATCTAAAATCAAACAGGAAAAGGGAACGCATTTATACGAAGGAATCAATACGATTACCGAGCAGGTAAACGCACAAAAAGATAAAGAGATAAAAAAGGAAGTAAAGGCAGAGAATTCCATGCGTAATATTGGAATTATCCTTACGGACTGGCAGGAAATTAAGGATGCCGGTGGAATCACTTCGCAGGAAGAATCTTTAAAATCCTTGCAGGAAACAGGGACTCCTTTATATGGCTTTTGTTTAAAAACAGCAAAAGACACCCTTCAGGATGATATGGGAGCGTTCCTTCGAAAAACAGGAGGAAGTTTTCAGATATTTAATGAGGGAAAGAAAGATACCCAGCTTACGGATTTAAATAAAGAGCGATTGAAAGATAATGTATTACTCATCCATTCTTCTTCAAATAAAACCTATGATGAAGAAAAGGTTTTGGAATTAGAAGCTGGAGAGGAGACAGTAAAAAAGGAACATTTATATTTAAATCGTGCACAGAGCGATTCAAAAAAGCCAACGATTACTTCGGTAAAACAAAAAGGGAAAGATGCAAAGACAATCGTGGTTACCTTTAGTGAAGATGTGTTATCAGCGGATAATAAGAATAATTATTCTATTTTGAGAGGTGGAAAACACACCTATACTGTTTCAGAGGCGACCTATACATCAGATAATGAAAAGTGTCAGGCGAAACTGGTTCTTAATGATAAGCTTGTAAAGGGAAAGTATACTGTAGAGACACACAATATTGTAGATAATACAAATGAGGAGAATCCTTTAGATGCTTCCTGGAGTGGAGAATTAGATGGTGAGGGTGCTTTTAAAGCTTTTTATACAAGTCTTGGAAAGTTCTGGGCAATTATACTGGCAATTATTGTGTTTGCGGTACTTCTTGGAATCTATCTTTATATACGAAAACACAGAGGAATTATGGTTGTACAGGACAAGATGGTTCTTGGCGACAAAATGGAGCAAAAAAAGCATATAAAAAGTGACCAATCTACGACAAAAAATGTTATACTTTCTGTAAGTGGCATTGCCGCAGATGAAAAAGAGATGGCGGTTCAGATTAATGGAAGCATTATTATCGGAAGAGCGAGTTTTTGCGACATTTATTTTGATGATCTTAAGATGTCTGGACAGCATTTTGCACTTTTAGTACAAAATGGAGGTATCTTTTTGAGTGACTTAAATTCTACAAATGGAACATTTGTGGATGGAAAGCCCGTTGAGGCAGGCCCGGAAGTAACGGTACCTGTAGCCAATGGAAGTACCATTGAAGCGGGAAGTGTTACCTTTGTAATAAGGTGGTGAAACGATGACGTCAGAAAACGTGACAATAAAAAAAGAATATTGTCCGAACTGTTTTAATGCAATTGGTTCGATGAGACCCTGTCCGTATTGTGGAAATGAACAGTTTGATAGAAAGAATCCGCTGGCGCTCCCGGTAAATGTCGTTTTAAAGAATCGATATGTTGTTGGGAGAATGCTTGGTGCTGGTGGATTCGGAATTACCTATAAGTGTTACGATTTAAAAGAACGCAAGATCTGTGCGATTAAAGAGTATGCACCGTCTACTTCAGCCACTCGCTTAAGCGATTCACTTACACTTACAGCAACAAGTGTGAGCAGACAGGAGATTTTTGAACATGGCCGGGAGAAGTTTTTAGGAGAGGCTGCAACATTAAGCCAGCTTCAGGATATCCCGGATGTAGTAAAAATCTGGGACTGCTTTGAGATGAATGGAACCGCTTATTTTGTGATGGAGTTTTTGTCAGGCTCCACTTTAAATGGCATTAAAAAAGCCTATGGCGGCAGAATAGAATATTCGGTAGCTTATGGAATCATTTTGCAGGCAGCGGAAAGTCTTGGAAAGATTCATGAGGAAGGAAATATTTTTCATAGAGATATCAGCCCGGAAAATATTATGGTCACAGCGGATCTTGAAGTAAAAATTATTGATTTTGGTACAGCCAAATATATCAATAATCAAAAAAGCCAGACATTGTCGGTTGTATTAAAGCCAGGATATGCGCCACCGGAGCAGTACAGTACGACTTCAAAGCAGGGAGCATTTACGGATGTTTACGCATTGGCATCTACCTTTTATTATGTATTAACTGGTAAGAAAATTCCGGCTGCACCAGATCGGTTAGTGAATGAAGACTTTGTCCCACTAGAAGACTATGATTTTCTGGGCGAACAGTATGCAGGACTGACTCTTGTTTTAAAAGATGCGTTAAGAACCAGTGTTAAAAAGCGTATTCAGACAATGGAGGAGTTTGCGAGTCGCCTGAAGTCTTTTCACAGTTCTATTACTGGACAAAAATCTGACTCTTCTTTTGTACATTCAGAAGAGCGGACGGTATTAGATGAAGGGGATGGAAAGAAAAGAGACAATAAAAAGATAGAATCGTCAAAAAAGATTACGCGGATTTATCCTTATCTTGAGGGAAAGACTGATCCGATTTATGGATACCGCTATTATATACCATTGAATACAATGGTGACGGTAGGCAGATCAAAGGAAAGCAATATTGTTATAAATATGGGAGTAATAGGAAGAAAGCATCTGGAAGTTTTTTATGATACGGATAGTGGATTATTCTTTTTGATGGACAATCACTCCGTAAATCATACATATATTAATAACAAATTATGTGAGCCAGAAGTGATATACCCGGTAAAACCAGGAAGTTATCTTCGGTTAGCGGGGAATTCCTGTGTGTTTCAGTTAGGAGTAGTAAATGAAGAATATAGAGGATAATTCAATGGAAAGAACTGCTGAGCTTACTCCCGCAGAAAGCGAGACATTGCTGAGGGGACATGTATGGCAGCAGCCAGAGAATGAGAACCTTGTTTGTGGTGCGATCAGTTCTGTAATAGGAGCAAGGGAGAATCAGCAGGATAGCTGCTATATGGATATAGAACCTGACGGAAATTCCATTGGTATCGTTTGTGATGGAATGGGAGGACTAAAAGGTGGAGAAATAGCGAGCCAGCAGGCAGTATGTATGTTTGTGGAGGACTTTGAACAGGTTCGAAAAACAGAGAATAACTTTTATCATTTTTTCTGCAATGAGATGATAGAGATTGATGACATGGTTGCCGGACTTACAGATGAGCGGGGCGAACTTCTTTCTGCCGGAACAACCTTAGTGGGCGTTGCCATTAAAAATGGATTTTTACAGTGGATTTCTGTAGGAGACAGTAAAATTTATGTAATCCGCAGGGATGATATGGTCTGTGTTACTAAGGAACATAATTACCTGATGCTCCTTAATAAACAGTTAGAAGAAGGCACCATTGATGAGGAAGAATATGCAAGAGAGGTAAAAAGAGGAGCGGCACTCATTAGTTATCTTGGAATGGGTAATGTGAATCTTATGGATGCTAATCCAAATCCACTGCCATTGGAGGATGGTGATATTGTTGTTTTGTGCAGCGACGGATTATATAAGGCACTTTCTGATGCACAGATTTATGAAATTATTAGTAAAAATGCAGACGACTTAGAAGCGGCTGTTCAGGAACTACAAATGCAGGCACAAATATCTGCCGGAAGAGTACAGGATAATACATCCATTGTGGTGTTATCATACAGACCAAACGTATAAGGAGGAATTCAATATGAATTTAACAAGATGTAATCACGGACACTTTTATGATATGGACAAGTTTGAGAGCTGCCCACACTGTAAAAATAATGGGGCTGGGGCAGCAGCAGAGGCAACCGTGGGACTTACTGGAGGTACAGCAGGAGCAACAGAGCCATATTCTGGCAATGCAGGAGATGTGACAGTTCCTGTAGGAATGACAAGTCCATTAGATGAAGTAAATACAGGATTAGGAAAACCAATTGATGCAACAGAAGAAAAAACAGAGGCAGCATTCCAGAAGATTTCTAATCCAAATCCGTTTGCACCTGCCAAAAATCCAGGTTTTCAGAATTTCGCAGGAGAAGATCCAACAGAGCCATTATCTTCTATGCCGCCAAGAACACAGCCTCAAAAAGTGATGCAGGGTACTATTGATCCGATTATTCCACAAGACACTGGAAAAAGCTTAAAAGATGTAATTGAAACGGTTGCCAATGCAACAACAACCTCCACAGATGATGGAAAGACTATCGGCTTCTATGACGGGGCGCTTTCAGAAAAAGATAAGGTGATTGATCCTGTTGTAGGATGGCTTGTATGTATTAAGGGAGATGCTTTTGGAAGCAGCTTTGTGTTAAAGAGCGGTAAAAACTTTATCGGAAGAGACAGAAAGATGGACGTAGCACTTACAGGAGATAAGAGCGTATCCCGCGAATGCCATGCAATCGTAATCTATGACCCAAGAAGCAGAATGTTCCTCGTTCAGCCTGGAACATCCAGAGAATTATTCTACTTAAATGATAAGGTTGTCCTTGGTGTAGAAGCAATCGGAAGTCACGACATTCTTGCAATCGGTAAAACAGAATTAATGTTTATTCCTTGCTGTGGCGAATCTTTCTGCTGGGAAGACCAGATTGAAAGAGCGAATGCAGAAACAGCCAAAGAAAAGAAATAGAGACTGGAATACTATATTATTGATATTTCGCTGAAAATCAATGAGGCAGTACACTAGAGCGTGTTTGAAATATGCTCTAGTTAGAAAGGCGAAGGAAGAAAACATTGGATGAAAGAGACCTTCATTATCTAAAAAAAGAAACAAAGTTAAATGGACGCTATATTATAACGTCTGTTTTGGGTGAGGGCGGTTTTGGTATCACTTATTATGGTGTGGATGACTTATTTGGTAACGAAGTTGCTATAAAAGAATTTTTCCCGCAGGGAATTGTTACGAGAAACAACGAATATACCGATAATGTTACCGTAACTTACGCGAAGCAGGATGAGGCCTTTTTAGCAGGAAAAAAACGATTTATTGGTGAAGCCCGTGTGATGGCCAAGTTTAATGGCGATCAGGGAATCGTCAATGTAACTGATTTTTTTGAGGCGAATAATACAGCATACATTGTAATGGAATATCTTGACGGAATTACTTTAAAAGAATATTTAAAGGGAAATCGTCAGATTCCAGTGGATGAACTGATGGGACTTCTTGCTCCTTTGTTAGAATCTTTAGACGATGTCCATCAATCTGGGCTGATTCACAGGGATATCAGCCCAGATAATATCATGGTTTTAAAAGATGGCAGTGTAAAACTGATGGACTTTGGAGCTGCCAGAGACTATACAGAATTTGGTGAAAAAAGTCTTTCCATCGTGTTAAAACCGGGATATGCACCGGCAGAACAGTATCAGAGCCGGGGAGTACAGGGACCGTGGACAGATATTTATGCGCTGTGTGCGACTATTTACAAATGTATCACCGGAAAGACGCCGGAAGATTCGATTCAAAGAGTGATGGAAGATGAGCTTAAAAAGCCATCAGAACTTGGTGTGGACATTTCCCCACAGATAGAAAAAACACTGTTAAAGGGAATGAGCATCGCACCCAAAGACCGTTATCAGAACTTAAAGGATCTCTGCGAGGATCTCTATAAAGACTATATGGAAGAGGAAGAATCCTTAGAAGAAAGCCAGAAAGAAACGGAAGTGGAGCCAGCGGAAACTTTAGAAAAGAGTTCGTCAGAAAGTCAGGAAACTTCTAAAAGAGAGTCAGAAACTTCTAAGGAAAGTCAGGAAATCTTTGAAGAGGAGTCAGAAGCTTTAAAAAAAGAAAAAGATTCGGTAGAAGATTTAGAGAAAGAGCGTGTACAGAAAAATTCAAAGATTTTTAAGGGAGATACCCAGCCGGAAAGCCTAAAAGAGCATAACACAGTGGAAGCAGAACAGTCTTTTGAAGAAGAGACAAAGGAAAATACAAAAGTTAAGATGCAAAAGGAGCCTGAGGGAGAGACAGATTCCCAAAAGAATTCTCAGGATTCCTCAAAACAGACGAAAAAAAAGCGTTCAAAAAAAGGTCTCCTTATTGCAGTAATTTTGTGCTTCCTTATTGCAGGCGCTGGCTATCATTTTTACCAGAAATCTCTTGAAAGAGAAGTTCCAAATCTCGTAAATAAAAGTTTTGACAGTGCAAAAGCAGAAGCGGCCGGAGATGATGACTCTCTTGTTTTAGTAGAACTTGATCAGGCTTATTCTGATACTGTAAAAAAAGGAAATATTATTTCACAGGATATTAAGGCAGGAACTATTTTAAAAAAGGGAGATACCATCCGGGTAACTGTCAGCAAGGGAGCACTGGTTACCATTCCTGATGTAGCTGGTAAGAAAAAAGCGAAGGCTAAAGAAACGATTACTAATGCGAAGCTTATTATGAAAGTTTCAGATAGAAAATGGTCAGATAAAGTTGCAAAAGGAAAGGTTATTTCTCAAGATAAAAAGGCTGGAGAGAAGATAGAAGAGGGCAATACAATCTCTGTAGTAATCAGCAAAGGTGTTGAGCAGGTTAAAGTTCCAAAAGTAGAGGGCAAAACGTTAGAAGAAGCACAAAAAGCTTTGAAAAAGGCAAAATTAAAAGTTGATTCTTCTCGTACATACAGTAGTAGTGTAGAAGAAGGGAAAATAATCAGCCAGTCCATTGCTTCTGGTAAAACCGTTGATAAGAATACGACAGTAAAAGTCGTGATAAGTCTTGGAAAAGAGCCAGAACCAGAGCCAGTTTATCGTCCAAGCAGCTCTAGTTCTTCTTCAGGAAGCAGCAGCTCAGGCAGGAAGTCTTATAGACGTTCAGGCAGCTCCAGTAGTTCGAGCAGGAAATCATCCGGCAGTAAAAAGAAATCTTCTGGCGGCGGGGACAGCATCAATAACTGGAATCTCGTAAACTAAATAGGAAGAGGGATACCAGAGTAGAAAACATATAGCTCTGGTATTCTTTTTATATTAAGGCATATTCGTAAGAACATATAAAAAAGTAAATGGTACGAAAATCTACAGCGTATGGAGTCATGCAAAAGCCGTTAAAGTGAAATAAGCAGAAAAGTTTCTACTAAAAAATATTGATTTATGATATAATTTTTATAATCTTATGCAGATGCAAAGTACAGATTGAGAGAGAAATGAGGGAAAGTTTATGGAAGAAAACAGTGTTCATCTCCTGAAAAATGGAAGAACATTAGGCAGCCGTTACGTCATAGAGGGCGTTCTTGGTGAAGGTGGATTTGGAATCACCTACAGAGGACATGATAAGACTCTTGATGTAGAAGTTGCCATAAAAGAGTACTATCCACAGGGATTTGTGACCAGGAATACAACATATAGTGAAGAACTTACCGTATCCCAGTCAAAATACACGGAAATGTTTCAAAAAGGAAAGGAAAAGTTTTTAAGTGAGGCGAGAACGCTTGCACGTTTTAACAGACAGGAAGGTGTTGTAAGTGTAACAGACTTTTTTGAGACAAATAATACCGCATATATCGTTATGGAATTCCTGGATGGAATTACATTAAAGCAGTACATTGACACACAGGGATTACTTACACCAGCAGAAATTTTAGATCTTATGGCACCTTTAATGGAAGCATTAGATGAAGTACATAATGTGGGACTGATTCATCGTGATATCAGCCCGGACAACATAATGCTGTTAGAGAATGGCGGCGTAAAGTTAATGGACTTTGGTGCAGCACGAGCTTACACAGAATTTGGTGAAAAGAGTCTTTCTATTGTATTAAAACATGGTTATGCCCCAGAGGAGCAGTATCGTACCCATGGTGTACAGGGGCCCTGGACAGATATCTATGCGCTCTGTGCCACAATGTACAAATGTATTACCGGCATTACTCCAGTAGAATCTTTACAGAGAATGCAAGGAGATACGCTGCAAAGGCCATCACAGCTTGGTATTCCAATTCCACCGTGGGTAGAATACGCATTAATGAAAGGTATGGCCGTTTTCCAAAGAGATCGTTACCAAAGTATTGCAGAGTTTTGTGATGACTTATATGGGGATGGCAGTAATATAAATTATGATGCAGTAGCATCACCAAACCAGACCGTATACGATCCGAATGCGTATGCAAATGTTTCCTATAATCAAAATGGTTACAGTCAGGGTGGTAATTCAAATTATAGTCAGAACTACAGTCAAAATTATAGCCAAAATTATAGTCAGAATTATAGCCAGAATGGATATAATCAAAGTCCATATAATCCAAATGCGGATTACAGCCAAAACTACGGAACACAAAACAACAATAAATCAAATAATGCGGTTATTGGTATTTTGATGGCGACGATTCTCATTCTTATTATTGGAATCGGTATGTTTATATGGCGGATGAACGCTAACAATGCTTCACAAGACGCAAAAGTAACGCAGGCAGATCAAAAGGCAGCTGTCACAACACAGAAAATGACACAGGCTACAACAGAGGCAACAACGGAAGAAGTGACGGAAGCGACGACGGAGGCAAAATCAGAAGAAAAACTTCCATATACAAATAATGAAGTAAGAGATGAATATTCATGTCAGAAAAAAAGTGATTTTTGTCTGGCAGAGGGAAAAGGCTTTAGTTTTTATTATCCTAAATATGAATTTTATTCAGGAAGTGTAAATGATGACAAGACATCATTTCATTTTGCCTCAGCGGATGGAGCGACAACTTTAGAGGTATACAGGGAAAAAAATCCGGGGAATGCGAAAGATAAAGTACTGGATTTTTATAATGCTGTAGAATATGATTCAGGGTATAACATAACATATACATATCCGAAAGAAGATAAAGATTACAGAGTCATGGCGGGCAATGTGGCTTCAGGTACGAACACCTCTTTTTACTTTATTGTAAAAAATGATGGAACATATGATTATATTTTAAAATATATTTATTATGATACAGATATTCATAACGATAAAAATCAGGAGGATTATCTTATGGACTCTATTTACAGAGGATGTTCTTTTAGTGGTCATTCGGATGATAAAGATATACGAACATGCGCAGAATTCAAGTCAACTGACTATTAAAACCAGAGGAATCAAATGAAAAAAATAATAAGAATAAAGAATTTTTCCTGTTTTTTTCTGCATAGTATTCTGCTTTTTACAATGATACTTCCTCTTCCTCTAAATACAGTGCAGGCATCATCAAAAAAAGACTTGACCATCGTCATTGATCCCGGACACGGAGGCATCCAGTCTGGGACACAGAGAGGGACGGTAGAAGAAAAGACTTTGAATTTAAAAATCGCGCAGTATTTAAAAGAAGCATTAGAAAAGTATAAAGGGGTTACCGTATCTTTAACAAGAGATGGTGACTATGATGTGAGTCTTACTGACCGCACCCAATATAGCGTAGATAAGAATGCAGATCTTATGGTGAGTATTCATAATAATGCAACAGGAGACTGTGCAGCTTATGATAACGGTTGTACAGTTCTTGCGGCAAAAGATGGCTATAAGCAGGAACTTGTAGATGAGGAACAAAAACTTGCATGTAATATTTTAAACGAGTTAGAAGCACTTGGGATAGAGAATCAGGGTATTTTATTACGGGACTCTGAGGCCAATGAGAAATATGAGAATGGAGAACTGGCAGACTATTATGCGATCATCCGCGGAGGTGTATTAAAAGATATTCCTACCGTTTTAGTAGAGCACGCTTTTGTAGATGATGATTCAGATTTTGAAAACTATTTAAGCAGTGATGCAAAGTTAAAAGTATTGGCAGAAGCGGACGCAAAGGGAATCGCGAGATATTACCAGTTAACCACAGAAGATGGAAAAAAAGCAGAAAGTCCATTAGAAAATTATAAAGAAAAGATTGTTCATATTATAGATGGAAACAGCGCGCATAATAAAATTAGTTATAAAACGTATTATCCATCTTCTCAAAAAGACAATAAAGAAACAGATTCTGGTACAGATAAGACAACCACAAACAATGGTCAGACGGAACAAACCACGGAAAGTATTACTGCCAAAGGGAAGAAAGATGCGACAGAAAAAGTAAAAAGAACAGAAAAAAGTTCAGAACAAACTTTGGATACAACAGCCAATACATCTTTTAAAGAGGTAACACATTCCCCAAAAAAAGAAAATATTCGAGTGGATTCTATTATACTTTTCGTTATGATAGTGGCACTTGTTGCGGCACTTATTTTGCTGAAGATTTTATTGGGAAAAAGAAAGAAGTAATGTAACAATGGGAGAATTAAAAAAAGAATATCGATGTGTCCTTGATCTTGCACATGATATCATTGGTGGAAAGTGGAAGCTTCGCATTTTATGGAATATTCAACAGGGAAATAACCGTTTTTCCATGTTGGAACGGGCGATTCCGGAGATTACACAGAAGAATATTATGTTGTGACAAATGCGGATAAATTAAAAGAACTTGCACAGACAAGTCCTTATGCCGGATGTACGGCGAATGCACCGATGGCATTTGTGGCATGTTACCGCAAAGAATGTCGTATGCCAGAATATGCACCGATTGATTTAAGTGCATCTGTAGAGAATCTGTTATTAGAAGCAGATGAATTAGGACTTGGCGCAGTATGGCTTGGAATTGCACCTCTCCGAGACAGAATGGATAAAGTAAGAGAAGTGATTTCTATTCCGGAAGAGTTAGAAGCATTTGCGATTATTCCATGTGGCTATCCGGTACAGATAAAGAATCAGCAGAATCACTATGAAAAAGAAAGAGTACATTTTGTAGAGTAGTAAGTTAGCTTTCGTTATCTGTTTGTTAGTGCCTTACTTGCGTCTCTTTTTTGCGTGTGATATAGTGATAAAGCCAGAGCCTTTTTCATACACGCTCTAGAGAGTGTTTGAAAAATAAAAGTTGCACAAAACATATATTCCCACGCCCTTTTTCATGA